>Ga0182006_1000006_pt1 | contig 555811 bp, 482 predicted proteins | sample Sormic07211104_1_FD_123022 | JGI IMG/M metagenome (GOLD analysis project Ga0182006, IMG submission 123022) | Rhizosphere microbial communities from Sorghum bicolor, Mead, Nebraska, USA - 072115-104_1 MetaG | ecosystem: Host-associated > Plants > Roots > Rhizosphere | place: USA: Nebraska...
ACACCAACACCAACACCAACACCAACACCAACACCAACACCAACACCAACACCAACACCAACACCAACACCAACACCAACACCAACACCAACACCAACACCAACACCAACACCAACACCAACATCAGGGATTAGCACTGAATCACTTGCCAAGAAAATTGGCGTATGTGATGGGATGACTAATTTGCTGTATAAATTCGCAATTGCTGCGGGTGCATGCATTACATTGATATATTTATTTAGTATTAAGTTCTTTCCCACTGGGATGACCCCGGGTGAAGTCGTGTTTTTCGGTTTTGTTGCGTTGACATTTGGCATCTTGTACTGCTTGCTATTATTTTATGGTGCGTTGTCATCCATTTGGTTCATCAAGGTTCTTTCTTGGATTGCGCATTTCATCCGCTGGTTGCGGCCGGGATCTTCCGTTGTGCCGTATACTTTGCCCGCCTTGATCAATGGCATCGAGTACCTTGTGGTATCAGTATTTATTTGTTTTTTTGCAATATATATTTCATATATTCAGGATGATGCCGCTGTTGCCATGTTATTGCTGACGTTCTTTACTGCCGGCTTTATATCTATCTTGCTGGCGACCGTTGGCAGGCATGTGCCAGCAGCTGGCGGGGCGTCAAATTTTCCCCTGTGGAGACGGATCATTGCGGCCGCGACAGTGCCTTTAGTGATTGTCTTGCTCATTGGCCCAACCATGAAGATGGTGCATATGGTCTTTGAAGGCCTGGGTGTGCGTAATCCTAACGTCAGTATTGAAGTTTCAGAAACTGAGCTGGGTGAAATCGAGCGGATTGCTGAAGTGATAGGGCGGCCAGTATTGGATTGTCGTAGAACTCCTGGTGGACGATTGTTGGTACACAATGCGGATGTGTTATGGAGCAGCATTGGCAATGTTGCCATGGTGTCGTTCAGCGTGCGAGCAACTAAAGAGCCAGGTTATTTCAGTGCCGATCCAAAAATACTCAGGGAGGCGATCTTGCGACTTGATGCTACCTCGATGCGCATTATTAAAACTGAGCCTAAAATGGATCCCTGTTTTGACGTATCTGCTGACATGTTATTCGAGACAGGTAATGAAACATTAACCTCTGTCGCTGAAACCAGTCTGAATTCCGTCGCAGATGCGATTCTGGCATCAGGCACGCCTGGCCGCATCATCGTGCGCGGCCATAGCGATGCCCGGCCTCTCAGTCGATCAGTTGCTGGTAAGGTCGTTGATAACCAGCATCTTTCCGAATTGCGAGCCGAAGAGGTCGCTAAAGTCCTGAAGCCTTTGCTTAAAGTGCCTTCCGCGATAATTGTATCGGAAGGAGTGGGGCGCCGGGAGCCGAAGGTTAAATGCGTTGAAATGCCAGGCATGACGCAGTACGAACTTGAGCGTTGCCATGCTCCTAACCGTCGCGTGGAGATTCGGGTTCATTACGTACGCGATACTACGCCACAGCAACAGGTTGCATCGGTGGGAAAGTGAGCATGTAGCGTTAATAGGCACGTGACGGTAAGGCGCGTGGCAACAAACGGGGTCTTTGGAGTTTGTTGTCCGGCTCATTTGTTTCATGCCTGATGCTAAAGTGCATCATCGGCTCCTTATTTTCAGGAGCCTTTTTTTTGCCCGTGCCGCTTATGCCTGCGCCACCGCGCTGGCCGCCTCGAGGATCAGCGCCGCCACCTCGACGGGGCGCGAAGCCAGCGACGCATGGCTGGCGTTGAGCGTGATGACTTTGCGCGCTTGCAGGCGCGTGGCCATGCGCTCCTGGTTGACGGGGGAAATCATGCGGTCGGCGCTGGAAATCTGGTACCAGCTGGGTTTATGCTTCCAGGCCGGGTCGCTGACGGTGTCGCCGAAGGTGCTGGCCAGCGGCGCCTTCTGCACCACGCCCAGCACGGCGCCTTCTTCCGCATCGAGGTCCTGGCAAAAGCTGTCATGGTATTGCTCGGGCTTGACCCACAGATAGCCGTCGCTGTCGCCTTCCAGGTTGGCCGCGCCCAGGGGCGGGTGTTCCTGCGTGATGCTGCCCGGGCTTTCGCCTGCGTCGGGAGCGAAGGCGGCGATGTACACGAGGCCCGCCACATTCGGCGCATTGCCGGCCACGCTGATGACGGCGCCGCCATAGGAGTGTCCCACCAGCAATACCGGGCCAGCCACCTGCGCCACCATCTTGCGCGTGCGCTCGGCGTCGTCGGCCAGCGACGTCAAGGGCAGTTCGACGGCGCGGATGGCCGTGTGGCCCTGGCGCCGCAATTCGAGGATGACGCGGCTCCAGTGGGCGGCGCCGCCCCAGAAACCGTGGACGAGGACGATGGTGACTGGCTGGCTCATGCGGATACTCCTTGTGGCAAAGGAAACAGCGGAGACCGCACAGTTGCATAGGAGTAACGGTGCGGCGGACAGGTACGCAGCCATTGTAGACCTTCGGGCTCCGCCGCCATCGTTGCCTTACTTTTCCCAGTGCATGGCATCGATGGCGGCCACCACCGTGGATTCATATTCGATGAAGAAATCGCTGTGGAAGCCGTTGCGGATGAGCAGATGGGTGCAGCCGGGCAGGGCGGCGGCCAGACGCTCGCCATCGGCCAGGCGCAGCGGGCGGAAAACGTCGAAAAACGTCAATCCGTCCGCCACGATCCGGGGATCGGACTGCGGCGACAGCCATGGCAGCAGGTTGCCCACGGTGCCGGGATCGACGGTGATGACCAGGGCCGGGGCGCGCACGCGGCGGTAGTCGGGCGAAAAATTGTGCGCCGCCTTGCCCATGGCCCTGGCGATGGCGGGTGGCGTATTCGGCCGCACGGAACCGTCGGGCAGCACTTCCAGGGCATCGCGCCAGTTCGCTTCCAGCGCGGGCCACCAGTGCTTGTTGACCTGCCTGGCATAGGCGATCGAGGCCGCCATCGACGCCAGGTCGGCCGGTCCGGGCTCCGGTGCCTCGAAGGACAGCTTCTCGCCTTCCTCGTCTTCGCCGCCGCTGGCCAGGTAATCGAAGGTCGTGTCCAGGTACACGAGTCCGCGCACGCGCCGCGGATGGCTGCCGGCGAACAGCGTCAGCTCGTTGCCGGCGATGGAATGGCCGGCCAGGATGATGCGCTCGATCTGCAGGGCGTCGAGCACGGCCAGCAGGTCGGCCACCAGCGTGGCGGGTGCGTAGATGGCGTCATTCACGGGCAGCGGCTTGCCGGAGGAACCGTAGCCGCGCCGGGTGACGGCGAGCACGCGGTGGCGGCGCGCCAGCGCGGGCGCCAGGCTGTCGAAGGCGTAGGCGTTGGCGCCCAAGCCCGCCAGCAGCACGATCACGTCGCCGCTGTCGCCCCTTGCCGCTGGCCAGTCGCGCACGTGCAGGCTGACGCCGGGGGCGACGGCGATCTGCCGGTCCGTCGCGCCGGTGCTGTGCGGCCCGCTGCCGCCGCAGGCGGCCAGGGCGGCCAACGTGGCTGTGCCCAGCAACAGCAGGCGGCGGGTGCGGCAATGCGTGCTGACGTCGGGTGTGTTGCTCATGCGGTACTCCTGTGTGGTTGGCGCATGAGCAGTATCGGCGCCGCGCATGAAGCGCGGATGAGGGGCCGGTGAAGGAAAGGTGAAGGCCGCCCGGCCGCGCTAGTGCGACACCAGCACCGGTAACGTCATCTGCTGCAGCACCGTGCGCGTGACGCCGCCCAGCAGCGCTTCGCGCAGGCGCATGTGGCCGTAGCAGCCCATCACGACCAGGTCGCACTGGCGTTGCGCGGCCATGGCCAGCAGGGCCGCGCCCACGTCCTGGCCCGGCGGCGTGTCGTGCTGCAGCACTTCGACGTTGACGCCATGGCGTGCCAAGTACAGGGCCAGGTCGGCGCCCGGCTGCTCGCCGTGCGCGGCCGGCTGGGCGTGCGAATTGACGACGGCCAGGGTGACTTGCCGCGCGCCTTGCAGCAGCGGCAGCGCATCGGTGATGGCGCGCAGCGCTTCGGCGCTGCCGTTCCACGCCAGCAGCGGATGCTGGGCGATGCCCGCTGGCGCGGCGGCCGGCGCGTGCGGCACCATCAGCACGGGCCGGCCGCAATGGAGCATCAGGTATTCGGCCGTGCCGGCGATCACGCGCGAGGGCGTATCCTGCGCGTCCGTCTGGCCCAGGATCAGCAAGTCGCAATAGCGTGCCTGCAGCAGCAGCGCGCCTTGCGCGTCGTCGTCGGCGAAGCGCGTTTCGTAGGTGCCCAGGCCTTCCTCGAGGGCGATGCGCTCGAAGTCGTGCAAGGCCTCGCTGGCCTGGCTGCGCAGCGCCTGCATTTGCGCCGGCGCAAACTGCAGCGCGTTGACGCCGCCGCCATACGCATAGCGCGAAATGCCGCTCATGGCCGAGCCGATCAGGTGCGCGCCCTGGGCGATGGCCAGGCGCACGGCCAGGCGGATGCGCTGGGCGCAGTGGCGGGAATTGTCGACGTGGACCAGCAGGGTGGTGTAGGGCATGGCGTTTTCCTCGGTTGTCGTTGATCAGGTCTGCAGCACGTAGCTGCCCGGCGCGTCGCCCAGGTCGGGTCCCATGGCCGGCGGCGCCGCTTGCGCACCGGGGCGCTGCGCCAGCCAGGCTTGCCAGGCGGGCCACCACGAACCGTCGTGGTGCGGCACGTCGCGCTGCCAGCTGTCCGCGTCGATGTAGGGCGCGTCGTGGCGGTGCGTGGCCAGCTGGTAGCTGCGGTGCGGCTGCCCCGGCGGCGAGACCACGCCCGCATTGTGGCCGCCCGAGGTGAGCAAAAAGGTGACGTCCGTGTCGGTCAGCAGCTGCAGCTTGTACACGGAGCGCCACGGCGCCACGTGGTCCGTCAGGGTGCCGACGGCGAAGATGGGCGCCTTGATGTCGGGCAGGGCGATGTGGCGGCCGGCCGTGCGGTAGCGCCCTTCGGCCAGGTCGTTGTGCAGGAACAGACGGCGCAGGTATTCCGAATGCATGCGGCAGGGCATGCGCGTGGCGTCCGCATTCCATGCCATCAGGTCGCTGTCCTGCTCATCGAGTCCCAGCAGGTAGTGGCGCAGGCGGCGCGACCAGATCAGGTCGTTCGAACGCAGCAGCTGGAAAGCGCCCGCCATCTGCTTCGTATCGAGGTAACCCTGCTTCCACATGGCCGCTTCCAGGAAGCTGACCTGGCTCTCGTCGATGAACAGCGACAGTTCGCCCGGCTCCTTGAAGTCCACTTGCGAAGCGAGCATGGTCAAGCTGGCCAGCCGTGCATCGCCGTCGCGCGCCATGCTGGCGGCGGCGATCGCCAGCAGGGTGCCGCCCAGGCAGTAGCCGGCCGCGTGCACCTGCGGCGCGCCCGTGATACGGACAACGGCGTCGAGCGCCTCCATCACGCCCAGCTGGCGGTAGTCTTCCAGCGACAGCTCGCGGTCTTCTTCCTGCGGGTTTTTCCAGGAAATCATGAATACCGTGTGGCCTTGCTGCACCAGGTAGCGCACCAGCGAATCGTGCGGCGACAGGTCGAGAATATAGAACTTCATGATCCACGCCGGCACGAACAGCAGGGGCGTCGCATGCACCGTGGTGGTCGCGGGGGCGTACTGGATCAATTCGATCAAGTCGTTGCGGTAGACCACCTTGCCGGGCGTGACGGCCACGTTCACGCCCACCTTGTAGCGGCCCACATCGGGCGCATGCGCTCCCATGGCGGCGCGCTGCCAGTCTTCGACAGCGTGGGCCATGCCGCGCGCCAGGTTGGCGCCGCCGCTTTCCAGGGTGGCCTGCTGCACCACGGGATTGGTCAGCATGAAGTTCGACGGCGCCAGCATGTCGAGCCATTGCCGCACGGTGAACGTGACGACATCCTCGTGGTGCGGCGCGACGCCGCGCACGCCCGTGGTGGCGCGGTGCCACCATTGCTGCTGCAGCAGAAAGCCCTGGTAGACGAGGTTGTACGGCCAGCGCTGCCAGGCCGCGTCCTCGAAGCGCCGGTCCTGCGGCAGCGGTGCGATGCACGGCGGCTCGAAGGGCGCACCCGGCAGCGCGGCCTGCAGGGCGTACTGCTGCCAGCGGCCGATCTTTTTCCACGCTTCCTGCAGCAGCGCCTGCTGTTTCGATGGCGCCAGCGCCAGGTGGCTGAGCCAGTCGGCATACGCGTTGCCCAGCGCGGCTGGCGAAATGCCGCCCGTGAACTTGCCCAGCCAGGCGTTCAGCAGCAAGTCCAGGGTGGCGCCTTCCGGCGCGCTTTCCGGATAGTCGGGCGCCGGCACGCCTTGCCAGGCGCTGCCCTGGCGCTCGTGTTCCACTTTGTGCTGCGCCTTGCTCGGCTGCGTCTTGCTCATCCGGGGCTCCCGTCATTTTTTTACAGGATAGCAAGAGCTTGTTTAAAAAATTATGATCTACATCAAGTTTGGCCGGATGCGTGCAGCATGTGGCTTGCCGCCTGGATGGCCGCGTCCGTTTCCTGCACAAACAGCCGCAACTGTTCTTCCAGCGCGTCGAGCCGCGCCAGCAATGCGCCCTGCGGCGCGCTGGCCGCCTCGCGCTCGATGGCGGCGACGATGGCGACGGCCGGTGCGGCGCGGAAGTTGGCCAGCAAGCCGGCCAGGGTATGCGCCTGCCGGCTCACGGTGGGACGGTCGCCCGATTGCAGGGCCGCGCGCAGGGCCTCCAGCTGCGCCGGCAAGCCGGCCAGGAACGATGCGCCGATGATGCCGATCACGTCGGCGTCGGCCAGGGTCAGCGCGGCGCCGTAGTCGAAGCCGGGCAGGCTGTCCGCCGCCGGCGTCCGCTGGCCTATTTGCAGCACATGCCGCTCGATCAGGCTCTGGAAGGCGGCCGTGCGGAACGGCTTGGACAGGTAGTCGTCCATGCCGCCGGCGATGCAGCGTTCGCGGTCGCCTTCCAGGGCGCTGGCCGTCATGGCGATGATGACGCTCCTCGGCATGCCCTGCGCTTCGCGCGCGCGTATCTGCGCGGTGGCGTCGAAACCGCCCATTTCCGGCATTTGCAGGTCCATCAGGATCAGGTCGAAATGGCGGGCCGCCTGGCAATCGAGGGCGATGCGGCCGTTTGCCGCATGCGTGACCCGGTGGCCCGCATTCGACAACAGCACGGTGGCCAGTTCGCGGTTCATGGCATTGTCCTCGACCAGCAGGATGTCCAGGCCGGGCGTGGCTTCGCGCACGGCGTGGCGCATGGCGGCGGGCGCGGCGCCGGGCATGCCGCGGCAGGTGCCCAGCACGCTCGTGGCGGTGGCCAGCAGTTCCTCGGGACTGGCGGGCTTGAGCAGGTAGCCGTCGATGCCCAGTTCGCGGCAGCGCGCCGCGTCGCCCAGGCTGCCGCACGACGACAGCATGACGACGGGCACCTGGCTCCAGTGGGGCAGGGCGGCCAGCGCCGCTGCCGTGTCGAAGCCATTCATGCCGGGCATGGCGCAGTCCACGATGATGCAGTCCGCCGGCAAGGCGCCGCGGCAGTGCTCCAGCGCCGCCTCGCCCGACCCGCAGGCGGTGACGCCGGCGCCGCTGTGCTCGAAGATACGGCGCAGGATGCTCAGGCTGCTGGGGTTGTCGTCGACCAGCAGGATGCCGCGTCCGGCCAGCGTGGCGTCGGGCGGCGGCGAGGGCTGCTGCTGGCCGATGGGCAGGGCCAGGTCCACGCTGAAGCAGCTGCCCTTGCCCAGTTCGCTCGACAGGCCGATGCTGCCCCTCATCATCGTCACCAGGCGGCGCGTGATCGACAGGCCCAGGCCCGTGCCGCCGAAGCGCCGCGTGGTCGAGCCGTCTTCCTGCTGGAAGGCGTCGAAGACGGCTTCCCGCATGTCGGCGGCGATGCCGATGCCGGTGTCGCGCACGCACAGGCGCAGGCGGGCCACGCCGTCGCCGCTGGCGCGCAGCCGGGCGCTGACGACCACCTCGCCCTGCGGCGTGAACTTGATGGCGTTGCCGGCCAGGTTGGTCAGCACCTGGCGCAGGCGGCCCGGGTCGCCGAGCAGGGTGTGCGGCAGCGCGGGATCGATGTCGAGCACCAGTTCCAGGCCGCTGGCCTGCGCCCGCAGGGCGTGGGCGCGCATGGTTTCCTGCAGTAGCTGACGCAGGTCGAAGGGGATGCTTTCCAGGGTCAGCATGCCCGCCTCGATCTTCGAGAAATCGAGGATGTCGTTGATGATGCACAGCAGGGCGTCGGCCGAGGCCTTGACGATTTCCAGGTATTTGCGCTGGTGGCCATCGAGGTCGGAATCGAGCACCAGGTCCGTCATGCCCAGGATGCCGTTCATCGGCGTGCGGATCTCGTGGCTCATGTTGGCCAGGAATTCGCTCTTCGAGCGGCTGGCCGATTCGGCCACTTCCTTGGCCAGCAGCAGGGCGCGCTCGGCCGCCTTTTGACTGGAGATGTCGACGATGGTGCCCACCAGGCCGTGCAGGCTGCCGTCGGACTTCAGCAGGGCCGCCTTGCTGCACAGGACATCGACCAGCCGCGTGCCGACGATCACCCGGTCTTCATATGTGTGGTTACCCCGGTCCTGCAGCAGCGCCACGTCGTGCTGCCGCGCTTGCTGCGCCTGCTGCTGCGGCAGGAGGTCCGCCACCGTCAGGCCCGCGATGCGCGCCTGGTCGAGATGGAAGAAGGCGCAAAAGGCGCGGTTGGCGCGCAGGTAGCGGCCGTGCACATCCTTCAGGTACAAAGGGATGGGGATGGTCTCGATCAGCGCATCGACGAAGTTGAGGTTGTGGCGCAGCTCGCGCGCCGCCTGGCGCCGCTCCGTGATGTCCGTCAGGCTGCCGGTGATGCCCGCCAGCCGTCCCTGGCCATCGCGTTCGGCGCGCGCGCACACGTCGATCCAGCGCACGTCGCCGTCGCGGGTGACATAGCGCGCTTCATGGCGCATGCCGTCCACGTGGCCGCCCAGCAGCTGTGACAGGCCGTCGGCGGCGCGCTCGCGGTCGCGCGCATCGACGAATTGCAGGACGCGCTTGCCCAGGCTGTCGGCGATGGAAAACCCCGTGATGGTGTGCCAGGCGGGATTGAGGAAGGTCCAGGCGCCCTGCAAGTCCGTGCGGAACACCACTTCATTCAGGCTGTTGACGACGTTGCGGTATTCGCGCTCGCTTTTCGCGATGGTCTCGGCCATGCGCTTGCTGTCGCTGATTTCCGTGCGGATGGCGATGTACTGATAGGGCTTGCCGGCCGCATCGAGGAAGGGCACGATGGTGGCGTCCACCCAGTATTGCTGGCCATTCTTGGCGTGGTTGCAGATTTCGCCGTGCCAGACCTGGCCGGCCGTAATGGTTTGCCACATCTGCGCAAAGAAGGCGTCCGGATGCGCGCGCGAATTGATCAGGCGGTGCGTCTGGCCGACCAGCTCTTCGCGCGCGAAGCCGCTGATGGCGCAGAACTTGTCGTTGACGTAGATGATGACGCCGGCCGTGTCGGTGATGCTGACGATGGCATGCTGGTCCATCGCGAAGCGCTGGTTCTGCAATTCGATGCGGCGCAGTTCCTGCTGCGACACCAGCTCGGCCAGCAGCGCCGACAGGCCCTCGATATCGCCTTCCTGCGGCAGGCGCAGGCCGGAATCGTCGTTGTCGAGCAGGCGCACGGCCGCCACGCGCAGCGACTGGATCACGCGGTTGCGGCTGGCCAGTTCCGTGCGCAGCAAGTCATTCGTCAGGCTCAGTTCATTCGAACTCAGTTCCAGGCTGCGCGAGCGCAAGTCCAGGTCGCGCTCGAACTGTTCATAGGCGCCGTCGACGCGCAGCAGCAGGGCCGGCAGGCCGGCCAGGAAGCCGGCCAGTTCGGGCGGCGTGTCCGCTTGCCCGCCCAGTGCCTGCGCCTGTTCCAGCAAGGCGGCGCAGGCGCTTTCCGAGTCGATGCCGCAGACGCGGTTCAATTGGCGTGCCAGGGTGCGGTTCATGCTTCGCTCATGACGGTGACGGTCATCGTCTGGTTGTGCAATTGGCACGCGCCGTGCGGCTGGGCGATGCCGATTTCGCCGTTGGAGTAAAAACCGGCGATGCAGGCCGCGCCGCCCAGCTGGTCGGCCACCGCTTCGACCTCTTCCTCGACGCGGTCGCCCATCACCAGCTTGCGCCCCACGCAGCTGACCAGCAGGGTCAGCTGGTCGCCCTGCGCATCGGCATGGGGCACGACGCCGCGCGCGGCCGTCTCGGCCCCGTCGATCAGCCGGTTGGTACTGGAATGCATCAGCTTCAGGTAGCCGTCGGCGAGGATGTCGCCGGCCAGGGTCAGCGAACCCTGTTCCTCGTCGACGGCGAGGATGGTGCGAAACACATTGCTTTTTTCATGCGCGGCAGTGAGCATCTCAAACGGGAACAGCAGCCCCGAGCCGGGCAGGCCGCGCGCATGGTCGCCCAGGTACAGCTTGTAGATGTCGAGCGCCCGCGCGCCGTCCAGGCCATACAGCACGTTGTCGACGCAGCGCGTCACCTTGCGCGCGGGGCCGAACGCTTCCCAGCCCGCATGGCTGCCGTAGCCGAGGCGGATATGTTCGCCGTACAGGCCGACGGCGACGATGGTATTGTCGGCCGCGCCGCGCGGACCCAGGGTCCAGGTCTGGAGGAAGGCGCCGCCGTCCGCCGCCAGCCCGCCCGACACCGTCACGCCCGGCGGCAGGTTCGCCTGCAGGCCGGCGATGAGGGCGCTGCCGTTGATGGCCACGCCCGTGCCCAGCATGAAGACGGCCGCCAGGCCGTCCTGCGGCAAGGCCTGCGCCAGGCGCTCGCCCGCCTCGCGCGAATCGGCCATGTCGCAGATGATGGCGTCGGCGATCGCCACCGTCGTGTGGGCGAAGCGGATGGCGGTGATGACGCAGCTGTCGTCGTAGACGCGCTTGCCGGCGATCTCGCCGGCCGTGGAGCAGCCGGCGATGACGGCGCCCGGCAACTGGCGGCGCAGCGCCGCCGTCAGGCCGGGCGTGGCGAAGTAGGGGCAGGCGCCGAAGACCAGCACCAGGTCGGGCGCCATGGCGGCCAGGGGCGCCAGGGCGGCATCGAAGTCCGCATGGCTGTTCAGGATCAGTTGTTGCACGCGCATGGCAGGCTCCTCGCTTACAGTGGGTGGGCGTCGTGATGGACGGGGTCGGGCAGGCTGCTGCGGATGGCGAGCACCTCGTCCCAGGCGCCCAGGAAGGCGTCGAGGCACAGCGGGCAGAAATGGCTGCCCCTGTTTTGCTCCAGGTACTGGCGCGCCTGGGCCAAAGGCCAGGCCGGCTTGTACGGGCGTTCCGAGCTGAGCGCGTCGAAGACGTCGGCCACGGCGACGATGCGCGCCGGCAGCGGTATCCGTTCGCCCGCCAGGCCGTCCGGATAGCCGCTGCCGTCGTATTTTTCGTGGTGGCCGCAGGCGATTTCCTCGGCCAGGCGGATCAGCGGCGAGTCGCTGCCGGCGAGGATATAGCCGCCGATCTTCGCATGCTGGCGCATGATGGCCATTTCATCGGGGTCCAGCCGTCCCGGCTTGAGCAGGATATGGTCGGGCGTGGCCAGTTTGCCCACGTCGTGCATGGGCGCCGCCTTGAGCAGCAGGTCCTGCCATTGCGCGTCGAGGCCCAGTTCCCTGGCGATCAGCGCCGAGTAGCGCGCCATGCGCATGATGTGGGCACCCGTTTCGGGGTCGCGGAATTCGGCCGCCCGCGCCAGGCGCGTGACCAGCTCCATTTCCCTGGCCGTGACGCTGGCGATGGCCTCGGCCACCTCGTGTTCGAGCAGCTTGGCGCGGTCGGCCAGCATGGTCTGCGCCGTGCGCAGGGCCAGCAGGTTGCGCACGCGCAGGCTGAACTCGATGGTGTCGACGGGCTTGGTGAGAAACTCCGTCACGCCCAGCGAAAAAGCCTGCTTGCGCACGGCGCGGTCGTTTTCGGTGGTCACCATGATGATGGGGATGTCGGCCATGCCCTCCATCTTGCGGAAAATGCCGAGGAATTCGTTGCCCGACAGGCTAGGCATCCGGTAGTCGAGCAAGACCAGGTCCGGCACGTTCGATTCGCACCAGGTCAGCGCATCGATGGGATCGTTCATGCAGACGGACTCGATGGCGCTGGCCTTGCGCGCCAGGGTCGACAGCAGGCTCAGGTTGGTATCGTTGTCATCGACGATCAGGATGCTCATGGTGTCTCCGGCGGATGGCGGTCAGTGGCGGGCGCGATGGCGAGGACGGCTTCAGGCGGCCAGTTCGCCCGTGGCGTGCATGCCCAGGCCCGCCAGCAGGCTGTCCATGTCCAGCACGATGAGCATGCGCTCGTCGAGGGCGCCGATGGCCGTCACGTGGCCGGCCATGGCCGAGCCGTGCAGCTGCGGCGGCGGCTTGATCTGCGCCGGCGCCAGCGGCACCACGTCGGCCACGCGGTCGACCACGATGCCGGTGGCGCCATGCGCGAAGACGAGGATGATCACCACCGTCGAGGCGTCGTACGCGGGCTCGGCCTGGCCCAGCGCGATGCGCAGGTCGAGTAGCGGCACGATGCTGCCGCGCAGGTGGATGAAACCCTTGAGGAAGGCGGGTGCATTGGCGATGCGGGTCACGGCGCCGTAACCGCGGATTTCCTGCACCAGGCCGATGTCGATCGCATATTCCTCCTTGCCGAGTCCGAAGACCAGCAATTCGCGGGCGCCCGCTTGCGCCGGTTGTCCCGCTGCCGCGGCATGTGTGGTGGTCGTTTCCATGTGCTTGCTCCTGTCAGGTGCTGCGTGATGCCTGAGACTGCGAGGGGTGCCGGGCGGGATTCAAGCCTGCTCGACGCGGTTGCGGCCATTCTTCTTGGCCTGGTACAGGGCGGCGTCGGCCTGCATGAAGCCGGCTTTCCAGTCGCCGTTGTGGGGCAGCGGCGCCAGGCCGATGCTGATCGTCGCCGTGATGGACGCGTGCTCGAAATCGATGTGCGCCGCGGCCACGGCAAGGCGGATGCGCTCGGCCACCTGGCGCGCCTTGGCCAGGTCCGTATGGGGGAACAGCAGGCCGAATTCCTCGCCGCCCACGCGGGCGACGACATCGGCCGCCCGTGCCTGGGCCAGGATCGTGGCCGCGACGGCTTGCAGCACGGCGTCGCCTGCGGCGTGGCCATGCTGGTCGTTGACCAGCTTGAAGAAATCGATGTCGGCGATGCCGATGGTCATCGGATGGCCCGAGCGCCTGGCCCGCGCGGCCGCGCGCACGGCGTCGGTCTCGAAGGCGCGTCGGTTGGGCAGCTGGGTCAGGGGATCGCTGAGGGCGATGCGCTGCAGCTGCTGCCAGCGGGCCGCATTCTGCTGTTCGAGGGCGAGTTCGCGGCGCTGGTCGATGAAAAAGGCGCCCATGAAGTTTTCGTCGTCCAGGGTGCCCAGGTCCATGGCCTTGAGCACGATGGGCAGCATCGAACCATCGCGGTGGCGAATGGCGAAATGGCGCTTGTGGCCCAGCACCCTGGACTTCTTGTAACCGGCCAGGTAGGCGCCGATCCGCGCGCCATGCTGCTCGCGCACGGCGTCGGGCAGCAGTGCCTCGATCCGCTGGCCAGGCAGGCTGCCTGCGTCATAGCCGCTCAGCGCATACATGGCGTCGTTCGCATAGCGGATGCGCGAGCCCGCATCGATGATGACGGCGGCGTCGTCGGCTGCGTCGAGCAGACGCAAGGCCAGGGTTTTGTTCATGTGCTTGTCCCCTACAAAGAAGGCGGAGATACCGGGCGGTCGCGGCAATCAGGCTTGCCGCATCGCCTTGCGTTCTCCTTTGATCTCATCATACACCAAATAAAAATGATTTCAACGAATATTGTGATTTTCATGATTTGTGTTGATTTTTCGCACAGTCAGGCTCAGGCTTGGACGGCGTAAAGAAGCCTGCCACTTCGCTTTTCTCTATGGAGTGGCAAATTTTTCACGCGGTTCATCCTCCTGTTTGGCAGGAAAAATCATTTTTCGTGAATTTATTTATTGTATTTGGTGAATTTATGCAGCAAAATGCAGTGAGGCAATACCAGTCACTGCGGATAGAGGAGATGGACATGCATACGACGATGTCGGCAAGCAGCAGCAAAGAGGCGGGCAACGGTTATCCACACGAGGCGCGGGTCCGTCATCCGTCCGTGCGGCGCCTGAAGGCGATCGGCTACCTGGCCCTGTTGCTGGCCGTGGTGCCGGCCGCCGCCTGCATCGCGACGGGGCACGCGGGTGTGCCGGTGCTGTTCAGCACCACGTGCGGCGTGGTGTCGTGCGTGGCGCCACCTGGCAGCGTGCCCGGCTGGTAGGGAACCTTACCAGGCCTGGCTGACGGCATGGATCAGCAGGCCGGCCAGGCCGCCGACGATGGTGCCGTTGATGCGGATGAACTGCAGGTCGCGCCCGATCGCCAGTTCGATGCGATCGCTCATTTCTTCCTTGCTCCACAAGTCGAGCCGGCCGGCGATGAAGGCGCCCACCTCGCCCCGGTAACGGCGCACCAGCGCGCCACTGCCGGCGACGATGGCGCCATTCAGCCATGTGCGCGCATGGTCGTCCTTGCCCAGTACCTGGCCCGTGTTGCGCGCCACGCTGGCGACGGCTTGCGCCAGCACGGGCGCGTCGGCGTGCAGGTCGGCCAGCAGGCGCGCGCGGATGGCGTCCCACAGCTCGCCCAGCATCGCTTGCACCGTATCGCTGGCGATCAGCTGCAGCTGGTAGCGGCGCACCGTGTCCTGCCACTGCGGGTCGGCCTTCAGGTGCAGCGCGCTGTCGGCGATCCAGCCGGCGATGCGCTGGCGCAGCGGGTGGGCCGGGTCGATGCGCACGGCGAGCGCGAATTTTTGCAGCGAGGCGATCATGCGCGGCTCGTACGCTTTCACGGCCTTTTTCACCAGCGCGTTCTCGATCTGGAAGGCGCCCAGCACGAAGTCGCCGATGGCGGCGTGGTGCGCCTCGTCGTCCAGGTAGGCGGCGCCCCGGTCGAGCAGGAAGTCCAGCAGCTGCTGCGGCTTGCCGTCGGCGATCAGCGCGTCGATGCAGTCGGCCGCCACGTCCGATACGTTCAGCTGGCCCAGGTAGCTGCTGGCCTGTTCGCGCAGCAGGCGGCCCAGCGTGTCGTGGTCGGCCATCGCCAGCAGCTGTTTCACCACGCCGGCGCTGGCCATCCCCAGCTGCCGCGCATGGACCTCGTCACTGAGCCAGGTGCCCAGGCGCGCGGCGGGATCGGCTTGCACGATGCGCTCGGCGATGCCTTGCTCGGTAATGAAATGGTTTTCCACGAAGGCGCCCAGGCTGCGGCCGATGTCCGCCTTGCTGTTCGGGATGATGGCCGTGTGCCACAGGGGGATGCCGAGCGGGTGGCGGAACAGGGCGACGACGGCGAACCAGTCGGCGATCGCGCCCACCATCGATGCTTCGGCGAATGCCTCCACATAGCCCCAGGCGGGGTGGCCGCCCCGTTGCGAGCGGGCCACGGCGAAGACCAGCGCGGCGAGCAGCAGCAGGCCGGCGGCCAGCAGCTGCATGCTGCGCAGGCGCGCGCGCTTGAGCTGGTCCGTGCTCTGGTCCAGCTGGGCGATGAGGTCGGGGGAAGGTTGCATGGATGGCGGTCTGCACGGTTGCGAGACCGCCATCTTACTGCGATGGCGCAGTAACGGGCTTACTGTTGCGGATGCAGCAGCGAACGGCGGCGCGCGTAGCCGAAATAGATCACCAGGCCGATCACCAGCCAGATGGAAAAGGCCATCCAGGTGACCCAGCTGAGGAAGGTCATCAGGCCCACGCACAGGATCACGGCCAGCGCCGGCACGAACGGCACGCCGGGGCAGCGGAACGCGCGCGGCAGGTCCGGGCGCTTCTTGCGCAGCACCACCACGGCGACGGAGACCATGGTGAAGGCGGCCAGGGTGCCAATGTTGATCAGCTCGGCGAGGATGTTGAGCGGGATCGTGGCGGCGATCAGGCCGAAGACGATGCCGACCAGCCAGGTGGCGAAGAACGGCGTGTGGAAGCGCGGGTGCACGGTCGACAGGCGCTTGGGCAGCAAGCCGTCGCGCGACATGGCGAAGATGATGCGCGTCTGGCCGAAGGCCATCACGAGGATCACGGTGGTCATGCCGAGGATGGCGCCCAGGTCGACGAAGCCGGCGATCCAGTTTTCGCCCGCATACTGCAGGGCCAGCGAGACGGGATGGTCGACGCCGAGGAATTTCTTGTACGGCACGATGCCCGTCATGATGGCCGAGACGACCACGTACAGCACGGCGCACACGGCCAGCGAGCCGATGATGCCGATGGGCAGGTCGCGCGACGGTTTCTTGACTTCCTCGGCGGCCGAGGTGACGGCGTCGAAGCCGATGAAGGCGAAGAAGACGAGGGCGGCGGCGCTCAGCATGCCGTGGTAGCCGAACGGCATGTAGGGCTGCCAGTTGGCCGGCTGCACGTGGCGCGCGCCGAAGATGATGAACAGCAGCACCACGCCCACCTTGATGGCCACCATGATGTTGTTCAGGCGCGCCGATTCGCGCACGCCCCAGCCCAGCATGGCCGTCAGCAGCAGCATGATGACGAGGGCCGGCAGGTTGATGAAGGTGGTCACGCCGGGCAGGGCGCCCGGGGCGGCCGTCAGGGCCACGGGCAGCGCGATGCCAAAGCCCGACAGCAGCGACTGGAAGTAGCCGGACCAGCCGACGGAGACGGCGGCCGCGGCCAGGCCGTACTCGAGCAGCAAGTCCCAGCCTATCATCCAGGCGGCCAGCTCGCCCAGGGTGGCATAGCTGTAGGTGTAGATGGAGCCGGCCACGGGCACGGTGGAAGCGAATTCCGCATAGCACAGGGCGGCGAAGCAGCAGGCGACGGCCGCCACGACGAAGGACAGCGACAGGGCGGGGCCGGCCGTCAGCGCACCCGTGCCGGTAAGCACGAAAATGCCGGTGCCGACGATGGCGCCTATGCCCATGAGCACAAGGTCGAACGGTCCCAGCACCTTGGCCAGTCCTCCCGGTTTCTTGCTGTGGGCGATCATGTCATCCAAATTCTTGGTTCTAAATAAGCTCACTGTGTCTCCTGGTGGTTTTTGTCATGGCGCCATTGCCGCCTCGTGAGTAGCACGACGCAGCCAGATTCTAGCCCACGCGCCCGTGATTCCAGAAGGAAAACCGTACGCTACCGTGCGCGCCAGCCCTGTCAACTTGTCCGGCAGGCAAAAAAACAGCCCCGGGATGATGGGCCGGGGCTGGAAAGGAGACTGCTACAGTTGGTTACTTGGAAAAGTGCGCTTCGATCTCTTCCAGGGTCTTGCCTTTGGTCTCCGGCAGCAAAAACGCGGCGGCCAGGAAATACAGCACGGTGCAGCCGGCGCCGAAGAAGAACAGGGTCGAGTAACCATGCAAGCCCACGGTGGGCAGGAAGATGGCGGCGATCACGGTCGAGACGAACTGGTTCACCAGCAGGGCGATGCTCATGCCGTTCGAGCGGATGCGCGTCGGCATCAGCTCGGACAGGGCCAGCCACACGCACACGCCCGGTCCCACGGCAAAGCTGGAGACGAACACGCAGATGGCGATCGCCACCAGCCAGCCGTGCGTGGACGGAGGCACGGGACCCAGGCTGGCCTTTTCGATGCGCAGCGGCGCCTCGCGCCCGGCCGCCGGGTCGGCGAACGGATTGAGGTGCAGCTTGCGGAAGAACACGCCGATCACGCTGTCGGCCTGCACGGCGTCTTCGCGGGCAATGCTGACCTGGCGCAGCACGGGATCGTCGCTGCGCAGGCTTTTCACGTTGGTGAACGGGCCGTAGGCATAGGCGATGGTCAGCTGCTGCGGCGTGCCGTCGGCGGCCGCGCCCAGGGCCGTCAGGGTGGCCGCATCGAGGTGCACGGCCAGGCCGTCGTTCTGCACTTGGGCGGCGATGGCGGGGCGTACGTCGGCCAGGTGCGCTTCGGCGCCGCGGAACAGCAAGCCGGCCGCCAGCAGCGAGACGACGATGCCGCCCGTGCCCAGCATCAGCAGGAACTTGCGGCCCTTGCGGTCCACCAGCAGCACGGCCACCACCGTCATCACGGCGTTCAGCACCTTCAACAACACGTCCGCCATGTTGGCCGAGGCGCCCGACAGGCCTGCCTGGTTCAGGATATTGACGACATAGGCGAGGATGGAATTGATGCCCGTCGCCTGCGTGCAGGCGAGGATCAGGCAGGCCAGCAGGAAGGGCAGCACGTAGCGGCGGCTCAAGAGCGGGTCTTTTGCCTTGGCATGGCCGCTGGCCTTGGCCGCGTTCTCGGGCGTATCGAGCATTTCGCGCAGTTCCAGGTCGGCGGCGGCGGGCAGGCGCGTGCGCAGCAGCGACTGGCGCGCCTGTTCGACGCGGCCGCGGCGCGCCAGCCAGCGCGGCGACTCGGCCAGCAGCAGGGCGCCGACGGTAAATACGAGGCCAGGCGCCAGGCAGACCCAGAAGATGCTGCGCCATGCGTGATCCTTGGCCGTGAAGATGGCGGCGATGCGGCCCGCTTCCGGCAACGCCTGCGCCGCCTGCGTGGCCGTTTCCACCGTCTGCGCCTGCAGCAGGCCGATCAGGGCGGCGGCCACCAGGCCGATGGTCAGCAGCAGCTGGAACAGGGCGGCGCCGCGCCCACGCTGCTGCGCGGGCAAGCATTCGGCCAGGTACAGGGGCACGACGACGCCGATCAAGCCGCCGCTGATGCCTTGCAGCAGGCGGCCCAGCAGCAGCGGCGTGTAGCCGTCGGCCAGGGCGATCAGCGGGATGCTGGCGCTGAACAGGGCGCCGGCCAGGAACATCACCCAGCGCCGGCCCAGGATATCGGCCAGGGCGCCGGCGAACAGCGACGACAGCACCGAACCCAGGAGCACGGCGGCGACGATAAAGCTCAGCTGCTGGGCCGTCAGTTTCCAGGCCACGGAAGCCGTCGATTCCAGGTAGGGCAGGGCGCCGGCGATGATGCCGATGTCTATGCCGTACAGCAATCCCCCCATGCCGGCAATAAATAGCAGGTAGCGCATGGCCCACACGGGGGCCTTGTGTGACGTGTCGTGCATGGTAACTCCGGGACGGGGTTGAGGTAGGTTGAGGTGGTCTAGCGGGTGGAAAGATCGATGGCCGCGCCTTCGACGAAGACGGACACTGGCTGTAGTGTGGAATCGAGGACGACGATATCGGCCCAGGCGCCCGGTGCCAAACGGCCCCGTTCGGATTCACCCAGGTAATCGGCCGGGTACAGCGACAAACGGTTCGAGGCGTCGGCCAGGTCCAGGCCCAGGTCGACGAAATTGCGCAGGGCCTGGTCCATGGTCAGCACGCTGCCGGCCAGCGAGCCCGTGGCCAGGCGCACGCAGCCCATGCATTTGTAGACGCGCTGCGTGCCCAGGCCGTATTCGCCATCGGGCATGCCGGTGGCCGAGGTGGCGTCCGTCACGCCGTACAGGCGCGGGATGGCGCGCAGGGCCGCGCGCAGGGCGCCCTTGGCCACGTGCTGCAGGTCGGGGATGATTTCCGCGTATTCGGCATGCGCCAGCGCCGCGCCCACCATGCCGGGGTCGTAGTGCGTCATGCCCGTCATGCCGTTGTACAGGTGGGTGAAGCCGGAGACGCCGGCCTTGAGCGCCGCCACGCCTTCATCATACGTGCCGGCGCTGTGGCCGATCTGCACGCGGATGCCCATGGCCGCCAGTTGCGGGATCAGTTCCAGATGGCCGGGGATTTCCGGCGCCATGGTCAAGACCTTGATGGGGGCGATGGCGTGAAAGCGCTGCACCAGCGCCAGGCTCGCCTGCACCACGTCGGGCGGCTGCGCGCCCAGGCGGTGCAGGTTCAAAAACGGTCCTTCCAGGTGCACGCCCAGCATGCGCGCGCCGTTGGCGGGACGTTCGGCGATGACGCCGGCCAGGCCTTGCAGCGCGCGCACGATCGACGGCTCCTTGGCCGTCAGGGTGGTGCCCAGCAGGGCCGTGGTGCCGTGGCGCGCGTGCACCTGCGCCACCGTGGCGCCCGCGTTTGCGCCTTCCATGATGTCGACGCCGGCCGCGCCGTGCACGTGCAGGTCGATGAAGCCGGGCAGGATGGTCAGCGCGCTGTCGGCGGCAGGGTCTTCCTGTATCTGGACGATGCGCTGGTCAAAAGTGATGGTGCCCGTGATCCAGCCAGATGGGGTAAGGATTCTGCCGCTCAGCATGTGTTATTCCGCTATAAAAAGTTCGATGCCCAGCTTTTGCAGCCCTTCGCGGTATTCCTGGCTGATGCTGGCATCGGTGATGACGGTATCGACGCGGTCCAGTTGCACGATGCGGTGCAGGCTGACGCGGCCGAACTTCGAGGCGTCCGTGAGGACGATGATTTTCTTGGCCCGTTCCACCATCTTGTGGTTCAGGCTTGCTTCCGCTTCGTGGTGGGTGGTCACGCCGAACTGCAGGTCGAAACCGTCCACGCCCAGGAACAGCTTGTCGAAGCTGTAGGCCTGCAAGCAGGTTTCGGCCTGGCTTCCCTGGATCGACAGCGACTGCTTGCGCAGCAGGCCGCCCGTGAGGATCAGGTCCACGCCGGGCGCGTCGGCCAGCTCCCACGCGATGTTCAGGCCATTCGTGGCCACCGTCACGCCGGTCGCATCGCGCAGATGGCGCGCCAGCGAGATGGTGGTGGTGCCCGAGTCGATGATGATGTTGTCGCCCGGTTCCACCAGCCGCGCCGCATAGGCGCCGATGCGCTCCTTCTGCTCGTGGTTGATGGCGTCCTTCTGGCGTATCGTGTGCTCGGGCGGCGGCGTGCGCGTCAGGGTCGCGCCGCCGTGGCTGCGCGTGGCCATGCCTTGCGCTTCCAGCGCATTCAAGTCGCTGCGGATGGTGACCGCGGACACGCCGAGCTTTTCCACCAGATCGGTCACCTGCACCGAGCCCTGCTGGGCAAGCATTTGGAGGATGGATTCACGGCGTTGGCTGGTATTTCGCATGGTGGCGGGCTCAGTAAAAAATGAAAATACCGAGCTTAACAGATTGCCGCTTCGGCAATGACGGCCACTGCCGCATTGCGGTTGCAGGCGCGCGCATATTGCGCCAGCAAGCTGCCGATCTTGTGCTCGATCAAGGCCGACGCCTGCGCTGGCAGGCTGCCCTGCACCACGGCCGCATACTGTTCCGGCAAATGCTGGCTCAACAGCGGCAGCGGAATCGCCACGGCATCGAGGTTGGCCAGCAGCTTGCCGACGGCGGCCGCCACTTCCGGCTCGCCCCAGTAATAGCGGCAGCGGTCGCTCAAGCCGTAGCGGCGCATCAGACGCTGTTCTTCCGGCGTGCCCAGGTAATGTTTGATCCAGTTCTTCGGCTTGGCCACCATGACGTCGTCGAGCACCTGCATCAGCTGCGAGGTGGCGTGCGCCGGCAGCAGTTCTTCTTCGATCTGGCACAGGGCGAACAGCGCCTCGCGCAGGGCGAAGGTGGCGGCCGGGCCCACTTTCAGGATGGCGAAATGGTCGCGCACCATGGCGTGCAGCGCCGATTCGCGCTGGTAGTCGGTCGAGTGGGCTTCGAACACGAGGCCAGGCTGCTCGGCCACGAAGGCCGACAGTTCGGCGGCGGCCTCCGCATCGTAGTGCTGGATGCTGCTCTGGTCGAAATCGACGCCCGGCTGCACCACCATGGCGATGACGCGGCGCCAGGCGTCGTGCAGGCCGTTGTCGAGGAAGGCGCGGCGGTGCACGTCGAGCGTGCGGCGCGCGGCCTGCGGGCTGGTGACGGCGCCGGCCTGCGCCAGCGACGCTTCGCCGCCGGGAACCGGCACTTCCGTGCCGATCACGTAGACGGGCGGCGCGAAGCCGGCCGCGGCGGCGGCCGCCTCGGCGACGATGCACAGGCGCGCCGAACGGGCGGCCACGGTTTCATCGTCGAGCTGCAAGGGGTCATCGGCACAGCGCATGCTGCAATCGAGGTGGATTTTATGGAAGCCGGCCGCCGCATATGCGGCGATCAGGGTCTCGGCGTGGCCCATGGCGGTGGCCGCATCGAGGTGCTGCCAGGCGTTCGGGCCCAGATGGTCGCCGCCCAGCACCAGGCGCTCGGTCGGGAAACCCTGTTCCCGGGCCAGTGCCAGCATGGTGTCGCGGAAAACGTTTGGTGTCATGCCCGTGTAGCCGCCGAACTGGTCGACCTGGTTCGACGTCGCTTCGACCAGCAGCACGGTGTCGTATTCGCTGGCCACGCGCATGGCGGCGCGCAGCACGCTGGGGTGGCTGCAGCAGACGGCGTACAGGCCCACGCGCTCGCCGCGGCGGTGCGCCTTGATCACTTGCTGGATGGGCGACAGGGTAAAACTCGGGTTTTCCGCTTGCTTCATCATGTTGACGCCTTTATATGTTGTCGTATCAAAAGGGCCGCGCCGCGCGCGCCGCCGGCGTCGCCAAAGCGGGGCGGCAGGATGGGCGGCACGTGCACGCCGGGGAACAGGTGGCGTTTGACGGCGGCCGGCAGCTTGTCGTACAGGTGCGGCAATTTGGACAGGCCGCCGCCGAGCACGATGACGTGCGGGTCGTAGGCCAGCACCAGGCCGGCCAGGGCGTGGCCCAGCAAGTCGAGGTGCACGGCCACCGTGCGTTCGGCCACGGCGTCGCCCATGTTGGCGCGGGCCACGATGGCCAGCGGCTCGGCGCCATCGCCGCCAAAGTGCGCATGGAGTTTGCTCATGGCGGGGCCGGAAACGTAGCGTTCCAGGCAGCCCGCCTTGCCGCACGGGCAGGCGTAATCGATCAGGCCATGCTGCGCCAGCAGGGTGGCGGGCAGGCTCCAGTGGCCCCATTCGCCGGCCACGCCGTTAAAGCCGCGCAGCAGCTGGCCGCCCACGCAATAGCCGCCGCCGGCGCCCGTGCCGAGGATGGCGCCGAACATGCTGGCGGCATGGTCGGCCGCGCCGCCTTGCGCTTCCGACAGGGCGAAACACTGGCAATCGTTGCCGATGGCGACAGGGCGCTGCAAGGCTTGCTGCAGCGTTTGCGCCACCAGGCGGCCGTTCAGGGCCGGCACGTTGGAGCTCAGTTGCCGGCCGCTGGCGCTGTCGATCACGCCGGGTAAACCGATGCCGACAGGCGCCGTCGTGCCCAGTGCCGCGTCGCCGCGCGCCACCAGGTCGACGATCGCCTGCACGAAGGCGCTAAAATCGTCGCCTGGCGTGGCCACCCGTTCACGGAATACCTCGCTCAGCGCGCCGTCGCGGTCGGCAAAGGCGACCAGCTCCATCTTGCTGCCGCCGATGTCGATGCCGTGGTAGCCGGCCGTGTGATTAGAATTGGTCATGGCCATAGATGGTGACGCCCTGCACGACACGGTTGACGATGCCGCCGGCGAATGGATTGTCGGGGCGCAATTGCAGCAGCGCGGACTGGTGCAGCGCATATTGCTGGGCCATCAGCAGCCACAGCGGGGCCAGCCAGGCGTCGGGCCAGGCCGGCGCGTCGGCCGACAGGTCGCCGCCGATGCCGACCGTCAGGCACGTCTGCGCCACGCTGTCGCGCTGCAGCTCCTTGAGCAAATCATATTCGTACTGGCGCGCCAGGGGCTTGCTGCTGCGCAGCAGGATCACCAAGGACTCCGTGGTGACGGCCGATTTCGGGCCATGGCGGAAACCCAGCGGGGTATTCGCCATCGCCATCACGCGGCCGCCCGTCAATTCCAGGATTTTCAGGGCCGCTTCCTTGGCCAGCGCTTCCAGCGGGCCGCTGCCCAGGTAGACCACGCGCTGCACGGGTGTCGAGCCCAGGTCCGCCACGGGGGCCGACCAGTCGCGCAGGGCGTCTTCGCCCAGTTGCGCCAGGGTCTGCAGGCGCGCCACGTCGACGTCCTTGCCCAGTACCGACAGGGCCGCCAGCAGCATGCTGCTAAAGCTGCTGGTCATGGCGAAGCCGCGATCGCAGCTGCCTTCCGGCATCAGCAGGTTATACGTATTGCTGTCGTTGGCGCCCTGGCGCGCCAGTTTGCCGTCGGCGTTGCAGGTGATGTTCAGGAAGCGCGCGCCGGGCACGACCTGGCGCAGCAGCTCCACGGCCGCCAGGCTTTCCGGGCTGTCGCCGCTGCGGGCAAACGAGACGAGCAGGGTGGGCGCATCCGCTTCCAGGTACAGCTCATGGTGCGTCAGCAGGGTGGTGGTGGCGATGGCGCGGATCTGCGCGGGCCAGGCGGCATTCAGGGTGTCGACGACGATTTCGCCCACATACGCCGAGCTGCCGGCGCCCGTCAGGATCACGCGTTGCTGTGGATTGGACAGCGCGTCGCCCAGGAAGGCGGCCAGGCTGGCTTGCTCCTTGCGCAAAATGCCGGCCAGCGCGCGCCAGATGGCGGGCTGGTGGACGATTTCCTCGGCCGTGTGCAGGCCGCCGATGTCGCGCCAGGTTTGAATGTCACGCTGAAGAAGGGTAGTCATGAGAGGTCAGTAAAGTGTTTGTTGGAGAAAGCATAAATACTAAATTTCGAAAAGTCAAATACGAAAGTAAAACGAAAGTAAATAGTTGTGTGACTTGCGAAATAATGGCGTCATATTGGCGTTTTCCTGGACCGCAGTCATGTTGCGGTGCCGCATGAAACCCAGTCATGCTGCCGCCTGTCGCTGAAATGCCACGATAACGAAAGTATGTTTTGTGACATTTTGGTGAAACGTAAGAAAAATGCGCCAATTCTGGGCATTTTATTAATAAATAGGCTTAATAACTTTCTTTTGATTGACGATATTTATTTTTCTTCTTAAAGTATTTCCATCACTTTGATTTTCTGAAAGCCAGCAGATGAAACCTCTCCCGCTTCCCCGCCGCGCCCTTGCCGCCTGTGTCCTCGCCGCTCTTGCCACCCTGGCTGCCCCCGGCCTGCAAGCCGCGCCTATCGGCAATCTGCAGTCGCTCTCCGCCGTGCATGCGGCCGACGTGGCCAAGGGCGAGGCGCTGGGCTGGGATTTGCGCAGCGACACGGGCGTGCAGCTGCGTATCAGCCTGCCGCAGGCGGACGTGCTGCGCATCCAGGCGGGCGGCAAGGGGGGCTTGACGGATCCCGGCGACAAGGCCGCCCCCATCGTCGTGGGCCAGCCCGCTGCGCAAGTGGCGTACGAGATCGATGAACAGCTCGGCCATATCCTGATCAGCACCGAAACCCTGAGCCTGCGCATCGACCGCAAGCCCTTGCGCCTTACCTTGTACCGCAAGGGCGATGCGGTGCCGCTGTGGCGCGAAGTGCAGCCGCTGTCGCTCGACGACAAGCAGGGCGTGCAGGTGCTGTCGAGCTTGCCGGGCGAGCGCTACTTCGGCGGCGGCCAGCAGAATGGCCGCTTCGAATTCAAGGGCAAGCAGGTGCCCGTGTCGTATTCGGGCGGCTGGGAAGAGGGCGACCGCCCGAATCCCGCGCCATTCCTCATGAGTTCACGGGGCTGGGGCGTGCTGCGCAATACCTGGTCCGACGGCAATTACGATTTGCGCGACAAGGAACAGATCTCGCTGCAGCACGCGGAAGGACGCTTCGATGCGTATTTCTTCGTCGGCAAGGACTTGCGCGACGTCGTCGCCCGCTATACGGACTTGACGGGCCGCGCGCGCATGCTGCCGCGCTGGGCGCTCGAATACGGCGATGCCGATTGCTACAACGATGGCGACAACGTGAAAAAGCCCGGCTCGGTGCCGAAAGGCTGGAGCGACGGCCCCACGGGCAAGACGCCGGACGTGGTGGAAACCGTGGCGCGCCAGTACCGCGAACACGACATGCCGGGCGGCTGGATCTTGCCCAACGATGGCTACGGCTGCGGTTACACGAACTTGCCGGAAACGGTGAAGGGCCTGGCCGGCTATGGCTTCCGCACGGGCCTGTGGACGGAAAACGGCGTCGACAAGATCGCCTGGGAAGTGGGCCAGGCGGGCAGCCGCGTGCAAAAGCTGGACGTGGCGTGGACGGGCAAGGGCTACCAGTTCGCCATGGATGCGAACAAGTCCGCCTACGACGGCATCCTGAACAACTCCGACAGCCGCCCGTTTTTGTGGACGGTGATGGGCTGGGCCGGCATCCAGCGCTACGCCGTGGCGTGGACGGGCGACCAGAGCGCCAGCTGGGACTACATCCGCTGGCACATCCCGACCCTGATCGGCTCGGGCCTGTCCGGCCAGGCGTATGCGTCCGGCGACGTGGACGCCATCTTCGGCGGCAGCCCGGAAACCTATCTGCGCGACTTGCAGTGGAAGAGTTTTACGCCCGTTCTGATGGGCATGTCCGGCTGGGCCGCGGCCGAGCGCAAGCATCCGTGGTGGTTCGACGAGCCGTACCGCGACATCAACCGCCGCTATCTGAAGCTCAAGATGCGTTTGACGCCGTATATGTATACCCTGGTGCGCGAAGCGGAGCAATCGGGCGCGCCGCTGGTGCGCGGCCTGATGTGGGATTACCCGCAAGACCCGGCCGCCTACACGGAAGCCTATAAGTATCAATTCCTGCTGGGGCGTGACGTGCTGGTGGCGCCCGTCTACCGCAGCCAGGCCGTCAGCGGCGGCTGGCGCAAGGGCATTCACCTGCCGCAAGGCACGTGGTACGACTACTGGGATGGCCGCCAGGCCACGGCGGACGCGAAAGGGCGCGACCTCGATCTCCAGGTCACGCTGGACAAGCTGCCCGTGTTCGTGCGTGCCGGCGCCATCCTGCCCATGTATCCGGAAATGCTGTATGACGGCCAGAAGCCGAAGGACCAGCTCACGCTCGATATCTACCCGCACGGCGATTCCCAGTACACCTTGTATGAAGACGATGGCAACACGCGCCAGTACCAGGGCGGCGCCTTCAGCCAGCAAGTCATCCGCATGCGCCAGACGGGCGGCGACGTGCAGGTCGACATCGGCGCCGTCGATGGCAAGTACCAGGGCCAGGAAGCGCGCCGCGGCTATGCGCTGCGCATGCTGGCGGGCCAGCGACCTGCCGCCGTCAAGGCGGGCGAACGGCTGCTCGCAGCAGCCGCCGACCGCGCCGCCTACGACAAGGGGGGCGACGGCTGGTATTTCGACGCGGCCGACAGGCAAGGCACCCTGCACGTGAAAGTGGCGGCGCAGGATATCCGCCAGCCCTTGACCTTGCAGGTGGCCGGCGCGCTGGCCGTGGCGCGTATCGATGCCGACTTCCCCGTCGCCCCCGTGCCGGGCCGCGCCTTGCCGGCCGATGCCATGCAGGTGGTGGCGCGTCCTGCGGAAGAAAGCGGCTATCCGCTGGAAAACGCCTTCGACGGCAAGCCGGAGACCTGGTTCCGCACCGTGCGCAGCCCGTCCGTGAAAAGCGGACCGCATGAATGGGTGATCGGCTTTACGGAACGCCGCCTCGTCGATGGCATCGAACTGGCGCCGCGCAACGACCAGCACTGGAAGCATGGCCAGGTGCGGGATTACGAAATCTACATCGGCGACAACAACGGCGAGTGGGGCGCGCCGCTTGCGCGGGGCACCCTCAAGCTGGAACAGGGCGTGCAGACGATCAATTTCCCCGCCACGGCCGGGCGTTTGCTGCGCTTCCGCGTGATGAGCACGCAAAATCCGGAAGGCGATGGCGCCGCGTCCACCGACCCGATGGTGACGGCGGCGCAGGCCGGGCCGGTGGCGCGCGCGTTCGACGCGGCGCTGGCGACCGACGTGGCGCCCGTGACCTTGTCCGCATTCCGCGTGCTCGAACACCGCGTGGCCGAAGCAGAAGAGGTGCAGCGCTATCTGTCGGACCTGGCGCTGCCGAAGACTGTCGCGAAAGACCGGCCGGCCGGCAAGGCCGCCGAGATGCGCATGAACGGGCTGTGGTTCCGCAAGGGCCTCGGCGTGGGACCAGCCAGCCGCATCGACTTGCAGCTGGCGGGCAACTGGAATCTGCTGCGCGCCGACCTGGGCGTGGACGATAGCTGCCGCAGCGCGGGCGGCTTGCAATTCCAGGTCTGGAGCGGCGAGCGGCTGCTGTACGACAGCGGCCTGGTCACGGCTCCCGGGGTGGTCAAACCCGAAATCGACGTGCGCGGCCTGAGCCAGCTCAGTTTGCGCACCCTGGGCGCGCGCGGCGCCCACCCGGCCCAGGTCTGCGGCAACTGGGCCAACGCCGTACTGACCGGCACGGAGGGCGCGACGGTCAAGCCGCGCTAACTACTTCAATCATTTTACCAAAACGAGCCCCTCTTCGGACCGGGGAGGGGCTCTTGCAGCCTGACGAAAACAAATCACTTATAAAAGGGAGATGGGAATGCACTTGAAAAAACTGATGGCCGCCATGGTAGCGGTAGGGCTGGCGTCGACGGCGCTGGCAGCGGAGGAGGAAAAACTGGCGCGCGTCGAAGTGACGGGTTCCAGCCTGAAGCGCATCAACGCGGAAACGGCGTCGCCCGTGCAGGTGATCAACGCCAAGCAGATCGAAAACATGGGTGCGCTCACCTTGCTGCAGGTGCTCGACAACCTGCCTGCGGCCCGTCCGGCGCAGCAGGACTTCCGTTCGATGTTCACGGGGTCCGATGGCGGCTCGCAGGCGAACTTGCGCGGCCTCGGTGCGCAGGGCACGCTGGTGCTGTTGAATGGCCGCCGCCTGTCGTTCTACGGCGCGCCGGCCGGTTTCCAGACCATGTTCGTCAATATCGACGCCATCCCGGCCGCCGCCATCGAGCGCATGGAAATCCTGACGGACGGCGCGTCGGCCGTGTATGGCTCCGATGCCGTCGCCGGCGTCATCAACGTGATCACCAAGAAGTCGTATCAAGGCCTGGAGGCGCGCGCCAACGGCGAGTTTTCGCCCAGCGTGAAAGCCTATGGCGAACGCCAGGCCAGCGTGCTGTATGGCGTGGGCGACCTGGCCAGCGACGGCTACAACGTCTACGGTTCCGTCAACGTCTACCAGCGCGACCGCATCGCGCTGGCCGACACCTGGCAGAAGCGTCCCTCGTATTTTTATGTGAACAATCCCAATTTCATCCCGAACATGCGCGTGGGCGTGGGCAGCGAACCGGGCGTGATGAATCCGGGGACCTTCTTTGTCTTCGACAAGGCGAACAACAATGCGCGTACCCAGCGCGCCGCGCCCGGCTGCAACAACAGCATCACCGAGGCCTCGGGCACGCGCTGCGTGTGGAATGCGCTGCCCAACCAGCTCGACACGGGCCCCACCTCGGAACGCGCCACGGCCTACCTGAGCGGCCGGCTGAAGCTGGGCGGCGACATGGAAGCGTTCGCGGAAGGTGCGTTCACCCACATCAAGATGCGCGGCGAGAATGGCCCCTCCAGCTTCAATAGCGGCAGCACGAACAACTGGTTCGCGCGCAATACGGGCACTACCCTGAACACCTTCGCCACGCCTTTCCTGAGTCCGAACAACGTCTACCTGAAGGGCAAGCTCGATGCCGACATGGTGGCCAAGATGGGCGGCGCGGCCGGCTTGAATTATCTGCTGCAGGATGCCACGGGCCACTTCGGCCAGAAGAATGTCGATGAAAACTACCGCGCGCTCGTTGGCCTGCGCGGCAGCATCGGCGGCGGCTGGGATTTTGAAACGGCGCTCAGCGTGGCGGGCAGCCATTCCACGCTGTTCCAGACGGCGAACGTGAATATCAATGGCTTCAAGCAGGCGTTCGGCCCGTTCACGAAAGATCCCGTCAGCGGCCGCACGTACATCTCCGACAATCCCGCCTACAAGTTCGGCGAAATCAGCGAAGCCAATGCGGCGCTGCTGCGTGCCGCCTATCCGACCTTCGCCATCGAATCCTGGACCAAATTGATGACCTGGGACGCCAAGCTGGAAGGTACCCTGTTCAAGCTGGGCGAGCGCGAAGTGCGCGCCGCCGTGGGCACCAACGTCATGCGCGAGAGCTTCCTCACGCCCGGCAACGCGGATGCGGCCAATGGCCTGATCACGCAGCAGGGCGGTTCCTGGTTCGATGGCAAGCGCACCATCGCCGCCGTGTTTGGCGAAGTGGTGGTGCCGCTCAGCGATACCCTGGAAGTCAATGCGGCCGCGCGCCTGGACAAATACCCGCATTTCTCGGCCAACCTGGCGCCCAAGCTGGGCGTGATCTGGCGCGCGCGGCCCGACCTGATGCTGCGCGGGACGTATTCGGAAGGCTTCCGCGCGCCCAACCTGGCGGAAGCGGGTTCGGGCGGCGTCTTTGCCCAGGTGGGCGGCATCCGCGACACGGTGCGCTGCGATGAAACGAATGCCATGGCGCGCGCCCTGATGAAGTCCAGGGTGGCGACGGACGCGGACTTGGGCAAGAGCCTGCTCAATTCGAACTGCTCGACGACGGTGGGCGGCCTGACGCCGCCGAACCAGAACCTGCGTCCGGAAAAGGCCAAGATTTCCACCGTGGGCCTGGTCCTGCAGCCGGCCAAGGACGTGAGCATCTCCATCGATTACTGGTTCATCAACCGCCGCGACGAAATCGTGCGCCAGGACTTCAACGAACTGTTTACGGAACTGGTGGACAAGTACGGCCCGACCCTGGCCGGCACGTCCAGCGCCATCCGCAACGACCTGACGGACGCGGACCGGGGCAATATGGCGGCGGTGGCGGCCATGTGCGCCAATCCCGTCAACGCGGGCGTGTGCGCGGGCGGCGTGCCGAAGTATTCCGTGGGCAACCTGGGCGGCTTGATCAACTCGTATTCGAACCGCGGCCGCACCCTGATGGACGGCGTGGACATCGATGCGCGCACGCGCTTTGCGCTCGGCGACTGGGGCAAGCTGAGCACGGGCATCGCCGCCACCATCCGCAAGCGCGACACCCACGACAGCGAAGACGGCAGCGATATCAAGGGCAATACCGTCGGCTACTACGATTCGCCGCGCTACCGCGCCACCGTCAACGCCGACTGGAGCTACCGCAATTTCGTCAGCAGCGTCTTCATCAACTATTCGGGCAAGACGCGCTGGGCCTACGGTCCGTGGGACAAGGACAACACGCCGGAAAACTGCACCGCCGCCTCGGTATCGCTGCCGGCCGGGCAGTGCAAGGGTGCGCCGTCGTACACCACGGTGAACCTGGCCTTCAGCTGGAAGCCGGTGAAGAACCTGGACGTGGGCCTGAACGTGAAGAACGCGTTCAACAAGCAGCCGTACTACGACCCGAACGGCTGGGAAGGCTACAACCATAGCCAGGACCTGTTCGGCCGCCAGTTTGCCCTGTCGGCCAGCTACAAGTTCTTTTAAGACGTGACGCCGCCCCGGCCTGCCAGCGGGCCGGGGTGTTGTCATGAAAAGAAAAAGACAATATTCCGAAATGCGCAATACGAAAGATAAACGTAAGTGAAAGGTGATTGCCATGGCTACTTTCGCGTTTTTCCATCAGGATTGCCGTGCGGAATGTCCCCTGCGGGCCGCCTTGTTGCCGATGCGTGTATCCGTCACGCCACGATAACGAAAGTTATCTGCCGCATCGCGGATTCAAGCGAAAGATAAAACGCCTTTATTGCATGAATTTGCCATTAAATTGTCGCTTTAACTTTCTTTTTGTTGACGATACTTATTTTTCTTTTTAAAGTAATCCCAAGAAAACGAAAATCAGCCGAAACGGACTGATTTCCCGGAAGGGACGGCTGCCTGGCTCTCCCTTCCGACGCTCACCATAAGAATTGCATCCCCCCGACTTCGCCCTGGAGCGGGGAGGGCGCGTATAACCCTCGATATAGACGGAGAGACACATGCATACCACCCGACTCAAATTGCGCGACATCAGCCGCGCCGCCGCGATCGTGATCGCCCTGGCGGCCGGCGTGCCAGGCCAGGCCTGGGCACAGTCGAACGCCACCAGCACCATTTTCGGCGAAGTGAGCGCGCCCGCCGGCGCCACCGTGGTGCTGGAAAACCTGGCGACGGGCGTGCAGCGCACCTTGACGCCGGATACGTCGGGCCGCTATGTGGCCAACTCCATGCCGCCGGGCCGCTATGCGGTGCGCGTGCTGCGCGCCGGGTCGGTGGAAGCGTCGCAGGAAGTCGAAGCCCTGATCGGCGCGGGCGCCGAAGCGAACTTCGGCCCGGCCAGCGCGGCCGGCCCCGTGGGCCAGGAGCAGACCGTCGTCGTGAAGGCGTCGCGCAATCCGATCGACGTGTCGAACACGAACAATGGCGTGATCTTCACGGCCAAGGAATTGAAAGCGCTGCCAGTCGGCAATGACGTGGCCTCCATCGTGCAGCTGACGCCGGGCGTGTCGCGCGGCACCAACAGCGTGTACGGCAATGCGCCGTCGATCGGCGGCTCGGGCCAGTCGGAAAACGCGTTCTATGTCAACGGTTTCCCCATCACCAACATCCTGACCCAGGTGGGCGCGTCGGAACTGCCGTTTGGCGCCATCTCGAACCTGCAGGTGCTGTCGGGCGGCTACGGTTCCGAGTTTGGCCGCTCCACGGGCGGCGTGATCAACATCACCACCAAGAGCGGTGGCAACAAGGTCGAATTCGGCGGCAAGGTCTCCATCATTCCCCGTTCGCTGAAAGGCGAGCCGGAAAACACGTATTACCCGAACACGGGCGCCAATCCCAAGACGGACGGCAATCTGCTGTACTGGAACCGCGACAACGGCAGCACCAGCAAGGTGGTGGGCCTGTACGGCAGCGGTCCGCTGATCAAGAACAAGCTGTTCGCCTTCGTGGCGCTGGAACAGACGCGCACCGACAGCCAGGCCGTCGCCGCCACCGCCGACTCGGGCACGGCCCTGGCGCGCGGCTGGAGCACCAGCCAGAGCAAGGTGGACCGCATGACGGCCAAGCTCGATTTCAACCTGACGGACGACCATCACTTCGAATATACCAAGCTGTATGACCGCACGAAGACGGACAGCCAGGCGTACGGCTACAGCTACGCCACGCATGCGAGCAACGGCGTACAGGCAGGCAAGGGCGAGACGACGGTCAACTGCTGCGGCTCGTCGGCCGCGCCGGGCGCCAACATCGACATCTTCAAATATACGGGCTACCTGACGGACAACCTGACCGTGACGGCCATGATGGGCGAATCGCGCACCTCGCACACGCGCACGCCGAACGGCTACAATCCGCTGCTGGCGCAAACGTCGTCGAACGCATCGACCCAGGTGCCGGGCCTGAGCTATGCCAATCCGCAGACGGTGACGGGCACCCTGGTCGACCCGTCGTCGGAAGACCGCCAGAAAGCCAAGCGACTCGATCTCGAATACAAGCTGGGCAAGCATTCGCTGCGCGGCGGCATCGACCGCATCGACGTGGAATCGAAGGTGGGCCTGAGCCTGGCCGGCGGCTACCGCTGGAGCTACCAGCGCGCGACCGATCCGAACCGCCCGATCAACGGCGCGTTCGAGACGCCGGCCCAGGGCGGCGGCTACGGCACGCAGGGCTACTACGTCAGCAAGGACTTGAACGCCAACCTGGCGCGTCCGACCAGCGTGCAATCGGCACAATACATCCAGGATCACTACCAGGTCACGGAACGGGTACTGCTGGACCTGGGCCTGCGCCGCGAACAGTTCACCAACTACAGCACCGATGGCGTGGCCTTCATTTCGCAGCGCAACATGATCGCCCCGCGCGTTGGCGCCACCTGGGATTACCTGGGCGACGGCACCCTGAAATTCTTCGCCAACGGCGGCCGCTACCACCTGCCGGTGCCGTCGAATTTGTCGAGCAACATGGCCAGCCCCTTCCTGGCCACCAGCGAGATGTACACCTACACGGGCGTCGATCCCGTCACGGGCGCGCCGACGGGCCTGCACGCGATCAGCAAGCCGTATTCGGCCAACAATGCGTATGGCCAGAGCCGCGATGCGCGCGAAGTGACGGCCATCGGCTTGAAGCCGCTGTCGCAGGATGAATTCTCGCTCGGTTTCGAACGCGCCCTGAGCAAGAAGCTGGTGGTGGGCGCCAGCGTCCTGTACCGCAAGCTGAACGACACCAACGACGACGTCTGCGATGCGCGTCCGCTGGAAGCCTGGGCCACGCGCAACAGCGTCGACACGAGCAACTGGGGCGGCTTCCAGTGCGCCATCATCAACCCGGGCCGCGACAACAGCCTGATGGTGGACTTCGACGACGGCAAGGGCTTGCGTCGCGTGGATATTTCGGCGGCCGAGTGGGGCAACCCGCTGCCATCGCGCACCTACCGCGCCCTGAACCTGTTCGTCGAGCACCCGTACACGAACGGCTGGTACGGCAAGCTGACCTACACCCTGTCTGCGCTGAAGGGCAATATGGAAGGCCAGACGGACAGCATCGGCGGCGGCGACGTGGGCCTGACGGTCAGCGACGACCACAAGGAACTGATGTACAACGCCTATGGCTACCTGCCGGGCGACCACCGCCATGCGTTCAAGGCCTACGGCTTCATGCAGGTGATCCCGGACGTGACGGTCGGCGCCAACCTGTCGCTGACCTCGGGCGCGCCGCGCAACTGCATCGGCGCGCTGCCCGATAACCTGAGGTTCGAGAACGACTACGGCGATTCCTACTTCTATTGCAATGGCAAGCCGGCGCCGCGCGGCAGCCAGGGCCGCCTGCCATGGCAAGCCCAGCTGGACATGAATCTGGCCTATACTCCCAGCGCCGTCAAGGGCCTGAGCCTGAAAGTGGACGTGTTCAATGTGTTCAACAGCCAGACCGTGACCCGCTACAACGAAACGCGCGAAGACCACGGCGCCATCGCCCGCAGCTATCTGCAGGTGGCCGGCCGCACGGCGCCGCGTTCCGTGCGCTTCACGGCGGAATACACTTATTAAATTGCAACCGGCCCGCCGTGCGGCGGGCCGGCGACGATCATTACCAATGGAAGCGAGAAGAGACCAATGACGACACAATTCAATCGACGCAATTTCCTTTCCGCCAGCGCCGCGCTGGCCGGTGGCGCCATGGCAGGCAGCGCCTTGCTGCCTGGCGACGCCAACGCCGCACCCGCCGCCGGCCGCGACAAGGTTCGCCTGGGCCTGATCGGCACGGGCATGCGCGGGCAGGTGCTGCTGGCCGAACTGGTGCGCCGCGACGACGTGGAAGTCGTTGCCCTGTGCGATATCGAACCGATCATGCTGAAACATGCGCTGGGCCAGGTGGAAAAAGCCGGCAAGCCGCGCCCGCGCACTTATGGCGAAGACCGCGACCAGAAAGCCTACAAGCGCATGCTGGACGCGGGCGGCCTCGACGGCGTGATCATCGCCACGCCGTGGGAATTCCATGCGCCGATGGCGATCGCCGCCATGCAGGCGAAGATCGCCGTCGGCTGCGAAGTGGTGGCCGGCATCACCCTGCAAGACCACTGGGATGTCCTGAATACCCAGCTGAAGACGGGCACGCCGTACATGTTGCTGGAAAACGTGTGCTACCGCCGCGACGTGATGGCGGCGCTGCAGATGGTGCGCGCGGGCCTGTTCGGCGAACTGCTGCACCTGCAAGGCGGCTACCAGCACGATCTGCGCGCCGTCAAATTCAACAGCGGCAATCCGGCCAAGCCGTACGGCGGCGGCGTGGAATTCGGAGAGAAGGGCTGGTCCGAAGCCCATTGGCGCACGCAGCACTCGGTCGAGCGCAACGGCGAACTGTATCCGAGCCATGGCATCGGCCCCTGCGCCATGTACACCAACATCAACCGCGGCAACCGTTTTACGCGCATCAACGCCTTCGCCACCAAGGCGCGCGGCTTGCACGACTACATCGTCAAGCAGCCGGGCGGCGCGCAGCATGCGAACGCCAAGGTGAAATTCAAGCTGGGCGACGTGGTCACCACGACCCTGGCGTGCGAAAACGGCGAAACCATCGTCCTGCAGCACGATACGAGTCTGCCGCGCCCGTATTCGCTGGGCTTCCGCGTGCAAGGCACGGACGGCCTGTGGATGGACCTGAACAATTCCATCCATATCGAGGGCGTCAGCAAGCCGCACCAGTGGGACGACTTCAAGGCTTACCAGGACAAGTATGAACACCCCGTCTGGCGCAAGTATGCGGCGCAAGCCGAGGGCGCGGGCCACGGCGGCATGGACTTCTTCGTCATCCACGCCTTTGTCGAAGCATTGAAGGCCAACGCGCCGATGCCGATCGATATCTACGATGCCGTGACGTGGAGCGCCATCACGCCGCTGTCCGAGCAATCGATCGCCGCCAACTTCCAGACCCTGGACTTCCCGGACTTCACGGGCGGGCAGTGGAAATCGCGCAAGCCGATCTTCGCCCTCGACGGCAAGTACTAAGCCTTAACGACCCGCTACCGCACCAGTTGCCGTAGCGGGTTTTTTCTTTCCCTATCCATTTTTCAACCGCGGCGCAGGCGCGCAGGCCCTTGTTCGTCCGCCGCAAGCCGTACCACACCAGGAGACGTTGATGAAGCACACAAGTTCATTGCTCTTTGCATTCCTTCCCGCCATGCCGATGCTGCTGGCGGCCTGCGGTGGCGCCACCGCCACCGGCTCGGGCGGCACCGCCTTGCTGGCCGCCACCGTGGCCGCGCCCGCCACGTCCGCCACCGTGGAACTGGCCGGCAACGCCTTCATCACCAGCGGGAATGAGGGCGCCGTCATCAGCGAGCGCGGCCTGTCTGGCTGGAGCAATCCCGCTGCCGTCGCCAGCACCTACTTCCGCGTGGGCGGGGCGGGACCCGTGCAGGTGGCGCTCGACGCCAGCCTGGCCGATGGCGGCAACAGCACCATCCGCGTGAAGGTCAACGGCACGCCGTTCGACGTCAAGCTGGCCGGCAAGGAACGCAAGACCTATGCCGTGGGCACGGTGAACGTGGCGGCGGCCGGCTATGTGAAGGTGGACTTGCAGGGACTGTCGCGCGTGAAGGACACGTTCGGCGACGTCTCCGCGCTGAAGGTGACGGCCAGCGCCGCGCTCACCTACGCCAACGACCCCGCCAATTACTACTGGTCGCGGCGCGGCCCGTCCGTGCACATGGGCTACACGGTGCCCGCCAATACCGAGTATTTCTATAACGAGATGACGATTCCCCAGGGCCAGGACGCGATCGGCTCCTACTTCATGGCCAACGGCTTCAGCCAAGGCTACATGGGCATCCAGGTGAAATCGCCGAGCGAGCGCTGGATCTTGTTCTCCGTGTGGGATGCCGACAATGGCGCGAAAACCACCCTGGTCAGCAAGGGTGCCGGCGTGGTCGACAATGCGTTCGGCGGCGAGGGCACGGGCGGCCAGACCTATCTGTCGTATAACTGGGCGGCCGGCACGACGTACCGTTTCATCACGCGCGCGCGGCCCGACGGCAATGGCGGCAGCGATTACTCGGCCTGGTTCTTCGCGCCCGAGACGGGCAAGTGGCGCTACATCGCCACCTGGAAGCGGCCGGCGATTGCCACGTATTTGACGGGCGTGCATTCCTTCCTCGAGAATTTCATCGATACCCTGGGCTACACGGAGCGCCGCGTCCAGTTCGGCAACCAGTGGGCGAGGAACGTTGCCGGCACCTGGTCGGAAGTGACGGCGGGGCGCTTCACGGGCGACGCCACGGCCACCAATGCGCAGCGCATGGATTACGCGGGCGGCGTGGAAAACGGCAGGTTCTACCTGCATAACGGCGGCTTCTTTGCCGACTACGTGAAGACCAGCCAGAACTTCACGCGGCCCGCGACAGGCCAGGCGCCTGCCGTCGATGTGAGCGCCTTGCCGATGCAATAGGCGTGGGTGCTTAGCCCGGCCGCTTGCCCGCCATCGCTTCGATGCCGCGATAGTAGGTGAGCGGCCGGCCTATCGTCACGCCCATCAATGCAGCCGCCTGGATGATGTCGTTTGTATCGCGCCGGTACACGAGCAGCGCATCCATTTCGTCGGAGCCGTTGCCGTCGATCTGGATCAGCTCATAGCCGCCTTCGTCCACGGCGCGCTGCGCCAGTTCCGTATCGAGCCACTCGAAATAGGGCAGCGCGCTGCCGCGGCCTGCCTTGAGCAGTTCGTACGGGAAGTCGGGGAAGTCGTCGAACATGTCCTGTATCTGTTCGTGCAGCTCATCGAGCTTGTCGCTCGACGCCATATAGCCGCCCAGCTGCGAGAGGATCTCCAGCGCATAGGCCTGGGCATCGCTGTCGATCCACTCGTCGCGTGGCGCGGAGGGCGCAGCGGTGATGGCGGCGACGGCCTCGTCGAGCTCCTCGCCTTCGAGGTCACCGCAGGTCAGTTTGGTCAGCAATTCGGATAGCAGCATGTTCGCCTTTCAATGGGGGATGCATGGCCAGGGTGGCCGGCTTGTCGATGATGTTGCCGATACTATCATTGCCGCGTAGCCGGGAGCGTTCTGCTGAATTTGCAATGCAGGCTACGCCACCGGATACGATCAGCAAGGAAATTTTGGAAAGAAGCGCGTCAAACAAGCGCTGGCAGGGCGCTTGCGCCGCAGCAGCGCATGGATATAGAATGCGAATCATTATTATTTGTGAATCAGGGAGTATGCGACGTGTCGGCTGCCCAACCCGGCGCTCACCAGGAGGTGGGCAGCCTGTATCACGAACACCACCGGTGGCTGCAAGGCTGGCTGCGGCACAAGCTGGGCAACGCCTTTGACGCGGCCGACGTGGCGCACGACACCTTCATGCGCCTGCTCAATCGCGACGAAGCCATCGCCGCGCGCGAGCCTCGCGCCTTTTTGACGACGGTGGCCAAGGGCGTGCTGGGCAATCTGTACCGCCGGCGCGACCTGGAGGCGGCTTACCTGGAAACGCTGGCCAGCCTGCCGGCGCAGCACGCGCCCGATCCCGAGGCGCAGGCGATCCTGCTCGAAGCCCTGTTCGACATCGACCGCCGCCTCGATGGCCTGGCGCCTGCCGTGCGCCGCGCGTTCCTGCTGTCGCAGCTCGATGGCATGCCGCAGGCGGCCATCGCGCTGGAACTGAATGTCTCGCTGGCGACCGTGCAGCGCTACCTGGTCAAAGCCATGCACCAGTGTTTCTTTACCCATCCGGCATCGTGATGGGCGCCTTCACGCCGGAAGCGGCCAGCCTGCAAGCGGTGGAATGGCTGGTGCGCCTGCAGGCCGGCGACGCCACGCCGGAAGTGGAGCAGGCCTGGCGCGCCTGGCGCGACAGCGACCCCGAACATGAGCAAGCCTGGCAGCATGTGGAGGGCTGCATGGCGCGCATGCGTGCCTTGCCCGCGCCGCTGGCGCACGGCACGCTGGCGCGCAAGCCGGTCCATGCGCAGGCGAATGCGGCGCGCCGGCAGTCGCTCAAGCTGCTGGCGCTGCTGGCCGTGGGCGGCGGCGCCTGGCTGGCGGGCGGCGATGAGCAGGCGCGCTTCTGGCTTGCCGACTACCGCACGGGCACGGGAGAATTACGCCACGTCGTGCTGGACGACGGCACGCGCATCGCGCTCAATACGGCATCCAGCATCGACGTGCGCTATGACGCGGGCCAGCGCCTGGTGACGGTAGTCAAAGGCGAGATCATGGTCAGCACGGCGCGCGATCAGGCCGGCCGGCCATTTGTCGTGCAAACGGCGCAAGGCCGCTTGCAACCGGTGGGCACGCGCTTTGCCGTGCGCGTGGACGGAGAGCGCACGCAGCTGGGCGTGTTCGCCGGTGCCGTCGACATTCAACTGGAACAGGCGCCCGATGCTGCGCGCAGGCTGCAGGCGGGCCAGCAAACCAGCTTTACGGCGGCGCAGATCGGCGCCGTTCGGACCTTGGCTGCCGGCGCGGATGCCTGGACGGCCGGCATGCTGGTGGCGCACGACATGCCGCTGGCGGAGTTTATCGGCGAGCTGGCCCGTTACCGCCATGGGCGTCTGGCCTGCGATCCGGCCATTGCCCACTTGCGCGTGTCGGGCATCTATCCGCTGGCCGACACGACGCAAGTGCTCGACATGCTGACGCGCACCTTGCCCGTCGACGTGCGCCAGACCACGCGCTTCTGGGTGAGCGTGGTGCCGCATCGGCAGCATGCATGAATATTTTTTGAAAAGTGAGGGGTTTGCGATTTTCGCGTGACATAGCAAGTGAACCCTTCATTCACTTTCAGGAAAACAGTCCGCATGCCCAGCACACCACTTATTCACGTTTCTTCCGCCTCCCGTACCTGCCGCCGCAGCGTGGCGGCGCTGGCCGTCAGTCAGGCCCTGTGGCTGCTCGCCGCTGGCGGCGCCACCATCTTCGCTCCTGCGGCCCAGGCCGCGAATGCGGTGCGCATCGCGCTGGCGATACCGGCCGGCTCCCTGGAACAGGTGCTGGTGCGTTTCGGCCAGGAGACGGGCACCATGATTTCCTACCAGGCCGCCGCCTTGGCGGGCAAGCGCAGCGCCGGCCTGACCGGTAGCTACAGCGTGCCTGAAGCGCTGGGCGCCATCGTCGCCGGCTCGGGCTTGCGCGCCGTGCCGCAGGCCAATGGCGGTTATGTGCTCGACGCGGCAGCGGCCGATGGCGGTCAGACCATGCCCGAGATGAAGGTCAGCGCCAGCTTTGATGCGAACGGCGCGACGGAAGGCAGCGGCGCCTATACGACGCAGACCATGCGCTCGGCCACGCGCCTGGGCCTGTCCGTGCGCGAGACGCCGCAAGCCGTCAGCGTGGTCACGCGCCAGCAGATGGATGACCAGAACCTGCAAACGGTGGAAGAGGTGCTGCAAAACGCAGCCGGCATCGCCATCAACCGCTACGACAGCGACCGCACCTCGTTCTTCGCGCGCGGCTTTTCCATCGCCAGCTACCAGTACGACGGCATTCCCACCACGGTCGACAATGCGTTCAATGTGGGCGACAGCACGCTGGACATGACGGCCTACGACCGGGTCGAGATCGTGCGCGGCGCCACGGGCCTGTTGACGGGCGCGGGCGAACCGTCGGCCACCATCAACCTGGTACGCAAGCGCGCATTGTCGGCGCAGCTGGCCGGGAATGCGGCCCTGAGCCTGGGTTCCTGGCAGAATGCGCGCGCCAGCGCGGACCTGTCCACACCCCTGAGTGCTGATGGCAAGGTGCGCGGAAGAGTCGTGGCCAGCTACCAGGACAGCGAATCGTATGTGAATCTGTATCATGGCAAGAAGGCCATGGCTTACGCCACCGTGGAGGCGGATCTGGCGCCCGGCAGCGTGCTGATCGCCGGCTATGAATACCAGGACAACCGCCCGCGCGGCGGCATGTACGGCGGCCTGCCGCTGTGGTACGCGGATGGCGAACGGGCCACGTTTTCCCGCTCCACCACCACGGCCACCACCTGGAGCCGCTGGTTCAGCACCAGCCAGACGGCCTTCCTGCGCCTGGAGCAGCAACTGGGCAAGGGCTGGAACCTGACGGCCATGCTGAATCACGGCTGGGGCAATTACTCGGCGGCCGAACTCTTCGCCAATACCTGGCCGGACAAGGCCACGGGCCAGGGCGTGACGGGCTACGCCGGCTTTTACTCGGGCACGCGGCGCCAGGACAGCGTCGACGCCTATGTGCAGGGGCCGCTGCAGCTGTTGGGCCGCACGCACGACCTGGCGTTCGGCGTTTCGGGCAGCAACCAGTTCGCCAGCAACCCCGGCATTGCCGGCGGCAGCGTCGACTACGGCAATTTTCATCAGTGGCAGGGCGTGACGCCGGAGCCGGACTGGAACGACCCGAATTTCTCGCGCTGGAAGCTGCTCGACACGGTGCAGCAGCGCGGCATCTATGGCACGGCGCGGTTTTCGCTGGCCGATCCCCTGAAGCTGATCGTCGGCGCGCGCTACAGCCGCTACAAGGCGGACCACGTCGATGACTGGGGCGGCGGCTACGCCTATGCCAAGCACGCCGTCACACCATATGCTGGCCTGGTATGGGATATCGATGCGCAGCATGCGCTGTACACCAGCTACAGCAAGATCTTCAAGCCGCAGGGCTACCAGGACCGGTTTGGCCGCTATCTCGACCCCGTGCAAGGCAAGAATGTGGAAGCGGGCGTGAAGGGCGAGTATTTCGGCGGCAAACTTAATGCGGCGCTGGCCGTGTTCCGCATCGCGCAGGATGGCCTGGCGCAGGAAGACACGGGCCATTTTGTCGGCAATTCGCTGACGCAGGCGTACTACGCGGCCTCGGGCACCACCAGCAAGGGGGTGGAACTGGACGTGTCGGGCGAGCTGGCCAAGGGCTGGAACGTCTCGGCCAGCGTGTCGCACGCGGCGGCCGAGGACAACACGGGCGCGCGCCTGAACAGCTATGTGCCGCAGACCCTGGCGCGCGTGTTTTCCACGTACCATCTGCCTGGCGGCTGGCGCGCCTTGTCCGTGGGCGGCGGCGTGAACTGGCAGAGCGGTGCCTACCGCGACGCCACGGGACCGAAGGGCACGGAGCACGTGGAGCAGGGCGGTTATGCGGTGGCCAGCCTGATGGCGAAATATGCGCTGTCGCGTCAGCTGTCCTTGCAGGCGAACGTCAACAACCTGTTCGACAAGCATTACTACAGCCAGCTCGGCATGTACAACCAAGGCTACTGGGGCGCGCCGCGCAACGCCAGCGTCACCCTGCGCTACCTCTTCTGATGCGCTTACCTGGTGCTACAGCGGCCAGGCCTGCTTGGTGACGGCCACGGCGACGATGTAGGCGAAGACCAGCACGGCGAGCGCGAAGGCGGCGCCGCGCACGGCCGGCGTCTTGCCCCGCTTCAGGGCGATGGTGCCCAGCACGATGTAGGCCACCAGCGCGCCCAGTTTGGCGGCCAGCCACGGCTGGCTGCCCGGCGACTGGCCGCTCCACACGGCCAGGGCGATGGCGCTGGCCAGCAGGGCCGTGTCGACCAGGTGCGGCAGGATTTTCACCCAGCCCTGCTGCAAGGCGGGCGAGGCGCGCAGCATCCAGGCGCCGCGCAACAGGAAAAGACTGCCGCTGGCGGCGGCGCAGCCCATGTGGACATGCTTGAGGCTCAGATAATCCATGCGTGATGTGGTGGCGTTGATTGATGGTGGCGCCAGCATAGCCGCCTTTGACCTTCCGCACCATACGCCGTCGGGATGAGACGGGCCTAAGGCAGGAATTTCACGTAGACGAGTTCAGGATCGCCTTCATCGAGATGGTCGATCTGGCCGCTGCGCACGAAGCCTGCGCCGGCGAACAGCCGTTGCGCGGCCAGGTTCGACTGGTTCGTCGAGGTGAATAGCTTCCCTGTCTGGCACGCGTCCGCGGCCGCCGCCAGCAGGCGCTGTCCCACGCCGCAGCGCTGGTGCGCGGGCGCGACCACCACCAGCGAGACAAAATCGTGGCCGAAGAAGTCGCCGTGCGTGAGCACATAACCGGCCACCTGGCCCGCCCGGATGGCCACCTGGCAGCGGCCCTTGCCGACGGCGGCGCGCACGGCCTCGCCGCGCTCCGGGTGTGCCTGCGCATACGCGTCGCAAGCGAGCATGGCGTCCACGTCGCCGCCTTCGGCCAAGCGCGTGATGATCTCGTTTGTTTCGTGCCTGTTCTGCATGCCGCTCCCTATTGTGCCGGCGCCGAGTGTGCCAAAAATACCTCCGTTTGTAAAACACCCGCCATCCAGGCTAGGTCCGCCCCCCGTCATCTAGTCACTTTTGCCGATGCGGCTATCCAGATTGCCTTCCCGGAATCACCCTGTGGCCGATAGTGCCTTTCGCCGCTGCCACGTAAGCTGGTCGGGACGGCTGGCCAGACGGCCAGTGCATTCATGGAGAAACATCGTGGCTACCCTAGATGGCACTAACAAGAACAGTAACAGCAGTAACAAGGCAGTCGAACCGGGCATGCGGCGCAAGCAGGCGTCCGTATTGATCAGCAGTACCTTCGCATTTACCATCTGCTTTGCAGTCTGGATGATGTTTGCCGTACTGGGCATCCCCATCAAGACCAGCCTGGGCTTGACTGAAACGCAATTCGGCCTGCTGGCCGCCATGCCCGTGCTGACGGGCTCCCTCGTGCGCGTGCCGCTGGGCATCTGGACGGACAAATACGGCGGACGCCGCGTCTTCTTCCTGCTGATGCTGGCCAGCGTGGTGCCGATCTACCTGATTTCCTACGCCACCGCCTACTGGCATTTCCTCGTGCTGGGCATGTTCGTGGGCCTGGCAGGCGGTTCGTTTTCCGTCGGTACGCCGTACGTGGCGCGCTGGTACGAAAAGGAGCGCCGCGGCCTGGCGATGGGCATCTTCGGCGCCGGCAACTCCGGTTCCGCGCTGACCAAGTTCGTCGCGCCCGGTATCGTCGCCGCCTTCGGCTGGCAGATGCTGCCCAAGGTGTATGCGGTGGCCATGCTGGCCACGGCCATCATCTTCTGGCTGTTTTCGTACACGGACAAATCGCACCTGGCGCCATCGGGTGAAAGTTTTTCGGCCCAGATGAAGGTGCTGAAGGACCCGCGCGTGTGGCGCTACTGCCAGTACTACTCGGTGGTATTCGGCGGCTACGTGGCGCTGGCCCTGTGGATGACGAAATACTACGTGGCCGAATACGGTTTTGATCTGAAGCACGCGGCGCTGCTGGCCGCCTGCTTCTCGCTGCCGGGCGGCGTGCTGCGCGCGCTGGGCGGCTGGATCTCGGACAAATACGGTGCGGCGAAAGTCACCTGGGCCGTGATGTGGGTGTGCTGGGTGTGCTTCTTCCTGCTGTCGTATCCGCAAACGCAGATGGTCGTGGAAACCGTCACGGGGCCGCTGGCCTTCCATATCGGCCTGTCGCCGCTGTGGTTCACCGTGCTGCTGTTCATCGTCGGCATCGCCATGGCTGTCGGCAAGGCGTCCGTCTTCAAGTTCATCGGCGATGATTTTTCCGACAATATCGGCGCCGTCTCGGGCGTGGTGGGTCTGGCCGGCGGCCTGGGCGGCTTCATCCTGCCCGTGATGTTCGGCGCTCTGGTGGACTTCACGGGCGTGCGTTCGAGCTCCTTCATGCTCCTGTACGGCACCGTCTGCGTTTCCCTCGTCTGGATGCATTTCTCGTTCAAGCCGCTGCGCGCGGCACCAACTACTCAACCTGCAGGAGTTAAAGCATGAGCCGCTATATGATCAATACCTGGGAGCCGGAAACACCGAGCTTCTGGCAAAGCACGGGCAAGGCCACGGCCGCGCGCAATCTGTGGATCTCGATTCCCGCGCTGCTGCTGGCGTTTGCCGTGTGGATGGTGTGGAGCGTGGTGGTGGTCAACCTGCCCAACATCGGTTTTACCTACAGTAACAACCAGCTGTTCTGGCTGACGGCCTTGCCGGGCCTGTCCGGCGCCACCTTGCGCATCTTTTACTCGTTCATGGTGCCGATCTTCGGCGGCCGCCGCTGGACGGCCATTTCCACGGGTTCGCTGCTGATCCCCGCCATCGGCATCGGCCTGGCCGTGCAGGATGTGAACACGGGCTATCCGACCATGCTGATCCTGGCGCTGCTGTGCGGCTTCGGCGGCGGCAATTTCGCCTCGTCGATGGCCAACATCAGCTTTTTCTATCCGAAGGCGAGCAAGGGTTTCGCACTGGGCATGAATGCGGGCCTGGGCAACCTGGGCGTGTCGGTGGTGCAGTTCGTCGTGCCGCTGGTGATCACGTTCGCCGTCTTCGGCGCCTGGGGCGGCGATTCGCTCACCTGGGTCAAGAATGGCGTGAGCAAGGAGATGTGGCTGCAAAACGCGGGCTTCATCTGGGTACCGTTCATCGCGCTGTCGACTTTACTGGCCTGGTTCGGCATGAATGACCTGGCGTCGGCCAAGGCGTCGTTTTCCGAACAGGCCGTGATCTTCAAGCGCAAGCACAACTGGCTCATGTGCTGGCTGTACACGGGCACCTTCGGCTCCTTCATCGGTTATTCGGCCGCGTTCCCGCTGCTGATCAAGATCCAGTTCCCCGACGTGAACCCGCTCGATTACGCCTTCCTGGGCCCGTTGGTCGGCGCCCTGGCGCGTGTCGCCGGCGGCGTGATTTCCGACAAACTGGGCGGCGCCCGCGTCACCCTGTGGTCCTTCCTCCTGATGATAGGCGCCGTGCTGGGCGTGCTGTACTTCATGCCGCAAGCGGGCGAAGGTGTGCACACTGCGGGCAGCTTCAACGGCTTCTTCTGGATGTTCATGCTGCTGTTCGCCGGCACGGGCATCGGCAATGCGTCGACCTTCCGCATGATCCCCGTGATCTTTTTGACGGAGCACCAGCGCGCTGCCGCCGGCAAGGGCAAGGCGGCGCAGGAGCAGGCGATCGTCGACGCCAACAAGGAAGGCGCGGCCGTGCTGGGCTTCACGTCGGCAGTGGCGGCCTACGGCGCCTTCTTCATCCCGAAAAGCTATGGCACCTCGATTGCGCTCACGGGCAGCCCCGACGCGGCCCTGTGGTGCTTCATCGGCTTTTATGTCAGCTGCATCGCCATCACCTGGTGGTGCTATGCCCGCAAGAATGCGCCGATGCCTTGTTAATTGAGCAAAACGCCTGGCAGGTCGCACTTGTCAGGCGTTGTTTAAAGTATCAGAGGTAGTCATGGAAGAACTGGAAAAATTCGTCAACGGCTTCAGCCTGTTTCAGCAGCAGTATTTCAGCGAGCCGCAAACCTTGTACGACAGCCTGCGCGACGGGCAGCGGCCCTCGACCTTGCTGATCGGCTGCTGCGATTCGCGCGTCGACCCCATGCTGCTGACGGGCAGCGACCCGGGCGACATGTTCGTCGTGCGCAATATCGCCAACCTGGTGCCGCCGTGCACGCCCGACGCGCCGCCCGGCGTCAGTTCGGCCATCGAGTTCGCCGTCTGCAAGCTGGAAGTGGCCAGGGTCATCGTGCTGGGCCATGCGCGCTGCGGCGGCATCCGCGCGCTGCTGGAACCGCAGCCGCGCGCGGAAGGCCAGGAAACGGACTTCGTGGGACAGTGGATGCGCATCGCCGAACCCGTGGCGCAGCGCGTGCGGCGCGACCTGGCGCACCGCTCGTCGGAGGAACAGCATCATGCGTGCGAACTGGCCAGCATCCTGCAGTCGCTGGACAACCTGCTCACCTACCCGTGGCTCAAGCGCCGGGTGGCGCAGGGTGTATTGAAACTGCATGGCTGGTATTTCGACATCGACAGCGGGGCGCTGATGGCCTATTCGGCGCGCCAGCAGCAGTTTTTGCCGCTCGTCTGTCCGATAGAGCGGGCGCGCCATCTGCATGAGCGCCCGTGGCCGGATTCAGCTAAAACGCAATAAATCCCCGCTGCGGTCGAACGCCAGCAGGCTGTCGATGCGGCCTTGCTCGATCGCCGTCACCATGGCGCGCAGGGGCGCCTCGCATTCCTGCGCGGCTGGCGGCTGGCCCTCGCGACCCGCCAGTCCCGCCACGAAGACCACGTCCCAGTGCGTCTGCATCTGTTTCGACTCCTCCTTCAATGTCTCGAAGCTGCCCAGTTCATCGGGCAGCTTGTCGGCGCACATCACGGGCGTGAGGGACTTGCCCTGGCCGCCAGGCTGGGCCTGTGCCTGGGTAAACGTGAACAGCAGGCGCTGCGGCTGCTCCTGGTTGCGGGCGCTGTGCAGCAGGCTGGCGTAATCGGTAATTGGCATGATGCTCTTTCTCTATGTTGAACGATGACGACAGGTATACCGCAGCTCGGTCGCGGCGCCCATAGGCAATAGTGACTACCCATCTATGCATTCCTGGTGCCGGAAACCGACTTCTTGCCAATACCGCCGCGCAGGGCGCGTCGATAGACTGTTTGTATCGACGCGTGGGCCATCCGGCTTGCAGCGTTTTTATGACCTGGCGCCGCTCCTGCGGCGCAATGTGGAGGTAGCATGAGTCACTTTCTGGACCGTCTTAAATTTTTTAGCAAGCCCGCCGAGCCGTTCTCGAACGGCCATGGCACCGTGGTCGACGAAGACCGCACCTGGGAAAACGCCTACCGCCAGCGCTGGCAGCACGACAAGATCGTGCGCTCCACGCATGGCGTGAACTGTACCGGTTCGTGCAGCTGGAAGGTGTACGTCAAGAATGGCCTGATCACCTGGGAAACCCAGCAAACCGACTATCCGCGCACGCGGCCCGATCTGCCCAACCACGAACCGCGCGGCTGCCCGCGCGGCGCCAGCTATTCCTGGTACGTGTATTCGGCCCAGCGCGTGAAATATCCGATGGTGCGCGGCCGGCTGATGGAAATGTGGCGCGAAGCGCGCAAGACCATGGACCCCGTCACGGCCTGGGACTGGATCAGCCAGGACCCCGTGCGCTCGCAGCAGTACAAATCCATCCGCGGCCTGGGCGGCTTCGTGCGCGCCACGTGGGAAGAATCGAATGAAATCATCGCCGCCGCGAACGCGCTGACGATCAAGAAATACGGCCCGGACCGCATCGTCGGCTTCTCGCCGATTCCCGCCATGTCCATGGTCAGCTACGCTTCCGGCACGCGCTACCTGTCGCTGATCGGCGGCGTGGCCCTGAGCTTCTACGACTGGTACTGCGACTTGCCGCCGGCCAGCCCGCAAGTGTGGGGCGAGCAGACGGACGTGCCGGAATCGGCCGACTGGTACAACTCGACCTATCTGATGGTGTGGGGTTCGAACGTGCCGATGACGCGCACGCCCGACGCCCACTTCTACACGGAAGTGCGCTACAAGGGCACGAAAACCGTGGCCATCTCGCCCGACTACGGCGAAATGGTGAAGTTCGGCGACATCTGGCTGGCGCCGAAGCAGGGCACCGATGCCGCGCTGGCGCTGGCCATGGGCCACGTCATCCTCAAGGAATTCCACTCGGAAGGCCAGAGCACCTACTTCCGCGACTATGCGCGCCAGTACACGGACTTCCCCATGCTGGTGCTGCTCAAGGAGCATAACGGCACCCTGGTGCCCGACTACTTCCTGCGCGCCTCGCACCTGGACAACAACCTCGACGAAACCAACAACCCGGAATGGAAAACCCTCGTCATCGACGAAACCACGGGTGCCATTACCGCGCCGGCCGGCTCCATCGGCTTCCGCTGGGGCGAGTCGGGCAAGTGGAACCTGGAACAGAAGGCCGGCGGCAGCGGCGCGCCCATCGTGCCGATGCTTTCCATGATCAACGACAGCGACGCCGTCACGGAAGTGGGTTTTGCCTACTTCGGCGGCAAGGACGCGTCCGACATGCTGCTGCGCAAGGTGCCGGTGAAAACCATCCGCCTGGCCGACGGCACGACGGGCCTCGTCACCACCGTGTTCGACCTGACCCTGGCCAACTACGGCATCGACCGTGGCCTGGGCGGCGAGAACGTGGCCGAGAGCTATGACGACGACGTGCCGTACACCCCCGCGTGGCAAGAGAAGCACACGGGCGTGAAACGCGCCGACGTCATCACCGTGGCGCGCCAGTTCGCGGAAAACGCGGATCAGACGCGCGGCAAGAGCATGGTCATCGTGGGCGCCGGCCTGAATCACTGGTACCACATGGACATGACGTACCGCGGCATCATCAACATGCTGATGATGTGCGGCTGTATCGGCCAGTCGGGCGGCGGCTGGGCCCATTACGTGGGCCAGGAAAAACTGCGTCCGCAAACGGGCTGGACGCCTTTGGCCTTCGCCCAGGACTGGGTGCGCCCGATGCGCCAGATGAACGGCACCTCGTTCTTCTATGCCCACACGAGCCAGTGGCGCCACGAAAAGCTGGAGACGGGCGACATCGCCTCGCCATCGGCGGCCGGCGGCACGGGCGATCTGACCCTGCTCGATTACAACGCCAAGGCCGAGCGCATGGGCTGGCTGCCATCGGCGCCGCAGCTGCAGACCAATCCGCTGGAGGTGGCCAAGGCCGCCAAGGCGGCAGGGCAGGCACCGGCCGCATATGCGCTCGACCAGATCAAGGCGGGCCAGCTGCAGTTCTCGTGCGACGACCCGGACAACCCGGCCAACTTCCCGCGCAATATGTTTGTCTGGCGCTCGAACATCCTGGGCAGCTCGGGCAAGGGCCACGAGTACTTCCTGAAATACCTGCTGGGCACGCAGAACGGCTTGCTCAGCGACGAAGACGACTGCATCACGCCGAAACAGGTGAAAGTGCGCCCGGCCGCCGAAGGCAAGCTCGATCTGCTGGTGGTGCTGGACTTCCGCATGTCGACCACGTGTTTGTATGGCGACGTGGTGCTGCCGACGGCCACCTGGTACGAAAAAGACGATCTGAATACGTCGGACATGCATCCGTTCATCCATCCGCTGTCCGAAGCCGTGCAGCCGCTGTGGCAATCGAAGTCGGACTGGGAAATCTACAAGGGCATCGCCGAGAAATTCTCGGAAATCGGCGGCGAGCTGCTGGGCACCCAGCAAGACATCATCCTCACGCCGCTGATGCACGATACCCCGGGCGAACTGGGCCAGCCTTTCGATCCCAAGGACTGGCGCGCCGGCGAATGCGATGCCATTCCGGGCAAGACCATGCCGAACATGACGGTGGTCGAGCGCAATTACCGCGACGTCTACAAGAAGTTCACCTCGATCGGACCGCTGCTGGAAACCATCGGCAATGGCGGCAAGGGCATTTCCTGGAAAACGGGCCATGAAGTCGAGGTACTGCGCGGCATCAACCGCACGGTGCTCGATGAAGGCGTGTCGCAGGGCCAGCCGCGCCTCGATACGGCCATCGATGCTGCCGAGATGATTCTGTCGCTGGCGCCGGAAACGAATGGCCACGTGGCCGTGAAAGCCTGGGCCGCGCTGTCCTCCATCACGGGACGCGACCACACGCACCTGGCGCTGCCGCGCGAGCATGACAGCATCCGCTTCCGCGACGTGCAGGCGCAGCCGCGCAAGATCATTTCCTCGCCCACCTGGTCGGGCCTGGAAAGCGAGGAAGTCAGCTACACGGCCGGCTATACCAATGTGCATGAACTGATCCCATGGCGCACCTTGACGGGCCGTCAGCAGTTCTACCAGGATCACCTGTGGATGCGCGACTTCGGCGAGGGACTGTGCGTGTACAAGCCGGCCATCAACACCAAGACGACGGAAGCGCTGCTGGGCACCAAGCCGAACGGCAACAAGGAACTGGCGCTGAACTTTTTGACGCCGCACCAGAAGTGGGGCATCCACTCCACGTATTCGGACAACCTGCGCATGCTGACATTGTCGCGCGGCGGGCCGCACGTGTGGCTGTCGGAAACCGACGCGAAGACGGCAGGCATCGTCGACAACGACTGGATCGAAGTGTTCAACGTGAACGGCAGCCTGACGGCGCGCGCCATCGTCAGCCAGCGCATCCCGGCCGGCATGACGATGATGTACCACGCCCAGGAAAAGATCATCAACGTGCCTGGCGCGGAGATGACGGGCAAGCGGGGCGGCATCCATAACTCGGTGACGCGCGCCGTGCCCAAGCCGACGCACATGATCGGCGGCTACGCCCAGCTGGCCTACGGCTTCAATTACTACGGCACGGTGGGCTCCAACCGCGATGAATTCGTATTGGTGCGCAAGATGAACAAGGTCGACTGGCTCGAAGGGCCATTGGAAACAGAAGACGGGAGCATGGTATGAAAATCAGAGCGCAAATCGGCATGGTGCTGAACCTGGACAAGTGCATCGGCTGCCACACCTGTTCCGTCACCTGCAAGAACGTGTGGACCAGCCGCGACGGCGTCGAGTACGCATGGTTCAACAACGTGGAAACCAAGCCCGGCATCGGCTATCCGAAGCAGTGGGAAAACCAGGACAAGTGGAATGGCGGCTGGCGCCGCACGGACTCTGGCAAGATCGAGCCACGCCAGGGCAGCCGTCTGAAGATCCTGGCCAATATCTTCGCCAACCCGAACCTGCCCGCCATCGACGAGTACTACGAGCCGTTCACCTACGACTACGAGCACCTGCAAAGCGCGCCGCTGTCGCAGACGCCGCCGACGGCCCGTCCGATCTCCGTGCTGACGGGGAAAAAGATGGAGAAAATCGAGTGGGGTCCGAACTGGGAAGATGACCTGGGCGGCGAATTTGCCCAGCGCAGCAAGGACAAGCTGTTCGACAACATGCAGAAGGAGATGTACGGCACGTTCGAAAACACCTTCATGATGTATCTGCCGCGCCTGTGCGAGCATTGCCTCAATCCGACGTGCGTGGCGTCTTGCCCGTCCGGCTCCGTGTACAAGCGCGAAGACGACGGCATCGTGCTGATCGACCAGGACAAGTGCCGCGGCTGGCGCATGTGCATCTCCGGTTGCCCGTACAAGAAGATTTACTACAATTGGTCGTCCGGCAAGGCGGAGAAGTGCACGTTCTGCTTCCCCCGCATCGAGGCGGGCCAGCCTACCGTGTGCTCGGAAACGTGCGTGGGCCGCATCCGCTACCTGGGTGTGCTGCTGTACGACGCCGACAAGATCGAGGCCGCCGCCTCCGTGCCGCAGGAGCAGGACCTGTATCAGGCGCAATTGGGCCTGTTCCTCGATCCGCACGACCCGGCCATCATCGCCGAGGCGCGCCGCCAGGGCATCCCGGACCTTTGGCTCGAAGCGGCTGTCAAGTCGCCCGTCTACAAGATGGCCGTCGAGTGGAAAGTGGCATTCCCGCTGCATCCCGAATACCGCACCTTGCCGATGGTGTGGTATGTGCCGCCCCTGTCGCCGATCCAGGCTGCGGCCGAATCGGGCAAGCTGGGCGTGAACGGCATGCTGCCGGACACGCAAAGCCTGCGCATTCCCGTGCAGTACCTGGCCAATCTGCTGACGGCCGGCGACCAGCCGCCCATCGTCACGGCGCTGGACCGCATGCTGGCCATGCGTGCCTACATGCGCAGCAAGACGGTCGAGAAGGTGGAGAACCTCACGGTGCTCAAGCAAGTGGGATTGACCCAGGCGCAGGTGGAGGACATGTATCACATCATGGCCATCGCCAATTACGAAGACCGCTTCGTCATCCCCAGCAGCCACAAGGAAATGGCCGAGGACAGCTTCAACGAGAAGGGTTCGTGCGGCTTCAGCTTCGGCAACGGCTGCTCGGACGGCAGCAGCGAACCGACCTTGTTCGGCAAGAAAAAACACGGTTCGGCCATCTTCATGCAGATGCCGAAGTCGCGCAAAACGGCGCCAGGCGCCTAAGGAACCGATATGACACACGCTATGCATCACTATCAAGTCCTCTCGCGCCTGCTGCTGTACCCGGAGCCCGAGCTGATCGCCCACCTGCCGCAGCTGGAGGCCGCGCTGGCGGCCGTGCCGGAGCAGCACGCCTTGCTGCGGCCCTTGCTGGCGCACCTGGAAAGCAGCAGCCTGATCGACCTGCAGCAGCAGTACGTGGCCACGTTCGACCGCAATCCCTCGCACTCGCTGCATTTGTTCGAGCATATCCATGGCGAATCGCGCGACCGGGGCCAGGCCATGGTCGACCTGATGGAGGAGTACAAGCGCCACGGCCTGCAAATGGTGGGCGACGACTTGCCCGACTTCGTGCCCCTGTTCCTGGAATTCCTGGCGCAGCTCGATGAGGCAGTCTCGGCGCCGCTGCTGGGCGACGCCGTCCACGTGCTGGCGCACATCGGCCGCAAGCTGACGGCCAACGGCAGTCCGTATGCGCCCGTCTTCACGGTGCTCGAACGCCTGAGTCCCGTGGCGGCCGAAATGCTGGCCGAACCGCCGATCCGTGACATGGATGAAGCGCTGGAAACCTTCGGTCCCGGTGCGGACGGCGTCGAGCCGCTGCTGCGCCAAGGTCCGGGCCAGGTCGCAGGCGGCGTCCATCCCGTGCATTTTCACCCGCAGCCGCGGCGCGCCGCCTAAATGGCCCACTGCGCCCGCATGAGGAGAGTACATCATGAGTAATTACTTGCATCAATTTCTGTATGGCATTTATCCATACATCGCGCTGGCGATCTTTTTCCTCGGCAGCCTGATCCGCTTCGACCGCGAGCAATACACGTGGAAGTCCGATTCCAGCCAGCTGCTGCACCGTGGCAGCCTGCGCCTGGGCAATATCCTGTTCCACATCGGCATCATCGGCCTGCTGTTCGGCCATGCGGCCGGTTTGCTGACCCCAGTCTGGGTGTGGGATACCTTGGGCGTGACGCACAGCCTGAAACAGGGCGTGGCCATGGCCGCTGGCGGCATCATGGGCGGCCTGTGCCTGGCCGGCATCCTGATCCTGCTGGCGCGCCGCTTCGGCAATGCACGGCTGCGCGCCGTCACCACGGCCGGCGACAAGCTGGTGATGGTGTGGATCCTGTTGACCTTGCTGCTGGGCCTGTCCTCTATCTTCGTCTCGGCGTCGCACATGGATGGCCACATGATGGTCTTGCTGATGAACTGGGCGCAGCACATCGTCACCTTCCGCGGCGACGCGGCCAGCTTCATCGTCGATGCGCCGCTGGTGTTCAAGCTGCATCTGTTCATGGGCATGTCGCTGTTCGTCATCTTCCCGTTCACCCGTCTGGTGCACGTGTGGAGCGGCTTTGGCGCCATCGGCTATCTGGGCCGCGCCTATCAGTTAGTTCGCCGCCGCTAAGGCGGTCATTGAAAGGAGAATCATCATGGGAATTTCCGTCAATGGCATCGATATCGACGATGCCGACATCGCGCAGGAATTGCCGCATCACGACGGTGCCGGCAATCCGTTGAAACAGGCCGTGCATGAACTGGTGCTGCGCCGGCTGCTGCTGGACGAAGCCGAACGCCTCGGCGTGCAGGGCGGCAGTGACGATGCCCGCATCGAGGCGCTGTTCGAGCAGGAAGTGCGCGTGCCGCCCGCCGACGATGCGGCTTGCCGCACCTTTTATGCGCAGCGCCCGCAGCTGTTTCGCAGCGGGGCGCTGGTCGAGGCGCGCCACATCCTGTTCCAGGTGACGCCCGAGGCTCCCCTGGAGCTGCTGCGCACGACGGCGCAAGCCGTGCTCGACGCCCTGAAACTGGCGCCCGAGCGCTTTGGCGAACTGGCGGCGCAGTATTCGAACTGCCCGTCGGGCGCCCTGGGCGGAAGCCTGGGCCAGCTGTCGCCGGGCCAGAGCGTGCCGGAATTCGACGCCCTTGTGTTCCGCCTGGAGGCAGGCGCGCTGGCCGGCCATTTGCTGGAAACGCGCTTCGGCTACCACATCGTGCAGGTGCTGCGCCGGGTCGAAGGCCAGGCCATCCCGTACGAAGCGGTGCAGGCGCAGATCGCCGACCGCCTGGCGCGGGCGGCGTGGCAGCGCGCCGTGCACCAGTACCTGCACCTGCTGGTGGGGCGGGCCGACATTGCCGGTATCGAGCTCGAAGGCACAGCCAGCCCATTAGTGCAATAGACCGGAAGGCGTAGGCCGCTAGGCCTTCTGGGGCACAGCCAGATCGTGCCCCAGCCTTTACAATCACGGAAGAATCAGGAGTAGCGTCATGGGTAGCGTCAAGTTGCAGGACCGTTTTGGCCGTTCGATCGATTATGTGCGGCTGTCCGTCACCGACCGCTGCGATTTGCGCTGCGGTTATTGCATGCCCAAGGGATTTCGCGGCTTCGAGGAGCCGAAGGACTGGCTGACGTTCGACGAAATCGAGCGCCTGCTGGGCATTTTCGTGCGCCTCGGCACGCGCCGCGTGCGGCTGACGGGCGGCGAACCGCTGTTGCGGCGTAACCTGCCGCAGCTGGCGCAAAGGCTGTCCGCGCTGCCCGGTCTGGATGACCTGTCGCTGTCGACCAACGCCACGCAGCTGGGCAAGCATGCCGTGGCCCTGCGCGCGGCCGGCGTGGACCGCATCAATGTCAGCCTCGATTCGCTCGACCGCGCCTGCATGCAGCAGATCACGGGGCGCGACAGCCTGCAGCCCATTCTGGATGGCCTGATGGCGGGCAAGGCGGCCGGTTTCGACCCGATCAAGATCAATATGGTGGCCATGCGCGGCATCAACGACGGCCAGATCGAGGCCATGGCGGCCTTCTGCATCGAGCAGCAGTTCATCCTGCGCCTGATCGAAGCCATGCCGATGGGCAGCACGGGCCGCAATGCCAGCTACATGCCGCTGGGCCCAGTGCGCGAACGCCTGGCGGCCCGCTTCGGTCTGGTGCCGCAGGCGATGGAACTGGGTGGCGGGCCGGCGCGCTACATGGCGACTCCCGACGGACGCTCGAGCATCGGTTTTATTACGCCCATGTCGCAGCATTTTTGCGCCACCTGCAATAGAGTGCGCCTGTCCGTCGATGGTACGCTGTATTTGTGCCTGGGACAGGAAGAGAAATTCGCGTTTGGCCCCATGCTGCGCGGCGGGGCCACGGATGCGCAGATCGAGGCGGCGATCCGCGCCGCCATCGAGCTGAAGCCGCAGCAGCATGATTTCAATACGCAGCCCGATAAAATTATCAGGTTCATGGCGCAGACTGGTGGCTGAGGCAGATTGCATTTACATTCAAGGGTAGTATGAAATTCAAGGCGATGTTTTCTTCCTGGCAGAAGCTGTCGACCAAGATCGTCGGCGCGCTGCTGCTCATGCTGGTGCTGGCCTTGAGTGCCATCGGCTGCACCCTGTTTTTGTCGTGGCAGCTCGAAGGCAGTTCTGCCGCCATCAACGAGACGGGCCGGCTGCGCATGCAGACTTACCGCCTGACCCTGCTGCTTGCCAGCGATGCCCGCGAACAGGCGCGCCAGCAAGTGCTGCTGATCGACGAAACCCTGGCCAAGATCGGCCACGGCGACCCGCAACGCCCCTTGTTCCTGCCCCCCAGCACGGCCATCAAATCCGAATTCGAGCGCATCGGCGCCGCCTGGCGCGGCGCCTTGCGTCCATCCGCGCTGGCCGCCGATTCCGCCGCGCGCGCGCGCCAGTTCGAGCATGACGCCGACACCTTCGTGGGACAGGTCGATCAATTGGTGCGCCTGATCGAGCACGACAGCGAACAGCGCACCTTCTGGCTGCGCGCTTCGCAGCTGATCCTCGTCGGCATGGCCGTCATCGGCACGGTCAGCATGATTTACCTGATGTTCATGCTCATCATCGAGCCGGTGACGCGCCTGCGCCTGGGCATGCAGCGCATGAAGGAGCGCGACTTCAGCGTGCGCCTGGCCGTCGAGAGCAATGACGAATTCGGCCAGCTGGCCAGCGGCTTCAACCAGATGGCCGACCGCCTGCAGGCGCTGTACGGCAACCTGGAAGAGGGCGTGCGCAGCAAGACGGCCACGCTCGAATACCGCAACCGGGAACTGGCGCTGCTGTACGAAAGCGCGGCCTTTTTGCAGCGCCCGCAACCGCTGGAAGACATCTGCGGCGGCTTCATGCAGCGCATCGTCGATTATTTCGAGGCCGACGGCTCCACCGTGCGCGTGCTCGACGCCGAGCGGGGCAACCTGCACATGGTGGTGCATACGGGCCTGTCCGAGGAACTGGTGGCGTCCGAGCATTGCCTGAAGGTGGGCGACTGCCTGTGCGGCACGGCCGTCGAGATGAAGGTGGCGAAGGTGCACGACATGCGCCGCATCGACAAGGCGCACGAGCTGCGCTGCCACCGCGAGGGTTTTGCCACCGTTTCCGTCTTCCACATCCACGCGCACGAACAGCACCTGGGCTTCTTCAATCTGCATTTCCGCCATGCGCGCGTGTTTTCCGCGCGCGAGCTGGCCTTGCTGGAAACGCTGGGCCAGCTGCTGGGCATTGCGCTGGAAAACCTGCGCCTGGCCGCGCGCGAGCGCGAAATGGCCATTTCCGAAGAGCGCAACCTGGTGGCGCAGGGCCTGCACGACAGCATCGCGCAAAGCCTCAATTTCCTCAACCTGCAGGTGCAGATGCTCGACGACTCCGTGCGCAACGCCCGTTTCGACGAGGTGGCGGGCATCGTGCCGGCCCTGCACGCGGGCGTGAAGGAAAGCTACGAGGACGTGCGCGAACTGCTGGCCAACTTCCGCAGCCGCCTGATGGAAGATGACCTGATCGGCTCCCTGCGCGCGGCGCTCGACAAATTCCGCCGCCAGACGGGCATCGACGCCGAGCTGCTGGCCGACGTCGACGGTGCGCCTTTCCCCCGCGAGCAGCAATTGCAGTTATTATTCATCGTGCAGGAAGCGCTGTCGAACATCCGCAAGCACGCGCAGGCCAGTCACGTCGAAGTGCGCCTCGCCGATCATCAGGATTTTACGCTGACGATCAGCGACAACGGCGTCGGCTTCGACGCTGCCGCCGTGCTGGAAAAGGGCGACAGCCATGTCGGCATCCATATCATGCGCGAGCGCGCGCAGCGCATCGACGCCACGTTCGACGTGCATGCCTGCCCCGGCGGCGGCACGACCGTCGAACTGCATCTGTCGCGCGAGCAGCGCCGCGCCGCCTAAGCCACTATCTGAAAGTACAAAAAAATGGAGACTCCCGATAAACCGATCACCGTCATGCTGGTGGACGACCACGCGCTGTTCCGCAGCGGCATACGCTCGCTGCTGCAGCGGCACACGGAATTTTCCGTCGTGGGCGAGGCGGCCGATGGCGTGGAAGGCATCAAGCGCGCCATCCAGCTGCAGCCCGACGTGGTGCTGCTGGACCTGAACATGGCCGGCATGTCCGGCGTGGAAGCGCTGCAGCTGATGCAGCACGACTGCCCCGACACGGCCATCGTCATGCTGACCGTGTCGGAAGACGCCGAAGACCTGGCCACGGCCCTGCGCGCGGGCGCCTGCGGCTATTTGATCAAGAATATCGACGCCGACTACCTGGTGCGCGCCATCCGCCGCGCGGCGGCCGGCGAAGTCGTCATCGCCGAAGCGATGACGGGCAAGCTGGTGGCGCAGCTGCAGGCGGGCACGCGGCGCGAGGAACCCGTGTCGGAACTCGACAAGCTCACGCCGCGCGAAAAGGAAATCATCGACTGCCTGTCGCGCGGCGAGAGCAACAAGGGCATCGCGCGCACCCTGGACCTGGCCGAAAGCACGGTCAAGATCCACGTGCAGAACGTGCTGAAAAAACTCAACCTCACGAGCCGCGTGCAGGCGGCCGTGTACGCGGTCGAGCACCGCCAGGGCAAGTAGCCCGGTAGTTGGGGTCTGACCCGCCGGGTCAGACCCCATGGCTATTATCTCTCTCTAGTCCTTTTTGCCGATGGCTGTTTTTGTGCTTTTAAAGTAGTATATTGAATATATCTTTAAAGGCGACTCCATCATGGCCATCACTCCGATCAGCGAACCATCACCTTCTCCCGCCGCCAGCGCGGCGCCCTGGCAGGCCGGCCACGCCGTCTGGCAACTGGGTTTCCGCCCGTTCTACCTGCTGGCGGCCGTGTTTGCGGCCATCGCCATTCCCCTGTGGCTGGCCAGTTATGCGGGATTGATGACGGGCGCCCTGCAGGTGGGGCTGGGGTGGCATATGCATGAAATGGTGTTCGGCTTCGCGCTGGCCGTCGTCGTCGGTTTCCTCTATACGGCGGGGCGCAACTGGACGGGCTTGCCGACGCCGCACGGCGCTCCGCTGATGGCGCTGGTGGCGCTGTGGCTGGCGGGACGCGTGGCCATGCTGTGCGGTCCCGGGCTGGTGCCGGCGCTGATCGACTGGCTGTTCCTGCCGCTGGCCGCCTGGCCCCTGTACCTGGTGCTGCGCCGCTCGGGCAATACGCGCAACCTGTTCCTGGTCGGCCTGCTGGCCCTGCTGGCGCTGGCCAACGGCCTGTTTCACGCGGCCGTGCTGGGCTGGCTGCCGCTGTCGGTGTTTGTGCCCGTGCAGGCGGCCATCTTCATCATCGTGCTGATCGAATCGGTGATCGGCGCACGCGTCATTCCCATGTTTACCCGTAATGGCGCACCTGGCAGCACGCCGGTGGCCAGTCCGCAGCGTGCGCTGGTCGCCGTGGCCTGCATGGCGGCGGCCGCGATCGCGTGGCTGGCCGGCGCGCCGGCCTGGGTGACGGCGCCGCTGGCCCTGGCGGCGGGCGGTGTGTCGCTGGCCAATCTGCTGGCGTGGCAGCCGCAGCGCACGGTGCGCGTGCCGCTGCTGTGGATTTTGCACCTGTCTTACGCGTGGATCGGCATCGGCTTTGCGCTGCTGGCGGCCGCCAGCCTGGGCCTGCTGCCGGCCAGCGCTGCCTTGCACGCGCTGACGGTGGGATCGATGGCGGGCCTGATCATCGGCATGATGACGCGCACCACCCTGGGCCACACGGGACGTGCGCTCAAGGGCGGCAGGGCGGAAGCGGCGATGTACTGGCTGATCCAGCTGGGCGCGCTGGCGCGCCTGCTGGCCGCCGTCGGTCCCGCCGCGCTGTCCATGCCGCTGCTGCTGGCCGCCGGCGCGTGCTGGTCGCTGGCCTTTGGCCTGTATGCGTGCGTGTATGCGCCCTATCTGTGGCGCGCCAGGGTGGATGGCCGCGAAGGCTAGACGAGCGTCAGAACGGACGCCAGGCCAGCAGTTTCTTGATTTCCGGCGTCCAGTAGGACAGCGATTCGCCCACGACGAATAGCAGCATGCCCAGCATGAAGGCTCTCAACAGCAAATCCCTGCACCAGATCATGGTGTCTCCTAAATTTTCATATTGGCAAGTCTATCATTGGCATGCGCTGCCATGTTGCGTTTCTGGCACGGTTGCCTGGCCGGGCGCCGGCGTCTGTGCCGTGAATGCGGCGACGGCATCGATGGCGTGTGCCAGCGCCTGTTCCAGTGCATCGAGCGCGGCCGACGCGTCGTCGCCCCCGTGCAGTAGCTGTTCGGCCTGCTGGGCGGCTTGCAGGGTGGCGGGCAGGGCCAGGCTGCCCGCCACGCCGGCCAGCTTGTGCGCCAGCGCGGCGGCGTCGCCGCGTGCATTGGCCGCCAGCAGCGCGCGCATGGCGCCCACCGTGTTGCGGTAAGTGTTGCCGAAGTGCGACAGGTGCTGGCGGTAGGGCGCTTCGTCGAGCCACTGCGCCATCCCTTGCGCGAGGTCGATCACGGGCGCCGCGCCGCCCGTCCGCACGGGCAGCGCCGCTTCGGCCATGACTGGCGGCAAGGCCGGCAGCCCTTGCGCATGGCGCCGGTGCGCGCGGGCGATCAGGGCGATGGTCTGCGGCACGTCGAACGGTTTGCTGATGAAATGGTTCACGCCCGCTTCCAGCGCCGCCGTGCGCTGTGTCCGGAACGCCCCGGCCGTCAGCGCCACCACGGGCAGGTCCTGGAACTGCGGCAGCTGGCGCAGCGCGCGCGTCGCCTGCAAGCCATCCATCACGGGCATCTGCACATCCATCAGCACGATGTCGACGTCGGACGGGTGGGCCAGCAGCCAGTCCAGCGCCTGCTGGCCATCGCAGGCGAACGAGGGCAGGGCGCCCTGGTCGCACAGGATATGGTTGACCACGTCGCGGTTGATGTCGCTGTCGTCGACCACCAGCACGCGCACGCCGGCCAGCACGCGTTCGCCCAGCGCCGCGTGGCCCGCGTCCAGGCCGGCCGCTTCGGCGCGCCGCCGGCGCGCTTCCATCGTCGCGTTGTACAGGCTGGAAGCCGTCACCGGTTCGTTGAGGATGGCATCGGCCGGATTGGCCGGGTCCGTATGGCGGCGCGCGGGCGCCGTCGCCGGCGCGCCGCTGGCCGCCAGGATGACGATGGGGCAGTCCTGCGGCGGCAGGTGCTCGCGCAGCGCGCGCGCCGTGGCTTCCCCGTCCAGGTCCGGCATGCGCGCAGCCAGCAGGATGACGCCGGGCCGCGCGTCCTCGGCGCAGGCGAGCGCATGTTCGAGTGCCGCCTGGCCGCCGGACACGGCATGCACGCTCCAGCCCAGGCCCTGCGCCACGGCGGCCACGGCGGCGCGCGTGTCGGCCTTGCCATCGGCCAGCAGGACGCGCAAGCCCTGCATGTCGGGCGAGGACGGAGCGCTGGCGGGCAGCAGTTGCAGCGGCACCGTGAAACTGAATGCGCTGCCCTGGCCCAGGCCGCTTGTCAGGCGCAGCGAGCCGCCCATCAGGCGCACCAGCTGGCGGCAGATGGTCAGACCCAGGCCCGTGCCGCCGAAGCGGCGCGTGGTGGAGCTGTCGGCCTGGGCGAAGGCGGAAAAGATCGCCTCCTGCACCTCGGGCGCGATGCCGATGCCCGTGTCGCGCACGCAAAAGCACAGCACCGCGGCGTCGCCGTCGCGGCTCTCCAGCGCGCTCGTCAGCTCGACCGTGCCTTGCGCGGTGAACTTGATGGCATTGCTGGTCAGGTTGACCAGCACCTGTTCCAGCCGCAGCGCGTCGCCCATCACCTGGTCGACGCCATCGGGCAGCGGCCCGATGCGCACTTCGATCGGCTTGTCATGCGCGGCCACGCCCATGCTGGCGGCGATTTTTTCGATCACGTCGGCCAGGCGGAACGGCGCCCGTTCGATGGTCATGTGGCCCGCCTCGATTTTCGATACGTCGAGCACGTCGTTGATGATGCCCAGCAGGGACTGGCCGGCGGCGCGGATCTTGCGCGCCATGAGCAGCGCTTCGCCATCGAGGCCATCGCGTTCCAGCAGCCAGGCCATGCCGAGGATGGCGTTGAGCGGCGAGCGGATCTCATGGCTCATGTTGGCGAGGAATTCCGCCTTGCTGCGGTTCGCCGCTTCGGACGCGTCGCGCGCCAGCAGCATGGCTTCCTCGGCCTGCTTTTGCGCGGAGATATCCTGGGCAAAGATCAGGGTGGCCGGCCCATCCTTGAGCATCACGCGCGTGGTGGTCTTGAACATGGGCACGGGCAGGCCCTGCTTGCCCAGGCCGACGGCCTCGAACACCTGTTCGCTGGGCGAATCCGCCTCGATCAGCGCTTCATTGGCGGCCAGCGTCGCCAGCGATGGCGCCGAGATCATGGCGGACCAGGGCAGGCCGTTCAGATTGTCGTCCGCCGTGTAGCCGTGCAGCCTGCGGTAGCGGGGATTCGAGTAGATGAAGCGGCCGTGGCGCAGGATGGCGATGGCCACGGGCGCGTCTTCGATCAGGGTGCGAAAGCGCGTTTCGCTGTCGGACACGGCTTGCATGGCCTGGCGCTCCCTTTCCTGTTCCGCATGCCAGGCGGCTTGCTGGCGCCGGCGCCGCTGGCTCCAGAACAGCAGGCTGGCCGCGGCCAGCGTCAGCATGGCAAAGGAGAGAATATAGCCCAGCGCCTGGCGCCGCAGCGGGGCGGCGATGGCTGCCTCTTCGCGGCTCAGGCCGATGAAGAGGGCGCGGTCCATGTGCAGGGCCGGCGGGGCGATGGTCGCCATGGCCATGATGCGGGGGGCGGCGCCGCCGGCAATCTCGACGCCGCTCAGGACGCCCGCCTGATAGCCGCTGTCGCGAAAGCGCCGCAGGAAGCCGCCGGGGATGTCCATATTGGCGCCATTGGCATTCCTGGCGGGATAGTTGAGGAATTGCCGGCCGTCGCCATGCAGTACCACGGCCCAGACGTCGGAGGCGTACATGGCGGTGCGGAACTTGGCCGTGAAGTATTCGGGGGCGAAGGTGGCCACCACCACGCCGGCAAAGCGGCCTTGCTTGTCCTGCACCATGCGCGACGCCGTGATGACCAGGTCGCCCTTGAAGGAATGGAAGGGCGCCGAGATGTACAGCATGCGCGCATCGGGGGCGTCGCGCGCCGTCTGGAAGTAGCCGCGGCGCGAAAAATCCTGGTCCGCCAGTTCCGGGATGTTGGTGGCGATCGGCTTGCCTTGCGCATCGATGACCAGCATGGTGCGCACGCCCGGCATGGCGTCGACCAGCGCGGCCAGGCGCCGGGGCAGCGCTTGCCCGGCGTCCGGTGCAGTGCCGGCGGCAAGATAGTCGCGGATCACGCCGCCCAGCACCAGGTTGGTCGCTTCCAGGTCGACTTCGATGTTTTTTGCCAGCAGCGCCGTCAGCACGCTCAGGCGCTCGCGTTCGGCCGCGTCATGGCGCGTCGCCTCGGCCAGATGCGCGTAGGTGAGGGCGGCAGCCACGATGAGCAGCCCGAGGAGCAGGAACAGCCATTCGATCCATTGTCTGCGCACCGCCGCCGCATCTGTGTGATAGGTCATGTGGCGATGCTATACCCGATATGGATGGAGAACAACTTTTGCGCACAACTATGCATGTGATAGTGTGGTCAATTTGCCGTCAAGAGGCAGCTGCAGGCGGAAGACGGCGCCCTGGCCCGGCGCGGATGCCACGCCGATGCTGCCGCCCATCAATGTGATGAGCTGGCGCGCGATGGCCAGGCCCATGCCGGCGCCGTCATGGGCGCGGCTCGGCGAGTCGTCCGCCTGCGAGAATTTGTCGAAGATGACGCCCTGCTGCGCCTGCGCGATGCCGATGCCCGTATCGCGCACCTCGATCCGCAGCTCCGCGCCGCTGTGCATGACGTGCACGTCGACCCGCCCCGCGGCCGTGTAGCGGATGGCGTTATCGAGCAGGATATCGAGCACGCGCACCAGGCGGACGCGGTCGCAATCGATGCTGGCCGGCGTGGCGGGCGCGACCTGCGCGGCCAGCTGCAAGCCCTTGTGCGCCGCGCGCGGCCGGTGCGGCGCCAGCGCCAGTTCCAGCAGCTGGTCCAAGGGCGCGGCGCTGGACTCCAGCCTTACCTGGTCTTGTTCGAGCGCGCTCAATTCCATCGCCGCCTCGACCATGGACAGCAATTGGCGGCCGCTGTCGTGTATCGTTTGCGCGTAGGCGGCCTGTTCCGGCTCGCGCAGCTGCTCCTGCAGCAGCTCGGAAAAACCGAGGATGCCGTTCAGGGGCGTGCGCAATTCATGCGACATGTTCGACAGGAAGCGCGACTTCGCCTCGCTGGCGGCGATGGCCCTGGCGCGGCTGTCGACCAGGCGGCCGATCAGCAGCACCAGCGCGGCCCACGACAGCACGATCAGCGCGCTCGTGATGGCCGCCATCAGCAGCGCCTGGTCGCGGCGCGAGACGTAGTCGGCCAACACCGCGTCGCGCGCCAGCCCGACCAGCATGTAGAGCGGGTAGCCGGCCAGTTTTTCGAACGCATAAAAGCGCAGGGCGCCATCGACGGGACTGCGTTCGGTGAAGCCGCCCCGCGTTTTACCTTGCATCAGGGAAAATACCTTGCTGCCGCCGATATCCTGGCCGATGGTGTTGACGGCGCCGACCCGGCGCGCGCGCACCACGCCGTCGCTGCCGACCAGTTCAGTGGAGCTGTTGTCGCCCAGGTCGACTTCGTCGTACAGGCGGGTAAAGTAATACGGGTCCATCGATACCACCACCACGCCCTTGTAGCGGCCATCGGCATGGTTGATGCGGCGCGTCATCTGGATCGACCATTTTTTCGAGACGCGGCCCAGCACCGGCTTGCTGATATACAGTTTGCCGCTGTCGCCCTGCATGTGTACGCGGATGTGCTCGCGGTCGGCCAGGTTGGTCGGCTGGAAGGGGCGGCTCGACAGCACCATGTCGCCCCGTTCGTCGACGATGGTAAACAGGTTGTACAGGGGACCGGGATTGAGGCCTTGCTGCAGGTCCGCCACGATGTCGAGGCGGCTGCCCAGCGCCTGGTAGCGGCTGCGCAAATACGTGGCTGCCTGGTCTGCCGCTTCGATCGTGCGGATCGCATGCTCGTCGAACACGCGCGCCATGCTGCGCGCATCGCGCCCGGCGCCGTCGATGGCGGCGTCGTAGGCATGCCGCAGCTGCAGCATGGTGATGCCCCACAAACCCGCCAGCAGGATGGCCATGAAGAGCGACAGCAGGGTGCGCGTATCCCAACGCTCCCAGCGCTCCCAGGCCTTGGCCTTCCAGTGTCTGTGCTGCCGCATGCCGCCTCCGCAAGGTCCGCCAGTTGTGCCGTTGGGCGAGGATGCCCGGCGTGACTGGCGCGTCGATTTGTCAATTATAGCGAATATAATTGATTTTACCGAATAAAATGATTTTTATGCGGAAAGTGTTGTATTGCGTTCCGGCCCGGGCGGTTAGCGTATCGCCGCCTGGCGCGACAGCCAGCGGTCGACCATTTCGCGCAGCTGGGCGGCCGTAAACGGCTTGGGCAGATAATCGTCCATGCCGGCCGCCAGGCAGCGCTGCCGGTCGTCCTCGGTGACGCCGGCCGTGAGGGCGATGACGGGCAGGCGCGGCGCGCCGCTGGCCGCTTCGCCGGCGCGCAGGGCCTGGCACGCCTGGTAGCCGTCCATGACGGGCATCATGCAGTCCATCAGGACCAGGTCGTACTGCTGCTCGGCCAGCGCCTGCAGGCCCAGCGCGCCGTTCTCCGCCGTGTCGATGCGGTAGCCGCGCGCGCCCAGCTGCAGGCACACCAGCTGGCGGTTCAACGCCGTGTCCTCGACCAGCAGGATGCGCGCGCCCCCTTCCGATGCCGTTGCGGGCGGGGCGGCCGGTTCGGATGGCGGCGCCAGTTCTGGCGCCGGCTCCGGTGCCTGGACCGCCTGGCAGGGCAGGCGTACGGTGAAGCGGGAGCCGGCGCCGGGCGCGCTGCTGCAGAAAATCTCGCCGCCCAGCAGCGCCACCAGGTGCTTGCAGATGGTCAGGCCCAGACCCGTGCCGCCGTAGGCGCCGCTGATGCTGTCGTCGGCCTGGCAAAACGGTTCGAAGATGCGGCTCAGCTGCTGCCCCGTCATGCCGATGCCCTGGTCGCTGACCATGGCGACGAGGCAGGCGCTGGCGCCGTCCGGCGTGGCCGGTTCCAGGTGCAGGCGCACGGTCACCGTGCCGGAGGGCGTAAACTTGATGGCATTGCTGAGCAGGTTGCCGAGGATTTGCGCGAGGCGCGTGCGATCCGAGCAGATCAGCGGCGGCACGCTGTTGCCGATTTCGCTGACCAGGCGCAGCTGCTTCCCGTCCGCTTGCGGGCGGTGCAGCGCCAGTACGTCGTCGAGCAGCTGGCGCGGGTCGACGTCGCGCAGCTCGATGCCCATCTGGCCTGCCTCGACCTTGGACAGGTCGAGGATGTCGTTCAGGATGCGCATCAGCTGCTGCACGCCATCGCCGATGCGCTGCGCATGCTGCCGCTGCGGCGCGTCGGGCGCGGTGTCCCGCAGCAGTTCGGCCATGCCGGCGATGCCGGCCATCGGCGTGCGGATTTCGTGGCTCATGACGGCCAGGAAGCGCGACTTGGCCGCATTCGCCGCTTCCGCGCGCGTTTGCAGCGTCAGCGCCATGGCCGCGTCGCGCTCCTGGCGCCGCAGCAGGGCCAGGATCAGCGCGATGGCCCCGGCCAGCACGAGCAGGCTGACCACGGCCGCCCCGCCCATGGTGCGCAGCATGCGCCGCCAGCCCGCCAGGTAGACCTCGTCCGTGACGGTTACGTTGATGGCCAGCGGATAGTCGCGCACCAGCCGTATGCCGGCCAGGCGGTCGACCGTGCGCCCCTGTTCGGCCGCGCGCGGCGCTTCCACCTGCAGTACGCCATCGGTCTTGCCTTGTTCCAGCAGGCGGTAGGTGCTGCCCGTCAGGTTGCGCTTGCCCATCATGGCGGGCACGGCCGGCCAGCGGGCCAGCAGCGTGTAGTCGCTGCGGTAGAGGGAAAAGGCCGTGTTTTCGCCGATGCTGGTGTTCTGGAAGAATTTGCTGAAGAAGTCGCACGACAGGCCGACCAGCACCAGGCCCAGGAAGCGGCCGTCCGGCCCGCTGATGCGCCGGCTGATATAGAAGGTCCAGGCGCCATTGCCCTTGTTTTGCACGGGCGCGCTGACATGCATGCCGCCGTCCGGGTGGCGCCGGTGATACTCGAAGTAATCGCGTTCGCCGAGCCGGATGGGCGGCGCGGGAAAGGCGCGGCTGAAGGCCAGCACGCTGGCGTCGCTGCCGACGATGGACACCACGTCCACTTGCGGCACGCCGCCGATCTTGTGCCGCAGCGTCTGGTGCATGGCCGGGGTGCCGACGGCGGCGGCCAGTGCCTGCGCGTCCGCGGGAACCCCGATCTCGTTGCTGACGCTGTCGAGCACCAGACGGGCCGCCGTCATGCTCTGCGCCGTGTTTTCCGCCAGCAGCAGCGACAGGTTCGACAAATCCTGTTTCCAGTCATCGACGGCTTCGCGGTGCAGCAGCACGCCGGAAACGGCGATGCGCAGCGCCAGCAGGCCCACCAGCACCAGGCCCACGACGGCCGTCACGCTGCGCGGCCGATAGCGGTGCACCAGGCGCAGGGCGGCCTGGCGCGCGTTCATGCCTGCACGCCCGTGTACTCGCGCATGCTGCGGCGTACCTCCTGCTCCACTTTGCCGATCAGCGCCGCCGTTTCCGCCAGCCAGTCCGGAGCCGCCAGGCCCTGGTGGCGCACCAGCTGCTCGAGTGCCGCCAGGCGCGCCACCAGGGCGCTGGCGCCCAGTAGGGCCACGGTGCCGCGCAAGGTATGGCAGCTATGCACGATGGCTTGCGCCGCACCGCCGCGCACGGCCTGCTCGACGCGCGCAAACATGGCCGGCGACGTGTCGAGGTAGGTCTGGGACAGGGCGCGGAACATGTCCAGGTCCTGGCCGGTGGCGTGGAACAGCACGGCGGGATCGATGTGGCGATAGGCTGGCATGGCGGCTCCGTGGCGAGGGGAAGGTGGCGCGCTAGGCGGCCAGGCTGTTGCGCCGCGCGTGGCCGGCGCAGCAGGCGCGCAGATAGCCGCGCAGCTCGTCGTAATTGACGGGCTTGGCAAAGAAGACGACGCCGGGCGGCACGCCGCCGCGCTCTTCCAGTTCCTCCGGCGTCAGGCTCGACAGCATGGCGATGTGCATGTCCGCCAGCAGCGGGTCGGCCAGGATGGTGCGGATCACCTCGTAGCCGTCGATGCCTTCCATGACGATGTCGGCCAGCAGGATGTCGGGCTGGTCGCGGGCGATTTCCATCAGTGCCTGGTAGCCGTTCTCGCAAAAGCGCAAGTCCGCCTGCAAGCCCCATGAACCGATCTGCTTTTCATACAGCGCGCGCTCGATGGGATTGTCTTCGATCACGAGGATGGACGGCGGGCGGCCCGATGGGGCGGGGCGGTTGGCGCGTGCCGCCCGCTGGTCCTGGCCCGGCTGGCCGGGATTGCCCTTGTAGGCCTCGACGGCCGCGAGGGGAATGCGCCGGTGGCCGCCCTTGGTCTTCCAGGCTTCGATCACGCCGGCCTCGACCAGTTGCTGCACCGATGTCACCGAGATGCCGAGGATTTCGGCGGCCTTTTGGGTAGTGCAAACGTCTGCAGTGTGCATGATGGGCTTTATGGTCGCATAGTAAGTTGAAGGAGATGATACGCAATCGCGCTCAAAAAATCAATTTCAACGATTTAGATGAATTCACTAAAAACCTGGCGTATGGCGGGCCGGACTCGCGTGCGCGTGCGGCAGGGGCCGAGATGGGCCTGCGGTTCCAGGATCTCGCGCCATTCGCTCCACTCGGCGTTGCTGTGGCGTAGCAGGGTTTCCATGCGTTCCCCGTCCAGGCCCAGTACCCGCGCGGCGGCCAGGGCCGGCCCGCGCGGCCCCGCGCCGTTGCGCAGGATCAGGTCGGCGAAGCCGCTGGCCAGCTTCAGCAGCCAGGCCAGGTCCGTCATGCGCCCGGCGCGCCCGAAGCCGGGCGGCGCGGCATGGCAGCGCACGGCGTCGCACAGGATGTCCGGCATGCCCCAGCCCCGCATGAGGATGGCCGATAGCGCCAGCTGGTGGTAGCCGAAGCGCTGCGACTGCGCGCACAGCAGCCGTGCCGTGGCGCCCTTGCCGTACTGGTCCAGCAGTTCTTCATATTCCTGCGGATGCAAGGTGGCAAGGGCCAGCTGGCCGCAGTTGGCCAGCAAGCCGCAGCTGTACAGCTCATTGGCCGGCGCCAGCTGCAGCGCGTCGCCGGCCACGCGGGCGGCGCACGCCATGGCCAGCGAGTGCGACCAGAAGCGCTGCGTGTCGAAGGGCGCGCACGTGGCTGCCGGCACGGCGGGTGCGGCGAACGCCTGTCGCAGGGCGGGCAAGCCGATGGCCGCCAGCATCGCGGCATTGACCGCCGCGTGCCGGCGCTCGCCCGGCGGCACGCCCGTATTCGCCAGGCCGATGACCTTGCCCGTCAGGGCAGGATCGCAGCCCAGCTGTTCCGCCAGCTCGTCGAGCGGCACCTGCTGCTGGCACAAGGCCGTCAGCCACTGGCTGCGCCAGGCGGGCGAAGGCAGGATGGCGCCGCCGAGCAGGCGCGCCAGGTCGATGTGCGCGCTCATGGCCGGCTCCCGACGCCGCTGCGGTCATCGGCCTGCGCCGCGCCCGCCGTCTGCAGGACCGTGACCGCTTGCGACAGCGCATCGAGCGCCATCAGCAGTTCCGCATGCAGGCGGCGCAGCGCGCCCGTATCGTTGGAAAAGCCCGCATGCACGGCCTGGCGCGCCAGTGCCTGCAGCGGGAGCAGGCCCATGGACTGGCTGCCGTCGAGGATTTCCTGCGCCAGCACGCGCGCCGGGGCCGTCCGTTCGCAGCGCAGCGCGTGGGCGATGCCGGCCAGGCGGTCGCGCGTCTCGGCCACGAACAGGGCCAGGATCTCGCCCTGCAGGCGACGGTCGTAGCCGAACATGGCATCCAGGCGGGCCGCGTCGAACGGCGGTGCGTCCGGCACCCTGGCTGCTGGCGGCGGCGGTGCGCTGTCCGCCACCTTGGCCGGCGGGACCGTTTTGCGCATCTGCAGCAGCGCATGCAGGTCGGCCGGTGCCGCGCGGCCGGCCCGGCGCCAGCGGGTGCGGCGCCAGAGCAGGGCGGCCAGCAGCAACGCCAGGCCGGCCAGGGCCAGCGCCGGGCGCATCAGCGACAGGTCTTCGCAGCGAAGGAAGGGGTGGATGGCGAGTAAGGTGTTCATGACCGTGCTCCAATGAATGCTATCTAGGCAAGTGATCCTGCGTGATGGCGGACCTAAAAGACGTCCCAGTCGCCCGCATCGGCGGCGGCCGGTGCCGCGTTTCTCGAATGGCCCGCGGGGCGCGTGGCGACCAGCTTGAGCGCCGCCTTGTGCTGTGCGGGCCGCCGGGCGGCAGGCGCGTGCGGCGCCGCGCCGGCCTGGGCTGGCGCCAGCTTGAAGGCGCCTACCACTCCAGCGAGCCTGGCCGCCTGCTCCTGCAGCGATTGCGATGCCGCCGCCGCTTCTTCGACCAGGGCCGCATTCTGCTGCGTGACTTCATCCATCTGCGTGACGGCGCGGTTGATTTCCTCGATGCCCGTGCTTTGCTCCGCGCTGGCGGCCGAGATTTCGCTGACGATGTCGGTGACGCTGCGTACCGTGTCGACCACTTCCGTCATGGCCGCGCCGGCCTGCTGCACCAGCTTGCCGCCCTGTTCGACCTGTTCCACGGAGTTGCTGATGAGTGCCTTGATTTCCCGGGCGGCCGCTGCCGAACGGTGCGCCAGGTTGCGCACTTCGGTGGCCACTACGGCAAAGCCGCGCCCCTGTTCCCCGGCGCGCGCCGCTTCCACGGCCGCATTCAGGGCCAGGATATTCGTCTGGAAGGCGATGCCGTCGATGACGCCGATGATGTCGGCGATCTTGTTGGACGAACTGTCGATCGCTTCCATGGTGCGTATCACGTCGCCCATCACTTCTCCGCCCCGCTGCGCCTTGTCCGAGGCGCTGACGGCCATTTGCTTGGCCTGGCGGGCATTGTCCGAGTTTTGCCGCACGGTGGCCGTCAGTTCTTCCATGGCCGAGGCGGTTTCTTCCAGCGAGCCGGCCTGCTGTTCCGTGCGTGCCGACAGGTCCAGGTTGCCGGCCGCGATCTCGGCCGAGGCCGTGCCGATGCTGTCCGTGCCGGAGCGCACTTCGGCCACGATGCGCACCAGGCTCGCGCTCATGTCCGCCATGGCCATCATCAGCTGGCCCACCTCGTCGTTCGACGTGGCATTCACTTGCACGCTGAGATCGCCGCCCGCGATGGTGCGGGCCACGCCGATGGCGCCGTCCAGCGAGGCGACGATGCGCCGCGCCAGCAGCAGGCCCATGCCGGCCACCAGCGCCGTCACGGCCAGGGCCAGGCCGATGGAAATCCAGCGCGCGTTGGCGGCGGCGGCGGCGCCGTCGGCCGCGCCCCTGGCGGACAGGTTTTCGTTGTAGCGGTGGTGGGCGGCGAGGGCGTCGACCAGTTCCTTGATGATGGGCTGGTTCTGCATCAGCAAGTCGCGCGCGGCGTCCAGTTCGCCCGCCTTCGACAGCGCCAGCACCTTGTCGCGCAGCGTGTCGTAGCGCGCCAGCACGGCACGGTCGGCGGCCAGCAGCGCGCGGTCCTGCTCGTCGGTGATATCTTCCTTTTCATACTGGTCGAGCGCCTTGCCGACCGCCGCGCGCGCCTCCTGGATGCCCGCTTCCAGCTTGTCGCGCCTGGCGGCATCCTTGCTGGCCATGTGCTGCCAGACGGCCGTGCGCATCTGCGCGAACGGCACGAAAGCCTGGTTCAGGCTCAGCAGGCTGGGAACGGTGTTGACGGTGGCATAGCTGGCCGCCGTGTACACGCGGTCCATCTGGTAGATGCCAAAGCCCGTCAGGGCGGCCAGTCCCAGGACGACGGAAAGGATCAAGGCGTACAGCCGTTTAGCGATGGTCATGATGGGTGCCGCTCCAATGAAGTGAAATTCAAGAAAAAGTGTTTGGTTCGGGATGTTTTTTTCATTCTACGATAAAAATTTGTTTTATTCGAGAAATTTGTTGTTTATTTATTCTATTCAATGATTTTCATCAAAATCGCATGATTGTGGCGGGCTGGACGGTAAGCTCGTGTATAAAAAGCCACACGGCACGCCCTGGCCGTTCTCGCGTGTGGCACGCTTTGCCGATTAGTGAAAAAATGGGATTTGCTTGATTGCCATCAAATACGGTGCGCAGGCGCGTGCCGCCGACTGACTCTTGTAAAGGAGCATCATGACTGCCTCTGCCCGGCCTGGACCCTTGTTAGTATTCACCGCAGTCATCTTCATCCTGCTTGGACTGGCGCTCGTTGGCGGCGGCGCCTGGCTCGTCAGCCTGGGCGGTTCCTGGTATTACGTGGTGGCCGGCATCGGCATGCTCGTCGCGGGCGCGCTCGTGTGGAAAGGGCGGCGCAGCGCCCAGCTTTTCCTGGCCCTGCTGCTGTTCGGCACCCTGATCTGGTCCGTCATCGAAGTGAAGTTCGACTGGTGGCAATTGCTGCCGCGCCTGGACATCTGGTTCGCCGCCGCCGTCTGGCTGCTGCTGCCATTCGTCGACCGCCGCCTCGATCCCCCATTGAGCGCCGGCGCGAAGCCGCGCGACGCGGGCAAGAGCGCCCTGACGGCGGCCGTGGTGCTGACGGCCGCCGTGGGCGTGTTCTCGCTGTTCCAGGATTACTACACCCTGCACGGCGAAGTGCCGGCCGAGAACATGGCCGCCGTGCCGCAAGGCGATTTCGCGCCGGGCGTGGCGCCCAACGACTGGGCCGCGTACGGCCGCTCCGGCTATGGCGACCGCTATGCGCCGGCCGCGCAGATCACGCCGGCCAACGCCGCGCAGCTGAAACAGGCGTGGGTGTACAACACGGGGGACTTCAAGGGGCCGAACGACCCGGGCGAGATCGCCAACGAAGTCACGCCGCTGAAAGTGAACGGCATGCTGTACCTGTGCACGCCGCACAATATCGTCATCGCGCTCGATCCGGACACGGGCAAGGAAATCTGGCGCCACGATCCGAAGATCAACCGCGACGCGTCGAGCTACCAGCATATGATCTGCCGTGGCGTCGCGTATTGGGACGTCAACGCGGGCCGCGCCAAGGGCGACCCTGCGCCCGAGGCGGCCGGCATGGAGTGTCCGCGCCGCATCTTCGCGCCCACCATGGATGCGACCCTGATCGCCGTCAATGCCGATACGGGCGCAGCCTGTAAAAGTTTTGGCGAAAACGGCGTGATCGGCCTGTACCACGGCATGGGCATGAAGAAGCGAGGCTTCTTGATGCCGACGTCGCCGCCGGCCGTGGCGCAAAGCGTGGTGGTGATGGCCGCCAGCGTGACCGACAATTTTTCCACGGAAGAGCCGTCGGGCGTGATCCGCGGCTACGATCCCGTCACCGGCAAGCTGATGTGGAACTGGGATGCCTCGAACCCCGACGACACGGCGCCGATCGCCGATGGCAAAACTTATACGAACAACTCGCCCAATTCCTGGGGCGTCTCCAGCGTCGATGAAAAGCTGGGCATGGTGTACATCCCGATGGGCAATGAAACGCCCGACACGTGGGGCGGCAACCGCAATCCGAACGGCGAGAAATACAATAGCGCCATCGTCGCGCTGGACCTGGCGACGGGCAAGGTGCGCTGGGTCTACCAGACCGTGCACCACGATATCTGGGACATGGATATCGGCGGCCAGCCCACCCTGGTCGACATCGATACGCCAAAAGGCAAGGTGCCTTCCGTCGTGGCGACCACCAAGCGGGGCGACATCTACGTGATCGACCGGCGCGACGGCAGCCTGGTCGTGCCGGCGCCGGAAAAACCCGTGCCGACCGCCAACGCCGCCCCTGGCGACAAGCTGTCGCCCACGCAGCCGTTCTCGGCCCTGACGTTCCTGCCCGAGAAGCACATCAGCGAGACGGATATGTGGGGCACGACGCCGTTCGACCAGCTCGCTTGCCGCATCATCTTCCGCCAGCACCGCTATGAAGGGCCGTTCACGCCGCAAACGGTGGCCGAAGGCAAGATCAAGGGCGCCATCATTTCGCCCGGCCCGCTGGGCATCTTCGAATGGGGCGGGGCGGCCGTCGATCCTGTGCGCCAGCTGCTGCTGGTAAACCCCGACTACATGGGCTTCCTGGAGCGCCTGGTGCCGCGCGCACAAGCCAATGCGCCGGGCGGCACGGGCACGGAAATGGGCTTGCAGCCGCAGACGGGCGTGCCGTTCGCCGTGGAAATCAAGCCCTTCCTGTCGCCGCTGGGCTTTCCATGCCAGGCGCCGCCGTGGGGCTATATCGCCGCCGTCGACCTGCGCACCATGAAAAAAGTGTGGATGCACAAGAACGGCACCACGCGCGACAGCGCTCCCGTGCCCATCGCCTTGCCGCTGGGCGTACCGAGCCTGGGCGGCATGAGCACGACGGGCGGCGGCGTGGCCTTCCTCAGCAGCACGCTCGACTACTACATCCGCGGCTACGACGTGCGCAACGGCAAAACCGTCTGGAAAGCCCGCCTGCCGGCCGGCGGCCAGGCCACGCCGATGAGTTATGTCTCCGACAAAACGGGCAAGCAGTACGTGGTCGTCATGGCCGGCGGCCACGGTTCGCTGGGCACAAAGATGGGCGATAGCCTGGTGGCGTTTGCCTTGCCGGACGAGGCGGTGAAGGAGGCGGGGAAGACGAAGTAAGTGATGCTCATCGGCGGCATAGCCTGGCCATGCCGCCGATGAGTTGCCATTGATGCGCCCGACGCGACGCTATTGCAAGCGGCGATTCAAGACGATGAGTTCGGCATTGTGCGCCGTATCGTCCGCCATCGGGTAGAGCACGACCGCATAAGCGTGATCCGCGGTCTTGTTGATGCTGGAAATGATCAAGTTGGCACGCGGTATGGGCAGAAGCGCGTTTGTCAGCAAGTTCCTGTAGCCTTGCTCGCCTTTGCTATAAAATATTTCCAATAGCTCATCATTTTTCGTGGTCAGCCAGCCGTTTCCAAACTCGGTATTGAACCGCGTGACAAAAGTATCGTCAGCGATGTCGACTGGTTGCCATGTATTGAACAGTGGATCGGCAAAGTCCACCAGTTCGACGATGTCGATTGCGCCGGACGCAGCTATTTTTTCGATAATGATTTTATCGTTTTCTTGCGCCAGCAGATAGGAATCCCTGTCGAAGGAGGCGCTTAATATCTGCAATACATGGATATCGTTCGCGTCGATTTCCCGACAGCGAACTACATTGCCTTTTTCATCGATCTCCCGGTGCAGCAGGATGCTGCCGTCATTTGCCAGCAAATGAATTGCCTTGTTGCAAATGGCCATGCGGTTATTTGCGGGCAAGGGGATTTTGGCATTGTGTTTCTTCTTCAGCTTCCCATTGATAAACTCGATGGCCAGGATTTTGTCCGGTTTCTTATCGTCAAAATCCACATCGTGAAATATCGAATGCGAATCCGTCGTTCCAATGAAGTTTCCTGTAAATGGACGGTTACCCTTTGGTAATTCCACATCTTCACGATGAAAGACCGGAATGCTGATTTCCAGTTCTTTATCAGGATGATAGGGGATGAGGGAGACATAACTTTCCTGATCCGGACTCAGGAACAGTGTCGGCAAAATGCCGTCATCCTCGATATAGTTTTCAATACTGCCATCCATCCCGACAGTTGTATAAATCAGCTTGTAGGTGCCATTTCTGTCGTAGACGTAATTAGCCAGCAGCGTCTTTTCTGCAAACGGCATGCTGTCTTTTGCTGATACTGCTGTCTCGGCAAGCATCGTTGTCATTGTGCCCCAGTCGCCCTGCGTGACAGACGATGTATAGGGCGTTACCTTGTCGAGGTTTTTCATGCGTCAGATGATCTCCGTATGTTCCGTATCTTATTGTGCCGCCAATCCCAGTTTCAGCCCCACCAGCTTGCCCGGCGCAGCCTCCGTTTTTTCCGGCGCGCCCGCGCTGACACTGGCCGCCGGCGTGCCGTCCTGCTGCAGGGCGGCCAGAATCGCCGCGCTGCGCTGGGCGCCCAGCTTGCTCAAGGCATCGGCAGGCAGCGGCTGTTTGGCTTCCAGCTGCTCGCGCAAGCCGGTATAGAAAGCGCCCGTGTCGGCCACTTGCGGCTCGCCCTCGATCAGCTTGCCCAGGCGTTGCAGGACGGGGATTTTGGCCGCTGCCGGCGCGGAGGCGTTGGCAGCGGCCGCCGCTGGGGCAGGTGCGGCCGACTCCGCCGCCTTTTTCTGCTTGTCCAGCTCGGCCTTGCCGAAGCGTTCGCCGTACAGGTCGCGCAGGGCGCCACGGACCTTGCGTTCGCCCAGGTTCAACGGTCCCGGTTCTTCGCCCGCCTCCAGCTTGATGCCGGCCTTGGCGGCGACGGCGCGGCGCACGGCCTGGGCGCGCAGGGCGGCCCCGTCCGTGTCGCTGTACTGGCCCGGCACGGCCAGTTTCAGCTGTTCGCGCTTGGCGAGGATCTGCGCCACCTGCTTGAGTTTTTCCCGCTCGGGCGGCAGCAGCACGGCGCTGCCCGCATCGAAGTCGATGGCTTCGAGCTTGTCGGCACTGATGCCCAGCAAGTTGCCCAGCGCGCGGAACGGCGCCGTGACGATTTTCGTCAGCACATTGCCCACGGCTTTCCAGATCAGGGCGCCATAGCTGAATTGCGGGTCGTTCATGTCGCCGGACACGGGCAAGCCGAGGTCGATGCGCCCGTCGCTATCCTTGAGGATGGCCAGCGCCAGTTCCAGCGGCAGTTTCAGGGCATCGGGACTGTCGATGCGCTCACCCAGGGTCAGCTTGTCGAGCACGATCTGGTTGGTGCCGTCGAGCTGGCGGTTGCGCACCTTGTATTGCAAGTCCAGCGAAATCTTGCCTTCCGCCACTTTATAGCCGGCGAACTTCATCGTGTACGGCGAGGCGGACACCATGTCGACGTTCTTGAAGACCACGTTCAAGTCCGTGTTGTCGGTCGGGGCGAAGGGATTCAATTGTCCGCGCACGCGCGCCAGGCCGAATTCGTCGATGCGGCCATCGAGTTCGATCTGGCTGCGCGCATCGCGCTTGGTCGACAGGCCTGTGACGACGCCGTTCAATTCATAGATTTTCGCCGCAAACTGGGGCCGCAGGCTCAGGTCGGCAAAGTCCAGCTTGGAATTCTGCAGGCGCACGCGGCGCACGCGCACGGGGAAACCGGCGTCGGCCGCTGGCGCGGTGGCGGTAGCAGGAGCGGGTGCCGTGGCCGGTTCGGGCGCCTTCACCAGCAGGCGCTGGGCGTTCAGGCTGCGGTCGTTTTCGATGATCAGCTGGGCATTCGGTTCGACCACGCGCAGCTCGGGGATGTCGACAAAGTCGGGGCCCACGCTGGCCGTCAGCTTGTCGGCGCGCACGCTTTTCCATGAAGCAAAACGCTTGCCATCCGTTTCATTGAGCACGAGGCCGGCGATATCCACGCCGCCCTCATAGCGTACTTTCGGCGCTTTCGGCGCGCCGCCGCCCGTCGTCAGGCGGCCGCTGCCGGAGAGGGTGCCGCCCGCCAGCTTCAGTTTTACATGCTGCGCCAGCAAGGGTTGCACGGGCGCCAGGGTCAGCTGCTTCAGGTTCAATTGCGCATCGACGGCGCCCGTGCCCGGCACGAACTTGCCGTTGGCCGTGAGCAAGCCGCCTTCGCGCAGGCCCACGCCCAGTTCAAACGGCAGCGCCTGCTTCATGTCGTTGCTGACCTTGTGCAGCGACAGCCGCGCATCCTGCAGCGTGCCCTTGATGCCCGTACCCGCATCGTCGAAACGGGCGCCGAACTTGCTCAGTTCCACCTTGTCTACCGTGGTGGACCACGGCGCGGACGGCGCCTGCTTGCCTGCGTCGGCCTTGCCGGAGGCAAACACGGGCAGTTTTTGCGCGATCGCAAATTCTCCCTGGCGGTTGCGTGCCAGGTCGATCTGCGCGCCGCTGGCCGTCACGGCGCCCAGGTGCACGCTATGCGCCGCCAGGTCGATCTTGCCTTCCGTAAAACCCAATTGGGCCAGCTTGAATGGCGTTTGCGCACCGCGCTGCATGGCCAGGTCGGCCAGGCTGAAATTGGCACCGTCGATGACGGTCGCCATGCCCGCTGGCCCCTGCTGCAAGCCCAGTTGCAACTGGGCTTGCAACTGTCTTGCGCTCAGCTGCAGGGCCGGCGAGACAGTTTCATCGATGGCGGACAAGTCCACATTGGCCAGGGCCAGCCGATGCAAGTCCACTTTCCATTTGCCGGGTTTCGATGGCGCGGCGGCGGTCGATGCTACAGGTTCGGGATTGCCCGGCAGCACCAGGTTCGCCACATCGATCTCGCCCTTGCTGTCGCGCCGCACGGCCACCTTGCCGCCGTACAGATTGACCTTGTCGATCGTGACGTTCTGGCGCGCCAGATCCATGTTGACGCCGGCGATGCCCAAGGTGTTCAGCGAAGTAAATGCGTCTCCTTTTCCGTCACGTACCAGCGCCAGGTCGCGCAAGGCCAGGCCAGCGCCCTTGACGGTCGCTTCCAGCTTGCCGTCGGCATAGGAAAAGGCGTAGGGCAGGCGCGCCGACAGCGTGCCGCTGCTCACCGTCGCCCGCGTGTAGGCTTTCAGATAGGCAGCCAGGCCGGGCAGGGAAGCGTCGTTCAGTATCAGTTCGCCTTCGCCGCGAATCGGGCTGAGCGAGGCCGTGCCGCGCCAGTGCAGCTTGCCGCCGCGCGCCGCGTCGGCGCTCAGGCTATAGCTGCCGTTGGCGTCGGGCAGGGTGGAGATATTGTCGAGCTTGAAGTTGATCGGCGTGAAGTTATCCGCATAGCCCGCTTTCTGGTCTTGCCAGTCCACTTTGCCTTGTTCCAGCGCAAAGTGGGCGATGACGAGGCGCGGCATGCCGCCATCGCTCTTTTCCGGGTGCTTGCGTTGCCAGGTGGCCAGCACTTCGGCCAGGTTGAACTTGCCGTCCGGCGTGACCGTCAGTTGCGCCTGCGGCGCCGTGATGCGGATTTCCGCCAGGCTCCAGGCACGGCGCACGATGGATTTCCATTCCAGCTGCACGGCCAGCGCGCCGATGGACAGCAGCGGCGCACCGCTCTTGCCATCCGCGCTGGGCGCTTCCTTGAAAGCGATCTTGTCCGCTTCCAGGCGCAGGGTAAACGGGTTGAAACGCACCTCGTCTATGCTGGCCTGGCGCGCGAGTTCTTTTTCTGCAAATTTGGGCAGCTGGTTTTTGATAACGTAGGGCACCAGCCAGAATCCGGCCGCGCTGTAGGCGGCGAGGGCGCAGCCGGTGCCGACGGCCCAGCGCTGCCAGCGTTTCCAGCGAAATGTTTTCGTCTGCACGCTTTTGTTGTCGATTGTGTTCACGAACTTACCTTTTGATCTTGTTGGGGCGGCACATCCTGCACGCCGTGACTGTCAGTATGCCTTTTTGCTGACTCATCTGCAAAATTCAAACGTGTTCAAGTGATAACAGGCGCCACGGTGGCCTTGTTTCTCCTGTAAAACTCACACAAACTCACTCTTACTTGATAATGATTCTCATTATCGCTATCATGCCCGCTAACCGTAAGTTTCCATTCGTACATATTTTCTCATTGAAAGCCCGATGTCATGCCTGTCGTCTCTCCCCGCACCCGCTTACTTCCAGTCGCCGCAGCCCTGTCGCTGGCCTTCGCTTCCCATGCGGCCCATGCCGCCAGCGGCCAGGACGATCCGACGGCTGGCGATGAGAAAGTCATGCAAGCCGTGCAAGTGACGGGCGCCCGCGCGCAAGGCCTGGTGCCCGTGACCACGGAGGCGGGCAGCTTTCGTGGCGCCAATATCATGGACGTGCCGTCGACCGTCAACGTGATCACGCGCGAATTGCTGGAGCAGCAAGCCGTGTCCGGCCTGTACGATGCCGTGCGCAATACGGCCGGCGTGACGCGCCAGCAAAACGGCGGCGAAACGTGGGATCAGTTGGTCATCCGTGGCATTGCCGTGGAAAACCGCACGAATTACCGCCTCAACGGCTCCATGCCCATCATGAATTTCTCGCAAGTACCCATGGAAAACAAGGAGAGGGTGGAGGTACTGAAGGGCGCTTCGGCCCTGTACTACGGTTTTACTTCGCCGGCCGGCGTCGTCAACTTCGTTACCAAGCGGGCTGGCAGCCAGCCCGTCACCAGCATGGGCCTGAGCCTCGATGACCGGGGCAGTGCCGTGGCAAATATCGACCTGGGCCGCCGTTTTGGCGCGCAGCAGGAGTTCGGCGTGCGCATCAACGCCGCCGGCGGCACCCTGGGTTCCTACCTCGATCATGTCGGCAACGGCAACCGCAGCTTTCTCTCCACCGCGCTGGACTGGCGGGTGACTAATAAACTGCTATTGAAGGCCGACCTGGAATACGACCGCCGCAAGGTGACGGAGCAGGCGGGCGTGGCCTTGCCCACCGCCGCGAAAGGCGTGATCAGCCTGCCGCGCGCCGTCGACCCGCGCAACTTGATCGGCCCCGACTGGTCGAATTTCGAGGCGCAGACGAAAAACGCGCAATTGCGCGCCGACTACGCTATCACGGATGGCTGGGCTTTGACGGTGGAAGCTGGGCACTCGGAAACGGCGCGCGACCGCCGCCTGGCCATCTTCCGCCTGAATAACGCGGCGGCGCTGGCCACGGGCGCGGGCCGCATCACGGGCAATATCCAGCACAGCGTGACGGCGTCGGACTTGCTGCGCGCGGAACTGGCCGGCAATTTCAATACGGGTTTGATTGCCCACGAACTGACCCTGGGCGCCTCGCGCACGGACAAGTCGCAAGATGCTATCTACCAGAGCAATTACACGATCGCGTCGCAAAACCTGTACAGCCCCGTACCCGTGACGAATGTCGTGTTCGGTCCCAAGCCGACGTCGCCCACGACGGCCGCGCTGGACACGCGCGACACGGGCTTGTACGCGCTCGACCGCATGGTCTTCAGCCCGCAATGGCAAAGCGTCATCGGCGTGCGCCGCAGCAGTTATCAGAGCGACCAGGGCGCCAGCCATTACGACGTCAGCAAGACGACGCCGATGGCCTCATTGATCTACAAGGCCACGCCCGAACTGTCGTTGTACGCGTCCACGGCGCGGGGACTGGAAGAGGGCGAAACGGGCCCGACGGGTACCGTCAACCAGGGCGTCAAGATGGCGCCCGGCGTGAGCAAGCAGAAAGAGCTCGGTGCGCGCTGGCTGACGCAGGGCGGCACCCTGGTCTCCGCCGCGCTGTTCGACATCACGCGCCCCGGCTATTACACGAATGCCGGCAATGTCTTCACGTCGGACGGCGAACAGCGCTATCGCGGCCTGGAAATCTCGACGCAAGGCAAACTGACGCGCCAGCTGTCGTGGCAGACGTCGGCCCAGTTCCTCGATCCGCGCTTTGCGCACATCAACGCCGACTACAATGGCAAGGCGCCCGAAAACGCGTCGAAGCGCACGGCCAGCGCCTTCCTCGCTTACGCCTTCGACGCCGTGCCTGGCCTGTCCGTCAACGGCGGCGCGTATTACTACAGCGCCCGTCCCGTCAACGACCTGAACCAGGCCTTCCTCGGCGGCGTGAGCCTGTTCAGCGCGGGCGCCCGCTACGCGAGCCGCGTGATGGACAAGGCCGTCGTGTGGCAGCTGAACGTGGAAAACCTTGCCGACAAGCGCTACTGGGCCGGCGCGGGCACGCGGCTGGCATCGGGCGCCCCGCGCGCCATCAAGTTGAGCATGAAGGTGGATTTGTAAGCAAGGTTTGACTTGCGCCCTGTGCGCAGGGTGCTTGCGCTGATACAATATTGCCATGTTCATCAGCAAAGGCAAGGCCGGCATCGTCCTGTGGATCGCGTGTATCGCCATCTTCCTGGCCACGCTCGCCCCTACGGTATCGCGCGCGCTGACGGTCGCCAGCGGCATGGCCGTGCCCAGCCTGGAAATCTGCTCGGTAGCGGGCGGCATGCAAGCCATGCCCGCCCGCTACGATGCGCAGGAACCGTCCGCGCCTGAAAAATCGGGCATGCGCATGGGCGACTGCCCGTGCTGCAGCATGCATGCCGACACCTTGTCGATGCCGCCCACCACCCTTGTGCTCGCTTCCGGCGAGCTCCTCACGGGCTTGCTGCCCGAGCTGTTCTGCCAGTCCGCCACGCCATTGTTCGCCTGGACGCCCGTCCAGCCCCGCGGACCGCCCGCCGCTTTCTGATCTGTCCCTTTCCCTGAACTGCCTTGCGCCGCGCGGCTATGTGCTGTGCTGCGCTTGCGCCTGTTCGTTTGACCCATACAGAATCTGAAAGCAGCACCATGAAACATTTACCGTTATTGATTTCCCTCGCCATCGCCATGCCCGCCGTGGCGCAAACGCGCCCTGAAGAGGTTTTGCCTGAAATGAAAGTCATCGTTGCGGGCGTCCGGGAAGGCTACCGTCCCGCCGCCGACACGGCGCAGATGCTCAGCAGTACGCCCGGCTACAGCGTGGCGGCCGGGGGCGGCGTGTCCGGCTTGCCAGTGGTTAATGGCTTTGCGGATGACCGCATCAAGATTCGCATCGACGGCATGGAATTGACGTCCGCCTGCGCCAATCATATGAACGCGCCGCTGTCCTACATCGATCCGCAACAAGTGCAGCGCATCCGCCTGATCGCGGGCGTGACACCCGTCAGCGCGGGCGGCGACAGCATCGCCGGCACCATCGAGGTGCAGTCGATGGCGCCCGTGTTCGCCCAGCCGGGCGCAGGGCTGCTCACGCAAGGCAGCCTTGCCGTGTCGGGGCGCAGCGTCAACAACAGCGTGGCGACCAGCGTGCATGCCTCGGCCGCCAGCGACGTGCTCAGCATCGGCTACAGCGGCGCCACCACGCGCGGCCACAGCTATGAAGATGGCCACGGCAACACCGTGCTGGCCAGCATGTTTGAAAGCATCAACCAGGCCATCGTGCTGGCGGCCAGGCGCGACGGGCAGCAGCTGACCCTGCGCGCCGGCGTGCAGCACATCCCTTACCAGGGTTTCCCGAACCAGTACATGGACATGACGGACAACCATGGCCAGTTCGCCAACCTCGCTTACCAGGGCACATTTGCCTGGGGCGTGCTCGACGCGCGCGCCTACTGGCAGCAGACGGACCATGAGATGGGCTTTTTCACGCCCGAGCGCACGGGCACGATGCCGATGCTCACGCACGGGCGCAACACGGGCTACGCGCTGATGGCCAGCCTGCCGACAGGGGCGGGCGAGTTGCGCCTGGGCCAGGAGTGGCACGGCTTCCGCCTCGACGATGTCTGGCCGGCCGTACCCGGTTCCATGATGATGGGACCGCGTACCTATTTGAACATCAATGACGGCAAGCGCGACCGCACCGTGCTGTTCGGCGAGCTGGAAACGCGCCACGATGGTCGCTGGACGAGCGTGCTGGGCGTGCGCGGCGAGTCCGTGCGCATGGATGCGGGCGACGTGCAGTCGTATGGCACCAATATGATGAACATGCCGGACGTGATGGCCGCCAAGGCCTTCAATGCGCGCAGCCGCAGCCAGCGCGACACGAATATCGATGCCTCCGCGCAAGCGACATTCACGCCCGATGCGGCCAGCAGCTATGCAGTCGCGCTGGCGCGCAAGGTGCGCTCGCCGAATCTGTACGAGCGCTACTCGTGGGGCCGCGGTTCGATGGCCATGACCATGACCAACTGGTTTGGCGACGGCAACGGCTATGTGGGCGACATCGACCTGAAACCCGAGACGGCGTACACGGCCGCGTTCACGGCCGACTGGCATGGCGGCGGCGAGGAGGGCTGGTTCCTGCGCGTCAATCCCTACTACAGCAAGGTCGACAATTACATCGACGTCGACGTGCTGGCGCCTTTCCACCCGTATATGAAAATGGGGGCGAATGGCAACTTGCTGCGCTTTGCCAACCACGACGCCAAATTGTACGGCGCGAATGTGTCGTGGCAACTGCCGCTGGCCGGCAGCACCCGCTGGGGCCGCTTCATGGCGACGGGTAATGCGGCTTACACGCGGGGCAAGCGCAGCGATGGCGGCGACCTGTACCGCATGATGCCGTTTAACGCCTTGCTGGCCGTCGAGCACAAGCTGGGCGCCTGGAGCAGCCGTATCGAAACGAAGATCGTAGCCCGCAAGGACAAGGTCGATGCGCGGCGCTTCGAACCGGAAACAGGCGGCTATGCCCTCGTCAACCTGCGCAGCAGTGTGACATTGAGCAAAATGGCCAGCCTGAGCGCCGGTGTCAGCAATCTGTTCAACCGCGCGTATGCGGACCCGCTCGGCGGCGTGTATCTGTCGGGACTGAAGGCAAACGGCGGGGCGCTGCAAGCCTTGCCGGCCGAGGGCCGGTCGATTGATCTGGGGCTGCAACTGAAGTTCTAAGACTGGCTATCAGCGGGTGCCTTCTTGCTGCCGATGTGGTAGGAAGGCGCCTGCTGGCATCGCCAGGCAATCCGGTACGGCGCCATCAATTTCCGCCGCCGCTCTTTTTCCGCCGTGACCCCGTCAGCACGCGCAACGCGGTGGCGATCGGTACCTTGTTCTTGGCCAGGTAGGCGGCGGCTGTGGCGGTATCGAGCATTTCCTGGAAAATAATACCGACCTCGACTTTTTGGGCCGTCAAATCGTCCTGCCTTGCGCAGTCGAGGGTATCCATATTCGTAGCAGTGGCCTTGTCATTCTTGGAGCGCATTTTTGCCTCGGTAGAAAAGAGAAAAAATGTCTCCTTTTATTTGCCTTTAAGATAACTTATTTTTGTGCATTTGTGGAAATTTTTCTTTAATCGATAGTGCATTCAGGAATTAAATTTAGCTATGGGCCAAGGTGAGTGCCTGGAGATGAATGCGGGATACATGACTTGCCGTCATCCATTGCCTGAGCAACCATCCTTTGCCAGCGGCGCCCGGATGCGGTCTAATCATGGTTTGTTCCTACACGAGCTTGCCATGCTGCCCACTCCCGCCATCGCCGCGCTGCGCGAAAAATTTCCCCTGATCACAGAACTGATGGCCTTGCAGCCCTTGAGCTGGTTTAATCCCCGTATCGCCCCGGCGGCCGAGGGCTTGAAGGACGTGGGTTTGGCGGCGGACGACGTGGCCGATGCCAGCGCGCGCCTGGCGCGTTTTGCGCCGTATCTGGCCAAGGCGTTCCCGGAAACGCAGGCCAGCGGCGGCGTCATCGAGTCGCCCGTCGTGCCGTTGCCCGCCATGCAGGCGGCGCTGGGTTTGGCCTCAGGCATGACGAGCGGTCAGCTGTGGCTCAAGCAGGACAGCCATTTGCCCATTTCCGGCTCGATCAAGGCGCGTGGCGGCATCTATGAAGTGTTGAAACACGCGGAAATGCTGGCGCTGGACGCGGGCTTGCTGAAGGAGGGCGACGATTACAGCTTGCTGGCCAGCGACGCCGTGCGCGCCTTCTTTGGCCAATATGCGATCGCCGTCGGTTCCACGGGCAACCTGGGCTTGTCGATCGGCATCATGAGCGCGCGCCTGGGCTTTCGCGCCACCGTGCACATGTCGGCCGATGCGCGGCAATGGAAGAAGGATAAATTGCGCAGCCATGGCGTCACCGTCGTCGAGTACGCCACCGACTACAGCGTGGCCGTGGAAGCGGGCCGCAAGCAGGCGGAGAACGACCCCACCTGCCACTTCGTCGACGATGAAAACTCGCACGATCTGTTTCTCGGCTACGCGGTGGCGGGCCAGCGCCTGCAAGCCCAGTTCGAGGCGGCCGGCGTCGCGGTCGATGCGGAGCATCCGCTGTTTGTCTACCTGCCGTGCGGCGTGGGCGGCGGTCCCGGCGGCGTGGCCTTCGGCTTGAAGCTGGCCTTTGGCGATTTTGTTCACTGCGTGTTCGTCGAGCCGACCCACTCGCCGTGCATGCTGCTGGGCGTGCTCACGGGCTTGCATGAGGGCATCAGCGTGCAGGAGATCGGCATCGACAATATCACGGCCGCCGATGGCCTGGCCGTGGGACGCCCGTCCGGCTTCGTCGGGCGCGCCATGCAGCGGCTGATCGACGGCTACGCCACCGTCACCGATGAAGAACTGTACCGCTTGCTGGCGACGCTGGAACAAACGCAAGGCTTGCGCCTGGAGCCGTCCGCCGTAGCCGGTTTCGCGGGCATCAATCCCGTGCTGGCGGCGCCGCAATACCGGCAGCACCTGGACAAGGCCACGCACCTCGTATGGGGCACGGGCGGCAGCATGGTGCCGGAGCAGGAAATGGCGGCCTACGTGGCGCGCGGCCGCGCCTTGCTGGCGGCCGGAGCCGCGTGATGCCGGCCGGCGCGCCGGGCATGTCCACGCTGACGGCCAGCCAGTTCGCTAACCTGCACACGTTCCTCGTGGCGGCGCGCCACGCCAGCTTTGCGCTGGCCGCGCAGGAACTGGCGCTCACGCCCAGCGCCGTCAGCCACCGCATCGCGCGGCTGGAAAGCAGCCTGGGCTTGCGGCTGTTCCAGCGCCTGACGCGGCAAGTGAGACTGACGGCCGACGGCGAGCGCATCTTCGCCGCCCTGCAGGCTGGCTGGGATGGCCTGCATGCGGCGCTGGCCGGCGGCGATGCGCTGGCGGGCAGCATCACCGTGCATGCGCGGCCCTCCATCGCCCAGTGCTGGCTGGTGCCGCGCCTGGCAGGTTTCGCTGCGCTGTATCCGGACGTGTCGATCGACTTGCGTGTGGGCAATGAAAGCGTGGACTTTCGCGCCGGCCAGGTCGACCTGGCCTTGCATTATGGCGACGGCCACTTTCCCGGCCTGGCCTCGCGCAAGCTGATGGATGAATGGCTGGCGCCCGTGTGCAGCCCGCAATATGCGCGCGAACACGGCTTGTTTGATACGCCGCGACAGCTGGCCAGCGCGACGCTGCTGCACGATACGCTGGCCTGGCCCGCCTGCGCGCCCGATGCCGAATGGCGGCTGTGGCTGAACGGGCAGGCGCCCGAGGTGAACTTGCCCGCGCGCAGCCTGCGTTTCGACCGCGCCGACCTGTGCGCGCAGGCGGCCATCCACCACGCGGGCGTAGCCATGGGCCGGCGCCAGCTGGTGCAGCCGTGGCTGGCCAGCGGCCAGCTGGTCTTGCCGTTCGGCCCTTTCAACTTGCCCAGCCCGCAGGCGTATTACCTCGTGCACAGCGGCCGCGCCGCGCCGCCGGCGAGGGTGCAGGCGCTGTTCGATTGGCTGCTGGGGCAGGGCTCAGTTAGTTGTTGAAACGCTTTAAATAGTTTTTAACCATTTGCCGATACTCGTGAACTTAAGTTCGCCCAAGCGCCCACTACTTTTTTAGCTGAATGGCTTTTGCCGATGTCAGGTTCATTATCCGAAGAGGATGGTATCATTTGGGTAATGCCAACTATACCGAATCATCCCTAAGTAATGGACTTCGTCGATCTGGAACGCCACTTTGCACCAATATCCAAGGACAAGGATGCGGAACTCGACTGGAGTTTACATTTAGGACGAAAGTATGGAAATTGGCTTAATTGGACAGAACTTCTCGAGCGTCGCCGCGTGGTCCTACTTGCGGAAGCGTTGTGCGGGAAAACCAAGGAACTTGAGCAAAGAGCCATAATACTAAAGGGACAGGGGCACCCCGCGTTTTATGTTCGTATTGAGGATCTGATAGATCGTGGCTTCATTGCAGCTATGCGAACGGACGATGCCCAGTTGTTTGACATGTGGAAGAAGAGCGAGACGGGCGATGCTTGGTTTTTTCTTGATTCGGTTGATGAGGCCCGAATCAACAACAAATCGTTTCCAGGTGCTCTCCGGACCCTCAGTAATGAACTAGGTAATGATAGCCTGAATCGAGCGTTTATTATTGTCAGTTGCCGAGTCAGTGATTGGAAAGGCAAGTCCGATCGCGAAGCAATTGAGTCTGAATTACCTTTTGTTGATAATTTAGCCTGCCATGATCGTGACGAAATATTATTAGGACCTATTTTTGACAAGAATACGATCCCACTCAACAAGGTGGGGTGAGATGCCCAGGCCTAGTGATTTACTTGTTGTTCAGTTAGTTCCCTTGACTGACGAACAGAAGCTGAAAATGGCAGATGCTGCCAAAATTGACGGACGAGCGCTGCTTCGAGCTATCAATCAATCTGGTTTAGATGCGATGGCAGAGCGTCCGGGTGACTTTATAGGCTTGATTGATTACTGGGCGGAACATTCACGTCTTGATTCGTTGATCGAAATGACGACAGCGGGTGTACGTCGCAAGCTCCGCGAGGAAAATCAACACCGGGCGGGACTGCTAAGTTTGGAGCGTGCACTGGATGGGGCAATGCGACTGGCCGCTGCTTTGGTATTCGCCAAGACGTTTACGCTGAAAGCGCCCGGGCAAGAGCCAGACATCAGCTTGGCGAAAGGGGCAATTAACCCTTCCGATATATTGGATGACTGGCCTCCAAATGAGGTCAACGCCTTATTACGGACAGGTGTATTTTCGCCAAGCACATACGGACGCATCAAATTTCACCATCGGACTACGCAGGAGTTCCTTGCTGCCTGTTGGTTGCGTACCTTGCTGGAGCATAATTGCCCAATATCTGAAATAAAAAGATTGCTCTTCGCGGATACGTATGGAGCAAAGACTGCAGTTCCGTCGTTACTTGCCGTAACCGTGTGGCTGTCCCAGTGGGTACCTGAAGTTTGTCAGGAATTGATTGAGCGCGAACCTGTTGCACTGATTGTACACGGCGATCCTAAATCTCTTTCCTTGCATGTTAGAGGGGCTTTGCTGAACTCCTATGCTCACCTGGATGCCGCTGGCAGGCTTGATTACGAATATATCGATAATCGAGCAGCGTGGATGTTTTCAAATGCTGCGCTTGCAAATGTAATTAAGCTCGCTTGGCAAGCTAACTCCAAAGCGGGATTCAGACTGCACCTCTTGCATTTCATTGAAGAAGGCCGGATCGAAGCATGTGTGCACTTGGCGCGGCAGGCCGCTTGCGACCAATCTCAAGACGACATGCGTATAGCTGCTACCCGAGCCTTGGTCGTATGCAACGATCATTCCGGTTTGAAAAAAATTGCGAGACAGTTGATAGCGGAACCGGAGCGATTGAATGCTCGTCTTGCACCCAGGTTGGCTGAGCTGCTTTATCCGAGCTACCTGAACATCACAGGCCTTCTTATACTGATCGACCGCTCTCAGCAAGCAAGAAAATTCTCTTCCGATGGTTTTGCTAGTTACCTTGCTACATTGCACAAGCAAACGCCATCTAGGCCAGACAAGAAGCGATTGGTGGCTGGTATCGCCGATCTGGTTCTCGGTTCGGATCGCCTGAATGCCTCGAACGAAACCGTTACACGGTATATTGAGCTTTGCAAGGGAATTGCAGATCTAGGGAATGCTGAACTTGCATTATGCGGGCGTGGCGAGGTTGAGGAAGGAATGTTGCGCTTGCTGATGGCGGTCGAGCGAGTGTTGGACTATTACTATAATGATGAAGCTTTGTCTGCGCTCAAAGATCGGGTGCGTGGGGACAAACAGTTGAACCGCCAACTGATGTGGGTAGACGCCGCTGCTTGGCGCAGTAGGTCGGCAACTGATCATCCAATTGTCCATTTCTGTCAGATTGGCCCCTTCTATGGACGTACTCTTTGGGGAATCGACACAAGCGATCTTAAATGGCTTCTAGACGATGCGCGGAAAATGTGTGCTGAAGATGATCGGCGTATTGCTTTCAGCGCAATGTGGTATGCGCTGAAAGGTGATGAGATATCACCGTCGCGCTTGTGTTTGGATAGTTTGGCGTTAGGAGACTCGGTATTGAGTAAAGATCTTGCCGAGTTTGTGAAACCACGCAAACCAGACGTCTACGTACAGCAACAACTTGAGGCGGAGCTTGAAGAGAAGCAAAAAACTGCGAAAGCGAAGCAATCGTGGATTGATTTTCGTGAGGAGCTTAGCAAAACTCCAGCGATCCTCGATCGCGCCGATGCATTGACATCCTGGAGTGGTGGCTTGCATAGACTTTATGACTTGACAATATGGTTAAAAAAGCGTGCATCCAAGGATGGCGAGAGCGGTGCTTTATCTTATTCACTTCTCAACGGCGTATTTGATCCTGAAGTTATCGATCACTACGCTGCCGGCATGCGCCAAGTATGGCGCCTGTGCAAGCCAGTCCGGCCGGATGTTTCAGGCCTTAACCGCACGTTCACACGTTCAAGCGGTCTGGCACTCGATGCATTGACTTTGGATAGCCAGAGCAGCGGCTGGGCCATGGATTTGAGTGACGCCGATGCAAAGATTGCCCTTCGTCATGCAATGATCGCGGGGACCATTAAATCTGCATGGGTTGATAAACTCATGATGGAAAGACCGGAGATCGTCTTGCCGGAAATTGTTGCAGAATTGCAATATGAATTCGATGCTAATAACCAGGTCAACGATATCCTTTCAAATGCTGCTTATCATGACGTTCCAGGCCAGCAGACAGTTACCGAGAAAGTCTTTCAGCATTTAAAGCGTAGGGAGCCCGCCGACAAGCAAACGTTGGACTACTGTAGTCGTATTGTCGCGCGTCACATGAATTTTTTGGCTAGAAAGGATGTGATTGCGTTGGCTCGAAAGCGCTTGCTTGTGCACATGGCTTCAGGCGACGACGAGCGGATTTTTGTGTATCTTCGCATTTTGGCATCAGTCGATGGAGATGGCTTAGCCAGACTCGTACTCAACCAGCTCGTACGCACATCTGCGGAGTCGAAGCCCGAGTTTGAATTAAGGGTACAACATTGGCTTGGTAGACTGTTTGACTGTCACACTGTCGGCGGAGTCGCATTCGTTGCACTTCACAGCATGAGATTAGAGCTACTTGCTAAGTTGCTGAATTTGGCATATCGCCATGTTTGTCCGCGTGATGATAGAACATCGGAAAGTGACTCGACCGCTTCCCGGAGGGATCTGGCAGAGAGTGCGCGAAACTCTCTTCTGAATGAGGTAATGGCTAGGCGCGAAGCAGGTGCTTACGATGTGTTGATGCAGATGGCAGGTAGTCCGGAGTATGCCTCCCATGCCATGCGGTTTTCGGAGCTGGCGCATCGGAAGGCACATGCGGATGCAGACGTTGATCCATGGACTGTTACCGAGGTGAATGATTTCGGCCGTCTACATGTAGCTCCAGCCAAGAATGGAGAGCAGCTGCTTCGACTTGTCATGGCCGTATTGTCTGATATAACTGTCTCGTTCGACTGTGCCGACGCCTCTAGTCGTTCCCTCCTTGCTTTGGCTGATGATGAAGAAAAGGTACAGCAATGGCTGACCGAACGGTTGAAGGATCTCAGCAAAGCCCGTTACCATACGTATCGAGAACCGAAGGTTGCTAAAAGTAAAGAACCAGATATTATTGTCTCGTCGACATCTTGTCCTTCACAGATCGCTATTGAAATTAAGAACGCGAGCAAGGAGTGGACGGTCAAGCAGTACGAGGCTGCAGTATCGAAACAGCTGGCTGGCCTCTATTTACTCCCCCAAAATCGTCGTCATGGCATTTTAATTATCAGTCTGCATAAGTCCAGAAAGTGGCGCATCGATGGGAAGTACTGGAACTTCGATCAATTGATATTACATCTCACGGGCTATGCTGCACAGGTAACTTCGAACAATATGGGGGCAGTGGTAGTCAGGGTCGTAGGCATCAACGCATGGCGCCCGAAGTAGGGTTCACCTTTGTTCATCATGCGGGTACGCGTGCCTTACCTTTCTTGATACTATCGAGCCTCGTTTCCCACCCCGAGTAAGTTGTATTTGTTTTGATACACTGCGCCCTTTGTTCAAATCAGCGCCGAAAGTATCCTTATGCAGGAATTCCCATCGATCTTCGCCACTTCCACCGTGCCAGCGGAATTGCGTGCTTGCGCGCTGGCCTGCCTGCTGGAACCGGACCCGGCGGCCAAGGTGGCGATGGTGGCGGCCATGGCCGAGGCGCAACTTTCTCTCGATGCGCAGGCGCCGCTGGTACCCACCGGCGCCGTGCCGGGCCGTCCCGAACGTCCGGAGCTGGTTCCGCCGCGCCTGGTGGGGCGGCGTTCGATGATCACGCCGGAAGGGCGCGCCATGCTGGTCCACGCGCTGGCGCATATCGAGTTCAACGCGATGAATCTGGCGCTCGACGCCCTGTGGCGCTTCCCTGACTTGCCGGCCGAGTACTACGCGGACTGGCTGCGCGTGGCGAAGGAGGAAGCGACGCACTTCGCCATGCTGCAGGCGCACCTGCAGGTGCTGGGCCACACGTATGGCGACTTTCCCGGCCACGACAGCCTGTGGGAAATGGTCGACAAGACGCGCGGCGACGTGCTGGCGCGCATGGCGCTGGTGCCGCGCACCCTGGAAGCGCGGGGCCTCGACGCCATCCCGCCGCTGCGCGCCAAGCTGGCGCAGGCGGGAGACATGGCCGCCGCCGCCATCCTCGACATCATCCTGCGCGACGAGGTGGGGCATGTGGAAATCGGCAACCGCTGGTACGGCTATCTGTGCGATCAACGGGGCCTGGAATTGCGCGCCACCTATGCCGAGCTGGCGCTGCGCTACGAAGCGCCCACCCTGCGCGGCCCGTTCAACCTGGAAGCGCGGCGCCGGGCGGGTTTTTCGGAGCTGGAGCTGTCCGATCTGCCCGCCTGACTTTGCCTAGGGATGGGCCGTGATGCTGATATGCCAGTGGCTCAGGTGTCCCTTTTCGATGTGTACTTTCGGCGGCTTGAGCCAGGCGCCCGCACCGGGGATCTTGTCGGCCGGCGCGGCGGAAAAACGTCCGTCGACGAGGGCCAGCTTGACGAAGCTGGGGCCGATGTAGACCACACGCGTGCTGGCCGGCGCCGCTTCCTGGGCCAGCATGGCCCGGTTCGCCGCGATCCACGCCTGCAGCGCCGCCAGCTTCGGCTTTTGCGCGGGGTTGGCCGCCACTTCCGCCTTCGCGTCGTTGATCAGCTTGTGAATGGCGGCGCCATTGCCCTGGCCGCCCAGCGCATCCGTGTAGCCGCCCATGCCGTCCGCATAGCGCAAGTCGATCTGCTGGCCGTCGCTGTGGCCGCTATGGCCGAGGATGGAGCGGCCCGTCGCCGTCTGCGTCACGTGCTGGCCGCTGATGTCGTCGAAGCGGTAGGCCTTGGCCGCCAGCCAGGCGATGGTCAGGCGCGTGGCCCAGGAATCGCCGCCAGCGTCGCGCGTGCCGTAGCGCCGCCCCGCCAGCGCCGCCTCGTTGTTGGCCAGGTACAGGGGGATGTAGGCCGTGTCGCCCTTGAACTCCACTTGCCCCCCTTCGGCCGGGTCGGAACTGGCATCGGTATTGTCGATGCGGCCCTTCAGGCGCACCGTGACGACGGCCTTCTTGTCGAGCTTGGCACCGGCAAAGGTCGGCAGTACCACGCTGGGAAATTTCACCTTGCCGGCGCTCTTGGTATTGGTCTGGGACAATAAATTCTGCGTGCTGAAGGCGGGATCGCCGCCGCCGGACGAGATGCCGATGTTCACCTCCGTAATCGTCGCCGCCGCCGGCGTGTAGCGCAATTCCAGCGGCAGGGTGTGGGTGGCCGTGGCTGAGCCTTGCGATACGGACACGTACGGCCCCCGCAGATTGCCCGTCAGCTTGATCGGCTGCAGCACGGGGTGGCCGTCCTTGTTGGGCGACAGGAATTTTGCCAGCGTCACCTTCAAGCCCTTGCACGCGAGGCTCAGTTCCACCGTCGTCACGGTGGGCAGGGCGCTGTCGCCGATATTCGTGGCGCTGACATTGCCGCCCAGGCTCAACGCCCCGTCCTTGGTTTGCTTGCTGACGTCGACGCACTCCGTCCTGACGATGGTGCCCTGCGTGTAGTGGCTCTGGTTGACGGCGCCCGTGGCGGCCAGGTTGACCCCGGGCAAGCCGGTCACGGAATAGGACCAGGTATCGTTGTACTGGCTTTGCGCCGTCGTATAGACGGGATACTCGGCAGTGCTGACGGTGATTTTCACGCCCACGTTTTTCGTGCCCTTGGGTACCGTGAAGGCGATGGGCGAGGTGATGGTTTGGTTTTGCGCGTCCGCCGTGGCCGTGAACGTCTTGCTGCCCTCGTCGTCCTGCGGCGTGACGTCGTCCGCGGCACGGGGGCTGGCAGGCTGCGCGCGCGCGGGCGGCCCGGCGCCGTCCTGCGCGACGGTGCCCGCCACATAGCTTTGCGCCGCACTGCGCCGGGCCAGTCCGGTTCCGTACGGATACACGATGCCGACGCTGATGGTGCTGCTGTTGTCAAACACGACGGCGCTGACGCTGACCACGTTCGGATGGACGAGGTCGTTCAAGGTCAGCTGGTAGGTATCGGGCAGCACGCCATCGAAATGGAAGGCGCCCGTGGCGTCGACCACGGCCACCTGGCGCTGGTGGCTGTTGTAGCCGGCCAATAGCATCTTCTTGCCGGCCAGCCCCGTGGCGTTGCCGCCCTCCGGCGTGCGCAGCTGGCCTTGCAGCACGGCAGAGGACTTGAGGACGGTCAAGGCATAGCTGGCCGTGAATTCACCGTCCTGCGAGACGAAATTGAGGTTCAGGTCGTAGCTGCCGTTGGGCAAGAAAATCAGCAACTGGTGCATGGCCGTCGGGCTGATGGTGAAACTGCCGCTGGCCACATCGAACGTCCAGTAGTTCTTCAGGCTGACGGCCGCGCCGTCCGGCATCGACAGCAAGCCGTCGCTGTCGTCCTGCAAGGCCAGCGACGGCGTACCCACGAGGCGGAACGCCATTCCGTCAGGCTGCAGGCGGTTGTTCGGCCCCAGTCCCGTGATGGCCAGCACGGGCGCCGTGGGGGGCAGGTTGCCGTCGTCGTCCGGTTCCACATGGGTTTCCACGGCCGTTGGCAGTTCCGTCTGGATCAGCAGGTCCAGCGTGGTGGACTTGCCGCCCTTGCTGAGAGAAAACTGCGCGTGCTGGTCCACGCCCGTGTCGCCCGGGGTGGAAAAGCGCAGGCTGCCGTCCTGCAGCAGCACGTCCGTGACGGCGCCGCTGGCCTTGACGCTGTCGGCGCCGTCCGCGAACCCCAGGTCGGCCAGCGGCAGCACCACCACTTGCGCAGGCCGCACGGGATCGAGGGCTATGCTGGCGCTGGTGTTGAAAGTCCAGGCCAGGCCGGCGCTCTGGAAGGCGATGCTGCGTTCGATGCGCAGGGTGATGGTGTCGTCGGGAACGACGGTGGCGCCCGCGTCGATGCTGCCGGCCAGCACCTCGCCATCGATGATGGTGCTGCCTTCGGGCGCGCTGGCCAGCACGGCTTGCACATTGCCAGCCGCCTCGCTGCCATTATTGCGGATATGCACGCGGTAAGTGTAGTCCCAGGCCGTGCGGCTGACGCGCTGCTCGGCCACTTTATCGAGCAGCGTTACTTCGAAGTCGCCGGCAGCCTGGACTGTGGTCGCGGCGGCGGCCAGCATGATCTTCGGCGCGGGCGGCTGCGTGGGATCGTTGGGGCCGCCGCAGGCGCACAGGCCCGCAGCGAGCAATGGGACCAGCGCGGCGGCGGCCAGCTGGCGGCGCCGCAGGCACGCCAGGGCCAGTACGCCGGCCAGCAGCAGCCATGGCGTGGACGGCAGGGCGATGGCGGCCGGCTGCGTGATGCCCGTGTCGAGTTCGATGAAGGAGACGGGGTCGAGGATGGCAAACGGCTGGGCGCCGGGGCTGCCCGCGCCCAGGTAATCGAAGGTGACGGAAAAGCCCGTGGCCGTGGCGCCGGGGACGATGCCGCCCGCCAGCGCCAGCGCGTCGAGGTAGCCGCTGGCGGGAATGGCGGGATCGGGCTGCACCAGCAGCATGTCCCAGCCCGGCGCCGTGGAGACGTTCTGCAGGTTGGCGTAGGTGCCCACGCCGAAGAACACGGTGAATTCCTCGATGGGCACGGCCAGGGTGGTATTGCTGACCGTATAGTCGTAGCGCCACTGCGTGCCGCCCAGCGATGTCGCCGTGTAGCCGATGCTGGTGGCGTGCGCGGCCGACATTGCGCACAGCAGCAGCGCCAGCAGCACCTGTTTGATAAAGCTCATGATCGTCCCCCCATAGACTGGCGCCAAGCGTGCCCGGGTAAGAGCTCAAGCAGGAAGTGTTCCTGAGTAAAAAATCCTTATAAAACAGGGGCTTGAATGCTGGCAGACGCGTACTGCACATGACCCTGTCAATTCTGCCGACACGTCATTCCGCGATTTTCGGGCGGGCAGGTGTGTCCGTTGTTAAAATGATGGAATTGAGAAAAATTTAACTTGTATATATATGAAAAAGTGTATTTTTTCCTGCTTCTTGTTGACTATCATCCTGGGCTGTTCCTCGGATGACATGCTGCATACCCGGCTCGAGGCCTATGGCAAGGATCTCAGCGCGTCGGATGCTGCTCGGGATGGGCTGGTGTATCGCGGCTTCAGCAAGGTTGAAAACGCACCAATGCGGGCCTATGTCGTTGATTTCACAACTAAAAATCCTGACCTTCTTGAACTTCCTGATGAAGTCAAGAATAAGGCCAGCTACAAGATAAATACCGGGCGCAGGCAGCGCTGGGACGAAATGTTTTGCACATCCCGGTTGCAGCAGATTTTGGTGTGGGAAAAAGTGGATGTGATAACAGGACGCACGGTTGATGACGCAGGGAAGATACACCTGACTGCCATGTGCACTGACCGCAGGAGGTGGAAGCGCTGAGGGGGAAATATTGTTTTTCATCGTCCTTTTCGTCATGGCTGAGCCTGTCAGCGCTGTCCTACCCGTCTTGTCGAAACCGTCTGATTGTATGCCTTGCGGAAACACGCGATGATCGTGTCCATGCTGCAACAGCCAACCAGTCCGACGGAGTATGCGATGCAAAAGCCAGGCCAGTCCCTTCACGTGAACAAGCCATTCCTGCTGATCTGCCTGTTCACCTTTTCGACCCTGGCGGCCACTTTGATGAATGCGGGCGAGGCGCCGGACAGCGATGCCGCACCGGCCCCCGTGGCGCGCGAAGCGGGGCATGGCGCCTTGCCCGTGTGTAGCAGCGATGCCCTCACGCTGTCGGCCCAGTGCCAGCCCCAGCCGGCGCGCCAGGCTTGACCGCACTCTGCAGCCGCTGCTGCAGCAAGGCCAGCACGGCCGCTTCCTCCGGCGCCAGCGCCGGAAGCTCTTCCCGTAACTGCTCCTGCGCCCGCGCGCGCATGCCTTCCAATAGACTGCCATCCAGATACGATTCCAGCACGGCCGGGTGCACATAGCACTTGCGGCAGATCGTCGGTGTATTGCCCAGCTTCTTGGCCACCGATTCGATCGCCTGCACGATGTTTTTCTTGGCTTGCGCATCGGAATCGACCTGCTCGAACGCCTGCAGGGCCAGCGCGGCCAGCAAGGTGCCGGACCAGGTGCGGAAATCCTTGGCCGTGTAGTCTTCGCCCGTCACCTCGCGCAGGTAATCGTTGACCTCGCCCGAATCGACGCCATGACGTTCGCCGTGCTCATCGACATATTGAAACAGTTCCTGGCCCGGCAGCTCGCGCATGCGCGCAAGCACCCTGGCCAGCTTGCGGTCGCTGAGGCGGATATCGTGGCGCACGCCGCTCTTGCCCTTGAAGTGGAAGGCCACGGCGCTGCCGTCGACCCGCACGTGGCGCGTGCGCAGGGTGGTCAGGCCGAACGATTTGTTCGCGCGCGCATATTCCTCGTTGCCGATGCGCATCATCGTCAATTCCAGCAGGTGCACGATGGTGGCCAGCACTTTTTCACGGGGCAAACCGGGCAGCTGCATGCCGCGCGCGACGGCCGCGCGGATGGCGGGCAGGGCGCGGCCAAAGCTGAGCATGCGCTCATATTTCACGTCGTCGCGCACCTGGCGCCAGCGCGCATGGTAGCGGTACTGCTTGCGGCCCCGCGCATCGCGGCCCGTCGCCTGCAGGTGGCCGTTGGCGCGCGGGCAGATCCACACGTCCGTCCAGGCGGGCGGGATGGCCAGCGCCTTGATGCGCGTTAAGGCGGCGGCATCGCGCAGGACCTGGCCATCCGCATCGCGGTAGCGGAATTTGCCGGGCTTGCCCAGGCGGGCGATGCCGCTCTGGTGATCGCCCGTGTAGCGCAGGCCGGCGGCGCGGGCCGTGGTAGTGGCAGATAGTTCCATGGTGATAGCTTACCTTGCAGGCCGCGCACCCGCCGCGCCATTATGCTAAGGTGCGCATTCGTAACGCCGTGCGCGGCAGACAGGAGCAGCAGATGTTTGGCAGAAAAAAGAATCTGGAAGAAGACCACGCCCCCCAGGCCGACAAGCAGTATGAAAAGAAGTACACGGATGACAGTTTCTGGGACAAGGTCGTCAAGTTCGCCAAGACGGCGGGACGCGAAGTCATCGAAAAAGCCCTGTGGCTGTACTACGCGGCCCAGCAGCCGAACACCCCGCTGTGGGCCAAGACGGCGATCTATGGCGCGCTCGGCTATTTTATTTCGCCCATCGATGCGATTCCCGACATCACGCCCGTGATCGGCTATGCGGATGACCTGGCCGTGCTGGCGGCGGCCGTCGCCACCGTCGCCACCTACATCACGGCCGAGGTCAAGGAACGTGCCGCCGAGAAATTGCGCGGCTGGTTCGGCGCCTAGCCGCCGGCAGCGGGCTGGCCCGGCTGGCCCCTGACGGCATTGCGGTACTTCGCCCTGGCCTCGGCCTTCTTCACCGCCTCGGCGGCGATGTTCTGCGCCTTGATGCGGGCTTTTTCACTCTTGCTGCGCTGCTGCGCCACGTCCTTGTTGCCGATGCGGTTCGTCATGCTGGTCTCCTCGTTGATGGTCAAGTTTGACCAGCACAGCATACGTTCTTGCCCGGGCGCTACCGTGCGCCCGCTCACACAAGCGCCATGCCTACCTCGCTGGCGCGCCGCTGCCGCCATGCGCGAGCAGGCGCAGCACGACTTCTTTCTGGAATGAACGAAACTCCTTGTCGGCGCTGACGTTGGCGAAGGCCAGCACGGCCGTCTTGCTGGCCCGGTCGACGCAGACGACGGACGCGGCCCCGGGGTCGCCGCCGCTGTGCGTGGCCAGCGCCCGGCCGTCGACGTCGCGCAGCAGCCATACCAGCGCTTGCTGCACGGATGAATCGGCGGGCACGACGGGGGCCGCTTGCGGGGCGAAAAACAGTTGCAGCGTCGCGTCTTGCAGGTAGCGGTGGCCATCGACCCGGCCGCCATTGCTGAAGATGGCCAGGAAACGGGCGAAGTCCTGCGCCGAGCTGCGCAGCAGGCCGGCCGGCCAATCCGGGTAGCCGACGGGCGGCAGCGCTTGCAGGCCCGGCTCCTTGTGCGCGTACGGCTGGGCGACGACGGCGCGCCGCGGCAAGCCGGCCAGGTTCCAGGCCGTGCTGTCCATGCCCAGCGGTTCGAACAGGTGCTCGCGCGTATAGGCGTCGAGGCCATCGGGGTTCAAACGGCCCACCAGATAGCCGAGCAGGGCGATGCCGACATTGCTGTAGCGCCATTCCGTGCCGGGCCGGGCGGCAAACGACACATCCGCGTCATACCAGGCGCCGCCGCGCGACAGATAGCCCTTGACGAAGTCGCGCAGGGGCAGGCGCGGGTCGCCCTGCACGGCAAACGCCGTCGTCTTGTCGTACACGGCGTCGGAAATGCCCGAGGTGTGGCTGAGCAAATGACGGAAGGTGATGGGCACGTCGGGAAACTTCGGATGCATGAGCGGGAAGTCCAGGTAGGCCGCCACCTTGTCGTCGAGCTGGAAGGCGCCCTGTTCCAGCAGCATCATGGCGGCCGTGGCCGTGACGAGTTTGCTGACGGAGGCGACATGGAACACCGTGTTCGCATCGGCCTTCTTGCCGGCCTGGATGTCGGCCCAGCCATAGCCGCGCGCGAAGATGGTCTGTTCGCCGCGCACCACGGCCACGCTCATGCCCGGCGTTTCCGTGCGGGCCAGGCCATCGCGCATGAAGCCGTCAAATTCCGTTTCCCACGCCAGCCGGGCCGGATCGGTGGCGCAGCCCGTTTGCAGCAGGGCCAGTGAGACGCCCAGTCCCAGCACGCTTCTTCGTTTCATTGATTCTCTCTTTTGCCATTTTTAATTATCTTAACAATATTTCCGCCCGCCATAGGGGCGATTGACAAATCATTGCTCCGCAGCAATGACAAAAGGGATCAGTTGACGCTTATTTACGCCAGTAGCGTTCCAGCAAAGGCTTGACCGTCAGGCCGTGCGCGACGATGGAGAGGATGACGACGACGAGGGTGATGTCGGCCAGTTCGCGCGCCAGGCCGCGCGGCAAGCCATGCGCGATGGCATAGCTGAGGTAGTACAGCGAGCCGATGCCGCGCACGCCGAACCAGGCGGCCAGGCCCCGCAGGCGCACGCTGGTGCCCGAGGCCAGCAAACCGAGCATCACGCTGGCCGGACGCGCCACCAGCAGCAGGAACAGCGCCACGCTCCACGCCTGCCAGCTCCAGGCGGCGGCCGTGACGGCGCCGCCGAGCAGCAGCACCAGGGTCAGTTCGGACAGGCGTTCCAGGTGTTCCTTGAAGACGAGGGATTCGCCGCTGACGGTCAGCGTCACCTCGCTGTCGTGCGGCTTGGCGGCGGACACGGCGTGCGTTTCCTCCGCCTGCAGCAAGCCTTGCCGGTCTTTCGGCGCGCCGGCCAGCCGCAGTTCCGTCTGGCGCAAAGCCACGCCGGCAAAGAACACGGCCAGGAAGCCCCACGCGTGCAGCCAGGTGGACACACCGTAGACGAGGGCGATCAGGCCCAGGGCCGCCAGGTCATCGAGCACTTCATGCTTCGGCTCCTTGGCGCGCAGTTGCCAGCCCAGCCAGGCCAGCAGCGCGCCGCCGGCCGCGCCCAGGGCGATGGCGCCCGCGCTGGCCCAGCATAAATCGCGCCACAGCCAGGTGGCGCCATGCGGCCCCAGCTCATGCAGTCCCAGCAAGCCCAGGCCCAGCATGACGAAAGGAAAGCCGCTGCCATCGTTCATGCCCGCCTCGCTGGTCAGCATGAAGCGCAATTGTTCGCTGTCGCCCGCATGGCGCAGCTGCACGTCGGTGGCCAGCACGGGGTCGGTGGGCGCGAGGATGGCGCCCAGCAGAATGCCCGCGCCCAATGGCAGGCCCAGCACCAGGCAGGAAAAGGCCGCCACCAGGGCCACGGAGATGGCCATCGACAGCCACGCCAGGCGCAGCGAAGGCAGCCAGCGCGCCAGGCTGAACGGTACGGGCATCTTGACGCCGGCGGAAAACAGGGAGATGAGGACGGCGATTTCCGTCAGGGTTTCCAGCAGGGGCGCCTGCTGCAGCAGATCGAACGAGAACAGGCCCAGGAACATGGGCCCCAGCAGCAGGCCCACGCCCAGATAAGCCATGGCCGAAGTCAATGGCAGGCGCGCGATGCCGTCGGCGCCCAGGCCACGCGCCAGCATCAGGCAGCCGATCAGGATGAACCAGGCGGTGGTGCTCATGCCAACCATTGTAGCGGTGCATGGGCCAGGGCAGCGCGCCGCAGGCTATTTTTACGCCTTGTACAACTGTACCGTATCGTTCTGCGCCTGCATGGCGTGCAGTTCGATGGGGTCGTGCGTGGAGCGCAAGCGGGGCAGGCCGTGCGGATAATTGGTCGTGATAAAGGCCAGCATCTGTTCGCGCACGATGCAGCGCAATTCAAACGCCGTGCCCGAATCCACCGCGCTGATCAGGAAACGCACGCGCACGGCCCGCTCGTTCGAATCCGTTGCCTGCACGGTGCAGACGCGGCCGTCCCATTGCTTGGCGGATGCGCAGATGCGCGTCAGTTCCGCCCGCAGGGGCTCGATCGGGATGCTGAAATCGAGCCACAGGAACACCGTGCCCAGGATGTCCGAGGAGGTATGCGTCCAGTTCTCGAACGGATTTTCGATGAACCATTGCAACGGCACGATCAGCCGGCGTTCATCCCACACGCGCACGACCACGTAGGTACCCTTGATTTCCTCGACCGTGCCCCATTCGCCATTGACGATCAGCACGTCATCGATGCGGATCGGTTGAGAAAACGCAATTTGCAGCCCTGCAATGAAATTGCCGAGCACGGGGCGGGCGGCGATACCGGCTACCAGGCCAGCCACGCCGGCCGAGGCCAGCAGGCTGGCGCCGATCTGCCGCGCGCCGGGCAAGGTCAGCAGCACGAAGGACACGCCGAGGAGGACGACGATGGCATGCGCGCTGCGCGTGAGCACGCGGGCCTGGGTGATCCGGCGCCGCGCGCGCAGGTTGTCGGCCGCGTCGACGGGATTGATCTGGGAAATCGTGATGCTGAGCGACTCGATGCATTGCATGGCCAGCCAGGTCAGCGCGATGATCAGCGCCACGCTGGCCAGGTGCGACATGGCGACGAGGCCCGGCGTGTCGTCGGGCGCGCTGGCCAGCACCATGCGCAGGCCGAAGACGATCAGGCACAGCTGGCTGGCGCGGAAGGCTACGCGCGCGACGTTGCTGGCCAGCGCGTGGCCCTGGGCCAGTCTTTTCAGCAAGCCGATGCCGGCCCGGTGCACGCCGATGGCGACCACGGTGACGAGCAGGGCGGAAACGAGCACGGTCAGCGCCGAGCGCAGCGGGCCTCCCATCAGCGAGTGAAACGTGCTGAGATCCATAGGCGAAAACTCCTTATTGATAAGTGAAATGGATGTCGGAAGCGGGTATTTTACGGGCAGATGACGTCGCGGGGGCGTGCGTTGCCGTACGGATAAGACTTCGGTCAAGGTGGATACTGGAAGAAATTGCTGCGCTGCGCCATGCCACGTTGACGTTTCAATACGGAAAGCAAGCGGGCGTCGCCGCATTGGAAACATAGTCATACTTGCCATGCTTTTTGTTTTTGCAAAGGAAACCGATGATAGTACGATCACTCCGAATGTCCTTGCGCTTCATCCTGCCACTTGCCCTCGTGCTGGGACTGTTTGCTTATATCGTGGTACCCCTGCTCGATAACATTACCTTGCGCTGGTATGTGCGCGACCTCGACAGTCGGGCAGAATTGCTCGCTGGAACCCTCCGCCCCTCGCTCACCGAATACCTGCCCGCACAAGACGCCACGCGCATCGGCGAACTGTTCCAGGGCGCCACGCGCGACGAACGCCTGATCGCCATCGGCTTTTGCGACAACGGGGGCCACTTGCTGTACCAGTCCGCGCAATACCCGGCCTCGATCGGCTGCTGGAGCACGCCATCGACGGGCGGCCTGTACAAATCCCTGGCGCAATTGCCGCAAGGGCAAGTCCACCTCAGCGAAACGCCCGTGATGCAGGACGCTTCGCAGCTGGGCCGCCTGGTGCTGGTGCAGGACATGAGCTTTGTCGAACGGCGCAATACCGATACAAAACGCTTCATCTTTGCCTTCCTGGCCGTGCTGGCCGTGCTCATTTCCCTGATGACCGTGTTCGTCGCCCACCTGAGCTGGCGCGGCTGGCTGTCGGCCGTGAAAGATATCTTGCGGGGCGAGTTGCTGCCGAAAAGCAATGGCGCAGTGGCCGCCGCCACGGCGCCCGCCGCCGCGCCCGCGCCGCCGCCGGAAATGCAGCCGCTGATCGGCGACTTGCGCGAATTGCTGCAGGAATACCATTTGGAACGCCAGGGCGATAACGGCTGGTCGTCCGACTGGACGCCGGACAAGCTGCGCGCGCTGCTGGAAGCGGACTTGCAGGGCGACCAGGTGCTCGTCGTGTCGAACCGCGAACCGTATATCCACACGAAAGCCGATGACGGCAGCGGCGATATCCGCGTGCAGCGCCCGGCCAGCGGCCTGGTGACGGCCGTGGAAGCCGTGATGCGGGCGTGTTCCGGCACGTGGATCGCGCATGGCGCCGGTTCCGCCGACCGCGAGACGGTGGACAAGCTCGACCACGTGCCCGTGCCGCCCGACAATCCCAGCTATACCTTGCGCCGCGTGTGGCTGACGGAAGAGGAAGAGCAGGGCTACTATTATGGTTTCGCCAATGAGGGCATGTGGCCGTTGTGCCATATCGCCCACGTGCGTCCCGTGTTCCGCTCGTCCGACTGGGAACAGTACGTGAAGGTCAACCGCCGCTTCGCCGACGCCGTGATTGCCGAGGCCAAGACGGACAACCCCGTCGTGCTGGTGCAGGATTACCACTTCGCCTTGCTGCCGCGCATGGTGCGCGAAGCCTTGCCGAAGGCGACGATTATTACGTTCTGGCATATCCCCTGGCCGAACTCGGAATCGTTCGGCATTTGCCCTTGGCGCGAGGAAATCCTCGACGGCTTGCTGGGCAGCACGATCCTGGGCTTCCACACGCCATTCCACCGCAAGAACTTCCTCGAAACGGTGGACCGCTACCTGGAAACCCGCATCGAGCCGGAAGCGTCGACCATTTCGTATGGCGGCGAGATGACGCAGGTCGAGGATTACCCGATCTCGATCGCCTGGCCGGAAGACGACCCGGCGCAGCCCGACGTGGCCGCGTGCCGCGCGCAAATCCGTGCCGAACTGGGCGTGGCGCCTGACCACTTGCTGGGCATCGGCGTGGACCGCCTCGATTACACGAAAGGCATCGTCGAGCGCTTCCAGGCCGTCGAGCGCATGCTGGAACAGCAGCCCGGCATGGTCGGCAATTTCACTTTCGTGCAGATCGCCGCCCCCAGCCGCGCTTCGCTCGATGAATATCAAAGCTTCGACGCCAGGGTGCGCAAGATGGTCGAGCGCATCAACCGCCGCTTCGGCAGCGGAGATTACGTGCCCATCCTGCTGAAGGCCGAACACCATGGCCAGGACGATCTGCAGCGCTATTTCCGCGCCTCGGAAGTATGCATGGTGACGAGCTTGCATGACGGCATGAATCTGGTGGCCAAGGAATTCATCGCCGCGCGCGACGATGAGCTGGGCGTGCTGGTGCTGTCGCAATTCACGGGCGCCGCGCGCGAGCTGCATGAAGCGCTGATCATCAATCCGTATCACATCGAGCAGGGCGCCGACGCCCTGTACCGCGCCCTCGTGATGCCGCCCGTGGAACAGCGCGAGCGCATGAAAAGCATGCGGGCGAGAGTCAAACATTTCAATGTCTACCGCTGGGCCGGGCGCATGCTGCTGGATGCGGCCCGCTTGCGCCAGCGCGACAAGGTCATGACCAAGATCGACGCCCACAGCCGCATCAAGCGGCGCAAGGGGATGTGATGGCCGATATCCCTGACGATAGCGCGGCCCTGTTGCAGCTGCTGAGTGCGCCCGGAACAGCCGTCTTCCTCGACTTCGACGGCACCCTGGTCGACCTGGCGCCCACGCCCGACGGCGTGCGCGTGGCGCCCGGCGTCATCGAAGCGCTGGCGCTGCTGGCCGAGCGCCATGGCGACGCGCTGGCCCTCGTTTCCGGGCGCCCCGTGGCGCAGATCGACGCGATGCTGGCGCCCCTGGTCTTGCCTGTTGCCGGCGTGCATGGCGTGGAGCGGCGCGGCGCCGATGGCGTGCTGCACGTGGCGGCCACGCCCGATGTGGCGCCCGTGCTGGCGCGCGCGCAGGCGCTGGCGGCGATTCACCCCGGCTTGCTGGTGGAGCAGAAGCGGGGCGCCGTGGCCCTGCATTACCGCCTGGCACCCCACCTCGAGCAATTGTGCCTGCAGGAAATGACGGCGGCCGTGCAAGCGTGCCCGGGGGTGTTGCTGTTGCATGGCAAAATGGTCCTGGAAGCCAAGCCGGCCGCCACCGACAAGGGCGGCGCCATCGCCGCCTTCCTGCGCGAAATCCCGTTTGCCGGCCGCCGGCCCGTGTTCGCGGGCGACGACACCACCGACGAGGCAGGCTTTGCCTTTGTACAACAAGCAGGCGGGCAGGGCGTCAAAGTGGGCAGCGGCCCCAGCGCCGCCACCCTGCGCCTGGCCAGCCCCGGTGCCTTGCGCGCCGCGCTGCTGGCCGCTTCCGTATCCCCGACATCGAAGGAGTAGCCCATGACGACATCCTATGACACCCCCAGCGGCGCGCACGCGTCCGCTGCCAGCACGCCGCCCGCGCAAGCGTCCCTGAACTGCGGCGTGGTGGGCAATTGCGCCTTCAACGCCCTGATCGACCAGGCCGGGCAAGTCGTCTGGTCCTGCCTGCCCCGTTTCGACGGCGACCCCGTCTTCAACCGCTTGCTGGACGACACGGAAAACGGCAGCGTGTGGGCCATCGACATCGAAAACTTTGCCCGCAGCGAGCAATTCTACGAACCGAACACGGCCGTGCTGCGCACGCGGCTGTACGACACGCAGGGGCGCGGCGTGGAAATCACGGATTTCGCGCCCCGTTTCCTCAGCCGCGACCGCATGTTCCGCCCGCTGATGCTGATCCGCCGCGTGCGTCCGCTCGACCACGCCGTGCGCATCCGCGTACGGCTGCGTCCCCGCTACGACTGGGGCAGGCTGGCGCCGCAGATCACGCAGGGTAGCCACCACATCCGCTATGTGGGGCCGGAACAGACCTTGCGCCTGAACACCGATGTGTCGCTCAATTATGTGCTGAGCGAAACGTATTTTGTGCTGGGCGGCACCGCCAACTTCCTGCTGGGCCCCGATGAAACGCTGGCCGGTGGCATCGACGAGACGGCGCGCATCTTCGAAAAGGAAACGATCAACTATTGGCGCACCTACACGCGCCGCCTGGCCGTGCCGCTGGAATGGCAGGACGTGGTCATCCGCGCCGCCATCACATTAAAACTGTCTTTATATGAAGACACGGGCGCCATCATCGCCGCCATGACCACCAGCATCCCCGAAGCGCCGGGCAGCAGCCGCAACTGGGATTACCGCTATTGCTGGCTGCGCGACGCCTTCTTCGTCGTGCGGGCATTGAACAGCCTGTCCGAAGTGGGCACGATGGAAGAGTATTTGCGCTGGCTGACGAATATCGTCGCCCGCTCGAAAGGCGGCCACATCCAGCCCCTGTACGGCATCGGCCTGGAAGAGCAGCTGCCCGAATCGATACTCGACCACTTGCCCGGCTACCGGGGCAACGGCCCCGTGCGCGTGGGCAACCAGGCGCAGGAACACTTCCAGCACGACGTCTACGGCAACATTGTATTAGGCGCGGCGCAGGCCTTCCTTGACCACCGATTGTTCCACAGGGCGGGGAAAGCCGAGTTTGCCGCGCTGGAAGCCGTGGGCGACCAGGCATTCCGGCTGCATGCGGAGCCGGATGCGGGCATGTGGGAGCTGCGCACGCGGGCCAGGGTCCACACCTCGTCCATGCTGATGAGCTGGGCCGCCTGCGACCGCCTGGCCAAGGTCGCCCATAAACTGGGCTTGCCGGACCGCGCCGACCACTGGAACGGCCGCGCCGTGCTGATCCGAGAAAGATTATTGCGCGAAGCGTGGAGCGAGGAACGCCAGGCGTTTGCGGAAAGCCTGGGCGGGCGCGACCTCGACGCCTCCGTCCTGCTGATGGCGGAAGTCAACTTCATCGACCCCATGGACCCCCGTTTCATCGCCACCGTCGACGCGCTGGAAGCATCGCTGTGCGACGGCCCCTACATGCGCCGCTACGAAGCGCCCGACGACTTCGGCAAGCCGGAAACGGCCTTCAACATCTGCACCTTCTGGCGCATCGACGCCCTGGCGCGCATCGGCAGGAAAGACGAGGCGCGCAAGATCTTCGAAACCATGCTGCTGGCGCGCAACCACCTGGGCTTGCTGTCGGAAGACACGCACCCCGTGACGGGAGAGATGTGGGGCAATTTCCCGCAGACGTATTCGATGGTGGGGTTGATCAACTGCGCGGTGCGGTTGTCGGCGCCTTGGGATAGTGCGATTTAATTGTACTGTGCTCCAGTCCCGTGAGCAGTCCATGCCGGTCACTATAATGGGCGTGTTGACCTGCTTGCGGGCGTTTTAGCGTCTGGTCATAACAATCGTTGGCGCGCAGGCACACGAAACGCCGAATGGCATCCACACAGATGAATACGAAATATCGAGATGACGACCGTAAGCGAAATTTTAGCGACAATAAATGAGAGTATTTTTTTTGAGACTATTTTTCAGAAAGATACTGACTGGGATGCTGCATTGTGCGCCAGGGACTCTTTTGAGTTTGATAGCGCATGGTGTGCCAGCTACGAAAAAGTGACCTCATCTTGTCCACCCGAAGGCGCCCTGGTGAAGGAGATCAGGGAGATCGCATTCAAGAAAGTGTATCAAGTCACTGAAAATTCCGACCTTGCTGGATATGTTTCGGACGACATGGGCTTGATTGCGCAGGCATGTCACAATAAAGTCGAGATCGACTTTATCGACAATCTCTGGAAAACCTATATGCGCGGAGAATTTCCAAGGTGAGCCTGTTCAGCACGGCGCTCTCGCGCCTCCATTTCAGCTACCAGTTGCGCGCTCGCCACGCCCATACAACCTGCACTCCGCCGCCAGCGCCAGCAGATTCGGGTCGCGCTCGCGGCTGCTCTGCATCAGCAGGGTGATTTGCTGGTGCGAGCCGTAGCGCGCGTCGAGGGGTAGCAGTTCGATGCGCGAGCTGAAGGCGCGCACGCGGCCGGGCAGCAGGCTGTAGCCGATGCCGCCGCTGACCAGGTTGATCAGCGAGAAGATGTCGCCCACGCGCATGGCCGTGTCGGGCACGAAGCCCGCCAGCTCAAACGCGTGGTTGAAGCTTTGCGAGGTGACGAAACCTTCGCTGAGCGTGACGAATTTGTCGTTGCGCAACTGTTGCAAGTCCACCGATACCGCTCCCGCATAGGGGGAGGCTAGCGGCGCGGCCAGGTAGACGTCATCCTGGAACAGGGGCACGGCCACCAGGCCCGCATGCTGTTCGTCTTCCTGCACGCCGATGATGATGGCGTCCAGGCGGCCGTCGGCCAGGCTTTGCAGCAGGTCGCGGTTCGAGCCCAGGGTCAGGTCGATGTCGAGGCCCGGCCGGCGCAGTTTCAGGGCGATTACCAGCTGCGGGATGCAGTGCAGGGTCAATGAATACAGCGAACCGATCTTCAGGCGCACGGGGTTGATGCCCGACATTTCGCGCACCTTGCGCACGCCTTCCTCGCATTCGGCCAGCGCGCGCCGCGCCGATTCGGCAAAGGTGTAGGCCGTATGCAGGGGTATCAGACTGCGCCCCTCGCGCTTGAACAGTGGGCAGCGCAAGCCGTCTTCCAGCGAGTGCAGGGCGCGGTGCACGCTGACCGTGCTCTGGCCCAGCGCATCGGCCACCCGCGCCAGGTTGTTCAATTCCATGAAGCTGAGAAAAACTTCCAGCTTTTTCAGGGTAATTTCTTCGTTGATGGCCATGACTAGCCTCTTTCAAGGGAGTTCATTAACTTCAGGGTAATGAACATGGTAGCAGGTTGATTGTCGCGCTGGCGCTTTCGTTCTATCGTCTGGACTCGATAGCTCATTCCGGAGGCATGATGTCAACCGCCACAGCAGCGCTAGCGCAGCGGCAAAAACAATGGGACACGCGGCGCACCGAGAAACGCCGACGCCTGGAAGCCGTGCGCCAATATGCGAACGGCCCCGTGCTGCAACCGGGCGACATGGTCGCCGTGCTCGAAGCGCTACTTGCGCCGGGCGACCGCGTCGTTCTTGAAGGCAATAATCAGAAACAGGCCGATTTCCTCGCCCGCATGTTGACCCAGGTCAACCCCGACAAGATCCACCATCTGCACCTGATCATGCCCAGCGTCAGCCTGCCCGAACACCTGGACTTGTTCGAGCGCGGCATCGCCCGCAAGCTGGACTTTTCGTTTGCCGGCACGCAAAGCCTGCGCATCGCCCAGTTCCTGCAGGATGGCTTGCTCGAAGTGGGCGCCATCCACACGTATATCGAACTGTATGCGCGCCTGTTCGTCGACCTCACGCCCAACGTCGTCATGGTGGCCGGCTACATGGCCGACCGCCAGGGCAATCTGTACACGGGCCCCAGCACGGAAGACACGCCCACGCTGGTGGAGTCGGCCGCCTTCCGAGACGGCATCGTCATCGCCCAGGTGAACCAGATCGTCGACGACGTCAGCGACTTGCCCCGGGTCGACGTGCCCGGTTCGTGGATCGATTTCGTGGTGCAGTCCGACAAGCCGTTCTTCATCGAGCCCTTGTTTACCCGCGACCCGCGCGTGATCAAGCCCGTGCACGTGCTGATGGCCATGATGGCGATCCGCGGTGTGTATGAAAAACACCAGGTGCAGTCGCTCAACCACGGCATCGGTTTCAATACGGCCGCCATCGAGCTGATTTTGCCCACGTATGGCGAGCAGCTGGGCTTGAAGGGCAAGATTTGCCGCAACTGGGTGCTCAACCCCCATCCCACGCTGATCCCCGCCATCGAGACGGGCTGGGTCGAGAGTGTGCACTGCTTCGGCGCGGAGCTGGGCATGGAAGGCTATGCGGCCGCGCGGCCCGACGTGTTCTTCACGGGCCGCGACGGTTCCATGCGCTCGAACCGCGCCCTGTGCCAGCTGGCAGGCCAGTACGCGGTCGACCTGTTCATCGGCGCGACTTTGCAGATGGATGGCCTGGGCAATTCGTCGACCGTCACCAACGGCCGCCTGGCGGGCTTCGGCGGTGCGCCCAATATGGGCCACGACCCGCACGGTCGGCGCCACCCGACGCCGGCCTGGCTGGACCTGATCGAGACGGACGACCCGCTGGCGCGCGGCAAGAAGCTGGTGGTGCAGATGGTAGAGACGTTCCAGGATGGCGGCCAGCCGACCATCGTCGAATCGCTCGACGCCGTCGCCGTGGGCCAGGCCAGCGGCATGCCGCTGGCGCCCGTGATGATCTATGGCGACGACGTCACCCACGTGCTGACGGAAGAGGGTATCGCCTACCTGTACAAGGCCCGTTCGCTAGACGAGCGCAAGGCCATGCTGGCGGCCGTGGCCGGCGTGACGCCCATCGGCCTGCGCCACGACCCGAAGACGACGGAGAAATTGCGCGCCGATGGCCTGATCGCGCTGCCCGAGGATATCGGCGTGCAGCGCGGCGCGGCGAACCGCTCGCTGCTGGCGGCGAAAAGCATCGCCGACCTGGTCGAATGGTCGGACGGCCTGTATCAACCCCCCGCCAAATTCAGGAGCTGGTAATGACCGCAATGATGACGACAATGATGATGACGACAGTGCCGGTGCGGGAACGCGCCGCCGCGCTGGGGCGGCAGGTGCTGCAGGCGCTGCTCGACGAAGTGACCCTGACGCCGAAACCGGGCCTGGTCGATTTGCGTAGCCGGGGCGCGCACGCGGACTTGAACTGGGCCCTGATGTGCCATTCGGCCTGCGTGCTGCAGCCCGTGTTTGCCGCTATGGCCGACGCTGGCGCGCAGAGTGAAGACGACGACCTGCTGCGCCAGCGCATCGGCGCCATCGGCCGCGATGGCGAGGCGCTGATGCTGGCAGCGACGGGCGGCGTGAACACGCACCGGGGCGCCATCTGGGCCCTGGGTCTGCTGGTGACGGCGGCGGCGCAGCAGGGCGCGCGCGGCGCGTCGCTGACGCCGCAAGCCGTGGCGGCGCGGGCCGGCGCGCTGGCCCGGTTGCACGATCGTGGCGCGCCTGGCGCCACCGGCAACAAGGGCGAGCTGGCGTGCCGCCAGTACCAGGTGGACGGGGCGCGGGGCCAGGCCCGCGCCGGCTTTCCCCTAGTGACGGGGGCCGGGCTGGCGCAGCTGCACGCCTCGCGGGCGCGCGGCGACAACGAAACGACGGCGCGCCTGAATGCCTTGCTGGCGATTGTCAGCCAGCTGGACGACACCTGCGTGCTGTCGCGCGGCGGCGAGGCGGCCTTGCTGGACCTGCAGGCGGGAGCGGCGCGGGTGCTGGCGGCCGGCGGCGCGGCCACGGCGGCCGGCACGCAGGCGATGCTGGCGCTGGAATCGGTGGCGCTGGCGCGCGGCGTGTCGCCGGGCGGGGCGGCCGATCTGCTGGCGGCCACCCTGTTCCTCGACCGATTGACAGAAGGAGAAGCGCATGGAGACGCGTAACTACACGTTCCCCGCCGGGCAGCCGGCATCGGGGCGCGCGCTGGCCGGCGTCGTCGGTTCGGGCGACCTGGAAGTGCTGCTGCAGCCCGCCGACGGTGGCGTGACCCGCATCGTCGTCAACACCTCCGTCGACGGCAAGGGCGCCGTCTGGGATGCGCTCTTGCTGCGCGTGTTCGGCGGCGAGCCGCTGCCGGCGGCGCGCATCGTCATCAATGACTGCGGCGCCACGCCGGGCGTGGTGCGCATGCGCATCGAACAAGCCTACGAAGAATTGCAAGCGGGGAGGGCGGCATGAGCACATTGACGGAATTGCTGGAGCGCGACAGCTTCATCGAACGGGGGGCGCGCAGCCGGGCGCGGGCGTTGCTGGATGCGGGCAGCATGCGCGAACTGCTCGATCCGTTCTGCGGCATCGCGTCGCCGTGGCTGCCGCAGCAGGGCGTCACGGCCCAGGCGGATGACGGCGTGGTGGTGGCCAAGGGCCTGTTCGACGGCCAGCCGGCCGTGGTGCTGGCCATCGAGGGCGCCTACCAGGGCGGCAGCATGGGCGAGGTGGGCGGCGCGAAGATCGCCGGCGCGCTGGAACTGGCGGCCAGGGACAACCGCCAGGGCGTGCCGACGCGCGCCGTGATCCTGTTCGAGACGGGCGGCGTACGCCTGCAGGAAGCCAACCTGGGCCTGGCGGCGATTGCCGACATCCATGCCGCCATCGTCGACCTGCGCCGCTACCAGCCCGTGATCGGTATCACGGCCGGGACGGTCGGCTGCTACGGCGGCATGTCGATCGCGGCGGGCTTGTGCAGCTATTTTGTAGTGACGCGCGAGGCACGACTGGGTCTCAATGGCCCCGCCGTGATCGAACAGGAGGCGGGCGTGGACGAATTCGACTCGCGCAACAAGCCATTTATATGGAGCCTGACGGGCGGCGAACAGCGCTTCCACAGCGGCCTGGCCGACGCCTATGTGGCGGACGACACGGCGCAGATGCGCGCCACCGTGGCCGAGCTGTTCGCACGCGGCGTGCCGGCCCGGCACCGCAGCGACCAGGCGCAAGGCTACCTGGCGCGCCTGGCCGAGGTCGATGCGGCCGTGCAAGCCACGCCGGAAGCCGTGCGTTTGATCTACAGCAAAGGAGTCGCAGCATGAACGCCATCACCGACACGAGCCGGGGCGCCGTATGGCTGGCGGCCCTGACGCACAACGCTGCGCCCCTGCCTGATTATCCACCGTCCGTGCGCGTGGTCGATGCGCCGCTGGCCGGCGCGCAGGCGCGCTACCTGGCCGTGCTGCCCGACCCGGACAACCGTTTTACGCGCGCCCGCACGGGTGAAATCGGCCTGATCGAGGCGTGGCAGCTGGCGCGCGCCGTGCAGCAGGTGGTTGTTGAGGACCGCGACCTGGCCGTCAAGCGGCCCATCGTCGCCGTCATCGACGTGACCAGCCAGGCGTATGGCCGGCGCGAAGAAGCGTACGGTATCCACCAGGCGCTGGCCGGCGCGGCGGGGGCTTACGCCGAGGCGCGCCTGGCTGGCCATCCCGTGATCGGCCTGATCGTCGGCAAGGCCATGTCGGGCGCGTTCCTGGCGCACGGCTACCAGGCCAACCGCCTGATCGCGCTCGACGATCCGCAAGTGATGGTGCATGCGATGGGCAAGGCCTCGGCCGCGCGCATCACCTTGCGCACGGTGGCCGCGCTCGAAGCGCTGGCCGCGACGATTCCACCGATGGCCTACGACATCGGGAACTACGCGACCCTGGGGCTGCTGTGGCAAACCTTGCAGGTGGCGCAGCCCGACCATCCTTCGGCGCAGGACACGGCTGCCGTCGACGCCTGCCTGCAGGCGGCGCTGGCCGACATCCGCGCCGATCCGGAAAGGGATCTTTCCAGCCGCCTGGGCGCGCCGCGCCGTCAGGCGTCGGCAAAAGTCAGGGAGGTGCTACGGCAGCAGTGGTAAGTGAAATAACAGAGAAGACACCAAGTCATTCCTATTCCAATAACGGAGACAATCATGATCATTTACGGAACCGCACTGCTGGCCCTGTGCCATTTGCTCGGCATCTTCCTGGGCGACCTGCTCGGGCAGCTGATGGGCGTCAAGACCAACGTGGGCGGGGTGGGCATCGCCATGCTGCTGCTGATCTGCGCCCGGCTCTACATGCAACGCCGATCCTGGCTGCCGCAGATGACGGAGCGGGGCGTCGAATACTGGGGCGCCATGTATATTCCCGTGGTGGTGGCCATGGCGGCGCAGCAGGACGTGGTCGCGGCGCTGCGCGGCGGGCCGGTGGCCGTGCTGGCCGCCATCGGTTCCGTGGTCGTCTGCGGCGCCGTGATCTCGCTGATGAACCGGATGGAAAACCCGGCCGCCGTCGCCGCCACCGATTCGGACCAGATTCTCGTCAAGGAGCACCGTCATGCTTGAAATCTTTGAAAAAGCCGCCATCCACAATGGCCTGGTGACGGCATTCGCCTTTGTCGGCCTGATCATGCTGGTCTCGATGGCGCTGTCGAAATACCTGACCTTCGGCCGCGTGCACGGCTCGGCCATCGCCATCGTGATCGGCCTGGGGCTCGCTTACTGGGGCGGCGTGCATAGCGGCGGCCACAAGGGCCTGGCCGATTTGTCGCTGTTCGGCGGCATCGGCCTGATGGGCGGCGCCATGCTGCGCGACTTCGCCATCGTCGCCACCGCCTTCGAGGTGCAGGCGACCGAGGCGCGCAAGGCCGGCCTGATCGGCCTCGTGGCCCTGCTGCTGGGCGTGGTGCTGCCGTTTCTCGTCGGCGCCGGCGTGGCTTACGCGTTTGGCTATTCGGACGCCGTCAGCATGACCACCATCGGCGCCGGCGCCGTCACGTACATCGTCGGCCCCGTCACGGGCGCGGCCATCGGCGCCAGCTCGGACGTCATGGCCCTGAGCATCGCGGCCGGCCTCATCAAGGCCATCCTCGTGATGGTGGGCACACCCGTCGCGGCGCGTTTCCTGCGCCTGAAGACGCCCCGTTCGGCGATGGTCTTCGGCGGTCTGGCCGGCACCGTCAGCGGCGTGTCGGCGGGCCTGGCCGCCACGGACCGCAAACTGGTGCCGTATGGCGCGCTGGTGGCCACGTTCCACACGGGCCTGGGCTGTCTGATGGGACCCTCGTTGCTGTTCTTCGCCGTCAAGGCGGTGGTGGCCTGATGGACGGCTGGCGCGCGCATGATTTATTGTGGGTATCCGGCTTGCCGGACGGCGCATCCATGCCTGCCTGGGCCGATACCGGGTGGCTGGCCGCCGCACCTCTGGTGGTGCGGCGCGCCAGCTGCCCGCCCGGGCGCATTCCCGTGGGCGTGCGCGGCCTGCTGCGCAGCGAGCGCCACGCGTGCGAAGTGGAAGCGGCCGCCGTCGTGCGCCGCGTGACGCCGGAAACGGTGGCGAGGATGCCGCTGCCTGATTTTTCCTCTGCCGCGCTGGACGCGCTGCGGCAGGTCGCACCCCTGCTGGACGCCACGGGCTGGGCCTGGGGCCCGACGGGCGGCGTGGGTTTCGCGCTGGCCAGCGGCTTGCCCGTGCTGCGGGCAGACAGCGACCTCGATCTCGTGCTGCGCATCGCCGCGCCGCCGGACGCCGCGCAGGCCGAGGCCCTGCGCGCCATCGCGGCGACTGTCACGGCGTGCCGGCTGGACCTGCAGATCGATACGGGCCATGGCGGCTTTGCGTATGCCGAGTGGGCGGCGGACCGGGGCCGGGTCTTGCTGAAGACGGATCGCGGACCCGTGCTGACGGCCACGCCGTGGGAGCCGGCATGAGCGTATTGTTTACCTTTCCCGGCCAGGGCGCCCAATACCCGGGCATGCTGCACGCGTTGCCCGGCGACCCGGCGGTGGCGGCGACTTTGGCCGAAGCGGCTGAAGTGCTGGGCTGCGATCCTTTGGCGCTGGACACGGCTTGCGCACTGGCGTCGACGCGGGCCGTGCAACTGTGCTTGCTGATCGCTGGAGTGGCCATGGCGCGCTCCCTGGCGGCGCGCGGGGCGCTGCCCGACATGGTGGCCGGCTTTTCCATTGGCGAGTATGCGGCGGCCGTCGTCGCCGGCGCGCTCGATTACGGCGATGCCGTGTGCCTGGTGGCGCGGCGCGGACAGTTGATGGAGCAGGCGTATCCCACCGGTTACGGCATGGCGGCTATCGTTGGCCTGGATCTGGCGCAATTGGAACCCTTGCTGGCCCGGGTGCACTGCGCCGCCACGCCCGTGTATATCGCCAACCTGAATGCGCCGCGCCAGACCGCCATTGCCGGCAGCGAGCCTGCCTTGGAGGCCGTGATGGCGCTGGCCCTGGCGCACGGCGCCGGCAAGGCCAAGCGCCTGGCCGTCAGCGTGCCGTCGCACTGCCCGCTGCTGGACGGCGCCGCGCTGGACTTGCGCGCGGCTTTCGACGGCGTGGCCATGCGCCGGCCGTCGCTCGTCTACCTGAGCAGCAGCGCGGCGCGCGCGCTGTTCGACCCGGCGCGCATCCGCGACAGCCTGGCCGCCAACATGGCGCAGCGCGTGCAATGGGCCGCTACCGCGCGCCTGGCGTGGGAACGGGGCGCCCGGCTGGCGCTGGAAATGCCGCCGGGCAGCGTCCTGACGCGCCTGACAGCGCCCGACTTCACCGATGGCGTGGCCGTCTGCTGCGACGGCAACCGGGGCGACAGCCTGCTGGCCCTGGTGCGGCGGGAGCGCGATAGTGCCGCTTAATCGGCCGCCACAGGCTTTTTCTTCGCCTGCAGCCGGCGCGCCCGGCGTTTCCTCTCCCAGATAACAATCCCCGTCACCGACAGCATGGCGACCATCACGCCCATGAAGGACATCAGTATGCGTCCCGGCAGGCCCAGGATGCGGCCTGAGTGGAGGGGGAATTGCAGCTGCACGAAGACATCGGCCGCCGTGCCTTCCCAGGGTTTGTGCTGGCCGATGATGCTGCCGTCCATGCCGTCGACGTACAGGTTCGACAGGCCCATGCCGGCTGCGCCGAACTCGTCGGCCGGGTCGAAGAAGGAGACGTTGTAGAACGAATAATTGCCTCCGTAATAAATGCCGCCGATGGGCGCCGTGATGCCGCGCTGCACGGCTTGCTTTTTCGCGATGTCCACCGCCTGCTCGAAACCGATGACGGGCGCGATGTACGTGCCGTACGGCGCCGGCGTCTGCGTCTCGTACGGTCCCGGCGTGGTGGTCGAGACGAGCGACATGACGGGATAAAACACTTCGCGGTACAGGTTCAGCGAGAACGACGTGAACGCGACGACGATGATGATGGCCCACACCCACAAGCCGCCCGCGCGGTGCAGGTCGAAATTGAGCTTGTAGCCGCCGGCCGCCCAGCGCACCACCCACGACGGTTTCCACCGCTGCCACCAGCTGGCGGCGTCGCGGTGGCGCGGCGCCTCGTCCGGGGCGCGCGGGCGCAAACGGCGCGGCGTGGTCAGATATAACGCCACCATGCTGTCGAGCAGCCAGATGAGGGCCACGCTCCCCATCAGCCAGTAACCCCAGCGGTCCGTGCCCCAGAAGGCGGGCACGTGCAGGCTGTAGTGCAGGTGGCGCAGGAACGGCATCAGGCTGCGGCGCGACAGGGAAATGGCCGTCGAATCGCGCGTGCCCGTGATCTGCGCCGTGACGGGGTCGATGTAGACGGTGTTGTAGCCGAGCGCGAACGGTTTGCCCGTGGCCGGGTCGGTCAGCGGGCGCACCATGAAGGCGGCCGCATGGCCTTCCTCCATGCCCAGGGTCATGTAATTGACTTCCACGCGCGGGTCGGCGGCCGCCACCTTGTGCGCCAGCGCGAACGGCGCCTGCAGGGGGCCGCGGCCCGGGGTGTCCATGATGTCGGCATTGAGCCATTCATCGAGTTCATGGTCCCACGACGTGACGGCGCCCGTGAGTCCCGCAACGATGAGGAAGAGGGCGATGGTGAGGCCGGCCCAGCGGTGTATGACAGTCCAGAAAGCGCGCATGCGGTACAAACCTTCAACATGAAACCGGCTTGTTGCCGCCAGCAGGCGCCAGAGCGGCGCACAGGGAAATGCCAGGCACACGCCTGGTAGTTTGATAATGGGAATCGTTCTCATTATCCGCCGTGACGTGGCGTTTGTCCAGCGCCAATGGTGTTGCCCAAGGTCAAATCGCGCATGTTAAGATGCTAGCAAGAAGTTAATTTACATTCCACATGGAAATATCCAAGGCTGAAGCGGCATGCGTATAGAAGATCGGAACAATGTCCGCGTAAGCGAACGCAGCGGTGCGCCGCAGGCGGGCGCGGCAGCCACCATGGTATTCATGCATGGCTTTGGCTGCGACCAGACCATGTGGCGCTACCTGGAGCCGCTGTTTCGCCCCCGCTACCGCACGGTGCTGTTCGACCTCGTCGGCAGCGGCGCTTCGGACCTGGGCGCCTATGATTTCGATAGCTATGCGCGGCTCGACGCGCATGGCGCCGATCTGCGCCAGGTCATCCATGCGGTCGGCGGCGGTCCCGTCATTTGCGTGGGCCATTCCGTCAGCGCCATGAGCGCCTTGCTGGCCAGCATCGCCGAGCCGGACCTGTTCGCCGCGCAAGTCATGCTGGCGCCGTCGCCGTGCTATGTCGACGATACGGCGGCCGGCTACCGGGGCGGCTTCAGCCGTGCCGATATCGACGACTTGCTCGATGCCATGGACAGCAATTACCTGGGCTGGTCCGCCGGCATGGCGCCGGCCATCATGGGCGCGCCCGGCCAGCCGGCGCTGGGCGAGGACATGGCAAGCAGCTTTTGCCGCGCCGACCCGGCCATCGCCCGGCATTTCGCGCAAGCCACGTTTTTGTCCGATCACCGCGCCATCTTGCCGCACAACCGCACGCCGGCCCTGATCGTGCAATGCAGCGACGACTTCATTGCGCCGCCGTCCGTGGGCGAGTACTTGCGCGAAACGCTGCCGCACAGCAGCCTGCACGTGGTCGAGAATGTAGGCCATTGCCCGCACATGAGCGTGCCCGACGCCAGCTACCGCGCCATCCGTCACTTTCTCGACGGCCTGCACCTGTAATGCGGGACGCGATGCCTTCCTTGCCTGACGCCCATACCTTGTTCCAGCATGCGGCCTGCGGCTTGCTGCTGTGCACAGCCGACGGCACTATCGTGCAGGCGAACGCCACCTTTTGCGGCTGGCTCGGTTATGGTGCCGGGGAATTGCTCGGGAAAAAGAAACTGCAGGATTTGCTGACCATCGGCGGGCGCGTGTTCCACCAGACGCACTGGTTGCCGCTGATGCAGGTACAGGGCAGCGTGTCGGAAATCCTGCTCGACATGCGCCAGCGCCATGGGCAATCCATCCCCATGCTGTTCAATGCCGTGCGGCGCGTGCACGAGGGCGTGCGTTATGACGAGATCGCCGTCTTTGTCGCCAGCGACCGCCGCAAATACGAGCAGCAGCTGCAACTGGCGCGCAAGGAAGCAGGCGAGCTCAACGACCAGCTGGCGGCCGCCGACCGGCGCAAGGACGAGTTCCTGGCGACCTTGGCGCACGAGTTGCGCAATCCGCTGGCGCCCATGCGCAACGTGCTGGAAGTGCTGCGCCTGGCGCAGCTGGACGACCCGCAGCTGCGCTGGGCCCGCGACGTGCTGGGACGGCAAGTGGGGCACATGACGCACCTGGTCGACGATCTGATGGAAGTGTCGCGCATCACGCGGGGGCGCCTGGAATTGCGCCGCGCCAGCGTGGAGCTGGCGCCCGTGGTGGAAGCGGCCCTGCACAGCGTGGCGGAGCTGGCGGCGCAGTCCGGCCACAGCGTGCACGTGGAGCAATGGCCGCAGCCGATCTGGCTCGACGCCGACGCCACGCGCCTGGGGCAGATGATCGCCAACCTGCTGACCAACGCCGTCAAGTACACGCCCGCCAACGGCGTCATCGGGCTGGAAGTGGCCTGCACGGAAAACGAAGTGTACGTTACCGTGCGCGATTCGGGCATCGGCATCGCGCCCGAACACCTGGACACCGTCTTCGACATGTTTTCGCAGCTGGAGCCGGCCCTGTCGCGCGCCCAGGGCGGTCTGGGCATCGGCCTGTCTCTCGTGCGGGGCCTGGCCGAATTGCATGGCGGCAGCATCAGCGCGCGCAGCGACGGCGTGGGGCAGGGCAGCACGTTCGAACTGCGCCTGCCGCTGCCCGCCGTGCCCCTGCAGGCGCCGCCCGAACCCAATCGACGCTTGCTGGCCGGCACGCGCGAGGGCAAGGTGCTGGTCATCGACGACAGTGCCGACGCGGCCGAAAGCCTGGCGCTGGCGCTCGACATCCTCGGTTATGAAGTGCGCACGGCCTACGATGGCGCGGCGGGCATTGCGGCGGCGCAAACTTTTATGCCGCGCGTGATCCTGCTCGACATCGGCTTGCCGCACATGAACGGCTACGACGTGGCGCGGCTGTTGCGCAGCGAGCCCTGCGGCCAGCACGCCATCCTCGTGGCCGTCACGGGCTGGGGCCAGGACAGGGACCGCCAACTGGCGTCCGATGCGGGTTTTGATTTGCACCTGACCAAGCCCGTGGATTTTTATGAGCTCGATGCGGTGCTGCAAAAGATGCTGCAGGCGGGGTGAGGCCGGCATTCGTATATGAACGATATGGAACAACTGACAGAATTGGAAATCGCCGTCTTCCAGCTGCGCATGGGTTACGCCTCGGCGGACCGTTGCGTGGACTGGGCCGTGGAGCGTTTGCGCCTGGACCAGGAAGGCGACGATCTGGACGTCGTGCTGCTGGCCAGTGCCCGCGGCCGCGATGAGGTGCTGCCGCTGGCCGACGCCATCATCGAGCGCTACCGTGGCGCACAGCGGCTCAGTGAGCAGTTTCTGGCGGGAAAATACATCGTCGAATTGCGCGCCGCCTACCTGGCGGGCCGCGAAAGCGTGGCCTCGCTCGATGCCATCCTGACCCGCCTGTACCCGGCGCTCGCTTACCCGGACTGGCTGGTCATGCTGAGCCGCAATTGCGAGTATGCGACGGACGTGCCCGACTTTGAGCAGCCGTTCGAGCGGGAGTTCGATTACGTTGCGGGCTTATGGTCCGAGGCCGGAAGTGCTGCCGAGTTTGAGCAGCGATATTCCCGCGAGACGTCGAACCGGCACGATGTGAGCGCTACCTGATGCAGAACCCACGATGAAGAAAATCGATATCTTTGTCTGTTCCGATGCCGAGATGCGCGCATGTGCCAGCTGGCACGTTTCCCGTCACCGGCATCACCTTGCCCGGCGAACTGGATTTTATGTCACTTGGGCAATTGTTGACGCAGTCGACAGCGCCTGCCCTCCGGCCTGCGCCGATGCAGGGCCGGGAACTTTACGTGTTTACGGACGCCATGGCGCAGGCGATCGGGGGCATGGAGGCCGACGACTTGTCGGATATCGCCGTGGCGTGGTCGAAGACGGCTCCTTGGGCCGGTTCGGATATCAATCCCTTCGACCTGACGGGATTTCTCATGGAGCTGCAGTCGGCCTGGCATCAATCCGTGACACCGGACAAGGCGCTGTTTGCGTGGATCGACGCGTAATGTCGGCATACTCATGGCGGATGATCGCTATCGTATAATTTGCGCAATTCTTTTCGCTGGGAATAATGTGCAAAACAAGACGATAGGACTCATCGGCGGCATCGGCTGGGCTTCCACCCTGGAATACTACCGCCTGCTCAATGAAATGCTGGTGGCGCGCATCGGTCCCGCGCACAGCGCGCGCATCATGCTGGTCAGCATGGACCAGGCCGACTTCGTCGCGCATGCGGCGCAAGCCGATTCCCGTGCCATCGAACAATTCCTCGTCATGCAAGGACAGCGCTTGCAAGGCATGGGCGCGGATTTCTTCCTGCTGTGCGCGAATGGCGCGCACCGCTTCGCCCCGGCCATCGTGCCACGCATCGGCTTGCCTTTTATCAGCATCGTCGAGGAAACGGCGAAGCGGGTGCGGGAGTCGGGCCTGCGCAAGGTCGGCTTGCTGGGCGTCAAGCAAACGATGGCGGGCCGCTTTTATCACGATGCGCTGGAACAGCTGGGCATTGCGACGGTGACGCCCGATGCGGCCGACCAGGAAATCCTGCACGACATCATCTATTCGGAACTGGTGCAGAATATTGTTACCGACGCCAGCCGGGAAATTTTTCTGGAGATCATCGGGAAACTGCGGCGGCAAGGCGCGCAGGGCGTGATCCTGGGCTGCACGGAAATACCGCTGCTGATCCAGCCCGGCGATGTCGACTTGCCGCTATTTAATACGACGGCCATACACTGCGAGGCGGCGGTGGCGTTTGCCATCGAAGACTAGCCGCTTGCACATGCTCGGCGCCCGCCGGGGGGCGGCCGCTCATTTCACACCATCAAGCCGGCTGCACGCCGCCCACATTGCGGCTGCGGTTTTCCACCAGCACGGAAATACCGAGCACGACGATGCCGCCGCAGGCCAGCATGGCGCCCACCCAGCCCGTCGAGCGCAAGCCCATGCCCATGGCGATGGCGATGCCGCCGGCCCAGGCGCCCAGGGCGTTGGCGATGTTGAAGGCGGAATGGTTGAGGGCGGCGGCCACCGTTTGCGCGTCGCCGGCCACGTCCATCAGGCGCGTCTGCACGGCCGGGGCGACGGCGATGCCGGCGCCGATGGCGAACAGGTTGATGGCAGTCAACCAGACATTGCTGCTGGTATAGGTAAACGCGGCCAGGGCGGCCACGTTCCACAGCAGCACGCCAAAGATGGTCCACAGGCGCGAGCGGTCGGCCAGCCAGCCGCCGATCAGATTACCCACCGTCATGCCCACGCCGATGATGGCCAGCAGGATCGAGATGACGAGGGGCGAGACTTTCGTGATTTCCAGCAAGGTGGGCGTAATAAACGTGTAGACGGCGAACATGCCGCCGAAGCCGATCGCCACCATCAGCAGGGTCAGCCACACTTGCAGGCGGCGGAACACGCCCAGTTCGCGGCGCGGGCTCGAATCGCCGGCGGCGACCATGGGCACGAAGATGCGCACCATCAGCATGGTCAGCAAACCGAGCGCGGCGACCAGCAAAAAGGCCGAGCGCCAGCCCAGTGTCTGGCCGATGTAGGTGGCCAGCGGCACGCCGAAGATATTTGCCACCGTCAAGCCCATCAGGACTCTGGCGACGGCCTGGCCGCGCCGGTCCGGTTCGGCCAGGGCGGCCGCCACCAGGGCTGCCACGCCGAAATACGCGCCATGCGGGATGCCGGCCACGAAGCGGGCGACGACCAGCAAACCGTAGTTGGGGGCGATGGCGCTGAGCAGGTTGCCGCCAGCGAACATGAGCATCAAACAGATCAGCATCAGCCGGCGCGGCATGCGCGCCAGGAAGATCGTGATCAGGGGGGCGCCGATGACCACGCCCAGCGCGTAGGCGCTGATCATGTGGCTCATCTGGGGCAAGGTCGTGCCCAGGTCGTCGGCCACCACGGGCAGGATGCTCATGGAGGCGAATTCGCCCGTGCCGATGGCAAGGCCGCCGATGGCCAGGGCCAGGTCGGCATAGCCAGCGCCAAAAGGCGCGGTGACGCGCGGAATCAATGGGTCTACGGAGGCGTGCATGTTCTTGTTGGTTGGGTAAGGATGTGACTGGGTGGAGAGGCGCGCTGTGGCCCGGCCGGAAGTGGCAATGCGCCACCAGAGTCGACGGCTGGCCGGTATTTTCAGGCTATAACAACTGCCCAAGGACAACATTGTAAAAGATTCGGGCAAGCTCTGCTGGGCGACGGCTAAAATCTGCTGCACTGCACACAACAGCGATGGCTCTTGTTGTTAACGATAACACGGAATGCGCGCGTTTCCGCCACAGGGCGGGCGAAGAAAACCCGGCTGTGGCGGAAATGGTCTTAGTTCGCCAACGATTGCTGCAGCGCTTTCAATCCTGCCGCATAGATGCCGTGGAACAAGTCGGTCACTTCCTGCTCGCTCGCGCCCACGGGCGTGAAGCGGCCTGACCAGGTGACGCGGGCGCCAGCGCCGCCCGCCAGGGGTTCAACCTGCAGGGTCGACAGGTAATCCGTGGCGGGAAACGGCGCTTGCAGAATCGAATAGCTGTAGCTGCGCGCCGTGTTGTCATACGCTTCCAGTTGCTCGACGATGACGTCGCCGGCCGGATTGGCCAGGTGGCGGATGCGGCCCCCTGCGCTCAAGGTGCTGCTGGGAATGTAGGGCAGCCAGTCGGGCAGCGAGTTGAAGCCGCCGATCAGTTGCCACACTTGCGCCGGCGTGGCGGCGATGTCGATCGAGGTGATGGTGTGTGCCATGGTAAGTTCCTTGTCTATATTAGTTGGCGCCAGCTGGCAGCGGAGCGTTGGCTGTCACCAGCTGCTCGGCGCGCATGTCTTGCCAGAAAGCGGCGGGGATGACGCTGTTCAAGGCTGCCAGGTCTTCGGCCAGGCGTTCGGGACGGCTGGCGCCGGGGATCACGGCGGCCACGGCCGGATTGGCCAATGAAAATTGCAGGGCGGCCGCCTTCACGCTGACGCCATGGCGCGCGGCAATGGCCTTGATACGTTCGACCTTGGCGATGATTTCGGGCGAGGCTTTCTGGTATTCGAAATGCGCGCCGCCGGCCAGGATGCCCGAACTGTAGGGGCCGCCGACGACGATGTCGACGTTCTGGCTTGCCGCGGCCGGCATCAGACGCTGCAGCGCCCGTTCGTGGTCGAGCAGGGTGTAGCGGCCGGCCAGCAGGAAGGCGTCCGGCTGCGCTTCGGCCAGGTCCAGGGTCAGTTCCAGCGGTTCCACTTTATTGACGCCTACGCCCCAGGCCTTGATGACGCCTTCCTCGCGCAAGCAGGTCAGCACGCGGAAGGCGCCCGTGCGGGCAATCTCGAATTGGGCCAGCCAGTTGTCGCCATGGAAGTCTTGCGCGATGTCGTGGACCCAGACGATGTCGAGGCGGTCCGTGTCCAGGCGTTTCAGGCTGTCTTCGATGGAGCGCAAGGTGGCGTCGGCCGAATAGTCGTCGACGATTTTGTTCTTGCGGCCGAATTCGAACAAGCCTCCTTTTTCGCCCAGTTCGCGGGCCGCCGGGTCTTCCAGCTCGTCGAGGATCAGGCGGCCGACCTTGGTGCTGAGCACGTAATCGTCGCGGCGGCGCTGTTTCAGGGCCGCGCCCAGGCGCAGCTCGGCCAGACCGGCGCCATAGAACGGGGCCGTATCGAAATAACGGATGCCCGAGTCCCAGGCCGCGTCGACGGTGGCCAGCGCTTCTTCTTCCGGAATGTTGCGGAACATATTGCCCAGCGGCGCCGTGCCGAAACCGAGTTTGCCTGTCAGTAAGTGTTTGATCGTCATGGTGTTTTGCTTTCAATGAGTGAGTGAATGGAGACAGAATAGCTGGACAGGTTAAGCCTGTCCAAGACATAATTGGCGCAACTTGAGTCCTTAAAGGTCTGACATGCTGGACATACGCCAATTGCAATACTTCATCGCCGTCGCCGAGGAAGAACACGTGGGACGGGCCGCCGAGCGCCTGCATATTTCCCAATCGCCGCTGAGCCGACAGATCGCCCAGCTCGAAGAGAAGCTGGGCCTGACGCTGTTCGAACGCAGCGCGCAGCGCATCCGCCTGACGCGCGATGGCCATACTTTCCTGGCAGAAGCGCGCGCCTTCATCACCCACGGCAATCGGCTGGAAGCGCTGGCCAAGCGTCTGGGGCGGGGCGACGAGGGCGGCTTGTGCATCGGCTACATCGAAAACGCCATGCATGCGGGCGTCTTGCCCGACGGCTTGCGCACCTTGCGCGCCACGCGGCCGCAAGTGCACGTCGCCCTGTACAACCTGCATTCGGCCGAGCAGATCGAGGGCTTGCGCCAGCGCAGCCTCGATATCGCCTTGCTGTGCGAACCGCCGCTGCCGAACGACCCCGACCTCGATTGCGCGCAAGTGCTGAGCGACCCCATGCTGCTGGCCTTGCCGCAGACGCACCCGCTGGCAGCCAAGGCCGAGCTGACCCCGGCCGACCTGGCGGGCCAGGAATGGATTGCCGTGCTGCACAAGGAAAGCGCGTTGAAACACGATAATTTCATCGCCGCCTGCGCGCGCGCCGGTTTTACGCCCGATATCCGCATGGAAGCGACGGAACCGCTGACGGCGCTGGGCCTGGTGGCGGCCGGGTTGGGCATGGCCATGATCCAGCACAGCCTGCGCCAGCACGCGCCGGCCGGCGTCGTCGTGCGCGAGCTGCCGTGGTTCAGCTATCGCACGCCCTTGTGGCTGGCCTGGCACAAGGTGAATCTGCGCCCGCTGGTGGGGATCTTCCGTGCAACCTTGCTGGAACAAGCCAGCGGTGTGGCCATGGCGGGGCAAAAAGACGTATAAATAAGGCAATCATCTGTCCGGAGGATTGCCATGTTCGATCTGGAAGTGCCGGTGTGGGAACTGGTGGTGCGCGCCGCCATCGTCTACCTTGCCTTGCTGCTGATGGTGCGCATGACGGGCAAGCGGACGGTGGGGCAATTCACGCCGTTCGACTTGCTGGTGGTCATGTTACTGAGCGAAGCCGTATCGAATGCCTTGTCCGGTGGCGACGATTCCGTTCCCGCCGGCCTGGTGCTGGCCTTGACCCTGATCTGCCTCAACATGCTGATTGCGTGGATCACTTCGCGCAGCCGCAAGCTCGCCGAGCTGGTCGATGGCACGCCCGTGCTGCTGGGACGAGATGGCGTGATTTTCGATGATGTCGTCAAGAAATGCAGGGTGGCGGGCGGCGATGTCGAGCAAGCGCTGCGCGAGGCCGATTGTCCCTTGCCGGACATGAAATGCGCGTTCCTGGAAGCGGACGGCAAGATCACCATTCTGCAAAAATAGCCCCGGCGGCCAGCCACGCCTATATTTTCTTGCTGCGCTTTAAGTGCAGGGGCAGCAGCCACCATATGCAGACGATCAGCGTGCCCATCAGGACGCTGGCGACGATGCCGGCCACGTGGCCGAACACTTCCGACATCACCAGATTGGTACCGAGGATAAACGCCAGCGCCAGGGAAAAGGCGCCGCACATCATGATGCGGTCGGCCACGCGCTTGAAGCGTTCGCGGTCTTGCAGGGGGCGCATGACGCGATGCTGGATGGCTGGCGCACTGAGCAGCACCAGGCTGGTCATGGACAGGAAAAACGTCAGCAGGAAGACGATCTTTTCCGTCTGCACGATCTTCGCGAAGCCGCCGTTGAAGGGCAGGATGATGAGGAAGGCCGTCAGCATTTGCGCGCCTGGCAAGAGGATGCGCAATTCGCTGAGCAGGTCGGACAGGTCGCCTTCGTCGCTTGGCTGGTCATCCTCGTGCTGCTGTCGCGCGTGGGGCATGGGTGGTCCTCGTGGTGGTGATGGGGCCAGTCTACGCGCAGGCGCCCGCGCCGACTGTGGGCGGACGCACCTTCAGAAGCATTGCGCGATGCGTTGGCGCAAGCGCCACAGGGGCGTCGAGACGATGGCGGTGGCGCTGTGCGAGGCGTCGTGCCCGCAATGGCCGCAACTGTGGCGCCGGTGCGGCGCCAGCGCGAAACTGCCCAGGTCCAGGTGCGGATGGCCGCAGCGGGCGCAGTCGCTGCAGTCCAGCGGCGTGCCCGCCTGCAAGGCGGCGGCGAATGCTTGCGCGGCGGGCGGCGTGATATTGAGCTGCACGACGTCGGCAGGAAACAGGCCGGGCAGGGCGCGGCAATCGATGGCCAGCGCGGCCGCGTCGCGCGCCAGCAGGGTGCCGCCGTCATCGGCCAGCGCGCGCAGTTGCAGCAGGCCATCGGAGCCCAGGCGCAAGGTGGTGGCGTGAAAGCGGCCGGGGTCGAACAGTTCCGGATACAGCATATAGCCCATGGGGCTGGCGTGCTGGCGGCAGCGCATCTGCCGCGTCGCCTGCCAGTCGGCCAGGTCGGCCTGCGTGCCCCAGTAGCACTGGTGCGTGCGGCACCAGTGGCGCGCCGCCCCATTGCGAAACTTTCCGGCTGGAAGCAGATCGCATACGATGATGGCGTCTTCGCCCGCGCCGGCGCGAAAGTGGCCCGTGATGTGCTGCGTGGTGGCGGCAAGGCGGCCCGTGCTCGCCTGCAGGGGCCAGCAGATGCCGGGCAGGGTCAGCGGCGTGGGCAATGGCGCCTCCACGCGGCTAGCGGCTTGCGAGCCGATAGCGGGCCGGCATGAAAAAGCCCGCCGACTGGGGCGGGCTGTGCTGACGGTAATGCCTGCGGCATGGCCCGGTTTATTCTTCCGTATCGGCCAGGGTGACGATGGCGCGCGCCCACTTCGAGTATTTCAGGTTCGCCAGATCGCGCACGGTCTTGATATTGAACGCCTGCTTGAGCAGTTCCGCGTCCTTCTCGCTCACGCCTTGCAGCGCATCGACGGGCGCATCGGCGATTTCCTTGAACGTCTTTTTTTCGTAGGCTTTGTCTACCGCTTTATTGATGTTCATGTGTTGATACTCCTCAGTAAGTAGGAAAATTAATTCTACACGGTTTTGTAAATCGTCAATTTACGCTTGCATGTTGTGCCGAACTAAATATGATGGAGGTGGGTAAGGCTCCAGCCGAGCCTGGTTTTGTTCCGCCTGTTAAATTGTAATTATAGCATTTAAATTATGTATAGTATAATTGTTGTGTGTGTCGGATATTATGCGCCGACCTTACCGGACGCCGCTGTATGCGGCACTAATTGACAGCGTTCAGGAGAATACGATGAGTTTGCTAGATCAACTTGCAGGACAGGCGATGAGCGCTTTGGGCAACAAGGGTGCGGAGGGGGAAGCCCCGTCGGGACTGATGGCCAGCGTGATGGACCTGGTCAACCAGCATGGCGGCTTGCCCGGCCTGCTGCAGAAATTCCAGGAAAGCGGCCTGGGCGACCAGGTGGCCAGCTGGATCGGCACCGGCGCCAATGCGCCCGTTTCCGGCGAGCAGATCAAGGATGCGCTGGGCGCCGACACGATCACCCAGATCGCTGAAAAAGCGGGCGTCGCGCCGGACGCGGCCTCTGGCGGCCTGGCCGCCTTGCTGCCACAGCTGATCGACAAGCTGACGCCGAACGGTCAAGTGCCTGAAGGCAATGACCTGGTCAGCCAGGGCTTGAATATGCTCAAGGGCAAGATCTTCGGTTGATATTCATTGCCGCAGAACTCAAAAACCTCGCAGCGATGCGAGGTTTTTTGTTTTCAGGCGGCGGCCATCATGCCGAAACGCTGAGGTTCGCTGGTCAGCCTGGCGGTGCTCCCTTCCACCAGATACGAGCAATAGCGGCGCCGTTCGGCGATGCCGCCGCGCCGCTCCATCAGCTCGCCCAGCATGGCGACGGCATCGGCGGCCATCTTTTGCACGGGCTGGCGCAGGGTGGTGATGTCGTAGCTGAGCCAGCCCGATGCTTCCAGCGCGTCGAAACCGGCCACGGACATTTGCAGCGGCACCTGGATGCCCATCTGGTGGCGCGCCGTGTCCAGGCAGCCGATGGCCATGATGTCGTTGCCGCAAATAACGGCGTCCGGCACGCGGCCCAGGCGGTCGATGACCTTGCGCAAGCCATGGCCGCCGCTGGCGTAATCGTAGTTGCCGCTGACGACGATGGGCGCGGGCAAGCCCAGCGTGAACAGCCGGTCCAGCACGCCGGCCTTGCGTTCCTGCGCCACGGCCGAGTCGCCGGGGCCGTCGATGACGGCGAACTGGCGGTGGCCCGCTTCGGCCAGGCGCGAGACGAGCAGGCGCGCCGCTTCCGCCTGGTCGCACAGCACGGCATGCACGGCGTGCTCGCGGGGGCTGCGGTTGAACAGCACCAGCGGCACGTCGCGCCGGGCGAACTCGGCCATCTGCTCGTCCGACAGGCAGGCGGCCACCACGGCGCCATCGACTTGATATTGCCACACATCGCTCAAGACCCTGCCGACGTCCGCTTCGCGCTCCAGAGTAAACAACAATAAACGCTTGCCCTGGCGGGCGATTTGCTGGCTCAGGTCGGATAACACTTGCGGATAGTACAGATTGGCCAGGTTGGAAATGATGACGGCCACCAGGTTCGAGCGCCGCGTGATCAGGCTGCGCGCGGCCGCGTTGGGGATGTAGTCGAGGCGGATGGCCGCCTGCATGACCTTGGCGTGCGTGGCGGGCGAGACGCTCGCGCCCGGCTTGAAGCAGCGCGATACGGCCGATTGCGACACGCCGGCCAGCAGGGCCACGTCATACGAAGTCACGCGCCGTCCGGCGCCGGGCAGGGCGCGGGTGGCGCTGGCGGGTGTCCGGTCTACAGTATTCTTTTTTCGCATATTGGTCTGGCAAGCAACCTGTCTCAAAGTATTCCTGCAGGCCCGGCCGCTTGTGGCGGCCTGGGCGGGCAGAATGAGCATAGCGTAAAAGATTGCCGCATAGCAAGACTGTTTTCTTAATCATGTTGCAAAGAATATGACTGAATGGCAAGTGGTATGCATGCCCCTCAATCGGGACTGTCGCAGGGGCCGCTGCCATACGGGCTGAGGCGTCCCGGTGGGTCCACGCGGCGGGCGCTGAAATCGCTGGCCAGGGTGGGTAATGGAAAATCCGCCGTGGCGCTCGCCTCCGTGCCGCTGACGGTGCCCCGCACAGTCAGGGCGACGTCCACCCAGGAACCAAAGTTGCGCGGATAGCTGATGGTGACGGTGGCCATGCCCAGCGCGTCGCTCAAGCCGCTGGCGCTGACGGTCAGGGGGATGCCCGGGTCGAGCACGCCATTGCCGTTGCGGTCGTAGGCGGCGTCAAAAATGCCGTTGCGCAAGACGTCTTCGTTGGCGCAGCTGTAGTGGGGCAGGGCCAGGCGCCAGACGCCCGTGTCGGGGAATTCGGGCTTGTCCGCTTGCCACACGTACGACCCTTTGGCATAGCGGCTGGGCCAGGCGGCGGCCGTGATGGCGACGCCGGGCACGGCATTGCCGGCGCTGTCCGAGACGAACACGGCAAAGTCCTTTTGCAGCACGCTGGCCGAATATTCGCGCAGCGCGCTGCCCGTGCCCAGCTTGACCGACAGCGCTTGCCGCGCCACCGTCAGGCGCACGAGGGCCGTGGCGGCCGCTTGCGGGGCGCCTTCGATGCGGGCCTGGATCAGTACGCCATCGCGGCCGCTGTCGGCCGGTCCCGCCACATACACGGCGCGCGCCAGGCCGTCGCTGCCCGTCGGCACCCGGCCCGCCTGCCGCAGGTAGCCGCCGCTGGGGTCGCTCAAGATGGTAAACACGACGGGCGCATTCTTGACCAGGTTGTTCGCCGCGCCATCGCGCACCACGGCGCTGATTGTGCTGATACTGGTGCTGGCGTTGTCGGCCGAGGTGGCCGAAGTGCTCGTATTGGCGCGCAGCACGGCCGGCTCCGCCTGCACGGCCAGCTTGCTGGCGGGGCTCAATGGCGCGACGAATTCCAGCCGCGTCTGCGCCGAGGGTCCACCGGCCACGGCCGCCGTGATGGTGGCCACGCCCGCGTTGGCCGACTGCGCATAGCTGCGCGGCAAGTTGCCATTGCTGAAAGTCAAGCTGGCAGGCAAGGCCTGGCTGCAGGCGCTGTCCGCAAATAGGCTGCCGCGCGTGGTCGACAGGCTGGCGCTGCCCGATTGCGCCACGCCCGCCTTGTCGTAGCGCACGTCGATAGGCTGGCACGCGAGGGTCGCCACTTCCGGCAGCACGTCCGCGCCGCTGGCGTCCTGGTTCACGGCCGGACTCAGGCGCAGGTCGCTTCCCGCCACGGCATATGCTTGCGTGGCGGCGGCGCCCAGCGCGCTGACGGACACGGCATCCTTGCCCAGGCTGCCTGCCGTCAGGCGCAGCACCAGCTGGCCTTGCGCATTGCTGAGCGCCGCGCCGCCATCCTTGACGCGCACACTGTTGCCGGCGCCCGTGCTGTAGGCGATGGCGGCGCCGGCCACGGGCTTGCGCGTCGAGTCGCGCACGGTGACGGTGAGATCGGCGCCCTGGCCCAGCATCAAGGCGGACGGCCCCAGCAATTCCACGGTGCTGCCCGTGACGGCCACCGTGCCCTTGCCGCTGCGCGTGCCGACATTCGCCGTCACGATGATGCTGCGGTTGCTGTTGGCGCCTCCGGTGCCCAGCAGGGCGCGCGCCTGGCCGTTCTTGTCCGTCACGGCATCGACGCTGCCGAGGATGCCGGAATCGGCGGAAAAGGAAATCTTTGCGTTTGGCAAGGCCAGGTTGGCGCCATCCTTGACGAGGGCCGTGACGGCCACTTCGCCGCCGGCCAGGCCCGCCGAGGCCAGTTCCGTGCTGGAAAACACCAGGTTGACGGCGCTGGCCAGGCTGGCCGGCTCGGGCGGCGTGACGGGCGGAATCACAGGGGGCGTCACGGGCGGGGTGACAGGCGGCGTGACGGGCGGATTGATGGGCGGTGGCGGGCTGCCGCCGCAGCCTGCAGTGCTGTGCAGCGAGCAGCCGCCGGACGCCTGCGTATCGGTGCCGCCCCCGCCGCCGCAGCCGGCCAGGCAAACGAGGAAGGTGGCCAAGCTGGCGGCGGGCAGGTGGCGCAGGGGGGCGAGGGGCATGATGGTCTCCGGGAGCTTGCCGAGTTGCTCGGCATCAATTTCCCAAGAGTAGCTTTTGCGCGCGGCGGGTACTTGATGCAAAGCAAGCTTATGCTGTTGACCGAGCCGAACGGGTTTTGCTGGTGCAATGGCGTGCGTTCTGATAACATAACGCCCCTTTATTCAGGGAAGGGTCGACATGGCCAATGCTTGCGGCGTCGATTTCGGCACGTCAAATTCCACGGTAGGCTGGGCACGTCCCGGGCAGAGCACCATGCTCGGCCTGGAAGATGGCAAGACGACCTTACCGTCCGTCGTCTTCTTCAATGCGGAAGACGAGGAAGTCAGCTTTGGCCGCGCGGCGCTGGCCGGCTATCTGGCCGGCTACGAGGGGCGTCTGATGCGCTCGCTGAAGAGCTTGCTGGGCACCAGCCTCATCGATGGCCAGACGGAAGTGGGCGGCCGCGCCTTGCCGTTCCGCATGTTGCTCGCGCAATTCATTGGCGAAGTGAAACGCCGCGCCGAGCAGTCCGCCGGCCGCGAATTCTCGTCCGCCGTGTTCGGCCGTCCCGTCTTCTTTATCGACGACAATGCGCAAGCCGACCAGCTGGCGCAGGACACCCTGGCCGAAGTGGCCCGCTCCGTCGGCTTCAAGGACGTCGCCTTCCAGTTCGAGCCGATCGCCGCCGCCTTCGACTACGAGTCGCAGATCGGCAAGGAAGAGCTGGTGCTGATCGCCGACATCGGCGGCGGTACTTCCGACTTTTCGCTGGTGCGCCTGTCGCCGGAACGGGCGAAAAAGGCCGAGCGCCGCGACGACATCCTCGCCACGGGCGGCGTGCACATCGGCGGCACGGACTTCGATAAATACCTGAGCCTGTCTTCCGTCATGCCTCTGCTTGGCTATGGCAGCCGCCTGCACAACAATAGCGAAGTGCCGTCCAGCTATTATTTCAACCTGGCGACCTGGCACACGATCAACCTGGCCTACACCAAGAAAATCTGGGTGCAGCTGGCCGACGTGTGCCGCGATGCGCGCGAGCAAGACAAAGTGAAACGGCTGCAAACGCTGATCGACGAGCGTGCCGGTCACTGGCTGGCCATGAAAGTGGAAGAGGGTAAGATTGCCCTGTCCGATGCGGCCGAAGTGCAGCTGGAGCTGGACCGTTTGTCGCCCGCGCAAAGCCTGTTGCTCAAACGCACGCAATTCGACGACGCCATCGGCCACCTGTGCGGTTCCGTGGAAGAAACCGTGCTGCGGCTGCTGCGCGACGCGGGCGTGGCGCCGCAAGACGTCGACACCGTGTTCTTCACGGGCGGCTCCAGCGGCGTGCGCTTGCTGCGCGAAAAGATCGCCGCCCTGGTGCCGTCCGCGCGCAAGGTCGAAGGCGATTTGTTCGGCAGTATTGGTGCGGGTCTCGCGCTGGACGCCGTGCGCAAGTTCGGCTGATAAAATGTGCATGGCGGCGTTGCCGCGTCTTGCCCTGCGCATTTTATCGATACACCTACTGTTGCACCCACGAAAGAGCGCCCCATGAATGTGTTTGACAAACCGATCGTCATGATCGACTTCGAGACGACCGGCTTGTCTCCCGACATGGGCGACCGCATCACGGAAGTGGCCGCCTTGCGCATCGAGGGCGGGCGGATCACGGACCGCTATGTGACCTTGATCAACTGCAATGCGCGCATTCCCTCGTTCATCACGGGCTTGACGGGCATCACGCAGGCGATGGTGGACAAGGCGCCGCCCGTGGCCGAGGTGGTGCCGCAATTGCTGGACTTCATCGGCAGCGATGCCTTGTCGGCGCACAATGCCAGCTTCGATGAAAAATTCCTGCGCGCGGAAAGCGCCAGGCTGAACCTGACGCCGGCGCACCAGTCGCTCGTGTGTTCCTTGAAACTGTCGCGCCGCGTGTTCCCCGGCATGGCCAGCTACAAGCTGGGCTTGCTGTCTAGCCAGCTGGGCATCGCCTTCAAGAGCGCCGCCCACAGGGCCGAGTCCGATGCGGAAGTGGCGGCGCAAGTGCTGATCCATATCGGCCGGCATTTGCGCAGCAGCTACGGCATCGCCGATGTCGACGCCGACCTGCTCGTGTCGCTGAACAAGCTGGCTGCCGCCAAGGTGCCGCAATTCCTGCAGAAGCACCCATCACGCCGCTGATCGGCGTATCGCATCCAAGCGGGCTCATCAAAACGATATAATTTTGTTATTTCATTTGAGCCTGCTCAAGTCCTTTCCCCGCATCGAATTTAAAATTTAAGCAACACACGATTTCGCCGCCCTGGGCCGCCGTTTTGCGCGTGCTGCCGGCAAGCGCAATGTGGATGGGGGCGCACATGGACAAGCACCATACTGCCAGAGATAGTCATGAAGCGTATATCTGGTTCCGCACGGCTGCCGAGCAGGGCAATGCCTACGCCCAGTTCAACCTGGGATTGATGTACAAGAAGGGCGAGGGCGTGGCGCAGGACGATGCGCGCGCCTTTGTCTGGCTACGCCTGGCCGCGCTGCAAGGCCTCGCTTTCGCGCAGAACCACCTGGGCGCCCTGTATTACCACGGCCGCGGCGTGGCGCAGAGCGACGAAGACGCCGTGCTGTGGTTCCGCCGCGCGGCCGCCCAGGGCGATGCCTCGGCCCAGCAAAACCTGGGGCAGATGTACCGCAAGGGACGGGGCGTGCTGCAGAGCGACGAGCTGGCCCTGGCGTGGTTTTACCGCGCCTCCGAACAGGGCGTGGCCAGTGCGCAATCCTTGCTGGGAGAAGCCTATGCGCAAGGGATGGGCGCGAAAAAGAACGATGCGCTGGCCCTGGCCTGGTTCCGCAAGGCCGCGTTGCAGGGCGATGCGCAGGCGCAGCTGAACCTGGGGCTCGTCTACAAGCGGGGCCAGGGCGTGGCGCAAAGCGATGCGCAGGCACTGGCCTGGTTCCGCCAAGCCGCCGCCCAGGGCCTGGCCGTGGCGCAGCGGCAACTCGGCGTGGCGTATGCGGAAGGCCTGGGCGTGGCGCCCGACCAGTTGCGCGCCTATGCCTGGCTACAGCGGGCGGCCGAGCAGGATGACGCCGACGCCCAGTTCAACCTGGGCCTGATGCTGGCGCGAGGCCAGGGCGTGGACCGGGACGAGGCGCGCGCGGTCGTCTGGTACCGGCGCGCCGCGATGCAAGGCCATTGCATGGCGCAATACAATCTGGGCGGCATGTTTGCGGGCGGACGCGGCGTCGCCCGCGACTTGCGCCAGGCGCTGGACTGGTATGCGAAGGCGGCGGCCCAGGGCGCGTCGAATGCGCAGTTCAACCTGGGCGTGATGTATGCCAATGGCCAGGGCGTGGAGCGCGACGAGGTGTGCGCCGTGCGCTGGTACCGCACGGCCGCAGAGCAGGGCGATGCCAGCGCGCAAAACAACCTGGGCGTCATGTATGCGAACGGCCACGGCGTGCCGCAAGACGATGGCCTGGCCGTGCAATGGTATGCGCGCGCGGCCGGCCAGGGCCATGCGCTGGCGCAGTACAACCTGGGCGGCATGTACAACAGCGGGCGCGGTGTGGAGAAGGATCCCGTCTGCGGCTACATGTGGCTGGCGCTGGCGGCCGAGGGCGGCGACAGCGGAGCGGCCAGGGCACGGGAGGCTGCCGCCGCCAGGCTGGAGCCGGCACAGCTGGAAGAGGCGCAGCGGCGCATGCGGCAATGGCACCAGGTGCGCTCGCCGCCGCTGCCGCCGCCCGACTGAAGCGCCGGCACCGTGCGCGCAGCGATGCGCGCTGCATGCGATAATTGCTCCCAGGCATGTCGCGAAGGCGGCGCGGTTTTCGGCACAGTGAAAGGTGGAGCATGGTAAGGCAGGCAGGCGAGGATGCATCCGAGCAAAAAGTCATCGACGACATCGCCACGCATGGCTGGCATGGCGTGCATATCGGTGCTGACGAAGAAGGTCCCGGCTATGCTTTTACCATAGGCGCCGGCCACAGCTTCGGCCAGCCTGAATTGCTCATCATGGGCTTGCCGCGTTCCATGGCCCACCAGATACTCGACGTGGCGCTCGATACCGTGCGCAGCGGCGCCATCACGGATTTTACGGTCACCACGGACGCCTTGCTGGACGGCCATCCGTGCGCCTTCGTGCGCGTGCCCGTCGAGCAATACCGCAACTATGTCGGCTATGCGCGCTGGTATTACCAGGGCGATGATATTACCGTGTACCAGATCGTCTGGCCGTCGCGCGATGGCCATTTTCCGTGGCAGGCGCAAGCGAGCGCGCAGTACGTGGAGAGCCAGCCCCTGCTGGGACCGGCGCCGCCGGCCGCATGACGGCTGGCACCTCCGTCCGCATCGTGACCGGCACGGCGACCTTGTGCGTGTTCGACCCGGCCCTCCTGCGTCACAAGCTCGACGATGACTGCGACTGGTGGAGCATTCCCAGCGCGGAACTGGCGGCCGTGAATGCGGGCCAGGCGGCGTTTTTCAACGTGGACGGCGACGGCGCGTATGAAATCGCCTTGCACGCCGAACTTGCCGAGCCGCATGCGAGCGTGCACCTGGCCGTGGCATCGGGCCGCGTCTTCATCGGCGCCGGGGAAGACGTCACGGGCGGCGGCCTGGAACCGGACACGGCATACGGCGGCCTGTTCGTGGACGTGCCGGCGGGCAGCTACCGCGTGCAGGCGCGCCGCGATGGCGCATACATCAGCCTGGCATTCGTGCCCAATGCGCGCAGCGGCAATGCGTTTGCCGACCTCGTGCGTATTTGATGCGCCGTTGAACCCTGGCTAGGCATCCATGCGCGCCACGGCCGCGCCTTGGCGCCGGTCCAGGAACAGGCTGTTGCCGTGGATTTTTTTCGCCTGTTTCTTCGCTTCCGCCGCCTGCGTGGCGATCTGATGGTGCGTGTAGTACTGGTGCGCCTCGACCTTGATCACGCCCAGCGACAGGCTGATCAAGGAATAAAACACTTTCTTGCCTTGCCGGTCTTCGCTGAGGTAGCCGCCCCGTTCGCAGTCGCTGCTGCTGTAGTAGGCGGGGATGGCGGCCGCGAAGTCGTCCAGCATGGCCTGGCAGCGCGTTTCCCAGTCTTCGCTCTGGAACAAAATCATGAAATCGTCGCCGCCGATGTGGCCGATGAAATCGCGGTTCGGGTCGCAATGGCCGCTGAGGATTTCTCCCGTCAGCTGGATCACGTCGTCGCCCTTGCGGTAGCCGTACACATCGTTGAAGGGCTTGAAGTGGTCGAGGTCGCAATAGCAGACCCAGAAACGGCTGCCGCTGTGCAATAAGCGGTCGATATGCTCGTTGATGGGCACGTTGCCGGGCAGTTGCGTGAGCGGGTTGGCGTAGCGGGCCGCGTTGATCTGCATCTGCGTGATTTCGCGCATCAGGTCGTGGCCCGTGCCCATGCCCAGGTAGCGGCCGTGCTCGGTGATGATGAAGCCGTTGAACAGGTGGTGGGCATCGGACTGCACCATGGTGTAGCTGAGTTCCTGCAAGCTCGTCTCGTGGTCGGCGATCAACGGCGTGGCATCCATGAACAGGCTGCACGATTTCTTGCCATACAGTTCGCGCTGGTAGGGGCGGGCGAAGTGGTCGATCATTTCGAAGCGGCTGATCAAGCCCAGCGGCACGCCGTCGTCGACGACGGGGATGATCATCAGCTTCGGTTCCTTCAGGAAGATGTCGTACACCTCGTTATTATTGAGTTGCGGCGAGACGGCCGCCACCCGGTGCAGCAGCTTGCGGATGGTGGCGCCGTTCTTTTCCAGGCTGCTGCGCTGCGGATACACGGCCACGCCATTGCGTCCCAGTGCCTGCACCACTTCGGCCGGCAGGGCGCGCGCCGGCACCGCGTTGGGCCGGCCCAGGTGATACCCCTGGCCGAACGCCACGCCCAGGTCGCGCAAGACCAGCAATTCCGTCTGCGCCTCGATGCCTTCGGCGATTACCAGCGTGCCCGATTTTTCCGCGATTTCCTGGATCGAGCGCACGAACTGCAGTTTCACGGGGTCGTTGTTGATGCCCTGGATGAAATGCATGTCGATCTTCACGTATTCGGGCCGCAGTTCCGACCACAGGCGCAGGCTGGAAAAGCCTTCGCCCAGGTCGTCGATGGCGATCTGGAAACCCATGTTGCGGTAGTGCAGCACCGCCTCGCGCATCAGCTCGTAGTCATAGGTGGGCTGGTTTTCCGTCAGTTCGATGATGACCCGGTCCGGATTGATGCCGATGTGCTCGATGTATTCCAAGGTTTCGCCATGGCGCGCATTGCGCAGCAGCAGGCATTCCGGGCTGACGTTGAGAAACAGTTTTCCTGGCAGCTGCAGTTCGGCAAAGCGCTCGAGCACCACTTGCCGGCACAGGTGTTCCACTTCCAGGGTCAGGTCATGCGCGCGCGCCACCTTGAACAGATTCATCGGCGCGTGCAGGGGGCTGTCGGACGGCCCCCGTATCAAGCCCTCGTAGCCGATGATGTCGCCGCTGTGCATGTGGATGATGGGCTGGAACAGGGCGCTGAGCTTGCGGCCCGCCAGGATCTCGTGCAAGGCATCCGTCCCTTCGATGGCCATGCTGGCCGATGGGGGTTTCAGATAAGCCACGTTCGATGGCATCGCGGGGACCGGCGCGGCGGTGGCGGAAGGGAGGGCGAGAGTGTACATAGGCGGATGTGGCGGCAGGGCCTCTGGACGGGCCATGAACATGTTGCCGATAGTAAAGAAGATTTATGACAGCTTGATGAAACGACTTTTCTTTTGATAATGTTTCTTGTGTGAACGTCAGTTTGCCGATTCTATCGAAAGCGAGATTTATCATGGCAATCCAGCTAAATTTGCCAAACAAAAGATGGCAAATCCATCGGATAACTGTGCTTTAAAAGTGGCAATCCGCGCTATGATTTCTCTTGGCGAAAGTCAACATGGGCAGCCGCCGTGTGTGTGCGGCCTGCTTTCCTCGACATCCAACAATGAGACAAACAACCCATGCAATTACGTAGTGCAACCCTCATATGCAGCTTGCTGGCCGCTTTCGGTGGCAATGCCCTGGCACAATCCTGCCCGGCCGGCGACGGCGCCCCCGTGACGTATCCGGTCAGCAAAAAAGTCGACCAGCAAGACAGCTATTTCGGCACCACCATCGCCGACCCTTACCGCTGGCTGGAAGATGCCAACAGCGCGGAAACGGGCGCATGGGTCGCGGCGCAAAACAAGCTGACGCAATCGTACCTGGGCACCATCCCCGAGCGCGCCGCGATCAAGCAGCGCCTGACCAAGCTGTGGAATTATGAGCGTTTCACTACGCCAACCAAGCAGGGCGGCCGTTACTTCTACAGCCGCAACGACGGCTTGCAGAACCAGGCCGTGCTGTACACGGTGAAAAAGCTGACGGACGAGCCGCGCCTGTTGCTGGACCCGAATACCCTGTCGACGGATGGCACGGTGGCGCTGGCCGGCACCTCGATCAGCCCGAACGGCAAATACCTGGCCTACGCCACGTCCGCCTCCGGTTCCGACTGGAACGAGTGGAAAGTGCGCGACATCGAATCGGGCAAGGATTTGACGGACCACATCAAGTGGGCCAAATTCTCGGGCGCTTCGTGGACCAAGGACAACACCGGTTTCTTCTACAGCCGCTATGACGCGCCGAACGAGGCAACCAAGCTGGCCGATATCAATTACTTCCAGAAATTGTATTTCCACAAGATCGGCACGCCGCAAAGCGACGATGTGCTCGTCTTCGACCGTCCCGACCAGAAGGAATGGGCGTTCGGCGGCAGTGTCGTCAGCGACGATGGCAATTATCTGATCATCACGGCTTCGCAGGGCACGGAACGCAAGAACCGCGTTTTTTATAAGGACTTGCGCCAGAAGAACGCCAAGGTCGTGGGCTTGCTGGAAGAGTTCGACGCATCGTACTCGTTCATCGACAATGACGGTCCCGTCTTCTTCTTCAAGACGGACAACAAGGCGCCGAAATCGCGCGTGATCGCCATCGATACGCGCAAACCCGCGCCTGCCGACTGGAAAGAGATCGTGCCGCAAAGCGCGGAAACCCTGGTCGCCGTCAACCTGATCAACAACCAGCTGGTACTCGACTACTTGAAAGATGCGCAAACGCAAATCAAGATCGTCGATCTGAAGGGCAAGCTGGTGCGCGAAGTGGCCTTGCCGGGCATCGGTTCGGCCGGCGGTTTCGCGGGCAAGCGTGGCGACACGGAAACGTTCTACTCGTTCACCAGCTTCACGACGCCGGCGACCATCTACCGCTACGACATGAAATCGGGCAAGAGCACGGTGTACCGCCAGCCGAAGGTCGATTTCGACCCGAACGCCTTTGAAACGCGCCAGCAATTCTTCACCAGCCGCGACGGCACCAAGGTGCCGATGTTCATCGTCTCGAAAAAAGGCATGAAGCTCGATGGCACGAACCCGACCTATCTGTACGGCTATGGCGGCTTCAATATTTCGCTCACGCCAAGCTTCTCCGTGGCGAATCTTGCCTGGGTGGAAATGGGCGGAGTCTATGTGATGGCCAACCTGCGCGGCGGCGGAGAATACGGCGAAGCGTGGCACCAGGCTGGCACCAAGCTGAACAAGCAAAACGTCTTCGACGACTTTATTGGCGCGGCGCAATGGCTGGTGGATAACAAGGTCACCTCGCCATCGAAGCTGGCGATCGGCGGCGGCAGCAATGGCGGCCTGCTGGTCGGTGCGGCCATGACGCAGCGTCCGGACCTGTTCGCCGCAGCGATTCCGCAGGTGGGCGTGCTCGACATGTTGCGTTTCCACAAGTTCACCGTGGGCTGGGGCTGGGTGCCTGACTACGGTTCGTCGGACGACGCCGAACAGTTCAAGGCGCTGGTGAAATACTCGCCGCTGCACAACTTGAAGGCGGGCGGCTGCTATCCGGCCACCATGATCACCACGGCCGACCACGACGACCGCGTCGTGCCAGCCCACAGCTTCAAGTTCGCCGCCGCCGCCCAGGCAGCGCAAGGCGGCCCGGCACCCGTGCTGATCCGCATCGACAGCAAGGCTGGCCATGGCGCCGGCAAGCCGACGACCAAGCAGATCGAAGAAGTGGCCGACCGCTGGGGCTTCCTCAGCCGTTCGCTGAAGATGACGCCAGTGGTGGCGGAGCCGGCCAAGGTGGCGGCGCAGTAAAACACGGTAGGTCGGATTAGCGCGGCATCGCCGTGCGTAATCCGACACCACCTGTCATGTCAGCACGATGTCGGATTACGCGGCGTGCCGCCGCTAATCCGACCTACGCTGGCCTGCTTCCGTAATCCTCGCCAGCACCCCCTCCCCGAACACCGCCTGAAACGGCAAATCCTTGCGCTGCGCGTAGCCGATATAGCAATCGCACTTGAAGCGCGGGCAGCGGCGTTCCCTCAGCATGTCCGCCAAGTCATCCACGTACAGATTCCCCAGCCGCTCGGGCACGAAGTGGCAGCGCGCCAGTTCGCCGTCGCCATCGACGGACAGCGACGCTTCGCCCGCCAGGCACGGTTTGCCGCGCGAGGGAGACGGACGCCGGTTTTGCGCGAACCACGGGTCGATGGCGTCCAGTTCGGTCAGGTCTTGTTCGCTGTAATAGCCGGGGCCGCGCCGGTCGTAGGCGTTCAGCCACAGATAGACGTGGGCAGGCAGCGCTGCGCGCAGGGCGCGGATGGCGTCCAGGTGCTCGTTCATGGCGACCACGCCGACGGAGTAGCGCACGCCCATGGCATCGAGCTTCGCGCAGCGGGCGAGAAAGCGGGACAAGGTCGTCTGGTCCGGGTGGAAGGTGCACCACAGGCCGACCTTTTCCAGCCCGTCCATGTTCTCCAGCCAGTCCAGGGGGCCGGACAGATTCGTCTGCAGCGCCACTTGCCGTACGTGCGGCAGGCTGGCCAGGGTTTGCATCGCGCTCCGGTAGTGGCGCCGCACCAGCGCCTCGCCCCAGGGCGTGAACATCACGCTGATGTTCCGGTCTTGCGCCGCCACCCAGCTGGTAAAGCGCGCCACTTCGCGCGCGTCGCGGGCCAGCGCGGCGCGGCTGTCACGCTTCTTGGCGAACGGGCAGTAGCCGCAGGCGTAGTTGCAGCTCGATAGCGTACCCCGGTACAGCAGGGACAGCGTGCCCGCTTGCGCGAAACCCGGCGGCGCTGTCAGCACGCCTGGCCGCCTTCGGCCATCAGCGCGCGCACCGTCTCGGACGCCAGCCAGGGGCCGATGGTGTCGGCGTAGCTGTAGCCCCGGTCATTCAGGCGCAGCAGCGGGCCATTTTCTTCCACCAACTCCAGCGCGTGCAGCTCGGCCAGCTGCGGCAAGTCTGCTTCGCAGCGGGAGCCGAAGCGCGCCGCGTAGGCGTCGCGGTCCAGGCCCGGCTCCGTCAGCAGCGACTGGATCACGTAGCGCCGGCGCTGTTCTTCGTCATCGAGCTGGTAACCGTGTTCGGCCTGGGCGAAGCGCGCCTCGTCGAGCGCCAGATAGTTGTCGATGATGTTGATGGTATCAAGCCGCGCCACCGCGTATTGGCTCGAATAATGCAGGCGCGACGTGTACGAGCGGGCGCCCGCGCCCAGGCCCACCATGCCGTCGTTCTGGCAGCAGTACGAAGGACCATTCTGTTCCGGCGCATGGGGGGCACGGAACATGCGCATCGAGACCTGCTCGTAGCCCTGCGCGCGCAAATGGTCGCGCGCGGCCGCGTACAGGGCCAGGCGGCTGTCGCCGTCGCGCGCCAGCATGATGGGGTTGAGCGACTCCGCGCCCTGGCGGCGCGCCACTTTTCCAAGACCCGTCTGCTCGCGCACGTACAGCGGGTACAGATAGAGCTCCTCGGGCCGGAAGGCCAGCGCGCTATCGATGGAGGCCAGCAGGCTGGCGACGGTTTGCCCCGCGATACCGTAGATCAGGTCCAGGTTCAGGGTGGGGAAACCGGCCGCGCGTATCAGGCCGATGGCGTGGTGGACGGTGGCGTTTTGCTGGGGGCGGGCCAGCGCGCGCATCTCGCCGGCGGCAAAGCTCTGGATGCCCAGGCTGACGCGGTCGATGCCATGTGCGCGGCACACGGCCAGCCGTTCCGCCGTGATGGTTTCGGGCGAAGCCTCGATGCCGGCCGGCGTGTGCTGCAGGTCGATGCCGAGGATGTCGCGCGCGCCGCACAGCAGGGTGTCGAGCTGCGCGGGCGACAGATAGGTGGGCGTGCCGCCGCCCAGCGCGAAGCGGGCGAAGCGCCGTTCGCCCAGCGCGCCGTTGAGTGCGCGCATCTGCACCAGCACTTGCTGCACGTAGCGCTCGACCATGTCGGCGCTGGGGCGGGCCATGGCGAACAGATTGCAAAAGCCGCAGCGCATCTCGCAGAACGGGATGTGGATGTAGGCGAAGAGGGCGGAACGGTCCTGCTGCGCCCACAGGGGCGCCAGGGGCGCCGCCTGCGGCAAGGCGCGGTAGGCTGCCTTGTGCGGATACGAATAGGAATACGCCTGGTAGGGCGTGTGGCGCATGCGTTGCGCCAGGGTGCCCGGCTGTTCGGATGGGTTCACGGTGCGGCTCCCTTGGAATGCGGTGGTAAAGAGTCAATGAAAAAGTGCGCGTAAGGTACGTTCCACACGCTGTCGTGGGCGACCCGGTGGCCCCGGTAGCCATCTTCGCCGTACGCGCTGCCGTGGTCCGAGCAGACGATGGCGAACGTGGGCGCGCGCGCGGCGCAGGCGGCGAATAGCGGCGCCAGTGCCCCGTCTACATAGCGCAGGGCAGCAGCGTGGCTGTCGAGGTTGTCGGCGCGGCAGCCGGGCAGGTAGGCGCGGTTCGGCGTATGCAGCGCGGCCACGTTGATGAACAAAAAAGTGCGTTGATCGTTTTGCGCCAGCAGCTGGGTCGCCAGCGCCACCTGTTTTTCGGTCGAATGGCGGCCGGCCACGCCCATGCCCGCGCTCCAGTGGCTTTCCTGGAACAGCGACGGCAGCACGGAGCCCAGCGCCGTCTGTTTGTTAAAGAAACCCACGCCGCCGATGCAGATGGTGCGGTAGCCGCGCGCGGCCAGCGCGGCGGGAAGGTCGGCCTCTTCGAAGGCCAACGTGTGCGGCGACGTCGTTTCGCTGCCGGCGAAGGCGGAAGCGAACAGGCGCGGGTGGCGGCCTGGCGCGGCCGGCGTGGGCAGAAAGCCCGCGAAGAAGGCTTGGTGCGCCGCATAGGTGAACGTGGCGGGCGAGTGACGGCGTTCCCACCCGCCGGGCGGTAAAAAGCGCCCCAGCACGGGCAGTTCGCCCGCCTCGTACAGGGCTTGCGCGACGTCGTAGCGCAGGGTGTCGAGCGTGATGAAGACGATGTCGTGGCTGCCGACGATGGCGTGCATGTCGGGGATGGTCGGTGTTTCTTTAAGCATGGGCCAGTTGCGCCGTGTATGTATCGATGCCTTGCCACAGCAAGCCGGGCAGCAGGTCGCCGAAGGCGTTCGCTTCGAGCACGTGGGCCTGGCCATGGCGCACGACCAGGTCGTAGCCCGTCACGTGGCTGGCCGGGAAGGCGCGCGCGGCCAGGGCTGCGGTGTCTTCCAGCGCGGCCAGGTCGGCTGCGTTCAAGAGGCCGGACGCGTCGCCGCGCCGGTTGTCAAGGTGCAGATTCGTCATCATGTGCTGTCCGATGCGCGCCACGCGGTGCGCGGGCTGGCCCGCCACGGTCACCACGCGCAGGTCGTAATGGCTGTCGCCGCAGCGCGGTTTGTTCAGCCACGCTTCCGCGTACAGTTCCTGTGCGGCCAGCGCGTCGACGAGGGCCGCGATGTCGGTACTCGTCTCGTAGCGCGCCATGCGCTTGACGTTGAACAGGCGCGTCCGGCCTTCCGCCCGCGACAAGGCGGCCGACGTGGTGGCTTGCTGGCGTCCGGCCCTGTTCCGACGGTAGGCGACGACGCCTGATGCGGACGAGCCGTAGCGCGGTTTCAAATAGACGCGGTCCAGGTCATGCTGGTGCAGCAGCGACTGCAGATGCTCGTAGCCCTGCACGGGTCCCAGCAAGTCAGGTATCGGCACGTCGTGCGCGGCCAGGTGGCGCTGGCAGGCCAGCTTGTCCGTCATGCGGCTGATTTCGGCCGGCGCATTGAATACGCGCGTGTGCGGCAGGTCAAGCAGTTGCGCCGCCAGGGCAGTCATGGCGGAAGTAAAACCGGCAAACCACGCATCCATGGCCAGCAGTTCGCCGTGTTCGGGCGCGGCGACCGGCGGACGCCCCAGCAGCCGGCAGCCCGCCTGCAGCAAGAGCCGGTGGGCGGCGGGATCGTCGCCGGGCGGTTCGATCTTCAGCAAGCCAGGCTGGCGCAAGGCTTCCTCGAGCAGCGCCGGCTGCGCCAGCCAGTCGCGCCATTCCAGCACCTGCGCGGGCGGCAGGCGCAGTTGCGCGCGCGCCGCCTGCATCAGGCGCACGCGCTTGCTGCCCTGTGTCGCCAGCAGGGTGAGAGGCGTGTGCAAAGAGTGAATCCGCTTATTCTCCGACGGCCACGTAACGGTAGCTTTCGCCGTCGTCTTCATCGGCTTCCTGCGGGTCGTCCAGCACCACCTCGAAAGGCAGCGCCTTCAGTTTCGCCTGGTTTTCTTCCGAGATGTAATGGTGCGACAGGTCCAGGCGCTTCAGGTTCCCCAGCTGCGTGTGATTGAGCACGGCCACGGCGCCCAGGTCACCGATGGTGCCCAGCGACAGGTCCAGCGTGTCGAGTTGCGCCACCAGCGGTTCCTCGGCCAGCCAGACAGCCAGGTCGTCGGCGATTTCCGCGTCGCGCAAGCCCAGGTATTTCAGGGTCGGCACGGTCAGTTGTGCCAGCACCTTGCGGTACAGGTCCACGTCGCCGGAAAAGCCATAGTCGTCCGTGCCCAGCCACAGTTCCAGGTGTTCCAGCTGCGGCATGCTCGATTGCGCCAGCGCTTCGGCGATCTTTTGATCGAGGCCGCCTGCTTCGATGGTGAAGCGGCGCAGGTGCTGGTGCGCGAACGGCTCGATGACGAGTTCATTGCCGCCGCGGATGCGCAGCTCTTCCAGCAGCGGGAAGGCATCGAGCAGCGGCTTGTAGCTGCCTTGCACGATCCACGAGATTTCGCATTCCTCGTACGTCATGTCGCCGATGAACAGGGCGCGCAGCTTCGGCAGCTGCGGCGCGTGGGCGATCAGCGCGGCCATCACTTCGTCGGCGCCCGATTCGTACGGGTCGCCCCACATGCCGATGATCAGCGCTTCGAGCGCGCCCTTGTCGGCCTTGTCGAGGAAGCCCGCGATCAGTTCATCCATCTTGCGCTTGTCGTCGTACTCGAGCGACAGACGGTAGACGATGCCGGGCGAGGCGTCGAACGGCAGGTCCGGGTCGTACTGGACGACTTTCTTGTCGTGGAAGGTGGTGGTGCTGTCGGAAATGGTCATCGCTGTGGCTCCGTGTGGGCGGTGGAGGCCTGGATGCCGCGCGCAGTGTGGCGGAGGGACGAGCCGGGATGTGCCGCGACGCTCTGCGAAGACATCCAGGCCTGGAAATCTTGTCTATACTAAAATCTTAGCATAGCCATATGGACATATTGCGCACTGCTGGCGGCGCCTACCTGTGGATGACTACGAGCAGGGCCTTGCCCTCGGTCTTGCCCAGGTTGCGTATCGTATGCGGCTGGTCCGCCGGATAGCGCGCCGTGCCGCCATTCTTGACCTTTTTCTTCGCCGCCCCCACTTCCAGCTCCAGGTTGCCGTGGATCACCGTCAAATGCTCGGTGGTGCCCGGGTCGTGCGGCTGCGACGCCAGTTCGCCACCGGGCGCCAGGGTCACTTCATACCATTCGTATTTGCCGGCCAGTTCCATCGGTCCCAGGATGCGCAGCACGTAGCCCGCGTGGTCGCCGGGCAGGGTGGGGGTTTCATGGGCATCCGTGATGCGGATGGTTTCCACGGCTTTTTCCGCGCTCGACAGCAATTCGCCGATCTGCACGCCCAGGGCATTGGCCAGGCGCCACGTGATGGCGATGGTGGGATTGGCTTTTTCGCGCTCGATCTGCGACAGCATGGACTTCGAGACGCCCGCGATGCGCGACAAATCCTCGAGTGTCAGGCCGCGCGCCAGGCGCAGCCGTTGCAGGGTGGCACCCACTTCAGGGGGAGAATTGGTCGAAACGCTGGTTTTCATCGGCAGGTGGCTTGCAAAGTTCAAAAGGCTTGGGTAATATCCACTATATTGAATTTCAGTTCGAAATAGTGGATTTTGAAGGAAATCACGGAAACGTGTAGACTTCAAACAGCGCTTCACGGTACAGCATACCGCGCGCACCGGTCAAGCGACGGCTTTTCCCCTATGGCAGCCAATACAACACGCATACAACAGGGACACACAAGGATCATCATGAGCGAGCAAGCGAAGAACACCTTTTTCAGCGGTCTGCAACAGAACCTCGATCAACTGCGCACGCAAGGCTTGTACAAGCCCGAGCGCGTGATCGCCTCGCGCCAGGGCGCTGAAGTGGTGTGCGACGACGGCCGTACTCTGATCAATATGTGTGCGAACAACTACCTGGGCCTGTCCGGCGACCTGCAGACGCAGGAAGCGTCTATTGCCGCCACGCAAAAATACGGCTACGGCCTGTCGTCCGTGCGTTTTATCTGCGGCACGCAAACCGTACATAAAGAACTGGAACAGGCGATTTCCGCCTTCCTGGGCACCGAGGACACGATTTTGTACGCGGCCGCCTTCGATGCCAACGGCGGCGTATTCGAGCCCCTGTTCGATGAAAACGACGCCATCATCTCGGACGCGCTGAACCACGCTTCCATCATCGACGGCATCCGCCTGTGCAAGGCCGGCCGCTACCGCTATGCGCACAACGACATGGCCGACCTGGAAGTGCAGCTGCAGGCGGCGATTGCCGCCGGCAAGCGCCACAAGGTCATCGTCACGGACGGCGTCTTCTCGATGGATGGCACGATTGCGCAACTCGACAAGATCTGCGACCTGGCCGACAAGTACGGCGCGCTGGTGATGATCGACGAATGCCACGCTTCTGGCTTCATGGGCGCGACGGGCCGCGGCACGCACGAACACCACAATGTGATGGGCCGCATCGACATCATCACGGGTACCCTGGGCAAGGCCTTGGGCGGCGCCATGGGCGGCTTTACCTCGGCGCGCAAGGAAGTCATCGACACCCTGCGCCAGAAATCGCGCCCCTACCTGTTCTCGAACACGCTGGCGCCATCGATCGCCGGCGCTTCGCTGTCGGTGCTGGAGCGCCTGGCCAAGTCGACGGAACTGCGCGACCGCCTGCATGACAACACGGCGTTCTTCCGCAGCGAGATCGAACGCATCGGCTTTACCATCAAGCCGGGCACCCATCCGGTGGTTCCCGTGATGCTGTTCGACGCGCCCGTGGCACAGAAATTCGCCGCCCGCCTGTATGAACTGGGCGTGCTGGTGACGGGCTTCTTCTACCCGGTCGTGCCGATGGGCCAGGCCAGGGTCCGCGTGCAGCTGTCCGCCGCGCATACCCGCGAGCAGCTGGTGCAGGTGCTGGCCGCCTTCGAGCAGGCCGGCAAGGAACTGGGTCTGCTGACCACCACTACCACGACCAACTAACAAGAATTCAGGAAAATAGCATGGAACGCATCTTAGTCATTGGCGCAAACGGCCAAATCGGTAGTGAGCTGGTGGGCGCGCTGGCGCAGCAGCACGGCGCGGACAACGTCATCGCCAGCGACATCGGCACGAACAATCTGTACCAGGCCAAGCGCTACGCGCAGCTGAATGTGCTGGACAAGGACGGCCTGGCGAAGCTCATCGCCGACGAGAACATCACCCAGGTGTACCAGCTGGCGGCCATGCTGTCGGCCACGGGCGAAGCGGCCCCTTTGAAGGCGTGGAGCCTGAACATGGATGGCTTGCTCAATATCCTGGAACTGGCGCGCGAACGGGGCGAGGCGGGCAAACCGCTGCGCATCTTCTGGCCATCGTCGATCGCCGCCTTCGGCCCGAACACGCCGCAAGTGAACACGCCGCAAATGACGGTGATGGACCCGACCTCGATGTACGGCATCAGCAAGCTGGCCGGCGAGCGCCTGTGCGAATATTACTTCAACAAGTATGGCGTGGACGTGCGCAGCATCCGCTACCCTGGCATCATCAGCTACAAGTCGCCTCCGGGCGGCGGCACCACCGATTACGCCATCGCCATCTTCCATGCGGCCTTGCGCGGCGAGCGCTATGACTGCTTCCTCGATGCGAACACCACCTTGCCGATGATCTACATGCCCGACGCGATCCGCGCCACCATCGAACTGATGGACGCGCCGGCGGCATCGATCAAGATCCGTTCGTCCTACAATGTGGCGGGCGTGTCGTTCAACCCGGAGCAGCTGGCGAAAGCCATCGTGCGCATGGTGCCGGACTTCAAGATCAGCTACAAGCCGGACAGCCGCCAGGCCATCGCCGACAGCTGGCCGCAAAGCCTGGACGACAGCAAGGCCAGCGCGGACTGGGGCTGGAAGGCGCAGATCGGCGTCGAGCAGATGGTCACGGACATGCTGGCCAATGTCGATGCGGGGCAGGCGGCCAAGGCGGCCTGAATTCAGACCGGCATTTATAAAAACATACTAATATAAAGAGACACTACATGGATATGAGCGTATTTGACCTGTTTAAAATCGGCATCGGGCCGTCGAGTTCCCACACGGTGGGACCGATGGTGGCGGCCCGGCGTTTTCTGGTCGAATACGGTCCGCTGGACCAGGTGGTGGGCGTCGAGGCGGCCCTGTATGGCTCGCTGGCGCTGACGGGCGTGGGCCATGCCACCGACAAGGCCGTCATTCTTGGCTTGATGGGCGAAACGCCGCAGGACGTGGCGCCCGACGAAGTCGACAGCAAGCTGGCCGCCATCGAGGCGGCCGGCGAGATCGCGCTGCTGGGCACGCACGTGGTGCCGTTCACGGCCGCCACGGGATTGATCTGGCACAAGAGCGAATCCCTGCCCGAGCACCCGAACGGCATGCGTTTTACGCTGAAACTGCTTGATGGCAGCCGGGTCGACAAGGTGTATTACTCGATCGGCGGCGGTTTTATCCGCGAGGCAGGCGAAGCCCAGGCGGAAGCGGCCGTGGAGTCGGCCGCTGCTGCCCGCGTCGTCTTCCCCTTCGACACCATGGAGCAGTTGCTGGCGCATGGTGTGGAAAGCGGCCTGTCGATCCCTGAAATGCTGCGCGCGAACGAGTGCGTCAAGCGCAGCGACGAGGAATTGAACGCGGGCCTGGACCGCATCTGGCACGTCATGCGCGACTGTATCGCGCACGGGCTGGAAACGACGGGCAACCTGCCGGGCGGCTTGAACGTCAAGCGCCGCGCCGCCAAACTATGGCGATTGGCGCAGGAAGCGAAGGCGTCCGACAACCGCGCCAACGACTTGCCGCACGACGCCGTGCACCTGGTCAGCCTGTACGCGATGGCCGTCAACGAGGAAAACGCGGCCGGCGGGCGCGTGGTGACAGCGCCGACTAACGGCGCCGCGGGCATCATCCCGGCCGTGCTGCGCTACTACGCGCAGGATTGCCGCCCCAGCGATCCCGTCGGCGGCGTGCGCCGCTTCATGTTGACGGCAGCGGCCATCGGCATGCTGTGCAAACGCAATGCCTCGATCTCGGGCGCCGAAGTGGGTTGCCAGGGCGAAGTGGGCGTGGCCTGCGCCATGGCGGCGGCCGGCCTCGTGGCGGCTTTGGGCGGCACGAACGAGCAGATCGAAAACGCGGCCGAAATCGGCATCGAACACCACCTGGGCATGACGTGCGACCCCATCGGCGGCCTGGTGCAGATCCCCTGCATCGAACGCAACGGCATGGGCGCCGTGAAAGCGATCACGGCCGCCTCGCTGGCGCTGAAGGGCGACGGCACGCACTTCGTCAGCCTCGACGAAGTCATCGAAACCATGCGCCAGACGGGCGCGGACATGCAGGACAAGTACAAGGAAACGTCCTTGGGGGGCCTGGCGGTCCACGTCATCACGGTGAACCACGCAGCTTGCTGATGCGCCGGTGGCGGCGTCGGATTACGCGCTCACGCGCTAATCCGACCTACGGTGAATGGCAATGTCGCAGGTCGGCGTAGGTCGGCTTAGCGCAGAGCGCGTAAGCCGACAAGCACCATCGAATACCTCACTCCTCCTCAAACAGCTGCTCCAGCCTCCGCGGGTAGTGATTCAAGAAATCGCGCGTCACGGCATAGTGTTCCGTGTCTTCATACGCCACTTCATGGATGCCGCCGCCCGTAAACATCAGGATTTTCGCATTCGGGTAGGCGAGCAGAATCGGCGAGTGGGTGGCGATGATCAGCTGCGAGTCGTCCTGCACCAGCTGGTGGATCACGGATAATGCTGCCATCTGGCGGCTGGGCGACAGGGCCGCCTCGGGCTCGTCCAGCAGATACAAGCCTTTGCCCCGCAGCTTGTTGATCAGGGTCGCCATGAACGCTTCGCCGTGCGATTGCGCGTGCAGCGACTTGCCGCCATAGCTCTCCAGGTATTCCAGCGGCATCTCGTCCATATAGGTGGCGACGTTGAAAAAGCTCTCGGCGCGCAAAAAATAACTGTCGTCCGGTTTCTTGTAGCTCTTGCTCAGGCGCAGATGCGCATGCAAGCCCGATTCCTCGTCCGAGGGCAGGGCGATGCGCACGTTGCGCGTGCCGCCATCCTTGCCGAAGCCCAGCCCCACGGCCAGCGCTTCGAGCATGGTCGACTTGCCGCTGCCATTTTCGCCCACGAAGAACGTCACGTCGGGGTGGAAGTCCATGTGCACGAAGTCGCGGATGGCGGGGATGGTGAACGGATAGTGATCGAGGTCGACGACGGCGTCGTGGCGCAGCGCGGCGCTTTGCAGATACGGTTTTTTACTCAGCGACATGACCGCTTCCATGAATGGCCGCAATGCGGCCGACAAATACGAGTGTGGCGCAAATCAGGCGCATGCGCCAGTACGCGTGCCCATCTTTATGCGGGGCGTTGATCTCGCCATAAGAAATTTCCAAAATGCAATGCTTTTGCCTGTGCCTGGCGCTGCTGTTTGACAACAGGGACGGGGGCCAGGACGGCTGCGTGCGCATGCGATTCGCCTTGGGGGGCGGCTGGCACTATAATATCCGCTGCCATTCATGATAAACCGCACTCAGCTCAACTGGACTCTTCAAATCTATGCATTACGTGTCTACCCGCGCTGACAAAGCGCCATCGAATCTGCAGCAATTCTCCGACATCCTCCTGGGCGGCCTGGCCCCCGATGGCGGACTGTATCTCCCTGAACACTACCCGCAAGTCACTGGTGCCGAGCTCAATGCCTGGCGCACATTGTCGTATGCCGACCTGGCCTACGAAATCCTGAAGAAGTTCGCCACCGATATCCCGGCCGCGGACCTGAAGGCACTGACGGCGAAAACCTATACCAAGGCAGTCTACAAGAACGCCCGCGCCGGTGAAAACGCGGCCGACATCACGCCGCTGCGCGTGCTCGAAGAAAACATCATCAAGGGCGGATCGACCACGCTGATCCTGCAGGCGTTGTCGAACGGCCCGACCCTGGCCTTCAAGGACATGGCCATGCAGCTGCTGGGCAATCTGTTCGAATACACGCTGGCCAAGCACGACGCCGAACTCAATATCTTCGGCGCCACGTCTGGCGACACGGGCAGCGCGGCCGAATATGCGATGCGCGGCAAGAAGGGCATCCGCGTCTTCATGCTGTCGCCGCACAAGAAAATGAGCGCCTTCCAGACGGCGCAGATGTTCAGCCTGCAAGACCCGAACATCTACAACATCGCCGTCGAAGGTGTGTTCGACGATTGCCAGGACATGGTGAAGGCCGTGTCGAACGACTTGCCGTTCAAGGCCAAGCAGAAGATCGGCACCGTCAATTCCATCAATTGGGCGCGCGTCGTGGCGCAGGTCGTGTACTACTTCCGAGGCTACCTGGCGGCCACCACCAGCAACGAACAAAAAGTGTCGTTCACGGTGCCATCTGGTAATTTTGGCAATATCTGCGCCGGCCATATCGCCCGCATGATGGGCTTGCCCATCTCGAAACTGGTGGCGGCGACGAATGAAAACGACGTGCTCGATGAATTCTTCCGCACGGGCGTCTACCGCGTGCGCAAGTCGGCCGAAACGTACCACACGAGCAGCCCGTCGATGGATATCTCGAAAGCGTCGAACTTCGAGCGCTTCGTCTACGACCTCGTGGGCCGCGACAGCGAGCGCGTGCGCGCCCTGTTCACGAAAGTGGAAACGCATGGCGGCTTTGACCTCTCCGGCAAGCCTGGCAGCGATGGCGACGAATTCAAGCTGGTGGCCAAATACGGCTTCAAGTCGGGCAAGTCCACGCACCAGGACCGCCTCGACACCATCCGCGACGTGGCCGACGACTACGGCATCACCATCGACACGCACACGGCCGATGGCATCAAGGTGGCGCGCGAGCACCTGGAGCCGAACGTGCCGATGATCGTGCTGGAAACAGCGCTGGCGGCCAAGTTCAACGAAACCATCCTCGAAGCGCTGGGCGTGGACGCGGAACGCCCGGCCGGCTTCGAAAACATCGAGGACTTGCCGCAAAAGTTCGTTGTGATGGGCACGGACGTGGAAAAAATGAAGGCGTATATCGCCGCCAATACGGGCTTGTGATGAGCGATCCGACTGCACAACGCAAACCCATGCTGTCGGTGGCCGAAGCGCAAGCCTTCATGCTGGGCGCGGCGCGCCCGGTGACCGAGGTGGAGCTGGTCGACACCATGCGCGCCAACGGCCGCGTGCTGGCCACGGCGCAGACGTCGACCCTGAACGTGCCCGAGCGCGACAACACGCAGATGGATGGCTACGCCGTGCGCGCCAGCGATTGCGCCAGCGGCGCGGCCAGCTTGCCCGTGTCGCAGCGCATCGCGGCCGGCCACGTGGGCCAGCCCTTGCAGCCGGGGACGGCGGCGCGCATCTTCACGGGCGCCTTGCTCCCGGACGGCGCCGATTGCGTGGTGATGCAGGAGCAGTGCACGGCGGCGGACGGCGTGGTGACGGTCAACCACGTGCCGCAGGCGGGCGAATGGGTGCGCCGCCAGGGCGAGGATATCCGCGCCGGCGGCGAAATCCTCGGTGCGGGCCGGCGCTTGCGCAGCCAGGAAATGGGCCTGGCCGCTTCCGTGGGGCTGGCGCAGTTGTCGGTGCTGCGCAAGCTGCGCGTGGCCGTCTTTTTTACAGGCGACGAACTGGCCATGCCGGGCGAACCTTTGGTGCCGGGCGCCGTCTACAACTCGAACCGTTTTACCTTGCGCGGCCTGCTGGAAAACCTGGGCTGCGAGATCACGGACCTGGGCATCGTGCCCGACAGCCTGGAAGCGACGCGCGCCGTGCTGCGCCAGGCGGCGCAGGGCAATGATTTGATCATCACCTCGGGCGGCGTGTCCGTGGGCGAGGAAGACCATATCAAGCCGGCCGTGGAAGCGGAAGGGCGGCTGAACATGTGGCAGATCGCCGTCAAGCCGGGCAAGCCGCTGGCGTTTGGCGAAGTCAATGAGGCGTTCTTTATCGGCTTGCCCGGCAATCCCGTCTCCAGTTTCGTCACGTTTTTGCTGTTCGTGCGCCCCTTCATTTTGCGCCTGCAGGGCGTGGCGGGCAGCCTGGCGCCGCGCAGCTACCAGCTGCCGGCCGCGTTCGAGCGCCTGAAGGCGGACAAGCGCAACGAGTTCCTGCGCGCCAAAGTCAATGACGAGGGCAAGCTGGAATTGTTCGCCAACCAGAGTTCGGGCGTGCTGACGTCCACCGTGTGGGGCGACGGCTTGATCGATTGCCCGCCGGGGTTGTCGATCGCGCGCGGCGACATGCTGCGCTTCATCCCGTTTAACGAATTGCTGTACTAAGGAAGTATCGATGAAGATCAATCTGCGTTTTTTCGCCAGCGTGCGCGAGCTGGTGGGCACGGGCCAGGAAGTACTGGAAGTAGCCGGGCCGCTGACGGTGGGCGAGGTGAGAACCCTGCTGATCGGCCGCGGCGGGAACTGGGAATACGCGCTGGCGCAGGGCCGCGCGCTGCGCACGGCGCATAATCAGGTGATGTGCGACGCCGACACCGTGATCGGCGAAGGCGATGAAGTGGCGTTCTTCCCGCCCGTGACGGGCGGCTGATCCCGCTTTTCAAACAAGACGGCCACTTCATCGAAGTGGCCGTTTTTTCATGACGACCTGGTTTTTGGCTTGTCACCGCTGCACGTGGCGCAGGCGATGGCCTTCCTGTAGCGCCAGTACTTCGAGCCGATGAAGATGGCCGACGCCACCAGCGACCAGGCCAGCGCGCTGAGGATGTCGGCGCCGCTGGTCGTGCCCTTGCTGTATTCGACCACCGTCAGGATGATGAATAAGATCGAACTGGCCAGCAAATAGCGGGAAATCCAGAATCCTGCGCCCATGTGTTTCTCCTCTTGTCGTCGCGTTGTCGCGTGAAGTCCAGCCGCCGGTCGCTGCGGCATATCAGCGCAGTATGCCTCATTTTTTGGCGATCGCGCCATCGGCCAGCCTTAACAACGCCAATCTCGACTAAAATGCCGGGGTTTTCACCGTCTTTCCAGCTTGCCATGACCCATTCCAGCCTTCCTCCGTTCCACATCGCCGTCATCGGCGGCGGCCCCGCCGGCCTGATGGCCGCCCAGGCGGCCAGCGAGCAGGGGGCGCGGGTGGAACTGTTCGACGCCATGCCGTCCGTCGGCCGCAAATTCCTGCTGGCGGGGCGTGGCGGCATGAACATCACGCATGCGGAAGACTACCAGGCTTTCGTCTCGCGCTACGGTAGGCCGGCGCGCTGGATCAAGCCGGCGCTGGACCAGTTCGGCCCGCAAAAGGTGCGCGACTGGGTACACAGCCTGGGCGTCGACACCTTCGTCGGCTCCTCGAACCGCGTCTTCCCTACCGACATGAAGGCGGCGCCCTTGCTGCGCGCCTGGCTGCACCGCTTGCGCGAAGCGGGCGTGCAATTTCACATGCGCCACCGCTGGACGGGCTGGCGCGACGGCCAGCTGGCCTTTGCCACGCCGGATGGCGAACGCCTGCGCTCCTTCGACGCCGTGATCCTGGCGCTCGGTGGCGGCAGCTGGGCGCGACTCGGTTCGGACGGCGCCTGGGTGCCGCTGCTGCAAGGGCAGGGCGTGGCCGTGGCGCCCCTGGTGCCGGCCAATTGCGGCTTCGATGTGGACTGGAGCGCGCATTTCAGCAGCCGCCATGCGGGCGAACCGCTGACGACGGTAGCCATCTCGGCGCGCGATATCGAGGACTGCATGATCAAGCGCCAGGGCCAGTTCGTCATCACGGCGGGCGGCGTCGAGGGCAGCCTGATCTATGCCTTGTCGGCCGCGCTGCGCGAGCAGATCGCGCGCGACGGCAGCACCACCATCTGGCTCGACCTGGCGCCCGACCACACGCATGAACGCGTATTCGAGGAAGTGACGCGCCCGCGCGGTTCCCGCTCCATGTCCAGCCACCTGAACAGCCGTCTGGGCATCAAGGGCGTGAAATCGGGCTTGCTGCGCGAATGCCTGAGCGCTGCCGACTTTGCCGACGAGGCCAGGCTGGCGGCCGCCATCAAGCTGCTGCCCGTCACGCTCAAGCGTCCGCGCCCCATCGATGAAGCCATCAGCAGCGCCGGCGGCGTGGACTTCGACGGCATCGACGGCAGCATGCTGCGCGCCATGCCGGGCGTGTTCGTGGCGGGGGAAATGCTGGACTGGGAAGCGCCGACGGGCGGCTACCTGCTGACGGCCTGCCTGGCGCAAGGCAAGGCGGCCGGCGAGCAGGCGGTCAGTTGGCTGGAAGGGAATTTTTGAAATTACAACAGCATTTGATCGTTAGCGCCACGACGCTGTTCACAATCGTAGCGAGCGGCCCCGAGTTGTGGCTGAGAAGCGCAGCTGTACTCTAGTACAGCGAGCATCGCCAGCCGCAAATCGCGCCGCGCAGTAGATTGTGAACTGCGTCATCATTAATGCCAGATGATGTCGCCTGAACCGCTTTTCTGGGTCTCGCGCTGGCGCGGGTTGCCGTGAACGTGGATGTCGCCGCTGCCGCGCAGGGTCAGATTGGCGGCGTCGCGCACGAAGACGGTGCTCTGGCCCGAGCCTTGCAGGCTGACGCTGGCCTTGTCGGCGGCCAGGTGCTCGGCATCGATATCGCCTGAGCCGCTCAGGTCGGCACGCAGGAATTTCGTGTTGCCGCTGGCGGCGATGCGCCCGGAACCCACCATTTCCAGCACCACGCTGTCGCTGTTGCCGCCGTTGATGTCCAGGTCGCCGCTGCCGTTGACGGTCGCTTGCACCTGCTTGTAGCGGCCCGTGAAGCTGACGTCGCCCGAACCCATGACTTCCAGGATAAAACTGTCGCCGGAAAAGCCCGTGATCTTGGTGTCGCCATTGCCATGCACTTCGACGCGCACGAGGGCCGGCAGCACCAGTTCCACCTGCAGCGGCTGGCGATGGTGGAACAGCATGCCTTTCGGGCCGATATGCAGGGTCGTGCCATCGGCCGCCGTGTCGACGTTCGACAGCAGCCGCTGCTCGCCGCTCACCTTCATCGATGGCGTGGCGCCGCGGCGCAGCACGAGGTCGATGGGGCCGGCCAGGTCGATGCTGGTGATATTGGCGGCAATCGGGCGCGTTTCGCTGCGTACGGCGCGGCCGGCAGCGCTGCTGGGGTTGCTGATTCCCTTGGCGCGCAGCGCCGCATACGACATGGCGATCAGGACCAGGGCCAGCAGGAACATGGACAGGCCGACTTTGAATAAGCGTTTCATGGCAGCCTTTCTAGTGACCTTTGAGGAGGGAAACATTCATCGCGACATAGCGCTTGATGCCGATCAAGGTATAGCGCGTGACGACCAGACTGAGCAGGAAGATGGCGATGCCGCCGAGCAGCATGCCCATGCCGAAGACGGTTTGCGTGGTGCGCGCATCGCGGTCCATGTCGGTGGAGATGCGGATGCCGCCGCCGGCCAGCGCTTCGGCCCGCTCCATCATGCGCGACGACGCGCCCGGCGCCTCGGGTTCTGTTTTCACGGGGCCGGGCAGGTGGTCGATTTCGATGCCCGCGTCGCCGATGGTGATGCGCGTTTCGCGCCGCTCGCCGCCTTCGCTGCCGTCATCGTCATGGATGAAGACGTGGCGCAGGGGGCCGTCGAGCACCAGTTCGTTAGCACCGGACAAGCCGCTGGCCGTGATGGCGATGCCGGCCAGGTAAAAGCTCAGGCCGACGGCATACAGGGCGGCCAGCAAGGCCGCGTACACGGCGGCGGGCACGACCATGAACAGGTTGAAGATGGCCAGGCCCACCAGCGAGACGAGCAGGCGCAGCAGGTTGAGGGGGGTTTTCTTCTGTTCGAAGGCCTGGCGGTGGGTGCTGCTGCGCAAGGTGAGGGCGATCTTTTTCGGGTCGCCCAGTTCGTCGGCGATCTCGTGTTCGCTGCGGCCGGCCGCCGCGCCTTCGATGAAGGTCTGTTCGTAATAGTCCATGGTCTTGGCCACCAGGTCCGGCGGCAAGCCTGCCAGCGCGCGCCGCAGCGCCTCGAGATAATCTTGCTTGTTCATCATATTCTTCCTGTCCGTCCGCTTCGCCGCTTCATCCCACTGCCGGCAGCAGCATGCTTGCCTGGCTCAGCAGTAATGGCGCATGTGGCGCCTGCTGTCCGTGGATGACGATCAGGGTGGCCAGCGCCACGCAAGCGAGCAGCGCCACGGCTTTCAAGCTGTTTTTCAAGTGCAAGGTGGTGTGCATGGTATTCCCCGTGGCATGGCCGTTGTCGATGATCGGACTGTACCCAAGCGCACGCAGGTGCACCAGCACGGTGCGACAGAATGCAATTTCGCGGGGGCGAGCGACGCCAGGGGAGGATGCACCGTCAAGTCTGTTTTGCCGCCTTGCCCGTGTTCGCCATCCTGGCCGCCGCCACGCCGCTGCGCACGGCCGCCTCGATGGTGGCCGGATAGTCTTGCGTCCGGTCATCATTGGCCGTGTAGTCGCCGGCCAGCAGCAAGCCCGGCATGCCGCTGGCGTTGCCGGGGCGCCGCAGCTCCGGCGTGCAGGCAAAGGTGGCGCGCTTTTCCGTGATCAGCTGGGTCCAGGCGGGCTGCGCCAGTTCCGGGCGCCGCAGCACCTGCGCCAGCTGCGCGGCGATCGCCTGCGCCAGCGGCCCATGGCCTTGCTCGGCGGCAGGGCCGGACGCGCTGATGACGACGGCCAGCAAGCCTGCCTGGCTGGCGTCGAGCTGGCCCCGGTCGAAGACGAACTGGCCCCAGTGCTGTTGCTCCGGCGCATCGACGAGGGCGTAGAACGGCAAGTCCAGGTGCACGCTGGCGTCGTACTGCAGGTAGCAGGTGCTGATGGCTTCCGGCGTGAAAGCTTGCATGCGGTGAATGGCATCGGCCAGGCGCGCGTCCTGCACGGCTTGCAGCAGGCCGGCGGCCTGCACGGACGAGGTGGCCACGATGACGCCGTCAAAGCTGTCCCCGTCATCGAGCTGCCAGCGGCCATCGGGCAAGGCGTGCAAGGTGTCGACCTTGGCGCCCGTGCGCACTGCGCCGTCATGCCGTTCCACATAGCGGGCGGCCGCGTCGGGCAACAGGGTGGAGAGGTCCGCCTTCGGGATCAGCATGTCGGAGGCGCGGCGGCGGCTCGCGCCCAGGCTGTCGCGCAGCACGTTGATGAAGACGCGCGCCGAGGCACGCTCGGGCGGGGTATTCAAGGCTGCCAGGCACAGCGGGTGCCACATCAGGCGGTTCAAGGTGTCCGTCTGGTCGAAGCGCTGCAGCAATTCGGCTACCGTGCAATCGTTGTACAACTGCCAGCCCATCCATCGCATGGCGGTGGAAAAACGCATCAGGGACAGCTTGTCGGCGCCTTGCAAACCTTTGGCGCGCAGCAGGGCCCACGCCAGGTGCAGCGGTGCGGGCAGGCGCGGCGCGATGAAATCCATGCCTTTGGTGCCGGGCGGATAGCGCATCTGCAGGGGCAGGGTGAGGATCAGTTCGGCAGGGTCCTGTCCCGCGAGCTTGATCAGGCGCATGGTTTCCGTGTAGGCGCCCAGCAAAATATGCTGGCCGTTGTCGAGCACCTTCTTTTCCCGTTCGACCCGGCGCGCGCGCCCGCCCAGGGTGCGCGCCGCTTCGTAGACGGTCACCGTGTGGCCGGAGCGCGCCAGTTCCATGGCTGCCGCGCAGCCGGCCCAGCCGGCGCCGATGACGGCGTAGCGTTGCTTCACGCTACTCTCAGCCACGAACCCAGGTCTTCCAGGCCAGCCACAGTTTGCGGATCGGCGTGAGCGAGATGCGCTGTTTCAGCACGTGATAGCCGTCGCGCTCGACTTCATTGAGCAGGGTGCGGTAGATGGCGGCCATGATCAGGCCCGGTCGCTGGGCGCGGCGGTCTTCGGCCGGCAGCAGGGCGAATGCTTCGTCGTACGCTTGTTGCGCGCGCGCCACCTGGAAGCGCATGAGGTTTTCGAAGTTTTCGCTGTGGCGCGCGTTCAGCAGGTCGGCTGCCGTCACATTGAATTGCTGCAACTCGCTGATCGGCAGGTAGATGCGCCCCTTGCGCGCATCCTCGCCCACGTCGCGGATGATGTTGGTCAGCTGGAAGGCGTGGCCCAGCTTTTCCGCGTACAGCAGGGTTTCCGGGCGGGTCGCGCCAAAGATGCTGGCCGACAAGATGCCGACCACGCTGGCCACGTGCCAGCAATAGCGGCTCATGGCCTGGTAGTCGAGGTAGCGGGTCTGGTTCAAATCCATTTCCATGCCGTCGATGATGGCCTGCAAATGTTTTTCTTCCAGCTGATACATGTCCAGGTGCGGCTGCAGCGCGCGCATCACGGGATGCGTGGGGTTGCCCTCGTACATGGCCTTGACTTCCTTGCGCCACCACACCAGCTTGGTGCGTGCCACGGCTTCGTCCGTGCACTCGTCGACCGTATCGTCGACTTCGCGGCAGAACGCGTACAGGGCCGTGATGGCCTTGCGGCGTTCGGCCGGCAGGAACAGGAAGCTGTAGTAGAAGCTGGAGCCGCTCTGGGCGGCCTTTTGTTGGCAGTATTCGTCGGGAGACATAGTCAAAAGAGCAAGGGTTGCAGATCGAAGCCGCTATTCTATCGTCTTACAGAGTAGGCGACGGGGGAAAAGCCGTTTTTACTTGTGTCTCTTGATGCAAGCTTTTGCGCGACATGCGCAGGGCGCGCCAGAAAATGATCAGCCAGTCGCGTTTCTCCAGCTTGGGTCGGCGCCGGAACACGTCGTAGTTGACGGCTTCGATGCATTCCAGAATGCGCAAGCCCCCTTGCACCACCAGGCGCAGTTCCCAGCCGATGCGCCCGCGCAAACGCAGGGCCAGCGGCGCGCCCGACAGCATCAGGGCGCGCGTGCGGGCCACTTCGAAACGCATCAGGGCGCTCCACTTGCCGTGCGCCTCGGGCCGCTCGAAGGCGGCGGCGGAGACGGCAAAGCGGCTCAGGTCTTCCATCGGCAGGTAGATGCGCTCCTTTTGCTGGTCGATGGCGACGTCTTGCAAGAAATTAATTAGTTGTAAAGCTGAACATATCGCATCGGAATCGCGTACATTCTGTTCATCGGCCGCACCGTACAGGTGCAGCATCAGCAGCCCCACGGGGTTGGCGGAGCGGGCGCAGTAATCGAGCACGTCGTCGTAGCTGGCATAGCGCGTCGTTTCCACATCCTGCTTGAAAGCCGATAACAGATCGTGGAACGGCTTGAGCGGCAACTGATGTTTGGCGATCACGGCGGCCAGGCGTTCGAACATGGCGGCGTTCTCGCCGGCATGGCCTTCCTCGCGGGCGATGCGGCCCAGCGCCTCTTCGTAGGCGTGCAGGGCCGCCAGGCGTTCGGCCGGCGTGGCGTCGCCTTCATCGGCCAGGTCGTCGGCGCTGCGGGCGAAGGCATAGATGGCTTCGACGGCGGGCACCAGGCGGCGCGGCAGTAAAAATGATGCAACAGGAAAATTTTCGTAATGGTCTACAGGCATTGAACAGCTTCTCTAGTCTTGCGTTTGTCCGGCACCTCCGCAAACGCTGGAATGTGGACGGACGTTGTACGTCTCAAGATTAATGACGCAAAAGTCACTAAAACCTTTTACGCACGATTATAATTAATAACCAGAAAGTCATTAGGGGAAAATCGCTTCCCGCCATGACCAAGCTGATATTGTCACAAATTTAAGGATATCGCGTGCGAAAAAGTTTGGCTTGGCCCAAAGGGCAAGCAAAAAGTTTCTCCGCATAAAAATATTGCAGCCCGCATAGTAAAGGAAAATACCTTGTTTGCCCTGAAAACCCTGCGCCGCGAGACCGGCGCACCCGCACTTCCCGCCCTGCGGCTGATTGCCGCCGCCGCCCTGGCGCTGACCCTGGCGGCCTGTTCCAAGCCTGCCGTCAAGGTGGAAGACGTGCGCCCCGTGCGCGCGATGGTGTTGTCTAGCAGTAATGTTGACGTGAGTGCCGAGCTGTCGGGCGAGGTCGTGCCCCGCGTCGTGTCGCAGCTGGGTTTCCGCGTGGGCGGCAAGATCGTCGCGCGCAAGGTCGACGTGGGCGCCAGCGTGAAGAAGGGGCAAGTGCTGATGCAGCTCGACCCCGCCGACTTGCAGCTGTCGCAGGCGCAGGCCAAGGCCTCGCTGGTGAGCGCGGAAACGAACCGCGACCTGGCGCGCGCAGAATTGAAGCGCTACCAGGACTTGCGCGAGAAAAATTTCGTCAGCCAGGCCGTGCTCGATGGCAAGGACGCCACCTACAAGGCGGCGCAGGCGAACGTGGAAGCGGCGCAAGCCCTGTACCGGGGCCAGGCGAACCAGTCCGGCTATGCCAGCCTGCTGGCCGATGCGGACGGCGTCGTCACACGCATCGAGGCCGAAGTGGGGCAGGTGGTGGCGCCCGGCGCGCCCGTGGTGCAAGTGGCCAAGAGCGGCGAGAAGGAAGTCGTGATCGGCATTCCTGAAGACAAGGTGGAGACCTTGCGCAAGGTCAAGGATGTCACCGTGCGCCTGTGGGCCGACCCGCAGCAGGGCTTGCCGGGCAAGATACGCGAAGTGTCGCCCGTGGCCGACGCGGCCACGCGCACCTATATCGCCAAGGTCAGCATCCCGGACGCGCCGCAAGTGCGCCTGGGCATGACGGCCGTGGTGCAGTTCGCCTCGCAAACGGCCACGCCGCAGATCAAGGTGCCGCTGACGGCCTTGTTTAATGAAAAATCGCAAAGCTCCGTATGGGTGGTGGAAAACGGCGCCGTGAAGCTGGTGCCGGTGACGGTGGGCGGCGTGGCGGGCAATGAATTGCTGCTGACCTCGGGCGTGAAAGCGGGGCAGACGGTGGTCACGGCCGGCGTCAACCTGCTCAAGCCTGGCCAGAAAGTGACCATCCTCGGCGCCGAACTGGCCGGTAAACCCGATGCTGCCGCTGCCGCCGTCAGCGTGGGGGCGGCCAAATGAAGGGCGGCTTCAATCTGTCGCGCTGGGCCCTCGAACACATCCCGCTGACGCGCTACCTGATGGCTGTGCTGCTGATCGGCGGCATGCTCAGCTACGCCAGCCTGGGCCAGGATGAAGATCCCCCGTTTACCTTCCGCGCCATGGTCTTGCAGGCGTACTGGCCCGGCGCCACGGCGCTGCAGATGGCCGAGCAGGTCACGGACAAGCTGGAAAAGAAGCTGCAGGAAACGCCGTACATCAATGAAATCACCAGCTACTCGAAGCCGGGCGAAACCCTGATCCTGCTGGAGCTGCGCGAATCGGCGCCGCCCAAGGAAACCGCCGCCGCCTGGTACCAGGTGCGCAAGAAGATCGGCGATATCAAGGGCACCTTGCCGTCCGGCGTCGTGGGGCCGTTCTTCAACGACGAGTTCGGCGACACCTACGGTTCCATCTTCGCCCTGTCCGGCGACGGTTTTACCTACGCGGAAATGAAGGATTACGCGGACAAGGTGCGCCAGGAGCTGCTGGCCGTGGGGCAAGTGTCGAAAGTGGAACTGTTCGGCGTGCAGGATGAAAAGATCAATATCATCTTTTCTCACAAGAAATTTGCCCAGTTGGGCATTCCTTTCGATGCCATCGTGCAGCAACTGTCCGAGCAAAACAGCATCAATGCCACGGGCGTGCTGGTGACGCCGACGGATAACCTGCAAGTGCGCGTGACGGGCGCCATGCTTACCGTCAAGGACCTGGAAAACCTGGAATTGCGCGCCAACGGCACCACCTTCCGCCTCGGCGACTTTGCCACGGTGAAACGTGAATTCGTCGATCCGCCCAAGGACAAGATGCGCTTCAATGGCAAGGAAGTGATCGGCCTGGGCGTCTCGATGGAAAAGGGCGGCAACATCATCGACATGGGCAAGGCCCTGCAGGCAACCGTCACGCGCATGAAGAGCGAATTGCCGGTGGGCATAGAGTTGCAGCGCGTGTCGAACCAGCCGGAAGCCGTGTCCGCTTCCGTGGGCGAATTCGTGCACACTCTGATCGAAGCCATTTTGATCGTGCTGGCCGTCAGCTTTGTTGCGCTGGGCTTGCACACGAAACCGTTGCGCATCGACGTGCGCCCGGGCTTGGTGGTGGCGCTGACCATTCCGCTGGTGCTGGCCGTCACCTTCCTGTTCATGCGCCTGCTCGACATCGATTTGCACAAGATCTCGCTGGGCGCACTGATCATCGCGCTGGGCTTGCTGGTCGATGATGCCATCATTGCCGTCGAGATGATGGTGCGCAAGATGGAAGAGGGCATGTCCCGCTTCGACGCGGCCACGTTCGCCTACACGTCGACGGCCATGCCCATGCTGACGGGCACCCTGATCACGGTGGCGGGCTTTTTGCCCATCGGCCTGGCCAAGTCGGCCGCCGGCGAATACACGTTCTCCTTGTTCTCCGTCAATGCGCTGGCCCTGATCATTTCCTGGGTGGTGGCCGTCGTCTTCACGCCCTACATCGGCTACATCTTGCTGAAAGTGAAACCGCACGCGCATAACGACCATGAATTGTTCGATACGCCGAACTTCCGCCGTTTCCGCCGCGCCGTCACCTGGTGCGTGGAATGGCGCAAGACGACGATTGCCGCCACCCTGGCCATCTTTGCGCTTGGCATTTACGGCTTTAACTTTATCGAAAAGCAATTCTTCCCCGATTCCAGCCGCCCGGAACTGATGGTGGAACTGTGGTCGCCCGAAGGCACGACGTTTGCTGCCAACGAGAAACAGGTGAAGAAATTCGAGGCCTTCGTTGGCAAGCTCGATGGCGTGGAAAGCGTCACCAGCTATGTGGGAACCGGTAGTCCCCGTTTCTACCTGCCGCTCGATCAGATCTTCCCGCAGACCAACGTGTCGCAAGTGGTGGTCTTGCCGAAGAGCCTGGCCGACCGCGAACGCTTGCGCCAGCAAATCGTCGATGTCTTCAAGAAAGATTTTCCGGAAGTACGGGGCCGGGTCAAGTTGCTGCCGAACGGACCGCCCGTGCCGTATCCCGTGCAATTCCGTGTCACGGGACCGGAAGTGGCGGGTGTGCGCACCATTGCGGACCAGGTCAAGGACATCATGCGCGCCAATCCGAACACCCTGGGCGTCAATGACAACTGGAATGAATCGGTGAAAGTGCTGCGCCTGGACCTGGACCAGGACAAGATGCGCGCGCTGGGCGTCACCTCGAAAACGGTGATGCAGGCGGCCAATACGATTTTGTCGGGCACCGTCATCGGCCAGTTCCGCGAAGACAACAAATTGATCGATATTCAGGTGCGCCAGCCGCTGGAGGAGCGGGCGACGATTTCCGTGCTGAATGACACGAATATCCCGACGGCAACGGGCAAGTCCGTGCCCATCTCGCAGCTGGCCCGCGCGCATTTCGTGTGGGAACCGGGTGTCGTTTGGCGCGACAAGCGCGAATGGGCCATTACCGTGCAGTCGGACGTGGTAGACGGCATCCAGGGCGCGACGGTCTCGACGCAGCTGGCGCCGCAGCTCGACGCCTTGCGGGCCAAAATGCCGGCTGGCTACCGCATCACGGTGAAAGGCGTGGCGGCCGACAGCGGCGAGGCGGAAGCGTCGATTGCGGCGAACTTGCCGCTGGCGATCTTCATCATCTTTACCTTGCTGATGCTGCAGCTGCACAGTTTCTCGCGTTCCCTGCTGGTCTTCCTGACGGGGCCGCTGGGCGTGGCGGGCGCCGCCTTTGCCTTGCTGCTGCTGCACCGTCCGCTGGGCTTCGTGGCCAACCTGGGCATCATCGCGCTGTTCGGCATGATCATCCGCAACTCCGTGATCCTCGTCGACCAGATCGAGCAAGACATCAACGATGGATCTGCTCCGTGGGATGCCATCATCGACTCGGCCGTGCGCCGCTGCCGCCCCATCGTGCTGACGGCCGCCGCCGCGGCGCTGGCCATGATCCCGCTGTCGCGTTCGGTCTTCTGGGGCCCGATGGCGGTCGCCATCATGGGCGGACTGATCCTGGCAACGGCCCTGACCTTGCTGTTCCTGCCGGCCCTGTATGCGGCCTGGTTCCGTGTCAAGAAGCCGGAGCCGGCGACCGCAAAAGAGGGCTAGCAGGCAGCGCCAAGGTGCAGCCATAAAAAAGGCGGCATTCCTCTGGGAAATCCAGTAGAATGCCGCCTTTGCTTTACCGAGGGCTTGCTCTATCAGTCCACGGTAGCCAGATCGCCCACGAGTTGTTAAAATCAGGGGCAGCAGCCTGTGGCAAGTAGCACAAAGTAGTACAAATGCGGATGTGGTGGAATTGGTAGACACGCTGGTCTTAGAAGCCAGTGCTTCGGCTTGGGAGTTCGAGTCTCCCCATCCGCACCAATCCGGGTTGTTCCAGCCCGGAAGTGCAGCACCATCAAGATTTTCCCTGAATTCGTATTCCTCAGCCCAATGCGCCCAGCGCGGCCAGTTGCCGGCTCGACTGCTGCACCATCTGCGCAATCAGTGCCTGCGCCTGCGGGTAGGCGCTTCTTTCCATTAATTTATCATCTTCAGTCAGTGGCCAAAGTGCCTGCAGGACGCGTTGCCGCGCCTGCGGCCAGTGTTGTTCGTGCTCATGTTTTGATGGCGGCAGCTCCCTGTCCAGCATGTGCAGCGCTTGCCGCGTCATCGCCACCTCTTGTTCCGCCTGCAAGTCCAGCGTGTCGCTCCGGGGTGGCGGCTGTTGCGCAAGATAGCTATCGAGCTTGCGGCTCTGGCGCTCGTACAGGTCGAGCAGCAGGTGCAGGGTGGCGCCGCCGGGCCGTCGTTGCGTGTCGAGCGCGTCGAGCACGTCCAGCAGCCAGTGCGTCATCTGGCGCCCGGCCAATCCCAGCTCCGGCCAGGTGGTGCTGAGCAATTGCTCTCCCAAGTAGCGGGCGCGGTCGATGGCGCGCCGGCTGCCGCTCATGTGCTGGCCGATGGGGCCATATTGGGGCGCCAGCGCCGCTTCCTGCCGCTCGGCCAGCAAACAGAGCAGCGCCAGGTGGACGTACACGTGGAAGGCGGCCAGCGCGCGATGGGCATCCCAGTAGTGATTGCCGTCATCATCGGGCGCATTCCACAGCGAGCAGACCTTGGCGCCGTCGTCGCGGGCATAGTCGGGCGCCAGCAGGCTGTGGCCGTGGCGGAAGTCGTACAGTTTCTGGTGCAGCGACTCGTGCAGCAAGTGCTCGGCCAGCCACCACGGGTTGCCGATCAGTTCCTGGTTCAGGAACACGCTGCCATTGACGCGAAATTGCGAACTGGACGCCTTGCCGCGCCAGGTGCCCAGCTTGGGGAACAGGGCGATCAATTGCACGTGAGACAGCGCGCTGGCCGTCAGGCGGGGCAGCAGGGTTTCCAGCAGGCCCAGCCCGCGGCGCAGCAGGGCCCGTTCCTGCGGCGTGGGCGTGGCCAGCGGTGCGCCGTAGTTATCTTCCATCACGGCAAGGAAGGCGCGTGCATACGGCGTGCCTTCCTGCCACGCATGCCAGATATAGGTGTCCTCATCCTGTGGGCTGCCTTCGCCGTGCAAGCGTGCCATCGCCGGCAAATGGGCCACCAGCGGCCCGCCGGCCAAGCCCGCGCGCAAGTGCTCGCGGGCGCCCTGGAACAGCGCTGTGCATTGGGGCAGCGGCAAGCCGTACTCGTCACCGAGGTGCAGCTGGCGCATGGCGTGCTGGACGGCGCAGCGCAGCACCGTGTCGCCCAGCAGCTGGCGCTGTCGCGCGGGCGGCGCCGCATCGAGCGCGCTGGCCAGCCGTTCGGCCTCGGGCAGGGCGCTGCCCAGCTTGTGCAGCCGCCGCCGGTAGGCGACGGCCAGCTGGTCGCGGATGTAGCCGCTGTCGCCAAAGGCGCGGTGTGTTACCAGCGCCGTTTCCACGGCGGTCAGCACGTCCGCATCCGGTGGCGCGGCGCGCAAGGTCTGCACGGGCTGCATGGGCCGGGTCAGGCGACGGTGGGGTGGTCGTGGTCGTGGTGGCCGTCTCCCTTCATGCGCAATTCCATTTCATCGACTTCCGTCTGGATTTTTTGCAGGTCGTCGTCCGTGACGCCGTCGAGCAGGCGGCTGAGGACCATTTGCAGCTTGGCTTTGGCGTTGCTGGAACCGCCGGGTGCGCTATCGTTCATGATGTTTTCTCCATTAAATTCACTTGGAGAGAGGCGAAGCGGCTTAGGTTTGCCTGAAAAATGGCCAAATTGAGGTAAATCAAAGGTTTTTTGGCCGAAATCTTCGCCGGGAGCGCATTTCTTTGTTTCGGACGGGGCGGCAGTTCGCATATACTAATGAACGAAGCAGGCTGGAAAGCCTGTCTCTGGCGAAATAAAGAATGCCGGGGCAAGAGTAAAGACAGGGCCACCGAGGCTGTAGCGATTCGTTCGCTGCCGCTGGTATCCTCTGTGGCCGGGCTGCAAAGCCAGCCACTTTCCCGAAGTCCTTTGTTATAATGCCACGCTTTACCGAATGATGGCCGGCCCTGCATTTACTTAGAAGCAAGGCTGGACGCTCGGAGCCCTGTCGCAGTACTGGAAGCGGCGGATTGTTTGGTGCCTGGTGCGGGTTTTCCCTCAGCCGGGTAGACCAGGTCCATCGTCCTGCTTTCAGTGCTTTTACAGATGAATATGCGAGCGAGTGAAGCTGGACCCATGTCTTGCCGCCAGTGATGGCGCAAGGGGTCGGGTCTTCTTTTCTCGCACCAACAGTGTTTATTTTTTGGACGATTTTTTACATGGCAACTGCAGTCGAAACCTTGGGCAAACTCGAACGTCGTATCACGATCTCCTTCCCGCTGACGGACGTCCGCACGGAAGTTGAGAAGCGCCTGAAAGTGCAAGCCCGTACGGCTAAGGCACCGGGCTTCCGTCCGGGCAAAGTGCCGTTGAAAATGGTCGCAGCACAATACGGCTACCAAATTGAATCCGAAGTGCTGAATGACAAAGTCGGCCGCGCGTTCAACGACGCCGCCAACGAAAACAATCTGCGCGTGGCCGGTTTCCCGAACATCGTGCCGAAAGAAGAAGCAGCCGAAGGCCAGCTGGCTTTCGACGCCACGTTCGAAGTGTATCCGGAAGTCGCCATCGGCGACCTGACGGCCGTTGAAATCGAAACCGTGCAAGCCGACGTGTCGGAAGCCGAAATCGACAAGACCATCGATATCCTGCGCAAGCAGCGCGTGCACTTCCACACCAAGGGCGAAGCTGGCGAACACGGCGACGGCGGTGAGGCTATCGCTGCCAACGGCGACCGCGTGACCGTCGACTTCGTCGGCTCGATCGACGGCGTTGAATTCCCAGGCGGCAAAGCTGAAGGTTACGCTTTCGTGCTGGGCGAAGGCCGCATGCTGCCGGAATTCGAAGCAGCGACCTTGGGCCTGAAAGTGGGCGAGTCGAAGACTTTCCCATTGTCGTTCCCTGAGGACTACCACGGTAAAGACGTGGCTGGCAAAACCGCCTCGTTCACCATCACGCTGCAAAAGCTGGAATGGGCGCACCTGCCGGAAGTCGATGCCGAATTCGCCAAATCGCTGGGCGTTGCCGATGGCGACCTGGCCAAAATGCGCGAAGACATCAAAGTCAACCTGCAGCGAGAAGTCGCTGGCCGCGTGAAAGCACGCAACAAGGAAGCCGTCATGGACGCGCTGATCAAAGTTGCTGAGCTGGAAGTGCCAAAAACCCTGATCGCTCAGGATTCCGAGCGTCTGGCCGAAATGACCCGCCAGGACATGGCGCAGCGCGGCATGAACGTCAAGGACGTGCCTTTCCCAGCAGAACTGTTCGCGGAAAAAGCCGAGCGTCGCGTACGCCTGGGCCTGATCCTGTCGCAACTGGTGGGCGACAACAACCTGCAGGCAACGCCTGAGCAAGTCAAGGCGCAGATCGAAGACTTCGCCCAAAGCTACGAAGATCCACGCGAAGTGCTGAAGTACTACTACAGCGACCGTCGTCGTCTGGGTGAGATCGAAGCCCTTGTATTGGAAGAAAACGTCGTCACTTACGTGTTGGGCCTGTCGAAAGTCACGACGAAAGCAGTTGCTTTCGACGAACTGATGGGAAGCAACGCACAAGCGTAAACCAGTTGGTATCCGGATGCTTGCTCTTGCCGCAAGGTAAGGGCGGTATCCCCTAACTGCTTCACAAGGAAATGAAATGACAGGTATGAACCGTAATCCGGCGCTGGACACAGAGATGCTCGGCCTGGTGCCGATGGTGGTGGAACAAAGCGGTCGCGGCGAGCGCTCGTATGATATTTACTCGCGCCTGCTGAAGGAACGCTTGATTTTCATGGTCGGCCCGGTCAATGACCAGATGGCCAACCTGGTTGTCGCCCAGCTGTTGTTCCTGGAAAGCGAAAATCCGGAAAAGGAAATCTCGCTCTACATCAACTCGCCAGGTGGTTCGGTCTCGGCCGGCATGGCCATCTACGACACCATGCAGTTCATCAAGCCGGACGTCTCGACCCTGTGCACGGGCATGGCTGCTTCGATGGGCGCTTTCCTGCTGGCCGCTGGCGCCAAGGGCAAGCGTTTCTCGCTGCCGAACTCGCGCATCATGATTCACCAGCCGTCCGGTGGTTCGCAAGGCATGGCGTCCGACATAGAGATCCAGGCGAAGGAAATCCTTTACCTGCGCACCCGCTTGAACGGCATCATGGCCGAGCGCACGGGCCAGACGATCGAACAGATCGCCAAGGACACCGACCGCGACCGTTTCATGTCCGCCGACGAGGCCGTTGAGTATGGTTTGATCGACAAAGTGTTGACCAGCCGCGCTTGATGAGCCCCTACCGGTATTGCTAAGTACGTAAGTAAACGCCCGGGCGATCAAACGTTCGGGCGTTTCGCTTTTATTTCGGGTAGCATGGAGCTTGTGCACGTTGTTGACTTGCGCCATGGGTAGCTGCCTTTCCGGCAACTACCGCACTCCGGCTTGCGATTTTGCAATATTGTTAATGCAGTTCCAACCAAAATGCCTTATGTCAGACAAAAAATCCTCTAGCGGCGAAAAATTACTGTATTGCTCGTTCTGCGGCAAAAGCCAGCACGAGGTGAAGAAACTCATCGCCGGCCCGTCCGTGTTCATTTGCGACGAGTGCATCGACCTGTGCAACGACATCATCCGTGATGAAACGTCGAGCATCGAGACGGTGACTGGTACCAAATCCGACCTGCCGACGCCGCAAGAAATTGCCGCCTTGCTCGATCAGTACGTGATCGGCCAGCAGACTGCCAAGCGCATCCTGTCGGTGGCGGTGTACAACCATTACAAACGCCTCAAGCACCTGGGCAAGAAAGACGACATCGAACTGGCCAAGAGCAACATCTTGCTGGTCGGTCCTACCGGCTCGGGCAAGACCCTGCTGGCACAGACCCTGGCGCGCATGCTCAACGTGCCGTTCGTGATCGCCGACGCCACCACCCTGACCGAAGCCGGTTACGTGGGCGAGGACGTGGAAAACATCATCCAAAAGCTGCTGCAAAGCTGCAACTATGACGTCGAGAAAGCCCAGCGCGGCATCGTCTACATCGATGAAATCGACAAGATTTCGCGCAAGTCCGACAATCCGTCCATCACGCGCGACGTGTCGGGCGAGGGCGTGCAGCAAGCCTTGTTGAAACTCATCGAAGGCACGATGGCTTCCGTGCCGCCACAAGGCGGCCGCAAGCACCCGAACCAGGATTTCGTGCAGATCGACACGACCAACATCATGTTCATCTGCGGCGGCGCCTTCGACGGCCTGTCGAAAGTGATCGCCAACCGTTCCGAAAAGAGCGGTATCGGCTTCTCGGCCACCGTGCGCAGCAAGTCGCAAAGCTCGGCCAGCGAACTGATGTTGCAAGCGGAACCGGAAGATCTGGTCAAGTTCGGCCTGATCCCGGAACTGGTCGGCCGTCTGCCCGTCATCGCCACCTTGGCGGAATTGACGGAAGAGGCGCTGATCCAGATCCTCGTCGAGCCGAAGAATGCGCTGATCAAGCAGTATTCGAAGCTGCTCGAGATGGAAGGCGCGGAACTGGAGATTCGTCCGGCCGCCCTGCATGCGATCGCCAAGAAGGCGCTGGCGCGCAAGACCGGCGCCCGTGGCCTGCGTTCCATCCTGGAACATGCTTTGCTGGACGTCATGTACGAACTGCCGAGCGAACAAAATGTGGTGAAGGTCGTCATCGACGAAAATACCATCACCAGTGGCGCCAAACCTTTGTTGATTTATCAAGAGACTGCCAAGGCCTCCGGAGAAAATTGATTACTGCCGAGACAAATGCATAAAAAGGGTTTTGATTCCTTAATGCATGGCAGTACAATTTAAATCAATGAGTGCAGGCTTCAATCGGAAAGCCACTCGCGGCGCTTAGCTGCGCGTGGCTTTTTTTACTGTGAAAACTGCATTTATTACCGTCATGCGGGTGTGTTTTGCGAAATAGACAGAAAAATGTTTGTTTCACAGAATTATTTATTCTCGCCGGTCTTGTGTTTTGGCAGCGAGCGCCAACATCGTAAACACGCTTTCTATAAGGTACGCCATGACAACTTCCAAATTAACTGAGCAAACTCAACTGCCGTTATTGCCGTTGCGGGATGTCGTCGTTTTCCCGCATATGGTGATACCGCTGTTCGTTGGCCGTCCAAAGTCGATCAAGGCGCTGGAAGCTGCGATGGAGCAGGGCAAGAGCATCATGCTTGCCGCTCAAAAAGCAGCCGCGAAGGACGAGCCGTCTCCTTCGGATATCTATGAAATTGGCTGCGTCGCCAATATTCTGCAAATGCTGAAGCTGCCCGATGGCACCGTCAAGGTGCTGGTCGAAGGCGCGCAGCGTGCCCGTATCAACCACATCAGCGATGCGCCGACGCACTTCATCGCCGACCTGACGCCGCTCGAATCCGAGCCGGGCGACGAGTCGGAAGTCGAAGCCATGCGCCGCGCGATCGTGCAGCAGTTCGACCAGTACGTCAAACTGAACAAAAAGATCCCGCCGGAAATCCTGGCATCCTTGTCGGGCATCGACGATGCCGGCCGCCTGGCCGACACGGTGGCCGCGCATCTGCCTTTGAAACTTGAGCAAAAACAAGTCATCCTGGAAATTTTCAGCGTGGCCAAGCGCCTTGAGCACCTGCTGGGCCAGCTCGAAGGCGAGCTCGACATCCTGCAGGTGGAAAAGCGCATCCGCGGCCGCGTCAAGCGCCAGATGGAAAAGTCGCAGCGCGAGTACTACCTGAACGAGCAAGTCAAGGCGATCCAGAAAGAACTGGGCGAGGGCGAAGATGGTGCCGACCTCGACGAGTTGGAGAAAAAAGTCGCTTCGGCCAAGATGCCGAAGGAAGCGCTCGACAAGGCCACCAACGAGCTGAAAAAACTCAAGCTGATGTCGCCGATGTCGGCCGAAGCCACCGTCGTGCGCAACTACATCGACACCCTCGTCAACTTGCCTTGGAAAAAGAAATCCAAGGTCAATAACGACCTGTCGAATGCGGAAAAAGTGCTCGAAGGCGACCACTACGGCCTCGACAAGGTCAAGGAACGCATCCTGGAATACCTCGCGGTGCAACAGCGCGTCGACAAGCTCAAAGCGCCTATCCTGTGCTTCGTCGGTCCTCCGGGCGTGGGCAAGACCTCGCTGGGCCAGTCCATCGCCCGCGCGACGAACCGCAAGTTCGTGCGCATGGCCCTGGGCGGCGTACGCGACGAAGCCGAGATCCGCGGCCACCGCCGCACCTACATCGGCTCGATGCCGGGCAAGATCCTGCAATCGCTGTCGAAAGTCGGCGTGCGCAATCCCTTGTTCCTGCTCGATGAAGTCGACAAGATGGGCGCCGATTTCCGCGGCGATCCTTCGTCGGCCCTGCTGGAGGTGTTGGACCCGGAACAGAACCACACGTTCTCCGACCATTACATCGAAGTCGATTTCGACTTGTCGGATGTGATGTTCGTGGCCACGTCGAACTCGTACAACATTCCGCCAGCCTTGCTCGACCGCATGGAAGTGATCCGTCTGTCCGGTTACACGGAAGACGAAAAGACCAGCATCGCGCAGCGTTACCTGCTGCCGAAGCAGATCAAGAACAATGGCTTGAAGGAAGAGGAAATCTCGGTGGCCGAGTCGGCCTTGCGCGACATCATCCGCTACTACACGCGGGAAGCCGGTGTGCGTTCGCTTGAGCGTGAAGTGTCGAAGATCTGCCGCAAGGTGGTGAAGATGCTGCTGCTGAAGAAATCCGACAAGAAAGTCATCGTCAACTCGAAGAACCTGGACAAGTTCCTCGGCGTGCGCCGTTACGATTTCGGTGTCGCAGAGAAAGAAAACCAGGTGGGCCAGGTGGTCGGTCTGGCATGGACGGAAGTGGGCGGCGATCTGCTGACCATCGAAGCCGTGTCGATGCCGGGCAAGGGCGGCATCATCCGCACGGGTACCCTGGGCGACGTCATGAAAGAGTCGATCGAGGCGGCCCGCACGGTGGTGCGCAGCCGGGCACAGCGCCTGGGCATCAAGGCGGACGTGTTCGAGAAGAGCGACATCCATATCCACGTGCCGGAAGGCGCGACACCGAAGGACGGTCCTTCGGCTGGCGCGGCCATGACGGTGGCGATGGTCTCGGTCTTCACGGGCATCCCCGTGCGTGCCGACGTGGCGATGACGGGCGAGATCACCTTGCGCGGCGAAGTGTTGCCGATCGGCGGCCTGAAGGAAAAGCTGCTGGCGGCCCATCGCGGCGGCATCAAGACGGTCCTGATTCCCGAGCAGAATGTGAAAGACCTGGCCGACATTCCGGACAACGTCAAGAACAAACTGGAGATCGTACCGGTGCGCTGGATCGACAAAGTGCTGGAAATCGCCCTCGAACGCATGCCTGAAGCGTTGGCGGACGTCGCTGCGGTGGAGGCTGTCACGGCCGCCGCGGCCAAGCCCGATGCGGCCGGCGAGGTAGTAAAACACTAACGTTTTACCCCTGTTTTCCCCAAACAAGCGCTTTTAGAGCGCTTGTTTTATATTGAAACGTGAATTGCGCCCCCAAAGCGCTTGACACATATACAGTGTGGCTTGTTTAATACGCCTGCACATTTTTTTCGCCGGACAGCTGTGGTGCCAAAAGTGCCGCAACGATACGGTAAACGTTTTATACCTTTGTAATTGGGGATGCTAGTGAACAAGACTGAATTGATCGACCACATTGCTGAAAAAGCTGACATTTCCAAAGCCGCCGCTGCGCGCGCACTCGACGCTGTTATCGGCGGCGTGACGGAAACTTTGAAAAACAACGACAGCGTAACGCTGGTTGGTTTTGGCACTTTCTCGGTCAGCGAACGCGCTGAGCGTACCGGCCGCAATCCGCGTACCAAAGAAGCGATCACGATCGAAGCAGCAAAAGTTCCAAAATTTAAAGCTGGTAAAGCTTTGAAGGATGCTGTAAACTAACGGACTTCGGTGAGGTGACAATCACCGGAAACATTTGGCGGCGCCTCCGGGTGCCGCGATTTCAAGGTTGAAGTTCTGCGAATCGCAACCTTGAATGCAAATGCAAGCAGTACTGTGTATTTTTCGGAGTGGTAGTTCAGTTGGTTAGAATGCCGGCCTGTCACGTCGGAGGTCGCGGGTTCGAGTCCCGTCCGCTCCGCCAAAAAAATACGCTCTTAAGGAGTGGTAGTTCAGTTGGTTAGAATACCGGCCTGTCACGTCGGGGGTCGCGGGTTCGAGTCCCGTCCGCTCCGCCAGAATATAGAAGCCCGCGCTGCTGAATAAGTAGCGCGGGTTTTTCTTTTCCAGCGCCAGATTATCTCGGCGCGCCTGCTTTTAAAATCCCGTCCCGCGGTTTGAATAAAAAAGCCTGCGTTTAAATGCGCTTTAAGCTGCGTTTGGTTAAATGCACGAGTCCGGCGCCTTGCCGTCCATGCGGCGCCAGGGCGGGGCGCGCGCCCTGATTTACTCTTGCTATAGCGCTATGGGCATTGTAGAATCAGGAGATAATGGCTTGGGCGTCAGAATCCTGCTTTAGTTCCAGCGCCAAGTTGTTGAATCTAAAGGGGAAGTGGACATCTGTCCCGTCCATTCCGCCGAAGAAATCAAGGCGAACGCATGTTCGCCTTTTTTTATAGTGATCCACTCATCCCGAATTGGCTGACCATGTTTGAATTTATTCGTACCCATCGACGCTTGATGCAGTTTCTCTTGATGCTGGTCATCGTCCCGTCTTTTGCACTGGTCGGTATCAGCGGCTACCAAAGCTTCGGCGACGGCGCGAACACCATCGCCAAGGTCGGCGACCAGGTCGTTACGCAGCAGCAATATGAAGAAGCGCAACGCCAGCAGATCGACCGCTACCGCCAGATGATGGGCGAGCAGTTCGACCAGAAAATGTTCGACACGCCGGAAGCGCGCCAGAGCATCCTCGACAACCTGATCGCCGAGCGCGCCGTGGCCGCCGAAGTGGGCCGTAGCCACCTGGTCATCAGCGATGCCGTGCTGCAAAAAGAAGTGCTGGACATCCCCGGCTTGACCTTGCCGGACGGTAAATTCGACCTGGAACGCTACAAGGCCATGCTGGCCGCCCAAGGCATGACGCCGCAGATGTACGATGCGCGCCGCCGCAGCGACCTGGCCCTGCAGCAACTGGCCGGCGCCGTGCAAGGCACCGCCTTCGCGCCAAGCACCGTCTCCAAGCGCCTGTCCGACATCACCTCGGAAGAGCGTGAAGTGCAGGAACTGCTGTTGCCGATCGCCCAGTACGTGCCGGAAGTCAAAGTGACGGACGCCATGATCAAGGCTTTCTATGACAAGAACAGCAAGTTCTTCGAAATCCCGGAACAAGCCAAGGTCGAATACGTCGTGCTCGACGACAGCGCCGCGGGCGAGCAAGTCGACGTCACCGACGCCGACGTCACCGCCTACTATGCGAAGAACCAGAAAGCCTATACGACGGAAGAAGCGCGCCAGGCCAGCCACATCCTGGTCGCTGTCAAGAAAGATGCATCGGCCGCCGACAAGGCAGCCGCCAAGGCCAAGGCCGAAGCCATTCTGGCGGAAGTACGCAAGGCGCCTGCTAGCTTCGCCACCGTAGCCAAGGCCAAGTCGGAAGATCCGGCATCCGCGGAACAGGGCGGCGACCTGGGCGTGATCGGCAAGGATGGCTTGCCGGCACCGCTGCTGAGCGCTGTCAGCAAACTCAAGCAAGGCGAAATCAGCGACGTCGTCGCATCCGATTTCGGCTACCACATCCTGACTGTCACCTCGCTCAAGCCGCAGCACGTGCGTGCGCTCGATGAAGTACGGGGCGAAATCACGGCCGACCTGCGCAAGCAATTCGCTGCCAAGAAATACTCGGAAATGGCGGAAACGTTCACCAACACGGTCTACGAGCAATCGGACAGCCTGAAGCCGGTGGCCGACAAGCTGAAGCTGAAAGTGGAAACCGTGGCCAACCTGTCGCGCACGCCGTCGCCGGCACTGGGCAAGGCGCCGTTCAACAACGCCAAGTTCCTGACCGCCATCTTCTCGAACGACTCGCTGAAAGACAAGCGCAACACGGAAGCCGTCACCGTCGCACCGAACGTGCTGATCGCCGGCCGCGTGGTGGAATTCAAGCCAGCCTCGAAGCGTCCGCTGGCCGAAGTCGAAGCGATGATCCGTCAGCGCGTGACCCTGGAAGAAGCGGAAAAGCTGGCCAAGAAAGCGGGCGAGACCAAGCTGGCCGCCTTGAAGGCTTCGGGCGACGCTACCGGTTTCGGCGCAGCGCAATGGGTGTCGCGCAGCAAGCTGGACGGCATCAACCGTGCCGCCATCGCGCAAGTCATGAAGGCGGACACGAGCAAGCTGCCAGCCTACGTGGGCGTGGACTTGCCAGCCCTGGGCTACGGCATCTACCGCATCGCCAAGGTGCAGCAGCCGGCGCAAGTCGATGCGGCGCGCCGCCAGCAAGAGAAAGACCAGATCAGCGGCATCCTGGCACAACAGGAAATGTTCGATTACGTCGAATACCTGAAAGCCAAGGCCAAGGTGAAGATCGTCAAGCCGGTTACCGCGCCAGCGGCCCCAGCGCCAGCGCCGTAAGATTTAGTTTCCACGCATAAAAATAGCCGCTTTCGAGCGGCTATTTTTTTGTCTGTGAGTCGGGAACTTTATTTAACCCACCGGCGTAAGACTGGGGTCGGACCCTCAGGGGCCGACCCCGGCCGTTCGGCCTTCGGGGTGAAAATTGAGTGAGCTTATGAACCGGCTTACTTCGCCCCCAGCAACGGCGCCAGCCGCGGCCAGATATTTTTCAAAATGGTCGGATGCGCCTTGGCGTTCGGGTGCATGCGGTCGGCCTGGAACAGCTGCGGCTGGTCGGCGATGCCTTCGAACATGAAGGGCACCAGCGGCGCCTGCCATTCCTTGGCCAGCTTGCCGTACACGCCATAAAACTGCTCGCCGTAGGCGCGGCCATAGTTGGGCGGCATGCGCATGCCCACCAGCACCACCTGCGCCCCCGTCTTTTTCACGGCGTCGCCCATGGCGCGCAGGTTCGCTTCGGCGGCCGCCACGGGCAAGCCGCGCAAGCCGTCGTTGGCGCCCAGTTCGATCAGCACGACGTCGGGCTGGTGCTTGGCCAGCAGGGCGGGCAGGCGCGCGCGGCCGCCGCTGGTGGTCTCGCCGCTGATGCTGGCGTTGACGATGCGCGTGTCGTTCTTTTGCGCTTGCAGCCGCTGTTCCAGCAGCGCCACCCAGCCCGTACCGCGCGCCAGTCCATATTCGGCCGAGAGGCTGTCGCCGAGCACCAGCAGCGTTTTTGGTGCAGAATAGGCGTTCGTCATGCCTGACACCAGGAGCAGGGCTGCCGCAGGAAGCAAGGACAGGGTGCGCCGCCGCAGGCGGTTGCCGCCCTTGACACTTATTTGTTCACGAAATTTTTTAAGATAGATCAGCATGCCCGAATTCCCTAAAGCGACTTCCACCAGTTTTCTCCCGTCAGAAGCGGCAGCCCGGCGGCCTGCCGCACTCAACAGTCAAAACAGCCAAAATGCCCGGCCGGCCATCGAAGTGGTCCAGCTGGCCAAGCGCGTACCCGATGCCGATGGTGAGCTGACCATCCTGCATCAAGTCGATTTTACCGTGCAAACGGCGGAGACGCTGGCCATCGTCGGCGCCTCCGGTTCCGGCAAGTCCACCTTGCTGGGCTTGCTGGCCGGCCTGGACACGCCCAGCGAGGGCAAGGTCATGCTCGACGGTACCGATATCTTCGCCCTGGACGAAGACGGCCGCGCAGGTTTTCGCAAGGAAAAGCTCGGTTTCGTGTTCCAGTCCTTCCAGCTGCTGGCCCACCTGACGGCGCTGGAAAACGTCATGCTGCCGCTGGAATTGCGGGGCGACCCCGATGCGAAGGAAAAGGCGCAAGCCATGCTGGGCAGAGTCAACCTGGGCAGCCGCCTGAAACACTATCCGAAATACCTGTCCGGCGGCGAGCAGCAGCGCGTGGCCCTGGCGCGCGCGTTCGTCACGGAGCCGCCGCTGCTGTTCGCCGACGAACCCACGGGCAGCCTGGACGCCGCCACGGGCGAGGCCGTGATCCAGCTGATGTTCGAGCTGAACCGCGAACGGGGTTCGACCCTGGTGCTCGTCACGCACGACAGCTCGATCGCGGCCCGTTGCGGCCGCACCATCACGATTGCGGCGGGCAGGCTGGTGTGATTGCAGCGCGGTGGTGTTGGATTACGCTGCGCTAATCCAACCTACGGCTTGAGGTTATCGGACGTCGGGTAGGTCGGATTAGCGGAACGCGTAATCCGACAAACACGCACCGCCTACCTATGCCGACAAGGCATTGATCAATCTGCGTATCGCCGGGATCAATTCCCCTGCCGTCAAGCCGATCGGGCCGCTGCCTGCCGCCACCAGGGCATCGGCCGCCGCGCCGTGCAGCCAGACGGCGCCAAGCGCCGCTTCCCATTCCGGCCAGCCCTGGGCCAGCAGGCTGCCGCACAGGCCGGACAACACGTCGCCCGTGCCGGCCGTCGCCAGCGCGGGACCGCCCGTGTTGTTGACGACCACCTGGCCATCGGGCGCGGCGATCACCGTGCCGGAACCTTTCAATACGACGATCACGCCCAGCTGCGTGGCCAGCTGGCGCGCCGCGCCCAAGCGGTCGGCCTGCACCTCGGCCACTGTCATGTCGAGCAGCCGCGCCGCTTCCAGCGGATGCGGCGTCAAAATCGTCGCCCCCGCGCCCGTGCGCACGGCCAGCGCCGATTGCAGCTCCGGCTCGGCCGCCATCAGGTTCAGCGCGTCCGCGTCCAGCAGCAGCGGGCTGTCACTGTCAATGGCACGCTGCAGCAGTTCCACCGTATCGGCGTCCTCGCCCAGGCCCGGCCCGGCCACCAGCGCGGCAAAGTGCAGGCCGGAGAAATCCACGTCCTGCGCGCGGCGGCACATCAGTTCAGGCTGGCCGCTGTCGAACGCGGGCGGTGTATCGGGAAACGCGATATACACTCTTCCCGCGCCCGCATGCAGGGCCGTGCGGGCCGCCAGGATGGGTGCGCCGGCCATGCCTTGCGCGCCGCCGATGATGGCCACGCTGCCATAGCTGCCCTTGTGCGTATTCTGCCGGCGCGGCTGCAACTGGCGCGCGAACAGGTGCAGGCCGCCCAGCTGGGCCCTGGCGGGCGGCAGCAGGGAAGGGTCGATGGCCAGCGCCGCCACTTCCACTTCGCCCGCGTAGTCGCGGCCGTTTGCCGTGTGCAGGCCCGGCTTGTCGCCGATGAAGGTGAGCGTGTGCGTGGCGCGGATGGCGATGCCGTCGATGGCGCCCGTGTCCGCGTGCAGGCCGCTGGGCACATCGAGCGCCAGCACGGGACAATCGAGCTTGTTGACCAGCTGCGCCATGTCGCGGCATTCGCCGTCCAGGGGGCGCGACGCGCCGATGCCGAACAGGCCATCGATCACGAGGTCCCACGGCGCGGCGCCCACGGCGGCCGAGGCCATGCTGGTCGTCGCTTCCATGCAGCGCGCGGCGCTGTTGCGGGCGCGGCTCAGGGCCTGTTCGCGTTCGGGCGACGTGGCCGGTGCTTCGGGCGCCAGCCAGACGAGCACCTCGAGGCCGCTGCCGGCCAGGTGCGCGGCGGCCTCCAGCGCATCGCCGCCATTGTCGCCGGGGCCGGCCAGCACCAGCACGCGCCGGTGGCCCGCGTCGCCGTCTTCCTGCGCGTGCAGCAGCTTCAGGGCGGCGCTGGCGGCGGCCTGGCCCGCGCGCTGCATCAGCAGCCCTTGCGGCAGGTCGCGCATGGCCGCTTGTTCGATGGCGCGCAGTTCGGCGATGGCGTACAGCGGTGTTGCAGAGTCGATCAGGGTCATGGAGCACATTCCGTTAGTCAGCATGTCTTCAACATAAGGCCGAAGCGGGCGAAAGGCAAGGCGCGCACGCCTGAAACGCGTCCCTGTTTGGCGGCTACAATAGCCATCTCACATAAGCACGGGGGCAGGACGATGGACTGGCAATTCTGGATCGACCGGGGCGGCACTTTTACCGACATCGTGGCGCGCCGTCCTGACGGCAGCCTGGCCACGCACAAGCTGCTGTCGGAGAACCCGGGCCAGTACCGCGACGCGGCGCTGGCCGGCATGCGCCAGCTGATGGGCCTTGCGCCCGGCGCGCCCCTGCCCGTGGAGCAGGTGGGCGCCATCAAGATGGGCACGACGGTGGCGACCAACGCGCTGCTCGAACGCAAGGGCGAGCCCACCGTGCTGGCCATCACGCGCGGTTTTCGCGACGCGCTGCGCATCGCCTACCAGAACCGCCCGCAGCTGTTCGCGCGCCAGATCATCTTGCCGGAACTGCTGTACGGCGACGTGATCGAGATCGATGAGCGCCTGGGCGCCCATGGCGACGTGGTCGCGCCGCTCGACGAGGCGGCTGCCCGCGCCGCGCTGGAACACGCGCATGCGCGCGGCGTGCGCGCCATCGCCATCGTGCTGATGCACGGCTACCGCTACCACGCGCACGAGGCGCGGCTGGCGCAGCTGGCGCGCGAGGTGGGCTTTACGCAGGTGTCCGTGTCGCACGAGGTCAGCCCCATGATGAAACTGGTGGCGCGCGGCGACACCACGGTGGTCGACGCCTATCTGTCGCCGATCCTGCGCCGCTATGTCGACCAGCTGGCGATGGAGCTGCCCGGCGTGCACCTGCAATTCATGCAGTCGAACGGCGGCTTGACGGATGCGCGCGCCTTCCAGGGCAAGGACAGCATTCTGTCCGGCCCCGCCGGCGGCATCGTCGGCATGGTGCGCGCCAGCGCGCTGGCCGGTTTCGACAAGGTCATCGGCTTCGACATGGGCGGCACCTCGACGGACGTGTCGCATTACGCGGGCGAGTTCGAGCGCGTGTTCGAGACGCAGATCGCCGGCGTGCGCATGCGCGCTCCGATGATGAGCATCCACACGGTGGCCGCAGGCGGCGGCTCCATCCTGCATTTCGACGGCGCCCGCTACAAGGTGGGGCCGGACAGCGCGGGCGCCAACCCCGGCCCCGCCAGCTACCGGCGCGGCGGCCCGCTGGCCGTCACCGACTGCAACGTCATGCTGGGCAAGCTGCAGCCCGCCTTCTTCCCCCGCGTCTTCGGCCCCGACGCCAATGAAGCGCTGGATGCGGCCACCGTGCGCGTCCAGTTCGAAGCGCTGGCGCGCACGGTGAACTCGACGCCGGAACAGGTGGCAGAAGGTTATATCGCCATCGCCGTGGGCAATATGGCCAACGCCATCAAGCAGATTTCCGTGCAGCGGGGCCACGACGTCACCGACTATACGCTGACCAGCTTTGGCGGCGCGGGCGGCCAGCACGCCTGCCTGGTGGCCGACGCGCTGGGCATGCGCACGGTCTTCATCCACAGCCTGGCGGGCGTGATGTCGGCCTACGGTATGGGCCTGGCCGACCAGAGCGCCATGCGCGAACAGGCCATCGAGGCCAGGCTGGGCAGCGACCTGGCGTGCCAATTCGAGACCTTGGGAGCGCAGGCGAGAGATGACTTGCTGCGCCAGGGCGTGGAGCTTGACCGCATCGCGCTCGTGCAACGCGTGCATCTGCGTTACGAAGGCACGGATTCGGCCCTCGTCGTGCTGTTCGACACGGCCGCCGGCATGCAGGCGCAGTTCGAAGCGGCGTACAAAAAACGTTTTTCCTTTTTGATGCCGGCGCGCGCCCTGATCGTCGAAGCCATTTCCGTGGAAGCCATCGGTGCGTCCGATGCGCCGGAACCGGCCGCGCCCGCGTATGCGCCCCGTGAAGGCGCGCTGGCGCCCGTGCAGACGGTGGCCATGTACTGCGCCGGCGCGTGGCGCGACAGCGGCCTGTATGGGGCGGACAGCCTGCGGCCCGGCGATACTATCGACGGCCCGGCCATCGTCAGCGACGCCAATGCCACCACCGTGATCGAGCCGGGCTGGCGCGCGGACGTGACGGCGCACGGCCATTTGATCTTGCGCAGAGTCGCCGCCGTGCCGGAGCGTGTCGCCATCGGGACCAATGCCGATCCCGTGATGCTGGAAATTTTCAACAACCTGTTCATGTCGATCGCCGAGCAGATGGGTCTGCGTCTGCAGAACACGGCCCATTCCGTCAACATCAAGGAGCGGCTCGATTTCAGCTGCGCCATCTTCGACGCCCAGGGCCACCTGATCGCCAACGCGCCGCACATGCCCGTGCACCTCGGTTCCATGGGCGAGAGCATCCGCACCGTCATGACGCGCAATGCGGGTGCCATGCGGCCCGGCGACGTCTTCATGCTGAACGACCCGTACCACGGCGGCACGCATCTGCCCGACGTGACGGTCATTTCCCCCGTGTTTGACGAAGCGGGCGACGCCATCCTGTTCTATGTCGGTTCGCGCGGCCACCATGCCGATATCGGCGGCACGACACCAGGCTCCATGCCGCCCGACTCCACGCGCATCGAGGAAGAGGGCGTCCTGATCGACAATTTCAAGCTGGTCGACGGCGCCACCGGTTTGCTGCGCGAAGCGGAAACCCTGGCCCTGCTGGCGGGCGCCAGCTGGCCGGCCCGCAACCCGCAGCAGAATTTGGCCGACCTGCGCGCCCAGGTGGCGGCCAACCAGAAGGGTGCCGAGGAACTGCATAACATGGTCGCGCATTTCGGCTTGCCTGTCGTGCAAGCCTACATGGGCCACGTGCAGGACAACGCCGAGGAAGCCGTGCGCAGGGTCATCACCACCCTGAAGGATGGCAGCTATGCGCTGGACCTGGACAACGGCGCGCGCATCCAGGTGGCGATCACGGTGGACGTGGCGCAGCGCAGCGCCGTCATCGACTTCACGGGCACATCCGCTCAGCTGCCGAACAATTTCAATGCCCCGTCCGCCGTCTGCATGGCGGCCGTGCTGTACGTGTTCCGCACCCTGGTCGACGACGACATTCCCCTGAATGCGGGCTGCCTGAAGCCTTTGACCGTGATCATCCCGACCGGCTCCATGCTCAACCCGCAGTACCCGGCCTCCGTCGTCTCGGGCAACGTGGAAACCTCGACCTGCATCACCAACGCCCTGTACGGCGCGCTGGGTGCGATGGCAGCCTCGCAAGGCACGATGAACAATTTCACGTTCGGCAGCGAGCAATACCAGTATTACGAGACGATATCGGGCGGCTCGGGCGCCGGCCCCGGTTTCGACGGCACGGACGTGGTGCAGACGAACATGACCAATTCGCGCCTGACGGACCCGGAAATCCTCGAGTGGCGCTTCCCCGTGCGGCTCGACAGCTACAGCATCCGTGCCGGTTCCGGCGGCGCGGGGCGCTGGCATGGCGGCGATGGCGGCGTGCGCCGGGTGCGCTTTCTGGAGCCGATGACGGCGGCGATCCTGTCGAACAACCGGATTATTGCGCCGTTCGGCATGGACGGCGGCGAGGCGGGCGCGCTGGGACGCAACTACGTCGAGCGCGCGGATGGCACGGTGGAGCAGCTGGCGCATATCGGCAAGACCGCCATGCAGCCTGGCGACGTGTTCGTCATCGAGACGCCCGGTGGTGGCGGTTACGGCACGCCCTGACGGGGAAGGTCAGTTCAGGGCGCCGCCGCCCAGGCGCAGCTCGATCAGTTCCAGCATGCCCTGCGCGGCGATGGACAGGCTGCGCTGCGTGGCCAGCAGGATGGGGCGCTCCGGCTGGCCGTGCGCCAGCGGCACGGCGACCAGGTTCAGTTTGCGGAACTGGAACAGGGTCAGCGCCGGCACCAGCGCCACGCCCAGGCCATGTTCGATCAGGCCGGCCACGGTGGCCAGGTGCTCCACTTCCAGGCCGCTGTCGCGCACGGCGATGCCTTGCGTGAGCAGCTCCACGTGCTGGCGCACGCTGGTCGACTTGGCCAGGTGGATCAGTTCGCAGCCGGCCAGGTCCGCCAGTTGCAGGCGGTCCTTGTCCGCCAGCGCATGGTCGCGCCGGCACACGAGGTAGAACGGGTCGCTGCACAGGGTGCGCGTGTCGAATTCGGCCAGCCTGGCGCTGGGCGCCGTGATGGCCAGGTCGACTTTGCCTTGTCGCAATAGATTCAGGCACTGGTCGGACAGCGCGTCGTGCAGCTGCACCTGGACGCCCGGGTAGCTGGCGCGGTATTCGGCAATCACGGCCGGCAAGCCATGCGCCGCCAGCGAGGGCAGGGCGGCGATGGCCACGCGCCCCTTGCGCCGCGCCACATAGTCGCCCAGGTTGCCGAAGGCCGCTTCCATGTCCGCCAGCAGCGTGCGCGCCACGCCGACAAACATCTCGCCTTCCACCGTCAGCATCACGTTGCGCGTATCGCGCTCGACCAGTTTGGCGTTCAAGGCCGTTTCCAGCTTCTGGATCACGGCGCTGAAGGCCGATTGCGATAAATGGCAACGCTCGGCCGCGCGCGTGAAGTGGCGGCAGTCGGCCAGCGCGACAAACGCCTGCAGCAGCTTGCTGGAGATATTCGGCAGCATAGTTTGACCCATCCAACGTTTGATCCATAAAACAGGATAATCACCCTGAAAAATCGATTTTACAATATAAAGCGCTGGCAGCAGAATGCTTCCGAACCCCGCACAGACGAGGGACACACAACTTACGGAGACAAACACCATGCTGGCCCTGCTCGGACTGTGCACCATCGCCATTTTATTGGCGGCCATCCTCACCAAGAAAATGTCGCCCCTCGTGGCGCTCATCACCATTCCCATCGTCGCGGCCCTGATCGGCGGCTTCGGCATGGATACCTCGAAATTCATCGTTGCCGGCATCACCAACATCGCGCCGGTCGCCGGCATGTTCGTGTTCGCCATCCTGTTCTTCGGCATCGTCACGGACGCCGGCATGCTGGACCCCGTCATCAGCGGCATCCTGCGCGTGGTGGGCAGCCGCCCGACCCGCATCGTGCCGGGGACGGCCTTGCTGGCCCTGCTGATTCACCTCGACGGTTCGGGCGCCGTCACCTTCCTCGTCACCATCCCCGCCATGCTGCCGCTGTACACGCGCCTGGGCATCGACCGCCGCATTCTCGCCTGCGTGGCGTCGCTGGCGGCCGGCGTCAACTTCCTGCCGTGGACGGGGCCGATGATACGCGCCTCGGCGGCGCTGCATATCCCCGTCAGCGAGATCTTCATGCCCCTGATTCCCGTGCAGCTGATCGGCCTGGCCTTCGTCTTCGGCGTGGCCTATTACCTGGGCCGCAAGGAAGAAATCCGCCTCGGTCTGACGGCAGGCGCGCCCGCCGGCTTCGTGCAGGTGCACGAGCTGACGCAGGCCGAACAGGCGATCCGCAGACCGAAGAACTTCTGGATCAATATCGTGCTGACGGTGATCGTGCTGGGCGTGATGATCAGCGGGAAGGTCGACCCGGTCGTGATGTTCATGATCGGCGTGGTGCTGGCATTGATGATCAACTATCCGAACGCCGACATGCAGCGCGCCCGCATCGATGCACATGCCAAGGCGGCGCTGCTGATGGCCAGCATCCTGTTCGCCGCCGGCGTTTTCACGGGCATCATGAACAAGTCCGGCATGCTGTCGGCCATGGCCAAGACGGCCGTCGGTTTCGTGCCGCCCGAGATGGCCTCGCATATCCCGGCCGTGCTGGGCGTGCTGTCCATGCCCCTGTCGATGCTGTTCGACCCCGACTCGTTCTACTTCGGCGTGCTGCCCGTGGTGGCGGAAGTGAGCAAGATGCTGGGCGTGGAACCGGTCCAGGTGGCGCAGGCGGCCTTGCTCGGACAGATGACGACGGGCTTTCCCGTCAGCCCGCTGACGCCGGCCACCTTCCTCGTCGCGGGCCTGGCCGGCATCGACCTGGCCGACCACCAGAAATACACGTTCAAATACCTGTTTGCCGCATCGATCGTGATGACCATCAGCTGCATCGTGCTGGGCATCTTCCCCCTGTAGGCGCAGGCACTTTTCACAGGAGCACAGCATGAAAACCATCCGTATCGGCGCCGGCGCCGGTTATTCGGGCGACCGCATCGAACCTGCCGTGGAACTGGCCGAGCGCGGCGAACTCGATTTCCTGATCTTCGAATGCCTGGCCGAGCGCACCATCGCGCTGGCGCAGCAGGCAAGAATGCAAGACCCGCGGCAGGGGTATGACCCGCTGCTGGCCGAGCGCATGCGCGCGGTGCTGCGGCCCTGCAGCGAGAACGGCGTGCGCATCCTCACCAACATGGGCGCGGCCAATCCGCTGGCGGCCGCTGCCGCCATCCGTGCCATTGCGGACGAACTGGGCCTGCCGCACATCAAAGTGGCGGCCGTCACGGGCGACGACGTGCTGGCGCTGGTCACGGGCGGCGATTACCTGGACGACACGTGCGCGCCCGTGGCGCAGTTGGGAGACCGGCTGCTGTCGGCGAATGCCTATCTGGGCGCGCAGCCGCTGGTGGACGCGCTGGCGCAGGGAGCGGACGTCATCGTCACGGGCAGGGTGGCCGATCCGGCGCTGGTGCTGGCACCGCTGATCCACGCGTTCGGCTGGGCCATGGATGACTGGCACCGCCTGGGACAGGGTACCCTGGTCGGCCATCTGCTCGAATGCGCGGGCCAGATCAGCGGCGGCTATTTTGCCGATCCCGGCTACAAGGACGTGGCGAACCTGGCGCGCCTGGGCTTTCCCATCGGCGAAGTGAGCGAAGACGGCAGCGTCGTCATCACCAAGGTCGAGGGTTCGGGCGGCTGCGTCACGGTGGCCACCTGCACCGAACAGCTGCTGTATGAAATCCACGATCCGGCCGCCTATCTGACGCCGGACGTGGTGGCCGATTTCTCCCAGGTGAGGATGGAACAGGCCGGCACCGACAGGGTGGCCATCACGGGCGCCACGGGCCATCCCAAAAGCGGGCTGCTGAAAGTGACCCTCGGCTATCTGGACAGCTATATCGGCGAAGGGCAGATATCGTATGCGGGGCCGGGAGCGCTGGCGCGGGCGAAACTGGCGCAAGCCATCGTGGCCGAACGCCTGCAGCTGTGCGGCGGGCAAGCCGAGGAGCTGCGTTTCGACTTGATCGGCGTCAATGCCATCCATGGCGCCACGCTGTCCGCCGCCCATGGCGAGCCGTATGAGGTGCGCTTGCGCGTAGCCGGCCGCGCGGCCAGCCTGAAGGAAGCGGCGCGCATCGGCAATGAAGTCGAGACCCTGTACACCTGCGGCCCTTCGGGCGGCGGCGGCGCCACCAAATCGGCGCGCGAGGTCGTGGCCGTGCGGGCCACACTGGTCGACGCGGCACTGGCGCCTGGCGCCATTCATTTCGGGGAGAACTGACATGAGCACCATCAAGACCATCGCGCTGCGCGAACTGGCGCACGCGCGCGCGGGCGACAAGGGCGATATCTCGAACCTGTCGCTGATCGCGTATGAACATAAGGACTACGAGCTGCTGCGCCGGCAGGTAACGCCCGAGCGCGTGCGCCAGCATTTTGCGGGCGTCGTCCAGGGGAGCGTCACGCGTTACGACTTGCCGCAGCTGGGCGCGCTGAACTTTGTCATGCAGCAGGCGCTGGGCGGCGGCGTGACGCGTTCGCTGGCGCTGGACGCGCACGGCAAATGCCTGGGCGCGGCCCTGCTGGCGATGGAAATCCCCATCTCCTGAACTGGCGGGATTCAGGCGGCCGATGGCGTCCCGTAAGCGGTGGTGCCGCTCAGCTGCGCCCGTACCTGGCCCACGTCGCGCATGGGCGCGCGGCCGAACTGGCGGCTGTATTCGCGGCTGAACTGCGATTCGCTGGCGTAGCCGACCCGGTAGCCGGCCGTGCCCGCGTCGATCTGCTCGACCAGCATCAGGCGCCGCGCTTCCTGCAGGCGCAGCAGCTTCTGGTACTGCATCGGCGTCATGGCGGTAATCGCCTTGAAGTGGTGGTGCAGCGACGACATGCTCATGTTCGCCATGCCGGCCAGGTGTTCGATGCGCAGCGGCTGCGCGTAATGGTGCTTGATCCAGTCGATGGCTTGCGCCACCTGGTGCGACTGGCTGCTGGCCAGCGCCATGTGGCGCAAACGCGCACCGACGGGGCCATGGAGCAGGCGGTAGGTCAGCTCGCGGCGGATCAAGGGCGCCAGCGTGGCGATGTCCCCCGGTTTGTCGAGCAGGCGCACGAGGCGCAGCATGGCGTCGAGCAGGTCCGGCGAGACATCGCTGACGGAAATGCCGCGCGTGGCGGGCAGGATTTTCTGCTGCGCCGCGCCAGCTGCGCCGCTTTCGCTGTCGAGCAGCGCGGCCACGTCGGCGATGTCGATGCCCAGCACCACGCACAGGTGCGGTTTATCCTCGCTCGCTTCCACCACGCGCACCTGCACCGGCAGGTCCACGGACGTCAGCAGGTACTGCATGCGGCTGTAATGGAAGGTTTCTGTGCCCAAGGTGACGTCCTTCGCGCCCTGCGCGATGATGGCCACGCTGGGGCGCGCCGCATGGAACAGCGATTCGGTGACGGAGGACTGGCGGTGGAAAGTGAGGTTGCCGATGGCCGTCGTGAAGTCTCCCGTGCGCGGCGCGTGGCGGCTGATCAGGGCGGCGATTTCGTCTTGCGGGGGAATTGGTGTGGACATGGAGGTCAGTATGCGTGAGGCGAGGAAGGGCAGGGGCTGATCTTACGCAGATTTGGAGGATCGTGCAAAGGTCTTGCAGGATCGCGGTAACGGCGGTGCGGCATCTGGGGCACACTTGTGCAATCGCATGCACGGCACGCGTCTCCCCTCGTCACACACCTATAGATACAGGAGTTTTCATGACCACCATCGCCAAAGGCTACGCCGCATTGGGCCCGACTTCCGCACTGCAACCGTTCACGTTCGAGCGCCGCGCCCCGCGCGAAGACGACGTGGCCATCTCGATCAAATACTGCGGCGTGTGCCATTCCGACATCCACCAGGCGCGCGACGAATGGGGTGGCGCTGCCTTCCCCATGGTGCCCGGCCACGAAATCGCCGGCATCGTCACGGCCGTCGGCGCCAATGTGAGCAAATTCAAGGTGGGCGACCACGTGGGTGTGGGCTGCTTCGTCGATTCCTGCACCACCTGCAAGACGCGCAACGTGGACCTGGAACAGTATATGCCAGGTCTGATCCAGACCTACAACGGCCTGGAAGCGGACGGCAAGACGGCTACGCAGGGCGGCTACTCGGACAGCATCGTCGTCAAGGAAGGCTATGTGCTGTCGATTCCCGACAACCTGCCGCTGGACGCGGCCGCGCCGCTGCTGTGCGCCGGCATCACGCTGTACTCGCCGCTGAACCACTGGAAAGCCGGCCCCGGCAAGCAGGTCGCCATCCTGGGCATGGGCGGCCTGGGCCACATGGGCGTCAAGATCGCCCACGCCATGGGCGCCGAAGTGACGGTGCTGAGCCAGACCCTGTCGAAGCGCGAAGACGGCCTGCGCCTGGGCGCCGACCATTATTACGCCACCAACGACGCGGAAACGTTCAGCAAGCTGGCCGGCACGTTTGATTTGATCATCTGCACGGTGGGCGCGGCCATCGACTGGAACCAGTACATCAACCTGCTGAAAGTCGATGGCAACATGGTCATCGTCGGCATCCCGGACGGCGCCGTGCCGCCCGTGAACGCCTTCGGCCTGGTGGGCGCGCGCCGCAGCCTGTCCGGCTCCATGATCGGCTCGATCAAGGAAACCCAGGAAATGCTGGACTTCTGCGGCAAGCACAATATCGTGTCCGACATCGAGATCATCCGCATTCAGGATATTAACGAGGCGTTCGAGCGCGTGGTCAAGAGCGACGTCAGGTATCGTTTTGTGATCGACATGGCATCCCTGTAACACCCGGCGCGCCCGTGTTTGTTGGATTACGCGCTTTGCGCTAATCCAACCTACGCACCGGGCAATTTTCAAGCGCTCCAACGGCGTTTGTTTGAAATTCAAAATCGGCGTGCCGCCGCAGCATCCAGCATTCCGGTAGGTCGGATTAGCGCGTACGCGCGTAATCCGACAACCCCGCCAACTCCCCATCCCCGCCCAAAATCAAGCACCAGCGTCAATTTTTCTTTCCTTGCGTCAAAAATCGGCATAAAATAAAACCGTACAGTACAGTTTTACTACGTAGATTTAAAAAAACCAGCCATCCCCGGCGTGCTTGCCTGGGCAGGGGAGGCGTCATGGATAAAAAATGGACACTTCAGTAAATAAAAGAGCGCCGGCGATCCCGGTGGTCTTCAGGGGCAAGCGGCTTGCCCTGACGGTTTTCGGCATCTTTCTTGGATTTTCCGGCCTGGCCCTGGCGGCGGGCGGCATCGAACTCATCAACCTTGGCGGTTCCTGGTATTACCTGCCGGCCGGCCTGGGCCTCATGCTCGCCGGCGTGCTGTATTTGCGCCGCAAACCGCTGGCCAGTGCCGTCGTCGCCGCGCTGGTCGTCGCGACACTGATCTGGGCCGTATGGGAAATCGGCTTCGCTTTCTGGCCCATGGTGCCGCGCCTGGCGCCGTTCCTCGTCATCGGCCTGGTGGCCGCCTTGCTGCATCCGTGGCTGGCCGGGCGTGCTCACGGTGGCCCGTCGCGCGGTTTCGCGGCCCTGCTTGCCATCGTGCTGGCGGCCGGTTTCGCCTCGATGTTCAAGCCGCATGGCGTGACGGAGGCGGGCGCGCAGCCGCAGCAGGATGCGGTGGCGGCCATCAATGACGGCAGCGCCAACTGGGCCCATTACGGCTATGGACCGCAAGGCACGCGCTTCGCGCCGTACACGCAGATCGGCAAGCAGAATGTCGACAAGCTGCAAGTGGCGTGGACCTACCGCTCGGGCGAGCTGGCCGAAGGGGCATCCGAATCGCAGAACACGCCGCTGCAGATCGGCGACACCATCTATACGTGCACGCCGACGAGCAAGGTCATCGCGCTCGACGCGGACACGGGCAAGGAGCGCTGGACCTTCGACCCGAAGCCGGCCAACACGAAGACGTGGAACCGCTGCCGCGGCGTCGGCTACTACGAGCCGGCCAAGGTGACAAAACCATTTCATTTCGACGGCATGCAGGCGGCCGGCGCGCCGGTGGCGGGCGCATGCGCGAAGCGCATCGTGCAGGTGACCATGGATGCGCGCCTGATCGAGATCGACGCGCAGACGGGCAAGCAGTGCGAGGGTTTTGGCGACAAGGGCTCCGTCGACCTCACCGTCGGCCTGGGCAAGGTCAAGATGAACGTGCCGTATTACGCCTACACGTCCGCGCCCACGGTGGCGCGCAACCTGATCATCCTCGGCGGCTGGGTCTTCGACGGCCGCTCCACCGATGAACCGTCGGGCGTCGTGCGCGCCTACAGCGCCGACACGGGGGAACTGGTGTGGGCCTGGGACCTGGGCAATCCGGCCATCACCAAGCTGCCGCCGGAAGGGCAGACCTACACGCGCAGCACGCCGAACATGTGGTCGGCGCCCGCGTTCGATGATGCGCTGGGCCTGGTCTACCTGCCGACGGGGAACGAGCAGCCGGACTTCTGGGGCGGCAAGCGTCCGCCGCTGACAGAGAAGTATTCGTCGGCCATCGTCGCCCTCGACATGGCCACGGGCCGCGAGCGCTGGACGTATCAAACCGTCCACCACGATATCTGGGATTACGACGTGGCCGCGCAGCCCGCCCTGTACGACGTCCCGGACGGCAAGGGTGGAAAAATTCCCGCGCTGGTGCAGCTGACCAAGCGGGGCCAGATATTCATGCTGGACCGCCGCACGGGCAAGCCGATCGCGGACGTGGTGGAAAAGCCCGTGCCGCAGGAGCATGCGGCCGGCGACTGGGTATCCAAAACGCAGCCATATTCGACCGGCATGCCGGCCCTCGGCGCGGCAACCCTGACGGAGCGCGACATGTGGGGCGCCACCTTCTTCGACCAGCTGGCTTGCCGCATCAGCTTCCGCAAGCTCAATTACCAGGGCGAGTTCACGGCGCCAAGTACCAGGGAAACCTTGATCTATCCGGGCTACTACGGCGGCTTCAACTGGGGCGGCGCTGCCGTCGATGAAAGCAATGGCTATATGTTCGTCAACGATATCCGCATGCCGCAGGTGGTCAAGCTGGTGCCGCGCGAGACGGTGGACGTGGCCAAGCTGACGTCGGGCCACGGCGTGGGCAGCACCTATCCCATGGATGGCACGCCCTTCGTCATCGACCACAAGGCCTTCAATTCGCCGCTGGGCATACCGTGCCAAAGCCCGCCCTGGGGCGTGTTTGCCGCCATCGACCTGAAAACCCGCACCAAGGTATGGGAGCGTCCGGCCGGCACGGTGCGCGATGCCGTCATCCACGGCGTGCGCGCAAGCCTGCCCATCCCGCTGGGCATGCCGACCCTGGGCGGCGGCGTCAGCACGGCGTCCGGCCTGGTGTTTTATGCGGGCACGCAGGATTACTATTTGCGCGCCATGGATATCGCCACCGGCCGTGAAGTGTGGAAGGCGCGCATGCCCGTCGGTTCGCAAGGCACGCCGATGACGTATGTGTCGCCCACGTCGGGCCGCCAGTACGTCGTGGTGGTCGCGGGCGGCGCCCGCCAGAGTCCGGACCGGGGGGATTACGTGATAGCATACGCGCTTCCCAAGACACAGTAAGAGTTTGCTTCATGCCCCAGTTGCACACCGTTTCCGCTTCCCCGACGACCCGAAGCGAGGAGCGGCGCCGCAAGCTGCTGGTGGCGGCGGCGGACCTCTTCCTCGCCTCCGGCTACGACGGCGTCAGCATGGACGCCATCGTGGCCGAGGCGGGCGGCTCGAAAGCCACTGCCTACCGTTATTTCGGCAGCAAGCAGGAGCTGCTGGTGGCCGTGGTCGAGTACCTGTGCGCCGACTTCATCATCGCGCTGCGCCAGCTCGATACGTCGCAAGCGGGCCTGGAGCAGGGCTTGCAGCTGATCCTCGATGAACTGGTGGCCGTCGTCACCAGTCCCCGCCACGCGGATTTCTACCGCCTCGTCGTCACGGGCGCGGCCGCCGTGCCGGCCGTGGGCCAGACCTGGTACGAACACGGCCCGCAAGTGTGGCACGCATTGATATTGCGCCTGCTGGAGCAACAGCGCGCCCAGGGCCGCATCGCGCCCGACACCTCGTTATCCAACCTGCCGCAGATTTTGTTCGACGCCGTCTTCTCGCACCTGACCACGCGCACCGTGATGCTGGGGCAGGGCGGCAGCGCGGCCACGTTCCGGCCCCTGATCGCGGAACTGATCGAACTGGTGGTGGCGCGCGTGGCGCGTAGGTCGGATTAGGCAGCGCTCCGGCGGCTCAGGCCTCCGGCGCCGTCCAGACCAGATTCCACAGGTGCCCATCGAGATCCTCGAAGCCCTGGTCATACATGAAGCCATGGTCCTCGGGCGGATGCGGCGTGCGGCCGCCGGCGGCAACGGCCCTGGCAATCAGGCTGTCCACCTCTTCCCGGCTTTCGCAACTGAGGCAAATGACGACTTCATTGGCTTCCTTGGCATTCACGACCGGCTTGCCGATCAGCGACTGGAAGAAGGGTTCGGTCGTCAGCATGGCCTGGATGGTGTCGCCGACGATGTTGATGAACGCCGCGTTCTCTCCGCTGAACCGGGTATCGAAGGTAAAGCCGAGAGCGGAAAAGAAGGCCCTGGATTTGTCCAAGTCCTTCACGGGCAGGTTGAGGATGATCTGTTTGTGCATGGCGCCTCCTTGCCAGGGTGGGATTGCGTGGAATAGGGGGAATGGGCAATCGGTGCCACATTCCTGCGACTACGGTCCATGAAGACTTTACCGCATTTGAGAGCGCAGCGGCTCGTCTGAAGCGTTATCAATTATGGAAGAATATATATAAGTGCTTATGTAAATCGTGCTACCATGGCTTCATGAAACCTGGACTGGGCACGCAATTACGACATCTCATCGAACTGCTGGACGGCGCGGTCGAGCAGGCCTATGTGGAAGCGGGGCTCGATTACCGGCCGCGCTACACGCCGGTGATGCGCGTGCTGGCCGAGCGGCAGAGCGCCACCATTGGAGAGCTGGCAGCCGTGGCCGGCCTCACGCAGCCCGCCGCGACCCAGACAGTGGCCGTGATGGTGAGGAAGGGCCTGTTGACGGTGGCCGCCGGCGGCGAAGACGGCCGGCAGCGCGTGGTGCGCCTCAGCGCCGCTGGCGAAGCGCTGCTGCCGCGCCTGCGGGTGTGCTGGCAGGCGACCAAATCGGCGGCCGACAGCCTCGATGCGGAGCTGGCGTTTCCCTTGTCCGCCTGCCTGGAACAGGCGATCGCCGTACTCGAGACGCGCTCCTTCGGCGCGCGCATCCGCGACGCCAACTTGCGGCAACACCTGACGAAACCTCCGAATGATGCAGACACGCCTGGCTGAACGCCGCTTCGACGACGTTGCCAGGGGGCGCATTGCGCGTATTTTTTCACACAACGATCAAACGATTCGTAGTCCAACTTGGAGGAAGATATGTCAGGCAGAAAGAAGTTTGTTGCAGGCGTCGTGTTGGGTAGCGTGTTGTCGTTTTCCGCCTTCGCGGCGCAGGACACTCCCTTGAAAGCAGCCGATCGCGCTGCGGTCGTGCAGACGCTGGCGGAGAAAATGAACGCGAATTACATCGAGCCAGCGGTGGCCGAACGGGTCGGCAGCGCGATCGCCAGGAAAAATGCCGAAGGAGGCTATGCGGCCGCCGCCAGTGCGCAGGCCTTCAGTGCGGTGCTGGCGCAGGACTTGCGCGCATTGAGCGGCGACCTGCATTTCGGCACGGCGGTTTACCCAGGTTTGCGTGAGCGCAGCGGCATCGCCGAACTGCCCAGCCGCGCCAAAATGGACGAATGGCGCGATCAAACCGCGCGGCGCGGCTATGACATCGAGAAGATCGAACGTCTACCCGGCAACGTCGGCTATATCGAGCTGCGCGGCTTCGGTGGCCCGGAATTCGTCGGCGCGGCGTACACGGCGGCGATGTCGCTCATGGCGGGAACGGATGCGCTGATCCTCGACCTGCGCCGCAACGGCGGCGGCAGCCCGGACAGCGTGGCTTACCTGATGAGTCATTTCTTCCCGCTCGGCGACGAGCGTCACCTGATCGACATGTACGATCGCCCGACCGGAACGACGCGGCAGTTCTGGACCGTGAAGACGGTCGCACAGCGTTACGACAAGCCCGTGTACGTGCTGACCTCGGCCCGCACGTTTTCCGGCGGAGAAGACTTCTCCTATGGCATCCAGGCACAGAAGCGCGGCACGGTGGTCGGGGAAACCACCGGCGGCGGCTCCAATCCCGTAAGCTGGTACAACCTGGGGCAGGACATCATCGTCGCGATCCCGACCGCGCGCGCGATCAATGCCGTTACCAAAACCAACTGGGAGCACGTGGGCGTGAAACCGGACATCGCTGTGCCCGCGGCGCAGGCGCTACAGGCGGCGCATGTCGCCATCCTGCGCAAGCTGGTATCGTCCGAAAAGGACGGCGACGGGCGCAAGGAACTGCAGCGTGTGCTGGCGATGGTGGAGAAAGGGGAGTCCGACAAGCCGGTCTACACGCTCAGGGGAGAGCGTTGATCTAACCGGTGCGCGGGCAGGAAATGCCTGCCCTGCGCGCTGGGTACGAAGGTGACCGGCGCACACCCGCGGCCAAGCCGGCGCGGCGCCGATGCGCTGGGCACTGCGCCCGGTCAGGCGACCTGGAATGCGCACATGGCCAGATACAAGGCCCGCCGCGTGCTCACGGCGTTCGTGCAGCACGTGACGTCAGCGCCGGCTTTATCGTCCTCGAAGGCCGTTACGTAAGGCGGTTTGCGCCCCATAGCGGACGTAGTCTTGCCCAACGCACATTAACCGCTGACCAGAGCCAACTCAGAGGGATGCTCTCTCAAAACAGCGAAAGCCCAGTCGATAATTGTTTTCTCGTTTTCGCGAATCCACAGGTCTAGCTTCTCGCTTGCTTTGTCGTCTTGCCAGTGCTGTTTTCCATAAGCGTATTGCCGATGCAGCTCAACAGATTTTAGTCTGTCGAGTGTGGCTAAGACGCAGTCCAAACGACCAACTGGTGTCGCCTCGTAGTAGGTCCACACGCCTGATCGATCAGCTTGAGCCAACCACGTGAGCAATTCGAAGACTACGAAAATGGGGGCGGGCCAGCCAAAGGCCGGGATTTCTTTGTCAAATCCTTCCCACCCCAAGGCAATTCCTTGGAGATCAACCAATGCGCTATAGTCGCGCTGTCTCAGCAATTGAGCTAAATAGTGGGCGCTGTATCGGGGCATTTTCTGTACAAAGAGTTTCAAAAAAATACTGCACTAACGGATTTGTGAACGTCTGCTGTTGGCCGGTTGCCGCCGTTGCCAGGTTCCGCTTGAGGAAATTCACCCCGCTGCAAGCACTATAAATCTTAGAGGCCCATAACAGCCTCGAAGAGATGACGAACCCAATCCCTAAACGCGAGGCGTTTGGACTCTCGTTGCCTCAGCCGATGCATCAACAACCACGTTGCATACAAGGCGATCATAACGGCGCACGCTGCACTGATGATGGCTGTGAAGATCTGTATAACTGGAAGCATAACCATCTGTCCTCATTCTCACTACTTCCGCTCATGGCCGCAAACGGACACCAAGCAAACTACATGTCCTGCCTGGCTAAAGCGTAGCGCATGCTATGGCGCAGGCGAAGATGACACTGCTGGGGCGTTGTCGTTCACGCCATGGATAAACCCTTCAGAAAAATCATCCCATGCGCCGCAGACCAGCCACAGACACGCGGCGAAGGTAAGCAGTTTTCGATTGTTTTTCCTGAAGCCGGAAATAAGCAGGGCAGCGCCTGCGACAAAGAATAGGGGAGCGACAATATACATGCAGAGCCTTCGATTGATTACATTGCTAATTTTCATAGAGACAGGTAGACGCAATACGATAGCGTCGCGTCATACTTGGGCGGCTCGTGGTTGCGAACAGCGATAGAGAGTAACAAATTGCCAAGAGGAAAGACTCACACATTGTCACGTTGTGCGAACGGGCGCCAGCCCAGGCTCGGCACAACCCAGCGTATGGGATTGTTGCTCTTCGAGTAATTAAAAGGTGTTGTCAGGCGCGCTCAACCCGAAAGCAGGGACTGGGGGCGGACCTCAAGGTCTGACCCCGGAAGATAATCAGGATAGTGAGCAGGGCAGTGACCAGGCGCCAGTCAGGTCGCAATACCATACTTGTGCTGCGTGGCCGCATACTGCTGCCTGAGCGACTCCAGCTGCGGATGCTTGGGGTCGATCTTGCGGATCACCTGCATCTGGTGCTGCGCCTGCTCGGCCAGTGGGGCTTCCCAGCCCAACATGTTGAGCTGGCGCAGGATGGCGTCGACGGAGGCGAACAGCACGGGCAGGTTGCCTGGCGTCTTGCGCAGGGCCTGGCGCAGCACGAAGACGGCGCCCTTGAGTTCTCCGCTTTCCGACTTGCTGGCCGCATCCTGCATCAATTCCTGCACCTGGTTGCTGATCTGCTGGCCCATGCCTTGCGCCAGGTCGTGGCGGCCCGCCTTTTCAAACACGTCGACGGCCGCTTCCATCGTCACGTCGCTGTCGGCTTCGTTGACGAGCTTCATCATGACGTCGGACGCCGCCTGTTCCAGGTTGTTCTTCAGGCAGCTTTGCACGAGGCCTACCTTGAGCTGCGTCGACAGGCCGCGCGCCGTGTCCAGGGCGGCGGCGGCCAGTTGCAGCTCGCTGGCGGCGGCGATGTCGTTGCCCGACAGTTCATGCAGCATGGCGGCCGAGATGGCGCGGCACGCTTCCACGTTGGCGCCGCCCCGCAGGGAGCGCTCCATGTCGCGCAGCACGCCGCTCGCCTGCGGCGCATCGCCCTTTTTCACCAGCGTTTTCACCAGGTTGACGTGGTCTTCCGGGTCGCGGAATTCGGAATACTTCGCCTTCGTCACCACCTGCTTGTAGGCCCGTTCGGCCGCGCCGATGTCGCCCGTGTCGAAGGCGATGCCGCCCAGGTGACGCAGGCGGCGCACCATGTGCGGCGAAATGGCCACGGCGTCCTCGAGGATTTTCTTGGCCTGCAGCTGCTGGCCCATGGCTTCATGGTTTTGCGCCAGCAAGTCGTAGGCGGCCATGAAGCGGGGATAGGTTTCCACCAGTTCCAGCAGCGCGTCCTGCGCCTCCTCGTGGCGCTGCTGTTCGAACAGCGTGCGCGCCAGTCCCAGGTGAGCCCAGGCCATGGGCCGCGTGGCCAGCATGTCGGCGTAGATCTGCTCCGCTTCCCGCCACTCGCCCAGGGTGATATGCAGCTCGGCGCGCAGGCGGGCGAAATCGGCCGCCAGGCGCGGGTGCTGCAGTTCGGCCGCGCGGCAGCTTTTCACGGCTTCGCGCAAGTCGCCCTTGTCGATCAGCTGATACGTGGGCAGGAAAATCGCGCGCCGCTCGATGGCGCGCGCGATGCGTCCGCTCAGCACGTCGACGGTGAACGGTTTTAATATGTAGTCGGACGGGGTCAGTTCGGCCGCGCTGATCACCTTGCTGTGGATGGCTTCGGAGGTCAGCATGATGAAGATGGTCCACAGGCCGATCAGCTTGTGGTGGCGCAAGTCTTCCAGCAGTTGCTGGCCATCCTGGCCGTCCGTGCCGCTGCCAAGGTCGTATTCGCACAGGATGATGTCGAACGGTTTCTTCGTCAGCAAGCGGATGGCCGTGCCGGCATTGACGGCATACTCCACCTTGGTGATGGCAGCCTGGTTCAGCATATTGTGCAGATTGCCCCGCATGCTGGGGTTCGGATCGACGATCAGGACAGATAAGTCGCTAGTTTCTGGCATGGTTCAGCTCTCGTTCATCTGTTCGGTCATTTGCGGGAACTCTTCTTATATGTATCTGCCTGGCAGCAATATTTTTTATCAGCATACTGCAAAGCCGGGCGACACTGCCAGCAAAATGCATGCAATCGGGCGCGGAGCAGGGCGCCGGGTGCGTCCGGTGGCGTGCGGCGTTGTATTTCGTGGGGCCGCCGCGTTGTGCGGGGCTGCCGGCGCCGCATATTCCGGCGAATAGCTGACTAGCATGATAGTATCCTAATTACAACTAATGTTGGATGCCGCTCAATCTTGCGGCCAGGCATGCGCAAGGCTGTACCGGGCGCTTTCTTCTTTCTGGTGTCGATACCCGTATGCGCATTCCTGACCTTACTTCCCTGCGGCGCATCGCCGTTCCTCTCGCGTTCGGCGGCAACAGCGAACAGCAGCACACGTATTTCGCCGAATTGCACCGGGTCGGCATGGTCACGCAGCTGCTGGGCATCATCGCCTTCAGCCTGACCTGGCTGCTGATGCCGGAGCCCTATCATCCGAACCTGTCGCACGCCGTGCTGGCGCTGCTGGGCATGTTGACGAGCCTGGTGGTGCGCTACCGCTGTACCACCTTGCCCATGCTGACCATCACGGGGGCTTGCGCCGTGCTGACCCTCACTTTTGGCTTGCGCACCATGGCCGATGCCGTCCAGCACGCCAGCTTCTGGGTCTTGCCCGTGGGCGTCTTCATGACCCTGGCCATCGCCTCCATCTTCAATGGCGGTCTCAGCTACCTGGCCGTGGTGGCGGGCGTGTGGTGGAACGTGGGCCACGGCCTGTATCCCGTCAACGCCGGCTTGCCCGACCAGTCCTGGGCGCCGCTGATGATCGCCGTCAGCATCCTGTTCGGGCTGGCGCTGAATGTCAGCTTCAGTCTATTGCGTTTACGCAACTACCACTCCAAGCTGGAATTGACGCGGCTGGCCTTCCAGGACGGTCTGACGGGCTTGAACAACCGCCGCATGTTCACGCAGCGCGCCCAGCAGATGCATGGCGCGGCCCACGGCGGCATGCTGCATTTCCTGATGATCGATATCGACGATTTCAAGATCATCAACGACCAGCAGGGCCACGATGCGGGCGACGCGGTGCTCGTGCGCACGGCCGCCATCATCGCCGACAAGGCGCAGGGCCATCTGTGCGGACGCCTGGGCGGCGAGGAATTCGGCATCGTCTACGCAGGCAGCCGCGAGGATGCCGGAACCTTTGCCGGCGGCCTGGTCGAGGCCGTCAGCCAGGCTTTCCTGGCCGCGCAGTTCGTGTCGATCAGCGTGGGCGTGGCCGAGCTGGACCGGGGCAAGGAGCTGGGCCACAGCTACCGGCTGGCCGACGAGGCGCTGTACCTGGCCAAGCGCCAGGGCAAGAACCGCTATGTGATCGCCTGATGGCCGGCCGCCCGCGATGGTTGTTGCAAGTTGGCAAAAACTGCCCGTTTCAGGGGCAAAATGGCCCGAAAGCCATAAGTTCCGGTAATAAAGCAGGGGTAAAACGGGTATAATGCGCGCAAAGGAAATTTGCCGTACGAAAGATATTGTCATACCTACCTTTAACCCGCAGCCACGCTGCATCAACCACCTTCCAATCATGTTGATACTGCCGGGTTCCAATGCCCTGTCCCATTTCCGTAGCCACCGTCTGTTAAGCCAACTGCAAGCCGTCTCGCCTGCGATCGTTGCCGTGCAAGCACGCTATGTCCATTTCATCGATGCCAGCGCGCCTCTCACCAACGACGACAGCACGCGCCTTGGCGCCTTGCTGACGTACGGCGAGCCGGCCCAGGCTGACAATACGGAAGGTGCTGCCGAAGAATTCTTCGTCATCCCCCGTTTCGGCACGATCTCGCCGTGGGCTTCGAAAGCCACCGACATCGCGCACAACTGCGGCATGGCGCACATCAAGCGCGTCGAACGCGGCATCGCTTTCCGCATCAACCTGAAATCGGGCATCCTGGGCAGCGCCATCGGCGCCGGCAAATTGACTGAGGCGCAGTTGAACTCTGTGGCCGACCTGCTGCACGACCGCATGACGGAATCCGTGCTGCGCAGCGCGGACGACGCCAAGGACCTGTTCCGCACGCTGGAAGCACGCCCGCTCGAATCGATCGACTTGCTGGGGCAGGGCAAGCGCGCGCTGGAAACGGCCAACGTCGAGCTGGGCCTGGCGATGTCGGAAGACGAAATCGATTACCTGGACGCCGCCTTCACCAAGGCCGGCCGCAACCCGACGGACGTGGAACTGATGATGTTTGCGCAGGCGAACAGCGAGCATTGCCGCCACAAGATCTTCAACGCCGACTGGACTATCGACGGCGTCGCGCAACCCAAGTCGCTGTTCGGCATGATCAAGAACACGCACGAACTGCAGCCGAAGGGCACCGTCGTCGCCTACAGCGACAACTCGTCCATCATGGAAGGCGCCACAGTTTCCCGCTTCTACCCGCGCGGCGACAAGCACGAATATGCGGCATCGACCGAATTGACGCACACCCTGATGAAGGTGGAAACGCATAACCACCCGACGGCGATTTCCCCATTCCCTGGCGCCTCCACGGGCGCGGGCGGCGAGATCCGCGACGAAGGCGCGACGGGCCGCGGCGCCAAGCCGAAGGCTGGCCTGACGGGTTTCACCGTGTCGAACCTGTCTTTGCCGGATGCCGTGCGCAGCTGGGAAACGGCCGCTTCCGTGACGGCGCCGCTGGCTGGCCGTACGGATGCAGATCAATACGGCAAACCGGAGCGCATCGCTTCGCCGTTGCAGATCATGATCGAGGGTCCGTTGGGCGGCGCCGCGTTCTCGAACGAATTCGGCCGTCCGGTATTGGGCGGCTACTTCCGCACCTATGAACAGAACGTCGGCAGCAATGGCGACGCCGTATTCGGCTACCACAAGCCCATCATGATCGCCGGCGGCATCGGCAATATCTCGGCGCAGCACACCCACAAGAACGACATTCCTGTCGGCAGCCTGCTGGTGCAGCTCGGTGGCCCGGGCATGCGCATCGGCATGGGCGGCAGCGCCGCCTCGTCAATGACGACCGGCAGCAACACGGCCGACCTGGACTTCGATTCCGTCCAGCGCGGCAATCCGGAAATGGAACGCCGCGCCCAGGAAGTCATCAACGCCTGCTGGCAAATGGGTGCGGACAATCCGATCATCTCCATCCACGACGTGGGTGCGGGCGGCCTGTCGAACGCGTTCCCGGAAATCACCAACGACGCCAAGCGCGGCGCGATTTTTGACCTGCGCAAGATCCCGCTGGAAGAATCGGGCATGGCGCCGAAGGAAATCTGGAGCAATGAATCGCAGGAACGCTATGTCCTGGCCATCGCGCCGGAAAGCCTGCCGCTGTTCAAAGCCATGTGCGAACGCGAACGCTGCTTGTTCGCCGCCGTGGGCGTGGCCACCGAAGAGCGTCAACTCAAATTGATCGATCCGGAACTGGGCAACGAGCCGGTCGACATGCCGATGGACGTCTTGCTGGGCAAGCCGCCAAAGATGCAGCGCGACGTGGTCCACGTGGCCAACGATTTCCCTGCCATCGACCTGACGGGCATGGACCTGCTGGACGTGGCGCAAAAAGTGCTGCTGCTGCCGACCGTGGCCGACAAATCCTTCCTGATCACCATCGGCGACCGCAGCGTGGGCGGCATGACCGTGCGCGACCAGATGGTGGGACCATGGCAAGTGCCGGTGGCCGATTGCGCCGTCACCACCATGAGCTTCGAAGGTTATCTGGGCGAAGCGATGGCCATGGGCGAACGCACGCCGCTGGCCGTCATCGACGCGGCAGCTTCCGGCCGCATGGCCGTGGGCGAAGCCGTCACCAACATCGCCGCCGCAGCCATCAGCGATATCAGCGACATCAAATTGTCCGCCAACTGGATGGCCGCCTGCGGCCAGCCTGGCCAGGACGCAGCCCTGTACGACACGGTCAAGGCCGTCGGCATGGACCTGTGCCCGGCGCTGGGCATCAGCATCCCCGTCGGCAAGGATTCGCTGTCGATGCGCACGACGTGGAAAGACGAGAACACGGGCGCGGCGAAATCCGTCACGTCGCCGGTGTCGCTGATCGTTTCCTCGTTCGCGCCGGTCACCGACGTGCGCAAGTCGCTCACGCCGCAGCTGAAGACGGACCAGGGCGACACGTCCTTGATCCTGATCGACCTCGGTCGCGGCAAGAACCGCCTGGGCGCATCCGCGCTGGCGCAAGTCATGGGCCAGCTGGGCAATGAAACGCCGGACGTGGACAGCGCGGAAGACCTGAAAGGCTTCTTCGCCGCCATCCAAAAGCTCAACAGCGACGACAAGCTGCTGGCCTACCATGACCGTTCGGACGGCGGCCTGTACGCCACCCTGACGGAAATGGCCTTCGCCGGCCACACGGGCATGTCCGTCAACCTGGACATGCTGACCATGGAAGGCGAGCATTCGAGCGACTGGGGCGACGCCAAGAACTGGACGGGCCAGGTAGCGGAACGCCGCAACGAACTGACCCTGCGCGCCTTGTTCAGCGAAGAGCTGGGCGCCGTGATCCAGGTGCGCGCGGAAGAAAAGTCGCTCGTCATGGACGTGCTGCGCACGTTTAATCTGGGCGCTTGCAGCCATATCATCGGCAAATTGAACGACCGCGACGTGATCGAATTCACGCGCGACGCCAAGCTCATTTACACTCAGCCGCGCGCGGACCTGCACCGCCTGTGGAGCGAAACGAGCTGGCGCATCGCCCGCCTGCGCGACAATCCGGCCTGCGCGGACGCCGAATACGACCGCCTGCTGGACGTGCAAGACCCGGGCATGTCGCCTATCGTCACGTTCGACCAGAACGAGAACATCGCCGCGCCATTCATCGCCACCGGCGTGCGTCCGCGCGTCGCCATCCTGCGCGAGCAGGGCGTCAACTCGCACATCGAGACGGCATACGTGATGCACCAGGCAGGCTTTACGGCTGTCGACGTGCACATGAGCGACCTGATCGCGGGCCGCGTGAAACTGGACGACTTCCAGGGCGTCATCGCCGTGGGCGGCTTCTCGTACGGCGACGTGCTGGGCGCGGGCGAGGGCTGGGCAAAAACGATTTTGTTCAACGCCAGCCTGGCGGAACAGTTCGCGCGCTTCTTCAATCGCACGGACAGTTTTGGCCTCGGTATCTGCAACGGCTGCCAGATGATGAGCAACCTGAAATCCATCATCCCCGGCGCCCACGCCTGGCCTAAATTCACGCGCAACAAGTCGGAGAAATTCGAAGGCCGCTTTGCCATGGTCGAAGTGATGGATTCCCCATCGATCTTCTTCAACGGCATGGCCGGCACGCAAGCCGGCATCGCCATCGCCCACGGCGAAGGCTACGCCGACTTCTCGCAAACGGGCGACATCACCCAGGTCACCAAAGCCATGCGCTTCGTCGACAACAAGGGCGCCGCCACCGAAGCGTACCCGTACAACCCGAACGGCTCGCCGGAAGGCATCACCTCCGTCACCACGCCAGACGGCCGCTTCACCGTGCTGATGCCGCACGCGGAGCGCGTGTTCCGGTCAGTCCAGCAGTCGTATCACCCTGAAGCATGGGGCGAGGATTCGCCATGGATGCGCATGTTCAGGAATGCGCGGAAGTTTGTGGGGTAATTAAGCTATTTGCGGCGCGGCGTCTTGGTTTAAGGCGCTGCTGCTGGGGTAGGGATGGAGAAAGCCGCTGTCGGGAGACAGCGGCTTTTTGTTTTTTTGAAATACATTACTTCATATTTTTAATGATGGCTTGCAAACTCTGAAATCGTTGCTCGTTAAGAAATTTTATTTCACCTATGCTTCCAAGGTCGAAGATCTCGTCAGCTTTTTTTAGACGACTAAGTAATGGTACTGCAATTCCATCTACCAAATCTGCAAAACCTATCATGTCGGAATAGCTGGCTGGTATTTTGTAGCCTTTCGTAGAGCTGGCAATAACAACATCATGATCTCGAAGTTTGGCAATTACATTTGAACGAAGATATTGTTTTGTTATGTCATGAAATCCTTGGTCTTTTAGATGGTCAAGAATTTCATTTGTTGAAGTGAAAGCTTTCTCAAAAGGGAATCTTGTTTGAAAAAGTAGGTAGCTCAGTGTTGCATATTGTATTCTTATTTCTCTGTCATTTGATTTGAAATTATTTTTTAAAAAACCAGATGCTTTTTGAAGTGAAATGTTGGATATTTTAAGATCAACAGCGCTGGATGATTTGTTGATTGATAAATCCGTTTCGAATTTTGGCGGCCATTCATCTATTCTTATTCTTTTGTTTTGTATGAAGCGAAGAAAACAATCTCGTGTTTGACTGGAAACTTTATCTTCATATAATTTTGCTGTGGTTCCGACTAGAAAATCAGCAAGTTGAACTAGTATTTCATCCCTACTATTAACAATCTCAATTTTCGAATTAAATAAAAGATCAGGTATATGGTTGTTGGTAATGTGTTTACTAAAGCTGTCGATAAAATCAGACCCGCCATGCCCATCGGCATAAATTGTTATATTGCTTACAGAGTTAAAGATTTGATTGTAAAGAAGGCCGTTTATGAATTTTATAAAGGATTTTTTGTGTTGCAGTCCACTATCTTTTATTATTCGAGATTTGTCTGCGCAAACCGCATAAAATTTAAAATCTAAAGATGACATTTCCTCTATCATTTTTATTCTTTTTCCATCACTCAATTTATTCGACTTTATCTCGCCAGAATTGAAGTGTTTTATTCTAATTTTTCTATTGCTGCTTCAAGTTCCGATCTTTGTTCGATCGGAATTATTACCGCCAGGACTATGAAATAATTTGACGCCCCATCCTTCTCGATTGCCAAATCATGGTTTCCAGATTCATCGACGAAGGCAACGTAATCGCTCATTGGTAGTCCATATAGAATTTATAATTTATGTTATTTTTAAAATATTTACTTTTAGTGTTCATAATCCCTTCGCCACCCCCACAATCACCACCGCCGACGGCACCAGCAAAAACTGCGCGATCAGCGTCCCCGCCAATCTGCTTCCCACCAGCCACACCACCGCGCGCCTGAATTGCGATTCTTCGATCTTTCCTTCGATAACGTCATCCGTCATGCCCGACATGTGCGGGTCGATGAAGACGGCCATCATGACGGTGGCGCCGCCGTTGATGATCGATGACAGGGTGCTGGAGGTGACGCGCACGCTGGGGTCCAGCACGCCCGCGTACAGGGCGGCGAAGACGCCCACTGTCCACAGCGCTGTGGCGATGACGTTCATGGCCGTCATGGAAGCGGAGACGCCGGTTTTCTGGCGCAGGCCCGTGACGTTGGCGGGATTGGGCAGGCTGGCGGAGGTCTTGAGGTAGGACAAGCCGCCCTTGAAGACGGCGTGCAGCAGCAGTTTCGGTACCGACCTGTGTACCTGGAAATGCTCGACGGCAAGGCAGAAGGCGCGTTGGAAGGTGGGAATCAATATCGCGCCGATAATCGTGGCCAGGCTGGCCGATAGCAGCAGCCAGCGGAAGTCGAGTAGCAGGGCGTCGGCCGCGCCGTGCTGGGCAATGCCTGTTTCCACCCGCTTGGCCAGAAACGGTCCCAGGAAGGAATTCGACGTGCGCGAGAGCAGCAAGAGGATGCTGAACAGGGCCAGCGACACGGCGATGCGCCGCGTGCGGATGCCGGCGATGCGCACGGAGTAGGCGAGCGTGCCGATGAGGTGGATGATGAATGTCAGTGCGCAAATCAGCAGCAATTGCTTGTCCATCACAACCTTGCAGTAAAGAAAATGTTATTCCATGCTGCCATGAAGTTACATATTTTTCAACTGCAAAGAAGCTAATTTTATGTGATTGGGGTTTTGTGGTGGTTTGTGCGGGTTTGTGTGGAGTTGACTGAATTTCACCCCAAGGTAGAAACTGGGGTCAGACCCGACGGGTCTGACCCCGGCTTTTTGCCTGTGGGTGAGGTCAATACCGCTGGCTCACTTAAGCTTGTCCCTTGCTTGTATTTCAAGCTTGCACCCTCAACTATCCCTGGTGGCGGCAAGACTTGCCGCTCGATATGAATCAACCAACCCGGAGGTACGCCATGAGTTTCGATTCCTTTTTGAGCAAGCTGAAGTCCAAGGCAAGTGAACTGAAAACCGAGGCACTGAAGTACAAGAACAAGGATTTCCTCAACGCCGCGATGGCCGGGTCGGCCCTGATCGCCATGGCCGACGGCAGCGTCAGTGCGGAAGAGAAGCAGAAGATGGTGAAGTTTATTGAAAGCAATGACGCGCTATCCGTATTCAGCACCACGGACGTGATCAAGGCTTTCCAGGAATATGTCGGCCAGCTGGAATTCGACAAGGATATCGGCGAAGCCAAGGCGTATCAGGCGCTGGGCAAGATGAAGTCGAATGTGGAGGCGTCGCGCCTGCTGGTGCGCATGATTATCGCCGTCGCTTCGTCGGACGGCAATTTCGACGCCAACGAGCAGCGCGTGGCCAGCAAGATCGCGCGCGAGCTGGGCTTGACTCCGGCGGAGTTCGAGTTGCAGTAAATGCCAGGCCAGCCGGCCCCGGCTGGCTTAACTCTTGTCCCACCACGGCGGCGTGCCCGACGACCAGGGGCACGCCATGTCCACTTCGCTGATCCTGTAGCGGATCTCGATCACCTGGCCGGGGCTGAAGGGACCGCGTTTCCAGTCGCCGGAATCAAAGACGTAGCCTTTGCCCTTGATGCAATGAGTGGTCGGATTGTTGCCGATGGGGCCGGTCGAGTGCAGGGTGACGCGCACTTCGCCGTTGGCGTCCAGCGGGGCGTCGCCGCCCGTGAACAGTGCATCCGAGCCGATGTCGCAGACAGTGGTGCTGCCTATCTTGCTGCAGCGCTTGATATACGTTTGCTGGCGCGCCTGGGCCAGGTAATCGTCATGCCGCATCGGCTTGCCGTCGTCATAGGTAAAGCGCAGGACGACTTGCGTGGGCTCGCTGGCCGGATGGCGCGTGGTGCTGGTGCAGGCGGCGCTGACCAGGGCCAGCAGGGGCCAGGCCAGCAGGCGCAGGCTGCGGCGCAGGCACGTCAGCAAGCGGCTACGAATATGCTCAGATTGAAACATGGTGCTCCATGGAGTGGCTGCGGCGTCACTGCAGCGAAGGCGCCGATCATAGCACGCAGTCGTTTTTCCACGGAGCATGTTTCTAGCGGAACAGCTGCCGGTTTGCACATGGCACCGTGCGCTGGCACCTGCGTGGCCGGCAGGCCGAATCAGCTACGCTTGCGTGCCGCGCAAGTGAGCAGGGCCATGCCGGCGAGCAGCATGGCGTAGGTCGAAGGTTCCGGAACCGGCGAGAGCGGATCGAGCCGCACGACTTCGCATATGCTGTCGCGGCAGCCATAGGCAGAAATCTGGCCCGCTTCGTTGATGCCGCCTACCAGGCCGAAGTACCAGCCATCCTCGCCAACGAGGTCGCTCAGCCTATACGTTTCATTGCCATCCCAAAGCATGGCCATCGTGCCAAAGTCGTTGTAGCCCAATACCCTGCCGAGGCCATCGATACCGACGGAGGTGGAGAGCCGCGATATCGTTTGATAGTTTCCATTGGCCCAGAAGAACGCTTCCGTGCCGGTCATGCCTTGACCTAACGTGGCCCAGCCCGATACCTGGCCAGCGTTGTTGATACCGACAGCATAACTCGGAGCATAATACTCGCTGACGAGCGTGGTCATCACGCCGTTGGCATACAGGGAGGCCTGGGCTTGTCCATCGGCGTCCTTTGTGTAGCCGACGACGGCCCCGGAACTGTTGATATTGAAGGCAGTGGTGCCGTTGCCGCCCGCCGCGGTGATTTCCTGATAGCCGCCGGCGCTGGAGTACACATAGGCGCGCTCCTTGCCGCTGCTGTCGTATGTGCTGAGGGCAACCTGACCGGCATCGTTGATGGCGGTCGCCTGTGCTTTCTGGCCATTGACCGCGAAGGGGGTGAAGGTACCATTTTCCACATAGTAATACGAGCGGTCGCTGGAGCCGGTGGTGGAATAGGCGATGCCCTGGCCTGTGGCATTGAGCGAACTGATCGTGATATTTCCCGGCAGGGGGGCAGAAACATTCAGGGCGCTTCCCGAGGTGCTGAACCAGACATTCTGGCCCTGGGACTGTCCGACTCCAAAAATTTCCCCCCGCGAATTGATTTCTCCAGCGTACAGATGCGCAGGCGCCGAGTAGTTAAAATGCGTCAGCTTGAATTGCGGCGCCGAAACAGGTGCAGCGGACGCCGATGTGGCTGCCATTCCCACAAGCAGGGGCAGTACTGATTTTCTGAAAACTTGCATGCCATTTCCCTTTTTGAAAAATGGCAATTATGCTAATTAATAATAAAAATGTAAACCTATTTGATAATTTTATTATTAAAAAATATTTTTAAATACTTATCTTCCTTTAAGGAATCTGGCGGCGGTGACAGCACGCGATGGCAGCGCGCACCTCCCTGGAACTACGCTGCGCCTCAACGCGATGCCAGGCCGATGTTTTGCACGTGGGAGGGTACGATGTCGCCGCCCGACAGGTTCTGCGACGGCACCACCATCACCAGTTCGCCATCCACGCTGCCGTCGTCGTTGTGGTCGATGCGTACCTTCAACTGGCGGTCCAGCGCGACGAAGGCATTGCGGTCGGTGGCGACGATGCGGTGTTCTTCCTGCTTGCCGATACGCGCATACTTGACGGCGCCGGCGAGGCGCAGTTCCAGGGTGTCGCCGTTCGACAGGTCATAGGTGCCGACGAATTTCTTGAAATCCTGGCGCATCATGTAGCGCGGATGTTCGGGCACGTCGATGCGCAGGGAGTTGCCGGGCACGGTGACGGTATGCTCCGGTGGCAGGGTTTGCGCGGTGGCTGCCGTGCTGGCGGCGGCGAGGCACAGGAGTGTGCCCAGGATGAAGGTGTTCATGTCGTTGTCCTTGTTGCTTGATGAGCGCTGGCGCATGGCGCCTGCCATCCGCCCTGATTCAATTCCTGCAGCACTTTCTTGCACAGCACCCCATAGCCGACGCCCGTGCCGCGCTTGTGTGCGGCCAGGTCAAATCTGGCGCTGATGTCGTCCCACGCCACGCTGCCGGGCAAGGGGCGCAAGTTCTCGTCCAGGTCCATCTCGAAATGAATGAAGCGGCCGTCGGCGCTCAGCAGCTTGCCGTACACGGCGGGCATGCCGGGGTAGGCCAGTTGCAGGTCGAGCATGAGGGCCGTGCCCAGCGCCACGCCATGGCTGGCCGCGCACTGCCGCAAGGCGTCGGGCAAGGGGCGCGCGCGCCACCAGGCCGCCGTCTGTCTGATGGCGGCCAGGGTCAGCGCGTTTTGCTGTTGCACAGAATATTGCTTGCTCATGGCTGCCACCCATGCGGAAGGCGGCTTGCCGCATCAACGCGATGCCAGGGCCATGCTTTGCACATGGGCGGGCACGATGTCGCCGCTGGCCAGTTTTTCGGCCGGCACCACCATCAGCACTTCGCCGCCCACGCTGCCATCGTCGCGCAAGTCGATGCGCATGGCCAGTTGCCGGTCGAGTGCCACGAAGCTGTCGCTGTCGGTGGCGATGATGCGGTGTTCTTCCTGGTTGTCGATGCGCGCATACATGATGGCGCCGATGCTGCTTGCATTGCGCAGGTACAGCACTTGTCCGTTCGACAGCTCATAGCCGCCGCGGAACGGGGAAAATTCTTGCGCAGTCATAACGTGCCTGTGGGCCGGCAATTCGATCGTCTGCATGTGCCCGCCTGGAACGACGACGGTCTGGTTGTCGGGAAGCGTTTGCGCATTTGCCAGCAGGGCGCAGACGCCCAGGGTGCCGGCCAGGATCCATGTTTTCATTTTTTTACCCATCCTTGAAGTGTGGCGCCGTCCGCTGCCGGTGCGGCGATATTGATGTGGGTGCCAGGGAAATCGAACCGGCTGGTCCGCATGCGCTGTGGTGACGCCACTGGCAAGGCGTGGCCCCCCGGTCTTGCCAGTGTAGGCAGGCAAGATGCCGCGCGCATCATCCGATCGGATGACACGGGCTCAGGCATCGAGTACGGCCAGGTGCGCCGTGGCGCCATGGATCAGCGCGATCAGCTCGCCCTGGCGCCGCGTATCGGTCTTCAAATAGGTGTGGTGCAGATGCGTCTTGACGGTATTGACGCTGATGCCGCCGCGCGCGGCGATTTCCTCGATGGTGGCTCCTTGCGCCAGCGCCTTGCCCACCAGCGCTTCGGCTTGCGTCAAGTCGAACAGCTGGCGCAAGGCAGTGACAGACGTGCTCGCTTGGGTGGGATCGCGCGCGATCAGCAGCGCGCATGGGGGCTGGCAATCGGCAAGCGGGGTGACTGTCAGGGCCAGGGGACCTTGCTGCTTGCGCGCCAGGCGCAGCGACTGGCATTGCGCTGCGCCGCCCCTGCTGGCGATGACCATGCGCACGGCGCGCGCCAGGTCGGGCGGCGCAGCGTGTGCCAGTTGCGCCGCATGCAAGGCGTGGCCGGCGGGAGTGGCGAAACGCAGTCCGAGGTTGGCGTCGAGCACCAGCACGACGGCGCCCATGGCATCGAGCGCCGCCAGCGCGCAGTGGCTGGCCAGTTGCGCTTCGCGCAGGCGCTGCTGCAGGCACAGGGCGCGTTGCAGATGGGGCAGAAGTTCCTGCCATTGCTGGCCGCTCAGGTCAGCGCTGTCGAGCTGCGGCCAGTCGCCCGCGCCGCAGGCCGAGTCGTACATGGCGGCGATCAGTTTCCCCACATCCGCCGTTACTGTACCTGTGTCCATGCTTGCCCCCAATCCTGACTACATCATGTGCCGCAGGTGCGCAGGTGCGGAACTGGGTAAGGGCGGTGTTGCGCAGCGATTCGCCCCGCCTTTGTGAGGAAGGTCTGTTCGCTGCCTTCTGTCCTGGGCAACTATCAAGATAGTACAAAGATATCGGTGCTGCAATGGTTTGCGCCTGTCCTTCTGGATAGTGTTCCGCAGGAAACTCGCGCGGGTAAATCACGGCCATGATGTAAGATTCGCACTATGTCCGATTTCACATTTACCGATTGCCCATGAGTTCAATAATGATTCCCGACGTCGCCCTGGTCGACAATACCGAACAACGCACGCCGCTGGTGCTCGTGCTCGACTGCTCCGGCAGCATGGATGGCGAACCCGTCGCGCTGCTCAACGATGGTCTGGCCTTGCTGGAACAGGAACTCAAGTCCGATGTGATCGCCGCCAAGCGCGTGCGCATCCTCGTGATTCAATATGGCGCGCACGATGAAGCCGTGGTGGCCAGCAACTGGTGCGACGCCATGGATTTCACGGCGCCCCGGCTTGAAGCGAACGGCACCACGCCGACCGGTGCGGCCATCGAACTGGCCCTGGCCGAAATCGAGCAGGAAAAGCAGCGCTTCCGCGCGGCGGGCGTGGCGTATACGCGGCCATGGCTGTTTTTGATGTCGGACGGCGAGCCGACGGACCGCTGGCAGCAGGGCGCCGAGCAGGCGCGCGCGGCCGAGCAATCCAATAAAGTGGCGATCTTCCCCATCGCCGTGGGTGACAACGCGAATATCGATACCCTGGGGCAGTTTTCCAGCCGGGGCGAGCGGGGCGTGAAGCAGCTGAAAGGTTTGCAGTTCCGCGAACTGTTCCTGTGGTTGAGCGCCAGCATGCAGGTGGTGTCGCAATCGCGCCCCGGTGCGCAGGCGCAGCTGGCCTCGACGGACGGCTGGTCTGTCGTGAGTACGTGAAAGCCCGCTGATCCATGACTGCGGTACAGAATACTTGGCGCGTGTTCGGCGCCTCCGTCACGGGCAAGGCGCACCTGGATAAAGAGATCCCTTGCCAAGACGCGCACGCGCACGCCGTCGTGAACGACGTTTTGGTGGCCATCGTCTGCGATGGCGCCGGTTCGGCCCGCCTCAGCGAGCAGGGCGCGCAGTTTGTCGCAGCGCACACCGTGCAGGCGCTGGCCGGACGGCTGGAGCAGGGCGCCACCGTGCAGGATCTGCATGAAGGCGCGCTGGCGGGCACCCTGGCGCAGATCCGCGCCGCGCTCGACGACATCGCCCGCGCCGCCAACGCCACCCTCGATGACTACGCCAGCACGGTGGTGGGCGTGGTCATGGGGCAGGAGGCCGGCTTCTTCTTTCACCTGGGCGACGGCCTGGGCGTGGCGCAGCTGATTGAAGGCGGCGAACTGATCTCGTTGCCCGCGAATGGCGAATACGCCAACGAAACATACTTTATCAGCGGCGAGCGCTGGCGCGAACAGCTGCGCCTGCTGGCGATTCCGCAAGCCGTGCGCGGCGTCGTGCTGATGTCGGACGGTTGCATGCCCTTTGCCATGAGCAAGAACAATGCAGCGCTGTACGCGCCGTTCATGGATGCCGTGCAAGGCTATCTGCGCACGGTCGAGAGTATCGAGCTGGGCAATGCGGCGCTGGCGTCCACCCTGGCCGATCCGCGCACGCACCAGATCACGGGCGACGACAAGACCCTGTTGCTGGCCTTGCGCGCATGAGCCGGAAGCAGGGAGTCACGCCCGGATTGAGTCCGGGCGGCAAGATCTGGCTCGATAAGGTCCGCAGCTTGGTACTGGGCAAACTGATTAAAAGCGGCGGCGCGGGCAGCGTGTACCTGTTGCCCGGCGCGCCCGCGCAGGTGGCCAAGCTGTACCACCCGCACCTGGACCGGGCCGCCAACCGGCGCAAGCTCGAAGCGATGCTGGAACTGTCGCCGGAGCTGCCCGATCAAGTGGAAAACGGCAAGCGCTATGTGCAGATCGCCTGGCCGCAAGCGGCTGTGTTCGATGGCCAGGGCGGCTTTGCCGGTTTCGTCATGCCCCTGCTGGACATGGCGCAAACGGCCGAGCTGGAACAGATCATGCAGGAGCGGCAAGCGCGCACGGCGGGCCTGCCCACGGGACTCGGGCCCAAGCTGACGCTGGCCGCCAACCTGGCCGCCGTCCTCGATGCGCTGCACCAGCAACAGCATTACGTGGTCGATTTAAAGCCCGTGAATCTGCGTTTTTACCGCGATTCGCTGTACATCGCCATGCTCGATTGCGACGGTTTCAGCATCCAGGGCCATGCCGAGCGTTTTCCTGCCGAGCAATTCACGGCCGACTACCTGGCGCCGGAATTCCAGCGCAAGGGCATGCCTGCGGGCACGGAAATGGCGCAGGACCGTTTCGCCCTGGCCGTCGTCATCTTTCAGTTGCTCAACTTCGGCATCCACCCCTACAGCGGGCGGCCCGGCAATGCGCAGGCGCCCACCGATATTCCCGGCCGCATCCGCGACGGGTATTACGCGTATGGCGTGAAGCGCCACAAGAACATGGCGCCGAACGCCACCAGCGGCCACGCGCTGATGCCGCCCGAACTGCGCGCCATGTTCGACCGCGCGTTTTCTTCATCCCCCACACCGCAGCGGCCATCGGCGGCCGACTGGGCGCAATTGCTGCGCGGCTATGCGCAGCGCAGCGGCGGCAAGCTCGTCGTGTGTGCTGCGAATGCCGAGCACCAGCATTTTGCGGGCCAGGGATGCGCGGCCTGCGCGCGCGACAAGGTCATAGCCTCGGCCGCGCAAGCGTCCGTGCAGGCGCAGCAGATGCAACTGCAACAACCATCGTTGCCGCAGCAGCGCAGCATGCGCGGCGCGCACCATACGGCGCCGGGGCAGGCGCCGGTCTTCATCCCCGTGGCGGGCAGCGGCGGCATCACGGGCAAGGGCTGGGCCGTCGTCGTGCTGCTGATCGTGCTGTTCCTGATCGGCTTTACGGCCTGGACCTCGTCGCCCGATGAAGCCAAGGACAAGGCCGCGATGCAGGCCCAAGCCGACCAGGCGGCTGGCCTGGAAGTCTTTGGCTGGCGCCCGCGCAAGACAGCCGGTTTCCGGCAATCAGACGCCCGCAAGGCCGTGCAGAGCCTGTCGCAAGCGATCAGCAAGGGCGATGATGACGCCGTGACGCGCGGCTTGCAGCTGCTGTACCGGGCCGGCGAGGACAAGTCTTCTGGCTATCGCGGCGACCCTACGCGCGCGCGCCTGCGTACCACCTTGATGGAAGGCCTGGGCGCGATGCCCGGCTACTCCCCCGAATTGGCGCAGACCTATCTCGACCAGTTGCAAGCCGACCCGCACGACTATCTGGCGGCGGCGGCCATGGGGCGCATGCACCTGAGCCTGAATGAACCGCAGGCGGCGCGCCAGTATTTCGAGCAAGCCGTGTGGGCCCGACCGACCGATGGCGTGGGCTGGCTGGGCATCGCGGCGACGGCGCTGCTGCGCGGCGGCGACGAGCGCGATGCCGTCAACATGGTGGCGCTGGCGCAGCTGACGGCCTACCGTTACGCGGTGGAGAACGCCGTGCCGACGGAACCGGGCGAGCCGGCCGACAATGGCGTCGCCCGCACGATGCAGCGCATGGATCTGAACGCCAAGATGCTGCGCCTGGCTCAGGGGTGGGATTACCAGAAGCGCTGGGACAAGGCACTGGCCGATGGCGCGCTGCTGGCGGCCAGGCTGAAGGCCATGCCGCCCTTGCGCGACCAGGTCGGCGGCGTGCAGCGCGAGACGATGACGACGGTTGAATATGGCGTGCTGGACGAAAAGCATGCAACGGGTGAGAACCGCCTGACCCTGACCATTGCCGCCGACGGCACTCTCAGCTATGCGGCGGCCGAGTTGCCGATGGAGCCGATGCTCAACAAGGTGCTGCTCGACAGCGTGAAGCGCTGGACCTACTTGCCGGCCGTGCAGCACGGTCAATTGCGGGAGGCCAAGGTGGTGGTGCTGGTGCGCTACCGCAACGGCCGGGTCAGCTTTGTGCCGGCCGGTGTGGCCGCCACGACGGAAAATTAAAGGAATAGCATGAAAATCAAGACCTTATGCGCGCTGCTGGGCGCTTGCTTGCTGGCCCCGGGCATGGCGCAGGCCGACATCGTGCAGCGCCAGTTGCTGACAAACATGGCCAGCGAGCAAGATAGCGAAGGCGGCGACGTGTTCACTATCGCGGGCACGACGGCCTGCGGCGGCAAGCAGATCCGCATGGATGCGCGTTCAATGAACCTGGACGAGGCGCCGTACGACGCGCTGAAAGCCGAACTGGCCCGCCACATCCGCAGCAAGACGCCCATGGTCGTCACCCTGAAAAAATGCCCCGAGGATGCAAGCGTGCCCATCGTGCGCCAGATCGTCGCCTGCACACCAGCGGCCTGCGCCGATGGCCAAGCGCGGCTGTATCTGCACGAAGGTTTCTACCCCATCGAGCAGGAAAAAGCGCCCAACGTGCTGCTGTTACCCTTGCCGAAAGGTAAATTGCCGGGCACGTGGAAGGTCGATATTTATAGCGTCGCTGGCCACAAGCTGCGCCTGTCCGGCCAGGTCAACCAGGCCGATTATGCCTCAGGCGAGCTGGTGGGCGGCTACGTCACGTATTACCCGAATGGCAAGGTCGAAAAGCAGGTGGCGCAGGATGGGCAAGGGCGGCAGCATGGCGTCGGTAGCAAGTATTATCCGGACGGCACCCTGGAGCTGCGCGGCGAGTGGCGCCATGGCATGCCGGAGGGCGAGCACCAGCGCTTTCACGCGACGGGCAAGCTGAGCGAGACGAGCCGCTACCGCGACGGCCAGCGCCTGGATGGGCCCGTGCAAACCTTCGATGAAAATGGCAAGCCCGGCACCAGCTACACTTTGCGTGGCGGCAAGATGGAAGGCGAGATGCTCACGTATTTCCCGGATGGAAAAATCTCCAGCCGTTCAGAAATGAAGGACGGCAAGTCCAATGGCGTGACGACGAATTACTACCCCGATGGCGCCGTGCACGCCAGGATGACGCAGGTCGACGATTTGCCGGTCGGGGAAGCGCTGGAGTTCTATCCCGACGGCAAGGTGCAAAGCCGCCAGCAGTATGGCGACAAGGGCGGGCTGCTCAAGCTCCAGCGTTACAGCCCCCAGGGCGTGCTGGTGCTGGAGCGCAACTGGGACAAGCAATTGCGCGAACAGGGCGTGTCGCGTTCGTGGTACGAAAGCGGCAAGCCCGAGCAATCGATCGAGTATGCGAACGACCGGCGCGACGGCTGGAGCCGCCGCTGGCGCCAGGACGGCAGCTTGCACAGCGAATGCCGGTATGTGGCCGGCAAGGCGCAGGGCGATTGCGAAGAGGCACTGCCATCACCGGAAATCGAACGCAAGGAGCAGGCATGGCGCGCATTGTGAAGCACGTGCTTGGCGCCATGCTGCTGTGGCCGGCGCTGGCCAGCGCCGAGATCGAGCAGCGGCAGGTCGTCAGCGCCATCGCGGCGGCACCCGGCGGCGACGTGCTGACCCTGGCCAGCGACAGCGGTTGCGGCGGGCGCCAGGTGCGCATGGATGCCCGCTCGGTCGGGCTGGATGCGGCGCAATACGCGGCCATGAAGCAGCAGCTGGCGCCGCTGATACGCGACGCGACGCCCTTGCTGATGCGCATCCTGTCGTGTCCGGCGCCGGGCGCAGCGGCGGCCATGCCCGAAGTCAGCAAACTGGGCGGCTGCGAGCCGCAAGCGTGTGCCGATGGCAAGGCGCGCCTGTACCTGAACCACAATCTGCGGCGCGGCGAAGTGAAGGAGCATGCGCGCTATGCGCTCGTCGTGCCGCTGCCGCCAGGCAAGACACCGGGCACCTGGCAAGTCGCGGTATTCCACGTGCGCGAAGGCGAGCCGACGCGGCTGTCGGGCCAGGTCGACGGCCCCGATTACCTGCGCGGCAAGCTGGTGGGCAATTACAGCATGTATTACCCGCATGGACAGCTGGAAATGCAGGTGGAGCAGGACGGGCGCGGCGTGCAAGAGGGCATGCAGACCCGCTATTATCCGGACGGCCAGATTTCCATGCGCGGCATGTGGCGCAATGGCGTGCAGGAGGGCGAGGAGCAGACTTATCACCAGAGTGGCAAGCTGATCGAGTCACGCACCTACCGCAACGACGCCCGCGCCGACGGTGTGGTGGAAACGTTCGATGAAAACGGCAAGCTGCGCACGCGCATGACGCGGGTCAAGGGCGAGACGGACGGCGAGCTGCTGCTGTTCTATCCCGATGGCAGCGTGGAAAGCCGCAGCCTGTATGTGAATGGCATCATGACGGGCCCCAGCACCGGCTATTTCTCGGATGGCAAGGTACGCAGCACGGTAAGCTATGTGGACGGCAAGCCCGCCGGCGACAGCGTCGAATATTATCCGAACGGCAAGGTCGCCAGCAAGCGCACGCACACCGGCCACTACGTATTGCGCAGCGAGCAGCGCTTCAGCCGGGCCGGCGTATTGCTCTTGGACAAACGGTGGAACGCGGGCGGGCGCGAGGAGGGCGCCTTGCGCTCGTGGTACGCCGATGGCAAACCGCGCCAGCTGATCGAATACGTCGATGGCGAGCGCCAGGGCTGGACCCGCCACTGGCAAGCGGATGGCAGCCTGGAAAGCGAATGCCGCTATGCGGCGGACGAGCCGCAGGGGGAGTGCACGGGAGATTCAGCCAAGATGTCGTACACGGAGGATGGCATCGCGCCGATGATACCGGAACCGTGAGCAGGGAAGGTTATTGCCGTTCGATCACTGATGCGTGGCCTGCCTTTTTTGCGAGACAGGTACAGGTACGGGAATGACACTGGTTGGCGTCCACGGTTCGTCCGGTCGCAGCACTGTGCTGCTGGCGTAAAACACCGCTGCCAGCCCGGACGAGACCTTGGCGCATGGCCGTTTGTGCCGGACCGGGCCTTTTGTGGTCGGCTGCTTCCGCCCCGAAGCGGTCATAGAACTACCGAAGTAGGCGGATCAATGAAGTGAATTCACAGCGTCTTGGATATCGTTGATCAACAAGGCGAGATCGGGCTTATCGCCGTGCATGTCGAGTTCGCGAGTGGCAATCAATCCCATGGACAGCGGCCCTGGGGCTGGGTCGGAAGGATATCCAGACACAAATACTTCGCACCAACCTAGTTGTCGTAGGATAGATTGCCCAGGCGGCCAGCCTTTCTCTGCCAGAGGCTGAATCTGCTGAATAGCTGATTGAATCTTCCGCAAGAGCATTATTTTATCTTCCATTTTTTCTTGCTCGCGCGAGTGACCGCTTCTGGCCGATTACGGAAGGTGAGCATAGCAGACCAACCGCCCGTTTAAGGCGAGAGCGGTGCAGTTTTTGAACAGACACCTATCCTCAGAAAATCCACGGTGTGCTAGCAGATCAAGGAAAGCTCTCTGCGCCGCTACGCTAGGTGACTTCCAAGTCAAGTCACCCGCAGCATCTTTCATGGCAAATACAGCCCAAGTTGTTTGTTCAGGTGCGCATTCCACGTACCATTTTTGTGAGCAAATCGTGCATTCATAATTTGAAATTTCATAATCGAGTGGGGGTAAAAAAGTCTCTGTATCCAAATCTTGAAAATAGGTAGAAAACTCCTCCGCTCCTTTGTATTCAAAGCGTTTTTGCCAGTACGTGAGGTTGGCAATCGCCAGCGGGACTTCTTTACACTTGCACATAAACTTCACACCTTGATTGTCCGATGCTCTGTTGTGGAACGTCGGGTATTGGCCTATTGTGTTGAAAATGTCGAGCGTCAACCATTTCGGGATGTCTCAAATCTCCAAGCAGTCGGTGATCGTTCAATAGCGGCGGTTCTGGCCAGTCCAGGCTGGCAGGAATTCTATCTACAGGTCAACGTACCCGCGTTTTTCAACACAATAGGCCGGCTGCTGTCGTTGTCAGGTTCCGCCCGGAAGTGGATGGCCCTGCGTACTACGGAAACTACTCATCCTTATGTCGCACGACATTGACAGATATGCCAACTCCAGCACACGGATTGGAGTTCCCTAGCTCGACGCCTACATGCAATGCCGAGTTGCTGGATTTGGCAAGGTCGAGTTCTGCCGCTGCCTTCAACAAAAACTCGCCAATCGCGCGCAGCTCTTTCGGCGTTCCGTGAAAATCCACATCAACAATCGTCACAGGAAGAATACAGCCCTCTGCGTCGGGTTCTTCTGACCAGCCAACGATGCGCATCTGATCTCCGGGTTGGTTAAATGTCCGCTCTTGGTCGGTTGCCGTCGTTGGCAGGTTGCGCCCCATTGCGGACCTTAGATACCTTTCTCGCCCGCTGAAGAACCCATTAGTGAGCCAGCCATTCACAGAGCTGGACTAAATCACTTCCTGGTAACGTCTAAAGAAGCAATCAACTCGGCAGCTTGTTTTAAGTTCGCTGGCGCATTCTCAATCTGGCTTTGCTGAAGTGAAATCTGAACGTCAACATCACGATATGAGAAGAACAAATGACAAATTTCTGTTTCGTGACAAATAATAGAGCCGACGGAATATGTCGAATCGTAGCGCGTAGGCTTTCGTTGGAAGTACCAGACATCTCTCCCATATAACTCTGTACATCTATACCATCCAAAGGAGGTAAGTTGAAGTGCAGACCCTACCGTTCCTTCGGCAACGGTAACGTCAAATGGCGACGGAAATCCATTAGCTCGTCGCTCTGCACTCGACTGCAACTGAACGCCCCATTTCCCATAATAAGGCCCGTTGGGAATCTCTAAAAAAGCGCCTTGTGTACTATCGAGCGCACCGCTAATCGCTCGCAACGAAGAAATGCTGACTATCGCTGTGTTTGGAAATCGAAACGTTACACTGGCGATTTTTAAGTCCACGTTTCGCTGCGACCAAAAGTGCGCGAGTGTGCCCCCTAACGCTAATAAAAGAAAAAACACACCTACTTTGTTCTTACTCATTGCCCTTCTTTCACTCAGACGGCAGCTTCTGGCCCGTAGCGGCAGCAGAGCATAGCGGATTGCTAAGCAGAAAAACTCACAAATTGTCACGCCTCCGCGAATGACCGCTTGTGGCCGAATCCAGCCAATCGTCCACGAACTATATCGGGTCTAAGTCCTTGGGAAATTGGCCGGCACGCTGCCACTGCTCTTGATCGAGGTCTTCCGTCAAGTCACGCAGATGCCAAGCCCTGTTCAAGTGCGCAAACACATGGCCGAGGTCAATGCGAAGATTTACCTCATCGTAGTCAGCCTCTCTACTCATTTCCGATATGAGCGTTGTCAAGTGTTCTTGCGCATCTTCAAGCTCGCACATCAGTGTGGCCCATGCTGCCGGAGCGCTTTCTTTAATAATCATAGAGCAACCTTAAACTGCACTTCAATAACGTCGTGAACTTCCGCTCCTGGCCGATTGTACTCGTTCACTAAGCATCCGCCGCGTAGCTGACATCGGGTTGGCCATTGATAACATGGTCGCGCCAGCCGTGGTCTCAGTTCACTTCGCCGCGCAGCGCCTAACAAGTTCATCTCGATGCTCGAAGAAACGCATGTTTTTCATCGCAAAGGTAGTTCCACACTTTGTACACAAACAAGCCTTTACCTCGGTAAAGGTACTTTCCTCGCCAACCGCACCGCATTCCTGACACAGCCAAACCCATGGGAATTTCTCGGAAAGAGGTAACGTGCAAAGGGCGATGAACTGCTGCGCGACCATGCGTATGCAGTCATCGGATTTCTTAAGATCCAATGTGCTATTGAAGCAAATGTAATCTGGTCTTCTTTTTTCTGTCGGCTCAAGGTCACGTGAAAGGTCTATCCAAATCCAATGAATATACGGTTCATTGTGATCGTCTGCGAGAGTCAGCATTTCAATCAAGCAGTCCCACGGTTGCGTAATACCACGCAACATTCGCTCGCATAAGCTGCTTGAATATGCGCAAAGAGCGACGTACCATTCACTCTGCAATTCGAGCCCCAGGTCGCCTACGCATGACAGAAATAACCGTTCAACTTGATCAGGATTGATATAGGCATCCCAGCGGTAGGCCGCCAACTCCCAAATGCTGGGGAGGTCACAACCGCCTTCAAGCAACTCATTTGCCCAATCAACATAGGCGTCAGCTTTTAGCTGCCGATCATCAATTCTTCTAAAAGCTAGTTCCGCGAAATCCACTTATGCTCCTTGCAGGGTTTCGGTCTCCGTGGCTAGGTGCTCGGGTCAGCTAACCGCTGTCTGCAAATGGCCGGTTGTCGTCGTTGGCAGGTTCCGCCGCAAAACAGCCGTTCACGTGCCATAGTCGTTAGTTAGAGACTAAAAATCACATCGTTTGTCTGTCAATTCTCGATGAATCGGACACTTTACTCGTCCCTCATCCGCAACAGACCAACCTAATTCACGTGCCTGTTTCGCCTTTTTGAACGCCCAACCCGCAATGGGCTCTGTGGCCGGATCGCTGAGCGTCGGTTCAAATATGTTCAAACAGCCTTCCGTTTGGCACGAAATCAGGAGTTCCGTATAGGCAAGTTCTACGATGGAATCGTCAATAAAAGTCATGCTATGGGAATCCAGTGGAAAAAGCCTGTTGCAAACGTCGGAATATCCTACAGTCGCGTGTTGAGAGGCCAGTAACTATAGGCCAAGTCGAACGACCGGTTTTGGCCGAAAGCGGAACTTCCCGAGACCATGTCTACCTCGGCCTCCTGTGTCAAACATTGTTGTTTTGTGTCTGACTTTAATAAGCGCGCTCCAGTGAGGCTGCCGGATTAATCCACTGCATCGTTGAGCAGCGCATCCATCAGTGAAAAAGCGTGACCGCATCCGGCGCAACATGCGCTGCCAAACAGGAAAGGCAAGCGAAACGCGATGTCATCCAGCAATGGCAAAGTGTCCGTTTGCGCTTGCAACCAGGCAAAGGCGGCAAGGTGGGGTGAATTGTCGGCAGGGCCGGCAATCACCAGCAGCGTTTTCGCTGTTGGCGTAAAGACGGGATCCTCGGCGGCGACCGACAGCCCTTGCGCTACCGGCCACACATAGAGCTCTACGCCGCAGGCAGGACATGCCAGGCAGAACTCCTCGTTGGCAAAGCCGCCCAGCACTTGCGCCACGCCGGCAAATCCGGCGAATGATGCGGCGGCCTTAAGCAGGTAGATGCCGCTCACCGTGTCTTCGACCTGCCGCAGGTCGGCGGTTGCCATGACGAGCGCGGCCGGGACCGCGGCATTAAAGGCCGCGGCATAAGGGGATGCCTTCAATTCCTTGTCGAGGCCGGCGCTTTCATGAATCGAGGCCGCCAGCGACAGCACGCCGGCGCGCAGGTCCGGCGATGTCAGCGTCGCCGCCAGGGAAACCAGGTGCGGGAATGCGGCGACCGAAGCCGGATAAATCGAACCCTGGTGACAAATATGGCCATACAAATCGTCCAGGGCCTCGGCGTCGCCCCGCCGCAGGTCCTGCAGCAGCGCGGGAATTTTTTCAGCGCCGCCGTAACCATCCGTCAGGCTTGCCCATGCGGCAGAACGCAGATCGAGTGGCGTCGTTTCAGTCTGTTTTTCCATTGCATCAACTTAAATGATGGGCGACAGGCAGTCAAGCCTGACGCTACGGGACCGTGTACTGCCCGGGGCCGGTCCAGGCGCTGATCCTAAACGGGCCGGTGATATGGCCTGGATCCCTGTAGTACGTTACCACCTCGGCCGACAAGGATTTCATAGGAAAGGGTTTGATCTTCATGGTCTTTCCCGTGGTTTTTTGTCTGCTTATGGCCGGTTGCCGTCGTTACCCGGTTCCGCCCTAAAACATACATCCTACGTTTCACCGGTGATGTATCGATTCGCCACAGCTGCCGCTGACCTGGCAACCGCTGGCAATTGGGCAGTCACTCTGCCGATAGCCTCAATCATGAAGCGCTGCGCTGAAGTTTGTTCTGCAGGGTCATCCAGGTCCGCCGCGGATGCAATGGCATCAAAAAGTCTCTTATTCAACATTTGCATTACGTTTCGGTGATTGCGCGATGCCTGCAGCGGGGGGCGCCTCCGGCAAATGGCGTTCCCCCAAGACGCAGACTGGGGTCGTACCCTCAGGGTACGACCCCGGGCCTTGCATGGGTTCCATGGTGGAAGGGCCTGGTGGCTTAGCGGTGCGGCGGCGTCAGCACGCTGGCGATGGCCTTCGGCAAGGTTTCCGGGTAGTCTCGGCTGAAGTGCAGGCCGCGGCTTTCGCGGCGGGACAGGGCGCTGTTGACGATCATCGAGGCCACGTCGACGAGGTTGCGCAATTCCAGTAAATCGTGGGTGATGCGGAAGTTGCGGTAGTACTCGTCGATTTCCTCTTTCAGCAGGGCGATGCGGTGCTGGGCCCGTTCCAGGCGCTTGGTCGTGCGCACGATGCCCACGTAATTCCACATGAAGCGGCGCAGTTCGTCCCAGTTGTGGGAAATCACCACTTCCTCGTCGGCATCCGTGACGCGGCTTTCATCCCAGTCGGGCAGGTAAGGCGTGCCCAGCTTTTCCTTGCTTTCGATATCCTGCGCGCAGGCGCGGCCGATGACTATGCATTCCAGCAAGGAATTACTCGCCAGGCGGTTCGCGCCATGCAAGCCCGTGCACGCCGTCTCGCCGACCGCATACAGGCCCGGCAAGTCGGCGCGGCCGGACAGGTCCGTCACGACGCCGCCGCACGTGTAGTGGGCGGCGGGCACGATGGGAATCGGCTGCTTGGTGATGTCGATGCCCAGTTCCAGGCAGCGCGCGTAAATGGTGGGGAAGTGTTCGATGAGGAATTCGGCCGGCTTGTGGCTGATGTCCAGATGCACGTAGTCAAGGCCCCGTTTCTTGATCTCGAAGTCGATGGCGCGCGCCACCACGTCGCGCGGCGCCAGTTCGGCCCGCTCGTCGTGGGCCAGCATGAAGCGCGTGCCTGCTGCCGCGCCCGCTTCGGGCGGCAGTTTCAGCAAGCCGCCTTCGCCACGGATGGCTTCGGTGATCAAAAACGATTTCGCGTACGGGTGGTACAAGCACGTGGGGTGGAACTGGATGAATTCCATGTTCGACACGCGGCAGCCCGCTCGCCAGGCCATGGCGATGCCGTCGCCGCTGGCCGTGTCGGGGTTGGTGGTATATAAATACACCTTGCCGGCACCGCCCGTGGCCAGCACGGTGTGCTCGGCGGCAAAGGTGTGCACCTTGCCCGTTTGCTCATCCTGTACGTACAGGCCGTGGCAATGCGGTTGCGCATTGCGCTGCGTGGGCTTCATGCCCAGCTTGTCGGAGGTGATCAGGTCGATGGCGCAATGGTGTTCGAACAGGCTGATGTTCGGGTGGGCGCGCACCTTTTCTTCCAGGGTCACTTGCACGGCGTGCCCCGTGGCGTCGGCCGCGTGGATGATGCGGCGCTGGCTGTGTCCGCCCTCGCGGGTCAAATGAAAACCCAGCTCGGCCGAGGCGTCGCGCGTAAACGGCACGCCTTGCTCGATCAGCCATTCGATCGCTTCGCGGCCGTGCTCGACGATGTAGCGCGTGGCGCTTTCGTCACACAGGCCGCCGCCGGCGATCAGGGTGTCTTCGATGTGCTGCTGGTGGCTGTCGCCCGAGTCCAGCACGGCCGCGATGCCGCCCTGCGCCCAGTTGCTGGCGCCATCGAGCAGCGCGCGTTTGGAAATGATCGCGACGGTGCGCGTCTCAGCTAAATGCAGTGCAACCGATAAACCCGCCAGGCCACTGCCGACAATCGCTACATCAAATTTCATGACATTTATCTTTTTTTAGGGGAAGCATACTATATGCCATTTCCCCTCATTCGGTAATGTATTGAGATAAATTCTGCCAGCGAAAGATAGCCGGGGCTGTAGCTTGTGACGCATCAATGTCTTCTTGGAACAGTTCGCCATCATGGCAAGACCAGCAGCGGGCCGCCTTGCGCGCCGCCTGGTGCTTTTTGCCGCAGGGGGAACCATGATCCGCATCTTCAGCCATTATGTCTCGAAAACAGCGTTTATCTTGCTGTTGCTGGAAATCCTGATCCTGCTGCTGTCGGCCACCCTGACGTCCTTGCTGTGGCTGGCGGACGGCAGCCGCGTGCTGCGGGTCGGCGATATTTACCTGTCGTCCGCGATCTTTGCGCTGGTCATCGTCCTGAGCATGAGTGCGCTGGGCATGTACCAGCACCGCTCGCGCGAAGACATCCGCAACACCTTATTACGCATCCTGCCGTCGTTCGCGCTGGGTTTTGCCGTGCTCAGCGTGCTGATACGCTTCATTCCTGCGCTGCAATTCGGACGCGGCAGCGCGATGATCTTCGGCCTGGGCGCCATCGGCGTGCTGCTGGCGCGCCTGGTGGTGTTCAAATCCTCGCAATCGGCGCTGATGGAAGGGCGGCTGATCCTGGTGGGCGGCGGGGCGCTGGCGCGCGAATGCATGGACCTGGCAGCCAGCAAGATCGGTTTCCACCAGTTTACGGTCGTCGGCTGCATTGATGTTGCCGGGGAGAAATGCTGCGTTCCCGCCTCGGCCTTGCTGCCGGCCGGCCCGTCGTTGCTGGCCACGGCCCAGCGCCATGCCGCGCATGAGATCGTCGTCTCCGTCAGCGACCGGCGCAATGGCGCGTTTCCTGCCAAGCAGCTACTGGAATGCGCCTTGGGCGGCGTCAAGGTGATCGACGCGGCCACGTTCTTCGAGCGCGAAGCGTGCCAGATCCGCATCGATTCCTTGCAACCGAGCTATCTGATCTATGGCGGTGGCTTCGACCAGAGTTTTTTCCGCGCCGCCTCGAAGCGCCTGTTCGACCTGGCTGCCAGCAGCGTCATCTGCCTGGCGGCGCTGCCCGTGATGCTGGCGACGGCCCTGTGCATCCGCCTGGAAGACGGCGGCCCCGTGTTTTACCAGCAAGAGCGGGTGGGGCGCGACGGCGTGCCCTTCAAGGTGCTGAAATTTCGCAGCATGCGCTGCGACGCCGAGCGCGACGGCAAGCCCATCTGGGCGCTGGACAACGATGCGCGCATCACGCGCGTGGGCAAGCTGATCCGCAAGTTGCGCATCGACGAATTGCCGCAGATGCTCAATGTGTTTCGCGGCGAGATGAGTTTCGTGGGCCCCCGTCCCGAGCGCGCGTATTTTGTCGAGCAACTGAAGGAGCAGGTGCCGTACTACAACATTCGTCACAATATCAAGCCCGGCATCACGGGGCTGGCGCAGGTGCGCTATCAATATGGCGCCTCCGTCGACGATGCCGTCAAGAAGCTGCAATACGATCTGTATTACGTGAAAAACAACAGCCTGTTCCTGGACCTGCTGATTCTGCTCGACACGGTGCAGGTGGTGCTGTTTGGCAAGGGCAGCCGATGATGCGGGTACAGTCGGCCTGGCTGGCGGCGGCCGACGCGGCCGCGCTCAGCCATGGCCTGGCGTCGCTGGCCTTCTTCGTGCTGGCGCTGCTGCTGATCAGCAACTGGCGCGCGCGGCAGAACGTGCGCGCCTTGCTGGTCGCTTGCCTGGCGACGGGCGGCTGGGCCACGGGCACGGTGGTGCTGGTGCTGCTGGGGCAGCGCATCTCGCTGGCCGGCGATGCGCTTGAATTGCTGCGCACCCTGGCCTGGCTGGTGTTCCTGTTGCTGCTGATCGAACCGTCGCGGCCCCGCTTGCGCCTGGTGCTGGCCTGCATCGTCCTCACGGCCCTGACGCCCGCACTGTCCGCGCTGGCCTCGTCGTGGCTGGCGCTGCCTTTGCCGGCGCGCATCATCGCTAGCGTCAGCCGTTTGCTGCTGGCCGTGCTGGGCATGTTGCTGGTGGAACAGTGGTACCGCAACACGCCGCCCTTGAAACGCTGGGGCATCAAGTTTGCATGCCTGGGCGTGGGCGGGCTGTTTGCCTACGATTTTTATCTGTACAGCGACGCCTTGCTGTTTCGCACGGTCAACGAAGACATCTGGGCCGCGCGCGGCATCGTCGACGCCCTGTGCGCGCCGCTGCTGGCCGTGTCTGCCGCGCGCAATCCGGGCTGGGCGCTGGGGCTGTCCGTCTCGCGCCAGATGCTGTACCGCTCGGCTGCCTTGCTGGGCTCGGCCATCTACCTGCTGGCGATGGCGGCCAGCGCCTATTATTTGCGCTATTTCGGCGGCACATGGGGGGCATTGATGCAGATGGCTTACCTGGGCGGCGCGGCCCTGCTGCTGGCCGGCGTGCTGTTTTCGGGCAGCCTGCGCGCCAAGCTCAAGGTGACTATCAATAAACATTTTTATAACGCCATCTTCGATTACCGCGAGGAATGGCTCAGGTTTACGCGGGCGCTGTCCGAAAACGGCCCGGCCCTGGGCGAACGCACGATACAGGCCATGGCGCAGCTGGTGGAAAGCCGCGCCGGTGCGCTGTGGATACTGCGCGAGCCCGGGGTGTTCGCCCCGGCCGCCAGCTGGAACTGGCCGCCCAGCACGTGGAGCGAGCCGGCGTCCGGCAGCCTGTGCCAGTTCCTGGAGGCACGGCAATGGGTGATCGACGTGCCGGACTGCCAGCACAACCCGCGCCAGTACGGCGGCTTGCTGTTGCCGCCCGCGCTGCTGGCGCTGCCCGACGTATGGCTGCTGGTGCCCCTGATGCTGCATGGCCAGCTGTTCTCCTTTGTCGCGCTGGCGCGGCCACGCACGCACATCGGCTTGAACTGGGAAATCCTCGACGTGCTGAAAATTGCCGGCAGCCAGGCCGCCAGCTACCTGGCGCACCGCGAATCGCTCGACACACTGACGGTGGCGCGCCAGTTCGAGTCGTTCAACCGCATGTCCACCTTCATCGTGCACGACCTGAAAAACCTGGTGTTTCAATTATCCCTTTTACTGAGCAATGCGGAAAAGCACCGCGCCAATCCCGCCTTCCAGGAAGACATGCTGGGCACGCTCGACCATTCCGTGCAAAAAATGAAGACCCTGCTGCAGAAACTGGCGCGCGGCGAGGCGCCGGAAGCGCCGGCGCCGCTGCTGCTCGACGGCTTGCTGCGCCAGGCCGTGGCCGCCAAGGCCAGCCTGGCGCCCGCGCCCCGGCTGGAGATCGTCGATGGCGAGCTGACGGTGCTGGCCAACCGCGCGCGGCTGGAACGGGTGCTGGGCCACCTGATCCAGAACGCCATCGAGGCCACGGCCAGCGACGGCAAGGTGGACGTGCGGCTGCGGCGCGAGCAGCACATGGCCGTGGTCGAGCTTGACGATACGGGGCAGGGCATGAGCGAACAGTTCATCCGCGAGCGCTTGTTCAAACCGTTCGACACGACGAAGACGGCGGGCATGGGCATCGGCGTGTTCGAAAGCCGCGAATACCTGCGCGAGGTGGGCGGCAGCCTGGAAGTGCGCAGCGAACCGCAGGTGGGCACGACGTTCCGCGTGATCCTGCCGCTGCATGCGCCTTTGGGGTCAGACCCGCCGGGGGAAATGCGCCTCAATGAGGCGCATTCCAATCCGCAAGGACTGACCCACAATTCCGCGGCGTCATCCACTGACAGTAGGTGATCGTATGGCGAAACAAAAACTGCTGGTCATCGAAGACGATCCCGGCCTGCAAAAGCAGTTGCACTGGAGTTTCGACGGCTACGATGTCTTGCTGGCAGGCGAGCGCGAGGCGGCGCTGGCACTGGTGCGGCGCCACCAGCCTGCCGTCGTGACGATGGACCTGGGCTTGCCGCCCGACCCGGACGGCGCCACGGAAGGCCTGGCTACCCTGCAGCAAATCCTCGCGCTGGCGCCGGACACGAAAGTCATCATTTTGTCGGGCAACCAGGAACGCGCGCATGCCTTGAAAGCCATCGCGCTCGGCGCCTACGATTTCCACCAGAAACCGTTCGAGGCCGACATGCTGGGCCTGGTCATCGCCCGCGCGTTTTACTTGCACGCGATGCAGCAGGAAAACCGCCGCATGCTGCAGACGCAGGCCGATTCGCCCCTGGCGGGCATCGTCAGCCGCGATCCCGGCATGCTCAAACTGTGCCGCAGCGTGGAAAAAGTGGCGCCCTCGTCGGCCAGCGTGATGCTGCTGGGCGACTCGGGCAGCGGCAAGGAACTGATCGCGCGGGGCTTGCATGCGCTGTCGAGCCGCCATGCCCAGCGCTTTGTCGCCATCAATTGCGCGGCCATTCCCGAGAACCTGCTGGAAAGCGAGCTGTTCGGCTATGAGCGGGGAGCATTTACGGGCGCGGCGCGGCAGACGCTGGGCAAGATCGAACTGGCCCACGGCGGCACTTTCTTTCTCGATGAAATCGGCGACATGCCGATGGCGCTGCAGGCGAAATTGCTGCGCTTCCTGCAGGAGCGAATCATCGAACGGGTGGGCGGACGGGCCGAGATCGCCGTCGACGTGCGCATCGTCTGCGCCACGCACCAGGATCTGAAAGTGCTGGCGGAACAGGGGCGTTTCCGCGAAGACCTGTATTACCGCCTCAGCGAAATCGTGCTGCGCATCCCGCCCCTGCGTGAGCGGGCCGGCGATGCGGCCTTGCTGGCCCATCATTTCAAGAACAAGTTCTGCGCCAGCGAAGGGCGCGGCAGCCTGCATTTCAGCGCCGACGCGCTGCAGTTGATCGAAAGCTATGGCTGGCCCGGCAATGTGCGCGAAGTGGAAAACTGCATCAAGCGGGCCGTCATCATGAGCGACGGTCCGCAGATCGGCGCCGACGACCTGGGCTTGCCCGCCAGCGCCCAGGCGGCGCCCCACGATGAGCCGCTGAACCTGCGCCAGGCCCGCGAAGGGGCCGAATACAAGGTGATGGTGCGGGCGCTGGCGCGGGCCGACGGCAATATCGCCAAGGCGGCCGAATTGCTGGGCGTGAGCCGGCCCACGCTGTACGACCTGATGAGCCATCACGGCATCAAGTAGCGTCCGGATACTGATGTGTATCAAATATCAAGATTGTGTAAGGCGTCGCACATACGCGGGCGCCGCCGTGGCGCATCCTAGCCTCATCAACAACGAGGAGGCGCCATGAACGCGATCAGTTTATTAATGCAGGACCATAAGGCCGTCAAAGCCTTGTTTGCCGAATATGAAGGCTTGAGCGACCGCTCGTTTGCCACTAAGAAAAAGCTGGCCGACCAGATCTGCCAGGAATTGACCGTGCACACGCAACTGGAAGAAGAAATCTTCTATCCGGCCGTGCGCCGTCCCATCCACGACGGCGACCTGATGGATGAAGCCCTCGTCGAGCACGCGAGCGCCAAGGAACTGATCGCGCAAATTACCGCGATGGACCCGGCCGACGACCTGTACGACGCCAAGGTCAAGGTCCTGTCCGAGCAGATCGAACACCACGTCCAGGAAGAAGAGGGCGACATGTTTCCCAAGGTGCGCAAGGCGGACGTCGACCTCGATGCGCTGGGCAAGGAAATGGCCGCGCGCAAGGAACAGCTGACGGGCGTCGCCGCCTGAACGGCATACAAAATCAACAACCAAGGGAGTATTCCATGCAAGCTACACAATTGTCCGTATCGGACCTGAACAACCCGGGCGTCTCCTGGGGGGCCGTACTGGCGGGCGCCGCCGCGGCAGCCGCCTTGTCCTTCATCCTGCTGATCCTCGGCGTGGGCCTGGGCCTGTCGTCCGTGTCGCCGTGGTCGTTCAACGCCACGGCCATCGGCGTGTCGACCATCGCCTGGCTGGCCTTCATGCAGCTGGCCGCCTCCGGTATCGGCGGCTACATGGCGGGCCGTCTGCGCGTGAAATGGAGTGCCATTCACACGGATGAGGTGCATTTCCGCGATACGGCGCACGGCTTGCTGGCCTGGGCCGTGGCCACCCTGATCACCGTGGCCGTGCTGGCCGGCGGCACGCGCGCCGTCCTGAGCGGCGCCATCGACGCGGGCAGCGGCGTGGCCGCTGCAGTAAGCCCGGTCGCGGCGGCTGGTGCCGGGGCTGCAGGCGCCAAGGCGGGCGAGGGCGGCAGCAGCGCCAATCCGCTCGATTATTTCTCGGACATGCTGCTGCGTACCGCACCCGCGCCCGCTGCCGCCACCGGCACGCCAGCGATGGCGAATCCCGGCGCGAGCGTCGCCGACCAGCGCATGGAAATCGGCAAGATCTTCGCCACTAGCCTGTCCACGGGCAGCCTGGCCGCCGATGACCGCGCCTACCTGGGCCAGGTCGTGGCCAGCCGCACGGGCTTGACGCAAGCGGAAGCGGAAGCGCGCGTCGACGCCGTCTACGGCCGCGCCGCCAAGGCTGCCGCTGATGCCAAGGCTGCTGCCCAGCAAGCGGCGGAAACGGCCCGCAAGGCCGGTGCCCACACGGCATTGTGGATGTTCGTCGCCTTGCTGCTCGGCGCTTTCGTGGCCAGCCTGGCGGCAACGTTCGGCGGCCGCCAGCGCGATCATGAGCGCGTGCTGCGCCACGTCACCATCTGAACCCCTACCTATCATATAAATCAAGGAGTCTGCCATGCGTTCCATCCTCTTGCTGCTGTTGGGCATTCCATTGCCCATCGTCATACTGATCGCCCTGTTCGTCCGCTAAGCGGGCCAACATGAGAAAAACCGGCGCCCGCTGCAAGGTGGGCGCCGGTTTTTGCGTGAAAGCGGCCGCATGTGTAAGATGGCGCCATCTTTCCACCGAGACTATCCATGAATGTGACCGCCGTGCGTCCCTTGCTGAAAACCGCCGCCATCGCCGCCTTTGCCTGTAGCGTGCTGGCCTCGTGTTCCACCCTGATCGGCCCGCGCGACGTGAATGTGTCGCTAAGCAAGATGCAGCAAGGCCTGGAGCGCCGCTTTCCCATCGACAAGCGCGTGCTGTCCGTGCTGGACGTCAAGCTGACGCATCCGCAATTGTCCTTGCAGCCCGAGCGCGAACGGGTCGCCTTGAGCGTGGACGCCAGCGTGATGCCGCCGTTTATCCGCCAGACCTGGCGCGGCAGCCTGGCCATGTCGGGCCGCCTCGTGCTCGACGCCCAGCGCAACGCCGTCTATCTGAGCGAAGCGAGCGTGGACAAGGTGAGCATCGATGGCATGGACGAGTCGCAGCAGCGCCAGTTCGCCAAGGTGGCCAGCCTGGTGGCCGACCAGCTCATGCATGAAACGCCGATCTATACGTTCAAACCCGATGAACTGCGCTATGCGGGCGTGCAATTCGTGCCCACGCAGATCAGGACCACGGGCAATGGCTTGACGGTGACGTTCGAGCCGGTGAAGTAGGCTAGGCCCGGAACGCGGGCACAGTGACAGGCGTGGCCGTGTTATTGCGCGGCGTCGCCTCTTCATGGAACAGGTCCGCCAGATAGTCGCACAGCGCATCGGCGCCAATATCGTCGGGGACAATGAAATCGGCGGGCCGGCGCTTGCCTTCCGCACCCAGATAGAAGGCGCGCCAGGCGCCCTGATTGCCCCGGATGGCAATCAAGGTGCCGAAGATATTGAATCGGAATTCCTGCATCGGGCGGCTCCAGTACGACAGATGACTGTATGGATTTGGGAAGTGGCCTCCGCCGAAGAGGGGCGGCGGCCTTGGATTCCCCCGGCATTTCTTGGATATTTATTGTGCTATAGTAACATTTACTTATCTTGGAGCGGGCGATGGTCACTATCAGCACGGCAGGAATCCGGTCCGGGGCGCTCTCTGGCGCAGAAGGCAATAAAACGTCATCGGACAAGGCGCCGGCAACGCAGGCGCCAGCCGCTACGGGCGCCGTGGCGGACGAGGTCGTGATCTCGACCCTGGCCGGGCGTTTGTCGGCGGCAGAGAAAGCCACCGGCGCCACCATCCGGGGCTACGACCACGCCACGCTGGGTGCCTGGGTGAATGACAATACCACCGACATCCTGTATCCGCTGGACGCCGGACACAAGGCGGCCGCCGCCAGGCAGCTGCCGCAACCGAATGACGCGGCCTCGGCAAAGTCGGCCGCCGCCGCCACCGCGTTTGTCGATAACAAGGGTCCCAATCCGTTTGCGGGCTTGTCGCGCGAGCAATTGTCCGCCATCACGAACGATGACAGCGGGACCTTTACCGTCAACGAGCGCCGCGCCGCCTTTACGCAGGCCTACGATGAAGAGCAGGCCTGGCGCAGCCAGGTCGTGGCGCAAGCCATGCAGGAATACAATAGCACCGGCAAGATGACCAATTTCTTCAAGTCGGCGCTGGCGCATTTCAATGAGCTGCCCCAGCTGGAACAGGCGCAATACCCTGACAATTATGCGAGCGGCCTGGAAGACAAGATCAAGCTCGATTTTAATTACTTCAATCACGCGGCCGGCGATGGCCCGCCTACGCCGGGTTCGCTGGCGGACATGCAGAAAAATCAGGATAAAAAAGGCCTGGATCTGTTTGATTTGCTGATTCGCTGATCGCTGGAATTGTTCAACTGTCATTGTTGCTCACTGGCAGGCCGACTATAATCCTGCCTCCCATGCCTGGACACAGCATGTTCCCCAACATGAAGTTAAAACAATTAAAGGAATCTTCGTGAAACGTTCACTCATCAGCGCCGCCTGCTGCGCCTTGCTCGCCTTATCTTCGCCATCGCTGTACGCCCAAGCCACCAATGCCGCCGCGCCCGTCTCCGGCATCGACCTGAAAACCCTGGACCCCGCGGTCAGCCCCAGGGATGATTTCTACGGCTACGTCAACGGCGTGTGGACCCGCAATACGGACATCCCGGCCGACAAATCCGTCTGGGGCACGTATATCGAATTGCGCGAAATCGCGCAAGGCCAGCTGCGCGGCCTGATCGATGCCACCGTCAAGAATCCGGGCAAGCCCGGCAGCGAGGCGCACAAGATCGCTGACCTGTACACGAGTTTCATGAACGACAAGGCGCGCGATGCGGCCGGCTTCAAGCCCCTGAAGGCCGAGCTGGCCCGCGTCGCCGCCATCAAGGACAAGAAGGACTTGCCGGCGCTGTTTGCCTATTTGCAAGGCAATGGCATCCAGACGCCGTTTTCCGCCTATGTGGCGCCCGATGCGCAAGACCCCGAGCGCTACACGGTCAACATCAGCCAGTCCGGCCTGGGCTTGCCCGACCGCGATTACTACCTGAAGGATGACGACGCCAAGCTGCAAGCCGTGCGCGCCAAATACCTCAAGCATATCGAGACCATGCTGGCCATGAGCGGCGACAAGGCCGCGGCCGAACACGCGGCGCAGATCCTCGACATCGAAACGCGCCTGGCGGCCGTGCAGTGGACGCGCGTGCAGATGCGCGACCCCGTCAAATCGTACAACCGCGTCGATTTCGACAAGTTCGCGGCACTGGCGCCCGCCTTCGACTGGAAAGCCTACTTTGCCGCGGCCGGCCTGGCGAAAAAGGAAACCTCGGCCGTGGTACGCCAGCCCAGCTTCCTCAGCGGTTTTTCCGAGGCCGTGGCCGCCGTGCCGCTGGCATCGTGGAAGAGCTATTTGAACTGGCGCATCATCGAAAGCTATGCTTCCTACCTGGACAGCGCCACCGTCAAGGAGCGTTTCGCCTTCGACGGCACGGTGCTGCGCGGCGTGCCGCAAAGCGAACCGCAGTGGCAGCTGGCGCTGCGCTTCACGGATAACGCCATCAGCGATGCCGTCGGCAAGCGCTACGTGGAAATGTATCTGCCGCCGGAAACGAAGCCCCGCGTGATGGCCATGTTCGACAATTTCGTCGCCTCGTTCAAGGATGGCATCGAGCAGCTCGACTGGATGGGGCCGGAAACCAAGAAGGAAGCCCAGCTCAAGCTGGCCGCCCTGAAGCCGAAGATCGCGTATCCCGATACCTGGCGCGACTACAGCAGCATGCGGACGCAGCCGAACGACCTGATCGCCAACGTGCGCGCCTCGCGCGCGTGGAGCCGCCAGCAAAACCTGGCCAAGCTGGGCAAGCCGGTCGACCGCGACGAATGGTCGATGACGCCGCAAACCGTCAACGCCAGCTACAGCCCGGCGCTGAACGCCATCACCATCCCGGCCGCCATTTTGCAGCCGCCATTCTTCAACGTGAAAGCGGAAGACGCCGTCAATTACGGCTTGCTGGGCATCACCTTCGGCCATGAGATCAGCCATGCCTTCGACGATTCGGGCAGCCAATACGATGCCAAGGGCCGCCTGCGCAACTGGTGGACGGCGCAAGACCGCACCGCCTTCAAGGCGCTGGCCGCCGGGCTCGTCAAGCAGTACGGCGCCTACAGCCCCGTGCCGGGCTACCACATCAATGGCGAGCTGACTCTGGGCGAAAACATCGGCGACAATTCCGGCCTGTCGATCACCTACAAGGCCTACCAGCGTTCGCTGGGCGGCAAGCCGTCGCCCGTCATCGATGGCTTGACGGGCGAACAGCGCCTGTACATCGGCTTTGCGCAGAAATGGCGCGCGAAACTGCGTCCCGAAGCGGCCATCGCCCAGATCAAGAGCGACCCCCATTCGCCGGGCGAATTCCGCGCCAAGGGCACGGTCAAGAACCAGCCCGGCTTTTATGAGGCGTTCGGCATCAAGCCGGGCGACCCGATGTACCTGCCGCCCGAGCAGCGCGTGATCATGTGGTAAGCATGGTTTAAGCGGCTCGCCGCGCCGGGAATTATTCCTTGGCGTGGTTGAGCGTGTACCGGGGCAGCTCCACCGTCATGTCTTGCTGGCTGATGCGCGCCTGGCAGGACAGGCGCGAGTGGGGCTGCAAGCCCCAGGCCTGGTCGAGCATGTCCTCTTCATTGTCGCCCAGTTCGTTGAGCGAGTCGAAACCCTGCACCACGACCACGTGGCAGGTGGAACAGGCGCCCACCTGGCCGCACGCATGTTCGATGTCTATCTTGTGAAGCAGCAAGGCGTCGCAGATGCTCATCTTCTCGGGCGCGTCGAAGACGGCGCCGTCGGGAGCCAGCTCGGGATGGGGCAGGACGGTGATTTTTGGCATGCGGGATTCTCCTCGGTTATCTTGCAATACCGTCACCTTGGACCTTCCCGCCTTGGCAAGGTCAAGCTCCTGCGCGATCCTGTGCGACGATGCACGCGTCGAGATGATCGAACAACTGCAAGAACACGCGTTTATCCGCAACGTGATTCATCGTGGCGCTCGTCAAGACATCGCTGTCCACCGCCGCCACGGCAGCCCTGGCTTGCGCGCAGGCGGCATGCAGCTGCGCGCGGTCCAGTTCCAGCATCGCCATCGCTATGCCTTCGCGCGTAAAATCGTAGGCATCCATGCCGCAACAGCCGGCCACGCAATGCGTTTCCAGCCGGCAGATCAGCTGCCACAGCTCTCCCAGCAAGGCATCGATGTCGACGGCCTGGTCATAGCGGCCGTCAAGATCGATGAATTCGATCCAGGCATCGTCGCCGATCTGGATATCGTATTGGCGGTCGCGTTCGGTCATTTTTCAACATTCTCCTGGTCGGTGGCATCGCATTATAAAAAAAACCGCCCGGAGGCGGTTTTCTGCAGGCGATGGCGCTGCCGCTTACTGCTTGTCGGGCAGGGCATAAGCGAGCACGTAGTCGCCCCGGTCCGGCGACTGGCGCGCGCCGCCGGCGCTGACGACGATGTATTGCTTGCCCGTTTTCGGCGAGACATATGTCATCGGGCCGGACTGGCTGCCCACGGGCAGGCGCTGTTTCCAGATTTCCTTGCCGGTGGCGCTGTCAAAGGCGCGCAGGTAGAAATCCTGCGTGCCGGCGAAGAACAGCAGGCCCGATTGCGTCGACATCGACGCGCCCAGGGTCGGCATGCCGATGGGAATCGGCATCTTCATGCGGATGCCCATCGGGCCCGTATCCTGCACCGTGCCGACCGGTACCTGCCACACGAGCTTGCGCGTTTTCAGGTCGATGGCCGACATGGTGCCGAACGGCGGTTTCTGGCAGGGAATGCCCGCTTTCGAGAGGAAACGTTCGCGCATGGCGCCGAACGGCGTGCCTTCCTGCGGCACGACGCCCATCTCGATACCGCTGGCGCCCTTCGGAATGGCGGCGCGCGGGATCATGTAGTTGGCCAGGCCCAAACGCATGTCGTTGACAAACATGTAGTTGGTGGTCGGGTCGACGGAGACGCTGCCCCAGTTCATGCCGCCCAGCGAGCCCGGGAACTGCAGCGAACGGTCGAGGCCTGGCGGCGTGTAGACGCCTTCGTGGCGCATGCCCTTGAATTCAATGCGGCACAGCAGCTGGTCGAACACGGTGCCGCCCCACATGTCGGACTCGTGCAAGGTGGCGTTGCCGATCGACGGCATGCCGACGGAGAACGGCTGCGTGGGCGAATAGCGCTCGCCAGGTACCTTGCCTTGCGGTACAGGGCGCTCTTCCACGGGGGCGATGGGCTGGCCCGTGACGCGGTTGATGAGGAAGATCTCGCCCTGTTTCGTCACTTGCGCCAGCGCGGGCAGGGTGCCGCCTTTGCCATCAGGAATGTCGTACAGCAGCGGCTGGGCCGGCAGGTCGAAGTCCCACAGGTCGTGGTGGGTGGTCTGGAAGGTCCAGCGCACCTGGCCCGTTTTCGCGTTGACGGCGACGATGGACGAGCTGTACTTGTCGTCCAGCGCCGTGCGCGTGCCGCCGAAGAAGTCGGGCGTGGCGTTGCCGGTCGGCAGGTAGATGGTGTCCAGCTGGGCGTCATACGACATGGCCGACCAGACGTTCGGCGTGCCGCGCGTGTAGGTCTGGCCTGGCGGCGGCAGTTTCGTGATGGCCGGGTTGCCCGGGTCCCAGGCCCACGCCAGTTCGCCGCTGCGCACGTCGAAGGCGCGCACCACGCCCGGCGGCTCGCCGGTGGAAAAATTGTCGGCCACGCGGCCGCCGACGACGACCAGGTCGCCCGCGATCAGCGGTGTCGACGTTTGCTGGTAGTAGCCGGGCTTGACTTCGCCCATGCCCACCTTCAAGTCCACGATGCCATGCTCGCCGAAATCGGCGCAAGGCACGCCCGTGGCCGCGTCGAGTGCGATCAGGCGCGCATCGATGGTCGGCAGCAAGATGCGCGCGCGGCAGGCGGCCGGGGCGGCGTCGCTGGAGGCGTTGGCCGGCAGCGGCTGCGCGGCGGGCGCTTCATGGTAGCCCAGACCGCGGCAGCGCTGCCAGTTTGGCGCGGAACCTTTCGGATCGTATTTCCAGCGCTCGGCGCCCGTGTCGGCATCCAGCGCCACGACCTTGCCGTAGGCCGTGCAGACGTACAGGGTGTCGCCCACTTGCAGCGGCGTGTTCTGGTCTTCCGCACCGGAACCATTGCTTTGCGGGATGTCGCCCGTGTGCGCCGTCCAGGCCAGCTTAAGCTCGCTGACGTTGCCCTTGTTGATCTGGTCGAGGGCGGCGAAGCGGTTGCCGGCCGTGGTGTTGCCCCAGTGCAGCCAGTTCTTCTGCTGCGCGCCGGGGGCGACGGGCGTCACGCCCGCCACGACATCGGCTTCGATGACGGACTTGGGCAGGAAGAAATTGACGCCCGTGATGGCCAGGCAGACGGCGATCAGGCCCGCCAGCGCGAAGGCGCCTTTGCCGGCCGGCACGCCGGCGGCGCGGCGCATGCCCGGATAGGCGAGGGCGACCAGGAATGCCAGCACGCCGAAGACGAACAGGCGCGACACGAGAGGCCAGAAGTTCCAGCCCGCGTCGAAGGGCGCCCAGATCAGGGCGACGATGAAGGCGGCACCGAACAGCAGGGCGCCGGCCGGCTTGCTACGCCAGACGAGCACGCCGGAAGCGAAGGTGGCGATGCCCATCGGCAGGTAAAACCAGCTGCCGCCCAGGTACACGAGGTATGCTCCGCCGATGGCGAGGAAGAGGCCGGACAAGATGAGCAGCGCGGCTGGAAGGTAGCGCAACGGCGACGCTGTCTGACTCCGCGCTGCAGGTGTGGATGAACTGGAAGGGTTCACGATGATTCCTTTTATTGTTGACCGGCCGGCCAGGCGCCGTCCGGTGATGCTGAATAACCAAGACCCGGTTCCCTCGTTGAGCGAGGGGGGAGCGCAGGCAGGCAGGTGCGGTGGGTGAGGATGACTTGATAATGCCGGTCAGGCACGAATCTGGCGCAACCGGCGACACCCTGGCGCACGCTGCATGGCGCGGCGCTCAGCCCGAGTTTGGCGTGGTGGACTTGCTGTCGAGATTGGCGATGATGCGGCTGAGCATGGCCAGCAAGGCGTGTTCTTCCTCGGCGCTGAAACCGGCGAGGGCATCGCGGTTGCTGGCATGAATCGCTTCCTTGATCAGGGGCGACTGCTGTAATGCGGCCGGGGTAAGGCCGAACAGGCTGCTGCGTCCATCGCTGGGGTCGGGTTGACGGTTGACCAGGCCGTCACGTTCCATGCGCGCCAGGGTGGCCGCCATGGTCGGCTGCTCGACGGCAGCGGCGACGGTGAGGGCTTTCTGCGTCAGCTGCGCGCCATTCGCCAGTTCGTAAAACACGGGCAACTGGCCCGGCGCCATGCCGATCAGCTTGAGCTTGCGCTCGATGACCCTGGCAAACAGGCGCGCAGCCCGGCTGGTCATGTGGCCTGCGGACTGCTCTTTCTGGAAGTCGATCACGGGAGTCTCCCGGTTAAAACAATATAGCATGCTATCATAATTTGAATAAACATAGCAGGCTATGTAGTTTTCCAGGCGTCCAGAAACGCAAAAACCGCCCGAAGGCGGCTTTTCAATGCGGTGCAAGCAGGCGCTTAAATAAAATAGATCAGCGCGATGATGCCGACCACCAGCGCGACGCGGGTGACCTGGTAGGCCGTCTTGTTCCACGCCTTGAAGCGGCGGCGGTACTGGCCCATGGTCCAGGAAATCTGGAACAGCTTGCTCACGCCGCCCACCTGGTCGCCCAGTTCGTTGGGCGAGGCGCCGCCGTCAAACGGCTGCCGGACTGCCGGCGATGCAGGCTTCGATATGCTCGAGCAGGCGCAGGAAGACCAGGCTGTCGGCCGCGTTGTTCATTCTGGGACTCAGTACCACGCCGCTGGTCACCGCCGCCACGGCATTCCTGGCCGACGCGCATGCCGCCAGCAATGCCGCCCGATCAAGCCCGGGGAGCGCCGCGTCGATCCCGCCGCGCGTGAAATCGAAGGCATCGAAGCCGCAGCAGCCGGCCACGCAATAGTTTTCCAGGCGGTCGAACAGCGGCCCCAGCCCTGCCAGGTGGGCATCGATGTCCACGGCCTGGCCATAGCGTTCTGCGATGCTGACGTGTTCTATCCATGCATCCTCGCCGATCTGGATGTCGTACTGGCGGTCGCGTTCGGTCATTTTTGAAAATTCTCCTGGTCGGTGGCATCGCTTTATAAAAAAAACCGCCCGCAGGCGGTTTTCTTATGGGAACGACAGCCCGGCAGCTAGATAAAGTAGATCAGCGCGATCACGCCCACGACGAGGGCCACGCGGGTGACCTGGTAGGCCGTCTTGTTCCACGCCTTGAAGCGGCGGCGGTACTGGCCCATGGTCCAGGAAATCTGGAAAAGCTTGCTCACGCCGCCCACCTGGTCGCCCAGTTCGTTGGGCGAGGCGGCGGCCGTCATCAGGGTGCGGCCCAGCCAGCGGTTCAAGCCTTGGGCCCAGCGGTAGCGCATCGGGCGCTCGATGTCGCAGAACAGGATGATGCGGTCGCTGTCGGCATCGTTGCGTGCCCAGTGGATATATGTTTCATCGAACATCACGGCCTGGCCGTCGCGCCAGCTGTGGCGTTCGCCATCGACGTCGATGAAGCAGCGGTCGTCGTTCGGCGTCTGCAAGCCCAGGTGGTAGCGCAGCGAGCCGGCGAACGGGTCGCGGTGCGGGTTGAGCTTGCCGCCCTGCGGCAGTTCCGCGAACATGGCGGCCTTGATCGAGGGAATCGATTGCAGCAGCGCATAGGTTTGCGGGCACATCTGCTGCGCCGACGGGTGGTTCGCGTCATACCATTTCAAATAGAAACGCTTCCAGCCATACTTGAAGAAGGAATTGAAGCCCACGTCATTGTTCTTCTCGGCCGCCTTGATCTTTTTCATTTCCTGCATGCGCAGCGCTTCATCGCGGATGATCTGCCAGTTCTGCTGCAGCGGCGCCAGTTCCGGGAATTGATCGACGGACAGATAGGGCGTGGCCGGCACCTTGGAAAAGGTGTGCATGAACAGGTTCAGCGGCGCCATGAACGAGGAGTGATCGAAGATCTGGCGGCGAAACGGCAGGCGCACCTTGCCCCGAAAATGAATATGTAAAACAGAAAACACAAAAATGCCCAGCAAGGCCCACTTCATACACAACCTCGTTTTGAAAGAATGGGGCAATTATAACCAGTTAATGCCCCCGCCACCCCGTGCCACGGTGAAGGAAAGATGAAGCGGCGCGCCCGGGCGCTCTGTCCTACAATGGCTTTATTTCATCACTGAAGGGGTAACAATGGAAATCTGGCACGCACCGCTCGACCTGGACACCCTCAACGCCGCCAGCGAGGGCACGGCCATGCGCCACCTGGGCATCGAATTCTCGGCCTTCGGCCCCGACTGGATCGAGGCGACCATGCCCGTCGACCACCGCACCATGCAGCCTTTCAAGCTGCTGCATGGCGGCGCGTCCGTCCTGCTGGCCGAAACCCTGGGCAGCATGGCCGCGAATGCCTGCCTGGACAGCAGCAAGCAGGTCAGCGTGGGTCAGGAAATCAACGCCAACCACGTGCGCGGCGTGCGCGGCGGCCACGTGACGGGGCGCGCCACGCCCATCCACCGGGGCCGCACCAGCCAGGTCTGGGAAATCCGCATCACCGACGATGACGGCAAACTGTGCTGCATCTCGCGCATCACGATGGCCGTCATCGACGCCCCTGGCGCGGGCCGACACGGCGCTCCTTGACTTGCATCAAGGCATTAAAAGCGAGTGCGTGGAATCATCCATAACGCTGTTCGCTTATAATTCAGTGTGCTGTTGTATTGCGCGAGGTTTTCACCCGCGCAGTTACATTGCCCGAAATTAGAAGCTGACTGCCCAAAAAACGCCAGTTAGAGACCCATCCCGCGCCATGCGGGAAAGGCAACACGACGGCGAGCAGATCGCCGGCTCTAGCGGAGCCGGCAACAATCAACTTTATATACAGGGCAATAACAACAATGATGTCATTCAATCGTTTGACGATAGGCGCGCGCCTGAGCGCAGGCTTCGGGCTGCTGGTCTTGCTCATGCTGCTGCTGGCCGCCTTCGCGCTGCTGCGCATCGGCGCCATTTCCGGCGCCATGGACGCGCAAGAAAAAGTACAGCTGGAAAAACTTGAACCGCTGTACGTGGCGCGCGAAGCGCTGGACCAGACGGGCCTGGCCGCCCGCAATGCGTATATCTTCCATGACCAAGCCGCCGCCGAAAAAGAGCTGGTCATCCTCGACACCCAGAAAGCGCTGTACCTGGACGCGCTGGCGAAGCTGGCGCCGCAGTTCGCCGGCGATGCGCAATTCGAGAAAGTCAGCACGGGCCTGAAAGCCATGGCGCAGGAATTGCAGCGTCCGCGCCAGTTCCGCGCCACGGGGCAGATGGAGCAGTACGGCACCTTCCTCGTCGAGGAATGCAGCCCCCTGCGGCGCCAGATCGTGTCCGACATCGATGCCGTCCTGAAAAACGTGCAGCGCGAATCGGAACAGGCCAGCGTGGCCGCGCGCGCCATCTATGGCCAGTCGCTGCGCTGGATCGGCGTGCTGGCCGCGCTCAGCGTGCTCATTTGTATTGCGGTCGCCACCGTCATCACGCGGGGTCTGCTGCGCCAGCTGGGCGGCGAACCGGCGTATGCGGCCTCGATCGCCGGGCGTATCGCGCTCGGTGAACTGGCCATCGACGTGCACACGCGCCACGGCGACGACAGCAGCCTGCTGTTCGCCATCAAGACCATGCGCGACAACCTGGCCGCCATCGTCGGCAAGGTGCGCCACGGTACGGAAAGCATCGCCACGGCCTCGACCGAGATCGCCTCGGGCAACCGCGACCTGTCGCAGCGCACGGAGCAACAGGCCGGTTCGCTCGAGGAAGTGGCGTCATCGATGGAAGAGCTGATTTCCACCGTGCGCCAGAATGCGGACAACGCCCAGCAGGCGAACCGCCTGGCGCGCGAAGCGTCGAAGGTGTCGGAGCAGGGTGGCAAGGCCGTGGCCGAAGTGGTGCACACCATGGGCCTGATCAATGCCTCGTCGAACAAGATCGTCGACATCATCGGCGTGATCGACAGCATCGCCTTCCAGACGAATATCCTCGCCTTGAACGCGGCCGTGGAAGCGGCGCGCGCGGGCGAGCAGGGGCGCGGTTTCGCCGTGGTCGCCACCGAGGTGCGCAACCTGGCGCAGCGCTCGAGTGCCGCCGCGCGCGAAATCAAGGCCCTGATCGACGACTCCGTCAGCAAGGTGGGCACGGGCACGGTGCTGGTCGAGCAGGCGGGCGCCACCATGCATGACGTGGTGGCCTGCATCGGCCGGGTGACGGGCATCATGGCCGAGATCAGCCACGCCACGCAGGAGCAGGGCGCCGGCATCGAGCAAGTCAACCGCGCCATCGTCGACATGGACCGCGTGACCCAGCAAAACGCGGCCCTGGTCGAGCAGGCGGCCGCGGCCGCGCACGAACTGCAGCAGCAGGCGGCGCAGCTGGAGCAGGAAGTGGGCATTTTTAAATTGGCCTCGCCGGCGAACGGCCCTTTGCGCCTGGCGGCCTGACGCTGATGGCACGGCAGCGCGGCGCGCCGCCAGCCATGCGCCAATAGTCGTATTCCGCGCTACAATGAGCGCTGGATCACCGCCAGGACGACTCATGCAAGTGCGCAGCAGCCACGATCTATCCAGCCCGGACGACGACAAACCGGCGCCGCCCGTGCTGCAGCTGGCCCTTGCCGGGCTCGGCTGGGGCTTGCTCACCTGCATGCTGTGCTTTGCCATCCTGTTCCTCACCAAATGGCTGCTGCCGCCCGAATACTGGGGCGCACACACGGGCCTGTCCAAGTTCAAGCGCGAAATGTCGCTGCCGCTGCTGGTGTTCTGGGTCGTCATCTATTCCCCCATCCTGGAAACGTTTCTCGGCCAGCTGCTGCCGCTGGAAATCCTCAGGCGCCTGGGCGCCAGCCGCCAGCTGAGCATTTTTATCGGCGCCATCCTGTGGGCCATCGTGCATTACATCAGCGGCGGCTTGCTGCACGCCATCGTCGCGCTGGGCTCGGGCGCCATGTTCAGCCTTGTCTACCTGCGCTACCGCGCCCCTGGCGTGGCCGTGGCCTATGCGACAACAACCTTTGCCCGCGCCTGCAACAACATCGCCATCCTCGTCGCGGTGTTCTACGGCCTCGAGGCCTGAATCCCATCCTTCCTGAGCAAATACGGCACCAGCGCCGCCAGCGCCACGGCCAGCAGCGCCAGGCCGTGCAGCAACTGGCGGAAGGCGGCGTCGTAACTGGCGCGCAGCAACGTTTCCTGGCCGCCCAGCAGTTGTGTTGCCTGATGCATATCGCCAAGCGCGGCGCGGCTGGCGGCGGCCAGCAGGGGCAAGTCGCTGGGCAGTTGCCGCGCCAGCGCCGCCGCGATCAGACCGGCCAGCATGGCACCCGCCAAGGCCAGCGCCACGCCGTCGGCGCTGATGCGCACGGTATTGAAGATGCCCGTCGCCATGCCGGCCCGCTCTGTTTCCACCACGTTCAAGGCCATGCCATCCATCAAGCCCCACGGCAAGCCGATGCCGGCGCCGATCAGCAGCAAGGAGCCGGCCAGCGCGGCGCAGCTGCCATGGCCCAGCACCTGCGCCAGCCAGGCCAGGCCCGCCGCGGCCAACAACAGTCCCGCCGCGCACACGGTGCCCACCCTGACCCGGCGCGACAGCAGCGCCGCCAGCATGGGCACGAGCAGCAGCGGCGCGGCCAGGGCCACCATCAAACGGCCCGCCGCCAGCGCGGACATGCCCTCGATGCCGATGAAGCGTCCCGGCAGCATGACGATGAGCACAATGAACAGGAAGGCGGGCGAGGCGGCCAGCACTTGCACGGCGACAAAGCGGCGCTGGCGGAACAGCGTTAAATCCAGCATGGGCTGCGCCGTCCTGCGTTCGATCCTGATAAAAATGAAAAACAGCAGCACGGACGCGGCGACGGGCAGCAGCACGGCCCCGCTGCGCCAGCCGTGTTCGGGCACCAGCAGCATGCCCAGGGTCAACAGGCCCAGTGCGGCGCTGAAGCTAATGGCGCCGGGCCAGTCCAGCCGGCCCTTGCCGCGCGGCGGATCGGCCGGCACGTTGCCCCAGACCAGCAGCATGCCGATGGCGCCCAGCGCGGCGGTGGCGTAAAAGATGGCGGGCCAGCGGGCCAGTGCCAGCATGGCGCCCGCCGCCAGCGGTCCGAAGGCCAGGCCCAGGCCGAAGGTCGTGCCCAGCACGCTCATCACGCGGCTGCGCGCCGCGCCGTGGAACAGGGGCGCCAGCGACGACATGGCGGCGGCGAACGCGGCCGCGCCGCCCAGGCCCTGCATGAAGCGCAGCGCGGCGATCCACGCCACCGAGGGCGCGACCGCGATGGCCACGGTCGCCGCGCAAAACAGCGCCAGCCCCGCCAGCCAGACGCGGCGCCGTCCCAGCACGTCCGTCAGGCTGCCCGCCACCATCATGGCGCTGCCATAGCTGAGGATATACGCATTGACGACCCAGTTCAGCGCGGCGGCGCTGCCGTGCAGTTCGGCGCCGAGGGCGGGCAGGGCCACGGCCGGGCCCGTGAAGCACAGGGGAATGAGCAAGCCTGTCAGGCAGGCGGCCAGTACTTGCAGCGGGAGTGAAAGACGTGAGGAAGAGGGCATCGGTGTCGGAGATGAAAGAAAGAGCGGCGAGTATGGCGCGCCTGTCATTGAAGAAAAATAGGCTAAACTGCCGAACATATCGGACAAGAATGTCTTTAATGGAAAAGCGTATGGATAGCCTGGGCGGCATCGCCATGTTCGTGCAGGTGGCCGACAGCGGCAGTTTTTCGGCCACGGGCCGTCTGCTGGGCCTGTCATCGTCGGCCGTGGGCAAGAGCGTGGCGCGCATGGAAGCGCGGCTGGGCGCGCGCCTGTTCCAGCGAAGCACGCGGCACCTGGCGCTGACGGCGGAAGGGGAAAAGTTCCTGCAGCGCTGCAAGCGCATCCTGGCCGAGGTGGAAGCGGCCGAGCGCGAACTGGGCGAATCGGGCGGCGCGCCGAGCGGCCGCCTGCGCATCAGCCTGCCACGCTACAGCGGCTTGTTCGAGCCGGCCATCGCCGCCTTCATGCAAGCGTATCCGGCCATCGAACTCGATCTCGATTTCTCCGATGCCATGGTCAACATCGTCAGCGATGGCTTCGACGCGGCCGTGCGCACGGGCGAACTGGCCGACTCGGGCTTGATGCGGCGCAAACTGTGCACGTTCCGCCGCCTGCTGGTGGCCTCGCCCGCCTACCTGGCGCGCCATGGCCTGCCCGCCGACGGCGCCGCGCTGCTGCGGCACCAGCGCCTGCACTACCGTTTTCCCGCCACGGGCCGCCTGGAACAGTGGCCGCTGATGGACGAGGCCGCCCAGGCGGCGCCCGGCATGGTCTGCAACAGCGTGGAAATGCGCGTCTTCCTGGCCGTGCAGGGGCAGGGCATCGCCTACCTGCCCGCGTTTGCCGTGCAGCGCGAACTGGCGGCGGGGCAGCTGGTCTCGCTGCTGGATGCGCATACGCAGGCGGCAACGGCGTTCTGGCTGCTGTGGCCAGCCAGCCAGCACCTGCCGCCGCGCCTGCGCGTGTTCATCGATTTCCTGGTGGAACAGTTACAGGAGCGTACTTTTGGAGGCTGGCCTTGAGCGATGACAACGCCGCCCTGCGGCGCCACGTGGCCGGCGCCATCCAGCGCCACGCTCACCCGTTCGGCATCGCGCCGCTGCCGCCGCAGGAAGCGCTGACGGCGGCCATGCGCGACGACTGGGTGCGGCCCCTGTACATGGGGCTGCACCAGCCCCAGGCGAGCGCATGCGTGGCGCGGCTGGCGCAGGCGGACGCCGCCGTCATCGCGCGCCTGCTGGGGCAATTCGACTGGCGCAGCCGCACGGCGGGCGCCTACCTGGCCGCATTGACCGGGCAGGGCGCCTTCACGGACCAGCTGGGCGGCCTGCTGCTGGCCAGCGAGGTCTGCTACGCGGGCAGCGCCTATTGCCTGGCGCTGGCCGTTTTCGACACGCCCGCCAGCCGCGACTACCTGCACCGCTATCTGGAACATTACCTGCGCCAGCCGCAGTTGTACTTTGATCAGGAACAAGCCATGGCTGCCATCGCCTGGCTCGATGGCCAGCACGGCCGGAATGAGGCGGCGCGCCACGCGCCAGCCTGGGCCGGTTTTGCCGCCGGCCGGCCGGGTCTGGCGCTGGACGATGCACTCGCCCTGTTTACCGGCCGCATGGCCACCCTGCGCGCCTTGCAGGCCGCGGCGCCCGGCAAGTAAGCGCCAGCCGCACCGGGCGCGCCTGCGCGCGCCTTTCTTCTTTCTCTTCCTTCTCCCGCCGTTGCGCTTCCTGCCACCAGTGTGACATTTGCATGACAAATAACAGTGTGTCGTCCGCTTGCGCGTCAGTAGGGGGTGCATGCGAGGCGGCGCTCAAGCGCGCGCCGTCCATGCGCCGAAAGAGCCGGACCGTTGAAGGTGCACGCTGAACTGCAAGTGGATGCGGCCGGGACTTTTGCCTTGCATGTCAGCTTGCGCCGACATATTCACCCTTGGTTTTGAAGTTTAACGACAGGAAACTGCAACATGACTGAAAAAATTGCATCTGACACCAACGTCTCCGCCGTCGAGGCTTACTTGAACAGCTCTGCGCTGGCGGCCCCGCAGCGTTTCGTGGGCACGGCGAACGCCGATGTGCTCAGCGGCACCACGGGCGCCGACGTGCTCGAGGGACTGGCGGGCGACGATACGTATTACGTCAACCACAGCGGCGACGTGATCGTCGAGCTGGCCAACGGCGGCAGCGACAAGGTGTACACCAGCGTGAATTACACCTTGCCCGACAACGTGGAGAGCGTGTACCTGACTGCCGCCGGGCTGACCGTGACGGGCGGCGCCAACACCAATAACGTCTTTTTCGTCGATGTGGCCGGTGGCAACAGGATCGATGGCGGCGGCACGGGCAACGCGGTCAACTACGCCACTTCCGCCACTGGCGTGACGGCCACCCTGTCCGGGGCGAACGGCCCGGTGAGCGCGCCTCCCGGCAGCGACGTGCTGCTCAATATCGCCAACATCGTCGGCAGCAAGCTCGACGATGTCTTGACCGGCAACGAGCTCAAAAACGCCCTCGTGGGCGGTTTTGGCAACGATGTCCTACGCGGCGGCAAGGGCGACGACACGCTGGCGGGCATGCAGGGCAGCGACACGTATATCTTTGCGCGCGGCGACGGCGCCGACGTGATCGTTGAAGGGGAAGAGGTGGGCAGCCGCAACGTGGTTTCCTTCCTGGCAGGCGTCGGCGCCGACCAGCTGTGGTTCCGCCAGGTGGGCGTGAACCTGGAGGTCAGCACCATCGGCACGGCTGACAAGATCGCCATCAATGGCTGGTTTTCCGGCACGGTGCCCCGCATCCAGGAATTCCGCACGGCCGATGGCCGCGTGCTGCTGGGAAGCGACGTGCAAAACCTGGTGCAGGTGATGGCGGGACTGGCGGTGCCGCCGCTTGGCCAGCTGACCCTGCCAGCGGCGACCGCCGCCGCTCTGGCGCCGGCGCTGGCGCAGAACTGGCGCACGGAAGGACCGAACCAGCCCGGCAATGGCGTCTACACCGGCACGGCGAACCCGGACATCATCAAGGGCACGGCGGGTGCCGACGTGATGGCGGGCCTGGCCGGCGACGATATTTATTACGTCAACCATGCGGGCGACGTGGTGCTGGAGCAGGCGGGCGGCGGGCGCGATACCGTGTTTGCCACGGTCGACTATACCCTGGCGGCGAATGTGGAAGAGGTGCACCTGAGCGCCGCCGGCCTGACGGTGACGGGCAATGGCGGCGATAATGTCTTCCACGTCGATGTCGCGGGCGGCAACGTGCTGCGCGGCAGCGGGACGAACAACTCCGCCACGTATGCGGGCGCCAGGACGGGCGCCACGGCGACCATGGCGCCGGCCGGCGCCGCCGCTGCGGCGGGTGCGGGCGGCGACGTGCTGGTCAATATTTCCAGCGTGACAGGCAGCGCCTATGACGACGTGCTGACCGGCAACGAGCTGGCCAATACCCTGTCCGGCGGCCTCGGCAACGATACCTTGCAAGGCGGCCAGGGCAACGACCAGCTCGCGGGCGGCCTGGGCGACGATACCTATGTCTTCGGCCGCGGCGACGGCGCCGATATCGTCACCGAGCTGTCCGCCGATGCCGGCTACGACAGCATCGCCTTCCTGGCCGGCGTGAACATCGACCAGCTGTGGTTCCGCCAGGTGGGCGCGGACCTGGAAGTGAGCACCATCGGCACGACGGACAAGGTCACCATCCGCGCCTGGAACGCGGCCACGCCGAACATCGAGGAATTCCGCACGGCTGCCGGCCACGTCCTGCGCGGCGCCGACGTGCAGCTGCTGGTGCAGGCGATGGCGAACCTGGCGCCGCCGCCGCTGGGCCAGCTGACCTTGCCGGCCGCTACGGCCAGTGCCCTGGCGCCCGCGCTGGCCCTGGCCTGGCATTTCAACGGCCCCACGCAGCCGACGGGGCAGACCTTTACCGGCACGGCCAATGCCGACGTCATGTACGGCACGGCCGGCGCCGACCTGCTGGAAGGCCTGGGCGGCGACGACACGTATTACGTCAACCATGCGGGCGATTTCATCGTCGAGCGGGGCAACGGCGGCAACGATACCGTCTACACCAACGTCAATTACACGGTGGCCGACAACGTCGAGATCGTGCGCCTGACCGGCGCCGGCCTCACGGTGACGGGCAGCGCCTACACCAGCAACAGCTTTTTCGTTTCTACCCCGGGTGGCAACGTGCTCGACGGCGGCGGGGCGGGCAACTTCCTCAACTACAACGGCGCCAGCGCGGGCGTGACGGCCGCCTTCGCGCCTGTCGGCGGGCCCTTGGCCGCGCGTGCCGGCGTCGACGTGCTGGCCAACTTCAACGCCGTCATCGGCAGCACCTTCGATGACGTGCTGATCGGCAACGACATCAGGAATATCCTCATCGGCGGCCTGGGCAACGATACCCTGCAAGGGGGCAAGGGCGACGATGGGCTGTCCGGCGCGCTGGGCAACGATACCTATATCTTCGCCCGCGGCGACGGCGCCGACACGATTTCCGAGGCGGACGAGGCGGGCAGCCGCGACGTGGTGTCCTTCCTGGCCGGCGTCAGCGCCGAGCAGCTGTGGTTCCGCCAGGTGGGCACGGCCCTGGAAGTGAGCACCATCGGCACGGGCGACAAGGTCACCGTCACCGGCTGGTACGAAGGCACCCTGCGGCGCATCGAGGAATTCCGCACGGCCGATGGCCGCGTCTTGCTGGGCAGCCAGGTGCAAAACCTCGTGCAGGCGATGGCGGGCCTGACGCCGCCGCCGGCCGGCCAGCTGACCTTGCCTGCAGGCACGGCCGCCATCCTGGCGCCGGCGCTGGCGCAGAACTGGCGTACTGCGCAGCAATTTGGCGCGGCCAGCCAGGGCGGTTCCGGTGCCTGGCAAGCCGATCCGGCGCAGCTGGTGCAAGCGATGGCCGGTTTTGCCGTGCCGGCAGCCGCATCGGCGCCCTGGTCCGGCCACGGCAACCCGTCGACGCAGATCCAGCTGGCGGCAGCGCAATGATCGCTTACGTTGATCGCTTGAGTACGTAGTTCCACCTCCGCGCAGCCGGGCCGGCTTTGCACGTGCCGGCCCGGCTGCGTCACCATTGAATTTCCGACATGATCCGATGACCGCACTTCCATATTGCCACGCTACCTCGTCCACCGAACCCGCGCCCGACACGGGCTTGCTGTCGCTGCTGCTGATGGCCAGCCTGCACGGCATCGCCGCCGACGGCGCCCAACTCAAGCACGCTTTCGGCCAGGCCGTGTTTACGCGCCAGACCGTCTTGCTGGCCGCGAAACAGCTGGGCTTGACGGCCAAGCTGGTGCGCCAGCCGCCCGAACGGCTGGCGCAAGCGCCGCTGCCTGCCATCGCCATCGGTCACGACGGGCGGTTCTTTATTCTCGGCAAGGTCGACAGCAGCGACGGCGCCGTGAGCAAGGTACTGATCCAGCATCCGGGCCAGCCGCCGCAGATCCTCGGCCGCGACGACTTCCTCGCTGCCTGGTCGGGCGAACTGATCTTTTTTACCAGCAAGGCCAGCTATGCGGGCGAGACGGCCCGTTTCGATTTCAGCTGGTTCATTCCCGCCATCGTCAAATACCGCAGGCTGCTGGGCGAAGTGCTGCTCATTTCCTTCGTGCTGCAGCTGATCGGCCTGGCCACGCCCCTGTTTTTCCAAGTGGTGATGGACAAGGTGCTGGTCAACCACGCCATGCAGACTCTGAACGTGGTGGCCATCGGCCTGGTCTGCGCCATCGTCTTCGAGGCCGCACTGGGCCTCATCCGCACCTATGTGTTCGCGCGCACCAGCAGCAAGATCGACGTGGAACTGGGCGCGCGCCTGTTCCGCCATTTGCTGGCCCTGCCGATCGCGTATTTCCAGGCGCGCCGCGTGGGCGATTCCGTGGCGCGCATCCATGAACTGGAAAACATCCGCTCCTTTCTCACCGGCAACGCCATGACTCTGGTGCTCGATGTGCTGTTTTCCTTCATCTTCATCGCCGCCATGCTGTGGTACAGCGCCGCCCTCAGCGTGGTCGTGCTCGTGTCGATCCCCGTCTACGCGGCCCTGTCGATGCTGCTCACGCCTGTGCTGCGGGGGCGCCTGAACGACAAATTCAACCGCAGCGCGGAAAACCAGTCCTTTCTGGTCGAAACCATCAGCGGCGTCGACACGCTCAAGGCCATGGCCGTGGAACCGCGCTGGCAGCAGCAGTGGGAAAAGCAGCTGGCCGGCTACGTGTCGGCGGGCTTGTCGGCGAACAACATCGGCATGCTGGCCAGCGGCGGCGTCACCCTGGTGAGCAAACTGGTGACGGCGGCCATCATGTGGTGGGGCGCCACGCTCGTCATCGACGGCAAGATGACGGTGGGCGAACTGGTGGCCTTCAATATGCTGGCGGGGCAGGTGGCCTCGCCCATCCTGCGCCTGGCGCAGCTGTGGAACGATTTCCAGCAAGTGGGCATCTCCATGAGCCGGCTCGGCGATATCCTCAATGCCCGCACGGAAGCGGGCAGTCAGAAGGCGCGCCTGCCGCGCATCGCCGGCGCCATCGACTTCCAGCAGGTGGGTTTCCGCTACCGGCCGGACGCGGCCGAGGTGCTGCGCGAGGTGTCGATCGCGATCGCGCCCGGCGAGGTGATCGGCATCGTCGGGCGTTCCGGCTCGGGCAAGAGCACCCTGACGCGGCTGGCGCAGCGCCTGTACATCCCCGAGCGGGGCAAGGTGCTGATCGACGGGCAGGACATCGCCGTCATCGATACGGCCTCGCTGCGGCGCCAGATCGGCGTGGTGCTGCAGGAAAACATCCTGTTCAACCGCTCCGTGCGCGACAATATCGCCCTCAGCGACCCGGCGCTGCCCATCGATGCGGTCATCGCCGTGGCGAAACTGGCCGGTGCCCACGATTTTATCTGCGAGCTGCCGGAAGGCTACGACACCATGGTGGGCGAGCACGGCACGGGCCTGTCGGGCGGCCAGCGCCAGCGCATCGCCATCGCCCGCGCCCTGATCGGCGACCCGCGCATCCTGATTTTCGACGAGGCGACGAGCGCGCTCGACTACGAGTCGGAAAAGATCATCCAGGACAATATGCGCGGCATCTGCGCGGGCCGCACCGTGCTCATCATCGCCCACCGCCTGTCGGCCGTGCGCGAAGCACACCGCATCGTTGTCATGGAGCGGGGGCAGGTGGCGGAACTGGGCAGCCACGACGCGCTGCTGAAACGGCCGGGCGGCATCTATGCCCACCTGTACAGCCTGCAGCAGGGCAGCGCCGGGAGCACAACAGGGGACGCAACATGAGCGCCGGCCACCGTCTCGCCGCGTATGGCGAGTTATTGAAACGCTATGGCCAGGTGCTGCGGCACAGCTGGCAAAGCCGCGCCACCCTGGGCGGCCCCGTGCTCAGCGAAGACGAGGCGGCCTTCCTGCCTGCCGCGCTGGCGCTGCAGGAGCGGCCCGTGTCGCCGTCGCTGCGCCTCACTGCCAGGGTGCTGATGTTGCTGGTCGGCTGCGTGGTGCTGTGGGCCGTTGTTGGCAAGGTCGACATCATCGTCCATGCGGCCGGCAAGATCATTCCATCCGGCAACACCAAGACCATCGCTTCCGTCGACGTGGCCGCCGTGCGCGCCCTGCACGTGCGCGAGGGGCAGGCCGTGCAGGCGGGCCAGCTGCTGGTGGAACTCGACAGCCGGGGACCCGACGCCGAGCGCGACAAGGCGGCCGGCGACGCCGTGGCCGCCGCGCTGCAGGTGGCCCGCGCGCGTGCGCTGATCGCCGCCGTCGATACCCTGACGACGCCGAAGCTGGTGGCGCCGGACGCGATCCCGGCCCTCGACCGCGCGGCCGCGCAGGCGCATGTGGATGGCCAGTACGCGAGCTTTCGCGCCCGGCTGGCGCACCTCGACGGCGAAATCGCCCGCTACGCCCAGGCGCTGCCGCTGGCCACGCAGCGGGCGGGCGATTACCGGGCGCTGCTGGCCACGCGCGACGTGGCCGAACACGCGTGGCTGGACAAGGAACAGACGCGCATCGACCTGGCCGGCCAGCTGGCGTCGGCCCGCAGCGAGCGGGCGGCCCTGGTGGCGCAGACGAGGAAAGACGCCTACGACGCGCTGGCGGAAGGGGCGAGGGTGGCGGCCGCCAGCGGCCAGGATGCGCGCCGCACGGGCGCCCGCGGCAGCCTGCTGCGCCTGACGGCGCCCGTCGACGGCACGGTGCAGCAACTGAAGGTGCATACGGTGGGCGGCGTGGTGCCGGCCGCGCAGGCGCTGATGCAGATCGTGCCGCGCCAGGGCAGGCTGGAAATCGACGCCATGCTGGAAAACCGCGACGTGGGCTTCGTGCAGGCAGGGCAGGCGGTCGCCGTCAAGATCGACGCCTTCGACTACACCAAGTATGGCACCGTGCCCGCCGTCGTCAGCAGCGTCTCGCGCGACGCCATCGAGGATGAAAAAAAGGGGCCCGTCTACGCCGTCAGGATCACCTTGCGCCAGCCGGCCATCGTCATCGATGGCAGATTGGTGCCGCTGTCGGCCGGCATGGCCGTGCGCGCGGAAATCCGCACGGGCACGCGCAGGGTGATCGAATACGTGCTCTCGCCGCTGGTGCAGCACCAGAAGGAGGCGCTGCATGAACGCTAGGCACGCCGCCATTTTCTTTGCCGCCGGTTTGTTCCTGGCCGCCGCGCCCGTCCGGGCGCAGATGCTGGACGCCGCGCCATGTCCGTCCACGTACGACGGCGATGTGCCGTTGACCCTGCCGGCGGCCGTCGACCTGGCCCTGTGCCGCAACGCGCAGGTGCACGGCGCCTGGGCCGGCATCCGGCTGCAGGCGGCCGGCATGGGCGAAGCCAGGGCCGCCTATCTGCCCACCCTGAATGCGGGGCTGAGCCGGGTGCACGACCGCACGGCCTATCCGGGCGCCGTCACGCCGTCCGGCAGCCTGGCCAGCAATACGGGCTCGCTGAGCTTTTCCTGGCGGCTGTTCGACTTCGGCGGGCGCGCGGCGGGCCAGCGTTCGGCGCAAGCCATGCTGGACGCGGCCCTGGCCAACCGCGACGCCGTGCTGCAAAAGACCCTGGCGGCGACGGTCAGCGCGTATTTCGAGGCGCAGACGGCGCGCGCCAGCGTGCGCATGCGCGAGCAATACCAGGCGCTGGCCAATGAAACGGTGCTGGCCACGCAGCGCCGCGCCCAGCGGGGGCTCGGCTCGCACAGCGACACCCTGCAGGCGGCCAGCGCCCTGGCCAAGGCGGCCCTGGGCGCCAGCCGCGCCGACGGCGAGTTCCAGAAGGCCCGCGCCGTGCTGGTCTACACCCTGGGCTTGCCGGCCGATGCGGGCGTGCTCCTGGACGACGACGGGGATGACGCGGCGGCGGGCCTGCGCGAGGGCTTGCAGGATGAGCTGCGCGCCTGGCTGGCAAGGGCCAGGGAGCGCCACCCGGCCATCCTGGCGGCGCAGGCGCAGCTGGCGGCGGCGCGCGAACGGGTGGAGATTGCCCGCTCGGAGGGCCGCCCCAGCATCGACCTGACGGCCAATATCTACCAGAACGGCCGGCCCAACCAGGGCTTGTCGCCGGCTTCCACGCGCGAAACGCTGGTGGGCATCTCGCTCAACATTCCCCTGTTCGACGGTTTTGCACGCCACTACAAGGTGCGCGGCGCGCAGGCGCAGGCGGGGCAAAGGGAGGCCGAGGCTGAGGAAGTGCAGCAGCAGACCCTGATGGAACTGGTGAAAACCCATGCGGAAGCGAGTACGGCGCTGGCCAACCTGGCCGCTGCGCAAGCGTGGCTGGATGCGGCGCAGGACGCGCTGGCCAGCGTGCGGCGCAAGTTCGGCCTGGGCGCGGCCGATATCCTGGAAATGCTGAACACGCAGTCGGCGCTGCTCGAGGCGCAGCAGGAGCGCATCCGTTGCCAGGCGGAATGGCGCTCGGCCCGGCTGCGGCTGCTGGCCAGCGCCGGCATGCTGGCACGCGACGATGTCGCGCAAGGGGGGAGCAAATTGCGCGCCCCGGCGGCCCAATAATGACTATATTGGTGGCGGTCCTTCCCGCACAGGGAAGGCGTTCCTATTTCGGACTAGGGAGACATCATGCATAGCGTACAAAAGATTACCCCATGTTTATGGTTCAACGGCAACGCCGAGGCGGCGGCCCGGTTTTATACGGAAATATTTCCCAATTCCAAGATCGGCCAGATCCTGCGCTATGGCGAGGAAGGCAAGGAAATCCACGGCCAGGAGCCGGGCAGCGTGCTGACGGTGGCCTTCGAGCTCGATGGCCAGACGTTCACGGGCTTGAATGGCGGCCCCTTGTTCCAGTTTTCCGAAGCGATCTCGTTCCAGGTCAATTGCGAAACCCAGGACGAGGTCGACCACTACTGGAACCTGCTGTCCAAAGGCGGGCCGCCGGAAGCGCAGCAATGCAGCTGGCTCAAGGACCAGTTCGGGGTATCGTGGCAAATTGTGCCCACCATCATGGTCAAGCTGCTGGGCGACCCCGACCCCGTCAAGGCCGGGCGCGTGATGAAGGCCATGATGGGCATGAAGAAGATCGACATCGACGAGATCAAGCGCGCATATGCGGGATAGGCGTCTCGCCGCCAGGCGCACGCCAGCGGCGCGCCCTGTCCAAGATGGCTGGCATTTGTTATAGTCCCAGCCATCTTTTCATTCGCCTACAGACCCTGCCATGACCACTAGCACCAGCAGCACCATCGCGCCCCGCACCTTCGGCACGCCCCTGTCGTCCACCGCCATCAAAGTCATGCTGCTGGGTTCCGGCGAACTGGGCAAGGAAGTGATCATTGCGCTGCAGCGCCTGGGCGTGGAAGTGATCGCCGTCGACCGCTATCCGAACGCGCCGGGCCACCCCGTGGCGCACCGCTCGCACGTGATCGACATGAGCGATGGCGTGGCGCTGGCCGCCCTGATCGACCTGGAAAAGCCGGATTTGATCGTACCGGAAATCGAGGCCATCGCCACCGAGACCCTGGCGGCGCTGGAAGCGGCGGGGCAGATCACCTGCATTCCGAACGCGCGCGCGGCCGTGCTGACGATGAACCGCGAAGGCATCCGCACCCTGGCGGCAGAGACCCTGGGCGTGGCGACTTCTCCCTACCGCTTCGCCAGTAGCCTGCAGGAGCTGCAGCTGGCGTGCCAGGAGATCGGCTTCCCGTGCGTGGTCAAACCCGTGATGTCGTCCTCGGGCAAGGGCCAGTCCAAACTCGATAGCGCCGCTGACGTGGACGCCGCATGGGCGTATGCGGCCAGCGGCAGCCGGGTCGACACGGGCCGCGTCATCGTCGAGGGTTTCATCGACTTCGATTACGAAATCACCTTGCTGACGGTGCGCGCCGTCGGTGCTTCGGGACAGATCGAAACGCAGTTCTGCGAGCCGATCGGCCACTTGCAGGTGCACGGCGACTACGTGGAATCGTGGCAGCCGGCCCGCATGGCGCCGCTGGCCCTCGAGCGTTCGCGCGAGATCGCCCGCAAGGTGACGGACAACCTGGGCGGCCTGGGCCTGTTCGGCGTGGAGTTGTTCGTCAAGGACGACATGGTGTGGTTCTCGGAAGTGAGCCCCCGTCCGCACGACACGGGCATGGTCACCATGGCCAGCCAGGTGCAGAGCGAATTCGAGCTGCACGCGAAAGCCATCCTGGGCTTGCCCGTCAACGTGGCGCTGCGTTCGCCCGGCGCCTCGGCCGTCATCTACGGCCAGCTGGAAGCGAAAGGCATCGCCTTCGAAGGCGTGGCCGAGGCCTTGAAGGTGCCGGGCGCCGACCTGCGCCTGTTCGGCAAGCCGGAATCGTTCGCCCGCCGCCGCATGGGCGTGGCGCTGGCCACGGCCGACGATATCGACACGGCCCGCCAGCGCGCCGTGTTGGCCGCGTCCAAAGTCAAGCCGGTGGCGAAGTAAGCCTGTTTACCGATACAACAGTCATCAACATGGAAGCAGGGGCATGACGGAACTCGATACTTATCTCGCGCAGCACTATCTGGACGAGACGCAGCTGGCGGCAGCCGCCGCCATGGGCATGGACGAAATCGATGCCCTGATCCGGGCTGGCCTGGTTCCCGCGCCTGCATACGTGGTCGATGACGGCGGCAATTTGTGTTCCTTCGTCTTTGGCGCCATGGCGGCGCCCGGGTCCAGGGCCGGCCGCTATTTTCCGCCGTCCCAGCTGGGATGGATCGCCATTGCGCGTCACGCCCTCGCCGAGGGGACGGAAACGGCGCAAGCGCGCCTGAAAGCGCAATTTACGTCCCGCTATGCGGCCGCGCTGGCCACCCTGAACCTGACGACCTGGCGCCTGCGCGACAGTTTCGACGACAGGGGCGCCCCGATCGCGGACGGTTTACGGGCCCGTACCGACAGCGCCTGGACATATTTTTTGAACGGCACGTTTTCCCTGTGCGTCGCCAATCCCATGTCGGAAGCGCACATCGCCTGGAAAGAGGTGCTGCAGGAAAAGCTCGCGCAGCAAAGCGAAAACGGCAGCAAGACGCTGCTGCCGCAACGGCAGGCGCAGGAAATGCATGCGCTGATCGATGCCTATGCCGCGGCGGCCATGCCTTTTTCTCCCGTCGAATACGCCTTGAGCAGCCGCAAGCGCCTGGTCGAGGACTTGCGGGCCAACATCCGCGTGGCCGAAACGGGCCACGCATGACGGCATCCGTGACGCACAGCCTGCCACAGGCCGACGCCGGCGGCGACGACATCAAGCGCAAGCTGCGCGGCCACATCGCGCGGCGCAATCTGGCCGGCGCCGCCAACGACTGCAAGTGGAACGAGCTGCTGGCCTTCATGCGCGGGCAGACCGACTGGGTGCCGTCGTACCGCTACGGCTCCGTCACCGGCTACGTCTCTCGCTGGGATACGGAATGGGATTACCATCCGCCGTTCCCGTTCCTGGGCGTGGAATGGTTCGACATCAGCCTGTACTCGGAAGAACACGTGGCCATGCTGCTGCCGAAGAAAATCATCGACCACGGCGTGTGGATCGTGCCGGAGCTCCAGCGCATCGGCTTCGATTTCGAGGTGCGTGACCGGGTGGCGCGCCTCTGGGGCTATCTGCCCCGCAATTATCACGACTTCCCTCCCGCCGACTAATACAAAGACCAATCTCATGCCTGAAAACGATATGCCACAAGTACCGCAACCGGACGACGCCGTCGTCGGCAAGGAGGCGGGCGCGCAGATGCTGGCAACGGCTTGCGCCGCGCGCGACGCCTTTTATGCCACCCTGGGCACGGTGGACGCCGACGTGCTGGCGCCGTTGGTCAACCCGGCCTTCATGGGAGGCCCCCGCTGGCCGTCGCTGCGCCAGGCCTGGAGGGTGATCCGCCGTGCCGATTCCATCATCATCGCCAGCGACGGCTTGAGCGATCCGTTCGAGGATGACGACGACGTGTTTGTGCCGCGCGGCCACCTGCTCGAAGTGTGCATCGAGGCGCCGCTGGCCGCCTTCGACGGCAAGGACGTGGCGCATTCCTGGCTGTTCGACCTGATTTATCAGGTCAGCCAGAACGTGGCCGACCATGGCTCCATCGACTTGCTGGTGCAGCGCCACGGCAGCGTGTCGATGGTGCTGGACGTGCGGGATGCACCGGCAGGCCTCGAAGACGAGGACGAACAGGTGGGCGTGCTGCTGGCCCAGGGCGCAAGCAGCATCGCGCCATCGTTCGATACGCCATATGGCGACGTGCTGCTGCTCGCCGTCACCGCGCTGCAGCCGGCCGAACTGGCGTTCATCAGCGAGGCCGCCGACAAGGCGCAATCACGGCGCGATCTGGCCGCCGCGCTGGCAGCCTCGCCGACGGGGCATTGGAGCGTGTCCCAGCGGCCGGCCGTTATTCCCCGCTAGGTTCTTCGACGGGCGGCACGGCCGGTTCCTCGGTTTTCCGTGCTTCCTTCGCTTCGACGACGGCCGGCGCCGGCGGCGGTTCTTTCCACTTGCCCGCAGCCTTCAGCTTGTTCTTCAGCCCCGGCAGCGGAAAGCCCAGCGCATAGGCTTTTTGCGCGTGCGCGCTGGCCTTTTCGTATTCCTTCTTTTTCACGTACATCAGGCCCAGGTTGTACTGGATGGTGGCCTGGTCGGGCGCAAGGCGGCTGGCCGCATCCAGCTGTTCCAGCGCCATCGCATCCTGCCCAGTGGCCAGCAGGTAGTTGCCAAACACCATGCGCGCCGTCACGTCGTGTGGCGCGAAGGCGATGGCGCGCTCGAAAAAGCAGCTGACCGTGTAGCGGGCGCCGGGCGGCTGCGCGCTTTTCAGGCGCAGGCCCAGTTTCGCCATCGAGGCCAGCGCCCGGTGGTGGTTCGGGAAGTGTTCCAGGGTGTAGCTGATGTCGCCGCCCAGGCTGCTCGTCATGCCTTGCGTGAGCGTTTCCACGGCGCGCGAAAAATGGAATTTCTCGACCACGGACAGGCCTTCACGGTCTTCCGCGCTCGTATAGTCGCCGCCCGTGGTGCCTTTGACGTAGGGCGGGCATTCGGCCGCCGCCATGCCGCAGCAGGCGGCCAGGGTGCAGGCAAGTATCGGTTGCTTCATGCTGTTCTCCTGTGGCTGACCTGGTCCAGCACGTCGGCCAGGGCGTTGCTGCGGGCTTGCCGCGATTGCAGGGCGATGGCCGTGGGGCTGGCCAGCGGCGCGCGGCCCTGGCGCGCCAGTTCCAGAAAGCGCAGCAGCGCGCGCGCGCAATCGCCGCTCGAGGCCAGCTGGCCGATGGTGTCGATGCCGCAGTGGCGCAGCTTGGCCGCGCTGTCGCCTGCCAGGTCCGTCAGCGCGAGGATGGGCCGGCGGCAGCGCAGGTATTCATACAGTTTGGCGGGAATCTGCCCGTTGCAGTTGGCCGCCTGCAGCAGCAGCAAGCCGTCGGCGGCCAGCATTTCCTGCAGCGCCGCGCCGTGCGGCTGCAACGGTTCCAGGCTCACCAGGTCCTGGACGCCGTACTTCGCCAGCAGGCTGGCCAGCCACGCATCATGGCCCGTGGCGCGCAGCACCAGCTGGAAATTGCGCGCATGCAGCACGCCGTCGCGGCGCAGCCGGGCCAGGGCTTCGAACAGCGCCTGCGGGTCGCGTTCGGACGGGTAGATCACGCCGCTGTGCAGCAGCAAAAAGCGGCTGCGGTGGCCCGTGCGCGCAGGGCTGTCCGGGTAGCCGTCTTCATCGTAGCCATTTTCGATCAGGTGGAAACGCTCGCGCGCCAGCTGCGCCAGGCGGCGCCGGTGCGCATCGATGGCGCCCGGCGTGGTGCAGACGATGGCCGCGCTGCGCGCCGCGATGCGCTGCTCTATCCACGCATGCATGCGATGCAGGCGCGGCTCGGGCGGATATGGCGCCAGCGGGTCGCTGTCATCGAGCATGGGGTCGCGCTGGTCGGCGACCCACGGCAGGCCGCTGAGTTTTTGCAGGGTCAGCGCGATCAGGTGCGCCGTGGCAATCGGATACGTCGACCAGATGGCGTCGGGGCGGTATTCGCGGATCATGCGCAGGCCGGCCGGCACGGCGCTCAGCCACCAGGAGCTCCAGCGGTCGGGCAGGGCCAGGCAGCGCGGATAGCGCCCGGCGATGGCCAAATGGCGGGCCGCGTCCAGCGCCAGGGTGCGCCGCACGGTGGCGCGCTCCCCGATCTGCGCCAGCTGCGACATTCCTTTCTGCGCATACGCGACAGGGCTGGGACTGAGCACCAGCGGTTGCCAGCCGCAGTCGGGCAAATGACGCGCGAAGCCCAGGGTGCGCAAGATGCCGCTGCCGCCGGCCAGCGGCGGAAAATGGTAGGCGACCATCAGCACCCGTTTTGGTCGGGCCGCGCTCAGTCGGGCCGCGTTCGGCGTGGTCGCTACCATGACTGCAGCCACCGTGCGCACAGCCGTTCGACTTCGCCGCGCCAGGCGGCGCTGGCGAACGTGTGGTTGGCGCCCTCGACCTGTGCCTGCATCCATTGCGCGCGCGCGGCCACGCCGCGCCAGGCCGGGTCGCCAGCGAGCAGCGCTTGCCACTCGCGCGCGCCGAGGTCGTCGCCGCTGAGAATCAAGAGCACCTTGCCCTGGAATTGCGCCAGTGCCCGCAGCAGGGCCGGCGCGGGCGCGTCGTTGTCCGGCGTTGCCGGTGTCTGCGTGGCGGCCGCCACCTGCCGCAGCGACGCCAGGCTGGCGCCCAACTGCAGTCCGCCGCCCGCCAGCTTGCGCCAGAACGCGCCTTGCAGCAGGCGCGGCAAATAATAATGGCGCAAGGTGGCGCGCGCCAGGCCGGCGCTGCTGCGCACCCAGGGGTTGAGCAGCACCAGGGCATTGACGCGCGCATCGCTTGGCGCATGGCAGGCGGCCGCCGTGGCGCCGTCGCACAAGCCCCACAGCGCCACTTCGCGCAAGGACGGCACGGCATCGAAGAATTGCGCCAGCGCGCCGGCGATATCGGGACCGGCGGCGCGGTAGTCGCGCGGACTGCCTTCGCTGTCGCCCATGCCGCGCAGGTCGAAACGCAGCACGGGCCAGCCGCATGCGGCCAGGGCGCGGGCCAGCAGGACGAACTGGCGGTGGCTGCCGACCCGGTACTGCGGCCCGCCCGTGACGATCAAGACGCCGCGCGGGCCAGGTGCGGCGGGCAGGCTGAGGATGCCGACCATATGCGCCTGCGCCTCGTCGTCTTCGGCTGCGCTGCAAAAGCGCAGCGCCAGCTCGCGCACGGCGTGCCCTGCGAGGTGCTGCTGACTGCTGTCGCGTTTCATGGCGGCGTCCTCTCTTCATCGAGCCAGTCGCGGCAGAGTAGCCGCGTGGCGTGCAGCAGTTGCGGGCACGCCAGCAGCTCGCCGCTGTGCCAGAACGGCCCGTCGCCGAAGCTGGCCACGTGCACGGCGGCGCCGTGTTCGCGCCATTCGCGCGCCAGCGGCGGCAAGGGTGGGGCGCTGTGTTCCGGCGCCTGGTAATCGAGCCAGTAGACGGGCACGGACGGCAGCAGGGCGGATGCGCTGACATCATCGATGGCGTGCGCCAGTTCCGGCGCCAGCAGGTAGCCCGCCACTTCCACAGGCTCGCCTTCCGCCAACGCGGCGCGCGCATGGCCCGGTGCTTCCCGCGTGCCGCCGGCCAGCATGCCGGTTGCCAGGCGCAGGCGCAGGAAGCGGTCGATGACGCGCCGTCCATCGAGTTCCGGTTGCCACAGCAGCAAGCGCGCCAACGGCAGCGGCGCGCGGCCGGCGAAATCGAGGGCCAGCAGGGCGCCCAGGCGCAAGCCCCAGACGCTCAAGGGACCGTCGACGCGCTGCGCCAGCCACGCGCAAGCCAGGTGCAGGTCGTTGTGCCAGATGTCCCAGCGCGCTTCGCCAAAGTCGCCGCTGCTGTCGCCGCAGCCGAACAGGTCGATCTGCAGCACGCTGTAGCCGGCGGCGGCAAAGGCGCGCGCCTGCGCGGCGGCCACGTGGCGGCTTTTATTGAGTTCTTCCGCAAATGGATGGACGTAGACGATGCCGCCGCGCGCGCTGCGTCCCGGCGGCGGCAGCTGCAGCAGGCAGTAGCGCTGGCCGCCGCTGGCGGGCAGGAAGAAGGGCAGCAGCGGCAGCGCGTCGATGGCGGCGCTGTTCATGGTCGCAGCTTTGCAAACACGAAATCGTGCAGGGTGCCCACGGTGGCGAAGTGGCGCGCGTGGATGTCGTCGTCGGCGACGATGATGCCGAAATGGTCTTCCAGCGCGGCGATCACGCCGATCACGGCCATCGAATCGAGTTCCGGCACGCTGCCCAGCAGCGGCGTGTGGGCTTCCAGCGCGCGCCCGTTCAAGCCCAGGGTGGTGTCGAGGATGCGTTTTACTGCTTCAAGATGCGGCATGTCAGCTCCAGGGAAGGGTAGTGCGGCAGGGACGACGTATCGAAGGCCAGGCAGGGGATGTCGTCCGGGCGGCGCGACAGGTGGATATATGGCGGCAGGCTGGCGGCCATCCATTGCCAGCGCCCGCAGCGGAGAAAGGTGGCCGTGCCCAGCGCGTGCGTGCCCAGGCGCGCATGGGCGCCCAGCGAGGCGCGGTTGAAGCGCGAGATGCGGCTGCACGACCAGCGCACGCCCTGCGCGTGCAGCACGGCGTTGGCTTCTTCCCACAGGCGCGCGAAGACCAGGCCGCCCCGCTGGCCGGGATGCACCCACACGTCGAGGTCCCACGACGACTGCTGCGACGCCAGCGCATAGCGGGCACGCACCTCGTCTTCCTGGCAGCCGTGACGCAGCAGCCATATCCAGCCAGCCATGCCGTCATTGCCGGCGCGGGCCACCAGGCATTGCGCGCCTTGCCGGTAGCGTTCGCCCAGCACGCCGGGGCGGCGTTCGGGGCCGGGCGGCAAGTCCGCTTCCGCCAGGCAAGGCGTGACGGCAATCGACCGGCCGCGCCCGCGGCACAGCGAGCCGGGCGCCACCGCCTGTGCGACGAATTGATAACGATATAGCGCGCAGCGCCCGCCCGGCACGCGGTCCAGCAGCCGCGCCATGGCCAGCCAGGCGCTGTCGCGCCAGCCCAGCTGGGCGATGCTGGCGGCCAGCCTTTGCGGCAAGGAAAAATGCGGGAACATGGACATAGGCGAACGGATGGGGCGGCTGTGCAGCCAACGCTGTCCATTAGAGCGCAGCGGCCGGGGGGCGGTGTTGCGCCGGCTCAAGCTGTGTTGCTGAAACTGTTGATTGATAAATATCAAGACCGCTGTGGCCGTTTGTCTGAATCATAGGGGAATGCATGGCAATCATGGCAACCCGGGGATGAAACGATGGCGACACTGATACACGAGCTGATCTTCGACATGGCGCAGCGGGCGCCCCACGCGGCGGCCCTGTCGTGGCAGGGCGAGGAAACAAGCTATGCCGCGCTGGCGCAATCCGTGCGCGAGACGGCCGCTACCCTGCTGATCCTGGGCTTGCAGCGCGGCGCGCGCGTGGCCGTGTACCTGGAAAAACGCCCGGAAAACGTCATTGCCATGTTTGGCGCTGCGGCGGCCGGCGGCGTGTTCGTGCCCGTCAATCCGCTGCTCAAGCCGGAGCAGGTGGCGTACATCCTGGCCGACTGCAACGTGGCCATCCTCGTCACCTCGCGCGAACGCCTGGCGCAGCTGGTTCCCGCGCTGGCGACCTGCCCGGACTTGCAGACGGTACTGCTGACGGGCGAACCGCTGCCGCAAACGAGCCTGGGCAAGGTGCGGCTGTTGCCGTGGACCGCCGTGCCCAACGATGTGCCCGCCACTGGCGCGCCCGCGCCGAGGCCGCATGCGGCGATCGACATGGACATGGCCGCCATTTTATATACCTCGGGCAGCACGGGGCGGCCGAAAGGCGTGGTGCTGTCGCACCGCAACATGCTGGCGGGCGCGCTCAGCGTGTCGGGCTATCTGCGCAATACGCCCGAAGACCGGATTTTGTGCGTGCTGCCGCTCAGCTTTGATTACGGCCTGAGCCAGCTGACGACGGCGTTTGCCAGCGGCGCTTGCGCCGTGCTGATGAATTATCTGCTGCTGCGCGATATCGTCGAAGCCGTGGAGCAGGAAGCCATCACGGGCCTGGCCGCCGTGCCGCCCCTGTGGGTGCAGCTGTCGCAGCTGAGCTGGCCCTTGTCCACGCCCTTGCGCTATATCACCAATTCGGGCGGCGTGATGCAGCGCGCCACGCTGGACAAGCTGCGCCAGTCGTTGCCGCGCACGCAGGTCTACCTGATGTATGGCTTGACGGAAGCGTTCCGCTCCACCTATCTGGCGCCGGAACAGCTGGAGCGGCGCCCCGGTTCCATCGGGCAGGCGATCCCGAACGCGGAAGTGCTGGTACTGCGTCCCGACGGCAGCGTGTGCGATGCCGACGAGCCGGGCGAACTCGTGCACCGTGGCGCGCTGGTGGCGCTCGGCTACTGGAATGATGCGGCGCGCACGGCCGAACGCTTCAAGCCGCTGCCGCCGCAGGCCAGCGGCCTGGTGCTGCCGGAACTGGCCGTCTGGTCGGGCGACACCGTGCGCCGCGATGCGGAAGGCTATCTGTATTTCGTGGGACGCAGTGATGACATGATCAAGACGTCCGGCTACCGGGTCAGCCCGGCCGAGATCGAGGAAGTCGTGTATGCGAGCGGGCTGGTGGGTGATGCCGCCGCGCTGGGCTTGCCCCATGCCGTGCTGGGCCAGGCCATCGCCTTGCTCGTCACGCCCGCGCCCGGTGTCGCATTGCTGCGCGACAGCGTGCTGGCTGCCTGCCGCGCGCGCCTGCCCAGCTATATGGTGCCGCTGTGGGTGGAAATCCGCGACGGCGTGCTGCCGCGCAACCCGAACGGCAAGATCGACCGTCCCTTGCTGGCCAGGGAACTGGCGCAGGCGTATGCGGTCCAATCAGGAGATGCGGCATGAAGGACTTGATCCGTTCGAACAGTACGGAATTACCGTTGCATTCGGTCCTGGGCGAGCAGTTCGCCGTGGAAAACGACATGCTGCAGATCGGCGGCGTGGCCTTGCGCCGGCTGGCCCAGCGGGTGGGTGGCACGCCGTTTTACGCGTATGAACGCGCGCACATCACGCGCCGCGTGGCCGAACTGCGCGCCGCCTTGCCCGCCGGCGTGCACGTGCATTACGCGATGAAGGCCAATCCCATGCCTGCCGTGGTGCAGTGGCTGGCGGGCTTGGTCGATGGCATCGATGTGGCCTCGGGCGGCGAACTGGCCACGGCGCTCGATACGCCCATGTCACCGGAGCGCATCAGTTTTGCGGGGCCGGGCAAGAGCGAGGGTGAACTGGCGCGAGCCGTGGCTGCTGGCGTGCTGATCAACGTGGAATCGGGCGCCCAGCTGGAAAGGACGGCGCTGGCCAGCGAACGGCTGGGCGTGACGGCCCGGGTGGCGGTGCGCGTGAATCCCGATTTCGCCTTGCGCCGCACGGGCATGCGCATGGGCGGCGGCGCGCAGCCGTTCGGCGTCGATGCGGCCCTGGTACCGGCGCTGCTGGGGCGCATCGGCCAGCTGGGCCTGGATTTCCACGGTTTTCACCTGTATGCGGGTTCGCAAAGCCTGTCGGCCACCGCCCTGGCCGAAGCGCAGGCCATGAGCGTGCAGCTGGCCCTGCAGTTGGCCGACAGCGCGCCATCGCCCTTGCGCACCCTGAATATCGGCGGCGGCTTCGGCGTGCCGTATTTTCCCGGCGACCAGGCGCTCGACCTGGCGCCCGTGGCCGCAGGCTTGCAGCGGCAGCTCGATCTGCTGGCCCAGGCGGCGCCCGGCGTGCGCCTGAACCTGGAACTGGGCCGCTACCTGGTGGCCGAGGCCGGTATCTATGTGTGCAAGGTGCTCGAACGCAAGGTGTCGCATGGGCAGGTATTTTTAGTGACGGATGGCGGCTTGCACCATCACCTGGCGGCCTCCGGTAATTTCGGCCAGCTGATCCGCAAGAATTACCCGGTCGCCATCGGCAACCGGCTGCACGGCGGGCCGCGCGAAGTGGCATCCGTCGTGGGGCCGCTGTGCACGCCGCTGGACTTGCTGGCCGACCAGATGGAGATGGCGCGCGCCGAGGAAGGCGACCTGGTGGTGGTGTTCCAGTCGGGCGCGTATGGCTTGACGGCCAGCCCGACGGCGTTTCTCGGCCATCCGCTGCCGGCCGAGGTGCTCGTATGAGCGGCCTGTGCGGCTGGCTGGCGGCGGGCGGCGCCGCGGGCCTGGCCACGGCCGATGGCGCCGCGTCCACCGCGCTGGCCGGCATGGCCGCGCCCCTGTCGCGCTTCGACAGCGCGCCGCAAGCCGCCAGCATCAGCGAAGTGGGCGGCGTGGCCGTGGCCGCCATCGACGGCAGCCGCCATGTGTATCAGCAGGATGGCTTGCAGGTCGCCATCTGGGGCCGGCCCGTGCTCGACGGTTCGGCCGACGACGTGGCGTGCCGCCTCGCGTCCCTGTGGCTGAGCCGGGGCTTGGCCGCCTGCGCCAGCCTGTCGGGGCCTTTCTGCTTGGCCATCCTCGACTCTTTTTCCGGCTCGGCCCTGCTGGCCGTGGACCGCGCCGGCATGCATCCGCTCAGCTATGCGAGCAATGCGCAGGGCCTGTTCTTTGCCTCCTCGCATGACGCCTTGCTGGCCCATCCGTCCGTGCGGGGCGCGCTCGACCCGCAAGCGCTGTATCACTATTTGTATTTCCACATGGTGCCCGGCCCGGCCACGGCTTACCTGGGCCAGCAACGCTTGCTGCCCGGCGAATACCTGCATGTGCGGGGCGGCAAACAATGCAAGGGCAGCTATTGGCAACTGGCTTTCCAGGAGCCGGCAGCAGGGCGCGCGCGGGCCACCTTCGCCAGCAACAAGCAGGAATTCCTGCGCCTGCTGCGCCTGGCCGTGGAAAGCAGCCTGGGCAGCGATGGCGCCAGCACGGGCGCCTTTCTCAGCGGCGGCACGGACAGCTCTACCCTGGCCGCCATCATGGGACAGGTGACGGGCCGGCCCGCGCGCACGTATTCCATCGGCTTCGATGTACCCGGCTACGACGAAATGGCATATGCGCGCCTGGCCGCCAGCCATGCGGGCAGCATCCACCACGAGCGCTACGTGACGCCCGGCGACGTGCTGGCCGCGATTCCCGCCATGGCGGCCGTCTTCGACCAGCCTTTCGGCAATGCCTCGGCGATTCCTGCCTTTTATTGCGCGCAGATGGCGCGTGAGGATGGCATCACGCGCCTGCTGGGCGGCGACGGCGGCGACGAATTGTTTGGCGGCAATGAACGCTATGCATACCAGGCCTTGCTGTCGCAGTACGAGCGCTTACCCGTCATGCTGCGCCAGGCCATCATCGAACCGCTGCTGTTCCGTGAGCGGACAAGTAAACCGTGGCGCCTGGGCGACAAGGCGCGCCGCTACATCGAACAGGCGAGCCTGCCGCTGCCGGCCCGGCTCGACGGTTACAACCTGCTGCTGCGTCATGGCTACCGCACGGTGCTGGAAGCGGGCTTCATCGACACCATCGACCCGGGCATGGCGCCCGGCTGCGTGAATGGCGCGTATTGGGAGCGGCAAGGCCAGGGTTTGAGCCAGATCAATGAGTTGCTGGCCCTGGACATGCGCTTTACCCTGGCCGACAACGACCTGTTCAAGGTGCGCAAGGCGTGCGAGCTGGCCGGCGTGGAAGCGGCGTTTCCCTTCCTGCATGACGCGATGGTGGCGTTCGCGTCGCGCCTGGCGCCGCGCGACAAGCTCGACGGCAGGCGGTTGCGGCCTTTCTTCAAGCGGGCGCTGGCGGAAATCCTGCCGCCGGCCATCGTGCGCAAGCAAAAGCACGGCTTCGGCTTGCCTTTCGGCCAGTGGCTGCACAGCCACGCGCCGCTGCGCGAATTCGCCTTCGACAACCTGACGCAGCTGCGCGGGCGCGGCATCGTGCGGCCCGCCTTCATCGACGATTTAAAGGGGCGCTTGCTGGCGGAACACCCGGCCTATCACGGCACCATGGTGTGGCTGCTGCTGATGCTGGAACAGTGGCTCAGCCAGCATCCGGGCGCGCTGGGTGCGCTTGCCGGCGGTTTTGCCGCAAACGCCACAGAAACGCCAGCCGTCCTCGATCCCACGGCGTAAAGCGGGGCAGCTGCAGCAGGTCGAGATCCGCGCCGGGGCGCGCCACGCCCCAGTCCGTCGCCACGGCCGCCTGGAAACCGAGGTTTCTCACCATCGCCACGTGCGGCGCGCCATAGTCGCGCCCGGCCTTGCCGTTCGGATACGCAAACAGGGTGACGGGCGCCTGGATCACACTTTCCAGCTGGCGCTTGCCGTCGGCGATGTCGCGCTGCGCCGCGTGGTCCGGCAAGGTGGACAGAATCGGGTGGCTGGCCGTGTGTGCGCCCAACCCCATGCCGGCCGCCTGTAGCTGGTGCAGCTGCGCCGTGCTCAGCATGGCTGGCGGCCCGGCCGTCGCACCCGCCTGGCGGCGGATCTGCAGGGCCAGCTGCTGGCGTTGGGCAAATGGCAGGTATTTGAGCCGGCCCAGCAAGGCGGCGATGGCCGCCTGCCGCTGCGCCAGGCTGGCGACGGGCAGGCAGTCCAGGCCGTGTTCCCGCAAGTCCAACTGGGGACCTGGCGCCTGGCGCACGGCCTCGATCACCGTGTCGTTCCACATCTGTCCGCCATCGAGGTAGTCCGTGGCGATAAAAAACGTGGCGTGCAAGCCGTGGCGCTGCAGCAGCGGCAGGGCCACTTGCGCATTGTCCGCATAGCCGTCGTCGAAGGTGATGCAGGCGGCGCGCGCGGGCAGGCTGCCATCTTGCAGCCGTTGCACGGCCTCGGCCAGGGGCAGCGGCGCATAAAAACGTTTTACAAGGCGCAGCTGGCGCTCGAACAGCGCCGCATCGACTTCGCCGGGAAACAGCGGGTCGGGCCGCGCCAGCACGCGGTGGTAGATCAGGATGGACAGGGTGGCCGTCATGGCTGCTCCGCGATGGCGGCCTGGGCCTTGGCCCGGGCCTGGCGCGATGTCGGGGCCGGCGCCTGCCGCTCGACGATGATGCGCGTGGCGATCAGGGCGGCCATCAGGTAGTACGGCATGTCGAAGTACAGCAGGCTGAGGAAGGCGCCGCCCACGGCAAAGCCGATCAGGCTAGCCTGGCTCATGGTGGCCAGGCCGTGCGCCCAGCGCAGCTCCGGCTGGCCCCGCGTGCGGCGGATGATGGCGGCCGCCGTGCGCCAGGTGGCGAGGCCCAGCGCCAGGTAAATCAGCAGGCCGACGAAGCCGTGCTCGCCCAGGGCCTGGAAATAGATGCTGTGCGCCGCATGCACGTCCATGGGGTTCGGCGCATAGCGGGCAAAGATGGAGGCATCGGACACGTCGAAGCCGCCGCCGGGAAAGCGGTCGCGCGCCAGGTTCCACGCCATGCGCCACGCATTCAGGCGGCCCATGGCCGAGCTGTCTTCCTCATAGGTATTGATGGTGTCCATGCGTTCGGCCCAGCGTTCGGGCATGAAGGCCAGCAGCAGCGGCGTGACCGCACCGAGCAGCGCGCCCAGCACCAGCTTGCGGTCGCTTTTCAGCCACATGAACAAACCCATGGCGGCAATGGCCAGCAAGCCGCCCCGCGAATACGAGCCCAGCGCGGCCAGGGCCGACAGCAGCATCGCCCCGGACAAGCCATGTCGCACCCAGCGTCGATGTTTCTCCGTGTTTTGCTGCAGGTAATACATGAGGGGGATGGTGATGATCAGGGCCAGGGCCAGGGCATTGTTATCTCCAATAAACGTTTCTTCCGGCCCCCAGACCCGTTCCGTACCGCCGCTGCGGATGGTGAAGATGCCGCCTTTCACGCCGTAATAGCCGATCGAACCCACCAGCACCCAGATCAGGCGCACGATGTCGCGCCGCGTGCGTATCACCATCATGATCACAAAGCTCATCAGCATGATCTTCATGACCTTGTTCCACTGCACCCACGACGACTCGGGCAGCAGCGCGAACAGGGCCGTGACGTTCATCCACGCGACGAACAGCATCAGCAGCACGCTGACGGGCGTGATGGGCAGGCTTTTCGGCTCGCGCGTCATCATGAGGCTGAGCATGGTGGCGATGGCGATGATGAAGGCGAACGGCAAGTGGGTGGCAAAGCCCCAGGCTTGCGTGTGCGGGTTCATGACGCTGACCCAGACCCACATCAGGCCGCCGATGGCCGGCGCCTTCAGGATGAAGGGCAGGGAGCCCAGGATGATGATGGTAATCAGTATGTCGCGCATGAAAGGGGGCGCTCCTGGTTGTGCCCGGGTTGGCAAGGTCTTGATGCCTGTCAACGGGCTGGCGGGCAGGCTCAGTACACTGGATCAATACTGCTTTGGTACATAGTTTTGTCATGGTAAGACCAAGGAGGCATGTCCTTGTTGACCGTTCTCATGGCGACCTACAATGGCGCCGGCACCTTGCCCCAGGTATTGCGCGCCTACATGGGCTTGCGACCGCCCGCGGGCGGCTGGCGCCTCGTCATCGCCGACAATGGCAGCACGGATGCCACGGCCCAGGTGATCGCCGCCTTCCGCGGGCGCTTGCCCTTGAGTTCGGTCTATGTGGCGCGGCGCGGCCGCAGTCCCGCGCTGAACGGCGCCGTCGAGCACGCCTTGCGTCTGGGCGGCGATGGCAGCGAGCTGTTCGTCTTTGGCGACGACGACGCCATGCCCGCGCACGACTGGCTGTGCCGCCTGCAGGACTGCGCGCGCGCCCACCCCGGCTATGCCCTGTTCGGCGGCGCCATCGTGCCCGCCTGGCGCGAGCAGCCGGCGGAGTGGCTGCTGCGCCTGACCCCCGTGGGTCTAACTTGGGGCATCACCAGCCCCGACCTGCGCGATGCTCCCGTGTATCCGGGCCTCGTGTGGGGCGCCAACATGGCGATACGCCGCCGCATCTTCGAGGCGGGCGCCCGCTATGACGAAAGCATCGGCCCGCAGGGAGCCAATTACGCCATGGGCAGCGAAACCCGGCTCAACCTGGAAATGCATGCCGCCGGCAATCCTTCCTGGTTCTGTCCGCAGGCGCGGGTGGCGCACATCATCCGCGTCCCGCAAGTGCAGCGCGCCTGGATACTGCGCCGTGCCATGCTGTTCGGCCGGGGGCAGTGCCGGCTGGCGACTCTGGCACCCAGCGTGGAATTGCTGGGCGTGCCTCGCTGGATGCTGGGCAGATACGTGCGCGATTCCCTCGGCGCCGTGCGGGCCTGGCTGCGGCGCGACCACGCCGACCTGTTCCTGCGCCAGTGGGAACGGGCCTGGCTGCGCGGTTTCTTCCATGAAGCGTGGCGCGGACGTAGAAAACGCTTGCCGCGCATCGTCATCAGCAGTTATTCGGGCGAGCTGGGCGGCATGGAGCTGCGCATGGCGCACGAGGCGAAAGTGCTGGGCGAGAACGGCTATGACAGCGTGCTGGCCCTGCGGCGCTTTCCCGGCTTTACTGCCTGGGTGCAGCGCTTGCGCGCGCAGCATCTGCAAGTGCGCGTGTATGAACCGCCGCTGTTTCTCGAACACTGGGCCTGGCGGCGCTGGAATTGGCTGCGCGCCAGGGTCACGGGCGCCTGGCGGCTGCGGCGGCTGCGGCCCGACCTGGTCCACGTGGCGTTTTGCTGGACCAGTTATGGCGCTTCCATCCTGTGGCTGGCCCGTCAATGCCGGCTGCCGGCCGTGATCAGCGTGCACAACGCGTTTCCTTTGGAAGCCTTCAGCGCCTGGCAGCGGCCCCGGCTGCAGGAAGCGTTTCGCACCGTCAAGGGCGTGTATGCCGTGTCGCCGTCGGCCATGCGGCATTTCCTCGACCTCTACCGCAGCATGCTGGCGCCGGAAACCCGGCTGGCCGTCATTCCCAATGGCGTCGATACGGATACGTTCATCGTCTCGCCCGAACGGGGCATACAGGCGCGCAAGCAACTGGGGCTGCCGCCGGACGCGCTCGTGCTTGGCTGCGTGGCGCGATTGTCCGCGCAAAAGCGTCCGCAAGCGCTGCTGGCCCTGTTCGCCCGCCTGGCGCCGCAGTTTCCCCTCTTATATTTAGTGCTGGTGGGCACCGGGCCGCTGGAAGCGATGCTGCGGCTGCAGGCGCAGCAATCGGGCTTGCAGGACAGAGTCGTGTTTGCCGGCTTCCGGCAGCGCGTCGAGCTGCTGATGCCGGCCTTCGACCTGCATGTGCTGCTGAGTAAGAACGAAGGCTTCGGCATCGCCACTATCGAAGCCATGGCGTGCGGCGTGCCGGCGGTGGGCACGGACGTGCCGGGCACCCGCGATATCCTGCACGACAGCGCAGGCGGGCTGCTGCTGCCGCTCGACGACGAGCACGCCGCCTGCGCCGCCGTGGCGCAGCTGCTGATGGACGCGCCCCGGCGCGCCCGCATGGGACGGCTGGCGCGCGAGGAAACCGTGCAGCGCTATTCGATGCCGCGGCTGGAACGCCAGCTGCGCGCATTTTACGCGGGCCTGGTGTAGGTGCGGGCGGCCCGCATGAGCGCCACCCGCCATTCGTTTTTCTTTTCGTTTGCCGAAAAATACACGGTGCTGCTGCTGGGCATTGTCGCCACCATGGTGCTGTCGCGCCTGCTGACGCCGGCCGAGGTGGGTGTGTATTCGCTGGGGGCCGTGCTGGTGGCGCTGGCGCAAGTGGTGCGCGACTTTGGTGTGGGGCAATACCTGATCCAGGAAAAACAGCTCGATGCCGTGAAACTGCGGGCCGCGCTGGCCACCAGCCTGCTCGTCGCCTGGCTGCTGGCGGGCCTGGTGCTGCTGGCCAGCGCGCCGCTCGCGCATTTTTATGACGAACCGCGGCTGACCCTCGTGCTGCGCCTGCTGTCGGTCAATTTCCTGTTGATCCCGTTCAGCGCCTTGACCTTGCCGATGTTGCGCCGGCAACTGCGCTTTCGCGCCATTTACGCCATCAACGCGGCCAATAGCGTCGTCAACCTGCTGGTGGCCGTGCTGCTGGCGCTGCAGGGCTACAGTTACATGAGCATGGTGTGGGCGGCGCTGGCCGGCTCCTGCGCCTCGCTGCTGGTGAGCCTGCTGGTGCGCCCGAAGGAGCTGCCGTGGCTGCCGGGACGGCGCGGCATGGGCGCCATCGCCAGCTTTGGCGCGTATGCGACGGGGGGCGGCCTGGTCGACGAGGCGGGCGTGGCGGCGCCGGACCTCATCATCGGCAAGCTGATCGGCATTGAAAGCCTGGCCCTGTTCGGCAAGGCGCAAAGCGTGCTCAATATCTTTAACCAGGCCATCACGAGCGCGATTTCTCCTGTCGTGTTCCCCCTGTTCGCGGCCCGTGCACGGGAAGGGGGCGGCCAAGGCGGGCAGGGCGGGGCGGAACGCGTGTATTTGCGCACGATCAGCTACATGACGGCGCTGGCCTGGCCGTTTTTTCTCTTCCTCGCCTGCATGGCTTTGCCCTTGGTCAAGGTGTTGTACGGCGCGCAATGGATCGGATGTGTGCCCTTGATCCGCATCATGTGTCTGTCCTCGGCCGTGTATAGCATGTTCAGCATGGCCCGCTACCTGTTCGTGGCGACGGGCCAGCTGCATGCGCAGGTGCGGCTCGATGCCTGGGCAGGCGCCATCAAGGTGGCACTGCTGCTGGCGGCGGCGCCGTTCGGCCTGGTGACGGTGGCCTGGGCCGTGGTGCTGAGCAACGTGCTGCGCAGCTGGCTCAATTACGGCTGCCTGCGGCGCTTGAGCGCACTCGATTGGCGCATCCTGGCGCGGGCCTTGCGCAAGAGCATGCTGCTGTGCGGCCTTAGCGCCGTCGCGCCCGTCGCGTCGCTGCTGTGGCTGCCTGCCGATACGCCGGCGTTGCTGGCGCTGGCGGGCACGGCGCTGGCCACCTTGCTGTGCTGGATCGCCGGTATTTTCCTGTTGAAACATGAACTGGCTGGTGAATTTCTGTTGTTGCAACGCAAGCTGGCCGGCCGTTGGCTGTCCGTCAAATGCACGAAAGGATGACCATGCGTGTCGGTATCTTGTCCTACCCGATGCTGTTTCAGCGCGACGGCGGCTTGCAGATCCAGGTACGCGAAACCATCGCCGCGCTGAACCGGCTGCCCAAGCAAGCGACGCGCCAGCTGGAAGTGCAGCTGGTCGACGCCAACCACCAGCGGCTGGCCGATTTCGACGTGCTGCACGTGTTTTCGGCGAGCAATGGCACCTACCGCATCATGGAAATGGCCAGCGAGCAAGGCGTGCCCGTGGTGCTGTCGCCGCTGCTATCGCCCGGCTGGGGCCGCGCCAGCGCCTGGCGCGCGCGGCTGGCCGACCGCCTGGCAGGGCGCTTGACGGAGTGGATGGTGCAAACGAGCTATGCGCAAACGCGGCGCGCCCTGCAGCTGGCCGACGTGGTGATCGCTCTGGGCGAGGCCGAGCGCGATGCCATCGTGCAAGGCTTCGGCATGGGGGCTGACGCCATCCGCGTCTTGCCGAACGGGATCAACCCGCATTTCTTCACGGCCAATGGCGATCTGTTCCTGCGCGAGACGGGCATCGCCGGGCCGTTCGCGCTGATGGTCGGCAGCATTTCGCCGTATAAAAACCAGCTGGGACTGGCCCAGGCGCTGACAGGTGCCGGCTTGCCGCTGGTGCTGATCGGCGCCGCGCCGCGCGAACAGCAGGCATATCTGCAGCATTTGCTGGACTTGCCGCACGTCAGATGGCTCGGTGCGCTCGACCACGCCGACCCGCTGCTGGCCAGCGCCTACCACGCGGCGGCCGTGGCGGCCTTGCCCAGCCAGGGCGAGGTCTTTCCCTTGAGCGTGCTCGAAGCGCTGGCGGCCGGCACGCCCGTCGTCATGACGGCGCAAAGCGCGCTGGACTTGCCCGATTCCGCGTTTGCGCTGCGCAAGGTGCGCTGGGACGACGGCGCCGCGCAGCGCCAGGCCATCCTCGAACTGCTGGCGCTGCCGCCCGAGCGCCGCCGCGTGCAAGCGCTGGTGGAACGTTTTACGTGGGAAAGGGTGGCAGCGCAGATCGTCGATTGTTACTACCAGGCGCATTCACTGCCTGCCAGGAGGCAACATGCTGTTTAACTCCTTCGCCTTCCTGTTCGGCTATCTGCCCATCGTACTGGCCGGCTATTTTTTGCTGGACCGCTGGGCACCTGCCGCCAGCGCATCCGCCAGTTGGCGCCGTCTGGCGCCCGCCGCTTGGCTGGCGCTGGCCTCGCTGTTCTTCTATGCCTGGTGGGACGTGCGCTATCTGCCGCTGCTGCTGGCTTCGATCTGCATCAATTACGGCGCCGGCCGCCTGCTGGGCGCCAGCGCTGGCGCGGCCCGCAAGCGCGTGCTGGTGGCGGCGCTGGCGCTGAACCTGGGCCTGCTCGCGTACTATAAATATGCGAATTTCTTCATCGACAGCGTGACCGCCGTCGCCGTGGCCACAGGCGCCGCCGGTGCCAATACTGCCAGCCTGCCGTGGCACGGCCTCGACATCATCCTGCCGATCGGCATCTCGTTTTTTACCTTCACGCAGATCGCCTTCCTCGTCGATTGCTACCGGGGCGAGGTGCGCGAATACCGCTTCATCCATTACGTGCTGTTCGTCAGTTACTTTCCCCACCTGATCGCCGGCCCCGTGCTGCACCACCGCGGCATGATGCCGCAGTTCGCCGACCCGGCCAACGCCCACCCGCGCGCCACCAATTTCGCCATCGGCCTGTCGATCTTCACGATCGGCCTGGCAAAGAAGGTGCTGATCGCCGACAACCTGTCGCCGCTGGCCATCCCCGTCTTCGCGGCCGGCGCCCAGCCGACCCTGATCGAGGCGTGGATCGGCGTGCTGGCCTACACCTTCCAGCTGTATTTCGACTTTTCCGGCTATTCGGACATGGCCATCGGCCTGTCGCGCCTGTTCGGCGTGAAATTGCCGCTGAACTTCAACTCGCCGTACAAGGCGGCCAATATCGCCGACTTCTGGCGCCGCTGGCACATGACACTGTCGCGTTTCCTGCGCGACTATCTGTACATACCGCTGGGCGGCAGCCGGCGCGGCGAGGTGATGCGCTACCGCAACCTGATGCTGACCATGCTGCTGGGCGGCCTGTGGCATGGCGCCGGCTGGACTTTCGTCATCTGGGGCGGTCTGCACGGCCTGTACCTGGTGCTGCAGCAGGCGTGGCAGCGGGCGTTCGGCGCGGCCCGGTCGCGCTGGTGGCCCGGCGTCCTGACCTTTTTTGCCGTCATGCTGGCCTGGATCTTCTTCCGCGCGCCCGACGTGGCTACGGCCTGGGACATCGCGGGTGCGCTGGTGGGGGCAAATGGCGTGAGCCTGCCGCGCGGTCTGGCCAGCCACGGCGCCAGCTTGGCGCAATGGGGCTTGCATCCGGCCTTTGGCGGCATCCGCTGGATCGAACTGGCGGGACCCGGCTTGCCCGTGCTGCTGGGCGCGATGCTGCTGGCCTTCAAGGCGCCGAATACGCAAGAAATATTCTTTCTCTACGAGCCTGCCATTGAAAGAATATTTCAGCCTCCGGGACGCTGGGCCTTCAGCTGGCGGCCCACGCGCCGCTGGAGCGTGGGTCTGGCCGCGCTGTTCGTCGCCTGCATCTTCGGCATGAACCGGGTCACCGAATTTCTCTACTTCCAGTTCTGAGCATGGACACCGCCGCCCGCCGCTATCTTGTCTGCTTCCTCGCCTGCGTCGGCCTGGCGCTCGGCGCCGTCTCGTTCCTGAACTACCAGGTCGACCCCTACCTGCTGCACCAGTGGGACAGTCCCTTGCTGCAGCGCCCGCGCCAGATCAATGAAAAGCTCGGGGCCTGGGCCAAGACCTACGCCGTGGCGCGCTACCGGCCGGCCGTCATCTACATCGGCAATTCGCGCACGGAAATGGGCTTGCCGACCAGCGTGCGCGCCCTGTTCGACGGCAAGAGCGTGTTCAACAGCGCGGTGTCCGGCGCCTCGATCGGCGACGCCATCCGCCTGGCCGAGCATGCGGCCAGGGTCAGCCGCGTCGACACCATGGTATGGGGCATGGACGCGCCCACGTTTTCCCTGGAGATGGGGGCGGCGCGCGTGGAAGACAGCCTGACGGGTGCCGAGCACGGCTTTTTCGCCCAGCGCGCCCTGGTCAACCTGAAGCGCGGCCTGACTGTGGACATGACGCAGGACAGCGTGCGCATCCTCACCGGCAATGCCGGCGATACCTGCCGCTCCAACCTGGCCGTGTACGGGCAGCGCGACGAGACGTGTACCCTCAAGGGCATCCGGCACTGGCTCGGAACAAGGGATGCCATACCCGTGCGGCTGCAGGAATTCGGCGATGGCCTGGGCCCGACGCCGCCCTCGACACTGGCGTTCGACGCCAGCGTCGGCAAGCTGTGCCGGGCAGGCATGCGTTTGCGCCTGTACATCCACCCCACGCACGCGCTGACGATGTATGTGCTGCACTGGCGCGGCAAGTGGGATGCCATGCAGGCCTGGCAGCGCGGCCTGGTGCGTATCGCCGAGCGCCACCGCCAGCGGGGCTGCGACGTGCGCCTGCATGATTTTTCCGGCTTTAACAGCATCACGACCGAAGCGATCCCGCTCGTCAGCGGCAAGCCCGATATGCACTATTACTGGGAAGTGTCGCATTACCGGGACAATGTGGGCCACTTGATCTTGGCGCGCCTGTTTGGCGGCGGCACGCCGGCGCCCGCCGATTTCGGCGTCGAGCTGACGCCAGCCAACGTCGATGCCCACCAGGCGGCCATGCGCGCCGCGCGCGACCGCTATCGCGTGGAACACGCGCGCGAGGCGGCCTATACGCAGCAGGTGCTGGACGGGCCGCTGATCAGGCGTTGATGTAAGCCCCTCATGCGCCATTTCTCTACTTTCAAAGCTGACCATGGATACCACCGCCCGCCGCTACCTCGCCATCTTCTTTGCCTGCGCGCTGGCCGCGCTGGTGCTGATCTCCACCGTGAATTACCGCATCGATCCGTATCTGCTGCACCAGTGGGACACGCCGCTGGTGCAGCGCCTGCGTCCCACCTATGAAAAGCTCGCCGTGTGGGGCAAGACGTATGCCGTGGCCCGCTACCGGCCCGCCATCGTGTATATCGGCAATTCGCGTACGGAAATGGGCTTGCCCACCAAGGTGCGCGCCTTGTTCGATGGCAAGAGCGTCTTCAACAGCGCCGTCTCGGGCGCCTCGATCGGCGAAGCCATCCATCTGGCCGAGCATGCAGCCAGGGTCAGCCATGTCGATACCATGGTATGGGGCATCGACGCACCTTCGTTTTCCCTGGAACTGGGTTCGGCCGGCGTAGAGCCGGGCTTGACGGCAGGCGGCCCCGCGTTTTTCGCGCGGCGCGCCTTGCTCAACATCAAGCGCGGCCTGACGGTCGACATGACCCAGGACAGCTGGCGTATTCTCAGCGGTACCTATGACGGCGTTTGCCTGTCCAGCCTGGCCCTGGACGGCCAGCGCGACCAGGGCTGCATCACCGCCCGCAACCATGGCTGGGTGGGCACGGCGCGCGCGTTCACGCCGCGGCTGCAGGAATTCGGCGACGGCCTGGGACCGACGGCGCCCGCGCTGCGCGCCTTCGATGCCAGCGTCGGCACGCTGTGCCGTGGCGGCACGCGCTTGCGCCTGTACATCAACCCCACGCACGCGCTCACGCTCGACGCCCTGTACTGGCGCGGCAAGTGGGCCGCCATGGAGCAATGGCAGCGTGACCTGACGCAACTGGCGCAGCGCTACCGCAGCGAGGGCTGCGACGTGCGGCTGTACGATTTTTCCGGCTTCAACAGCATCACCAGCGAACCGATCCCGCAGGTGACGGGCGTGCGCGAGATGCGTTATTACTGGGAAGCGTCGCACTACCGCGACAATGTGGGCCATTTCATCCTGGCGCGCCTGTTCGGCGGCGAGTTGCCGCCGCCGGCGGACTTCGGCGTCGAGCTGACGGAAAGCAGCATCGCGGCCCACCAGGCGGCCACGCGCGCTGCGCGCGAGCGCTACCACGCGCAGCACGCGGAAGAAACGGCCTACCTGCGCCACGTGCTGACCTTGCCCCGCGAACCCAAATAGGCGGCCAGGGCGTCAGGCGGACGCCGTGGGGCAGGGCGCTTGCGCTATGATGATGTTTTGCCATCCAGCAAGTTCCAGGACGCCCCATGAAAATCGCCTTCTTTGCCAGCCAGCCCTATGACCGCCGTTTCTTCGACGAAGCCTTGCCGTCCCAGCCCGACCCGGCCGGCATCGAACTGGTCTACCACAGCGCCTTGCTGAGCCAGGAAACCGTGGTCCTGGCGCAAGGCGCACACGCCGTCTGCGTCTTCGTCAACGACGTGCTCGACGCGCCCGTGCTGGAAGCCTTGCACGGCTACGGCGTGCGCGCCATCCTGCTGCGCTGCGCCGGCTACAACAACCTCGACCTGGAAGCGGCCAAACGCCTGGGCCTGTTCGTCGCCCGCGTGCCCGCCTACTCGCCGGAAGCCGTGGCCGAATACACCTTGGCCCTCGTGCAGACGCTGAACCGCCACACGCACCGCGCCTACGCCCGCGTGCGCGAAGGCAATTTCTCGCTCGACGGCTTGCTGGGCGCCACCCTGCACGGCAAGACCGTGGGCATCGTCGGCACGGGCAAGATCGGCCTGGCCACGGCGCGCATTTTCAAGGGTTTCGGCTGCACGGTGCTGGGCCACGACCCGTATCCGGCGCCCGCGTTCGCGCAGCTGGGCACGATGGTCGAATTGCCGCAGCTGCTGGCCGAGTCCGACATCGTCTCGCTGCATTGCCCCCTGATGGACAGCACGCGCCACATGATCAGCGAAGCGACCTTGCCGCTGATGAAGAAGGGCGCCATGCTGGTGAACACCTCGCGCGGCGGCCTGATCGACACGGGCGCCGTCATCGAAGCGCTCAAATCGCGTCAGCTGGGGTCATTGGCCATCGACGTGTACGAACAGGAAAGCAATCTGTTCTTCCAGGACCGCTCGTCCGACATCATCGACGACGACATCTTCCAGCGCCTGATGACCTTCCCGAACGTGCTGGTGACGGGCCACCAGGGCTTCTTCACCATCGAAGCGCTGCGCGAAATCGCCGCCATCACCTACCACAACCTGCAATGCTTCCTGCAGGGCAAGGCGTGCGAGAACAGTGTATTAGCTGCCTGAAGCCGGTTTTTTAGGCTTGGGCGGCGGCTTGGGTTTCGGCTGCGGCAAGGCATCGGCCGTGCGCCGCGCCAGCTGGCTTAGCCAGTCGCGCTCGTCCCACAGCTCGCCATCGATGAGGAAATATGGCTTGGCTTGCGGGTAGGGCGGCGCTTCCTGCAGCGTGCCCTGGGCGCTGATCCAGGCGCGGCCCGCGTCCGTCGGCTTGATGAAGAGCATGTCGTCGGCGACGATGGCGAACATCTTGCCGTCGCAATACAAGCCGTACTCGCCAAACATTTTCTTTGCGCTGATGCCGCCCGCGCCCGCCATCTGGTCGAGCAAAAAATCCACCGTGCCTTGCTGTGATGCCATGTTGTCCTCCAAGTGAATGAATAGTGTAGCGCACTGGCCAGGACAGGGCGGTGCGGCTACACTACGGCCATTGATTTTTTCGCATCCCTTATTCTTTCATGACATCCCAGCATATTATTCACCGCGGCATCACGATTGCCACCCTGGCCCCCAGCGATGCCATCGAAACGCACTGCGCACCGGGCCAGACGGCCATCCGTGAGCAGGGCGACGGCTGGTGGCTGTATTTTGTCGACGAGGATGGCAAGATCGACGGCTACGACAGCCCCTTCGCCAGCCATGCCGAAGCGCTGTGGGCTGCCAAGGCCGCAGCCGAGTTCAGCGCGCAATGAAGGCCAGTCCGTGGGCCTTCCTGGGCTTGCCGCAAGCGCCCGTGCCGGAAGCGGAAAGCGCGGAATACGGCGCCTGCCGCGCCGAGCTGCACGGCAAGCGCCTGGTCTTGCGCGTGGCCAAAACCACGCCGACGAAAACCGGCCAGTTCGTCACCGTCTGGAAGCGCCCCCATCCCGACGCCGAGATCGCCCCGCTGGACGAAGCGGACCCCGTCGATGCCGTCATCATCGCCGTGGCCGACGGCGACGGCGCGCGGCACGGCTTTTTCATCTTTTCCCGCGCCGTGCTGATCGAGCGGGGCGTGATGTCGCGCGCCGGAGCTGGAGGCAAGCGCGCGCTGCGCGTGTATCCGCCGTGGTGCGCACCGGAATCCATCCAGGCGCAGCGCACGCAGCGCTGGCAGGCGCAGTGGTTTGTGACGGTGGGAGATCAGCAAAGGCTGGACCAGATGCTTGGGCAGTAATTGTTTCCGTTTACCTTAGAGTCTGTCTGAGCCTTGCTGCTATATTAGAATGCCTTGAAAACCCTCTCTTTGTCATGACGGCAATAAAACCTTTACTGAGGCATTCTAATCGTCCGCTACTGGGCAAAAGCTGACTGACGTGAACTGAGTGGTTAGACGAGGCGAAGCAGACCTTAAATTTTACGGCGCAATATCTCCGAAGTTCATTTGCCCATCACTTTTAGGGTGTGCTAAAGTCCATCACCTCATTGTTCGGCTATCACTACTTCAAGAAAAATATGGGCTACACGATTCCAATAGGACAGATTGTCAACTATCCGCCGGAAGCAATGAGGGATTTCCACGCGTACGGTTACGAATATATCGACAACCGTCAGTTCGCCTTGAAACCCGAATTTGTACTTGGATCTGCAGCCAAGGCTGCGCCTTACATTGAACAAGCCAAGACATCCTTTATTGAAATAGGCTGGGCCGGCGACGGCGACGTCGAGCTGCTCTGGGTTCCGCCGTTCGCGTTTCCGTTAGCATTACGGGTTCCTCCAGTTGGGATCGCTGTCTGGCACGTCAAGCAATCCGAAGATGGTATTTCTTATCTACTTTCTCCAATCGAACTACCATTCGAGGAATTTGGATATGCTAACGGCTGAACATAGTGTTCCGCCCGGCGCCTTCGGCGCAACTGAATACAGAGGTTACGCGCGTTTGAGATAAGTAGACAATATGTCTCCCAGTTCGCTTCGGGGCGACTTTCGATCGTCGGTAGTCGGCCAGAAGCGGACCTTTGCTTTACCCTATCGACAAGGTGAATATTATGCGTTCTCCGTCAAGACTTGTTCCACATCGAAGCGAGAAAGGCTTCTCGTGGGTATGGCTGCTGGGAGCTTTGTTGATGGGATTTGGGTATTTTGTCTATTCCTTGTCGAACGTCGCGCGGTGCATCACAGCGTTTCTGCTCCTTGCGCTTTGTGCTTATCTGACCGTCATCAACAAACAGGAAAAGCGCAGATTCGAAGCGATGTGCAGCATCCGTGACGAGGAATCCATATGTACGTTTGCACGGAGTTTCTCTACTAGGCATGTGGATACTTGGGTCATTCGTGCAGCACATCAGGAGATCCAGCGACTGATGAAGTCATACATCCCGGCCTTCCCAGTGCGCGCGTCAGACATACTCCTGGACGACTTGCACATAGATTCTGACGACATCGAGGACTTGTTGGCGGACATTGCCGCGCGGTCGGGATACTCGCTCGATGAGACCGAAAACAACCCTTTCTACGGGAGGGTAAATACGGTTCGTGATCTGGTTCTATTCATCAATGCGCAACCACGATTGTAGAGTAGAGGTTGTTTAATTCAGGGCGTGCAGTCGCCCATTTCTAAATATGGAATCAATGACAGTGATGGCAATAAAGTGGAATAATCAGGAGGTGCGAAAGTACAATGGCCTCATGTGCAGCAATGGTGACATCTACGAAGTGCACGAAACCGGGATGGCCAGAGGGCATGAAAAACAGGAGCTTGGCGGTTGGCTCAATGTCGCGATTCTGGCGCAAGAAGAGCTGTATGGTGGACAGTACATCGTTAAATGCGGAGAGGCTATGGAACACGGCTCAATCGGCGTCGTCGTTTTGGAATCGCTGCAAAATCATGAACCTGTTTGGACGTTTGTTTCGGATCAATCCAATCCATTTGATCAAATAATAATCAAGGGCGGCTGGGTTGTGGTGCTGTCAACGTCAGGCGCCGTGCTTCGGTTTGGTGCTCCAATGAGGGAGGCAAGGTTTCTGCTTCCGAGTAAGGCGATCCATGATTCTATTTCGTTACAATAGAGTCGCTGCATAATCACAGCTGGCATAACGGCCAAGAGCGGAATCTGCAGCCGTGCAGGACTGAAATAGGGGCATTGTTTTATCGAGTTGAGTAATATGCGCGATAAAATCATGAATCAAGATCGTTTCGCAAAGCTTGCCGGGCCCGATAAAGTCATCGACAATACGGCATGCCAATCAAGATATCGCCTAAAAAAATACTACTGTGCCTGCTCATCCTCACCCCCGCCTTCAAACACTATTCTTCCACGCCATGCTCGGCGCCTTGCGCCGAGCGGCTGTGGTTCGAGAACCGCTTGGACACGGAGCTGGAAGTGTGGTCGGTAGAGCTGGACCGGCATGGCCGCGTGGTGAATAAGAATTATCTGATATCGCTGTAGGCCTTCTTGCTAGGCCACCTCGCTCACCACATAGCGGTACTTGCCCGACGCCTCCGCCGCGATCTCGTCGACTTCCTCGATGGCAATGTCCACCTGCGCGCCCAGCCTGGCCTGGAAGCCGGCGACGATGGCGCTGCGCGTGGCGTCGTCCAGGCGCGGCAGGCAGACGAGCAGCACGCGCGTGCGCAGCAGGCTTTCCTGGATAATTTTAAAACTGCGCACCTGCGGCAGTTCGCGCACGATGTAGACGAGGGCCAGGCCGTGCATGACGGTGCCGTCGACGGCCGTGAGGAAATCCGTGCTGCGCCCTTCGATTTTCTGCAGCAGGGGCAGGCCGCGGCCGCAGGTGCACGGCTGCGTGCCCAGCGCGCCCACGTCGCCCGTGACGTAGCGGATGAAAGGGAAGTCCTGCGTGGCCAGGTGGGTGACGACGATGTCGCCCGTGGCCCCTGGGGGCAGGGGCTGGCCCTGGCCATCAAGGATTTCCACGATGATGTCTTCGGCCGTGATGTGCATGCCGCCGTCCGGGCATTCGTGGGCGATGAAGCCCGCGTCGCGCCCGCCGTAGCCGTTGGCCACGGGGCAGCCGAAGGCGGCGGCGATCTGCGCGCGCTGCTCGTCGTACAGGCGCTCGGCCGTCACGAACGCCACTTTGACCCCCAGGCCGTCGAGCGGCAGGTCGCGCGCTGCAGCATGGCTGGCGATGCGGCACAGGGCCGACGGATAGCCGAACAGCATGCGCGGGCGCCAGCGGCGCAGCTGCTGCACGTAGCCGTCGAGGCGCGCCGGCGACATGGCGAACGCGGGCAGCAGGGTGGTGCGCAGCAGCGCGTCGCGCAGGCGGCGCACGCGGTCTTGCGCGTGTAATTCGATGGGCGAACCCCACAGCACGGCTTCGCGGTCGCCGATATCGACGCCCCACCAGCGCGTGGCGCGCCACTTGGCGGCGATGTCGTGGCTCACCCTGCGCCGGCCGAGGAAGAATTGCAGCGGCTCGCCGCTGGAGCCGCCAGTGGCGAACGGGCGCAAGCCCACGGCGCGGGCGGATTTGAAGCTGTCGCGCGCACTGGCGATGTCAAGCTTGCGCAGCAGCGGCAGGCGCGATAGATCGGCCAATTGCCGCACCTGTTCCGGGTCGAAACCGCTGCGGGCGAACAGGGTGCGGTAGTAGGGCACGTGCGTGCCCGCGTGGCGCAGCAGCGCGCGCAGGCGCGTCAGCTGCCACTCTTGCAGCTGCTCCGCGCTCCACCACTGCGAGCGTTCCAGGCGGCGCAGCAGGCGTGCGCTGTGGTGACCCTTCAGCCGTTCGTGCAGGGGAAACAGCCAATGAGCGACGAGGCGCGTGTAGGCGCCCGGGCGCGGCGCGGCGCGGATGCGGCGGTAATGGGCGGCCAGCCTGGGCGCGATATCGGGCCAGCCGAAGGTGGCGGCGTGCGCCAGGCCCGCGTCTGCCAGCGCCTGCGCGCGGGGCGGGTCGCGCAGCAGCGCCACGATGGCCTGCGCCATGGCGGCCGGATCGCCGGGCGGCACCAGCAACGCCGTCACGTCGTCCTGCAGCAGGGCGGGGATGCCGCCCACGTTGGTGCTGACGACCGGTACGCCGCAGGCCAGCGCTTCGAGCACGGAATTGGGCATGTTGTCGGCCAGGCTGGGATTGAGGACGATGTCGCTGGCCTGGTACAGGGCCGGCATGGCCGCGTTGTCGACGGGACCGGCGAAGCGCACGCCATCCTGCACGCCGAGCGACCTGGCCAGGCGCGCCAGCGCCGCGCGCTGCGGCCCGCCCCCGGCCAGCACCAGGCGCGCCGTGGGATAGCTGTGGCGCACGATGGCGAAGGCACGCACGGCGCTGGCATTGTCATACAGGTGTTCCAGGTGGCGCGCCACGAGGATGCACGGGCCGGCATCGTCAGGCGCACGCGGCGCGGCCGGCGTAAAGCGCTGCAAGTCGATCACGTTCGGCACGATGTGGGCCGTATGGCCATGCTGCTCGAAGATGCCGGCCAGGTAGGCCGACGGCACGACGATGGCGCTGGCGCGGCGCAGGCTGAACGCCACCAGGCGCGGCGAACGGGCGAAAAAAACGGCTGCTTCGCCGCCCCGGTAGTTGAGCAGGGCGGGCTTGCCTTTCCAGCTGGCGATCCACAGTGCCGGCGCTGCCTGCAGATGCCAGGACCAGCCGGAATTGGCCATGATGTGGAACAGGTCGACCGTATTGGCGGCGCGCCACAGGCGCCACAGGTGCACGGGCAGGCGCAGGGCGGCGCGCAGGTAGCGGATGCGCGCCAGCCAGGGCGGCAGCACGGGGCCGTTGACGGCCAGCAGCTGCACTTGCGCGCCGTCGTCGCGCAGCAGGCGCGCCAGCTGCGCCGTTTGATTCGCCATGCCGCCGGCCGGCGGCGGCAGCGGGCCGACCAGCGCGATGCGCAGGCCCGTGAAGATCATGGCGCGACTCCGGCCGCACCCGCCGCCACGCGCGCATACACGGGCGCATAGCGGCCCACGCTGGCGCCCCAGCTGCGCTCCGTCTCGACGAAGGCGCGCGCCTGGCGCCGCAACGCCGGCCAGCTGGCCGGTGCCAGCAGCAGGTTCAAGACTGTCTGCGCCAGCGCCCCGGCGTCGCCGGCGCGAAACAGCATGCCCGTCGTGCCATGCTCGACCAGTTCGCGGTGGCCGCCCACGTCCGACGCCACCACCAGGCGGCCCTGCGCCATCGCCTCGAGCGGTTTCAAGGGCGTCACCAGTTCCGTCAATCGCATGGGCAGGCGCGGATACACGCAGATGTCGACCAGCTGATAATAGCTGGCCACCTGCGCATGCGGCACTCTGCCCGCGAAGACCACGGCACCCTCGATGTCCAGCTGCGCCGCCAGCGCGCGCAGCGCCGTTTCCTGCGGTCCGCCGCCGGCCAGCAGCAGGCGCAATGCGGGCTGCGCCGCCAACATGCGCGGCATGGCGCGCAGCAGCAGGGCCAGGCCCTCGTAGGCATAGAAGGAGCCGATGAAGCCGATGACCAGGTGACCATGCAGACCCAGTTTGTGCGCCAGCCAGAGGTCGTCGGGCGCGGTGACGCTGAAGGCCAGCGCATCGACGGCGTTCGGAATCACGGTGATCTTATGCGCGGGCACGCCGCGCGCGCACAGTTCGCGCCGCAAGCCCTCGCAGATGGTGGTGACGGCGTCGGCGCGGCGCAGCGCGTAGGTTTCCAGCGCCTGCGTGAGCCGGTAGCGCAGGCCGCCGGGCCGGCTGCTGCCATGGTCGGCGGCCGCGTCTTCCCAGAAGGCGCGCACTTCATACACGACGGGAATGCCCAGCGCGCGGCCCGCGTTGAGGGCGGCGATGGCGTTCAGGGCAGGCGAGTGCGCATGCAGGATATCGGGCTTGAGCCTTTTCGCCAGCTTGCGCAGGCGTACGGCCAGGCCGGCGATGACGGCCACCTGCCGCAGCACGGGCAGGCGCGCCCACCAGCGTGCATCGGGTGCCGTGCGGTAGAAATGCCAGCCGTCGACCAGCTGCTGCGCGCCGTCGGCCGGCCCCTGCTTGGCGCTCGTGAGCTGCATGGTGAACCAGCCCAGTTCGCGCTGCTGCCGCAGGATGGCCAGGGTGCGGAACGTGTACCCGCTGTGCAGGGGCAGCGAGTGGTCGAGGATGTGCAGGATGCGCATGGCGTCACTCCACTGCCACGGCCGCCGTCTGCACCGGCGCCTTGCGGCCGTCGACGGGCAGCACCTGGCGCAGGAACGCTTCGAACATCAGCAGCGACCACAGGGGCGCGCTGTAGTCGCGCCGCCCGCTCGCGTGTTGCTCGAGAAGCAGGCGCACGTAATCCATGTCGAACAGGCCGCATTGCGTCAGGGTGGCACCGAGTAGCCGCTGCTGCAGGCGCTGGCGCAGCGGACCGCGCAGCCAGTCGGCCAGCGGGATGGAAAAGCCCATCTTCTGGCGGTACAGCAGGGTGGCGGGCAGCAGCGGGCGCAGGGCTTTTTTCAGCAGGTACTTGCCTTCGCCGCGCCGCAGCTTGAATTGCGGCGGCAGGCCCGACATCCACGCCACCAGTTCATGGTCGAGCAAGGGCGAGCGCACTTCCAGCGCATGCGCCATGCTGGCCCGGTCCACTTTCGTGAGGATGTCGCCGGGCAGGTAGGTTTTCAGGTCCAGGTACTGCACCTGCGACAGCGGGTCCTGCGCGGGACTGGCCAGCGCGTGGCGGCGCAGCACTTCGACGGCGCGGTAGCCGTGCAGGCTGCGCCGCAGCTCGGGGCTGAACAGGCGGGCGCGCATGGCGTCGCCGAGCAGGCTGACGCCGTGAAAATACGCGTCCGTCGTATCGCGCGCCAGGCCTTCGAACGTGGTCTTGGCGCGCAGGAAGCGCGGCGCCCAGTCGGCCTTCGGATACAGCCGCCCCAGGGTGCCGAACAGCGACTGGCGCAAGCCGGCCGGCAGCAGCGGGTCCATCGCCTTGCGCACTTTTTCCTCGCGCGTGTGCAGGCGGTAGCGCCGGTAACCGGCCAGGCTTTCATCGCCGCCGTCGCCCGACAGGGCTACCGTGACCCGCTGGCGCGCCAGCTGGCACACGCGATACGTGGGCATGGCCGAACTGTCGGCGAACGGCTCGTCGTACAGGTTGGCCAGCAGGTCGATCAGCTCGAAGTCGTCCTGCTCGACCTGGCGCGCGTGGTGCGCCGTGCCGTAGCGGCGCGCCACCAGGTCGGCGTAGCGCGCCTCGTTGTACGCGGGGTCGCCGAACGAAATGGAACACGTATTGACGGGCGTGGTGCTGGCCCCGGCCATCAGCGCCACGACGGCGCTGGAATCGACGCCGCCGGACAGGAATGCGCCCAGCGGCACTTCGGCCACCATGCGGATGCGCACCGCTTCGCGCAGGCGCGCCAGCAGTTCGTCGGCCGCCTGCGCCTCGCTGGCGGGCGGATTCGGCGTGAAGGGAATGTCCCAGTACGCTTGCGGCGCGGGCAGCGGCTGGCCCGCGCGGATGCAGAGGGTATGCCCGGGCGGCAGCTTGCGCGCGTGCCGGAAGATGCTGCGCGGCTCGGGCACGTAGCCGTAGGCGAAATACTCTTCCACGGCCAGCGGGTCGAGTTCGCGCGGCATGGCCGGATGCGCGAGCAGGGCTTTGAGTTCGGAGCCGAACAGCAGGGTGCCGTCCTGCGCCTCGCCGTAGTACAGGGGTTTGACGCCCAGGCGGTCGCGCGCCAGGAACAGCAGGTGGCGCCGGCGGTCCCACAGGGCGAAGGCGAACATGCCGCGCAGGCGCTGCACGCATTGTTCGCCCCATTGTTCCCAGGCGTGGACGATGACTTCCGTGTCGCTGCTGGTGCGGAACTGGTGGCCGAACTGGCGCAGTTCCGCCATCAGGCCGCGATAGTTATAGATTTCGCCATTGAAGACGATGGCGATGCTGCGGTCGGCGTTGAACAGCGGCTGCTGGCCGCTGGCCAGGTCGATCACGGACAGGCGCCGGTGCGCCAGGCCGAGGCCCGGCTCGCGGTGCAATCCTCCTTCGTCCGGCCCCCGGTGGCGCAGGCTGTGGTTCATGCGCGCCAGCAGCAGCACGTCGATGTCGCGCTGGCCCTGCAAATCAAAGATGCCGCTGATGCCGCACATGGGAGGCCTTTCAGGGAGTGGTGGACAGGGGAGACGGCTGGCGCGCACCGGTCAGGCGGTCGTACACGGCCAGGTAGGCGCCGGCCATGGCGGGCAGGCTGTGTTCGGCCAGTACCTGGCGCCGCCCGCGCGCGCCGTGGCGGGGACCCAGTTCCGGCATGCTGTAATAATCGAGCATGGCGTCGGCCAGCATCTCGGGCGAACCGGGCGGCACCAGGGTGCCGCTCCAGCCCGACTGCACCAGTTCCGCATTGCCGCCCACCTGCGTGGCGACGACGGGCAGCCCCGTCGCCATGGCTTCGAGGATGGTGTTCGAGCTGCCTTCGGCCAAGGACGGCAGCACGAACAGATCCATGGCGCGCAGCAGCTGCGCCACGTCGTCGCGCGCGCCGGGCAGCCAGGCCAGATGGGCCACGCCGGCCTGCTGCAGCAGCTCCAGGCAAGCCTGGCGGCACGGCCCGTCGCCGACGATGATCAGGCGCAGGCGCGCGCGGGCGCCCGGCTGGGCCAGCAGCAACAGGAAGGCCCGCACCAGCGAGGCATGGTCCTTGACGGCCGCCATGCGGCCCACGCTGCCGATGACGAAGGCGCCGTTGCACAGGAAACCGGGCGGCCCCACGGCGGCGGGCGGCCCCAGGCGCGGATGGAATTGCACGCTGTCGACGCCATTGCCGATGTGCGACACCTGCGCGGGTGCCGCGCCGATGGCGTCCACCAGCCAGTGTCCCAGGTCGGCGCTGACGGCGATGAAGTGCTGCACCAGCGGCAGCATGCATTTGCGCAGCAGCCGGTATTTGAGGCGGGTGCCGTGCAGGTCGCTCATGTCGCGCCCGTGTTCGCCATGCACGCGCAGGCGCACGCCGGCCAGGCAGGCCAGCAGCTGCGCCTCGAGGCAGCCCAGGTTGCGCGTGTGCACCAGTGCCGGGCGCAGCTGTTTCAGCACGCGGTACAGGCGCAGGTAGTGGCGCCAGTCCTTGCCTTCGCGCTTGTCCAGGCTGATCACATCGACACCCGGGGTGGTCAGGCGCTGGCGAAACGCGGTGGCGTTCTTCAGGCAGACGATGGCGTGCCGGTAGCGCTCGGGCGGCAAATGGTTGATCAGGTTGACCAGGCCGTTTTCCAGCCCGCCCACGTCGAGCTGGTGGATCACGTGCACGATCAGGGGGGCGGCGCCGGCCGCCGCATCCGCCTGCCGCGCGTCGCCGGTATCGAAATCAAGGGCCATGCGGCAGCTCCTGCAAGCGTTGTTCGATGACGGGCAGCGCCGCTTGCAGGAAGGCTTGCAGACGCGCGCGCGGCGGCGGCGCCAGCTCGTCGTAGGCGGCAAAGACGAGGATGTCGGCGCCATCCTGGCGCCTGCCCAGCAGCTTGGCTTGCGCCAGCAGCAGCTTGACCAGCACGGGCCGTGCCGTGACGATGCCGCCCTGGCGGTACACGCGCCACACGAGCAGGCGCTCGCCGCCGTGCCCCAGCACGCTTTCGCGCACGGTCATGGGGCCGCCGGCCACGGTGACGGGCCGCACGCGCTGCGCCAGCGCCATCCAGCGGGGGCCGTATGGCAGGGCCTGGTGCGTCAGCAGTTCGGCATCGCGCGCCTGGCGCGCATACCAGTGCAGCTGCAAGCCGACCGGTGCGTCGTCGCCTTCCTGGCGCGCATACGTGGCGGCAAAGCGCGCGGGTGCGCCCGCATACGGCGCCTGCCACGCGGGTAGCGCATCGTGCAGCCGGCGCCAGGCGGGCGGATCGGGCAAGGCCAGCACGGCGGGGGAAGCGGGCGCCGCGCCGTCGTCGCGGTGGCTGGCCAGGGCCAGCGCCGGCCACAGCGCCGCCAGCAGCAGGCAGGCGATGCCGGCGCGCATGACGGCGCGCGGGCTGGCCGCCACGCCACCAGCGACAGGCCGGGGCGGCAGGGCGGGTGGCAACGTGGGGGGCAAGATCGGCGCCGGCGGCCATTCGCGCCAGCGCGCGGCCAGCCAGAACAGCAGCAGCGCCACCAGGCCGAAGAACAGCCAGCCATAGATCAGGTGGTCGACACCCACGGCCAGGCGCATGTCGCTCAGGTGGCCCAGCATCACGATCAGATAGGCGCGCACGCCATTGGCCAGGATGGGCACGAGCAGGGCGGCGGCCATGACGGCCAGGCGCCGCCGCGCGCTGTGGAAGTTGACATGGGCGAACAGGGCGCCCAGGGCCAGCGCGGCGATCAGGTAGCGCAGGCCGCTGCACGCTTCCACCACCGACCAGTTCCCGGATGGCAGCGAAAAATTGCTGCCATCGCGGAACACGGGCACGCCCGTCCATTGCAGCGCCGTGACGGTGAAGGCGGCCGTGAAGTCGATCAGTGGATCGAGGAAGACTTCGCCGAACGGCACGGCGAGAAACAGATACGCGAGGGGAAAGGCCAGCAGCCGCACGGCCGGCCAGCCGAGGATGGCCAGCACGCAGGCGGGCAGCATGGCCGTGGCCGCATATTGTTCCACCACGGGCACGTTGGCGGCATCGGCCAGCAGCCAGGCCAGGCCCAGCGCGCCCAGCAGCAGCAAACCCCGCCGCGACGGCTGGGGCGCCAGCGCGGCCAGGCGGGCGCGCTGGCGCCAGGCCAGCCAGCAGCTGATGGGCACGATCAGGAAGCCGTGCGCAAACGTTTGCGAGCGGGACCACAGTTCCACCATCGACCAGAAGGTGGCGTGGTACAGCAGCACGACGGCGGCCATAGCCAGCAGCAGGGCCGCCAGCGCGGCCTGGCGCCGGTCCTGCGGCAGGACGGCCGCATCCGGCAAGCGGGCCCTCTGGTCGAGCTGCAGGCTCATGTGGACGGCTCCCGTACGGGCAGCACAGGCGTGGCGGCGCCGCTGGCAGCCGCGTCTGCCTCGGCAGGCAGGCCCAGCATGGTGCCCAGTCCCCGCAGATTGCGTTCCCAGTCGTAATCCTGCAGCACCAGCTGGCGCGCCGCCGCGCCGATGGCCGCGCCGCTGCCTTCGGCCGTGCCGCCCTGGGCATTGCGCAGCACGCGCGCCGCATGGTGGATGAATTCGGCATCGTCGCGCGCCAGCAGCAGTTCCAGGCCCGGCTGGGCGGCGATGCCTTCCAGCGCCTGCGGCGTGGCCAGCACGATCTTGCCCATCGCCATCGCTTCCAGTACCTTGTTTTGCACGCCGCGGGCGATGCGCAGCGGGGCCACGACCAAGGCCGCGCCGGCCAGGTAGGGGCGGATGTCGGGCACCTTGCCCGTCACCACCACGCCGCCCACCCTGGCCAGCGCCGTCACGGCGGGCACGGGCGCGCTGCCGACGATATACAACTGCAGCTGGGGAAACTGGCGCCGCAGAGCGGGCCAGACGTGGCGCACGAACCATTGCATGGCGTCGATGTTCGGCCAGTAATCCATGGCGCCCGTAAATACCAGCGCCTGCACGCCGGGCGGATACACGGCGGGCTGGGCCGGCACGGGCGTGAAATACGCCGTGTCGACGCCGTTGCTGACGTGGCCCGTCTTGCGCCGCGCCATCGGTGCGCACTGGCGGAACAGGGCCGCTTCGGCCGGCGAGACAAAGCTGGCGGCCGTGAATTGCTGGGCGATATGGCGCTCGTACTGCAGCAGCAGATGCGCTTCGCGCCGGTACAGCTGCGACATGGGCCAGGGCTTGCTGTCGCCGTACTGGCGCCACTTGTCGGAATCGACGTCGACGAAATCGATGACGCGGTGCAGGGCGCGGCCCGCGCTGCCGTCGATGTATTGCGCCATGGGCCCGGAAAAGGCCAGCGCGTGGCGCACCTTGCCCGTCGATATCACGCCTTCGACCCATTGCATCAGCCGTGCATCGCGGTAGTACTGCACGCTCATGGCTTGCCGCGACAGCAGCGCCTGCACGGCGCGCCAGCGGGCCGGGCCGCGCTGCAAGTCGATGAAGCGCGTGCTGGCGCACAGGGCGGCCACGGTTTTCGCGTGCTGCCAGTCGTCGTCATCGTCGATGAAGCAGCCCAGGTGCACGCGGAAATGCCGGCTCAGGTATTGCAGCATGTGCCACGAGCGTATCTTGTCGCCCTTGTTGGGCGGATACGGCAGGCGGTGGACGAGAAAAAGCAGTTCGCGCATGGTGTGTCCCCTTGCTTAGCCCAGTTGCCGCACGATGTGCGGCCCCAGCAGGTTGGCCAGCGGCAGCGGCAGGCGGCGCCAGGCGCGGATGAACAGCGCGTATTTCGGATTCAATGGATTGACTTCCGGCAAGGTCTTCGCGCGCACCAGCCGGTAGGCGTACGGCAGCGTCTGCGGCGTAAAGCCCCAGTTCTTCTTGAAGTCCCAGGCGCCCGTGCCCACCTTGCTGCGGCCGAAATCGAACAGGCGGTAGCCGCGTGCGCAGGCGCGGCGCATCGTTTCCCAGTACATGAAGTCGTTGGCGCCCGTGCTGCGCGCCAGCACGCTGCCGCCGCCGTAATACGGCAATACTTCGTCGCGGAAATAGAACAGCAGCACGCTGGCCTGCGGCTGCTGGCCGTGATACACGGTGAGGATGTCGCAGGCGTCGCCGAAGACCGCGCGCAGCAGGGCAAAATGGCGGCGCGCGAAGACGGGCGTGCCCAGCCGGTGCACGCTGGCCGCATAGATCGGGTAGAAATGGCGCAGGTCGTAGTCGATGGCGCTGTGCAGACCGCCTGCCATGGCCTTGCGCACGACGGCGCGCTGCTTGCGGGGAATGGCCAGCAGGTTCTGCTCGGTATCGGGGTGCAAAGGCCGGCGGAAGGTCGCGTACAGGGGTTTCTGCAGCCAGGAGGCGTCCAAGGTTTCCGGCGCATTTTCGTACACTTCGCGCCAGCGGTATTCCAAGTGTCCCACGCCGAGGCGCCGGGCCAGCGTCAGCGCGGCGCTGTCGAGCGCCTGCCGCACGGCCGCACCGCCGCCGGCGATGCCGCCGTAGACGCAGAACGGCAGCGAGACGAGGGAAGAACCGAACAGGCGGCTGCGCAGATGGGCCAGCGGCAGCACGCCAGCGATACGCCCGTCCTGTTCCGCGTACAGGAAATGGCTGTCGTGCTGAAAACCTTGTTCCATGATGGTTTGCCAGCCGGCCCGGTGAAAGAATGTCGCTTCCGGGCACGTGTCGACAAAGGCATCCCAGCGCGCATGCTCGTGCGCCTGCAGCGAGCGCACGGCGATGGCGGCGCTGGACGGCGCCGGGTCGGGAGGAAGGCTGGCCTCGTGCATCATGTGCTTTCCAGAAAAATACGGTCCATGCGGTCCCAGGCAAAGTCGCGGGTCAGGCGCGCCAGCCGCGCTTCCATGCGGCCCAGGTTCAGGTAGTGGCGAAAGCGCGTCCTGGCACTGAGGCCAAGCGGACGCGGCTGGCCAGGATCGAGCTCCCAGGGATGAAAATAGAATATGCCAGCTTGCCCGTCGCGCGAATTGATGCGTCGCAAAAGCCAGCGCGACAGTGCATACGGCATCAATCTGAAATAGCCGCCGCCGCCGGCCGGCAGGTTGCGCCCGCGCAGGCGCACGGTGCTGACGGGCAGTTCCAGCACGCCGTGCGGCCCCCGCGGGCGCCAGGCGAAGCGCGGCGCGTCGGGCATGCCGTAATGGTCGTGGCGGATCGGGTAGATGCTGGAACTGTAGCGGTAGCCGGCTTCCCGCAGCACGTCGAAGGCCCACAGGTTGGCCGCGCCGATGGAAAAGCTGGGCGCCCGGTAGCCGCGCACGGCTAGTCCCGTTATCTGCTCCAGGATGGCCTTGCTGCGGCGCACGTCGTCGGCGAACTGCGCGGCCGACTGTTCGCTGGCGCGCAGGTGCGCATAGCCGTGGCTGGCCACTTCGTGCCCGGCGGCGGCCACGCGGCGCAGCATGGCGGGATAGCGCTCGGCGATCCAGCCCAGCGTAAAAAAGGTGGCGTGGATGCGGCGGCTGTCGAGCAGCAGCAGGATGCGCTCGATGTTCGCCTCGACCCGGCATTCCAGGCGGGGCCAGTCGGCACGCGCGATGTGCGGCGCGAAGGCGGACACCTGGAAATAGTCTTCCACGTCGATGGTCAGCGCATTCGTCAGCGCCGGCAGCACCGCAGGCGGCGTCATGGTTGTCTCCGGCGCGCTTCCAGCCAGGGCGCGATGACGGCCGCGATGCGCGTGGCCGCGTGGCCATCCCACAGGGGCGGAATGCGGCCCCGCTTGCCGCCCGTGTCGAGGATGGCGCGCGCCAGCGCCAGGATGGCGGCCGGGTCCGTGCCGGCCAGGGTATTCGTGCCATCGGTCACGGTGATGGGGCGCTCCGTGTTGGCGCGCAGGGTCAGACAGGGCACGCCCAGGGCCGTGCTTTCTTCCTGGATGCCGCCCGAATCCGTCAGCACCAGCCGCGCCTCCTGCATCAGACCCAGCATTTCCAGGTAGCCCAGCGGCGGCAGGCGGACGATCGCATGCCGCGCCAGCACGGGTTCCAGGCCCGCCAGGCGCAAGCCGGCCAGGGTGCGCGGATGGATGGGGAACAGCAGCGGCAGCTGGCATGACAATTGCCCCAGCGCCCGCAGCAGCGCTGCCAGCTGCGCCGGATCATCCACGTTCGACGGCCGGTGCAAGGTCAACAGTCCATACGCGGGCGGGCAGGCGTGGCCGTGTGCGCGCAGGGTGGCGTCCGGCTTGACGGCGCGCGGCAGCTGCTGCCGCAGGCTGTCGATCATGACATTGCCCGTGAAGTGGATGCGTTCGGGGGCGATGCCTTCGCGCAGCAGGTTGGCGCGCGCGCCTTCCTCGCTGGTGAGCAGCAGATCGGACAATTGATCCGTCAGCACGCGGTTGATTTCCTCGGGCATGCGCCGGTCGCCGCTGCGCAGTCCCGCCTCGACGTGGATCACGGGCGTGCCGCGCTTGGCCGCCACCAGCGCGCAGGCGAGGGTGGAATTGACGTCGCCCACCACCAGCACGGCATCGGGCGCCAGCGGCGGATGGGCGTCGAGCACGGCGTCGAAGCGGCGCATGATCTCGGCCGTCTGCTGCGCGTGGTTGCCGGAGCCGACGTCGAGGGCGATGTCGGGCGGGCGCAGGTCCAGGTCGGTAAACAGCTGGCCATTCATGGCCGTGTCGTAATGCTGGCCCGTGTGCAGCAAGGTCACGCGCACGGCGGGCGCCTGGCGCGCCAAGGCGGCCAGGATGGGCGCCATCTTCATCAGGTTGGGGCGCGCGGCCACCACGCACAGCAGGTGCGCCGGTTCAACGGACGCAAGAGAGGGATCGGACATTGCGGCCTCCTTAGAATTGCATGGTGAGCGTGGCGCTGACGCCGTTTTCGCGGTAGTCGCCGCCCCGGTTGCTGGCGTGGCGCGTGTGGCGCAGCTCGATGCTGGCCGTCATGTCCGGCTGCAGGAGGCGGTTGTAGCCGGCCGTCACGGTGATGTTGTTGTCGCGCCGGGGCACGCTCAGCGAACGCACGCTGGCGTAGCCGGCATTGACGTTCACGCTGGTGCGCGAACTGGCTTGCCAGCTCCAGCCCACATTGCCGCCGATCTGGCGCGTGCGGTCTTCGCTGCCGAACTCCACGCCGGGCAGCAGGCCGCTGTCGACGCCGCTGGCCGTTTGCGCCGTGCGGTCGACGGCCGTGATGCCGGCGAGCAGCGTGCTTTTCGCCGTGGCGCGCGCCATCGTCAGCTTCAGCTGCTTTTGCAGGAAATAGCGGTGGCTGAAGTAATTGATGGCGCCCCGTTCCGGCCCCAGGCTGTTGGCGTAGCGCAGGAAGGCATCGATGCGCAGGCGCCGGTCGCGCGCGTTGGGAAAGATGCCGCGCCACAGTTGATCGAGCAGCTGGGCCGCGTCGCGGTCGCCCAGGCGCGAAAATTGCGTGGGCATGGTGGTGATGTTTTCGCTGTAGCTCAGTTGCCAGTTGGTATGGCGCTGCAGGAAATTGGCGTCCAGGCTGTAGGTGGTGCCAAAGAAGCGCTTGCCCGTGCTGAAGGCCACGCTGGTGCGCGGAGATGGCGTCCACACGCCGCCCAGCGACCAGAAGCGGCCTTCAGGCGCCTTGCCGCTGGTCGAGATATAACCTTCCTTTTCCGTGCCGGCGCTGGCCGTGGCCGCCCATTTGCTGCTGAACGGGTAGCGCAGGCCCACGCTGCTGCGCTGCATGCGCACGGGCATCAGCTTGCTGTCCTGCGTGCGGCGCACGTCGTGGCTGGCGTTCCAGCTCCAGCCGCCCGCGCGCGGCTCGCCGCTGAGCAGCACTTCCATTTCATCGCTGTGCACGGACAGCAGCTCGCCGCCGCTCTCGACCGTGTTGCGCGTGTAGCGCAGCTCGCCCGTGGCCAGGCCGCGAAAACGGTGGCGCAAATACGGGCTGATGCTGGTGGTGCGCACGGTGCTGGCATTGTCCGTGTCGGGCAGATCGTCGATCAACTGGGGGCCGAACGGCGAAATGTTGCGCCGGCTCACGCTGGCGTTGGCATCGATGAAGAACCAGTCCTTCACCAGCTCGGCATCGGCCGCGGCGTGCAGCTGGTGGTTATCGGTATCGGCTCGCTGGCCCGACAGGTATTTGTGCCAGCTGTAATCGAGATGCACGCGCAGGCGGGGGCCCGTGCCGATGAGGGCGATGGCGGGCGCGATTTCCGTGATGAAGTCCGATTGCGCCTGGCCGGGCGGCGCGCGCAAGGCATTGTCCGTATAGCTTTCGCGCAGGCGCAGCGACGGCTTCACCAGCCAGTCGACGGCGCCGGCCGGTGCGGGCAGCAGCAGGGACAGCAACGGCAGCAGCGGCAGCGGCAGCGGCAGCGAAACGCGGCGGCTAGTCGTAATGGCCATAGCCGTAGTAGTCGTTGCCGGGAAACGATTTGGTCTTGTTGTAGATTAAATGGATGTGTTCGCACGACTCGATCTGGCGCAGCGCTTCCTTGACGGCGTGCTGGGTCGTCGTTTCCGCCTCGACCACCATCACCACTTGCCCCATCTGTCCCACCAGTGCGTGCGCTTCGCTGGTGATCAAGAGGGGCGGCGAGTCGAAGACGACGACGCGGTCGGCGTAGCGGCTGGCGATCTCGGCCAGCAACCGGCTCATCGCCCGGCTGGCCAGCAATTCCGTCGCATGCTTGTTGCTGCGCCCGGCGGGCAGGATGCTCAGGTTGGCCACGTTGGTTTTCAGGATGACGTCCGCCATCGCCAGCTGCGGGTCGAGCAGCACGTCCATCAGCCCCGGCTCGGGCGGCAGGCCCAGCACCTTCAGCACGGACGGGCGCGCCACGTCGGCATCGACCAGCAGCACCGTGATATCCATTTCCATGGCGATGCTCATGGCCAGGTTGACGGCGCAATACGTCTTGCCTTCGCCGGGCATGGCGCTGGTGACGACGATCAGGTTGCCGTGGCGGATGGCATCGGCGCCGCTGGCGCGCGCCTGGCGCAGCAGCGGGCGCTTGATGATACGGAAATCCTCGGCCACCGAGCTGCGCCCGCCATCGTGCGTGAGCATGCCTTGCTCGGCCAGCCGGGCCAGGTTCAGTGCCCGGTACTGGGGCGACCGGGCCGCCGCCGCGCTGTCTGCAGCAGCCGCACCATCCGCACCATCGGGACCATAGGGCACGCTGGCCTCGGCCACGCCCAGGATCGTGGGTTCCTGCTTGCCGCTGTCCTTGCTGCTCATCGTCGCTCCCTTGGTGGCTCTAGAATTTCAGCAGCGCGGCCGTCATGACCCCGCCATACAGCACGAACAGGCTGCCCAGGCAGGCGGCGAAGCCATAGCGGGCGCGGCGGCGCCGCACCTGCTGCAGCGGCGTCCAGTTCATCGATACCGTGCCCAGCACGTTCAAGCCCGTGGCGTCGCGCAATTCGGAAGGACTGAGGAAGGTGGGGCGCACCTGGCTGATCAGCAGGGCCGCGGCGATGCCAGCCACCAGGGCCGCCCCCAGCGCCGCGCTGAACAGCAGCGGGCGGTTCGGGCCGACGGGCGCATATTGCACCGTGGGCGGGTCGATGATCTTGAAGGCCATCATTTCGGTGGTGGAGCTGATTTCACCCGACAGCTTGGCCGCTTCGCGCCGGCCGATCAGCTTTTCATAGTTTTCCTTGTTGATGATGTAGTCGCGGTTGAGCTGCGCCAGCTGCGATTCCACCTCGGGCACGGCATTGCTTTGCGCCAGCAGCCGTTCGTTGCGCGCGGTGTATTCCTGCACGCGGGCGCGGATGGCGGCCACCTTGGCGTCCGCATCCGTCAGCGCCACCTTCAGCTGCTGCAGCATGGGGCTGTAGTTCTTGCCCGGGTCGCCGGACGCGGTTTTCAGCTTGCTTTCCTCGATCTTGCGTTCTTCCAGCTGAGCAATGAGGCGCTTCGAGGCGATGATGTCGGGGTGCAATTCCGTAAATTGCATGCGCAGGTTGTCGAGGTTCTTGTTGAGCGAGGCGATGCGTTCGTCGAGTTCGGGATTCGTGATGGACGCCGCGTTCGGCTCCATGTCGAGCACGGGCTCGTCGCCCTCGATCTGGCTCTGGATGGCCTTGCGCGCCTGTTCCGCCTCGACCAGTTCCAGCTTGGCATTGTTCAGGCTATCGGACGACATCAGCAGCTGGCTGCCATAGTCGATGCCCTGGCGCGGCAGCAGCAGGTTATTGCGGATCTTGAATTCCTTGACCAGATTTTCCGCCGCGGTCAGCTTGTCCTCGTAATTCTTGATCTGCTCGTCGATGAATTGCACCGCCTTCTGCGAATCGCCCTTTTTGCCCTGGAAACTGCCTTCGACAAAGATGGTCAGCAGGCTTTGCACCACGTCGCGCACCAGCTTCGGGTCGCGCCCGCTGTAGCTGATGGTGTAGATGTCATACGCGTTGGTGCCCGTGATCTTGATGCGGCTCATCAGGTCATCGAGCTGGGCTTCGTGCTCGCGCGCGGTCTTCGAGTCCAGGTCGAGGTCGACCATGCGCATGACGCGTTCCACGTTGGGGCGGCTGAGCAGGGTGCGGCTCATGATGGCCACCTGCTGTTCCGTGTTCGGCACGCTGGTCATGCCGGCCATCAGCGGCTTGAGGATGGTTTGCGTATCGACAAACACACGCGCCGACGTCTGGAAGTCGTCAGGCAGGCTGATCACCTTGATGAAGCCGACGATGGCGACCAGCCACGCCACCAGCACCGCATGCCAGCGGTACTTCCAGATGCCTTTCAGGCCGGAAAGCAGTTGCTGTATCAATTGCTCCATGTCGCTTCCTTCATGTGACGGTGCTGCACGGTAGATGGGCTGGCGGCGCGGACAACGACGGCTCTTGCAAGAAATACTTGCTTGTTGACTAAGCAAAGTATAGGGCGCTTGTGGAGCAAGATTTCCCAAGATGATTGCTTCTTGATACGCCTCAAGGTTCACTTGCCGGGTTTTAATAATCATAGGAAGTTCGCGGCCCAGGCTGGTTCTGCGGGCCGGCCATGGACGCGCCATCGACTCGAAGAGGCCCCGCATGAATCCGTTTCGCCGTGCATTTGTCTGTAACGCGCTGGTCCTGGCCGGCGCCGTCAACCTGCTGGGAGGCTGCCGCACCCGCTATCCGCTGGCGCCCGCCGACGACAGCGCGCCCATGCATGATTACCTGATCGGGCCGGGCGACTCCGTCAACATCATCGTCTGGCGCAACCCGGAAGTGTCGCTGACCGTGGCCGTGCGGCCGGACGGCAAGATCACCACGCCGCTGGTGGAAGACCTGGAGGCCAGCGGCAAGACGTCGACCCAGCTGGCGCGCGACATCGAGCAAGCCTTGAGCAAGTTCATCCAGCAGCCTGTGGTGACGGTCATCGTCACCAATTTCTCGGGGCCGTATGGCGAGCAGATCCGGGTGATCGGCGAGGCGGCCAAGCCGCAGGCGCTGCCGTACCGGCAGGGCATGTCGCTGATGGATGTGCTCATCGCCGTGGGCGGCATCACCGATTTCGCGGCCGGCAACAAGGCCAGCATCATCCGCACGCGCGAAGGCAGTCAGCAGCAGCTGCGCGTGCGGCTCGACGATTTATTGAAGAGCGGCGATATTTCCGCGAATGTCATGATGCGGCCGGGCGACGTGCTGCTGATTCCGGAAAGCTTTTTTTAACAGCGGACTCGTCCATATCAAAACAGCACTTATATTTGTCATTTTGTACTTTTCGGCAAATTTCATCGTGTTATTTTGCTATCTAAAGGCGGATTTCTTCTGTTTTTTTAGCTAAAGGTGGGAACTTCTCCCGTTTTTGTCTTGTCACAAGGCATTGGCTTCAGTCCGTCTCGACGGCTGCCGATGAACGTGAGGACAAGATGAGCTTTGAAGATGAACCCATTATTTCCTTCGACACGCCCGGTACTTTCAGCGACCTGGTGGTGGGCGAGGGGCAGATCGATCCGGCCATGGAGCACGAGCTCGACCTGCAGCGCTTTCATATCCGCATGGCCAATTCGCGTGGCCGGCGCGAAGCGGCCAGCTTGCTGATCCGCAAGATGTACGGCTGGCGCGGCTATGCCGTCGATCCCGGCATCGCGCATGCCCTGAATAAAATCACCTTGTTTGCGGAAACGGCCGGCACCACCGTCGGCACCATGACCCTGTGCCTCGACAATGACGAGACGGGCCTGCCCGCCGATGAAAACTTCCGCGACAAGCTCGACGTGCTGCGCGAAGAGGGCCGGCGCCTGTGCGAACCGTCGCGCCTGGCCATCGACAAGGGCGTGAGCAAGCGCGTGTTTGCGGCGCTGATTCATATTTCTTATATCTATGCACACAATATTCACGGCTTTACAGATTACGTGATCGAAGTCAATCCGCGCCACGTGGTGTTTTACAAGCGCATGCTGGGCTTCCAGGACTTCGGCGGCGAGCGCGAGTGCACGCGCGTGGGGGCGCCGGCCGTGCTGCTACGGCTGGACCTCGACTACATGGGGGCCCAGATCCGCAAATACGGTGGCCTGATGGAACAGCATGGGGGTGAACGGTCGTTTTACCCCTTTTTTTTTCCGACATGGGATGAGCCCGGCATTACCGACCGGCTGAGGCAGGGGCGCAACTGACGTTTATTTATTTTTCAGCAAGATCGCCTGCATATAGCCGCCCGGAATCGCGTAGGTGATGCCGCTCGGCGCGCTGATGGCGGCCTCCTTGAGGCCCTTGACGTACACCATGTTGACGATGCCGTAGACGAGACCGGTCTCGGGATCGAATAGCGGGCTGCCGCTGCTGCCCGGATACGCCGTCGCGTCCAGCTGGAACACGGTGTAGGGGGCTTTTTGCAGCTGCGCCAGGCGCCGGACGTCGAGGCGCTGCGCGTTTTCGCTGGGCATGACCACCGGCGTCAGCGATGACACGGTGGCGCGGTGCGTCACGTGGTGCAAACCGAGCAAGGTACCGAGCGGAAAGCCCGTGAAGGCCAGGGCCTGGCCTTCGCGCACCGTGGCCGCGTCGCCCAGCGCCAGGGCCGGCAGCGGCACGCCTGCCAGGCGCAGCAAGGCCAGGTCGTGTTCCGTGTCCAGCGCCTGGACTTTGGCGGGGCGAAATTGCGCCATCTCGCCCTGGCCCGTGAGTATGCCGATGACCTCGTTCGGATTGGCGTCGAGCAGTTTCTGGATCACATGGGCGCACGTCAGCACGCTCAAGCCGTCCCCGGCCACGAAACCCGTGCCGATGAAATTCATCGGCGGCGTGCGCGTCTTTTGCAGGCTGCCCACGCCGACGATCGACGGTTTCACGCGCGCGATGGTCTGCGCCAGCGATTCATCGGCACGGCACGGCGCGCAAGCGAGGAGCAAGGCCAGGCAGAACAGCAGGGCGCAAGGGAATGTCAACGGCAAGGCTTTCATGGCGGCGCGCTTTCAAGGAGAAGAGGGGACGGGGAGTGGGCCGGTCGCAGCAGCGCGCACAGCAGCATCAGATAGCACAGCAGGGCGATGCGCGGCACGTCGAGCAGGCTGTCAAACAGGCCGACGACGAGAAAACCCAGCAGGGCGGCGGCGCAGGCCAGCGCGCCTGAATCGCCGCTCCTGGCCTGGCGCAGCAGGCGCCGGCCGGCCACGGCCAGCAGGGCCAGCATGGACAGTGCGCCGCACCAGCCCGTTTCCACCAGCAGATGCAGCGCCATGCTCTTGATGTGCCACGGCAAGTGATGGTGGTCGCTGCTGAAAAACCAGTAATTATTCGCCTGCGTAAAGCGCCCGTTGGCGATCAATTCCTCGCCGCCGGGCGCGCGCAGGCTCAGATTGTCGACTTCGAGCACGGACGAGTCGGCCGTGCCGCTGGCCGCCAGTTCCAGCTGCACGGGCGGGCGCAGCAGCCAGGCACCGGCGCCCAGCCAGCTGCTGTCGAACGGCACTTCGTAGTGCTGCCAGGCCGCCGCAGGATTGCCGGGCACAGGCGGGCGCAGGCGCAATGGCACATTCACGCAACCTTGTGCATACAGCAATTGCCGCTGGCACAACCGTACCAGCAGCACGGGCATGGGGCCGCTTCGGCGCACGTCGAGCGCCAGGGTGTAGCGCGTGTCGGGCTGCACGGGCAGGCGTTGCAGCAGCCGCAGCAGTTCACCGTAGCCGGCGCTGTAGCCGGGACTGGCCAGGCGCACATAGGTATTGGGGGAATTGCCAGGCTCGCCGTCTTCATCGGCATACGCGATGCTGGCCGGTACTTCGCGCTGGGGATTGTGCCAGTAATAGGTGGCGGGAAAGCTGCCCATGCCCATGCCGAACAGGCGCTCGTCCCAGTCGGAGGGCTGCATGGCCAGTACTTGCCGCCAATGGCGCAAGCGGCCCTGCATATCGAAGGCGGTGGTGGCAAAACGTTCGGTGGCGTAATAACTGGCCGACACGGGGATGGCCAGCAGCAGCAGGATGCCGGCCGCGCCCGCGATGCTCAGGCTGGCGCGGTCCAGCCGCCACAGGGGCGGGCGCAAGCGTCCATTGCACAGCATCAGCATGGCCAGCAGGACGACGAGGCCGGCCGGCAGCAGGGCGGCAGCACCGGCCCAATGCCAGCCTATCCAGGCGAGATTGCATGCCAGCATGGTCCACGCCATCATCGCCAGACCCAGCCTGGCTGGTCCTTTGGCGGCGCCGGCGCCGGGCCACAGCACGGCCGCCAGCAGCACGGCCGCCAGCAGGAACAGGAAATACGGACCTTTCAGCCAGCCGGTCGCGTGCTGGCTGGCCGGCTCCGGCCAGCAGGCGGCCAGCAAGCCCTGCAGGCACAGCGCACACAGCAGGCTGGCCGGCGCCAGACGCCACGGCAAGGGCCGCGCCGCCAGCACGAAGCTGGCCGCGAGCAGGACGACGGCGGCGAGCAAGCCCCGGTAGCCGGCCAGGCTGAACATGTACACGAGCAGGACGGTGCCCAGACCGGCCAGCAGCAGCCTCAATAACACACCGCGCAGGGGCGGGCGGCCGGGCGGGCGCCGCGCAGCGCCGGGCGGCGGGCGCAAGGTCTGCCACAAGCCCAGCAGCATGGCCGCCGCCAGCGCCGCGTACAGGCCCCGTGAAAACGTGGTGAACGCCGCGTGCAGGGCCAGGGCCAGCAGCAGCATGGCCAGCGCCGCCTGCCAGCGGCTGCGGGCGCGCGCCAGCCACAGCGCGGCAAACGGCAGACTCAAGGCCAGGTAGCCGTCGAGCGCGGCGCCGCCCGTGTGCATGGCGGAAAATGGTGCCGTGATGCGGTAGTCGCTCGACAGGTTCGACAGGCCGGGAAACACGGCCCGTTCCCACAGCGCGAACAGCGACACCATGGCCAGCCCGGCCAGCATGCCCGGCAGCGCGTAGCGGCGCAGGGCGGAAGGCTCCCCGTCGCGCAGCAGCAGCGGCAGCAGCAGCATGCTCCAGGCCCAGGCCTTGCCCAGCCGCAGGCTGTTGTAGGGACTCAAATAATTATCCCAGGCGTTCAGGTCGAGCGGCGCCAGCGGCAGCACGCCGCGCAGCAGCGCCGCCAGCCAGGCCAGGCTGCACAGCAGCAAACAGGCGCGGGCAGCGGGCGAGAGCGTGGCAGCCGCGGGTTGGGGCGGGCCGCCCAGGCGCCAGTAGCCGCAGGCCACCGTCAGCAACAGCAGCACGTCGATTTCTTCGAGAAAGAACCAGCCCGTCCACGGCGCCAGGTCCAGCACGGGCAGCAGGGCGGGCACGCAGAACAGCCAGCAGGCGGGGCGCCAGCACAGCAGCAGGAAATAGGCGGGCAGCAGGATGGCAAACAGCAGGCCGGGCCAGCCGTGGCCCAGCGGATAGTGGCGCAGGGCCAGTACGCAGGCCGCGCCCGCCAGCAGGGCCAGCGGCCGCGCTGCCAGGCCGGGCATGGCAGCGTGCACAGCCATGGCTTACAGCTGGGTCAGCAAGGCCTGCGCTGCGGCCCGCTGCGGAAAGTCCTTATTGGCGGCCAGCAATTGTTCCAGCTGCTTGCGCGCACCGCCCTTGTCGCCCGATTTCGCCAGGGCAGCGCCCAGGTGGTACTGCACTTCGGGCGACTTCGGCGCCAGCCCTGCCGCCTTGCGCAGCAGGGCCGTGGCGCGCGGGACGTCGCCCCGTTCGAGCACGATCCAGCCCAGGGTGTCGAGCACGGCGGGATTGTCGGGCGCCAGCTTGAGCGCCTGCTCGGCCGTCGCTTGCGCGCGCGGATCTTTTTCCTGCTGATATGCCCAGGCCAGGTCGTTCAGCGCCACGACATTGCCCGTGTCCTTGGCGACGACATACTGGAAGTGCTCGATGGCGGCGCGGTATTGCTTGGCTGCCAGCCGGGTGCCGGCCAGGTAGGTGCGCGTCGGCAAGTCGTCCGGATGTGCCTTGAGCCAGGCGGCCATGCGCGCATCGGCGTCGCGCTCCTGGCCCGACGCCTGCAAGGCGCGGTACAGCTGCACCTGCAGCGGCCCGATGGGGCTGATGTCGAACGCGTGCTGGTACAGCTTGACGGCTTGCTGCGGCTGCTTCTGTTCCATCAGCACGTCGCCCTCGAGCTTGTAGCCGGCCGCCAGCTTCGGCTGCTGTTGCTGCACTTGCCGCGCCACGGCCAGCGCCTCGCGCTGGCGGTTCAGGTTCAGCAGCAGGGCCACTTCGACCACGCGCGCTTCGAGCAGAGTCGGGTCAAGCGCCTGCGCCCGCTTGACGGCTTGCAGCGCATTCTGATGCTCGCCCAGCGCCAGGTGCAGGCTGGCGATGCGCATCTGCAAGGGCGCGGACGTCGTTTGCAGGCTGGCCAGCTTGTTGTAGCTGTCGAGCGCGGCCTGCGCCTGGCCGGCGCTGTACTCGACCTGGGCGCGCAGGGCCAGCGCATCGGCGTCGCCCGGATGGCCTGTCTGCAAGGTGCGCGCCAGTTCCAGCGCCTTGTCGGGCGCGCCCGTCTTCAGGTAAAAGTTACTTAACAGCAGGGCCGGCGCGACGGCGTCGGGATTGTCGCGGTGGGCCCGTTCGAGCCAGCGCCGCGCTTCGTCCGTGTTGCCCTGCGACGCGGCCAGCTTGGCCAGCGCCGCGCCCAGGTCGGCATTTTTCGGCGCCTTCGCCAGCGCCTTCTCGAAGCGCTGTTTCGCCTGTTCCGGCTTTTTCTCGGCCAGGTCGATCTGCGCCAGGTTGTTCAGGGCGGGCAAGTACACGGGGTCCATGCCCAGCGCCTGCTCGAAACTGGCGCGCGCGGCGGGCAAGTCGCGCAAGGCCAGGTAGACGCCGCCCTTCAGGTTCAGCAGCAAGGGATTCGTGCCTTTTTGCTGTTGCTCCATCATCTTGACCGTGGCCAGGGCCTTGTCGTTTTGCTTGTTGCGCAGCAAGGTCATCACCAGCATCGTGCCCGCCTGGGGCGTGCTCTTGTCGAGCATGCTGGCGCGTTCCAGTTCATTGATGGCGCGACTGTTTTCTCCCATGCCCAGGCGGCTGATGCCCAGCGCCGCATGCAGCCTGGCCGTGTCCGGCGCCAGGGTGCTGGCCTTTTCGAAATATGCCGTCGCCTTGTCGTACTGGCGCGCGCGCAAGTGGGCTTCGCCGGCCAGCGACAGCAATTCCACGTCGTCGGGGAAGGCGGCCAGCATCGGTTGCAGCAAGTCGATGGCAGCGTCGGTCTTGCCGCGCATCAATTCGATCGAGGCCATCATCTTGACGGCATACAGGTGCCTGGGATACACGGCCAGGAAGCGCCGCAGATAGCTTTCCGCCAGTTGCGGCGAACCGAGCGCCAGCTGCACGGCGCCGGCCAGCAGGATGGACGGCATGTGATCGGGCGCCGCCTTGAGCACCAGCTGCAAGCCCTGCAAGGCCGCCTTGTTCTTGCCCTGGCGAAAGTCGAGCAGCGCCTGGGCTTGCAACAGGCCCAGACTGTTGGGTGCCGTCTTGCGCGCCGTGGCCAGCTGGGCCGCCGCTTCCGTGTAGCGGTTTTCCACGATGTCGAGGTTGGCCAGGTCGATATGCGCCTGGGTATTGTCCGGTTTGATCTTGAGGATCTGCATGTACGCGAGGCGCGCCTCGCTGTTCTTGCCTTGCAGGCGCTGCAGGTCGCCCTGCAGGCGCAAGGCGTCGAGGTTGGCGGGCGCGGTTTTCAGGGCTTGCGCCAGCAGCAGTTCGGCTGCCGGCACCTGCTGCTCCAGCGCCGACAGGCGTGCCAGGCCCAGCAAGGCCTCGACCTGGTCCGGATGGGCTTCCAGCAGGCGCGCAAACAGGGCGCGCGCCTCGTCCTGGCGGCCCAGGGCCAGCAGGGCATCGCCGCGCAGGGCCAGCACGCTGGCCGGCTGCGCCGCATCGTCGGCGATCTCGGTGAGCACCTTGTCGAACTGGCCCAGCATCAGCCAGGTCTTGCCCAGCAATGGCATTACTTGTTGCGTCGACATGCCCAGCGACTTTGCCTTGCGCAATTCTTTCTCGGCCGACAGCGCTTCGCCTGTGTCGATATAGATGCTGCCCAGAAGCAAGCGCGCGGCCGCATTGTCCGGTTCCTTTTGCAGCAGGTTCTTCAACTGGATGATGGCGGCCCGTGCCTCGCCTTTCTGCCGGTACTGCTGCGCGTCGGCCAGCAGGGTTTCGCTGCTCTGCGTGCCGTGGCAGCCCGTCAGCGCGGGCAGCAGCAGGGTGCAGCACAGCGCGGCGGCCGGCAGGCCGGGGAAAGGGCGGGGCAGGGTACGGGCCATGGAAGTCTCCGGTAGCGGCATGCATGAACGATGGGCATGGCCTAGCTTAAAAAGATGGCCGCCGGTCTCCTTGATTGCGCTCAACAAGCCGCCGATTGTCCGCGCGCCCGCCGGCTGCCGCTCCGTGTTTCTTGTTCCCGCTCAAGAATGGCCAAACCGGCAACCGTAGAATTTCCTGGACGGCGATGCGCGGGCCGCAACCCTTCGGAGCACAGGCATATGGATAGCAATGTGAATAGCAAGGCGGGCGTGGTGGCGGTGGTGGGGCTCGGCTATGTGGGCTTGCAGCTGGCCGTGGCGTTCGGCATGCGCCAGCGCACGATCGGCTTTGACTTGTCGGTCCGCAAGGTGGAAAGCTACCGGCGGCACATCGACCCGACGGGCGAAGTCAGCCATGAACAGTTGCTGGCGGCGCAATGGCTGAGCGTGGGCTGCGACCCGGCCGAGCTGGAACTGGCCGACTTCATCGTCGTGGCCGTGCCCACGCCCGTCGACAGCGCGCACAATCCGGATTTTTCCGCCCTGGCCGGCGCCAGCGCGGCCGTCGGCCGCCACATGCGGCGCGGCGCCATCGTCATCTACGAATCGACCGTGTATCCGGGCGCCACCGAGGAAATCTGCATCCCCATCCTGGAACAGCATTCGGGCTTGCGCTGGAAGGAAGACTTTCATGTGGGCTTTTCGCCCGAGCGCATCAACCCCGGCGACAAGGACCACACGCTGCACAGCATCCGCAAGGTGGTCTCGGGCGACGACGACGCCACCCTGGACAAGGTGGCGGCCCTGTACGAAGGCGTGGTCGAGGCCGGCGTGCACCGGGCCTCGAGCATCAGGGTGGCCGAAGCGGCCAAGGTGATCGAAAACACGCAGCGCGACCTGAATATCGCACTGATGAACGAGCTGGCCATCATCTTCGACCGCATCGGCATCGACACCCTGGAAGTGCTGCAGGCGGCGGGCACGAAATGGAATTTTTTACCATTCCGCCCGGGCCTCGTGGGCGGCCACTGCATCGGCGTCGACCCTTATTATTTGACGCACAAGGCGGAAATGCTCGGTTACCACCCGCACGTGATCCTGGCCGGGCGCCGCATCAACGACGGCATGGCCAAGTTCGTGGCGGAAAAGACCATCAAGGAAATGGTGCGCGCCGGCTTCAAATTGAAAGGTTCGCACGTCAATGTGCTGGGCCTGACCTTCAAGGAAAACTGCCCGGACCTGCGCAACTCGAAAGTGGTCGACATGATCCACGAACTGCAATCGTACGGCGTGCAGGTGCACGTGCACGACCCCGTCGCCGATGGCCGTGAAGCGCTGGAAGAATACGGTTTGACCTTGGAAAGCTGGGAACAGCTGCCGCAGGCCGAGGCCATCATCAGCGCCGTCTCGCACCAGGCCCTGCTGGCCCGCCCGCTGGCCGACTTCCAGGCCAAGGTGCTGGAAAATGGCTGCTTCATCGACATCAAGTCGCATTTCGATCCCCGTCCGCTGCAGGACGGCGGCTTGCACGTGTGGCGGCTGTGATGGCGGCCGATACCCTCGATCCGGCCGGCGGCGACAGCGCGTATGCGCAGGCCTGCGCGCAACTGGCGCAAACGCCGCGCCGCTGGCTGGTGACGGGCGTAGCCGGCTTCATCGGCTCGCACCTGCTGGAAACCTTGCTGAACCTGGGCCAGGAAGTGCGCGGCCTGGACAACTTTATGACGGGCCACCGCCACAACCTGGAGCAAGTGCGCGCCAGCGTGGGCGAATCGGCATGGCGGCGCTTTACCTTTATCGAAGGCGACATCCGCGACCCGCAGGCCTGCGCGCGCGCCTGCGGTGCGCCGGCGCAGACCGCCGATGCCGGTGACGGGGAAGCAGATGCTTCTGCCGATGGCGGCAGCGGCGGATCAGCAGAAGACAGCCGTGCCGGTCCGGGCGGTCCCGTCGCCGTCGCCGCCGTCGATTATGTGCTGCACCAGGCGGCGCTCGGTTCCGTCTCGCGTTCGCTGGAAGACCCGCTGCTGTGCCATGCCGTCAATGTCAGCGGCTTCCTGAACATGCTGGCCGCCGCGCGCGAGGCGGGCGTGCGGCGCTTCGTGTATGCCGCGTCCAGCGCCACGTATGGCGACCATCCGGCCTTGCCGAAAGTGGAACAGCACATCGGCGCGCCCCTGTCGCCATATGCCTTGAGCAAATACGTCAACGAACTGTATGCGCAGGTGTACGCGCGCTGCTACACCATGCAGACGGTGGGACTGCGCTACTTCAATGTCTTCGGTCCGCGCCAGGACCCGCTGGGCGCCTACGCGGCCGTGATTCCCCGCTGGATCGCCGCCATGCTGGACAATCAGGCCGTGCGCATCCATGGCGACGGCGCCACCAGCCGCGACTTCTGCTTCGTGCACAATGCCGTGCAAGCCAATATCCTCGCCGCCACGCGCACCGACCCGGCGGCCGTCAACCAGGTCTACAACGTGGCCGTCAACGCCCGCACCAGCCTGACTCAATTGCACGCCACGATGCAGCAGATGCTGCTGGCCGTGCGCCCGCAGCACGTGCCGCAGGCGCCGCACTACGGCGAGTTTCGCGCCGGCGACGTGCGCCATTCGCAGGCGGACATCGCCAAGGCGGCCCGCCTGCTCGGCTATGTGCCCACGCACACCCTGGCGCAAGGCTTGCGGCAGACCATCGCCTGGTATGTGGCGCAGGCTGGCCGTGCATGAGAACCTGGCCCGCCAGGTCTGAGGCATAAGCTGGCCAGGTACACCCGATATCCGTCCGATCGCCGGCCTTTAGCGTTGCACGGGCGCCGCTGTCGGCGTTGTTGATGACGCTGTCGGCGCGGGCGGCTCCGGCACGCCATCGGCCTTGCTGCGCAGAACCCGGGGCGTGCCGCGGAAATCGGCCGTATGCAGGGTGACGGGGCGGCGCCAGACGCGGGCGATATACGCCAATACCTGTTCCGCCCGCTCCAGGTCGAGGCCGCGCCCGTCGCGCTGGTGATCGTGGCGCAGCACCAGGCTGCCGTCGTCGTTGAGCAGGGTGACGGCCACGCATGGCGCGCCATAGTTGTATTTGGGCGCCAGGATGGCTTCGCGGATGGCCGGCAAGTCGCGGCTGGTCAGGCGCGTTTCGCCGTCAAGGCGGCTTTCATGCACGAACAGGCCCAGCCGGTCAGCCAGTTCGCTGTCCAGATAATTGCGTATGAAACTGCAGTCGTCGTCGTCGCGGCAAATCTGGCGCGCCCGCGCCAGTCCTTCGCGCTCGATGATGTGTTCCCACATGCAAAAGCCCAAATGATAGGGATTGACGGCCAGCGCCTGCTGGTGCTCGCCCGCGTAAGGGCGCACCACGTCCGAATGCGACTTGATGGCGGACAGATACAGCGCCGGCGGCAGGAAGTGGGCTTCGCGCAGCAGCCGTGCATGCCAGTACGAGGCCCAGCCCTCGTTCATGATCTGGCAGGCGTACACGGGATAGAAGTAAAACGACTCCTCGCGCACGGCGAGGAATATGTCGCGCTCCCAGTCGGCCAGCTCCGGCCCGTATTGTGCGATGAACCACAGCAAGTCGTACTCTGCTTGCGGCGGCACGAGCGGGCGCTGCGCCAGGCGCGTCCCGGCCGCCTCGTGCGCCGCCAGCGCGGCCGCTTCGCCGGGCAAGCGCCGGTAGCGCCGGGCAAAGGGATCGTCCGCGCGGGCGTCGTCTTGCTTGTCCGCCGCTCCGGCTGGCGCCGATGCCGCGGCATACGGCGGGCGGTGCAGTTCGGCGTGGATGTCCACGTGCTGTTCCAGCGCCAGTGCCGCGTCGAGCACGGCTTCGACCTGTTCCTGCCCGTGGCGCTGCAGTGCCGCTTCGAGGCGCTGCGCCCGCGCCGCGCTTTGTTCCAAAATATGCTGGCCCGCCATGGCGCCGAAACGCTGGAACAGGGCATTGCGGCTGGCAAAGTCGGCATGGCCCAGCACGTGGGCGGTGACGAGGGTGTTTTCCGCCACGGAATTGTGTTCGGCCATGTAGGCATGGCAAGGGTCGCCGGGAAACATGACTTCGAACATATGCGAGTTGCCCATCTTTTGATGCACGAGCTGGTGGATGTAGCGCACGCCGAACGACCAGTGGCGCATGCGCACGGGCAAGCCATAGATGGCGATCTCGGCCATGAAGCTGTCCGGCACCAGCTCGAACTCGACGGGGGAAAATTCCAGGCCCAGTTCCCGTGCCAGCGCTTCGATGCGCGGCGCGTAGGCGTCCAGGCCGGCCAGGTTTGCCGGTTCGCTGTGGCGCTGAGCGACATGCCGCGTCATGCCGCGTCCTCCGTATCGGCCGCCTCGTGCTGGAAAAAGGTGCGGATGGCCGCCCAGATATCGTCATTCCTGCTCAGGATGCTGCTGTGCAAGGGCAAGCCCCGCCTTTCCTGCTCGGCGCACAGGCTGTGCATTTCCGTTTCCAGGCTATGCGGCACGCCGGGCACGGTTTCCACATAGCCCATGTAGTTGAGCAGGGCGGCCAGTTCACCGAGGGCCAGGCTGGCCGCCGCCCGGTCTTCGCTGAAATTCTCGCCATCGGAGGCATAGAACAGATAAGCGTTGTAACGGCCCGGCGCATAGTGTTGCTGCAGCAGATCGCGGCTCAGGCGAAAGGCGGTGGACGCCATGGTGCCGCCCATGCCATTGACCTGGAAGAACTCGGCTTCGGAAAACTCCCAGGCCCGTGTCGTATGGGCGATAAAGCGCGTTTCCACGCGCGCATACCTGCGCCGCAAGCCCTGCAAGGCAAAGAAAAAGAAGGATTTGGCCAGCTTGCGCTCGGCCTGCGCCATGCTGGCCGACACGTCCAGCACGAAAAATACGACGGCATTCGCGCTGGGACGGGGCTGTTGCAGCACCTGCCGGTAACGCAAGTCGTCATTGGTGAACGGTACGGGCTGCGCCTGCAGGGCGCGCCGCTTGATGGCTTCCTTGACGGTGCGCCGACGGTCCAGCCGCGAACGGGCGCCATGACGGTCCAGTCCGCTACGTACGAGCCGCACCTCGTCGATGGCGCCCAGGTGACGCGGTTTCAGGTCCGGCAGCTCGAAGGCATCCCACAGCCAGTCGAGAATGTCGTCGATGGGAAACTCCAGCAACAGGCGCACGGCGCCCTCGCCATCGCCGCCTTCGCCTTGCGCCCCGTCCCCGCCCGTGGCGGCAGGGCGCGCCGCGCGCAGGATATCGCCGGGCTGGCCGTCGCCCTGTCCCGCGCCCACGCTGTTGCGCGCGGGCGCCAGGCGGAAACGCGCATGTTCGAGCAGGCGCATGGGCACTTGCACCGTGCGCTGCTGCGGCCCGCCGATCAGGTCGGGCGTGGCGATCAGCTCGGGCAAGTGCGCCTGCACGGCGTCGCGTACTTTCTGGTTGTGGCGCAGCCAGTCGCGCGCGCCGCGCGAGAACAGCCCATACCACGGCTGGGCCAGGGCAGACGCGGCGCCCGCCGGCGCTGCCGCGCCGATGGAGCCAGCGGAGCCAGCCGTGCTTGCCGTGCCAGTCATACCTGTCGGGCCGTCGCGTACCGGAGGGCCCTGTTGCTTGCTGCTGCCTGGCGTGGTCGTGGCGGACATGGCTATTCCTGCGCCAGCAAGGTGGTCACGTAGTTGAGCGCTTCGCGCGCGCTATGGGCGTCATAGCCGTATTCGTCGACCAGGCGCTGCTCGACGGCGGAAATCCTGGCCCGCACGTCGTCGTCGGGGCGCTTGGCCGAACCGACCAGGCGCAGCACGTCGCGCCGCTGTTCGAACAGATATTGCTGGATGGCGTCGTGCAATTGCGCATGGCTGCCCAGGCCGAACGCCTCGCCGCGCTTGAAGGCGCTCATGGCCTTGCGTACCACTTCTTGGCGGAACGACTGCTTGCCCGAATCGCTGATGTGGATCTTTTCTTCCACGGCGCGCAGGAAGCGTTCGTCGGGACGACGCTCTTCGCTGGTGATGGGATCGCGGATCTGGCGGTTGTCGAGCATGGCTTCGACTTCATCGAGATATTTGTTCAGCAAGTCTTGCGCTTCTTGCTCGAATGACACGAACAAGGCTTTGTGCACGTCGGCCTTGACCCAGCGGTTATAGAAATCCTTGCGCGTGAGCACCAGGTAATCGACCCACTTGCGCTTGCGCCGCGGTTCGATGCGCGCATCGCTTTCGATGCCATCCTTCAGGGCCAGCAGTACGTCCATGGTGGACAGGCTGTTGCGCTGGGCGGAAATGATGGCGTGCGACAGGGCGTTGATGACGAAACGGGGCGACACGCCCGACAGGCCCTCGTCGGGCGCCTTGTCGCGTTCGCGCAGGCGGCGGATGTCGGCATGCTGCAAGTCGTCGACGTCTTCGTCCGCATACACGCGCAGTTTCTTGACCAGCTCGGCTTCCTTGTCATCGCCCTCGGGCAGGCGGCTGAGGATGGCAAACACGGCCGCCGCATGCAGCACGTGCGGATCGAGGTGCACATCGCGGAAGGCAGGCGCGGCTGCCTGGATCAGCTTGCGGTAAATGCGCGCTTCTTCGCGGTAATTGAGCGTGTACGGTACTTGCACGATGACCATGCGGTCGAGCAGGGCCTCGTTTTCGCTTTCTTGCAGGAATTTGCGAAATTCGGCCAGATTCGTGTGCGCGAGAATGGTTTCATCGAGGTAAATCAGGGGAAAGCGCGACACCTTGACATTCTTTTCCTGCGTCAGGGTCAGCAGCAGGTAGAGGAATTCCCGCTTGACCTTGAGGATTTCGATCATTTCCAGCATGCCGCGGCTGGCCGCATACACGGCGCCGGACCAGGACCAGGCGCGCGGATCGCCTTCATCGCCGTATTGCGCCACTTTCGACAGGTCGACGGAACCCACGAGGTCGGCCAGGTCGGCCGTCGTGGGATCGTGCGGCGCATACGTGCCGATGCCGCAGCGGCCCGCCTCGGACAGGTGGATGCGCTCGACGGGCATGCGCAGGAAGTCGCCGCCGTACTGCTCTTCCAGGCGGGCGCGGCAATGGGGACACAGTTCGCCATGCAGTTCGGCATCATAGCTGGCGCGAAAGTCGGCGCGCATGCTGTGCGGCACCAGATGCAACGGCGATTCGTGCACGGGACAGCCGGCGATGCCGTACAGCGCGCCTTCGCTGCTGTGGCTGTATTCTTCCAGCCCCCGCTTGAGCAGGATCACCATGGTCGACTTGCCGCCCGATGGCGGGCCCAGCAGCAACAGCATGCGCCGCCCCACCTCGGAGCCAGCGGCGGCCGCCTTGAAGTAGGCGGCGACCCGGTCGATCGCCTCGTCGATGCCGAACAGCTCGTCGTCGAACAGACGGCAGCGGAAGCGCCCGGCGGCGTCGGTCTGGCCGTTCCAGCGCATCATGTCCCACAGGTACTGATGCGCGCTGCGCGTCAGCAGGGCGGCGCGGCCGGGCAGGATCTGTTCGATGAAGTCGGCAAAACTGCCGCGCCAGGGACTGATGCGGTGTTTTTCCGCCCAGGCCGCCATGCCGTGCACAAAACCGGCGTGCTGGCCTGTGCTGGAACCGCCGGCATCCGCGGCGCTGTGGCCTGCCTGTCCGCCCGCAGGCGCGTCGTCGTGGCTTGTACCAGGGCTCGTCATTGTTTCCCCATCCATACCGTTGCTGCCGCTGCTTACCTTGCTCACCTTGCTGCTGTGGAGCAGGCCCAGTTCCCGCCTGTCAGTCAAGTATACGGCGGCGCCTCTGGCCGCACGCCTGATCTTGCTCAACGTTGACGAGGGAACTATTTTTGCCTTCGCTGCCCCTTGCGGCGCAAGGCGGCCACGCGTCCGCGCGGTTCAATCCAGATCAATACCGGCCTGCGGGGGCCGTCCACACTGGTGGTTTGCGGCGACCCACGAGGAGAACACGATGATAGGCAACGAGAATGGTTTCAGCGCCCCGCCTGGCGGCAGCGGCAGGGGACAAAGCGCGGACGATGAAGAGGCCGTCGGCCAATTTGCCGTCCCTGGCGCAGACGACAATACGATCGAGAGCGCGTCCGTCGCGGACGTGCCCGATGCCTTGAGCGGCATCAGCATGGAATTGCTGGAAATTAAGCGCAGCATCGAAGACGGCATGCGCCAAAGCATTTCGCAGGCGGGCGGCGTGCGCGCGGCCGATGCCTTCAGCGACGGCGGCAATATCCAGGGCGTGTCCATCGGCCTGGGCGAGGGCGCCAGCGACAGCTCGTCCGGCGAGCCGGGCTTGCCGGCCCTGACCTTGTATGTAGCCGAACCCACCTCCGTCGACCGCGCCAAGGCCGCCATCGTGGGGGCCATGGGCGTGCGCACCGTGGCCAGCGACAATGTCCCCGTGAATATCGTCGTCACGGGCGTGATCGATGCGCAACCGCACCGTTTCCGCTTGCGCCCGGCACCGGGCGGCGTGTCGGTCGGGCATTTCCGCATCACGGCCGGCACCATTGGCTGCCTGGCCGTGGGGCGCAGCGCGCCGCGCAGCGGCCGCTTGATGATCCTGAGCAATAATCACGTGCTCGCCAATTCCAATGGCGGCGTGTTCAACGATTGCATCGTGCAGCCTGGTCCCATCGACGGCGGCCGCTGCCCGCAAGACCAGGTGGCCGTGCTCGAGCGTTTCGTGCCCATCAATTTCAGCGGCGGCGTCAATTACGTCGATTGCGCCACCGGCTGGGCCTGGCCCGACCGCGTGCGGCCCGAACTGGTCTACCTGAGCGGCGGCGTGCCTGCGTATTTCCGCATCAGCAATGCGCTGGTGGCGCCCGCGCTGGGCATGATGGTCGGCAAGTCCGGCCGCACGACGCAATTGACGCAGGGGCGCATCACGGGCCTGGGCGCCACCATCAACGTTAATTACGGCGGCGGCAGGATCGCGCTGTTCCAGGACCAGATCGCCATCACGGGCGTGAGCGGCGCCTTCAGCGCGGGCGGCGATTCCGGCTCCTCCATCTGGACCTGGAACCAGCAGCGCAATCCCGTCGGCCTGCTGTTTGCGGGCGGCAACAACATCACGTTTGCCAACCAGATGCGGCGTGTCGTGGTGGCGCTCGACATCAATTTGTACACCTGAGCACGCTGCCAGGTGCGGCCTTGCATAACGCTGCTTTTTGCACGATGATGATTGTATGAGAGGCCGCAGCCATGCATGGTTGTGCCCGGCGAACGGCGCTGCAGCGCCGGATGGCCGGGTGTATCATGGAATGCCTCAGGAGGGTTGTCATGTCAAACAGTAAATTCGTACAATCGCCATATGCCGTCTTCGAAGACGCTGCCATGCCGTACTTACCGGATGAGATTCCTGGACAGGGCATGGGGCAGTACACCCCGGCCGCGCCCCAGGGCCGTCTGGAAGCGGCAAGGCGGCGCAACGAGCGGGCGCTGATGGCCATCGACGGCGTGGAAGGCGTCAGCCTGGGGCAGACGGCCGTGGGCAAGGAAGCGCTCGTCGTGTATTTGCGCGACTCGTCCGTCAAGCGGCGCGTGCCGCTGCAGATCGAGGGCTATCCGGTGGAAACGAGCATCACGGGCCAGATCGATATCCAGCGCTGGTAGGCAGGCCTGGCCGCCTGGCCGCCTGGCCGACTTGCCGCGGATCGTTGCGGCGGAAGGCCTGTTGCCAAGCCTTCCGGGTTCCTTTCAGCCTGCCTTACTTGCTCAGGCGGCCTATCGCTTCGGCCACGCCGGCGCCATAGGCGGGGTCGCACAGCGTGCAGTTGCCGATGTGGCGTTGCTTGACTTGTTCCGAGGCGCCCGAAATGGCGCGCGCCGTGTTGTCGAACAAGGCTTGCTGCTGCGCCGCCGTCATCAGCTGGAACAGGGCGCGCGGCTGCGAATAGTAATCCTCGTCGACGCGGTGGTTCCAGTGGTCGGCCGCGCCCTCGAGGCTCAGTGGTGGCTCGCGGAAGTCGGGCTGCTCGGCCCATTCCTGCTCGCTGTTCGGTTCATAGCCCAACGTTCCCCCCTGGTTGCCGTCGACGCGCATCTGGCCGTCGCGGTGGTAGCTGTGGAACGGGCATTTCGGCGCATTGACGGGAATATGGCTGTGGTTGACGCCGAGGCGGTAGCGCTGCGCGTCGCCATACGAAAACAGCCGGCCTTGCAGCATCTTGTCCGGCGAAAAGCTGATGCCGGGCACCACGTTGGCCGGGTTGAAGGCCGCCTGTTCCACTTCCGCAAAATGGTTGTCCGCATTGCGGTTCAGTTCCAGCACGCCCACTTCGATCAGCGGGTAGTCGCCGTGCGGCCACACTTTCGACAGGTCGAACGGGTTGAGGTGATACGTGCCTGCCTCTTTTTCCGGCATGATCTGCACGTACAGGGTCCAGCGGGGGAAATCCTTGTTTTCGATGCTTTCATACAGGTCGCGGTGCGAGCTTTCGCGGTCCTTGCCCACCAGCGCCTCGGCTTCCGCGTCCGTCAGGTTTTGAATGCCTTGCTGGGTTTTAAAGGTGAACTTGACCCAGAAACGCTCGTTCTGCGCATTCAGGAAGCTGAAGGTATGGCTGCCGAAGCCATGCATGTGGCGGAAGCTGCGCGGCAAGCCACGGTCGCTCATCACCACCGTCACCTGGTGCAGCGCTTCAGGCAGCGAGGTCCAGAAGTCCCAGTTGCTGTTGGCGCTGCGCAAGCCGGTGCGCGGGTCACGTTTGATGGCGTGGTTCAAATCGGGGAATTTCAGCGGATCGCGCATGAAAAACACGGGGGTATTGTTGCCGACCAGATCCCAGTTGCCTTCTTCCGTATAAAATTTCAGGGCGAAACCGCGGATGTCGCGTTCCGCATCTGCCGCGCCCCGTTCGCCGGCCACCGTGGAAAAGCGCGCGAACATCGGCGTTTTCTTGCCCACTTCGCCAAAGATTTTTGCGCGCGTGTAGCGCGTGATGTCGTGCGTGACGGTAAACGTGCCATGCGCGCCCGATCCCTTGGCATGCATGCGGCGCTCGGGGATGACTTCGCGGTCGAAGTGGGCCAGCTTTTCCAGGAACCAGACATCTTGCAGCAGGGCAGGGCCGCGGGGGCCGGCCGTCTGGATGTTCTGGTTGTCGACGACAGGCGCGCCAAAGGCGGTGGTCAGCTTTTTCATTGGACTCATTCTTTCATGGCTAGGCAGAGCAATGGACGCACCGGCGCTACTCAAACACTGGCTGGGTTGAATGCACACTCACCGGGGCTGGTCCAGAGTAAAATTTCTAAAATGCAAATCAGTGTAAACCTTTTCGTACAGGACAGCATGCCACGCCGCCGGGGCAAGCTCAGGCGGTGCCCTTGCATCATAACCGCTGAGTCACTGCCGGCCTCACACGCTTGCAAGTTGCAAGTATATAAAGGCCGGCCTCGCTCACGCCACTGGCCTTTTGCCCAGTTTTTAAAACTTGTTCCAATTGTTATGCCGGTGCTCCGTCGCTTCCTTCATCAGGTGGTCCGCGCGCAGGGCGTCGTCGGCCTGCAGCGTCATGGCCAGTTCCTGGATGGCGGGCGGGTAGTCGTGGTGGGCCGCTTCTTCCAGCAGCTCACGGCCCTTGGCCAGGTCGCGCGGCACGCCGCGGCCTTCGCGGTAGGCGTTGTACAGCAGGAACATGGCGTGTGGATTGCCCAGTTCGCTGGACTTGGCCAGCCAGTGCGCCGCTATGACGGGATCTTGCGGCACGCCTTCGCCATTCGCCGCCAGCAAGCCCAGCATGAGGGCTGCCTTCGCATGGCCTTGCTGCGCCGCTTGCCGGTACCACAGCCAGGCCTGGCCCGGCGTGGCCGCGCGCAGCATCTGGCCCAGCTCGAACGCCGCTTCCGTATCGCCGGCGCGGGCCGCCTGTTCGAACAGATTCAAGGCATCGGCGCGGCGTTCTGGACGGGACTGGTAAATCAGCGCTAGTTCGCGCTCGGCGACGGGCATGTCCTTGCCGGCCCAGCTGCGTACCTTCCGTTCGGCCTGATGATCGCCCGCCTGGCGCGCATGCATGGCCACGGCTTCGATTTCGGCCGCCGTGGGCGGCGGTGACGCCTGGCAGGCGGCCAGGACGCTAGCCAGCACGACGGCGGGGAGGGAGAGTGCATGTTTCATCTGGATACCTTTCATCAAAACAGGCCGGAACTGCAGAAGTTCCGGCCCATGGACCTTATTTGCTCAGGTCGATGCGGTACTTGGCGAAACCGCTGGCGTCGAGTCCGCCTTCGGCCGCCACGTTGGCGATGCCGCTGCCTTGCGCCAGCGCCAGGTGGCCCGGTGCCGAACGCAGGATCACGGGGCCGGCCGTGGCCGTCTTGACGAAGCTCCAGCTGCGCGCGCTGCCATTGGCCGCCAGGGTCACCTTGCCGCCCTTGGTGCTGAGCGACGCCAGGTAGTTGCTGACCACGGCCTGGTTCGCATCGGGTGACTTGATGATGGTCTTGCTGCCATCGATGCCCGGCACGGCGCCGCCGCCGCCGGCGCGGTAGTCGTTGGTGGCGACGATGAAATCATCGCCATCGGCGACCGGCGCGCCCTTGTACGTGAGGTTGACGATGCGGCTGCCCGGCTTTTTCGTCACGTCGATCTGGTACGTGAGGGCATTGTTTTCCGCATAGAACACGTCATAGTTATAGATCGTGCCATACGAAGGCACCAGGTCCTGCTCCGTCGTGGCGCTCGGATCGATCTGGGCGAATTGCTTGGCCGACGTTTCCAGCCACGCCTTCAAGTCCGCGCCCTTGATTTTCACGGCTTGCAGGTTGTTATTGCTATACAAATACAGGTCGCCCGGATTGCGCACTTGCAAGCCGATTGGCGCGGCCGGCGTCGCGCCCGCGGCCACGTCCGTGAAGTCCGACGGCCCGTTGCGGCCCGCCTTGAACGGCGCGCTGCACGAGATGACGGGGATATTCTTGTAGCTGGACAAGGTCGCATCCGTGCTGGTGGCGATGAAGTTTTTCACGTAGTCGAGCTGGGCCTGGTTCACCAGCTGGATGGCGCTGACGTCGCCCACCAGCGCGAAGTAGGCGGACATCTCGAAATCCGTGCTGATGCCCAGCGGCTGCTTGGCGTAGGCGATGGTGGCCGCGTGCTCGGTGGCTACCAGCGGCGCGATGGCCGGGTCGGCTTTCACGAGGGTCGTGCCGTCCGTGTACTTGAAGCCGCGCGATTCCACCGTCGTCTTGGCCGGCTGCACCACCCATTTTCCAGCCTGGTACACCATCGTCAGCTTGATGATGCCCAAACGGCGGCCCCAGCTTTGCGCCATGACGGTGGGCACGCCGTTCACAAAACCGTTGACGGCGTCGATCTTCGCGCTGGCGGGGAAGGCGGCAAACGAGGCGTCCAGCGCGGCCGCGCCTACTTCCTTGCCTTTCGGGAAGATCAAATGCGAGTGGCCGATCATCAGCGCGTCGATGCCCGTGCTGGTCAGGTGATAGCTGCCGTTTTCCATCTTCGGGCTGTAGGCGCTCGTGTCCAGGCCGCCGTGGGAAAGGGCCACGACGAGGTCGGCGCCCTTGTTGCGCAATTCCGGCACATACTGTTTCGCCGCTTCCTGCACGCCCGTTACGCTGACCTTGCCGGCGAGCACTTTCTGGTCCCATTCGAGGATTTGCGGCGGTACAAAGCTCAGCACGCCCACATTGATTTTCACGGTCAGCTTGCTGCCGTCGGGCGCCGTGGCAGCGAAATCGCGGGGCAGCAGGGCGTAGGGCTGGAAGATGGGCTTGCCGCTGCTCACGCCGACGACATTGCTCAGCACGGAAGGGAAGGCGGGCGCGCCGCAAGTGCCCGTCGGCTTGGCCACGCCGGGGATGCCGAAATCCGTGTTGGTGATCTGGCTCAGGTAGGGCAAGCCATAGTTGAATTCATGGTTGCCCATGCCGCCCGCATCGTATTTCAGCGCATTCATGGCCTTGTGCACGGCTAGCGTGCTGCTGCAAGGAACGGGTGCGGCCACGGCTTGCAGGTCGGCCAGCAAGGTGCCCTGGATGACGTCGCCATCATCGAGCAGCACATTGTTCGGATTTTCCGCGCGCGCCGCCTGGATCAGGGTGGACGTACGCTCCAGGCCCAGGCTCGTGTCTTCCGCCAGCGCATAATAGTTGTAGCTCAAGACGTTCGAGTGGATATCGGTGGTTTCCAGCAATGCCACGGTGACCGTCGTGCCTTCGGGAATGGCTGGCGCCGTGTTTGAACTGCCGTTGCAACCGACGAGACCCGCACTTGCCAGCGCCGCCAGCATGACCCAATTTGTTTTCATTACCGCCCTCGGAAAGATTCAAAGGACGCGACTGTAACGCCGCCATATGACGCGGCGATGACAGCCGTGCAAGGCGCATGGATGCAGGGCTGCACGCGATGGCGCGGCTGTCTGTCAATGCGCCGGCAGTTTTTTCAGCACTTCATTGCTAAAGTAAGGCTCGTCTTCCACCCAGAAAATATAGTCGAGGTCCAGGTAATTACGGGCAAAATCGAGCAAATCTTCCACTGAATTTTTTTTCCTGGTACGGGGATTGATTTGGCGCAGGTTGCCGTCCTGTACGGCCATGCCCTTGACCAGGCCCGCCGGATAGTCCTTGATAAAACCGTAACTCTGGCCCATATGGCTTTTCCGATATGGCATCAGGTCAGGACCGCCCACGCCCATCCGCAGCGTTTGCGCTTGCGCAAACAGGCTGCGCATATAGCCCTTGTCGGTCCACGGCAGCCATTCGCCGGGCAGAAAATTCAGATACACCATGGCGGTGGTGTGGGGAAAAGCCGCGGCCAGTACCTGCATGTTTTCCTTGATGGCATCGACATATTGTTGCGGCTTGAAATCATCGGGGAACGTCGTATTTCCCTTGCCGTCCTCCACGCCAATGTCGATCGAGCTTTCGCTGAAATTGATGCCCTCGATTTTCCCGTCAAATTCCTTGCCCAGCGCCTGGATCAAGCGTTGATAACGCTCGCGTACCGGCGCTTCCCACATTTTTGGCGACCAGCCATATTCATCATCCGTCACCGCTTTATGCGGGTCGCGTTCCGGTGCGGAAAGCATGCTCTGCTTGATGATGCCGCCCTGGTAGCGAGGATCGCTGAGCAAGTAGGCCGGCACATTATGGCGCGGCGTGAAGGATTTCTCCTGCAGTTGTATCCACAGCTTTTTCCCGATCGAGTCGAGGTAGGCGATGCCGTGGCGGATCGCCGCAAAATCGTAACGGTCCTGTTCCGGCTCCAGGCTGCGCCAGGTGTACACGATTTGAGCACCGCTGAAGCGCGGGTCGTTTAATGCCTTATCCGCGCGTATGTTTTCCCCGTGCGGCTCACGGTGATTGAAGTAAATATAGTGCTTGATCGGGTGTCTTATTTCCGCGGCAATCGCACTGCCCATCATCAAAAAAGCCACTGCAAGAAACGTTGTATAGCTGCGTAAGATCATCGATTCCTTGGAAACTCTAAGCATTTATCTGTTCAGCCGCCAGGCGCTTGCTTCGATAGCCTGGCCGGCGCGATTCCACTATAGCACCTCGAGAAGCGTAGCCTGGACCGTGCGGCGTGTTCAGGATGGCAGGTGACGATTGTCATGCCAATGCAAGTAAGTTGCATTATAATTCGCAAATGCAATTGAACTGCATTTACATCGACCCATCACGCACTCACCAATCCGAAGGATTCCCCATGCCCCAGCGCAAACTCCCCGTTACCGTCCTGTCCGGCTTTCTCGGCGCAGGCAAGACCACCTTGCTCAACCACATACTGCGCAACCGCGAAGGCAAGCGCGTGGCCGTCATCGTCAACGACATGAGCGAAGTCAATATCGACGCTTCGTTGGTCAAGGATAGTGCCGAGGCGGCCGGCGCGGCGCTGTCGCGCACGGAAGAAAAGCTCGTGGAAATGTCGAACGGCTGCATCTGCTGCACCCTGCGCGACGATCTGTTGCTGGAAGTGCGGCGCCTGGCTGCCGAGGACCGCTTCGATTACCTGCTGATCGAATCGACGGGCGTGGGCGAGCCGATGCCCGTGGCCGCCACCTTCGACTTCGAGGACGAGCACGGCGACAGCCTGAACGACGTGGCCCGCATCGACTGCATGGTCACCGTCGTCGACTGCGCCAACCTGCTGGCGGACTTTCATAGCGAAGACAGCCTGGAGCAGCGGGGCGAAACGGCGGGCGAGGGCGACGACCGCCAGTTGGCCAATTTGCTGACGGAACAGATCGAGTTTGCCAATGTCATCGTCCTCAACAAGGTCGACATGGTGGCGGCCGATGAGCGCCTGCGCGTGCTGGCCATTTTAAAAGCCCTCAATCCCGGCGCGCGCGTCATCGAAACCAACCAGTCCATCGTGCCGCTCGACGCCATCCTGGGCACGCACTTGTTCGACCTGGAGCAGGCAGCCGCCATGCCGGGCTGGGCGCGGGAGTTGGCCGGCAGCCACACGCCGGAAACGGACACCTACGGCATCGGCAGCTTCGTCTATCGGGCGAAGGAACCGTTCCACGCGCAGCGCCTGCACGACTATATTTCGCAACCGATACCGGGCGTGGTGCGCAGCAAGGGATATTTCTGGCTGGCCAGCCGCCCCGAATGGGTGGCCAGCCTGTCCGGCGCGGGCAAGCTGATGAATATCGAACCCGTGGGCCTGTGGTGGGCGTCCGTACCGAAGGAACGCTGGCCCACGGATGCCGCCTCGCTGGCGGAAGTCAAGGCGGGCTGGAGCGAAACGTACGGCGACCGCTACCAGGAGCTCGTCTTCATCGGCCAGGACATGGACCAGGCCGCCATCGAGGCCGACTTGAAGAGGTGTCAACTCAACTATACGGAAACGCGCCAGGGCATGGCCGCCTGGCGCCAGCTGCCCGACCCGTTCCCTCAATGGCAACGGATGGAAGAACTGGAAGACTAACCTGGAAAAGAAAGCACACCCCATGACAGAACTGATCCCCGTCACCATCATCACGGGTTTTCTCGGCAGCGGGAAAACCACCTTGCTCAAGCGCATATTGCAGGGCGATCACGGCGTGCGCATTGCCGTGATCGAAAACGAGTTCGCCGCCGAAAGCATCGACCATGGCTTGCTGGTGCAGGACAGCGACGAGCAGATCGTGGAAATGAACAATGGCTGCATCTGCTGCAGCGTGCGCGGCGACCTGATCCGCATTTTGGGAGAATTGCATGCCAAGCGCGCGGCGGGAACCATCACGTTTGATCACGTCATCATCGAAACGACGGGCCTGGCCGCGCCCGGCCCCGTGGCGCAAACCTTCTTTGCGGAGCCGTCAACCAGCGAGTTTTATATGCTGGACGCCATCCTGACGGTGGTCGATGCGCGCCATGCGCAGCAGCAATTGACGGCGCACAAGGAAGCGCAGGAGCAGGTGGGCTTTGCCGACCGCATCCTGCTGTCGAAGACGGACCTCGTCGGCAAGGAAGCGCTGGCCGCGCTGCGCCAGCGCCTGGTCGCCATCAATGGCCGCGCCAGCATACAGAAAGTGCGCTTTGGCAATGTGCCGCTGCGCGACATTTTGAACATCCGCGGTTTCAATCTGAACGCCATCGTCGAGCTGGAGCCGGATTTTCTGGGAGAACTGGGCCACCGCCATGGCGACGGCGTGCAATCGTTCGTCTACCATCAGTCCCAGCCCCTCGATCTGCTGCAGGTGGAGCATTTCCTCGATGCCGTGGTGCAGCTGTTCGGTGCCCAGCTGATGCGCTACAAGGGCATTTTGTATGTTGCCGACTTGCCATGCCGCGCTGTGTTCCAGGGCGTGCACATGCTGATGGGCTCGGAACTGGGCGCACCGTGGCGCGAGGATGAGCCGCGCGCCAGCAAGATCATTTTTATCGGCCGCGACTTGCCGCAGGATATGCTGATCCGGGGCCTGGACCGCTGCGTGGTCAAGGCGAATAGTCCCCTCGAGGGGGCCGCATGAGCGTGGAAGCGGGCTTGCCCGCCCTGGCGCTGATCTTTCTTCTTGGCATGCGCCATGGCCTGGAACCCGATCACCTGGCCGCCGTCGACGGTCTCACCTTGCGCAGCCAGGCGGCCCACCCGCGCTGGACGCCGTGGATGGGCGCGCTGTTTGCGCTGGGCCATGGCGTCTGCGTGCTGGCCATCGTGGCCGTCGCCGCGCTGGCATCCAGGCAGTTCTCTCCATCGCCAAACCTGTTCGGCTGGCTGGAATGGCTGCCCATCGCCTTGCTGCTGATGATAGCCGCCCTGAATGCGCGCAGCTTGCTGGCCGGCGCGCAGCTGGCCGAGGTGCGCGGCCGGCTGCTGCCGGGCTGGCTGCGGCGCGCGTCCGGGCCATTTGGCGCAATCCTCGTCGGCATGCTGTTCGCGCTCGTGTTCGATACGGCCTTGCAGGCGGCCGCCTGGGGCTATGCGGCCGTGGCGCTGGGCGGCATGGGGCCGGCTTTGCTGACGGGTTCGGTGTTTGCCGTGGGCATGGGCGTGACAGATGCCTTCGATGGCTGGGTCACGGCGAAAGTCATGCGCACCGGCAAGATGGACATCGTGCGCGCCTTCCGGCGCCGCCTGGGCTGGCCTATCGTCGCCATCTGCGTGGCGATGGCCGCTTACATGGCCGCCGGCAAGCTGGAACCGGTCTGGTCGCTGCCGGCAAGCTGGACGGCGGCGCTGGGCGCGGCCATGGTGCTGCTGATGGCGGCCCTGTACGGCTGGACCTTGCTGGGCTTGCGCCGCGTGCGTGCCTGAGGGAAGGGCGTGGGTATAATGGAAAAAAACTGCCGAGTCCTCCCATGCCCGCCTCCGATATCGTCATCCGCCTGCTCACGCCAGCCGACACCGCCGCCTTTTGCGCGCTGCGCCTGCGCGCCATCCTGGATTCGCCCAGCTCGTTTTCGGCGTCGCGCGAGGATGAGCTGGCGCGCACGCCCGAGGAACACGTGCAGCGCATCGCCGGCGGTACCCTGCAGCGCGGTTTTGGCGCCTTCGATGGCGAGCGTCTCGTGGGTTTTGCCGGTTTGCGGCGTGAACCGCTGCGCCAGCTGTCGCACAAGGCCGTGTTATGGGGCGTGTTCGTCGACGTGACGCAGCGGGGCCATGGCGTGGCGCGGCGTCTGGTGAACGCCTGCATCGAACAGGCCGAGACGGACCCTGCCATCATGCAAGTGCACTTGAGCGTGAACGCGGAAAACAATGCCGCCCTGCGCCTGTATGAATCGCTGGGATTTATCGCGTATGGCACGGAGCCGCGCTCGATGCGCGTGGGCGAGCTGTTTTATGACGAGCATCACCTGGCCTTGCTGCTCAAGTGACGTCAGAAGGGTCTTACTTGCAGCGCGGGCACAGGCCCTTGATCAGGTAATCGACTTCGCCGCCGCTGAAACCTTCCGGCAGAAGCACGGGCGGCGGCAGCTTGACTTCATTGAAGCAGGTGACGTTCGCGCATTTGGTGCACTGGAAGTGCGCGTGCTCGTGCGCCTGGTGGCCGGCGCCGGCGCTGAAACGCCACACCTGGTCGGCACCCGCGATGCGGTGCACCAGTTCATTTTCCGTCAGCCATTCCAGCACCCGGTACAGGGTGACGGAATCGATATCGCTGTCCTGCGACAGCGCCTGCTGGATTTCATGGTGGGTCAGCGAACGGCTTTGCGCCATTAAAAAGTCGAGCACCTTCACGCGCGTCTTGGTGACGCGGGCGTTGGTGTTGCGGATCAGCGATTCGGCGTGCGGTGTAGAAGAAGATGTCAACATGATAGGCCTGCTTGCGGTGGATCGGCTGGCGGCGTCATCGCCGTGCCTGTGCCACCCTATGGGCCGTATCTTAGCATGCGTGCCGCACAGCATGAAGCCGCGTCATGGTTTGAACGTCCAATAGCGGCCCGCCGGCGTATCGACGGGATCGAGAAAGCGCTGGTCCGCGCGCGCCTGGTTGCGTATCAAGTAAAACATGTCGGACAGGGCCGAGCGTTTTTCTGCAAAGTACGAGTGCTTCATGAAGCTCGTGTCCACGCCCGTGGCGTCGATGGTTTCCACGCCGGCAACGATCAGCATACCGGCGCCGCTGTCGCCGGCGCGCGGGTAGCCGTGCACGGCTTTCGAGGCGGCCAGGGCCAGGTCTTGCGACGAAGCATACAAAGTGACGGGATTGCGCGCGTGGGCCAGTTGCGGCGCGATATCGTGCTTGAAGATGGCTGCGTCGATATCGGGCGCGGAGAGGATGATTTCCGTGATCTTTTGCGCCAGCTGCGGCTGCGCCGCCAGCAAGTCGGCCACGGCCCGCGCCAGGCCCCGGTTGCCCATGCTGTGGCCCACCAGATACACTTGCGCCGCTTCCGTGCTGGCGAGAAAGTCGGCCAGAAAGGCCGTGATGTGGGGCGTACTCCACTCGATATTGTTTTCATCGATGGTGTAGGCGGCGATGTCGCCGCGCGACGGCCAGCTGTAGAACACGGGCGCGCCATCGAAACCGAGGTCGTAGGCCATCTGTCCCGTGCGCCGCGCCGCATCCTCGAAAGTCACGTTATAGCCGTGGATAAAGATAAAGGCGCTCTTGCCGGCCGAAGCGCGTATCTGCGTTTTTAATGCTGCAAAGTAGTTGTCGCGGTCCTGCACCTCGGCCGACAGCAGCACCACGTGCTTGGCCGGGTCGTCGCGAAATTCCAGGCGCCACAGCGACGGCGATTCCAGCTGGCCCATGCGGTGGTCGCGGGGGATGCTGATGTCGCAACTGCCATAGCTGAGCGGGCCATCGCCGCCGCCATTGCCACCATTGCCGTTACTCATTCCTGTGCTGCGTTCGCCACTGAAGCGCTGGGCCGGCGGCTTGCCCACGTCGCGCTGGCGGTCTGTGGCGAAATACACTTTCACCACGGCATAGTTCGACACGACGGTGCTTTTATCGGCCGGGGCGGGCGCGGTTTCCACCTCCGGTAACGGTGAAGGCGGGCGCTGCAGCGCATCGAGCAAGCCTTGCGCGGCAAACAGGGTTTCCATGTCATCGGGCACTTTTGCCGTGGACAGGGCCGCCGCCAGGGCCAGTTGCAGCTGGGTATTGGCAGGTGCGGCCTCCAGCGCGGCGATGGCGGCCAGGATGGCGGCGGCGGCGTCGAACTTGGCGATGGCCAGCTTCAGGCGCTGATAGTGGCTGGCGACGGCCTCGGGCGCGTGGCCGGGCGCGCCATGTTCGATGGCCGCGACGACGGCGGAAGTAATCAAGTCCATGCGCCACCTGCCTCTCTGATCAATATGAATTAAATATCAACTCATATTGCCATAAAAGCACGCGAAAAGCGACTTGTCCAGCATCGCGCGCAAGCTGTGCGCGGCAGATCAATGTTGCTTGTCGTCGCTGAACTGCTGCGCCAAGGATTGCAGGGGGGCCACCGTCAGGCCGCCGCGGCTCACGTGTTCGGGGATGGCCACGCGCACGGGCTTGCTGTGCATATTGGCGGATGACAGCACGTTCGTCGTGGTTTCCGGCGCCGCGTTCCACACGGGATCGACGATGCCTTCGAACACATGTTTCAATTGCTCGCCCCAGGTATCGCGGATCATGCGGAAATACTGGTTCTTTTCATCGATGGTGACGAAGCGCGTGACGGCCAGGCTACCCGTCTCGTAGACGAGCAGATCGAGCGGCAAGCCGACGGAAATGTTCGAGCGCAAGGTGGAATCCATGGAGATCAGCGCGCACTTGGCCGCTTCATCGAGGCGCGTGAACGGGTTGACGACGCGGTCGATGATGGGCTTGCCATATTTGGCTTCGCCGATCTGGAAATACGTGTTTTCATCGTGCGATTCGATGAAATTGCCGGCCGAATATATCTGGAACAATCGGCAGCGCTCGGCGCCTATCTGGCCGCCCAGGATGATGCTGACATTGAAATCGATGCCGCAGTCGGCCAGGGCCTTCGCTTCGCGCAGGTGCACGGTGCGCACGGCTTCGCCCACGATGCGCGCCGCATCGTACATGCTGGACACGTTCCAGATGCTGCGTCCGTCCGCATCGACGTGTTCGGAGACGATCTGGCGGATCGCCTGCGAGATCGACAGGTTGCCGGCCGTCATCAGGACCAGCATGCGGTCGCCCGGGTTCTCGAACACGCTCATCTTGCGGAAGGTGCCCACCTGGTCCACGCCGGCGTTGGTGCGGGAGTCGGACAGGAAGACCAGGCCTTCGTTCAGGCGCATGCCTATGCAATAAGTCATCGTCGTAAATCAAATCTAAAGGGGGAGCATTTTACACCAGCCGGGGCTTGAGTATCCGCCGCAAGCCCCGGCCAGCCTCATTCCTGCCGATTTACACGGGCACGATCTGTACGTCCACGTGCAGGGTTTCCGTGCCGCCGCCCTGGCGCACGCCGCGCACGGGCGCCGCCGAATCGTAGTCGCGCCCGATGGCCAGGCGGCAATACGCGTCCGTCATCAGCCGCGCATGCGTGACGTCGATGCTGACCCAGCCCGCGAAATCCGTGTCTTCCGTCCAGGCGTCGACCCAGGCGTGGCTGGCCGCATGGCCCGTCGTGCCCGGATCGATGTAGCCGGACACATAGCGGGCCGGGATGCCCCAGGCGTGGCAGCAGGCGAGGAACAGGTGCGCGTGGTCCTGGCACACGCCGCGCCCCAGGGCCAGGGCGTCGCCGGCCGTGGTGGTGACCATGGTGGCGCCGCTTTCATACGCCACCTTGCCGACGATGTGCTCGGCCAGGCGCAGCAAATGGCCCGTGCCGGCCGTCACGCGGCGGTCCGGCAGGCTGGCGGCCGTCAGTTCCACAATGGCAGGGTTCGCTTCCGTCAGCGGCGTCGGCATGGTAAACAGCAGCGGCGACAAGGTGTCGACCAGGTTCAGCCGCCCCTTGTGCGGGTAGATGGTTTCCACCACGCCCTGGGCGACCAGGCTCAGCGATTGATGGCTGCCGTTGATCGTCAGCATGTGCGACAGATTGCCGTAGGCATCCGTATAGGCATGGCACTGGCCCGGCGTCGTGATTTGCCAGGACAGGGCTCGCTGCTGCGGCTCGATACGCGGCGTCAGGTGCAGCTGCTGGATGGTGTAGGCCAGCGGCGCACTGTAGGCGTAATGGGTAGCGTGGCGGATGGTGAGCTGCATCAGGCCGCCAAGGGAACGAGGAAATCGCGGCTGACCCGGTTGCCCAGCTCATAGATGTTTTCCAGAAACTCCGTCAGGGTATGGTGCAATCCCGCCTTCATGATGTCGTCGATATGGCCGAATTTCAGCTCCGCATGCAGCTTGCCGGCGAAACGTTCCGTATCGGCCGACACGTCGTTGCGGATATGTTTCAGGTTTTCCACCACGTCATCCATGCAGGCAAGTAAGGACCTGGGCATGTCGCCGCGCAGCATCAGCAATTCCGCCACCCGTTCCGGGGTGATGACGTCGCGGTACACCTTGCGGTAGATCTCGAAGCCGGAAACGGAGCGCAGCAGGGCCGCCCAGTAGTAAAAGTCGCGCTGGGTGATGTCCTTGGAGGTGTCGCGCGCGCCATGGAACTTCACGTCGAGGATGCGCGCCGTGTTGTCGGCCCGCTCCAGGAAGGTGCCCAGGCGGATGAAGTGGATCGCCTCGTCTTTGAGCATGGTGCCCAGGGTCACGCCGCGCGACAAATGTGAGCGGTACTTGACCCATTCGAAGAAGGCGCTGGGGTCCGTTTCCAGCAGATTGCTTTTCAGGCGCTTCTGCATATCGAGCCAGGTGGCGTTCTGGATTTCCCACACTTCCGTCGTCAACGTTCCCCGCACGGCGCGGGCGTTTTCGCGCGCGCCCGTCAGGCAGGCCAGGATGGACGAGGGGTTGTTCGGGTCGCGCACCATGAAGTCGAGCACGTCGCGCGTGTGGAAGCGGCCGTATTTGTGGTCGTACGCGCTTTGCAGCTCAGAAATGCCCAGGGTGGCGCGCCAGCCTTGCTCCGCGTCCTGTTCGGACTGGGGCAGCATCGACGTTTGCATGTTAACGTCGAGCATGCGCGCCGTATTTTCCGCCCGCTCCGTGTAGCGGGCCATCCAGAACAAATGATCGGCGGTGCGGCTCAGCATGTTTTTTCTCCTGCAAAAGCGGATGTGGCTTCCAGTACCCAGGTATCCTTGGTGCCGCCTCCCTGCGAGGAATTGACCACCAGCGAGCCTTCGCCGAGCGCCACGCGGGTCAGGCCGCCCGGCACCATGGAAATCGTCTTGCCGGAAAGTACGAACGGACGCAGATCGATGTGGCGCGGAGCGATGCCGGCCTCGACATACGTGGGGCAGGCGGACAGGGCCAAGGTCGGCTGGGCGATGTAACCGTCCGGATTGGCCAGCAGGCGCTGGCGGAAATCCTCGATTTGCGCCAGGCTCGACGCCGGCCCCACCAGCATGCCGTAGCCGCCCGCGCCATGCACTTCCTTGACCACCAGTTTCGGCAAATTCGCCAGCACGTAGGACAGGTCGGCCGCCTTGCGGCACTGGTACGTGGGCACGTTGTTGAGGATCGGCTCCTGCGACAGGTAGAACTTGATCATGTCGGGCACGAAAGGGTAGATCGACTTGTCGTCGGCCACGCCCGTGCCGATGGCGTTGGCCAAGGTGACCCGTCCCGCGCGATACACGGACAGCAGGCCCGGCACGCCCAGCGAGGAATCGGAGCGGAAGGCCAGCGGATCGAGGAAATCGTCGTCGACGCGGCGATAAATGACGTCGACGCGCTTGGGCCCGCGCGTGGTGCGCATGTAGACGGAATTGTCGTTGACAAACAAATCCTTGCCCTCGACCAGTTCCACGCCCATCTGCTGGGCCAGGAATGCATGCTCGAAATAGGCGGAGTTGTACATGCCCGGCGTCATGACGACGACCGTCGGGTCATCGACGCCCATCGGCGCGACGGAGCGCAGATTGTCGAGCAGCATGTCCGGATAATGGTCGACGGGGGCGATGCGGTTGCGGGCGAACAGTTCCGGGAACAGCCGCATCATCATCTTGCGGTCTTCCAGCATATAGGACACGCCGGACGGCACCCGCAGATTGTCTTCCAGTACATAGAATTCGCCTTGGCCCGCGCGCACGATGTCGACGCCGGCGATATGCGCGTAAATGTCGGAAGCGACGGCAATGCCCTGCATTTCCGGGCGGTACTGGGCATTCTTGTAGATTTGCTCGGCGGGAATGATGCCCGCCTTGATGATGTTTTGCTCATGATAAATATCATGGATGAACATGTTCAAGGCTTGCACGCGCTGCACCAGGCCCGTCTGCATTTGCGCCCATTCCGCGGCGGGGATGATGCGGGGGATGGTGTCGAACGGAATCAGGCGTTCCGTGCCGGCATCGTCGCCGTAGACGGCGAACGTGATGCCGACGCGGCGGAACGTCAGGTCGGCTTCGGCCCGCTTGCGGGCGATGGTCTCGGGCGATTGCTGTTCCAGCCAGTTGTTGAATTCACGATAGTGTTCACGTACCTTGCTGTCCGTACCCACTTCATCTGCAGTCATTTCATTGAAAAAATTTGCCATGTTGTGATTTCCCTTGAGCCGTGTCTGACTATAGCTCAGCAGGAAGCGTGCCAATGCCGCACACCCGAAAGTGTGTAAAAAATGACCATTTTTGTGGCGTAAAACCGTCATTCGCACCGCTTTGGTGCGCTACGGCATCGATTTTGCAGGCAGATGGGGCGCAGGGCAGCCGAGATCAGGCGTCCGGCGTGACGAAGGGCCGGCAGTCGACGGGCAGGTCGATGGTGAACGTGGTGCCCGTTTCCGGCGCACTGTCGACCAGCGCGCTGCCGCCATGGCTTTCCGCCACGTTTTGCACGAAGGGCAGGCCGATGCCCCAGCCGGGCGCGCTGCCTTCGTGCTCGCGGCGCAGGTATTCGAAGATGCGCTGCGTCTGGTCTTGCGCGATGTTGCTGCCCGTGTTGTGCACGCTCAAGATCATGCGTTCGCGCAAACTGTCGATATGAATATGGATGGGACCGTCGTCGCCATACTTGACGGCATTGCCCACGAGGTTATCCAGGGCCCGGCGCAGCGAATTTTCGCACCACCAGCCCGTCACGGATATGCCGCTGACCACGCACTTGCCCGGATGGCCGATATTGACGCTGTCGGCCACTTGCCGCGCCAGCGGCAGTATGTCGAAGCGCCGCAGGACGAGGGGCAGCTTTTGTCCCCGGTGGTAGCTGAGCGTATCGAGCAATTCCTGGATCATGTCGTCGAGGCGCTTGCCGTGCTCGAGAATTTTCAGGGCCAGCGCCGCCACGTCCGGCTGTTGCGCGCGCCGCTGCAGCAGCTGCGCACTGTTGAGCATGACGGACAGGGGATTGCGCATGTCGTGCGACAGCCCGGCGGCGATGCGGCGCTGAAAGCTTGCGTGCATGGCGGTAAATTCCAGGATGGCTTCGCGGATACCCGTATCGATCGAGGCGTTGATCACCTTCCAGTCGCGGCGCCGCAGCGGCACGCCCGCCTCCAGCGCGGCGGCGGCGAAGCAGTCGCGGAAAATCTGGTATTCCTGGATCACCTGTTCCGGGCCATAGCTGGTCATGCGCGCCCGTTCGTTGCCATGCACGGCAGGAGCGTTCGTGTTGCTGGTGGCGTCGTCGCGCGGGTAGCCGGGCGTGAGCGCTTCGGCCAGGTTGTCGAAGAAGGCGGGCAAGGTGTTGATGAGGATGGGCGTCAGCAAGGCGTCGGCACCGCGTACCTTGGCGCGCACCTCGTGTTCCCACTGCGTCAGCACGGCATCGCGCATGCTGAAGATGCGCCGCGTGCGCGCGGGCATGTCCAGCGCGTGCATTTTCTGGTCAGAGGCATAGGTCATCGCGGCTCCCCATCGACATCCCGGCATCCGCGCGATGCAAGGCGGGAGCTACAGTATCCTCCAAATCGGCGCGCAGGTGGTGTTCAATTTGGTGCGTGGGCAGCCGTAATGACGGCGCTCAAATGGCTGAGGGCAGCGTCCCATTGCTCCAGCGAAAAGTTTTGCGGATCGTCATGGCCATTCGCAAAGCCCGTATCGAGCACGGCGTGGAAGGCGGGAATCAGCCACGTGCCCTTGCGCACGCTGGCGGCGATGTACAGCAGGGCCAGCCGCTCGTATTGCGCGGGCGTGAAGCCCGGATCGGGCGCCAGCCCGTCGTTGCCCTTGCCGCCGCCGGGCACGGAGCGGCGCGGCTGCACCAGTTCCACGTGCAGGAACAGGCCTGTCAGCGACGGCTTGTCCTTTTCCAGTTTGCTGGCGTAGCCGGGCGTGCCAAAGTCCCGCACGGCCAGGGAATCGCCGAGGCGGTTCACGTAGACATGGCCTTTCGGACCGCCGCCCAGCGCGGGGTTACGTATAGTGAAATCGTTGAAATCCCAGCTGGCGTCGTTGATGTGAGCAGGAATGGTTTCTAGCAAGAAATTCGGGTAGCTGGTGTCGTGGATGACGAAATAGCGGGCCATCGGCGCGGCCAGCCGGCCCACGGCGCGCGACAGCGGTGCATCGATGGCGCCGCCCGCGTCCGCCTCGGCGATGTCTTGCTGCGCCAGCCAGGCGCGCAGGGCGAGGGGGGAGATGCCCGTGCGCTGGCCGACGTGCCCGGCAAGAAATGCAGGCAGCGGCGCGCTGTCGCCCAGGCGCGCATACAGTTTCACGGGGCGCAGCAGACACGTGGCTTGCGCCCGCGCATCGCCCTTGAAGCCGCTTTTCCAGGCGGCATACGGGCATCCGGCCTGTTTTTGGGCAGCGGCGGGTACGGACAGGCAGAGCAATAACAGGAGGGCAGGGAGTTTCATGCGGGCATTGTCGCCCAAATCCGGCCGTTGGCACAGGCGCGCACGCGAAGCTGCCCGGGGAAGGGGCCGCTTCGCGCAGGCCGGGTTAAAACGCCACGCTGCCCGATACGACGAAGGTACGCGGCGCGGCCAGCACCAGGCTGCCCGCGTCGAACGAGGAGACGGCCGAAGCCCAGTAGCTGCGGTCGGCCACGTTGTCGATGCGCGCGCGCAAGGTCACGTCATGGCCGGCCAGTTGCGTCAGGTAGCGCGCGCCGATGTCGACGCGGGTCCAGGATGGCAACTGTTTGGTGTTGGCCAGATCCGCATACTGCGTCGAGGTGTAGACGGTGCGGGCGTTCAGGCTCAAGCCAGGCGCGCCGGGCACGTCCCATTCGCCGCCCACGCTGAGCTGTATTTTTGGCGCACCGATGGCGTTCTTGCCGTTGTTGGCCGGTTTGTCCGTCTTGCGCTGTTCCGTATCGAGCCAGGTAAGGCCGCCCAGCAGGCGCACGCCCGCCATCGGCGAGCCGAAGACGGACAGTTCCAGGCCCTGGTTGCGCTGTTCGCCCGACAAGGTGGCGCGCGTACCGACGATGGCCGGCAAGGGCTTGGCCGTCGAGAACAGGGCAGCGCTCATGCCCAGCCTGCCGTCGTCATACTTGATGCCGATTTCCTTCTGCTTCGACTTGTACGGCGCGAAGACTTCGCCATGGTTGCTGACCAGCTGGTTCTCCTTGCCATCGAAGTAGGTGCCGCTGGCCACGGGACCTTTGACCAGCGCCTCGATGTAGTTGGCGTACAGCGACACGCTCTTGCCGGCCTTGTAGACGATGCCGGCGACGGGCGTGGTGGCGCTCTTGTCATAGCTGGAATATTGCACGGCCGTGCCGTAGGCATATGCCGCATCGCGGATCTGCTGGCGGCGCAGGCCCACGGTCAGCAGCAGCCGGTCGTCGAGGAAGGCCATGGTATCGGCCACTGCGTAGCTGTTGAGGATAGTCTTTTGCGTCAGCCGTGGGTCGCTCATCACGCCGCCCGAGTTCGCGGGCAGGGTAGGCGGCATGGCCACGTCCTCCGGATGGTAGATATTCGTCGGCAAGCCAGCGTAATCGCTGATCGCATACGCATTTTTCGCCTCGTTCCAGTGCCCGGACCAGCTGGCCACCAGGGTGTGCCGGACGGCGCCGGTATGGAGCTTGCCGCGCACGCCCAGTTCGCCCGTGCGGATTTCCTGCTTGCGGGCATTGTCGAAGCGGTACACGCTGGCGTCGCCATTGAGCGAGCTCAACGTCGGCTGGGCCAGGCTGTTGGCTTCCTTCGTCGAGCGGCTGCCGAACGCGGCCCAGGCCACCACATCCGTGGCGAGATCGACTTCGGCGCGTGCCGTGCCGAAGACGTCATGCTCCTTCGAATAGCTCCATGGCTGGGCAAAATTCTTCGACGCATCGGGTGCGCCCGGCAAGGCCGTCAGGCTGCCCGTGTTGACGGAGGGACGGGGCGCCGTCAGGTCGAAATTCTGGTAGCCCGCGTCGGCCGACAGGCGGTAGTTGCGGCCCCGGTAATCGAGGCCCACCGAGAACATGCCCACGTCGTGGTCTTCGCGCTTGATGCCGGTCTCGCCCTGGCGCTTGGCGGCGTTTACGCGCACGCCGAATTCCTGGTGCTCGCCGAAGCGGCGCGCCACGTCGGCGGCCGCATAGGCGTGGCCGCCCGATTCCACGCCCACGGTCAGTTCCGTCAGCGGCGTGTTGCCGGCGCGCTTGGGCATCAGGTTGATGGCGCCGCCGATGCCGCTGCCGCCAGGCGCCGCGCCGTTGAGGAAGGCGCTGGCGCCGCGGAACACTTCCACGCGCTCGAGTAATTCCGGCGAGACATATTGGCGGGGCAGGACGCCGTACAGACCGTTGTACGCCACGTCGTCCGAATCGAGGGCGAAGCCGCGGATCACATACACTTCCTGGAAGTTGCCGTAACCGCGAGACATGCGCACGGCGGCATCGCTTTGCAGCAAGTCGCCCACGCTGCGCGCTTGCTGGTCGGCAATGAATTGCTGCGTATAACTGGTGCTGCCGAATGGCGAGTCCATCATGTCCACGGAACCGAGGATGCCCATGCGCCCGCCGCGCGCCACCTGGCCGCCCGCATACCCCTTCGACAAACCTTGCGCCGACGCGTCGGCCGAGGCATTCACGACCACGGTCGGCATGGTTGGCGCGTCGCCGGCCGCTGCTGCGGTGCTGGTTTGCGCGTGAGCGGCGGCGCTGGCCAGCAGGAAGGCGGCCAGGGCGAACGGAGTAGGGACGAGGCGGAAGGTGCGCATGGAGTTATCTGGATACTAATGAGAATGATTATCATTATATTCCAGCGCGGCGCCGCGCGTGGGAATGCGTGAGAAAGCGATGAAAAAGTCGTCATTTGTACAACACCCGGCGGGCCAGGCACTGGAATCTGGCGGTAAAAGGCGCGCCAGGCGATACCTTGTGGATTTATTAATGCCTATGGTCAAGTTTCGCTAAAATAAGCTGTCGCGCCCCGCGCCCACAGGAAACCGCATGCCATTGCACCGCCATCTACAGTCCGCCTCCCTGCGCATGCGGCGGGGCTTGAGCCTGAAAGGCGCGGCCGTCGCGCTGATCCTGGCCATGCACGCGCTGGGCCTGTATTTCCTCCTGCTGCCGGCGCGGCAGCTCAAGCAATACACGGAAGTGGCTTTCATGACCCTGCTGCCGCCCCGGCCCACGCCGCAAACGCCGCCGCTGGCCTTGCCGCTGCCGATGCCGGCCCCCATGCCGCGCGCGCGGGCCACCGTGCCGCCCGCTATCATTGCGCCGCCCGCCGTGGCGGCGGAAGCCATCACCGTACCTGCCGAGGAATCGTCCGCCGCGCCCCCGAACGCGCCAGCTGGTCCCGACTTGCGCACGCGCGCACGCCTGGCGGCGGGCGCCGCCGACAAGGCCTTGCGCAGCGAACTCAAGCAAGACAAGCCGTGGCTGGCCGCAGCCGACCTCAAAAGCGACAGCGCCTTCCAGAAACAGGTCGCCTCCGCCTGGCGCGGCGGCCCCGTCATCCGCGTGGAGGAATACCTGACAGCCGACGGCCGGCCCGTCACGCGCGTCGTCAGCGCCGGCGGCGCCACGTGTTTTGGCATGGATGCGAACCCGGGCGCGGGCGCCGACCCGTTCAAGACGGGCGGCAAGGTCAAACGCGTGCCTTGCCCGGGGTAATCTGACAGGCTGCGTGGCGGCGCTTGTCGACTTACGCCCTGCGGGCTAAGCCGACCTACGATGGAATCGGGCAGGCAAAGACCGCGTGCCTTGCAGGGTTTTAGGGGCGGTAATAAGGGATGCCATCCCCGGCCGGGTCTCAAATATGCTAAGTTGCGTCTGCAAATCTTGTCGACACGACCCAGGACGCCCATGCCACTCGAACTCCTCATCCTCGCCCCCAGCCCTTCGGCTGCCGTCAACGCGCAGCTGGAGCAGCAATACAACTGCCATCACGCCTGGCAAGTGCCGGCGGACGAACGCCACGCCTGGCTGGCCGAGCGGGCGCCTGGCATCCGCGCCGTCGTCACGACGGGTGCGCTGGGCTTGAACGCCGCCGACATGGCCCTGCTGCCGAAGCTGGAAATCGTCGCCGTCAATGGCGTGGGCCTCGACGGCGTGGCGCTCGACCTGGCGCGCGAGCGCGGCATTGCCGTTACGACCACGCCGAACGTGCTGACGGACGATGTGGCCGACATGGCGCTGGCCTTGCTGCTGTCCAGCGCGCGGCATGTCGTGGCACTCGACCGTTTCGTGCGCGATGGCGGCTGGGAACGCCGCGAGGCCATCGCCCCCGCATCTAGCCTGCGCGGCAAGACGGCCGGCATCTTCGGCTTCGGCCAGATCGGGCAAGCGATCGCGCTGCGCCTGTCCGCCTTCGGCATCCACGTGCGCTATTTCCAGCCGCGCGCCATTGCCGGCACCAGCGTGCCGCGCGCGGAATCGTTGCTGGCCCTGGCGCAGGAAAGCGATGTCCTGATCGTCTGCGCGCCGGGCACGCCGGCCACGCGCAAGATCGTCGACCGCACCGTGCTCGACGCGCTCGGTCCGCAAGGCACCCTGATCAATATCGCCCGTGGCGCCCTGATCGACGAAGACGCCCTGATCGCCGCCTTGCAGGATGGCCACCTGGGCGCGGCCGGCCTCGACGTGTTTGCGGACGAACCGCGCGTGCCGGACGCCCTGCGCGCCTTGCCGAACGTGGTGCTGACGCCGCACGTGGGCAGCCTGACCGTGGAAACGCGCCATGCGATGGGGCAACTGGTGGTCGATAACCTGGCCGCGCACTTCGCCGGCTTGCCCTTGTTGACGCCAGTAAAGTTATAAATACCCACCCGGGACGTACCGTTTTAATCAAGCATGAATGAAAGAGTCGCTATGGAATTAAGTAAATCGCTGTTGCGCACGCGGGGCGGGCTGGACAGCGGCAAGGTGGGCATGATCGAGCTGTTCTTCGATCTCGTGTTCGTGTTTGCGGTAACGCAACTGTCGCACGGCTTGCTGGCGCACCTGAGCGCCATGGGCTGGCTGCAGACGGGCTTGCTGCTGATGGCCGTCTGGTGGGTGTGGATTTACACGTCGTGGATCACCAACTGGCTCGATCCCGAGCGCATTCCCGTACGTATCAGCCTGTTTGCGCTGATGCTGGGCGGACTCATCATGTCAGCCTCGATTCCCGAAGCGTTCGGCACGCGGGGCCTGGCGTTCGCGGCTGCCTATGTCGCCATGCAGGTGGGCCGGCCCCTGTTTGCCTGGTGGGCCGTGCGCCACGAAGCGCTGGCGCGCCGCCGCAATTTCCAGCGCATCGCCCTGTGGGCCGCGTTGTCCGGCATCTTCTGGATCGCCGGCGGCCTGGCCGCGCCCGAACAGCGCATCTTCTGGTGGGCCCTGGCCTTGCTGATCGACTTTGCCGGTCCGTGGATGCAGTTCGGCATGCCAGGCCTGGGGCGTTCCTCGACGGCCGACTGGGATGTCGATGGCGGCCACATGGCCGAGCGCTGCGGCCTGTTCGTCATCATCGCTCTCGGCGAGTCCTTGCTGGTGACGGGCGCCACGTTCGCTGGCCTGGAATGGACGGCCGGCAACTGGCTGGGCTTTTTGTCGGCCCTGGTCGGCAGCATCGCCATGTGGTGGATTTATTTCGATACGGGCGCCGAGGCGGGCCACCACCGCATCGCCCACTCGAACGACCCGGGCCGCATTGCCCGCAAGGCTTACACGTATATCCACTTGCTGATCGTGGGCGGCGTGATCGTTTCCGCCGTGGCCGATGAACTGGCGCTCGTGCATCCGGACGAAGCGAGCTTCGCCGGCATCAGCGCCTTGCTGGGCGGCCCGATCCTGTATCTGCTGGGCAATGCGCTATTCAAATGGGTCAGCAGCGACCGCTCCACGCCGCCGCTGTCGCACCTGCTGGGCATTTTGATCATCCTGGCGCTGATTCCGATGGCCTACGGCCGCCTGTATTCGCCGCTGACCCTGGCCTGCATCACCAGCTGCGTGCTGGTACTGGTGGCCGTGTGGGAACACATGGCGCTGCGCCGCCCGCCGCCGGAGATCGATCCTTGACGCCTGCGTGACCTCAACCGGGCGGCGCAATGCCGTCCGGATCGCTGCGCGCATCGAGCTGCAGCTGCAAGAATGCCAGGTCCAGCCAGGCGCCGAACTTGGTGCCCACCTGGCGCATCAAGCCCACTTCCTCGAAGCCCAGCTGCTTGTGCAGGGCGATCGAGCCGGCATTGCCCGCCTCGATGCCCGCCACCATCACGTGCTTGCCCAAGCCGCGCGCCCGTACAATCAATTCCCCCATCAAGGCCTTGCCGACGCCGGCACCGCGGCTGTCGGCGCGCACGTACACGGAATGCTCGACCGTATGGCGGAAACCCTCGAACGGGCGCCAGTCGCCGAACGAGGCATAGCCGGCCACGTTTTCATCCGCATCGATGGCGACGAGCACGGGATAGCCGGCCCGCTCGCGGTCGGCCAGCCAGGCGGCGCGGTTGGCCGCGTCGACCGTCCGTTCATTCCAGATGGCCAGGGTGTTGCTGACGGCATCGTTGTAGATGGCCGTGATGGCCTCGATATCGCCCGCGTGGGCATCGCGTATGTGCATGTTGATCTCCTTGCTGGTCGTCTACTATAATGGACAAATCATAGAGCGGCGGCCACGCCTTGTCCAATAAAATCCGAATGGATGCCGATACATGTCCACTAAACCAGACGAATTGAACCAGCGCATCGGGGCCAGGGTGCGCCTCGAGCGGGAAAGCCTGGGCTGGTCGCTGACGGACCTGGCGGCCCGTTCGGGCGTGTCGCGCGCGATGGTGCACAAGGTGGAGCGCGGCGATTGCAGCCCCACGGCCACCTTGCTGGCGCGCCTGTCGGGCGCCTTCGGCCTGAGCATGTCCGAACTGATCGCCCGCGCGGAAATGCGCGAGGGGCGCTTGCTGCGCAAGCTTGAGCAGCCCGTGTGGGTCGACCCGCAGAGTGGCTATGTGCGGCGCCACGTGTCGCCCGCGTCCGACATGCCGCTCGACCTCGTGCACATTACCTTGCCGCCGGGCGCCGTGGTGGCCATGCCGGCCGCCGCCTATGTGGCGCGGCGCCAGCTGATCTGGGCGCTTAGCGGCAGCCTCGTCTTCCTTGAAGGGGAGACCCGCCACGTGCTGGACGAGGGCGATTGCCTGGAGCTGGGCCCGCCGGCCGACTGCGTGTTCCGCAATGAAACGGCATCCGCTTGCACCTACGCCGTGGCCGTACTGAAGAACCGAGGCTAAGCCAGCGCTACAGCGCGCAGCTGGGCGATGAAGGCGCGCGCGGCAGGCGCCTGTTCGTGGCGGCGGAAGGCCACGGCGATTTCCGAGCTGATCTGCGGCGCCGCCAGTTCGCGGAACACCACGCCGGGCAATTGCACGCTGGCCATCACGGAGTGGGGCACGATGGCGCAGCCCACGCCCAGCGACACTTCCGTCAGCACGGCCACCAGGCTGCCCGGGCGCGACACCACCTGCGCCGCAAAGCCGCCGCGCCGGCTCACCTCCAATGTTCCCAATTCCTGTTCCGGCACGATGAACGCCTGCTGCGCCAGCGCGGCCGGTGCCGCTATTTGCTGCCGGGCGAGCGGGCTGTCGGCCTGCACGGCCAGCACGAAGCGGTCGCGCAGCAACACCACGCTGTCCAGTCCGTCCGGCAAGTGCAGCGGCGGGCGCACGAAGGCCAGGTCGACGCGGCCCTGGTCCAGCAAGCCGGGCAGGGCATCCATCGCGTATTCGCGAGCGCCGATGTGGATCCCCGGGTGGCTGGCGCGAAAGCGCGCGAACTGGCCCTGCAGCACGCCTGAGTATGCGGCCGAAGCCACGTAGCCGATTTCCAGCCGTCCCAGTTCCCCCCGTCCCGCCCGCCGCGCCACGTCCTGTGCCTGCGCCAGCTGCTCCAGCGCGCGCGCCGCCTCCAGCACGAACAGCTCGCCAGCGGCCGTCAGGGACACGGCGCGCTTGCTGCGCTGGAACAGCCGCGTGCCCAGCAACTGCTCCGTTTCCTGCACCTGCTTGGTCAGCGCGGGCGGCGAAATACCGAGCTCGGCAGCCGCCCGCGCGAAATGCAGGCTGTGCGCGACGGCCAGCACGCAGCGAAAATGCCGCAATTCCATCTCTTTGTCTGTATTCACCATGGGTGAATTATAAGGCGCTCGTCTTATAACAGGAAATAACACCAGCCTGCTTAAAATACAGGCATGAAGAATACCAACTGGACTTTATATACGTGCTCGGGCGTGTGCGCGCTGATCATGCTCGACACCAACGTCGTGGCCGTCTCGCTGCCGTCGATCGCCCGCAGCCTGAACGCCAGCTTCGTCGACGTGGAATGGGTGGTCAGCGCCTACATGCTGGCGTTCGCCTCGTTTTTGCTGCCGGCCGGCAGCATCGCCGACCGCCTGGGACGGCGCAAGGTCATGCTATTCGGCCTCTCCGTATTCGCGCTGGCCTCCTTGTTGTGCGGCCTGGCGTGGACGCCGTTCGTGCTCAACGTGGCGCGCGCCGTCAAGGGACTCGGTGCCGCGCTGCTGCTGACGTCCGCGCTGGCCGTCATCGGCCACACTTTCCATGCGGAAAAGGAGAGGGCACGCGCCTGGTCCGTGTGGGGCGCCGCCATGGGCGTGGCGATGACGGTGGCGCCGCTGCTGGGCGGCCTGGTCACGAGCGCCATCAACTGGCGCTGGATTTTCTACCTGAACCTGCCCGTCGTCGCCATATTGATGTGGCTGGTAGGCAAGCACGTGGACGAATCGAAGGACGCGTCCAACGCCAGCTTCGACCCGGCGGGCGCGCTGCTGTTTTCCGCCGGCCTGTTCTGCATCATCTGGGGCTTGATCGACGCCAGCGTGGCCGGTTGGTCCAGCCGTGCCACCATGCTGCGCTTTGCTGCGGGCGCCGCGCTGCTGCTGGTCTTCGTGCTGGTGGAGCGGCGCCAGCGCGCACCGATGGTCGATTTGAGCCTGTTCGGCCGGCGCGTGTTCGTCGGCGCCGTGCTGGGCATGTTCGGCTACGCCATCGCCGCGCAAGTGATGATGACGTTCTTGCCGCTGTACCTGCAGAACGGCTTCGGCTTTTCCGCCGTCCTGGCCGGCTGCGCCATGTTGCCGTTTGCCGTCGCCATGGTGGTGTTGTCAAGGCTGGGGCCGCGCGCCATGCGGATACTGGACGACCGCGGCATCCTCGTGACGGGCTTGCTGATCGTCGCCGTGGGCAACGTCGCCACGGCGCTGGCCGCCGCCAGCCTGCAATACGGTTGGGTGGCAGCCGGCATGGTCGTCACGGGCGCGGGCGCAGGATTACTCAACGGCACGACCCAGAAGGCCATCCTCGCCTGCATTCCCCGCGAACGCACGGGCATGGGTTCCGGCATCAGCACCACCACGCGCTTTGTCGGCATCGTGCTGGCCGTGGGCGCGCTGGGGGCCGTGCTGGCCATGCGCACGGCGGACTCGTTCGAGAAGCTGGCGTGGCTGCACGGCTTGAAGGCCTCGCCCGAGATGATAGGGCGCATCGTGGCCGGCAACGCGGCCGACGCCTTCGGCCAGCTGCCGCCCACGCTGCAAGCCGTGGCGCAGGAAGCGGCGCGGCACGCTTTCATCGACGGTTTTGCCAGCGTGCTCTACCTGGCCGGCGGGCTGGCGGCCGTGGTGGCGGCGCTGGTCTTCGTGCTGGCCAGGCCGCTGGAAAAAGTGTAACTCTTCAGCAATATGCGCGTGCGCCGCCCGCACTTGTAATATGATGCCATCGAGAAATACATGGCAATCATATAACACGATCAATCAAGAGCGCCGAACAGAACCGTAGCGAGCGGCAGTGAGTTGTGGCTGAGAAGCGGAGCTGTGCGAAGCACGGGGCCGCCGAGGCAGTGAGCATCGGAAGCCGCAAATCACGACGCGCAGTAGGTTATGTTCGGTGCGGAGAATCGCATGCGCAGAAAACGCATTATCATCACCAGCGTACTGGTGGCAGTCATCGGCGTGGCCGCTCCCCTGAGCCTGGCCTTCTATTTGTCGTCCGTGCGCGCCGAGCAGGGCGAGCAGGAACGCCTGCGCCTGCTGGCCGGCTACGCGCTCGAGCGTGCCCACCGGTCCATTGCGTCGGCCGGGCTCGCCCTGCGCAGCGCCGATGCGCTGGACCTGGCGCCGTGTTCGGACGCGCATATCCAGCAGTTGCGCCGCATCACCATCACCACGCGCAGCATCGACGATATCGGCTATGTGGAAAACGGCCTGCTCAAATGCACGTCCACGGGCATTGAAGAAGCGCGCATCGCCGTCACGCCCGGCGATTTCACCTTGGCCAACGGCATGGGCATCGATTTCAACCTGCGCCCCGTCGTCAGCGGCGGCAAGCGCATGGTGGGACTGTCCTACCGTGCCTACAAGGTACTGATCGATCCCGTGCGCTTTTCCGACGTCATCGTCGACAGCGATATCCAGATGGCCGTGGCCATCGGCAAGGAAGGCGTGCTCGACACCTTGCACCATCCCGACCCCGCGCTGGTGCAAAGCTTGCTCGCCGGCTTGCCGGCGACGGGAGACGCGGCGCACGACGGCAGCATCCATGCGACGCTATACCGCGATGGCTTGACGGCCGTCATGATCGAGCCGCGCAGCAAGCTCAACGACAGGTTGCGCCGCGAACAGCTGCTGCTCCTGCCGCTGGGACTGCTGATGGCCGCCTTTATCTTCGGCATCGTCGTGTGGCTGTCGCGCCGCCGGCTGTCGCTGCGCGGCGAACTGGAAACGGCGGTCGAGCGGCGCGAATTCTTTGTCCATTATCAGCCCATCATCGCGCTCGACACGGGCGTGTGCGTGGGCGCCGAGGCGCTGATACGCTGGCGCCGTCCCGACGGCAGCATGATACGGCCCGACCTGTTCATCCCCGTGGCCGAGGAAAGCGACCTGATTCTGCCCATCACGGACCAGGTGATCGCTTGCGTCATCGCCGACATGCGCGCCGCGCTGCTGGCCGACCGCGAACTGCACATCGCCATCAACCTGTGCGCCAGCGACATCGAAACGGGCCGGGTGCTCGACGTGCTCGAGCGGGCGCTGGCCGGCACGGGCATCGAGGCGCAGCAGATCTGGCTCGAAGCGACGGAGCGGGGCTTCATCAACGTGGAAGCGGCCCGCGCCACCATCGAAAAGGCCCGCGCACGGGGCCATGCCGTGGCCATCGACGACTTCGGCACGGGATACTCCAGCCTGTCGAGCCTGCAAAACCTGCCGCTCGACGCCTTGAAAATCGACAAGTCCTTCGTCGACACCATCGGCACGGACGCGGCCACCAGCAGCGTCACGCCGCACATCATCGCCATGGCGCGCACCCTGAACATGCTGATCGTGGCCGAAGGCATCGAAACCCAGCAGCAAGCCGATTATTTGCTGGAACGTAAGGTCGAATTCGGCCAGGGCTGGCTGTTTGCCAAAGCGCTGCCGGCCTTGGACTTCCTCACCTTTTACGCAAGCCGCCGCCTGCCATCGTCCATATGAAACAGCCACGCTTTCCCTATCCCTTGCAGCCGCTGCGCGTCCCGGGCGGCTGGCACATCACCGTCAACACGCTGTTCGAGGTGGAGCCGGGCCCGGATACCATGCAATGGTTCAGCAGCGCGCTGCTGCTGTGGGGCAGCTGCCGCGACAGCGGTTACTGCTTCAATTCGCACTTCGAGCCGGAGGACGATCCTGCCGGCGAATTCGTGCTGGAAATGGGCAAGGTGGCATACGACCGCCACGGCAAGATCGTCCAGGGCAGCGACGCCTTCCTCGGCGAATTTCGCACGCGCAGCAAGGCGCAATTCATCGCCCGGGTCGAGCAATTCATGCAAGACCCGGCAGCCTAGGTTTTACTGCTTGCGCGGCAAGACCACGTCCTGCCCGCCTTGCGTGAGCACGGCGCCGGCGATCTTGCCTGCGGCATCGCGCGTAAAGGCCAGTTCCGCCTCGATGGCGCGGAAGAAAAACGCGTCTTTCGCGCTGGCAAACAGGGCGGCCGAGCCGACGCCCGTGCCGGCCGCTTCCAGGCCATGCTTGCCCAGGGTTACCGTCAACGTGAAATCCTTGTCCAATGGATACTCGCCCACGTATTCGGCCAGCGCGGCGCGCGGCAGTTCGATGGCGACCGGCGGCTTTTTCAGCGGCGGCAAGGGCGTGCCGGGCAGCAAGGCGGACAGGCCCAGCGCATCGACATCGCGCGCCGCGTTCGTCAACACCACCACGCCCCGCTTGCCATCCGTCGTGAACGCCGCATAGCTGGTGTAGCCGCCCGTCTGGCCACTGTGCCAGGCGTAGCTTTGACCCTGCCGCTGCTCCAGCAGCCAGGCCAGGCCGATTTTCGTCTCGCTGTCCGGCGCCAGCGGCCGCTGCGGTTTTATTGCCAGCGCATACGGGCGCAGCGGCTTGAACATGTACGCTTGCAGGTAGGCAACCATGTCGCGCGCGCTCGAATACACGCCGCCGGCCGGTGCCACCACGTTCAAATCCCAGGCAGGTGTCGGCTCCCCCGACAGCAAATGGCCGGGCGCCAGGCGCGCCAGCATGCCGTGCGTGGGCGTGTTCGACGTCGAGCGCATGCCCAGCGGCACGGCGATGCGCTTTTGCAGCAGCGCTTCATAGCTGATGCCGGCCTGTGCGGCCAGGGCCGTGCCCAGCACGGCATAGCCGATGTTCGAGTAGTCAAATTTGGTGCCCGGCGCGCGGGGCAGATGGTAGGCGGCGAGAAATTGCCGCTGCTTCGCTTCCGTGTAGTCCGCATACGGATTGGCGGGGTCCTTGGGCGCGAAATTGTCGGGCAGGCGCGGCAGCGAGGAATAATGCGTGGCCAGGTCGAGCAGGCTGATCTGCTTGCCGTCGAAGGCCGGCATGGTGTACCCAGGCAATAGTGTCGCCACCGGCGCGTCGAGTTTGACCTTGCCTTCGACGACGGCGTCAGCCAGCAGCAAGGCCGTCATGGTCTTGGTGATGGAACCGATCTGGTAGACGGTGTCGGCGCCCGGCTTGGCATTCTTGCCTGCATGCACGCTGCCAAAGCCGTAGACGGCGCTGCTCTTGCCGTCGATCACGGCGATGACGATGCTGGGGAGCATGCCCGCGCGCGTGAGTTCCTCGGCGCGCTGGCGCACGGCGTCATCGAGGACGGGCGCGGCCAGGGCGGCGCTGCCGAGCAGGCAAAGGGGGAGAAGGGCGAAAGTGGGTGTCATGGGAACCTTGTCCAGGGTGGGCTGTATGCACGCCGGCACCTGGATAAGATGGCTGGCATGCACTGGAAAGGATACGGCGCCAACATGAAGGGCGCCTGAGTTTTATGCCATTTTTGCCGCTTTGCTAAGGCTTGCGCTTGCCAGGCATGGCCTGGCCGTTCTGGTGCAGCACGACGCCCGTGATGGCGCCCTGGGCGTCGCGCTGGAACACCAGTTGCGCTTCGACCACCTTGTAGAAGAAGGTGTCTTTCGCGCTGGCGTACACGGGCGCTTCGGGCTGGCCCGTGGCGCCCACCAGCAAGCCGTCGGGCCCCTGGCGCACGCTGAGGACAAACGTGGGCGCCAACGCATACTGGCCCGCATATTGGGCCAGCTCGGCCGGGGCGATGGCGATTTCCTTCGGCGCCGGGGCATTCGGCGGCGGCAGGCTGCCGGGCAGCAGCACGCCCACGCCCAGGGCGTCGACGTCGCGCGCCGTACTGCTCAGCACCACCACGCCCCGCTTGCCGTCCAGCGTGTAACCGGCAAAGCTGGCATAGCCGCCCGTCTGCCCGTTATGCCAGGCGAAAGGCTGGCCCTTGACCTGGTCGAGCATCCACGCCAGGCCGATTTTTTTTATGCCATCGCCATCGCCTTCGCCCGCCAATACCCGGCGCGGCTGCACGGCCAGTTGCTGCGCGGGACGGCTCGCCCGCATGTACGATTGCATGTAGGCAATCATGTCGCGCGCGCTGGAACGCACGGCACCGGCCCCCGCGATGGTCTGGAAATCCCAGTTCGCGGCCGGCTTGCCATCGGCCAGGTGGCCCGGCGCCAGGCGCGCGCGCAGGGCGGGCGTCGTCACTGACGAGCTGCTGGTCATGCCCAGCGGACGGAAAATGCGCGCTTGCAGCAGTTCTTCGTAAGACATATTGGCTTGCGTGGCCAGGGCCGTGCCCAGCAAGCCATACGCGAGGTTCGAATATTCATACGCGGCGCCCGGTGCGCGCGCCAGCACATGGCCGGCCAAAAAGGTACGCAGCTGCGCCTCGCCATAGCCGGCGTAGGGATTGGCCATGTTCGCCGGCGCCAGGTTGGCAGGCAGGCGGGGCAAGCCGGAAAAGTGCGTGGCCAGCTGGCCCACGGTGATTTTCTGGCCCGCCAGCGCGGGGATGGCGTAGGCGGGCAGCAGTTCGGCCACCGGCTGATCCAGTTGCGCCTTGCCCGCCACGATGGCGTCGGCCAGCAGCAAGCCCGTCATGGTTTTCGTCACGGAGCCGATTTCATACACGGTGTCGGCATCGGGCACGCCCTGGTCGCCCGGACGCGCGCGGCCGAAGCCATACACGGCGCTGTCCTTGCCGTCGATCACGGCGATGACCAGGCTCGCATGCTTGCCGTCACGCACCAATGTTTCCGCCCGTTCCCGCATGGCCGCGTCGAGGGTGGGCGCGGCCAGCGCGGCGGCGCCGGACAGGGACAGGAGGGGCAGCAGCAGGGTGCGTAGGCGTGGGGGCATCGTCGATTCCATCAGGAAAGTGATTGGTGGGAATACAGCATAACAGCATCACTGGCAAGATGGCCGTTTTGGCAAGATGGTGCAGCGATCATGGCCGCCAGTTGCGCGCGCATGTCGGCGGCCATGCCGAGCAGCAATTCGCCGCGCCGGCGCGCATCGGCCCGTTTCTTCGACGGCACATCGGCCAGATCCGGCACCCGGTAGGGGGCGCAGGGCAAGTGATAATTGCCGTCACGCATGCGCAAGGCATGCAACTCCTGCCACGCCAGGTCGTAATCGGCGGCGATATGGCGCCGGCGGCGCGCATTCAGGGCGATGCGGTTGTCATTGCTGATCAAGAAGAGGTTGGTGCAGGCGAAAAAATCGCCAAAATCGCGCAAGGCCGTCACCATCAGGTTTTTCGGACGGCAACCGTGCAGCGCCCGGGTGGCGTCCTTGACGGCCAGCTTGCCCGCCTCCGAGCGCAAGCCTTGCAGCGCGCCCAGCTGCAAGGAGACGCCATCGGCGCGCGGCACGAACAGAAAGCTGGCCAGGTACAGGGGCAGGCCGTCGCGTGTCAGACGCAGGCACAGTTCGCCTTCGCGGTAGCTGTCGTGGATGGCCGTCAGCTGCAGACGGTATTGTGCTCCATCCTTGCCGTCGAACGCGGCCAGCACCACGGGTTCGCGCGCGGCCCGCTCGACCAGCGCACGCGCACCCGCTTGCCACAGGAAGCGGTAATGTCCTTCCAGCAAGGCCAGGCGATCCGCGCAACCGAGCCGGCGCGAGGCGTACGGACGGTAGATCTTGAAGCGCAGGCAGGGATGCAGCTGCGCCAGCGAGTTCAAGCCCGGCATGCTGCCGAGGAAAGCTTGCCAGCGCGTGCGCTGGCGGGGAAAGAAGAGGGCACCCAGCGCCGCTTTCAGGCGGTGGCCGCTGGCGGAAGGTGGGGACACGGCGGGTGGCGCGGCGGCGCCGTGGTGCAAGGTCAAAGCGATGTCATTCATGGTTCTGCCGGAAAATGGCAGGCGCTGCACAATGAGAGCCTTGCCAATTTGAATGCTACGCGGGCCAGGTGAATTTCATATTAAGAAGCTATTCCCACGGGGATGTAGAGGATGGCAACTAAACATTTGCCTTTTGGAAATGTGGCCGGTTATGCTCGCGGCACTGTGACCCGATGAAATGATTGCACCCCATGAAACTCCGCCTCCTGCTTGCCATTCCCATGCTGCTCGCCGCGCAGGGCGCCCACGCGCAAGACCGCACTACTGATCCTCTGGCGCCGCTGGCGCAATGCATCAACCGCAGCGAGTTCCAGTTCAAAACGCAGGACCGCTTGCCGGCCAGCGCGACCACGCGCGTCGTCAAGATGGCGGCGGGGGAGCGCCGGGTCTCGACGGCCGATGGCTACCGGCTGATGCTGTTCCGCAAGAGCAGCTTGCCCCTCGCGAATCTGAAGATCGAACGCAGCGCCGAAGGCCATTTTGCCGCCGACCGCGAAACCATCCTGGCGCAAATGCAGGAGATGTCGGCCAGCAGCAAGCCGCCGCATCAGGTGCCGCTGGAAACGGACGCGCGCCAGGGCGTGGAAGTGCTAGGATTGAATAACGCCGGCATCGCGAAGACACCGGGCATTATCAGTTTCTATACGCTGCTGCATGCCGCCAGCGGCACGGTCGCCACCGCCTACGTGCTGAACCAGCCGGCCGACCCGCGCGACTTTGCCACGGACGCCCAATACCAGGCCTTGCGCGACCAATTCATTGCTTCGCTTGCCAACTGCCTGGCCGATCCTGCGCAGTAAGGCAAGCGCACAGGAAGGAGACGTGAACCATGAAAAAAGCCGCAACAAGTACGCCGCCCGCCGAGGAAGCGGCAGGCACCGAACCGGCCGCCAGCCTGATCGACGCGAAAATCGCCTCGCTGGCGGACTGGCGCGGCAAGACCCTGGCCGCCGTGCGCGCGCTGATCCACCAGGCGGACCCGGAGGTGGTCGAGGAAGTCAAATGGCGCGGCGTGCCCGTCTGGTCGCATGCGGGCATGATTTGCACGGGCGAAACGTATAAACTGGCCGTGAAACTGACCTTCGCCAAAGGCGCCGCCTTGCCGGATCCGGCCGGCCTGTTCAATTCCAGCCTGGACGGCAACACGCGCCGGGCCATCGACATCCACGAAGGCGAGCATCTCGATGCCGCGGCGTTCAAGGCGCTGATACGCGCCGCCGTGGCCGCAAATACGGCACCCAAACCAAAGCGAACGAATACTTGAGACATTATCTGTATATCTGGCACGACCCGGCCGAGCGCATGCTGGTCGCTTCCGGCATCGAATTCAAGGATGCGATTCCCGCGCTGCTGGACGCGGACGGCATCGTGCTGCGCAAGGGCAGCGCCGGGACGGCCAGGAAACCCGCCGCCTGGCAGGCCTTGGCGCGGCAGCAACTGCCAGCCCTGGCAGGTGAAGACCTGCATGCCTGCGGCAGCCACGCCTGGGCCGATTGGCAGGGCACGCCGCCAGCCCCCGGCGATGCGGACGTGGCCGCGATGCTCGGCCACCGTGGCGCCCTCACGCCGCCTGCCGCTTTGCGCAGCCGCTTTCTCGCCTTTGCGCACGACGACGGCTGGTACCTGAAACTGCTGTATGCGGCATGGGACGATGTGGCGCAGCTTCTCGCCGGCGCCATCCCACCAACCTTGGGCACGCTCGACATGGACGCGCTGCAGCGGGGAGGCGATGCCTACTGGCTGCAGGACGGCGCGGTCCAGGTGGAACTGAAAACCCACGATATCGACAGCGTGCTGAATCGCCGCTTGTAGCGAATGAACAACGCGCCAGCCATGTGCCTGATTCGCCCCTTCACCAGCGCGGACACGGGGGCCTGCACCGCCATCCTGGCCCTGGCCGGACGCGACGCCTTCGGCCCAGTCGCCGGCAGCGCCGCATTCACGGCGGCGACGCAGGACGAAGACATCCTCGTTGCCGAACGCGGCGGCATCGTCACCGGCTTTGCCGCCGTGTACACGGGCGACGCACCCGAGTACTTCCTGCACCACCTGTACGTGCACCCGGCGCACAGCGGACGGGGCATCGGCACGCAATTGCTGGCCGCCGTGGTGGCACGTTTCGGCCCCCATCTGAGCCTGAAGACGCAGCTGGCCAATACGGGTGCGCGGCGCTTGTATGCGCGCGCAGGCTGGGTCGAGGACGATGGCGACGGCGGGGTGGACGCCAAGGGCGCGTGGATACGCGTGCGCTACCAGGCCGGGGTGTCCGTGCGATGAAAGATCCTGGCACGATGGACCCGGCCCTGGCGAGAATGATGGGCTGGTTCGTGATCCTGCTTGCCATTCCGGCAGGCTATTTTTCCTTCTGGCGCACGTACGACAAGCTCACTTCGCCTGAATGGCCCGTGACGAGCGCCGAAATCGTGCGCAGCAGCATGTATCAGCGCACGGGCAAGTCACAGGACTGGTGCGTCAAGCTGGCCTATCGCTACACTGTGGAGGGCAAGGCGTATCGCAGCGGGCGAATCGGCGTTTCGCGCGTCGGCAACGCCGGCTGCCACCGCGACCAGGCCGTCACCGCGTGGCGCCTGGCCCGCATGGCGCCAGGTGCGCGCATCCGGGTGCATTACCGGCCGAGCGACCCGGCCGATACCGCCGTGTTCCTTGCCGGCCTCGATTTCCTCGATTATTTCGGCGCCGGCCTGGCGCTCGTCCTGTTCGCGGTGGGCGTGTCGGAAGCACGCAAGCGAGCGCCAACCGCCTGATCCGTTCCGCCAGGGCAGATGCTGATACCGGGCGCATAGGCAAAGACCTGTTCGCAGACGGGCAGCGATGCCTGTCAGGATGCCCTTGTTGCCATGTAGACGGGCTCAAACATCGCGTTTCCCCTTGTTTTGCAGCGCCAGGCGCGCGGCCATCCCGGCATTGTCGCGCAGCAAGGCATCGCGTTCCAGCGTCAGCGCTTCGGCGCGCTGCTGTGCCGTCTGGGTATTTTCCGCCAGCATGTCGAGCTGGCGGTCTTGCGCGGCCAGCGCCACCTTGGCGTCGTTCAGCGCCAGCAAGGCCGTATCGAGCTTGGCCAGCAGGGCGTCGGCGGACGCGGCCGCCTGCAGGTATTGAAATTCGAACTGGTCGCGCTCGGGACGCACGGTGGCCAGCGCCTCGCGGTCGGCGGCCGCTGCATCAGCCAGACGCGTGTGCTCGACCTGCAGCTGCGCCAGGCGCATGTCTTGCTGTACCAGGGTCGCTTGCTGGCCTTGCAGGCGCTGCTGCAGCTGCGCATTGTCTTGCTCGAGACGGCTGATCCGTTGCTGCGCCTGGGCCCGTTCCTCGCTGCGCTGGGCGGCCGCCGCTTCCTGGTAATGGTCGAACTGCGAGCGCACCTGCGCCAGCTGGCGGTTCAGGGCGGCGATTTCCTCGCCCCGGTCGGCCAGGCGCTGCGTCAGGCCCGCATTGTCGCTGTGCAAGGTCGCCAGCGTGACGGCGCGAAAATGGTGTTCTTCCTTCAATTGTGCCAGCGCGTGTTGCGTGGCGCGCAATTCCTGGGTGAGGGCGGCGCGCGCCTCCGTCAGTTTCAAGCGTTCGCTTTCCGTCTTCTTCAGTGTTTCCAGCGCCGCATCGCGTTCCGCGCGGTGTTGCTGCATGCCCGTTTCCAGCTGCTGCGCCACGTCGCGCTGCTGCTTTTCATAGACGCCGCGCATCGCTTCCATCAATTCGGCCGGCAAGCCTGACTCCGTTTTCACGGCACCCGCGCCCTGGAACTCTTCCTTCCAGCGCTTGAGCAGGGGCGCGATGGTGCTCTTGCTACCCGTGCTGCCCAGCGCTTCGCGCACATTGTCGACGGTGGGATTTCGCCCATCGGCAGCAACGATTTGGGCTGCTTTCATAACATCAGAGTACAGAATGCCGGTGCGGGCCATGAAATCACCTATGAACGAAATTTAGTAATGTATTACATGATACGTAATATCAAATAATATTACGATATAAATTTTGATAATTCTTGAAAAATATAACTCACGATAAGATAGCTTATCGCGTGTTATGGGGGTGTTTGGCATGCTATTCTGTGTGTCTCCCAGTACAAAACCGCGATTTCGCCGCCGCCATGCCCGATTTGCCCCTGAATAAACGTCGCCTTGCCGTGCCAAAAAGCACCGCCTTGGCTGCTGTGCCGTTACACGGCGCCCTGGTCGATGCCGAGCTGGCCGCGCGCCACCAGGCGTTTCTTGCCGCCGCCACCTCCGACAACACGCGCCGCACCTACCGCTCCGCAATCCGCCACTTCCAGGGCTGGGGCGGGGCGCTGCCTGCCGACGAGTCCACCGTCATCCGCTACCTGATGGCGTATGCGGACAGCCTGAACGCCCGCACCCTGGCCCTGCGCCTGACGGCCCTGTCGCAATGGCATGTGTACCAGGGCTTTGCCGACCCCGCGTCCACGCCCACCGTGCGCAAGACCCTGGCCGGCATCGCCCGCCTGCATGGCAAGCCGAAAAGGAAGGCGAGGGCGCTGCCCCTGGAAGACCTGGAACTGATCGTCGCCAGGCTGGCCGCCCTGGGCACCAACAAGGCCTTGCGCGACAGCGCCTTGCTGCAGTTGGGCTTTTTTGGCGCTTTCCGCCGCAGCGAACTGGTGGGATTGAGGCTGGAAGACATCAGGTTGGAGCCGCAAGGCCTGGTGATCACCTTGCCCCGCTCGAAAACGGATCAACTGGGGGAAGGTATCGTCAAGGCGATCCCGTTCGGCGACGGCGTCTGCTGCCCTGCCACGGCCTTGCGCGCCTGGCTGGGCGTGGCGGGCATCGCCAGCGGCCCGCTCTTGCGCACCGTCAACCAGTGGGGCCATGTGGGAGGAAAGGGATTGCACGCGAGCAGCATCAACACGATATTGGAAGGCTGCGCCCGGCTGGCCGGGCTCGATTACGTGCCGGAACTATCGAGCCACAGCCTGCGCCGCGGCATGGCCACCAGCGCGCACCGCGCCGGCGCCGATTTCCAGGCCATCAAGCGCCAGGGCGGCTGGCGCCACGACGGCACCGTGCATGGCTATATAGAAGAGGCGGGGCGGTTCGAGGAAAATGCGGCGGGGAGTTTGTTGAAGGCGAAGAAGCCGGCGGGCTGAGGCACGCGGCAACATCCTGCTATCGATCCGGCAGCGAGCAGGTCCGCCAGTCTGATGCTCGCACAATGGCTTTTATGTCAGCGCTTGCCAAAAGCAGGCATACAGCCTGGATAATGAATTAAGGCTTTACTATATCGGCGGTTCTTCTTGACGCTATGTCAATGTAATTTTCAAACGTTCCATACTTGGCTAGATACGATAGTCTTACTGTGCCGATCGGCCCTCGTTTGTTTTTTGCAAGAATTAATTCAGCAGTGCCTATATCTGGTGAATCAGGATGATAATAAGAGTCCATGTAGAGGAAAGCAACATTGTCTGCTTCATCCGCCAAGTCAGTCGGTTTCTTTAAGTCCGCAAGTATTGGGCGTTTATTTGGCCGAGTTTCAATAGTGCTTGGTAAATTCACAGTGGCCAAAATGGTTGTGCCAAGCTCACGCGCTAAAGACTTTAACAAACGTCCGATATTTGAAGAATCATTATCAAATTTCACATAATCAAGAGAGTCCACGACCACCAACGCCAATTTACCGAGTGCCACTTTTTGATTAATACATTTCGATCTCAAATCTTCAAAATTTAATGTTGGACTATCGTCAATTAGAAAAGGTCTGTCCATGAAGTCGGCAATCGCAGCAGTAAGCCGTGGCCAATCGTCATCCCTGATATGACCCGCACCCATATGAAAATATTCGATGTGAGCGCGTGCCGCCAAGATTCGACCTGAGATATCCGAAGCCTTGGATTTCAGACTAAAAACTAATACTGGCATATCTTGGCATACTAGTTCTGCGGCTATTTGCAGAGTCAAACTAGTTTTCCCCATCGATGGCCGCGACGCTATGACAACTAGATCTTCAGTGCCAATACCATTCATGAGTCTGTCCAAATCGATCAATCCAGTAGGAAGTCCACGTGTGTGCGGAAAATCCTCGTTACTGTAGATAGCATCGATTCGCTCGACTTCCTCGATCATAGCCTCTCTTATTGTTTTCATCTGAACTGGATCAGGAACTCGTTCCTTTTGTTCGCGAATTTCTTCCAATACCTTACGAAGACCAATTACAACGTTTTGCCAGGCTAGATCCACGTTGTCCCATTCGGAAACAGTGACTGCATCCTTAGGTAATCCCTGCAATCCAGCGAAGGGTGCTTCGCTGAATACAGTAGGCCTTATGAAAATTGGGACTACTCGTGCTCTACCTGACTCATGCAAAGACATTGCCATACTGAGCTCTTTTTCTGTGCAGTAATCCGATGCAATGAAGCTACTGCTAATGAGCAACAAAATCAGGTCAGCAGCCAGTAAATTTTCATCTATCTCATTTTTCCATTCTCGCCCTGGTACTATTTTTCGATCATGCCAGTCTTGGATCAATCCCGTACGTCGAAGAAGAACCAAGTGTTCTTCAAGTTGTTCGCGAAATATTTCATCTTTATGGGAGTAGCTGTAAAAAACTCGAATTTTGGAGTTTGTAGTATTCATATACACGCAATGTGATGTCAAGATGACGTTGCAAGCTTAGAGCAGTATTTTGCCAAAATTATAATTTTTGATGATGTACTCTGATTTGGGCAATTTCGGCATCCCAACGCTACCAACATATCTATGGAATTACATTTTCCACTAGCAACGAAGGCACGTTGCTCATGGCCTATCGTAAGCGTCTTCCCAGCAACGTCTGTACGGCCTGACCCGGCATCCTCATGATTGAGTGCGGACCCAAATGAATTGTCCACAACTTCGATTACGGACACAAAAAAATCATCCAGTCATTCCACCGCGCAAACGCGGCCGAAAATTGGCGGCGCCTTAATGTCGGAAATTAACGCTGCGCAGGCACTTCACGTAACGAGCGACACCAGTGCTTGTTCACTGGCGTATTGCATCGACGAGTAGAAACAGTACCGTTGGAAGCCGTCCACATAGTCCGCCATCATCTGCTCATAGGCGCTGCCGCTTGGTACGGACGCAGGTGTAGGGCAGACACGACCACTCTCCACTAAGGTCCGTCCGATATTGTTCCCATACTTGTCGCCAGCAAGTTTGCGAAGCTCCGCCATGGAGACGGGCTCCGAAATCTCGTAGCCTGGCATACAGCCAACCGCGATTCGTACCGTGGACTCTTGTACCTGGCTGCGCGCCCACTCGCGGATGGATGGCGAGGGTGGCAAGTCCTCCAACTTCAGATAGCCAGCATCGGCGAGCTGCTTGTACTGCGGTTGTTCCAACAGCGACGCATCGTGTGGTAGCGGGCTTTGAACAAGATAGTCAGCCAGTTGTACCACGTAGCTTCCCCGATAGCATCCATCGACGCTGCTCCCTTTGGACGCATCCTGCCGCACGCAGATGCGCTTCTCGGTTGCCACTTGAGCAAGTTGCGTCCAGATCGTAGCCTGGGACCTCTGCAACTGTTCCCGCGCCGTTGTGCAGATCTGCCTGTGTTTTTCGAGGTACTGTCGATACACGAGCCGAATAGTTTCGGTTTCGCCGATCGACGCTCCTACAAATGCCATTGCGGCCCGCTCGGCGAGTAGCGCACTGCACACTGCGGGCACGCCGAACGGGCTTTCGAACGTCATGAGTTGCGAGCGCGCCGAGGAGAGGCCGGGGAGGATCTCTGCTTTCACCTTGGGACCCCATAGCGCGTTGGCTTTCAAGATTCCGTCAGACTTCTTGTCCAGCTCGTAGCCTGGTAGCATCTCTAGGAACAGTCGATTGCTCGCGCCATAGATCTCTACCACCTTCAAGGCTTTGACAGTCTCGTTGGGTAGGGCTCCCACTAACTTTGTCAGATCCTGTAGCCTTCCCTCGAGCACCTTGATGGCTGCCATTATGGTGTCGATCTTCTGAGACACCGCCAGCAGCAGTTCTGTCTGACCGCGAATCAGGTCGCCCAGGTCGGCGCCTTTGGGGCCGAACAGCGACGCGGCTGTCAAGCCCATCTGCAAGACGGTCAGGGTCGTCATCGGTTCGATCGCTAGCGCTGACCGAGGTGCATACAAGAATGGCGACATAGCGGCCGCTAGGAGAAAGGAACGACGTTGCATCATAGCTTTGGCAGCGGATACCGCCCGGATTGGAATGGATCGGCTTGTGGCGGCACTGTAGGAACCGGGACGCCAGACGCTTCCCACGCAGACTTGAGCTGCTCTCGATAAATCAAGATGCCTTTGTACTTGATCTGAAGGTCTTGCAGCATCATCGCAGCGTTGCCTGCTTTGATCTCATTAGTGGTCTTGATGACCTCAAGTTGGCCGTCGAGCTTTATGTCCACGTTGGGCTCCTTCGACTGCATGGGATTGTCCCCGCTGAACGCCTTGCCTACGGTGACTGCTCCTTCGACCAATGATAGAACCGACCGAACGTTCTGCAGGGTCGCGTGGTACTGGGCAGATCTGCGGTAGTCTGCATACACCGATTGGAACTCCCTGAACTTGGCGTCGATGAGCATGTTCTGATCATTCAGCTGCTTGGTGAGACGGGCTATTTCTCCTTGTCGGGCCTTCTCAGCCACAAATGCTATGCGGTCCTTTTCCATTTGCAGCCAAAACTCGCTTAGCTTGAAGCTCTCGGCCGCTGGTGTTCCGGCCACGCCAACGATCTTGGTGAGTTCATTTCTGCGCACCGCTTCACGACTCGCCTCGCCGACCAATTTTGTATTGGCCGCCACAGGAATCTGTGATGCGTGCAGAGTTCCGTCCGCCTTCTTCTTGACCCAGAAGTAGACCTGTTTCACGGGTCCGCTCACGAACTGCCGCAGCGCTGGCTTGCGGTAGCTTTCGGCAAGCGCATCCAAGGGTTCGGTTCCCGTACCAGTAACGCCGAGCAAGCTGCCAGCCGGCGCATAGATGTCGCCGTTCGGGCCCTGCATCAACGTGGCATAGACAAGGACTCCTGAGTTAGGCCCCTCGATCATGCTGGACAGTAGTGGGCTTAGACTCTTGCTTTCTTCCTCCAGTCTAAATTCGATGCCTTTGTCGCGAAGTGCAATGCCAGCCTCCCGAAGGACATCCAGCCAAAGGGGTACGGTAGCCAGATCAATGAACTTCGCGTCAGCATCAACGTCCGGCCCCAAGCCCAGTCCTTCAATGGCCACCGCGGGAGTGCTCAGCACGGCGCAAAGCAAGGTCATTCCCGCCAATCGAAGCGGTGCCGCGCCGCAAGCTCTCAATGAATACATGGACCGTTTGACAGCAATCATCCAGCTATCTCCCTCACCAGACCCGTGGCGTAACTGACGACCGCACCATGTATCGTCGTTGACAACATTATCAGATGCACGCGTGGATAACAAGTAATCTAAGACGCTTAAGAGCCCCGTTGAAGGTGTTTGTTGCCGCTGGTCGAAAATTGACCCACTTTGAGGGCTTTTGCTGATCGAAAGCTGGACCATGTGTTCTACGTCTCGTGCCCAATTTTTGGGCGGGAGAGATCCCCGCGCCGGCTTCGGGTAAACGTAAGCATCGGCTCAGCGCCATCTTGAGCAGGCCGTCGAGTTGAGTGATGATAGCGTCACACCGCTGGGAAGCGGCGTGTTGCTAGGCAGGTGCCAACTGCCCAGCGCAATGCCAGGGCAGGAACTCGTCAACGCGATTGACGGGATGATCGGCGATGTGGGCTAGCACATGGCGCAACCAAGCTTCGGGGTCGACAGCGTTCAGCTTGGCCGTCCCGATCAGCGAGTAGATGGCGGCAGCGCGTTCGCCGCCGGTGTCGGCGCCCGCAAACAGATAGTTGCGGCGACCGATGGCAACCCCACGCAGAGCGCGTTCTGCTGCGGAGTTGTCGATCTCTATCTGGCCGTCATCGCAGTAACGTGCCAGGGCGGGCCACAGATTGAGCGCGTACAGGATCGCTGCCGAAGTGTCGGACTTGCGGGAGAGTTTCTCCAGCATGCCAAGCAACCATCGGCATTATCGTTGACATATAGCTGCAACATTAAAGATCCGCTTCTGGCCTATCGTGTTGATGAAGTTGAACAGCAACAATTTCAGGAAGACTCAGACGTCCAAGCAGTCGTTGATCGTTCGATAGCGGCGGTTCTGGCCAGTCGAGGCTGGCATGATTTCTATCTAAACATCATCGTACCCGCCTTTTTCAACACAATAGGCAGATAGCGGCCCGCCAGAATGCTGCAGTGTATGGCATTGTTGCACTTTTGAAAGGCAAAAGACAGGAGAGTGATTTTACGAGGCGTTCAAGGGGAAGCGCTTGATGAAATGAATCCGCTTCCTTGCCGGGTCGCTGAAGTGCTCGACGACACGTATCTGATAACCATTGCGGATTAGCAAGGACAGCATGGCGGGATAGCTGGCAGCACGCCGCCGAGCCAGCTATACAAGGAGCCATCCTCGGCGCCATATTGCGCCGCCGGTCGAATTCAGGTATCGAGCACCTGCCAGGCTTCCTCAATAGTGCCGGACCGTATCACGCGGCCGCTTGCTCCCGCGGGCGGATGATCATGCAGGTGGCCGTCGCGTGCGCGTACACTTTACCGGCTTCGTCGCGGATTGTGCCTTCGGAGATGACCAGGTTGCGGCCCGCATTGATGACCTTGCCTTCCGCAAAGACCGTCACGTTGAAGGGCAGGGGACGGCACATCTTGATGTTCAGGTCCGTCGTGCCGTAGCTTTCGCCGGCCGGCAAGACCGTGTGCGTGGCGCAGCCCGTGACCGTGTCGAGCACGGTGGCGGCGAAACCGCCGTGCACGCCGCCCATGGGATTCGTGTGGTTTTCATTCGCCGTGGCCGTGAAGATGACTCTGCCGTGCTCGATCGTGTGCGCATCCATGGGCATGGTCTTGGAAATGCCGGGCCGGGGGAACAGGCCTTGCGCGAATGCTTGCATCAGTTGCAAGCCTGTCATGTCTTTCGGGTGCATGGGTAACTCCTGTGGTGGTGTGGGGATGAGTCAGACGTCCTGCGCAAAACGCAGGCGCGAGGCGTGCAGCAGGAAGCGGGCGACGATGGCCAGCTCTTCCTCGCTGAAGCCTTGCTTCAGTTGTTCGTTCAGGCTGTCGAGCAGGGGCAGGGCATGGGCCAGCACCTCGCCACCCTTGGCCGACATGTGCAGGGTGCCGGCGCGCGCGTCGAGCGCCGACTGGCCGCGCACGATCAGGCCGTTTTCTTCCATGCGCGCCACCAGGCCCGTCACGGCCGAGTTTTTCAGCTGCAGCGCCCGCCCCAGATCCTTCAATTGGCAGCCTTCTTCTCCCTTCAGGGCAAACAGGGCGACAACTTGCGTGCCGGAAAAACCCAGTTCACTGGTGAAAACGGCATCGGCCGAGCGGAACAGGTTCTGGCGCGCCAGGTTGAGCAGGTTGAACAGGCGCGGCGAACGCTCGCCCAGCGGGCAGGCGGCGGTTGTATCGGGGAGGTCGGTATTGGTACGCATGCGGAGTATACTACTACGTATGCGTAATAAAGCAAGCATCGATGTTCAAGTACCAGCGGGAGGCAAATGTCTTTTCTTTGCTTGGACAGCGGCAAATCATGAAGGTCGCGTGCTCAACTGGAGTTTTTCAACGCAATAGGCCAAGAGCCGACACTGGCATCACAAGGTTTTCCCACCCTGCCGTTATTCCTCAGTTTGAGTCGGTAGATTTGCCCAGGCCAAGCTGCCCGAAGCAATCAAATGCTTATCTGCCCGCGTGGTCGTTGCCACCGTGCGCAGCGATGAACATGGCGACGGCCGAGCGGCAATAGGATTCGATTTCGTTGTCGTCTTCCGCTATCGCTTCATCGAAGCGTGCGATGATCAGCAGATCGGAACCCTTTAAAAGCGCGGCAAACAAGCGGGCGGACCGGAGAGGATCGGGCACATGCAGAACTTCCTTCGCATGCAACTGACGCAGCAGGGCCTCGATTTGGGCGATGACATGGGCGGGGCCTGCTTCGTATTGGAGCTTGCTTAGCGACTGTTGATTCGTCTTGTCGGCCATGATCATGGCTTCGATACGACGGACGTCCGGGTTCAAGAACGTGCGAAGCAGAGATGATCCCACCGCCATGAGCTGATCCTCGGCCGAACCGTCTACGCCTTCAAACAGGGCCTGTGGTGCAAACTGATGGCAGCGGGCCGCGATGGCCGCGCTAAACAGCGCCTCCTTGTTCTCGAAGTGCCGATAGATGCTTAGCTTGGATATCTTCGCCCGCTGGGCGACCTTGTCCATTGTCGTCGCTTGAAAACCCAATTCCACAAAAAGCTCGCACGCGGCGTCGGCGATCGTTTGACCAAGCGCCTCGTTGGCGGGCCGGCCGCGCCGGCCCTGATTTTTTTCAGTCATAAAAATTCCAGTACTTGACAGTATCCAATTCATTAATTAGGATACCACGGAGTATCCAAAAGGTGCAAACCCAATGGTCAGGTTATCGCGCGCCAGGCGCAGCCCACCCTTCATCCACACGGAGCCCATCACCATGAATGACGTCATCATCATCGGCGGCAGCTTTGCCGGCCTCGCCGCCGCCCTGCAGCTCGGCCGTGCCCGCCGCAAAGTCACGGTCCTCGACACTTGCCGGCCGCGCAACCGCTTTGCCGGCCATTCACATGGCCTGCTCGGTCACGATCACAAGCCGCCGCTGGACATCCTGGTCGAGGCGCGGCAGCAGCTGGCGCGCTATCCAACTATCAGGCTGGTCACTGCCCGGGCAGACAGCATCTCCGGCACAATCGACGATTTCTGCGTCGTCACTGACGATAACGAAAGCCTAAGGGCACGTCGCCTGATCCTGAGCTATGGCGTCGTCGATCAAATGCCTGATGTCCCGGGCTTCGCCGAAGGCTGGGGCACATCCATTGTGCCCTGCCCCTATTGCGACGGCTTTGAAGTCGCCGGCCAGCATTGGGGCCTTGTCTGGTCCAGTCCGCAGTCGCACAATTATGTCAGGCTGTACCGCGATTGGACCGAGACGCTGACGGTCTTCGCCGATGGTCACGACATTCCACCCGATATCCGGGCCGATCTGGCGCGCCGCAACATACCTGTCGTCGATGGCCGAATCATGGAAATCACCCGACACGGAGGCCAAAATGCCACTGTCAAGCTCGATACCGCCCCCAATGTCGCGGTCGACATCCTGTTCGCGCATCCGCGCAACAAGCCTTCTGCAAGCCTGCATGAATCACTGGGCCTCGCTACAGTCAATACGCCACTGGGCATCGCCATCAAGGTCGACGAGCGCCGCGAAACCAGCATACCCGGCATCTACGCCGCCGGCGATCTTGCAAACCCAGCCATGGCCTCGGTCACCACGGCAATATCGCAGGGCGCAACGGCGGGTATCTCGGCTCAGCAGTCGATGCTGGTTTGAGGGCACAGATTTGTGATGAGCATGGCCATCGAACCCGACAGCGCGGGTGTGCGCATCCCTCCGCCCGTTCGAACGCGCGGCCGCGCTCGCGATTCCTCACCCACTCACGTTCATGAGATCCTCTCCGCGCAGGTCGAGGACCGCCATCGGTTCGCCGCACGGCACGCGATGGAGGTCATCCCCCGACATCGACCATTTCCTACACATCGAGGCCCCCGAGGCGATCGCGGAACGGATCGCGGCGTGGGGCCGACTCGTGTCATTCCCCCCTGCCTCGACAAAAGGGGTCTAGTCAAGAACAAATCAGAACAAGGAGATAGCATGACAGAGCAAAATGCCTATCAGGTCGCCGATTGGAATGATCAAAGCGGAGAGCGCTGGGTCGCAAACCAGGCCCGGCTTGATGCCATGGTGGCGGTGTTCGGCCAAGCCGCGATCGAAGCCGCCGCGCCCGCGACGGGCGAGCGCGTGCTGGACGTCGGCTGCGGCGCGGGCGCGTCGAGTCTGGCTCTGGCCGCCCGCATCGGCGCGCAGGGGCAAGTGCTGGGCGTGGACATATCCGAAGCGCTGATCGGCCGCGCACGCACGCTTACGCCACAACATACGCCGGCCCAGTTCCTGGTAGCCGACGCCAGCAGTGCCGAGTTGCCGGAAGGCGCGTTCGACATCCTGTTCTCGCGTTTCGGGGTGATGTTCTTCGGCGATCCAACAGGGGCGTTCGCCCATATGCGACGCGCGCTGCGGCCGGGCGGGCGGGTCGCTTTCGTCTGCTGGCGCGGCGCGGCCGAGAACGAATGGGTGCGCCTGCCGATGGGCGCGATACAGGGCATCGTCTCGCTGACCGCGCCGCCCGATCCCGAAGCGCCCGGCCCGTTTTCGTTCGGCGAGCGGGATCGGGTGACGCGCATCCTGACGGTAGCCGGTTTCACCGATATCGCTATCGTGCCCTTCGATGCTTCCGTCCCGTTCGGCGAGGGCGGAACGCGGGACGCTGCGATCGACGACGCGGTGAAGATGGCGCTCGAGGTCGGCCCGCTGTCGCGTGCGCTCGCTGATCAGCCAGACGACATCCGCGCCCGCGCCTCGGCCGCGGTTCGTGCCGTCTTCGCGGGCCTCCCTGGCGAGCGGTCGGTGATGATCGACGGTGCGGCGTGGATCGTGATGGCGCGCAATCCGATAAGCTGACAGGGATTTAAAGGAGGGGTTACCCCAGTCCCACTTAATGCAATTCAATAACTGCTCTGGGTTGCGGATTCAATCGGTCAACGCAAGCATTTCATTTGCAGTTAGCGTGAGCTTGCTGCCGTCGAATGCGAGCTGGCGCCGTCGATTGCAAGCATGTTGCAGATAGCGTGAGCACGACCCTACGTTCATTTGCAGTTAATTCGAACCGAAAACGGCGTCGAATGCAAGCATGGCCCTTTTCAAACGCGAGCCACTACAGATAGGCAAACCAGCGTTACGTATAGTGAAAAATTACCAAACCGATAGTGTCATATATGCTGATCTGAGAGGCAATTCACAACGCATTCTGAACTTTGATTTCTAATCGCGATGATGGCGCCCCACATAGCGGGCTCTCGGCCGTATCAGGGCCGCGCTGGCCGCTTGCTCGGCGGCATGCGCGATCCATCCGGCGGAGCGGGCCAGCGCAAACACGCTCATGCCGGCGCCCTCGGGCCAGCCGAACGCCAGCTCCATCGCGGCCAGCGCCAGGTCGGCGTTCGGCCTGGCATCGAGCAGCTCGCCTGCCGTGGCGCAGATGGACAGGATGGCGCGCAGTTGCGGATGCTCGTGCGACAGCGCCGACAGGCGGTCCAGCAGATACGCGGCGCGCGGGTCGCCATGCGGATACAGCGGGTGGCCAAAACCGGCGAATTCCGGCGCGATGGCCGCGTAGTATTTGCCGATGGCGATCCTGGCATCCCTGGCACCCCCGGCGTCCGTCGCGGTCAGCGCCTGCGTCAACATGCGCCGGGCAGCCGCGCTGCCGCTGCCGTGCTTGTCGCCGGACAAGGCCGCCAGCCCGGCCATCAGCGCGGCGGGCAGGCTGGCGCCCGTCGAGGCGACGCAGCGCACAGCAAAGGTCGACGCATTCAATTCGTGGTCGGCCAGCAGCACGAGGGCCGCGCGCAGCAGTTCAGTTTGCTCCGCGTCGGCTTGCCACGCCCGAGCCAGCTGCCGGTGCAGCGGCAGAGCGGACGGCGCCGTGTGGAGCAGGGCGGCGGCCAGGATGCGCATCAGGGCAGGGCCAGATTGCAGCATGTCCGCTGGCTCAGTCTCGGATGTCAGCACGGCCATGGCCAGCATGGCGCGCGCCAGCGGCGGCGCATCCGGCGCGCTGGCCAGCCCTTGCGGCAGGACAGGGATTTCTTGCTGAAAATAGTCGTTCAGGCCATCGTCCCACAACAGGCCGGCGGTCGCTTCCAGCGTCGCGGACTCGGCCAATGCCGTCGCATCGCAACCCCGGTACAGCAGCAGTCCATCGAGAATGTGGGAAATCCGCGTCTCCAGCACTGGCAATCCCCAGTGCATGGCGGCCATGGCCGTCTGGCCACCGCGCTTGGCGTCATTCTTGCGCGCCGCCAGGCGCAGCACGTCTTCCCGCGGATAGCGCTTGCGGCGCGATGCACCATTGCTGACCGAGGCCAGCAGACCCCGGCTCACATAGGAATACAGGGTGGGCAGGCTGACGTTCAAGAGGCGCGCAGCCTCGGCAGCGGACAGATCGTTGTTCATGGCGGCCATTGTAGCGGCTGTCGCTTTATATTGATTGGTGGAATCAAGATTGACGGGCCGGGCGGCGCGTCACTAGACTCATGCCTTTCCAGGAGTCTCCATGAGCACACACACCATTCGCACCCTGCGCTCCGACGATGCCGCGCCGCTGCTGGCCTTCGAGCAAGCCAACCGGGCCTGGTTCGAGCGCCATATCGACCGGCGCCCCGACGATTTTTACAGTGTCGACGGCGTCCAGGGGCACATCGCGCAATTCCTGGACGAGCACGCACAGGGCCGCCTGCATCCCTGCGTCATCGTGGATGAACACGGCCAATTGATCGGGCGCGCCAACCTCAAGGATATCGACGGGCAGACGCAAACGGCCGAGGTCGGCTACCGCATCGGCGAGCAGCACGCGGGTAGGGGCTTGGCCACGGCCGCGCTGCGCCATCTGATTACCCTGGCGCAAGACGAATGGCAGCTGGTCAAGCTGTGCGCCTACGCCATCGACGGCAATGCGGCATCGATCCGCGTGCTCGAGCGCTGCGGTTTCGTGCAGGGAATGGCCGTGCCCGATATTGCCATCGTGGAAGGCAATGTTGTCGATGGCCATGCCTATGCACTCGAGTTACGGGCGGCTGGGGTAGACTCTGCCCTGTGATAAACAAGCAAAGTTGGCAGAGATGAATCATGAAGGCCCAAAACGCATCGTCGTCATCGGCGCCGGCATCGTCGGCGCGTCGCTCGCGTACCAGCTGGCGCGCAGGGGCGCACAAGTCACCGTGGTCGAGGCGGGCGGCATCGCGTCCGGCGTGACGGGCACCTCGTTTGCGTGGATTAACACGTCCTGCGCGGGGATTGATCCCATTGCGGCCCTGCGCGGCGACGCCATCGCCGCCTGGCGCCAGCTGGAAACGCAGGTGCCGGGCTTGACGGTACGCTGGCACGGCGCCTTGTCGTATGGCACGCAGGATGGGCGCGTGTCGCCCGAATCCATCTTGATAGACCGCTCGCGCATCGCCCGGCTTGAACCGCAACTGCGGCGGCCGCCGGAACAAGCGCTGTACGAGCCGGAGCAGGGCGCCCTCGACGCCGTTGCCGCCACGCACGCCTTGCTGGCCGCGGCCCGGGCGCTGGGTGCGACGGTCCGCACGCACACGCCCGTGCTGGGCTTTGCAATCGAGGACGTTAGGGTGACGGGCGTGGAAACGGCTGCGGGCCTTATCGAGGCCGATATGGTCGTGCTGGCGGCAGGCACGGGCACGGCCAGCCTGGCCGCGCAGCTGGGAGTTGACTTGCCGATTCACGCCTCGCCCGCCATCTTCCTGCGCTACCAGGCGCCGCCGGGCCTCGTGCACGGCATCATTTCCAGCCATGCAATGGAAGTGCGGCAAGCCGAGGACGGGACCATGCTGGCAGCGGAAGATTACCTGGACGACGCGCCGGAAAACCAGCCCGCCGCCATGGCGCAGCGCACGGCCAGCGCGATTCTGGAAGAACTGGCGGGAGCGGAGGCCATCGCGCCGGAATTCGCCTGCATCGGCCTGCGTCCCATGCCCGCAGACGGCGTGCCCGTCATCGGCTATCTGCCGCAGGTGGGCGGCGTGTACGTGTGCGCCATGCATCCGGGCGTGGTGCTGGCCGCCATCGTGGGCCAGCTGGCCAGCGGAGAGATAGTCACTGGCGAGCCAGCGCCGGCTCTGGAGGCTTGCCGGCCCGCGCGTTTCCTGGCGTGCTGACTTTTAAGGCACAGCTACCACGAACACGGGCAGGACGAACGGCGCAGGCTCCTGCTCATCGCCGTCCTCCGACGGCGCCTGCATGAAATCCTTGTTGCGCCAGTCCCCGTTCACCACTTGCTCGGCGATCAGCGCCAGATCCTGCGTTTCGCGCAGCGCGCAGCGAAACGGCAGCCGCCCATGCGAGCGCGACACCAGGCTGAAGCGCAACTGCCGGCATTGCGCATCGTGCCAGCAATAGAACAGCATGTCCTCGCCAGCGAGCGCACTACGGCGCGCCGCGATCACCTCACCGATGAAGGCAACGATATCGGCCGCATGGATATGCGGCGTTTCCTCGTCCGTGGGCGAAAAGCTCCCCATATTGGTTCGGGCTTCGTGGTTGATGTCGTCGGGATCGATTTCCACGGCATCGTCTTTTGCCATGGTGAGCCAGTTGATGAGCACCGTTGATAGCGTCATGTCAATCTTTCTATTTTCGTGCGTGCAAGCGGCTAGCCGCCCATGCGGTGGCGGCGTAGCCACTCATCGGCAACATCGCCCATGGTTTTCGCAGCACCGTCGCGTATCCAGGCCATGAAATCGCGCTGGAACGTAAATTGCGGTCCGCATTGGGCAAGCAGGAAGCGCCTGACGTTCTGCGTATTCCTGTAGTGCGCATCAACGACAGTGTGGCGGGAAATAGTGCCGCCGTGCCAATCGAATTCCATGCTGTATTCCCTTGAATGGCCAGAGCGTGCCATTCTAGATCATGGGCAACAGTTCGGCGACTGTCCTGCTGTCTCACCCCCTCGGCCCATCCGCCAGCAACTCCGCCAACCTGTTCGTCAGCCACAAACTCGTCTCGCTCAGCTTCTTCCCATGAATCGATAAGCGTCGCACAGGCAGCCGCGACAAGGCCAGTGCAGGGCAGGGCACTTCCTGCAGATAGCCCTTGTAATTGTCGTAATTGGCGATGTTTAGGGGCAGGATCGCCCAGCCCAGCTCGTCCGCGACCATTTCCGCGATGCTGTAGAAACTGTCGGAGAACCAGACGGCGGGGCTGAAGGCGTGTTCGCGGTTCAGCTCGGAATCCATGATCAGCTGGCGGTAGCGGGTCAGTTCGTTGCGGCTCACTTCCTGGCCGTGCGCCATGGGGTGGCCCTTGGCCACGAACACGCCTTGCGCCACGCTGCCGATGTGCTGCTGTTCCAGCACGGGCGAGATCGGACCGCGGTCAAAATGAAAAGCCACGTCGGCTTGCTGCTGCTCCACGTATTGCGCCACTTCCGACGCCGTGGCGTTGAGCATCACCAGTTCCAGCGCCGGGTAGCGCGCCGCCAATTCCTTGACCAGGGTGCCGATGGCCAGGTAGGGCAGGGCTTCGTCCAGGGCCAGGGTCAGCTGCGCTTCGGGCGCCTCGCTCAGCAGCTGGGCGCGCAGCTGCAAGCGCTCGGCCTGGCGCAGCAGTTCGCACGCTTCCAGGTGCATCACCTTGCCCGCTTCCGTCAGCACGGCGCTGCGACGCGAGCGGTCGAACAGTTCCACGCCGAATTCCGCTTCCAGCAGGCCGATCGAGGTGCTGACCACCGATTGTGCGCGGCCCAGCCGGCGCGCCGCGCCCGAGAAAGAACCGGCCGCGACAGCCGCTTCAAAGTAACGCATTTGTTCCAAAGTCCATTGCATGGCATCCACCTATCTGTTTTACAGATGGATTTTAACTTGAATGCCATTCAGGGGCGACATAAAATGCTTTTACTAATTCAATAACACGAGATCCGCCATGAAAAACGCCCAAGCCCATACCCCCGCCATCAGCTTCAGCTGGTGTCACGACGCCACCGCCGAAGACGCGCTGTGCAAGCTCTACCTTGACAACGTCAGCGCCGACTATATCTCCCATTCGGAGCTGCAGGGCGAACGGGCCGATGCGCCCGGCAACTGGCGCGCGGACTTGCCTGAAGTGATACGCGGCGAAATCCGCGCCGCCCTGTCGCACGACTGGGCGCATGGCGATTCGACCCTGCTGGCCGTCGCCACGTCCGGCGACACTATCGTCGGCATGGCCTTGGTGTCCATCGACACGCGCCAGCGCGCCTCGAAATCGTTCGCCGCGCTCGACGACCTGGTCTTGCTGCCCGCCGTGCGCGGCAGCGGCATCGGCAGCTTGCTGGTGGAGTGGGTGGCCGATGAGCTGCGCAGCCACGGCATCGCCCGTTTATTCCTCGAATGCGGCGCGCACAACCTGACGGCGCAACAATTCTTCCAGGGCCGCGACTTCAAGCAAGTGTCCGTCGTCATGCTGCGCGAACTCGATGCGCCGGCAGTGTCGGCCGCCGTGGATGACAAGGATGGCGACCGTGGCTGACGCCCGCCGCCCCCGACAAGGCCAGGCCCGTGGCAGCCTGGAACGTAAATATTTGCGCAGCACCAGATTCATCCAAACCGATAGTTGTTAAATAATACATGAGTTGTTTATGCATCCAATGAAAAAATGGCTGACGCTGGCCATCGTCTCCAGCGCCCTGTTCCTGATCGTGGTCGACATGACCGTGCTCTACACCGCCTTGCCCGCGCTGACGCGCGACTTGCAGGCCACTTCCTCGCAAAAACTGTGGATCATCAACGTCTACGCGCTGGTCGTCTCCGGTCTGTTGCCCGGCCTCGGCACCCTCGGTGACCGTTTGAGCCACAAACCCGTTTTCCTTGCCGGCCTGGCCGTGTTCGGCATCGCCTCCCTGTGCGCCGCGTTTTCGCCGGCTGCAGAATGGCTGATCTTTGCCCGCGTGCTGCTGGCCATCGGCGCCGCGCTGATGATGCCGGCCACCTTGTCCATCATCCGCCTGACCTTTACGGACAACCGCGAGCGTTCGTTCGCCATCGGCGTGTGGGCGGCGATTGCCTCCGGCGGCGCCGCGTTCGGCCCCGTGCTCGGTGGTTTCCTGTTGGAACATTACTGGTGGGGTTCCGTCTTCCTGATCAACGTGCCCATCGTGCTGCTGACCCTGGTATTGGCTACCGTCATCCTCCCGAAACGGGCCGGTAACCGCGACAAGCCATGGGACTTGAAGGGCTCGCTGCAAGTCATGATGGGTCTGCTTGGTGGCGTGTATGCGATCAAGGAGCTGGGCAAGTCGCAGCCGTCGTATGCGCTGGCTGCCGCCTCGTTCGCCGTGGGCGCCTTCTTCATGCTCAAATTCGTACGTCGCCAGAAGCGCCAAGCCAGGCCGCTGATCGACTTCGCCCTGTTCCGCGAACTGCCGTTTTCCAGCGCCGTGGCCGCCGCCATGGTGGCATCCGCCGCCCTGATCGGCATGGAACTGGCGCTGAGCCAGCACATGCAACTGGTGCGGGAATTGTCGCCGCTGGAAGCGGGCCTGCTGCTGTTGCCGCTGCCGCTGGCATCCGTGTTTGCCGGTCCGTTGACGGGTTTCATGCTGCCGCGCGCCGACAAGGCCAAGGTCTTGTGGGGTTCGCTGTTGCTGTCCGGTATCGGCATGGCATCGTATCTGGTGCTGCATGACGCCGCTGTCTCGGCGCAAGTGGCCAGCCTGGTGATCCTGGGCCTGGGCCTGGGCGCCGTCATGACGGCCGCATCGAGCGCCGTGATGCTCAACGTGGCTCCCCAGCAAGCCGGTATGGCCGCCTCGATCGAGGAAGTGTCGTACGAGCTGGGCGCCGTGATCGGCGTGACGGTACTGGGTACCATCATGTCGGCCGTCTACAGCGCCACCCTGGTGATTCCGGAAAGCGCGGGCCTGCTGCCGAACGCCCATGACACCTTGGATGCGGCGCTGCTGGCCGCCGAGCAATTGCCGGCCGAACTGGGCTTGCAAGTGTCGGAACTAGCCCGTTCGGCCTTCGATAAGGCATTTATTGTCGTGCTGGCAACGGCTTCCGCTATCCTGATGGTGGCTGCTGCCGCCATCCGTTACCTGCATCTGCGGGCGCGCCGCGCGATTTAATACATCAGCGGCACCACCTGGTCGCGCAAGACCGTCCATTGCGCGTCGAGCACCGCCTGGTTGGGGTCGTGCCCAGCCCGTTTCACGAGGGTAAAACTCTTGACGGGCGCCGTGATGCTGTCGAAATACGTGCGCGCGATGGCGGGCGAGGTCAGCAAGTCCGCTTCGCCCATGATGAAAAAGACGGGCAAGTCGAAACGCGTGCCCAGCGCGGGCAGGTCGACCTTGGCGAACATGCCGTCGCCGCGCATGCCGATGAACTGGATGTACGAGTAGTCATCGGCCGCCTCGGCATCGGCCAGCGCTTGCGGCGTGGCATAGAACGGCGCCGGCTGCCACCAGTGTTTTGGCGGCGCATCCGTTGCCAATCCCTCATATTTGCGGTCGAAGCGGCGCAGGATACCGAAGTTGCGCGGATCGCGCCAGGGCGGCGGACCCAGCGCCGCCAGCTTGTCCACCGTGGGTGCATCGTTCGCCGCTTGCGCCAACGCAAGCACTTGCCGGTACATGCCGGCCTCGTTGTCGCGCGCATTGACCACCTGCGCCGTGCCGATATACGCGTGGAACAGGTCGGGGCGTGCCTTGGCCATGTGCACGCCCAGGATCGAACCCCAGGAACTGCCCATCAGGATGACCTTGTCCTTGCCCAGGTGCTGCCGCAGATAGCGGGCCACGGCGATGCCGTCGTCGCGCATCTGTTCCACCGTTAAGGGCACGTCTTCCGTCGGGCGCTGTTTCGCGTAGGTCATGCCGGCGCCGCGCTGGTCCCACTGCACCAGGGTGTAATCCTGTTGCCAGCTGGCATAGATGGCGTCGGCAAACGGGCTCAAGGCATTGCCGGGACCGCCATGGATGAACAGGATCACGGGATTGCCGCAGGCGGCGCCCGTGACCGTGATCCATTGCTCGATGCCGTTGATAGGCACATAGCCCTGTTCGCGCACGGCTTGCGCGGGCGAGGCGCAGATGGTGCCAGCGGAAAAAGCGGGTTCGGCTGCCTGGACAAGCCCAAGGCAGGACAGTAGTGAAAGTACTGAACAGATTTTGCGCATATTATCCTGACAGAATGTTCCATAACAACGATGCATCGGGAAAACGTTCAACCCGAAAGCAGAAACTGGGGTCGGACCCTGAGGGTCCGACCCCAGACCTTGCCTTGGGGTTTAATACTTACAATGTGCAATCCTGTGCCTGCTTGCCGGCAATAAAGCGGGTGCTGGCCTGTTCAAAGCAGGCGGGCGCCGTCCACAGGATGAAATGCGGGGCATTCTGCACGGTGGCCAAGGCCACCTTGCCGGCCTTGCTTTGCGTCAAAGCCTGCACTTGCGCCTGCGCGCCCGCGTACGGCGTCTTCGGGTCCAGGGTTCCCTGCAGCACCAGTGTCGGCGGCACTTTTGCCGGCAAGGCGCCGAAATAGGCGTCGCGCGGGTAGGTGGGCAAGCCGCCGCCCAGCAGGATGCGGGGCAGGGGACTGGTCAACAGCAAGTCCGCCTCTTCACGGTCGAGGTCGGCGGCCGTCCAGCCGGGGCGCAAGGACGGTTGCAGATTGTTTTCCGAATTGCTGATGATGCTGATCAGCGGAATCGATAGCGGCGACTGGGGATAGCTGCCCAGGCTGGCCGCCGCATCCGTCAACGTGGCGCGCACGGCAGCCAGTTCCGCCTCGCCGCCCCGGTCCAGGTCGTGCAGCAGGTAGGGGATGCGGGCCCGGGCGGCCGGCACGTCGAGCATGCCGCCGAGGAAGTTTTTCAGGTTCTTGCCGGGGATCTTCGCCAGCAGGGCGGGATCGGCTTGCGCCTTGTCCAGCACGCGGCGGTACAAGGTGGCAGCCGGCTCGCCCAATGCCGCATGGCAAGCCGCATCCGCGTCGCAGCGGGCCAGCACCTGCATGCCGACCTGGTTGACCACGTGCGAGCGCTGGCTCAAGTCCCTGCGCGCATCCGTTTGCGGCGGCACCAAGGAGTCGAAAATCACGCCCTTGACGGGCAGCGGCCCCAGCTGCAAGGTGCGCAAGACCAGCTGCGTGCCGTACGACACACTGTATACATACACGGGCGGCTGCTTGCGCTTGCTCTTGCCTCGTTCGCCCACGATCAGCGCCTTCAAGTCGCGCGCAGCCGTCGTGATGGAAAACTGCGCCGCGTATTCCGGCATCAGATTGATGCCCTTGAAGCAGCTGGCCCATTCGGCGCCGGCCAGGGCGCGGCCGCCGGGGCTTTGTTCGGACTCTTCCACCTTGCACAGGCGCGACGAATGGCCCGTGCCACGATGGTCGGGGATCAGGAATTCAAAACCGGGAAAGCTGCGGCGCAGGGTGGGCAGCAGGCTGTAGAACGAAGCGCCGGATTCGCCGGGGCCGCCCGCCACCAGCCACAGCGTGCCCTTGGCGGGCTTGCCGGCAGGCACATCGGCGGCAAACTTGCGCACGAAGACGTGCATGGCATCCGCGTCGCCGACGGCGCGGCCCTGGGCATCGTAGTTGCCGGGCACGTTCAAGCCCGAGCACAGGCTGCCGGGGGCGGCCGTATCGGAGCAGGGCGTGAAAAACATCGGTTCGGCGTGCAGGGAAGCGCCAGCCAGCAGAGTGGCCAGCAGGGGCAAACGGGGCAGCAAGGTCATCGGCTACTTTGGCGAAGGTGGAGATCAGCCGCCAAAGTAGCGTTTTTTACAGCAATTGTCCAGATGGAAATATTTCTGCGGAGGACTACACTTGCTTGTTATTGCGCAACAAGCGCAAGCCGTTCGCCACCACCAGCAGGCTGGCGCCCACGTCGGCAAAAACGGCCATCCACAAAGTCGCCATGCCGGCCAGGGCCAGGCCGAAGAACACGGCCTTGATGCCGATGGCAAAGCTGATGTTTTGCACGAGGATGCTGCGCGTGCGCTGGCTCAGGCTGATGAATTCGGGCAACTTGCCCAATTCATCGTCCATCAGGGCCACGTCGGCCGTTTCGATGGCCGTGTCGCTGCCGGCCGCGCCCATGGCAAAGCCGATGTCTGCCTGCGCCAGGGCCGGGGCGTCGTTGACGCCGTCGCCCAGCATGGCCACCACGCCGAACTGCTGCTGCAAGGCCTTGATTTCATCGAGCTTGTTTTCCGGCAGCAATTCCGCCTTGACCAGGCTCACGCCCACCTCGGCCGCGATGCGCTGCGCCGTCAGCAGATTGTCTCCCGTCAGCATGACGGTGATCACGCCCAGCGCATTCAGGCGGGCGATGGCGGACGCCGCCGTCGGACGCAGCACGTCGGCCACGGCGATCACGCCCAGCGCACCGGCCGGGGTGGCCAGCACCATCGCCGTGTAGGCTTGCTGTTCCAGCCGCGCCAGGATCGCTTGCAGGTCCGGCGTCAGCACGTTCAATTCCGTCATCAGGCGCGCATTGCCCAGGTAATACGTCTGGCCATCGATATTGCCTTGTACGCCGCGTCCATGCAGGGCGGCAAACTGGGTGACGGGCAAGTGGCTGCCGGCGGGCGGACCCGCCTTGACGATGGCGGCGGCCAGCGGGTGGGCCGAGTTGGCGTCCAGGCTGGCGGCCAGCAGCAGGATGGCGTCGCGGTCGCTGCCCTCCATGGCCACCACGTCCGTGACGGCCGGTTTGCCCATGGTCAAGGTGCCCGTCTTGTCGACGGCGATGGCCTTGATGCGGTAACCCGTTTCCAGGAATTGCCCGCCTTTCACTAAAATGCCGCGCCGCGCGGCCGCCGTCAGGCCGCTGACCACCGTGACGGGCGTGGAAATGACGAGTGCGCACGGGCAGGCGATCACCAGCATGACCAGCGCTTTATACACCCAGGCCATGAAAGGCTGGCCCAGCAGCAAGGGCGGTAGCACGGCCACGAGGATGGCGAAGACGACCACGGCAGGCGTGTAGTAGCGGGCAAAATTGTCGACAAAGCGCTGCGTGGGCGCCTGTTTCCCCTGGGTTTCCTCGATCACCTTGACGATCTTGGCCAGGGTGCTGTTGCCGCTGTTGGCCGTCACGGTAACGTCGAGCAAGCCCCGTTCATTGATGGTGCCCGCATACACGACGTCGCCCACGGCCTTGTCCACCGGCATGCTTTCACCGGTGATCGGCGCCTGGTTGACGGACGACTCGCCACTGGCCACCACGCCATCGAGCGCGATGCGCTCGCCCGGTTTCACGCGCATGGTCGCGCCGATGGCCACCGTGGCGACGGATACTTGCTGCCAGGCGCCGCTGGCGTCGGCGACGGTGGCCGTGTCGGGCGCCAGCTGCATCAGGCTGTGCACGGCGTTGCGCGCGCGGTTCAGGGACAAGCCTTCGATCAGCTCGGCAATGGCGAACAGGAAGATGACCATGGCCGCTTCCGGCCACTGGCCGATGGCGATGGCGCCGAAAACCGCCAGGCTCATCAGGAAATTGATGTTCAGGGTGAATGTCTTCAGGGCAATCCAGCCCTTTTTCAGGGTCGGCCAGCCGCCCGTGGCGATTGACAGCAGGGCCAGGGCGATGACGAGGGGCGAACTGTCTGCGTGCGTGGTCCACGCCAGCGCTTCGGCGCCCGCTGCGGCCAGGCCGGAAACGACCAGCAAACCCTTTTGCAGGCCGGACAGATTGCCTTCGTCCGGGTCGCGCGCGACGGCAGCGTCCGCTTCCATGGGAATCGCCTGCATGCCGATGCCGTGCAGGGCCGCTTCCACCGTCGCCAGTGTAGGCAGGATATGGTGCACGTCGAGCACGCGGTTCATCAGGTTGAAATCGAGGCCCACCACGCCCGCCATATTGGCCAGCTTGTTGCGGATCAAGCGTTCTTCCGTGGGGCAATCCATGTTGGCGATGCGGTATTTGGCCGTGTTCGCCCCGGCGATGGGGGCGCTGGGCAGGGCTGGCGCGGCGTTGACCGCAGGCGTGGACGAGCACGCATGCTGGCTGGAACAGCAACTGGCCGCCTTGGGCGCATGCTTATGCTCATGGTCGTGCTCGTGGGTATGATCGTGGCTATCGTGCGGCATCGCATTCGTCCTTCCGGTTTCGTGTATGCTTCCATTAGAAACCCTGTAGCCGCTACAGGGTCAAGCGGAATTTGCACGAAAGAATGAAAAGGGGATGCCATGCGTATCGGGGAACTGGCCAAACGGACAGATTGTGACGTGGAAACCGTGCGTTACTATGAAAAGGCGGGCTTGCTGCAGGAACCGGGCCGCAACAGCGCCGGTTACCGCGAGTACCGGGAGGAACATCAGGAACGGCTGCAATTCATCCGCCATTGCCGTTCCTTGCAGATCGGCTTGACCGATATCCGCGCCTTGCTGGAATTTAAGAACAACCCGGCCGAAGGTTGCCAGAGCGTCAATGAATTGCTCGACCACCATATCCTGCGCATCGCCGAGCAGATGGCGAATTTGCAAACCCTGCAACAGCAACTGGTGACCCTGCGCCACCAGTGCGACCAGCCGCAGCCGTCGCAAGACTGCGCGATTCTCCAAAACCTGTCCGAGGCGGCCAGCGGCCACGACTGCGCCTGCCATACCGAACTCCCACAATCCCATTGATTCATGCTGAAACTGTTACCTGTAAGAACTTTATTCACCTTGTCCCTGCTGTCGCCGCTGAGCCATGCGGCCGATGTTCCTGCCGCCGCTGGCCACTACCTGACCCTGTACGCCGTGCCCGGCGTGCCGCAAGACGATGACCCGTACACCTGGAGCACGGTGGGCGGCAAGCAACTGACAAAGGGCGTGACCAAGGCGGACGGCCGCGCCTATCTCAAGGCAGAAGAGGGCGAGGAGACGTATGTGCTGGAAACGGTCAGCATGCGCTGGACGTTCACGGTGCCGGCCCGCTGCTGGCAAGAAGCGCCTGCGGCCTTCCAGTCATGCCTGAAACTCAAGCAAAGCGCCAGCCAATACGATATCCAGCACGATGCGGAGAAACTGGCCAGAGAGAAAGATCAACAGGCCAAGGCGGCTGCCTATGTGCTGGCAGCCAGGGCCAACGACGATGCGCTGGCCTGGCTGGGCAAATTGCCGCCGCAGTGGTCCATGCAGGAACACGCCAGGCGCCTGCTGGCCATCGGCGACAAGATCGAGCGGCATATCGCCAGCGGCTTGCGGCAAGGCGGCCCCGATGCGCGCCAGTTTGTCTGCAAGGCGCCCACGGCCTACGGCGCATTGCCGCGGCAGCAAGCCGTGCTGGCCTATCAGCTGCAGCCGCGGCCCGTGCCGCACGCCGGTGCCGCCTGGGAACAGCTGCTTGCGGCTGCCGCGCAGGGCAACTGGATGGCGCGCCTGGAAGTGTATGAGGCGCTGGCGGAGCGCAAGGTTAGCGAACTGAGCTATGTGGAGCAGGCGCGCCTGGTGCAATTGATGGAATGGCTGCAGCAACGCGAAATCGCCGGCCTGTACAGCTTTTTCAGCGCCCGTACCCTTGGCGATGGTGCCACGCAAGACCGCGTGGCACGCCTGGCCGCCATGCAGGGCAGCGTTGCCGACCAGAGTGTCGTCGGGACGACGCTGCAGGACGAGGACGATCCGGCACTGGTGGCGGCAGGCAAGCGCATGCTCGACTGCGCGGCAGCGGCCATGCGGTCACCGCGCTAACGGGGCAACAGCGGCGGGCCACCATCGCCCAGGCGGAAGGCGTCGACCACGCGCAATAGATCATGCGCCTGGTCCTGCATGCTTTGCGCGGCGGCCGCCGATTGCTCGACCAGGGCGGCATTGCGCTGGGTCAATTCGTCCATTTCCGTGATGGCATTGTTGACTTCCTCGATGCCCTTGCTCTGGCGCTGGCTGGCCGCCGTGATGTCGTTCATGATTTCCGTCACCTGCTGGACGGAGGCGACGATATCGCCCATGGTGCGCCCGGCGCTGTCTGCCAGCTCGCTGCCTGTTTCTATCCTGGCAACGGAATCCTCGATCAACTGCTTGATTTCGCGCGCCGCCGTGGCCGAGCGCTGCGCCAGGCCCCGCACTTCCGTGGCAACGACGGCAAAGCCGCGCCCCTGTTCGCCCGCACGCGCCGCTTCCACGGCCGCGTTCAAGGCGAGGATATTCGTCTGGAAGGCGATGCCGTCGATGACGGCGATGATGTCGACGATGCGCCCGGAACTGGCCTTGATCGAGCCCATCGTCTCGACTACCTGGCCCACCACGCGGCCGCCTTCCAGCGCCACGTTCGAGGTCGACAGCACCATCTGGTTGGCCTGGTGCGCATGGCTGGCGTTTTCCCGCACGGTATCGGTCAGCGCATGCATGGATGACGCTGTTTCCTGCAAGGAGTGCGCTTGCGACTCCGTGCGGGCCGACAAGTCCGCATTGCCCAGCGCAATTTCACTCGCTTCCACCGTGATGGTGGAACCCGCCTGGCGTATGTCGCCCAACAAGGTGTTCCAGTTCTTCAGCACGGTGGCCAGTGCGCGCGACAGCTTGCCCACCTCGTCGTCGCCTTGGGCATCGATGCGCATGGTCAGGTCGCCGGCGGCCAGCGACTCGGCGGCGCGGCAAGCCTCGTCGATGGGGCGCACGACGGAACGGGCCACCCAGGTGGCGATCAGGGCCAGCAAGGCAAAGCCGATGGCCATGGTGCCCAGCGACAGCCAGCCGGCGCGCTGGCCCGCTTTTTTTGTTTCCTGCAGCGCGTCGGCCGTGCGGTGGTCGAGATTGAGCAGCACCTGGCGCAGCTGTCCGCGCACTTGCTGATAGTGCGTGGCAGCATTTTGCATCGCCGCCACGCCCGTATTCGGGTCCATCGAGGCCAGGTCCAGCGCCTGCGCCACGCTGGCACGGTAGCGCTCGAGGCCTGGCAGGGCCTGGTCCGCTTCCGTGGCGGCGCCCGAGAATTTCTTGAGCTCCTTCAAGCCTTGCGCGATGGCATTGAGCTGGCCATCCGTTTGCGCGCCGAATTGCTTGAACTGTTCGTCCGACAGGCTGGCGGCGATGGCGATCTTCGCATACACGTCGGCGTGGACTTGGCCCAAGGCAATGGCTTGCTGGTTGGCAAGCCGCTCGGCCGTCAGGGTGACGTCTTTCAGTTCGCGCATGCGGCTTTCGTTCTGCTGCATGGCGAAGTAGGACAAGGCCCCCATGGCCAGCAGGCAAGCCAGCGCGACCACCGGGACGATCAACATCTTCTGTGCGATTTTCATCGGAACCCATATCGTCAAGAGAGGGGAGAACCATCCCGGCGCTGGCGGCGCGGCGGCTGGCTACAGGTAGATGCCGCCGCAGACGACGGTCTCGGCGAGTTTCTCGCAATACATCACCTTCGGCTCGATCTTCTTGGTTTCCGGATTCGTGAATTTGTATTCCTGCCAGAAGGTGCCCTTGCTCTTGGCCAAGTCGACTCGCTCCTTGACGAAGGCCTTGCCGTCGATATCTTTCAATTCGATCAAGTTCTTGCCCACCATTTTCGGGTTGGCGCCATGCGCGACCACCGTGCCGTCAAGTTTATAGACGACCAGGTACAGGTCGTGCAGGATAAATTGCGGCGCCTTGGCCGTGATCTCGCCATACGCTTTGGCGTCGCCGGCGCTCTTGATGTAGGACACGCCTTTCTTGACCATGGCTTCCGCGTCGGCGCGCGTGGCGCCGCCTTCGGCAGCGCTGGCGATACAGGGCAGCATGCCGGCGGCAAGCATGAGCGACAGGCAAACGGCAGGGGCGAACTTGGGCATGAGAATCTCCTTCACATTGCGGCAGGGAAAGGCCGGCAGGGAACCGGCGCGCTTGGGGGGAGTACTGACGGTTCATGGTAGCGCGATGCCAGTGGGCATGCGCTGGTGCAACAGATATTTTTTCAGTGGGGCGTTTTTGCAACGCCACGCGCACCTGGCCGCAATCACGTTTACAGAATGAAAAGCAGGGAGCAGGCTATCGTGGCGATAGTGTGGCGCGCGTGCCGCGCTACCAGTCGGACGGGTCTTCCGCCGCCGCCCTGGCCAGGTCGGCGGCCCAATCCTGCTGGACCAGGCGGTAGATATCGGCAAAAAAGGCGCGCGGATCGGTCATCTCATCCCACAAGGCGGGCAGGGCATTCGTGCTTTCGGGGTCATGTTCGAGGATGGCCTGGAAATCATAGCCGGGGTCTTGCAGCGCCTGCGCCAGCACGGCCACCAGCGCATGGCGGTGGCGGTAGCTCAGTTCCTTGTATTGCGAGGTGATGTCGCGCCGTATCAGCGCCGCGCGCTGGAGCGGGTCGTTCATGTCCCAGGTGTCCAGTTCCACGCCCAGGGTTTCTTCACGGTCATACACGTCGAAGGGGCCGAGAAAATAGTGGAGCGTAGGAATGTAGGGAGCATCGCTCCAGGGGCCGCGCAGCATGGGACTCTTTCGTTTGATTGCTAAATGATCACGCGCATTCGGGCAAGGTCCAGCCTTCGTCGCCCATGTCCGTCGGGTAGATGGCGCGGGTCTGGTTCTGGCCCCAGCGGGCATGGTCGAGAATGCCGTCTTCATGCATGTCCAGCACCCATTCCGTGCTTTCCAGCAAGGTGCCATCCTTGTGGTACACGCGGAAGAAGCTGGACGTGCTGAGGGCGCGCACGATGTTCTGCGGCACGCCGTCGCCGTAGTGGGGCACATAGGTCTTGATCACGCACGTGCGCTGGTCGTTCCACTGCTGGGCATATACGCTGGCATTGCGCGCCGCGCTGACCTTGATGAAGAGCCAGCCTGCCAGCAGGAGGGCGAACAGGAGGGCGGCGGCGATCAGGCCGGTTTTCTTGAGTAGCTGCATGAGGTCATGGCATGGCCAAAAACGGAGTTGCCGCATTGTATGTCAAGAGCGGAAATACTTGCTGTACGGCACGTGCGGCAAGTATTCCCCGCGTGGCTGTCTATTTCGGCAATGCCGCCTGCAGGGTGTTGGCCATTTCCAGGTGATGTTGCAGTGCTGGCAAGGTCTTCGCGGCAAAGGCCTTGATGTCGGGATCGTTCGCCTTCTGGCTGGCGTCCGTGAACAGTTTCACGGCATCCTTGTGCGCCGCCACGCCGATGGTGGCCGCGTATTCCGCATCGAATTGCTTGCCTTCCAGGCGGCTCAGCTTGTCGAGCTGCGCCTGGTGTTTCTTGCCGGGCTGGTCGCTGACCTCGATCTGCTTGCTGCTGGCCAGCTGTTTCAGCTCATCCGCCACTTTCGTGTGGTCCGCAACCATGGCATCGGCGAATTTCTTCACTTCCGCATTGCTGCTCTTGCTTTGTGCGACTTTGCTGGCGGCAATTTCCGTGCTGCCCGCGTCGGCGGCCTTGCTGAGGAATTGCTTGTCGTACGCGCCCGGCGCGGCGGCGGCAATGCTGTTGATGGCGATGCCGCTCAGCAGCGCCACGGCGGCGCCGATGGCCACGCTTTTCAGGGACGGGGTACGGGAACTGGTGGTCGGGATAGGCATGGGAACTCCTTTCGGGTATGGTTATTTCTGCAAGCTGATGACAATGTTAAGCCAGCAGCCTGCGCACACCCATAGGACAGTCGCGATCATGCCCGTAGGACTAGTCCTGTTCGTTAGCGCACAGTTCGACTTGTTTCAGGGCAAATAGGGCGGTGATGCCCGCATCGCGGCGCCAGGCGGGCATGCAGATATCGAGCCATTCCGCCATCGCGTCCAGGTGCGATGGCTCCGAAACGCAGTGTTCGAGTTCGTCGAGCACCGAATCGCGGTCGATGTACAGGCTGTCCAGCCAGGCGTCGAACGAGGGCGCCAGTTCCATCAGGCCGTGGGCGCGCTTGCCCGTCCAGTCCGGCAACTCCTGCACATAGGCCAGCACGCGGCCGCCGCCTTCGTCCGTCAAGTCCAGGTAGATCATGGAATTGCCGCCATCGCGGGCGAAGGGCAGGATTTTCACGGGCATGCCCGCATGCTCGCGAGCGGCGCGGATTTCGCCGACGAAGGTTTCATCGCAGAAATCGCCTTCGTCGGCGCTGAAGAAGGTATTGAAGCCCATTTTTTCCACGCCACCATTGCCGTCCGGCACATCGGTGGTGTAGTCGAACCAGGCGCCGTTGGCCACTTGCAGGAAAGCCAGGAAGGCGAGCGGCAGCGGCGCTTCCAGCAAGGCTTCGATGGCGGCGATCTGCTGCGCCGTGGGGGCAGGCTTGGCACCCTCGAGCGCCAGGTGGCGGTATTGCGTGTAATGGTTGCTCATTGATTCTCCTTGTATTTATTGTGCACTGGCGCCACATCGTCGCAACCCGTCTCCACCTTGGCCAGAGCATCGACGAGTCCGGCCCGCAGCACGGCCATCGAGCGCGCCTTGTCGTCGATCTGCGCGATTTTCGTTTCCAGCATGGCCCGTTTGGTCTGCGCATCGAGCGCATTTTCCTGCCAGACGGCGATGACCTCGGCGATTTCCTTCAAGGTAAAGCCCAGCGCCTTGGCGTGGCCGATCAGCTCGATCCGGCGCAAGGCCTGCGCCGAATATTCCTTGTAGTTATTCGTCAAACCCGGCTGCGGCGCTTCGTCCAGCAAGCCCTGGCGCTCGTAAAAGCGCACCGTGTCCTTGCTGACGCCCGTCAGGCGGGTGATTTCTCCGATACGCATCGATTCCCCTTGACCGTGGACTAAAGTCTACAGTTTATATTAAACACTCCATCTACTCCACACCAATGCCATGACCGCTTTCAACTACACCAACCAGACCGTGCTGATCACGGGCGCCTCGTCCGGCATCGGCCGCGTCTTTGCGGAAACCCTGGCCGCGCGCGGCGCGCATTTGCTGCTGCTGGCCCGTTCCGGCGCCGTGCTCGACAGCCTGGCCAAGGAACTTTCCCAGCGCCACGGTATCCGCGCCCATGCGCTGGTGGCCGACCTGGGCTTGCCTGGCGCCGCCAAAGAAGCTTATGCACGGGCTTGCGCGCTGGGCATGCCTCCCGACGTGCTGATCAATAATGCGGGTTTTGCCACGCATGGCCGCTTCGAAAGCATCAACCTGGCGCGCCAGGCGGCTGAAGTCACCGTCAATTGCACGGCCCTGATGGAACTGACGCACTGCGCCTTGCCGCACATGCTGGCGCAGGGGCGGGGCGCCATCATCAACGTGGCGTCCACGGCGGCCCTGCAGCCCGATCCCTATATGGCGGTCTACGGCGCCAGCAAGGCTTTCGTGCTGTCGTTCTCGGAAGCGCTGTGGGCGGAAAACCGCAGCCGCGGCGTGCGCGTGCTGGGCTTGTGCCCGGGCGCCACGGAGACGGCCTTCTTCGACGTCGTGGCCGCGCCCGAGGCGGCCGTGGGCAAGCGCATGGCGCCGCAAGCGGTGGTCGACGAAGCGCTGCGCGCGCTGGACCTGGGCCGCAGCAGCCACGTGGCGGGCCGGCCGAATCGGCTGCTGGCCTGGTTGCCGCGATTGCTGCCGCGCCAGACCGTGTTGGGCATCGTGGAAGGCATGCTCAAGCCGAAGGCGGCCTAGGCATCAAAAGATCATGGTGGCGAACATGGCCAGCACGGCCGTCGCCATGACGATGGTCGACAGCCAGCCCAGCGCCCGCAGGCGGCGCGAAATGGTGAGCGTGCCCATGATGGCGGGGCGCGAGGCCATCACCATCATCAAGGCCATGATCGGTACGGAAATGACGCCATTGATGACGGCGCTCCAGTACAGGGCCTTGATGGGGTCGAGCGGCGTGAAGCACAGGGCGGCGCCGATCACGGTGGCCGTGACGATGATGCCGTAGAACTTCTTGGCGGCCCGGGGCGCCAGTTCCAGGCTGTTTTTCCAGTGAAAGGCGCCCGCCATGGCGTAGGCGGCCGAGCCGGCCAGCACGGGAATGGCCAGCAAGCCCGTGCCGATGATGCCAAGGCTGAACAGCGCGAACGCGAAGTCGCCCGCGATGGGGCGCAGGGCGGAAGCGGCCTGGGCGGACGTATCGATGTGCGTGATGCCTTGCGCACCCAAGGTCACGGCCGTCGTCAGCATGATGAAGAAGGCCACCAGGTTGGAAAAGCCCATGCCGATAGCCGTGTCCATCTTGATGCGCTGGAATTGTCGTGGCGCCTGTTCCGGCGCACGGCGTAAGGCTTGCGCGCTGGCATCAGCCTGCAAGTCTTCCACTTCCTGCGAGGCTTGCCAAAAAAACAGGTAAGGGCTGATCGTGGTACCGAACACGGCCACGATCATGGTCACCGAGGCGGCCGACCAGGCGAACTGCGGCCAGATGGTCCGCAGCGCCACTTCACTCCAGGGAATATGCACGGTCAGCACGGTGGCCACATAGGCCAGCAAGCCCAGGGTCAGCCATTTCAGGATGCGCACGTACTGTTGATAGGGAATGAAGACTTGCAGCAGCAGGGATAGCAAGCCGAAACCGGCGGCGTACAGGTGCGTGGGGCCGCCGATGATCAGGGTCAGGGCATCGCCCATGGCGGCCACGTCGGCGGCGATATTGATGACATTGGCCAGCAGCAGCAAGCTGACGATGGCGTACAGCAAGGATTTCGGATAGTGGCGGCGGATGTTCGTCGCCAGCCCATGCCCGCTGACCCGGCCGATCTTAGCGCTGATGACCTGGATACCGAGCATCAGGGGAAACGTCAGGCACACGGTCCACAGCATGCCGAAGCCGAACTGGGCGCCCGCCTGCGAATACGTGGCGATGCCGCTGGGATCGTCATCGGCCGCGCCCGTGATCAGGCCAGGCCCCAGCTTGCCCAGCCAGGTGTCGGATGGGTCGGCCCGGCCGCTATCGGTCTGCATGCGTCGCTCCTGCGTGATGGAGCAAGCAGCGTATCACAGGCGGGCGGCGTCGGACAGGGCGCCGCCCGGGAAACACGCGCCTCAGTAGCGCGCATCCTTGGGCTTGCCGCCCTTCGGCCAATCCTTGACCTTGTCGGGGAAGTCCGGACGGGGCATGTGCGTAAAATATTCCGCCACGTCGACGGCATCCTGGTCGGACAGGTTGCCCTGTCCCAGCGGGAATTTCTGGCCGTGGCCCATCACCATATTCGCCTTGACGAAGCCGGCCGCCGTGTAGGTGCGGGCCATGCCAGCGCCAATATTGAACGAGCGCTCGCCCCACAGCGGCGGGAAGGCGACGACGCCGTTGGCGCCCTTGATGCCTTCGCCATTCGCCCCATGGCAGACAGCGCATTGCTCGGCATACACTTTTTTGCCATGCACGGGATCGGGCAGCAGAGCACGGTCTATCTTCGCCACGCCGCGTCCCGCCACCTTGTCGCCCGCCTGCGTGGCGCCCTTCATCCAGTCGATGTAGGCGACCATCGCCTGCAGGTCGGGGCCATCCACGGGCAGCGGCTTGCCGTGCATGGAGCGGCGGAAGCAGCCATTGATGCGCTCTCCCAGGCTGATGACCTTGCCGGCGCGCGGCGCTTCCGACGGGAAGAAGGCGGAAATGCCGAGGAAGGGCGAACCGTTGGCCACCGTGCCGCCATTCAGGTGGCAACTGCTGCAATTGAGGTCGTTGCCCACGTTTTGCGGCAGGCGGGCCCGCGTTTCCGTCATCAGCTGCATGCCGTGGATCAGCTGGCTGGCATTCGGATCGGCCGTCAGGGCGGCGAAGCGGGGCGTGACGAAGCCGCCCGCATCCGGCGCCTTGAGCTTGAGTTCCTTGCGCACTGTGGCGATCTGCGCGGGCGTCACTGGTGCGCCTTGATTGCCCCACTTGCCACGCACAAAGGTGAGGATTTCCGCCAGTTCCGTGTCCGACAGGCGGTCATACGCGGGCATGCCGAACGAGCGGGGCGAGTGCTGCGTGACGGCCGATTGCCAGCCAGTCAGCGCGATATGGATGACGGTGGTGGCGTCCTTCGACTGCACCGAGTCGTTCTGCGCCAGCGGCGGAAAGATGTTGTCCACGCCGCGGCCGTCGCGGCGGTGGCAGGTGGCGCAGAACTGCAGGTAGCCGAGGCCGCCGCGCGTGTTGTACAGCGCATCGTTGCTGGCCGCCACGAGCGGCGCCGTTTTCTTCGGCGGCGCGGCCGCGCCATCCTTGGCGGGCAAGCCGTGCAGATAGTGCGCCAGCGCGTCGAGGTCGGCATCCGTGAAATATTGCGTGCTGTGCGTGATGACTTCCGTCATGCTGCCGGCCGCCGTGCCGAAGCTGTTGCGGCCGGTTTTCAGCAATTGCACGATGTCGCCCGGCGTCCACAGATTGCGCAGGTTCACCGCATGCCAGCCGTCAAACGTAAAACCGGACAGGTAGTGCTTGCCGCTGCCGCCATCCTGGCCCATGGTTTTTTCCTGGAACGCCACGCCGCGTGGCGTGTGGCAGGAGCCGCAGTGGCCCAGCCCTTGGGCCAGGTAGCTGCCCCGGTTCCACTGGGCCGACTTGGCGCTGTCGGGCTTGAACGGCGCGTCGTCGAGGAAGACCGCATTCCACAGCGACAAGCCCCAGCGCATGCTGAACGGCCATTTCATGTCCGTTTCGCGGTTTTGCTGCGCCACGGGCGCCACGCCGCGCTGCAGGTAGGCGTACAGCGCCTGCATGTCGCCGGGCGTGATCTTCGCGTAAGAGGGGTAGGGCATGGCTGGATACAGGTTGTGGCCGTCCGCCGCCACGCCCTTGCGCATGGCGCGGTCGAACTGGGCAAACGTGTACGTGCCCAGGCCCGTCTTGGCGTCGGGCGTGATATTCGTGCTGTAGATGGTGCCGAACGGCGTCTTGAGCTCCAGGCCGCCGGCCATGGCGGCGCCGTTCGGGCTGGTGTGGCAGGCCACGCAGTCGCCCAGGCGAGCCACGTATTCGCCGCGCTTGATCAGCTCGGCCGACGCCGTGGGCGTGTTGGCGTGCGCGGCCCTGGCGCTGGAGCAGAAAGCCAGCATGCCCAGGAGCATTGCCGCCAGCCAGGAAGTTATCGAAAAGAAAAATGCGGGAGGACAGCGCGAACCGCAGTGGGGAATGGAAATGGCGTTCATGGTGACCCTTTATTATTACGCGCAAGCTTACGCATTCGTCACCACGGCGAACATTGGGAATTTCTTTCGAACAACTAGGTAATCTTCCCTAGTGTTTTACACTGGAAAATCGTGTAGGGGCGCCTGCAAGCTGGCCATGATGCGCTCGCGCAGCCAGCGATGCGCCGGGTCCAGGTGCATGCGTTCGTGCCAGACCATGGCCATCTCGTAATCGGGCAAGGCGACGGGCGGCTCCCACGTGCGCAGCGCGCCCAGCGCATTCTTCAGCAGGCGCGATGGCAGCAGGGCCACCATGTCGGACGCTGCCAGCAAGGGCGGGACGATCAGAAAGTGCGGCACGGACAGCACCACCTTGCGTGTACGCCCCAGCTGCTGCAGCGCTATATCAACGGCCGTGCGGAAGCCGCCGCCGTTGGGCGAGACGACGATGAATTCCAGCGCGCAAAACTGGTCGAGGTTGGGCTGCTCCTGCAGCAACGGGTGGCCGCGCCGGCCCGCCAGCACATAGTGTTCAGTGAACAGCGTGCGGTGGCGCAAGCCGGGCGGCGCTTCTTCCTGGGCAAGGAAACCCAGGTCGACCTGGCCCGTTTCCAGGTCGTGCGCCATGCGCGCCGGCACGGCTTCGAACACGGCCATGCGCGACAACGGCGCCTGCGCGCGCAAAGCGGGCAGCATCGGCAGCAGGATCGCATACTCGGTGGCGTCGGCCGCCGCCAGGTTCCAGCGCACCTGGGCCGTGGCCGGATCGAACGCCGATTCAGGCTGCAAGACTTGCTCAAGCTGGGCCAGCACGGCCTGCAAGGGCGCGAACAGGGCCAGCGCCCGCGCCGTGGGCAGCATGCCGCGCGGACCGGGCAAGAGCAGCGGATCGTCGAAAGCCGCGCGCAGCTTGCCCAGCTGCACGCTGACGGAGGGCTGGCTCAGATGCAGCCGCGCCGCCGCCCGCGTCACGTTGCGCTCGATCAATAGGGCGTTGAGGGTCAGCAGCAGGTTCAGGTCCAGCTTGCGTAAATTGTCCATAGCTATACCTTGTATATCAACTATTCATTTCCACTATGATAGCGCATGCCCTACAGTTGTTCCTGTGACTTTCACTCTTCATCTTTTACAGGAACTAACTGATGCAACTCCATGAATATACAAGCTTTGATGGGCTAGGACTCGCCCAGCTGCTGCGCGAAGGCGCCGTTTCCGCCGCCGAATTGCACGACGCCGCCCGGCGCGCCTGTACCGCCGTCAATCCGCAGATCAATGCCGTCGTCGAGCTGTGGCCGGCCGATTTGACTGCCATCGACCACGCGGCACCGTTCGCCGGCGTGCCATTCCTGATCAAGGATGTGGCCGTCACCATGGCGGGCCAGCGCAGCGAATACGGCAGCCGCCTGGGTGCCGGCCATGTCGCGACCTTTGATTCCCATCTGATGACGCAATTCCGCGCAGCCGGCCTGGTGACGTTTGGCCGCACCAGCACGCCGGAAATGGCGTTTGCCACCACCACGGAACCCGTCTTATATGGCGCCACGCGCAACCCGTGGAACGTAAGCCTGAGCGCGGGCGGCTCCAGCGGCGGCGCGGCGGCGGCCGTGGCGGCCGGCATCGTGCCCCTGGTCCATGCGACGGACGCGGCCGGTTCCATCCGCGTGCCGGCTGCCTCGACGGGCCTGTTCGGCTTCAAGCCCAGCCGGGGACGGGTGTCGAACGGCCCCGCCATGGACGAAATCTTCAGCGGCCTGGGCGTGCAGCTGGGCGTGAGCCGCACGGTGCGCGACAGCGCCGCCTTGCTCGATTGCGTGCAAGGAATCATGCCGGGCGAACCGTATGTGACGAGCGCGCCCAACTTCACCTGGCTGTCGCAGGTGAGCGTGGCGCCGGGCAAGCTGCGCATCGGCGTGCAGCGCATGGCCAGCAATGGCGCCCGGCCCGTGCCTGCCGTCGATGCCGCGTTGCAAGACACCGTGCGCCTGCTGGAAAGCCTGGGCCACCATGTGGAAGAAGTGTCGCCCGCGCTGGGCGTATCATGGCCAACCTTCGTGCAGGCGAACGCCAGCATCTGGTGCGCCAACCTGGTGCCATGGATAGCTGGACTGGCGCAGGAAAGCGGGCGCGCCGTGTCGCTCGATACGCTGGAACCGGCCACTTTGGCCTGCTACCGCTACGGGCAGACGGTGTCGGCCGTCGAGTTCGTCGCCGCGCTCGACGTACGCAACACCGTCACGCGCCACGCCGGCGCCCTGTTCGGCCAGTATGATGTGCTGCTCACGCCCACCATGCCGGATGTGCCGTGGCAACTGGGGCGCTACGGGGAAAACGAGGAACAGCTCGATGGGCTGGGCTGGACGGCGCGCCTGTTCGAGCATTCACCGTACACGCCGCTGGCCAACGTGGCGGGCTTGCCGGCCATGTCCGTGCCGCTGGCCATGTCGAATGAAGGGTTGCCGATTGGCATGCAGTTCATGGCCGGCCAGGGTCAGGACGGAACCTTGCTGCGCCTGGCCGGGCAACTGGAGCGGGCGGCGCCGTGGGGGCAGCGGCGTCCGCCCGTGTGGGCGGGCAAGGTGTAGCAAGGACTATGGGCGGGTCCGGCAAATGATGCAAGTCACTTCACGGTTTGCACCCAGCGGCAAAAATCCGGGGTCGGACCCGCCGGGTCCGACCCCAGTCCTTGTTCTTGGGTGAAAAGTATCAGCTGGGCATCGTAGCCAGCCGCGCCGCGCCCCGGTTTTCCATGCGAAAACGAAATCGTTCCCACAGCCGGTCGTGGAAGGGCAGGACGATCACGTTGCAGATCGGCTCGACCACGGCCAGCAAGCCGCCGAAGGCCATGGAACCCGTGGCCCAGTACATGACGCTGAAAGCGACGCCCATGTGCATGGCCGTCTGGCTCAGCTTTTCACCGGCCAGGGCTGCAAAGCCCAGGCGGCTGGCCGCGTAGCGGCGGCGGATCGCGTGCCAGGCTTTTTCATGCCACGGCAGCAGGCCTACATTGATGATCGGTTCGATGATTGCGGCCAGGCCACCGAGTGCCAGCGAGCCCGTCAGCAAATAGGCGAGGCCGAAGGCGATCGACATGTGCGTGCAAACCTGGCTGAATGTTTTGATGGCGGTGAACAAGGGAGGCTCCTTTCTGTTGAATTCGCTTATCCTTGATTTAGATAGTAACGATTCTCATTTACAAAAGGAAGTAAAATATTTCAACCGAATCAATAGATTAAGGCTATTGATATATTAAAATTCATTATATTTACAAGAAATCGGGATGAGGCGGCTCGGCATGCTCATTTGCTGCCTATACAACAGACCAGCATGTGCTGGTGTCACTGGAGTACAGCATGCCCACCCTTTTTGATGACGTATTGACCACGCCACAGCCCTGGTCGCGCCAAGTGATTGCCGAATGGCGCGATATATTTCCATCGCAGCACGGCGCCAACCTCGAAGACTTCGTCGTGCGCGAATGCCGGCGGCGTGACGCGCGCGTCGACATGCGTACGGTCGTTGGCCAGTCGGAACACTATGCGGGGCAATCCTGGCGCGAGGCGGCACTGGCGCCGCAGTACCGGCAGGACAAGATGCGCGGCGTCTTCGCGCTGTATGAACGCCATCCCGACTACTATTTCAATGGCGACGTGGACAACGGCATCATGCTCAGCACCATCGATGGCCAAAACTGGTACACGGATGGCGGCGGCAATCACCGCACGGTGCTGGCCCGGTTTGCCTGCGACCGCATTGCGCGCCAGACGGGGCGGTATCCGCTGGTCAGCGGCGTGTCGACCTGCCATTACCGGGTCGACATGCAGGCTTGGAACCTGTTTTGCCAGCTCAGTCAGTTAAGCAAGCGCCATGCGGAGGTGATTTTTATACGCGTCACGCGGGAAGAACTGCCACCAACCGCTGTGCCTGGCGGGACGGACATCATGTGGCGGCTGCGCTTCTTTGTGGTGGACCGACGTTTTGGCGGCGTTCCCCGCGCCGAACACATCGACACGGCCCGGTTTTGCGCCTATGCGCGCCACGTGCTGGCCCATGACGGCAAGCCAAGCTGGCGCGACCGTGTGCTGGACTGGCGGATGAGCGACCTGGAGCGGCTGGTGTTCCAGCCGGGGGCGTGAACACGCCACTAATATAGATGGTGTGTAGAAGCGGCGGGCCGGAGGAGGGCAGTCCTCCTCCGGCCCGCCTGGCGCCTTACGGCAAGGTCTTCAGCACGTTCTTCGTCGGTACGGAGAAATTATAGTTGTCGTGGCGGTCCCAGTTGATCGACCACGTCATCACGCCGCGGAAGTCCGGATACGCCTGCAGCGGCTTGATGGTGCCGCAGTTGAGCAGGCGCGTCAGACAATTCAGGGCGTTGCTGACGTCGGCATTCGTCGTGAAACCGGAGCCGGCCGAGCTGCGGCCCGACGGCACGCCGAAGCCCACCTGGTCCGGACGCAGGCCGGCAAAGGTATTGCCGCCATAGTTAAATCCCTCGATCAGCATGCGCGCCGTGGCCACCAGCTGGTCGGCCGAGCCGGCCTTGATGGGACCCGTGGCGTACGGCGTATAGATATCGCCGTTGTTGTAATACTGCGGGTGCAGCACCGTCAGCTCGCTGCGCAAGGCATTGATGATGGGAATATAGGCGCCCCAGATGCTGCCGTAGCTCGTGTAGCCCCCTTCCACATACACCCATTCCGGCGCCATCGACAGGTAAAAGCTGCTGCCGACCTTGGCTTTCAGGTTTTTCACGGCGATCGGCAGGTAGGTCTGGATGGCCGCGCCTTGCGCCACGCCGTTTTCCAGGTCCAGGTCGATGCCGTCGAAACCATATTTGGTGATGATGGCGTACAGGCTGTTGGTGAAATTCGTCGCTTCGGCCGTGTTGCCGACGGAAACGGAACCGTTTTGCCCGCCCAGCGACAGGATGACTTTCTTGCCTTTCGCCCGCTTGGCGGCCACGTCGGCGATGAATTGCGCTTCCGTGCCCGCACCCGGATCGATGGTCAGGCTGACATTGCCGCCGCCCGCGTTGTCGCCGAACGAGACGACGATCACATCCCAGTCGTCGCTGATCTGGCTGATCGGATACGTCGCGCCGCTGGGGTTGGTGAAGTTGTGCCAGTAGCCGATCAGCGCGTGCTTCGCCAGGCCGGTCGGCGTAGGCGTAGGTGTTGGTGTCGGCGTTGGTGTAGGAGTTGGAGTCGGTGTCGGTGTCGGGGTAGGAGTCGGGGTAGGAGTCGGCGTAGGTGTTGGGGTGGGTGTTGGGGTAGGAGTCGGTGTCGGCGTACCGCAGTCTCCCACCACCGTCCATGGCTGGCCGCTGCCGGCGCCGCCGCTGCTGGTCGATGGATTATTGCCTTGCGTCCACCAGTTGGCCGTGTAATTGACGTTGTTGTAGCTGGCCTTGCCTCCGCCATTGTAGGCGGTGCCGCTATTCCACGGCGTGTAGCAGGCGACCGTTTCGGTGGCGCCGGCCAGCAGCTGGCTTGCGCCGGCGCTGGAGCCGTCGCCCCCGCCGCAAGCGGCCAACGTCCCGCCGAAGAGGGTAATGATGAGGGTATTCATGACTGTCCGGTTCATTGCATCTCCTTGTGTATTTTTTTCATGGCCGAGCCGGTTGATCACCGTCCGATTTTTCAGAGTGCAAGCATTGCAGGTGGTAGTCAACTGGTTTTATTCTTTGCGCAAGATCACAATACCAGTTGCGAACTTCCCCCTTGAGATGGGCGATGCCGGCCATACCAGTGCCGGTTTTCCGGTGCGCTGGTATGGTGTACGCAAGAGCGCCGGGAGCAGGGCGGGGAAGGGAGGATGACTCCAACAGCGGCTACGGCGCGGTTTCTCAAATCGGCATGCGGCAAGCGCGACAGGTCCAGCAGCGACAGAAAGCGGCGGCAATGCGCTAAAAGAAGCGCCGGGCGTGGATGCGAGCGGGTCATGCGGGTCTCCTGATTGCTTCTCCGATATTGAGACTTCTCATTCAACATAGTCGGCAAGCCACTGATTTCATTGAAATTATATGGGCAGCAATCTACCGCTGGACAAGGCGATGGGCTGGCGCTCATGGAGCGTTTTTGTCTTTTTTTCAAGCGCGCCGTGTTCCTTTCGTCGAAGAAAGCCTGTAACTTCCTGCATGACAGCGGGCCATGACGAAAGCGATAACGATGAAAAAGATATTGATACTGGGCGCAGGCGGCCAGGTAGCCCAGTGGGTCATCCGCGCCTTCGCGGGCCGTGACAACATCGCCTTGACGCTGCTGCTGCGCAATCCCGGCAAGCTGCCAACCCCAGTCCCAGCCAACGGCAGCGTGCTGGCCGGCGACGTGCTGGACCAGGCATTGCTGCGGCGAACGATGCCCGGTCACGACGTGATCTACGCCAATCTGGTCGGCGACGATATGGAAGCCCAGGCCAACAGCATCATCGCCGCCATGCGGGCCTCGGGCGTCGAACGCCTGATTTTCGTCCTGTCGATGGGCATCTACGATGAAGTTCCCGGCAAATTCGGCGAATGGAACAACGCCATGCTGGCCGAAGACCTGAAACCATTCCGCCGAGCCGCCGACGCCATCGAAGCGTCGGGCCTGGCATACACCATCGTGCGCCCAGCCTGGATGACGAACGAAGACGAAGTCGACTACGAACTGACCACGCGCCACGCGCCATTCAAAGGCACCGTGGTGTCGCGCAGGAGCGTGGCGGATCTGATCGCCAGCATCATCGAAACGCCAGACCTGCACCGGCACGCCAACCTGGGCGTGAACAAACCGAACACGGACGGGGACAAGCCGTATTTCATGTAGCTGGTGAGCCACCAGCGACAGCGGCGCTCTTTGGGCGAAAGGGAAGTTTGGCGTCGGTGACACCTTCGCCACGTCGGTAGAATGCGCCATCCCATTTGTAAAACAGATTGTTCAGATGCGCAATGTGGTCCCTAACCGGCGAAACATTGCGCCCTATGCTGGACGACTTCGATCGTATCATCGAGTCGATCATCACGTCGGGCTAGCAGATATTGATCAACCTGTTTGAGAAATTCCGGATGGCGCCGATGATTGTACTCGCTGAAATTCCGGTCGAAAAGCGACGTACCGACAATCCCATCCGACTGATGGTGACTGCAGCTGGCCATTCCCCGGTCTAACGATAGGCAGCACGGGATGTCTCCACATAAACAAACCATATCGAAGGCCGATGCGGCAAATTGCCAGCGCGCTGTCGCCATCCGAATGTATCTGAATGGCGGGGATATGGTAGCGATTAATAAAGAAGAGCGCCGGAACATCTCAAAAAATAGCGCAATTGCGCAACGATCATAAGCAAATTCAAAAGTCGTCGACCGAATAATTAACATGCAAACGTTTTCTACTGTGCCGACGTATTTGTTTAGTTCACTTCGCTTTCTGCTAGGTGGATAAAAACGCGAAAAACAAATACTATCTAGTATCGGCAACCACAATAGGGGCGCATCAATGAGGCTGAATCGGATCGCAATTAAGAATTTTAGAAATTTCAAACATCTGGATGTCCAACTTGGAGAGCACGCGGTCGTTCTCGGCGAAAACAAAGTTGGTAAAACCAATTTATTGTTTGCCCTGCGATTGATTCTTGACCCTACATTACCCGATTCGCAGCGTCGTCTTCGCCTGGAGGATTTCTGGGATGGATTGCCACGTCCGCTGAAACCCGAAGACTTCATCGCTGTTACCATCGAAGTTACTGGATTTGATGATAATGAGAACCTGCTTGCGGTATTAGCCGACCATCTGGTCAAGCCCGATCCGATGATCGCTCGTATTACGTACCGTTTCCAGCCCATACCGGGCCTCGGTAGAGAACCGCGCAGCGAGTCGGACTACGAGTTCGTTATCTTCGGCGGTGGCCGCCCAGAAAACTCTGTCAATTATGAGCTCAGGCGCTGGATGCCGATGGATTTGTTCCCCGCGCTGCGTGATGCCGAATCGGATCTGGCGCGTTGGGGGCGCTCGCCACTACGTCCATTGCTTGATCGGGCCACCAAAACGGTCGACCCTGTGGCACTGGCTTCCATTGCTGCGGAAGTGCATGACGCGACCTTGGAAGTGGTCGGACTGCCGGAAATTTCCAGCATCGTTGATAAAGTGAACGATCAACTAACCGCGATGGTAGGGCATAAGCATGCAGTAGAAACGGCCTTGGGATTTACGCCGACGGAACCTGAGCGGCTATTACGGTCCTTGCAAATGTTGATTGATGGCGGTAAGCGCGGTGTCGCCGAAGCGAGTTTGGGTTCGGCCAATGTGCTGTACTTGGCGCTCAAACACTTGGAGCACCAGTACCTCGTCGAAGATGGTGAGCGCCAACACACCTTTCTCGCCATTGAAGAGCCAGAAGCGCATTTACATCCCCATTTGCAACGTCTAATTTATCGCAACTATTTGCAGACGCGTGACGATGGTGAAGAAGAGAGCGGGCCGAGAAGCATTTTACTCACGACCCATTCGCCCAATGTGGCGAGCGTCGCGCCTCTGTCAAATGTGGTTGTCCTGCGCCACGACAGCGAAGAAGGGCACACCACCGGCCGTTCGCTAAAAGGTATCAAATTGAGAAAGAACGATCGCGAGGATCTGGAGCGATACATCGATGTGACACGCGGCGAACTGTTCTTCTCCAAAGGCGTGATTTTGGTTGAGGGCGATGCGGAAAAGTTCTTGGTGCCCACGCTAGCCAGGATCTACGATGGCACGATTGATTTCGATGCAATGGGGGTGACGGTCTGCTCGATCGCTGGTACCAACTTTGCCCCTTATGTCAAGCTGCTTGGTCCAAAAGGATTGGATATTCCTTTTGTGGTGCTGACTGACTTTGATCCAAAGGGGGCTGCGGTCAGCCAAGAAGATGCGGACCCAGACGACGGAGGCGTGACCGAAAGCTATGGGGAAAATCGTGTAGTCAATCAGATTATGGTACATCTGTTGGATGCGGAAATAGTGAAAACTACAACTTTCAAGCAAGATTTAGCACTTGCCCCTAAGCATGGGGTTTTCTTGAATGATTTTACGTTCGAAGTCGATCTGTTTAGTGAAGGCGCTTCCGGTTTCTTCTTGAATGCCGTAAAGGAATTGTCTACTAACGAAAAAATGCACGCGCGCTTCGAAGCTTTGCACGCAGATCCATCCTCGCTGGAAGCGACGCAGTTCCTGAAGGACATCGAATCGATTGGCAAAGGTCGATTCGCACAACGCCTTGCCGCAGTAATTGACAAAGGTGATGCCGATGTATGTCCGCAATATATTAAGGATGCGTTGGACTACTTACGAGAGAGGTTGGGATGAGCGTTCCAGCTGCCCCTCACCTGCGCATGGCAGAAGACCTGCGGGAAAACGAAGACCAGTGGCGAGCATACCAGTCGGAAGGAAACTGCGTCATCCTGGCCGGTCCAGGTAGCGGCAAGACGAAGACGATCACGCTCAAAATAGCCCGTTTACTGGCTGAGGATGTCCGTCGTCCTCGACGCGTTGCCTGCATCACCTATAGCAATGCCTGTGCTGGTGAGTTACAGTCCCGGCTGGCAAAACTCGGTGTGGAAGATGGCGCTCGCGTCTCACTTTCCACTGTTCACTCCTTTTGTTTAACGGAACTGGTCACGCCGTATGCCGCGATGGCCGGGCTCGAGGTCCCAGAACCTTTGAAGGTTGCGACGCCGGCGCAAGCTCGTGACCTCTTTAGGCAAGCGTACCAGGAAATTCTCGGTGGTAATCCCTCTGGCTCGTTCCGCACGGCCTGTGACAAGTTGCGGCGCACGATTGTCGACCGAGATAGCCAGGAGTGGCGCGAATGGACGGCGCGGGAGACCCGTGTCGTCGAAGCATATGAAGCACTCCTTCTTGGAAATGGAGTCATCGATTTTGACGGATTGATGCTCGCAGGACTACGGCTGGTAGAAAACCACGAGTGGGTAAGAAGTGCGGTGCACGCTAAATATCCTATTGTGGTGATCGATGAGTATCAAGACCTTGGTCTGCCACTGCACCGGATGGTTCTGGCATTGCGCGCGGCGGGAATTCGCATCCTGGCGGTGGGCGATCCAGATCAATCAATTTATGGTTTCACGGGCGCGCAACCTGGCTTGCTTCGCGCGCTGTCACAGCTTCCTGATGTCGAAGCCGTGACGCTCAAGTTGAACTATCGATGCGCTGAAAACATTATCGCCGCATCCAAGGCACTGCTGCCGGAGCCTGGGGACTTCCGTTCGCACGATGGACGCCAGGGAGAGATCCGGATTCTTCGTCTGGAGTGCGGCATACGGCAACAGGCTGACTATGCTCTTTCGACTTTAGTGCCGGCCATGCTCAAAGCAAACCCATCGTGGGTGCTGGGCGATATAGCTTTGCTATACCGCAGCCTCAATGAAGGGGCCCCAATCGCGGACGCGGCCGACGCCCTTGGCTTGCGTTATTTTCGTTTGGACAATGGCTCACCCATTAAAAAGTCGCGTGTGACGGGATGGCTGACAGAGGCTGCACAGTGGTGCTCCGGTGGATGGCAAACGGGAAAAGTCACTTTGGCCCAGCTTTTAAAGCTCTGGCGCAGGCTATTTCGTGCGCCCACAAGCGACGCCCAGCAGTTGGCGACGCGCAAGCGGCTGATCAATGTTCTCTTTGCATTGCGGGATGGCACTCAACCACTTCGTCAATGGCTGCTGACCCTTCAGAAAGATATCCTGGGGGAGATGCTCGTAAGTGAACCGGGCCTGGCTGATGAACGGGAACACTTCACAGACCTGATTGCAGCGACAGCGGCAGGCGCTCCTTTGGCTTCTTTTACTGTTGATATCTTCTGCAATCAAGGTAAGAGCCCAGATCAACTCAATTTGATGACACTGCACAGCTCTAAGGGTTTGGAGTTCCAAGCGGTCATTATGGTGGGCTTGGAAGACGGTGTGTTTCCTAGTACCTACGATACGACGGAAGTTCAGTTACAGGAGGCTGCCCGACTTTTCTACGTAGGCGTTACGCGCGCTAAAAGTCAGGTTCATCTCACCTATAACTGTAACGAGTCGCCATTCTTGAGTGTGGTCAGAGAAGCTGTCTAGGAAACACGGGACGAGACATCGAACTCGAAAGTTTGGTCAGAGGAGGGGAGTGCGACATGCACGGAGCCCGAACGTCCAAACTACGGCTGTAGCACACGCCCGCAATCCGCGGACGAGCAGCTCAGCCGTTGTCGGAATCACGCGCGATGATTACTGAGATCGCGCAGTAAAAAGCGCTCCTGCGATCGGCGACATAATTACTTGCGTCGGCGGGTGAGCGGCACAACCAACGACTGGACGTATGGCGGCAAGGACTACCTGTCGAGCATTACCAGCCCGGCTATCACGGGCAACGGCGGCAAGGACAGCATCTACGTGAAAGGCTGGTGGAACTGATGTTAGGAGAAAGCAAATTCATGCTGGATCGGCGTGGTGGTGGCGGCCCTGGCGCTTCTGGTGCTGGTAAAAAAAAAAGGGTGCGGCTGCGGATGTGGGAATCGCTGTCGGTGAGGCGACTGCTGATCTGGCTGGCGGTGTTGTCGGTGGTGTTGCACTCGGCATTGGCGATCAAATTGGCATCCCGCGCACCAATATGACGGAGTGCGAGAAGGCGCTGGCCGAGGGCCGCACCTGGGACGCCAGCTTCGCATGTCCAGCTGGAAAATTCATCGGGAGTTTCTTTTGAACCTGAAAAGCATTATCCCTACGGGGCCGCAAGTCGCGCGTGTCCTGTCCCGGTTTCCAAAGCTGCAAAAGTTCTTCACACAAAATAGCCTGACCATCAAGGATGAAAAGGGCAACACCATTTACTAAGGGATGAAATGAAACGATTTTTCGATAGTTTTAAAGAGGCGTCAACCTGGGCGGGCGTGGCGGCCGTGGCGCTGTCCGTGTCGCCATTCCTGCCACCGCCGTTCCATATGTGTGAGCAGGGCCTGGCAGGCATTGCGGGCGCGATGGCCGGCATCATCCGTGAAGGTGCCAAAGCATGAGCGGGCTGAGCCAGAAACACATGCTGATCCTGGCCGCCGCCGTGGCCGCGTACTTCATGTACAAGCAGCACAAGGCGGCCAACGTGCTGAACGATCGGTACCCGATGGCGTACAAGAGCTAGGCCGAATCGAGAATTCTTGATAACATTGAACCTCATTTCTTGGGGGAAACAATGAGCGGCGCAGCAGAAACCACGTATTACACAAATGACAGGGTAACCGTCACAAATGCCCGTTTCATGGTCGATGGCGAAACTCATGCAATAAGTGGGATTACATCGGTCAAGCTTGAGGTGAAAAAGCCGAATAGGATCTTGCCAGCGGCGCTCATAATTTTTGAATTATTGGCGCTCACAAGTGGCAAGAACTTGGCAACTCTGTCTATCTGGCACTGGGCAATTATCTTGCTTCCAGGGCTAATTTGGATATGCTTTCAACGAACTCACTATACGGTAACGCTTGCCAGCGCGTCCGGGGAGCATCGGGCCTTGAAAAGCAAGGTAAAGCCGTTCGTGAGCGAGGTGGTCGAAGCGATAAATCTAGCTATTGTCCGTCGAGCTTAGAAGGATGCTCAAAGTGCGATCTGCACCTGGTCGAAGTCATCGAGCCGCAAATCAGTGATTTGCGGCTTTTTCTTTGGACGGCGCACAGCCAGTTCGATGACGTTACCGCGGACGATGCCAAGGCGCGGGCCAAAGGCCGCCATGTTCATCTGGCGCCGGATATCGGCTTGCTCCATCTGGCGCAGGCGCATGTACTCAGGAACCCACCAGGGCACGCGCTGTTTCGCGCTGAGCCAGTCGCGCACTGTGCGCTCGTCGCGGCGCAGGGTGCGCGCCAGGTCAGCCAGGGGGATGCCAAGGGCATAGTGGGCAAACTCGGTGGGGTTGCCGTATCGAAGGTTTGGGAATCTCATTTGTTATTTTTGATTATGGAAGATCGCATACCATAAATCGGTATTGCGATTTCCATATCGAGGAGAAAGGGGATTTTTTCACACTGGCACTACACTTCGCAATCTTGGTAGTTTCGGAGCCTGTTGCGCACCCAGCGGCGTGTTGTTAGCTTCGGGCGCCCCTCTCTTTTTTCATCGGAGCTGTTGCGCTGGAAAAACTGACTCAGTGTTGCACAGCATTCCTTCTTGCATGCAACAGTACCCCCCAACGTATGAGTAGCAATTAACGCCACTGTTGCGCCTACTGGCCTAGTTGTTATTCAAGTTTCAAAATGACAACAAATTTTAGCTCAACTTGCCAATTTGGGCAAGTTGGCTTATTCTGCTGGAATGGATGAAAAATACTTAGATTGTAAGACCCCGGGACAGTTAATCGAAGCTGCGCTCAAGGAGAAAAATTGGACGCAACGGGTGCTTGCGATTGTTCTAGCTGTAGATGAAACCGGTGTAAATAAAATCATCGCTGACAAACGGACAATTTCTGCTGAGTTGGCACTTCATCTTGAGGAGGTGCTGGCGGTGCCGGCCGCGCAGTTTTTGCGTTTGCAAGCGGAATTTGAGCTAGCGAAGGCACGAATTGTTGCGAAGCCTGATCCAAAGCGCTCAACTCGTGCACAGTTGTATGCTGGGTTACCCGTCTCTGAAATGATTAAGCGTGGCTGGCTTGATGCGACTGATGTGCGGGATACTGAACGAGTAGAAGCGGAACTTGCGCGTTTTTTCGGCGTTGAACGAGTTGAGGATATCGAGGTTTTGCCGCACGCGGCAAAGAAGACTGCTGTAAATACTCCCGCAACCCCGGCTCAGATCGCATGGCTCAATAGAGTGCGGCAGGTTGCTTCAGAAATGATCGTTCCGAAATACACGGAGCTTACAGGTCGACGTGCGGTAGAGCGGTTGCAGCCGCTGGTGTCTGCTGCGGAAGAAGTTCGAAAGGTTCCACGCATTTTGGCTGAGGCAGGTATACGGTTCTTGTTGGTCGAATCTCTGCCGCACGCAAAAATTGATGGGGTCTGCTTTTGGTTAAATGACTACGCGCCAGTTATCGCGCTATCGATGCGGCATGACCGAATCGACAATTTCTGGTTTGTTCTTCGGCACGAATTGGAACATGTAATCCAGGGCGATGGAAAACATGGCGCAATTATTGATGATCTCGACGGTGAGGGTGGTTCTATTTCTGAATCAATTCCAGAGGAAGAGCGTATTGCAAATCAAGCGGCCTCTGAATTTTGCGTTCCGAAGAAGTCTATGGACAGCTTCATCGCTCGCAAAGCGCCTTTTTTTGCAGAAAGAGATTTACTTGGCATGGCGGCCACCATTAAGGTTCATCCAGGCTTGATCGCCGGTCAGTTGCAGCACCGTACGGGACGCTACGATAGATTCCGTACGCATTTGGTGAAGGTCCGGGCACTTGTAGCACCTAGTGCGATTGTTGATGGTTGGGGTGACGTTGCCCCTGTCGGTGATTAGGAGGTCGTAATGCCAAGTAAAAAGCAAGAGCGAATGATGTGGATGCGTCGTTATAAGGAAGAAACGGGGCACAGTTCGATAGATATGAAAGAGCTGGCGAAGTATATGATGGGCAAGGGATGGCCAATGCCCGAGCCTAAAAAACCTCTTGATCGGCTAGCCGAGCAGCTTGCCGATGACGCTCGCGAGGAGATGCGCCGTGACGCGAAGACTGGGCGTCCGTATCGCGCAAATCTGGCAGTAACTGTGCGACAAGGTCGTGGCCAGCAGATGACTTTGTGGACAGACATTGATGAGGCTCCACGTCATATTGCCCAAAAGGCTTTCGTGCAGCGCCGGGAACAAATGATTGGCGATGGCCTTCAGTTAACATTCGATGTAACCCACTGGAATAGTATTAACCAAGAGGATGTTCCGATTGAAATGCCTATGGATTTCACAGACGACATTCAATGGCGTTTAAATTCTCCAGACGAAGGCGAGGAGGCAGCTTAGTCTTTTGAGCTGACCTCGCTGCTGTGGAGATAGATATTTAGCAGTTGGCTTGTTAATTCCTGTTTATTAATTTTAGATTGCAAAAAAATGCCGATTCCAGACAACCATAAGCATCGCCATGCCTTTCATTTTTCATCAATAGAAAATTTGGAATCGATTCTCGATAATGGTTTGCTCTCCACGAATCGAAAAAATCAGTTAAGAGTCAATCATGTAAATGTTGCCGACGCTGGAATTCAGAATCGGAGGAGTACCATGATTGTTCCAGATAGCGACAATAGAACGGTTCATGATTATGTACCATTCTATTTCGCTCAAAAAACTCCAATGCAGCTTGCGGTTCTTCATAAGAAAAATGTAGACCAACAATTTATTATATATTTTGCTGTCCCTATTTCCATTATGGAATCTAGGCAAGGTGTTTATTTTACTGATGCATCCGCCAATACAGATATTCCCCCAGCATTTCATTCTGCTTTAACCCCTGCCTGCTTGGATACTTTAAACTGGAGAATCATCGAAAGCTTAAAGTGGGCCTACCCAAATGAGGTAGAACGTCATCAAAAAATGGCTGAGTTATTAGTGCCAGACTCAGTGAATATTAGTGAGGTAAGCTATATAGTGGTATGGAATCAATCAATAGCGGATGCAGTGAAGCAGGTGTTTTTGAACAAAGGAATTTTCTGCCCTCGTGTTGTGATCAATAAATATCATTACTATTCTGATCCTCAAGACAATCGTTATTCGTTGATTGCTGGTCCATTTTTTTTGAAACGAGAATTTGAACAAACACTTGACAGAATTTTTGCGACCCAGGCTCAAAATAAAGTATTTCCGAGTCCGGAAAGTGCACTTGCTGCTATTAGATTGAATTTCGCGGCAATAAGAGAATTAGCCGATATTGATGGACTGCGTGCAAATTATGGTCCGCACTCTGATGATGTCGGCACTCACAGCAGAAGAGTTGCCGGACTTGTTGTTACCTCCCCGGAATATCAGGCATTAGGTAATGAAGACAAGGTGATTTTAGAATTGGCGGCGAATTTTCATGACATAGGAAAAGGGCCTAAAACTCGTTGGACTAATTCCTTTATGGATAAGGCAGACAATAATCACGCTCTGAAATCATTGCCGATGCTCGAACGCATTTTGGGACAAGAAATCGGCGGTTTAAGTAGGGATGCAATTCGAAAATTGGTTATGCTTGTCACTTACGATGATTTGCTTGGTGACATTGCTGCGAACGGCAGGGATAAACAGCAACTTTTTGATATTGTCACTAGTGAAAGCGAAGTGAATATGTTGGTAGCGTTAAGTCGGGCGGATATTGGCTCAATCAATCAAGGGTGGTTATTTAATACCACTGCACAAATTGAACAACTAAAAAATGAGGCGATTGCATATTTTCAAGGTGCTCGGTAATGCTTAAATATGTGACTGGCAATTTTTTTGACTTTGTGGCTGATATAAGAGTCAATACTGTCAATTGTGTAGGCGTGATGGGGAAAGGGGTTGCGCTTGCCTTTAAGCAGCAATACCCTGATATGTTTTTACATTACGTCAGGCAATGTAGAGCTGGCGAAATTAGGCCGGGACGACCAGCAGTCTGGACACATAAGGATATGATTTCAGAAGATATTGAAATTATAAACTTTCCTACCAAGGACGACTGGAAAAAACCATCTGAGTATTCTTACGTGGAAGATGGCTTGGTATGGCTCTCCAATTATTTGCGAAGTAAAGAAGGGAAAACTGTCACGCTTCCAGCCTTGGGGTGTGGCAATGGTGGCCTCGACTGGAGTCGAGTTAAAAATCTTATTGAGAAATATTTAAACGACTCTCCGGCAAATATTTTGGTTTTTGAACCATCGAACTCAACTGATGCAGGAAAAAATAATAAGCAAGCCCAAGCAAGTTATGAATCATTAGCGGAAGTCGATATTGAATCTATTATCCCATCTTCTTCCAATTATCCCGACTCACTACGTCGGTATACGAATAAGAATTTATTTTTTTACTCCTCAAGAAAAATTTTGCCGTCTCATTATTTTTCGTTGATTTGTAGTTCAAAACCTTCTGATCAAGAAAAATCCATTCTCGAAGCGCTTGTTGACTACCTTTCCGAAATAGGTGTTGGTGTACTACTTGGTAGCTCGGCTTATGAGAAAAATTTAGCTTTAAGTAAGGCGAAAGATGGATTTAACATCGCTTGTTTTTTGCCGTCTGGCATTTATGATTCCGTGAAAAAATTACGTGAGAAAGGTGATTTTAAAAATCTTGCGCTGCTTTCGATTGGTGATCCGATGCGTAGTTTTGATAAAAAAGAATATCTTCCATCGGTTTTGAGTAGAATTTATTTAGCCGATAAGAATATATTTATTACCAATCGCCTCTCTTGGTTGTCTCGCTATGAAAAGCAAATAAAAAAAGATGGAATTAAATCTTATTTTATTCACTATTCAGAAATGGGTAATGAGGATTTGGATGCTGCCACTGCAATTGGAGCTTCTGAATTGGATCTTGACTCTCTGGAACTATCTCTTGCTCACTAAGAATGCTCGTCAGCTTCTGTCGTCTTGGCTTGATTGCAGATGGAAATGAACCATGATTCACACATGTCAGCCAGGCGGCAATCATTCAATGTACCAAGCGCGTCGTCTAGTGAGCCGTGCCCAAATAGCTCATCGGCGTGTTGGTATAGATTTTCGATGTAGCGCAGTTTCTTTTATATGTGTCGAGTCCGCCAGGGCGCCAGTGACTGCGGCTGACCATACGACGGCCCAATAGCGCGCGTCGACGAGTTGGTGCCCTTGCCTCAGGTTTAGCCGCCGCCAATTTCAACACAGAAAGGGCTGTTCAAGCGTCAGTTACTTCCAGCGCCAGTACTGTCGGTAGTGGCTTCGGTGTGTGCCGCGAAGGAAACCCATGCCACTTGGATCGCTTGTTTGCCTATGCGAATGCACCGGGAGAGCCACCCGACGGCGGCAAGCTGGCAAAGGCTTTGGAATGGTTGCTTCGCACGAACAAGGATAGCAGTGCTGCTCCATTGACGGTAAGGTATCATCACGATGGGCACGTGCCACTATCTCCGGAGTATAAGAAATGAAAGTCTACCTCGACGACGAGCGAAATACGCCTGAAGGATGGACTCGAGTGTACTGGCCTGATGAGGCGGTATCACTATTGACCTCCGGTGCGGTTGTCGAGATCAGCCTTGACCATGATCTTGGCGATGATGAACGAGGCACCGGGTATGACGTTATCTTGTGGATTGAAGAAGCGGTCGCGTTGCGCGGCTTTAATCCTCCAATTATCTTCGTTCATTCGGCCAACAGCTCAGCACGTCAGAAGATGGAGGCTGGAATTGCTGCGATCCGCCGGATGGCTAGCGCGTAATCCCCCAAACCCCAGACGGACTTATGGCATGGCCACCGTCGTAGGCGTGCCCAAGCGGGTAAATCGATTAAGGATGGCGGCTCGAACCTGCAACTCGGCCACCTGTCGGTCGAAGCAGCGAGCCATCTCTCGTTCCCCGAGTAGTTTGAAGCAGCGCATTTTTGTTTCAACGAGACTGCGTCGATGGTAGCCGGTCCACTTCTTCCATATTTTCCGGCCAAGGCGGGGCATGGCAAGGAGTATGCAATTGCGGGCCTCAGTCCGGGGTCGATGGTTTTTCCAAGCTTTACCGTTTTTGCGCGTCGGAATAATGGCCTGTGCGCCTCGTAGGGCGATGGCGTCATGGCAGGCCTTGGTGTCGTAGGCCCCATCACCACAGACGCTAGAGATGACTTCATGCTCGCCAATCTGGTCGAGCAAGCATGGCAGCATCGGCGCATCGCCTGCAGCGTAGTCGGTAATCTCAATAGCCCGGATTTCCAGGGTCGTGGCATCAATGCCAAGTTGCACCTTACGCCACTGACGGCGGTAGTCGGCACCATGTTTTTTCGTTTTCCATTCGCCTTCGCCCAACATCTTAATGCCGGTACTATCGACTATCAACTGCTGGAGCTATACGGAACCGAGGTGTCGCCAACGCTAATCTCGACCATCACCGAGGAGGTGATCGAGGAAGTCAGATACTCACGGAACACCATCCGAAATCGAAATCTAACTCAGCGCATCCATGGAAATCTTCACCACTTTGGGAAACGCCTTGGCGAATGACTTCTCCTCATCCGGACTCACCAAACGAACGCATATGAGCTTTTTTATTGCGCGAGAGCAAGCTACGTAAACAAGCTTCCTGTTCTTAGTGCTAGAGCGATCCGTGCCGCTCGGATCAGAGAAAACATCAAAGAAATTATATTTATTCCAGAAAAATTCCTCTAATACTACTAAAATATTCTCAATGCCAGTCCCCTTGGTCTTGTGCATGGTTATGTAGTTCTTGTTTTCAGAAAGATAATCAAAATAATTAATAATGTCTTCAAATGGCAAGTCGTCACCAAGGAGATTGGTAAAGAACCTTTCCTTTTTTACTTTTCTCTCCAATTCGGTGAACAAGTACTCATCCATTACCTTACCAGAATCCACCATTTTCTTCGAAGTAGTCATGCCGCTGAAAAAATCCTTTCGAAATTTTTGAAATTCCTCATCGTTTCCCAGGCCCTCCAAAAAACGGGTTGCGTATTCCAAGTAATCTGTGTGCGAATCGTCTCGGATCAGCAAGCCCTCATCGAAAGCGGTGTTTAAAACATGCATTGCCGATTTATTCGAACTAATAATTTCTTTCAATTTATTAGAAATAGCTAATTTATCCGAAGACTTTACTAGCGCTAAACCGTTCCCCCGGAGGTGGGCAATAAGCGCATTGTAATTTTCGCTCTGGAATAATATACAGAGCTCGATCAATTCGTCAAACTGCAAAACTCCCAAAGTTTTCTCAATTTGCTCTCCCAAATCGATGCCATAGCGGTCAGAAAATATATCAAAGAGCTTCTTGAATCCAGCGTCCGAAGCAATTGCCTTGTTTGTAAGCATTAGGATTTTCTGATCTTTTGTTCCCCCTGCAATCGTAATGAGCTTGTTTAAAGCAGTAGCATATCTTTCTTTTTCCGCAGGTTCGCTAAAAGCGTTAGGCTTGTTTTCATAAACAGCGTAATAGCAGAAGACTTCCCCTTGCCTATTAGCCAATGTTTCATCGATTCCATTAATATTCTTAAATGCAACCTTCTGATCCATCTTATCCAAGCGCAGTGGATTCAAAAAATCAACAACCTGTTGAGAACATCGAAAATTGTCCTCTTTTTCGATTTTTAGTAGAGTCCCATCTGCGACATATTCGTCAACATCTCCGATTCCGTTCTCATAAATTCCTTGCATTGAATCGCCGAAAAGACCAATCACTAAATTTTTTTCTTTTACCATTAACTTCACGAGCACCTGGATGATTTCTGGTGACGTATCCTGGTACTCATCAATAAAAATATAATTAAAACGATCGGCAACGATCTTTCTCAGCACAGCGGAGCCGTTTAACAACAAACCGGAAATAGTGATAAGGCTATCGTGGCCATAAGATAGATTGCGTAGGCTATCAAACTTTCGTTGGTTATATTCAATCGAATAAGGATCTTTTGAGTCAACATGAGTCTTGATCCCAACATTAATATTTTTTATGAAATCATTTAACTCACAATTATATTTATTTCGATCTTTATCATACTCTTTCTTGCCCACATGTTTTGGCATTTTAGTTTTGTCGAACCCGAACTGTGCCTTACAATACTTCTCATGCGCAGTTTTAAACTTTTCAAACTCATCTTTAAGGAAATCTTTCTCGCTAGGAAAATTTTCCACCGCGCCCTCTTGAAAAAGAGGGATTTTAAATATTTCGAAAATCACCTTGTGAATATCGATTTTATACGCCGCGATAAGTGAATGTAAAAAAGAATGTATTGTTGAAACGGGAAAAGCACCAGCAATACGAAGATTTATTTCATTAGCAGCTTTATTAGTATGAGTAATGCAAATCAACGTCTTCTCAGCGTGGTTTTGTGCAACAAACTCTAAAACCTCTTTGAGTGTTTCGGTTTTTCCACTGCCGGCACCTCCTTGCAAGACGAAATGACATACGTTCGATAGACATTCCTTCACGCGATCTGCTGCGGTCATTTTGATATCCATTCGAGACCTTCCTTTAAGTAAGCTGGCGTCATCCATTTAGCCGCATTGTCAGTTAAGGCGAGAAAGAGTAAGGATGAGGCAAACGCGGATTTTTTATCTAGAATATGTTCGGTCAACTCGTAAGCATTGACATACGAGGTGAAGTCTTTCTTATTCTTCAAACCTTCGAGCGCATCGAGCTTTTTTTCAATCAATGCTCTGTTCAGGTCGATAAATGCGTCTTCAAAACTTCTTCCATGGTAATTCTTCTCTTCCGTCTGATAGGCAACTCTCACATAAGATGAAACTGGGATCAACTTGCCCTTCCTTAGGTCATCAAACCATTGAGCAAATGTAAGATCCGCAATTTTTGGTGCATTGAAATAGTGCTTGATTGTCTCATTACTTGTATTATTCCCCTGAGAAACCTGCGATGCCAGGTAGACGGTTTGTTCTTGATCGTGTTTGTTCTTTTGAACGGTCGATTTTGTAGTATCAATATCGGTAATAACTAATGTTTTAATTTCGAGCAAATCTAAGAAGTGCCGAAAGGCTTTAGCGTTGGCGCCGACTTCCAAGACTGTTATATTTTGGGATGAAAGAGGAATATATTCCTTATCAGCGACCATGGATTGGTCGTATTGTTCGATAAAATAGGGGAGCAAAATACGCTCCGTGATGCCTTCGATGAAAATAACTTTGTTGGCAAAGAATAGTTCGCAAGAATCGAGAGTTAAAAAGTGTTCGAGAAATTTAAAAGATTCAGTATCATCGCCATATCGGGACGCCAACTCAGAATGAAAATTCTTCAGCTCCGTTTTTCCATCCATGTTGCGCAAGTAGCGTATGTCCTCAAAATCGCATTGAGAAACAATGTGAGAAGAATGAGTAGTAATGAATGCTTGTAAATTTTCGATATCTTTTAAAATTAATTTTATTTTGTTTGCGAACACGTATTGCATTTGCGGATGAGTGTGGGCCTCTGGTTCCTCAATGAAAAGCAAATTTATCCCCCGGTTGAGTTTGTTGAAGGACTCCTTACGGATCTCAATCGACAACAGGAGATATAAAATGTTCATATGGCCAAGCCCATTGAAATTTTCTGGTAGGTAGTTTTGGTCGCTCCCATATACTATCTGAGATGTGTCTTCCAAGATCTCATTGGATTCGAGGTTTGAGATCACCTTAATATCCTTTATCCCCAAAAATGTCTTCGAGGTATTCAAGAAAGGTTCAAAAAAATCCTTATACGTTTCCTCAAGTTTAAGATCCATCATAAGCATTAAGCTATTGATAGAATCAAAGTCTGTGGCGGCTTTATTGTTTCGATTGAAATATTGAGTGGTCAATTTTGACAAAATATTTTTCCCGCCTTCAGAACTAGCGACATCGCGTTTTGCATGTATGAATTGGAAATTAATGATGTCGCGAACCTGTCGGAGCTCTTTTTTTACCAACCTGTGTCGATTTTCTTCTTCTAAATCAGAAATGTCGGAAAAGGCAAACACATTACGTGTTAGAAATTGTGAAAGATTTTTCTTGACGAAGCGCTCTTTATTTTCTACATTTTCCGATTCCGCGATTAGTCGCTTGCGGTCAATAATGCACTCAAAAAGAATTTTTACTGTATTCTTGAGGGGATCTAAGTCGAGTAGAAACTCTGAAAGAAAGCGCAAATCATCCAAAAGTGTATATTGGATTTCAATGATCATCCTAATCCGAGTGTCAGCCGCCGGCGTCGCGTTCGTGATGTTCAATATTGATTTCCTTGAAACGATGGGAAAATCGTTAAAAGAGAACGCGTTCGCTTCTTGGTAAAACCGTTCAAACAAGACCAAAAGAGAGGTCTTTCCACTGTTATTTTTGCCAATTATTAGTGATAGATCTGGACGAACGTCTAGGGTAATTGTGGAAAAAGTTCTAAAATTGCTAGCAGTTATTTTTGTAATTTTCACGATGGAACCCTTTGGTTGACATTTTGTTTTAAAGTTTTCTTTTCGGAACTGGTATCATCAAAAAAAATTTCAGACAAGGTTATCCGCGTGAACCGCCCTGGATATCCTCTTCCAACTCCGATGTCTTCCGTCGAATTTTGCGCTTGAATGCGCGATATGTCCCCGATCCGACAGCGCGCGAAGTACCTCTTGATGACTACCCGCGCTGCGGCTAAGGATCTTTTCTGACATGAAAGGAGTAACCCCAAGTTTAGATAGTCTCAGAATTAGCGGTAATATTAACAGTACCGGCATTTAAAAAAGAACAATTCTTCGAATGTAGTCTTTTAGATGCCCACATGCGGAATTTTTTTAGATCAAATCCCTAATCCCGTCGCCACAATTAGTTGATCTCCCAAGGTCAGAGTGCGGGTGATTTTTTCGGACAAGTCAAAGTACTGCATGTCTTGTGCGAACCGGGGATCTCTAACATATGCATTAATAACCGAGTCCGTTTGATGAAGACTTGGCTCGTGGCTGCCGCCGTCATGTTGGCTTATAATTATTTCCCCATTTACAGCCCCAATCATTGTCGAGGATCGCCCCTTGAGAACATTACAAAATGTTCCAATATCATGGAGAAGAATGCCTGATTGCAGTTCCCAAAAATCTATCGTACCAACAGTGTGAAGTACGACCGGGATAAAGTCAGAAAATTCCTCCTCGGGAATTCCGAATTCATTTAGCTTTTCTCGAATTTTCTTATCACCCATAACGAGCTCCTGAAAATTTTCCAATTGTTTAACTGCCTTGCCCAAATTATTTTCTCGCTCCCGGAGACGGGCTACCCATAGCAAAAGCCCTCCTTTATCAGATTGTTCAAAATGTTTTAGTTGCACAGCGTAGATTTTTCTATGTTTCGCGTCTTTTACAAAAAAATCCACATCTAGCGGTGTCGAGTTTTCAGAGTGGTGCTGGCGTAATTCTTTATCGATGATTTTAATATTTGACGATGCAGATAAACGGTCAATTACGTAGGTTTTCTGAATTTCAGAAACATAGGCATTCCAATCCTTACCCAGAACACTGGCGGCAATATGTTCTGCCACCGCTATTGCTCCAGAGGCTAATGAGCGCGTGCCAAGTACTAGGCCATCGTCAACAATGTCAAATAATCTGTCTACCAAAGATAACTTCCGTTGCATATCGATAACAATTTCAAATACTGCCCCTGCATTCAGTTTCTCTGCATCACTAAACAGCAGTGGTCTGGGTGTTGAAGATCGTTCTTTTTCAATTAGTACGTAGGTCAATATTTGGACTAAGGGGGCGAGATAGTCCCACAACAGCTCTGAAATAGGTCCATCCTCTACCGGTAATCGCCAATGCTGCGGAAATATGCAAAGTGCTTGAACATGTAGAGTTTCCAAGTCCTCCTTGCTAAGCCTAGACTGCCCGACTTCATACGCAAAGGCCTCAAGTGTTGCGCTAGCAGCCCGTAATGACAATTCCTCAAAAGCATTACCAAACCAAACGCGCCGGAGGTGTTTCTTTGCACTGTCATTTGCCGGACAAATAACTATCGCCCCCGTTTTGTCTATTTTCAATTTCGCTATACCTAGAATAAATAATGCCAAATGATCTGATAGCCATATACATTCAGCTGCACTACTAACCGTCTCGTGATCTGGGATAAGGTCGCTTGACAAATTACTTCGTTCGACGACACCTTCAAGAATTCTCATATTCAGAATAAGATGTGCCTGATTTGCAATTGTCGCAGGGTTCTTCCCGGAAATAGAAATCGAAGTTTCCAATCTGAGCGACTTGCAATAATTATCAACATCATTCCAAATGATGCGACCATTATCTATCGGACCTTTTTTTGAAAATTTTTCTTGTGCAAATTGGAGAGTTTGGACGAATGTCTTTAAAACTTGATCTTCTGATGCCATTGCAAAAATTCTGGCACGATTCTCCGATCGAAGACAGTACTCATATGGGTATAAAATGACACTTGCTACCATACGTAATTTTTCGGTTTCTCGCGTATCAAAAAATGAGGTTGCATGAGAATTTTCAGATGAAAATTTTGATTCACTCGATGATTTTAAACGCCAAGCCCGGAAATTTGAAATTAAAGTGTGAAAGAATAGGGGAGGCATAGTATCTGATCGCAATGTTTCATATTGAGCGTTTTTGTCTTATTTTTATTAATATTATTTTTAGCTATTAAGGATAATATTTTCCGTAATCATAACTTCATTTTATAGTTCCTTTATCGGCTACATCCGTTTTGCTCAGCTCATGTTGCATAAAAGTGATATTTTCTGGTATCGCGCCAAAATCCGCCAGTTTTCGTCGTACCTCTTGGTGAGTTTCGAAAAATTTTGCCCATTTACTGAATCCTCCCAATGCTCCTACAGCACGTAGTAAAGCCATGTGAGAAGCGGTCAAAATTTGAATGCTGGCTTCAAGTTCGACTATCCGTAGATCTTTCTTGGCGAGTGCTGCGGCTACATTGATCGTAGATTGCTTTCCAACTCGGCCTCGCCATACCCTGTACTCATGCTGACGCCTTTGATAGTCTTTCAGAAGAGCGTTGCGGGTTTCACTACGAGTGATCGATGATGCAGCTTTGATAGTAGGATGCAAACGTGCGACAGCACGCGCGGTAATGTCCTGGTCGTCAGCCAGCAAGGTATCGAGAATTACTCGCATTTCAGCTTCGTGTTCCAGCATTCCTTTCACCTCACTTATTCGTCTAACACATCGCGCGTGCGCGAAATTGACAGATCTACTCCGTCTGGGAAGGCCCGATCACCAGCGGATGTAACAAGAAGCCTTTGCACTCCAGCTAGTCTTTCTTCAGCATGCTGTAGCTGGTTCTTCCACCCTATACTATTGGAGGTTCGTGCCCGTATAGTTTCTATTGCTACTTTAAATTTACCTTCAAGGCGAATTAGATTTACTTTATTTTCAGGGAGTCCTGTTGCGGAGAGGTGGCGGCAATTCGCGAAGCACTCTAGGTGCTTAGGGCAGGGGTCCACTGTGAAGGAATTCAGACAATGACCATAGGGTGTCGCGTGAAATCCATCGGCTTCCACGCGTAAATACTCATAGGCTGCAGCATCACCTTCCTTTGTTTGAATTCTGACGAATGCATCAACAACGGGACCGCTAGCTCTACCACCTTTGATCATCCTGGCCACCGTAGACGCCTTTTCCCCAAGAAAAAGTTCAACCTCTTCTGGAATCGAAATTTGCTCAAGTTCTTCGGCCAAACTGCGGTGATCGTATTCGTAGCTTTGTGCAACACTACGGCGGTTATAGCGTTTTGAAATGATTGTATCGGCCACACCTAAACGAAATAACTCCGTGTTTTGCAAATGCCTGAGCATATGTGATTCTAGCCGCAGGGCGCGGTCTTCCTTAGTTGCCCCGTAGCGCATGAAGAGTGAAGGATTCTTGTCATGGTCCCCAAGTCCTACGCCGACCAAGGTTGGGTCAGGACGACTTATTGAGAAGTATCGCGTAACATCGCAGATCCCGTCATTTCGCTCCTCGGACAACGATCTTTTGGGATGTAGGAAGAGCAATTCCCACGGTTGGATAATCCCAGAATCAGCGGTCATCTTCATGGTATCGGGCATTTTTGAGGGCGTCAGCTTTCGGACGTAATCCTCAAGCTCGCCGACATTTAGATATGTATCCATCCATGACATCCTTGCTCCGTCATGGATAATGTTCCCTGTTGAATTGCGGAAATGCATACTTGTAGCCCCCGTCCTCATTTGCTTTTGTAAGCGATTGCCGAACATGTAGATAGCGATATCGAGCTTGCGAACAGATCGTAGATATTTTTCGTTCTGGAATTCATGGAGTTTGCGCAATATTTGAGGGTCAAAGCTTTCTCTGTATTCCTTGATAAAAGAATCGCGCTCTATGTCTAGCCAGAAGGGATTTCCGGTTAGATGTGTATAGAGAGTTGTGAATGGAATGACATCACTCTCGTTAAACCACGGTAATAGCCGTCCAGATTCGCACTGAAGTTTCAACGTTTCCCGGAGCGGAGCCGTGATATGAGCAATTCTCTCTAAGGTTTCAGTCAATAGGGTACGGAACATCTCAGGTACCGGCTGCGTATTTTCTCGCAATGTACGGCTGTCTGACTCTTGCTCCTGCTGCTTTTCGGCAAAATGACGTAGCATGAGCGCGCTGGAGTATCCCCCAACTTTTCCCGCATCTTCCCCTTTCATATCCAAAAAAGTTCGCTCTCGTTTCCAATCGAACGGAAGTAGAGTGACTTCGCCGGCGCGTAATCCGGTAATTATCATCGTGCGCGTAGCTGCGAACCGTAGTTCATCAATGAATGACGTCGGCCGTTCGGTCATCACTATACGTACTAATTCCCAAAATGCTCGACGGGACGGTAGCCGTTCGAAACGTTTGCGTTCTTCCAACTTTGAACGAAGCTCGTCTTCGGACATTGTCTGCCGTGACTTAACACTTGTGACCTGGACTCTTTGCACATCAAGCAATCCATACATCTGACCCGCATCGCAAAGGTGATAGGTGTCCAAGAGGATTTTGACCAGCCCGGCAAGAAGGTCGCCTAGTTTCCCAGATGCCTGCACCTTTTTTGCAGTGCTTATGGCATATTGAAGGTCATCCAATGTAAGTTCCCACGGTTCTTTCTCGACGCAGCTGCCCATGACGCGAAGGGGGCGCACGATGCTTGCATAAACGTATCGAGTAGAGTTTCGTTTGACTAGCAATTGTTCGATGACGGCAGCTTTAATTAAATCTTGCCATGCTGATGAAAGAGGGCGCAGTTTTAACGGCAAGAGACCGTTTTCTGCGCGTTCGGTATTTATAATATTGAGCGTTTTGGAATCAGTACCAAGGTCGCGCAAATAATATCCAGGAGGAGGGACATCCCCTACGCACGCGGTCAAGCTCCAGCCCACATCGTCAATAGCATAGCCATCGCCATCGACAGTGAAGTCCCAATTAAGCTCCTTACTTTGGGCTAACGATTTTCCTAACTCAATAAAGGATTTGTAGTGTGAGTTCATCCGCCAGCACCTTCAAGCTCATCGATGACCGCCTGAATCTCGCCTATCGTTCGTTGAAGCTGCATATAGGTTGGCGACCTCAAATCAGCCCGCGAACTGTGCTCAAAAAAAAGCACAACTTCCCTCATATCATCCAGTACCTTATTATGCAATACCATATCTGTGACGGGCATGAACTTGCGGCATCCATAGCATGATGTAACTGGATTATACGGACATGATGGTTGCCCTGAATTGCATCCACCAATCCCTGAGATCGGCATTCCATGAGGAACGGCAGCTATTTGTTGCTGATCTTTTAATGCGGCCAGCTCTTCAGGGGAGATGAAACGGTCATGTGCAATTTTTGATATGCGACGATACACTTCTGAAGCCCCCAGTGCCCGATTAACGCGCTCGGCATGCGAGGCAGACGTGGCATAATAGATCAACCCCGTGTTTGTATGGGCATGTCCCATATATTCAGCCAATTCCTCATGGCTAGCTCCGGCATCGACTAGACGCTGTGCTGCGGTATGACGCAAATCCGTCGCCGTTCCAAGATCATCTGAACCTATAAGTTGGCGAACGAGCGAGGAAATTCGCCGGCTAACCTCTAAAGCTGACTTTACTTGGAAGAATTTCTCTGAGCTATCTGTAGCGGTTTTGTCTTGATGTGCTTTAAGGTGAACAAAAATCGGAACCCATTCACGCTTTACTCGTCGCGTCAATTGAACTCGATGTGTATTTCCTCTTTGCTTGGCCATGTGGAAAGTAAGGTGTACAGTTGGATCATCTTCGACCCCATCGTGCCAAACCCGTACATGTCTCGTATCCAAGAACCCAATTTGTACAGGCCGCATCGCAAACTGATAAGCACAGAGCACCATTCCTGTATCAGCTAGGGTAGGGTAGGGAAGGTGCTCACCTTCCCGCAAGCGAGTCACCATGTCGTCCAGATACCGCACAATAGCTGCCTCCTCATCAGGAGATAGAAATACATCACCATTTCGAATCGCCGCATACTTGTTAACGGCTGGAAGGGGAAGGGTTGTACGCAAGAAGTCCCTGTATTCAGGAGACCACCCGTTCCATCGATATGTACATAGCAAACGCAAAATGTGTTTTGCCAGAATGTATCCTCCGGAGTCCATTTCACGAGCGCGCAACTTAGCCCATAATTGCCCGATTTCAACTGGGCTAGTTTGTAGCAGAGCAATTAGATCGTGATCAGTCAATTGATGTAGCCTGGAGAAATAGCTTGCAATGGATGCAACGCTGATATCTTGTTCAAACATCATAACCAAGGTGTGCTTGAGTATGAGACTACAGTAACCGTTGCGTTGAGCGAAATTTACTTTCAAGCATCTACCGTGAGAAAAAAGGGCGAAGACATTTTCTTCAGTCGGCGCAGGAATTGATCGTGTTGCGTCCTCGAACTCGTCGTAATACCTGAGAACGGACGGTAATGGCTGGAGGCCAGCACAGAATTGGGCCAGTATGGCATCGCCACCTCCTGACTCGCGCAGTTCAGTCACTTGTTGTACGGGCATTAGCGCTCCTTGGGAATCGCACGCAGCAACGCGACTCGATCATCAAATGCATTGTTCCAAACGCCTGCCAGCCGGTCTTCAAAAACAGCCCGAGCATAGCGAGAAGGCATCGTTGACTGCCGTGACCAGCCGAAGAATGTTCTCAATTTTTGTAGCGCCTCATCCATAGAATCGCCATGCTGAAGTAACTGCTGGAGACGTGCTACAACGCAGGTGTGACGAAGATCGTGCGGTGTAACAGTCGTCTTGCCTGTACGCGACTCTAGTTCCCTGACCACTTGAGCTGGAAGTCTACTTGATATCACAGAAAATGCCTTCGTAAGCGCCTCAGTCGATAGTGGTAGGTTCGACTTGGAATTCAGCAGGAATGAGTGCTGAGGGCGGCCTCGATAATTACTAGCATATGACTCAATAATGCGTGCAGTGGTTTCGCTGGTCGGAATCTGCCTAATCGAATTCTTGGTTTTGATGCTCGGTTTGGAGTAACGAGGATCTTGGGCAGCGCTTTCGTAATCATTTTCCCGAACGTTGATCCAACACCGATCACGTCCCAATTTTGAGTCAAAAGCGCTCTTAATTGCGTCCGCGGGAAGTAACAAAACCTCGCCGCGCCGTAATCCCTGGTGGAGCATCAGAATAAACGCCACATACACACGCCAGCGCGTCTGAATGCGAGGAAACGGATTATCTTTGGATTCGGGGTCTAGGATCTGATACAACACCTCAACGGTAGACGCCGGCAGCGAACGGAGCATTTCTGGCGTATTTCGCTTCTTCACGCGGAATTGGCTATACAGAACTGATAGTTGATGAAGTCGGCTTTCGATCAGGCGCAATGTCCTATGGGTGTCACTTTTTGCTATCCAAGACACAATCGAGGTCACAAAACCAAATCCTACTTGCCAGCGTGTCTCATCAGCTTCTGTCGTCACGGCTTGATTGCGGATAGAAATGAACCATGATTCAAGCATGTCAGCCAGGCGGCAATCATTCAATGTACCAAGCGCGTCGTCCAGTGAGCCGTGCCCAAATAGCTCATCGGCGTGTTGGTATAGATTTTCGATGTAGCGCAGCTTCTTTATATGTGTCGAGTCCGCCAGGGCGCCAGTGACTGCGGCTGACCATACGACAGCCCAATAGCGCGGCAGACCATGCCGGTCAACCAGGACGGGACCGGAAAGGCTCGAAGGGATGTGCGAATCGGCAAGTTGAATTAGCATCAGTATCCTAAGTTCGCCGCAACACCTAAACATACCATTAATCGGGTATGCGATTTGGTACTTGAGAAAAATACGCAACAGCTCGTTAACTACCGTCCCTTCGCATAATTTATATTATGTCAAATGGAAGATTGAGAAGGCCACTACTTCTAGTACTCATTCATGCAGTAGCCTATTATCCAGCAGTGAACAAATTAGGTGAAAAAATCGGGAAGCACGGCGAAGCGTAAGCAAAAATCAGAGCTTCGCGACGGTAGGAAAATGAACACTACAATGATCCTCCGTGCCCCGATCTGTTCTTCTTCCTTATCAGTAAGGGTCAAGAGGCAACCCCAAGTCGCTAATGATTTGTACAAATTCTCGATTGTTACGTAGATAGCTTGTCGCAGGATAATTTAAAAATTGAATCAACATGACTATTAACCTAAGCTGAGAAAAATTTGTGAAGCTAATCAAGGTTTCAAAATACTCTTTTCTATCAGAAAAATTAAATTTATTTTTATCGCTTAGTTTTTCAGAAACAATTTTAACCGTCACATAGAATGCTCGCAGAACATCAAATATTTTTTCATTAGAATCAAGTTCCATGAGAAATTTAGCGATATCATCGTCGCTCTTGCCATCTTCTCTCATGCTGTGTACTTCATCCTCAAGAAGCATAATTGCGGCGACTCCTTTTGCTTCTGTAAAATCTCCTGCAAGAACATCAAAGCGCAATCCATTTAGCAATGCTTTCTGCTCTTCAATCATATTGAAAAATAAAATACTAAAAGATCTAATTTTTTCTGTTCTTCTATTTTCCCTTATTTCTTCCCTCAAATCCGTATTCGCTTGATTTTGCAAGGTCACAGATCTAATCAACAGAGTTATTGATATAAAACTCAGGATCGGATTGAGAACCCCTCCCATATAATCGCCAAACTGCCCCCAAATAGCGAAGTCTTCAACCGTTTTTTCGAAAAATGAACTGCAAAATCGCACTATATATACCAAAGCAACAGTAACCATAGTAGTTACTGCGCCAAATTTGTACCAGTTAATCACCAAACCCCTCAATGAGATACTTTATTATTTTCCCGTTGGCAAGATGCATCGGTGTCGCTGAAAGTTTGAGATACTTCCTATGTTCCGATGGCACGCCGTTGTTTTCATCCAAATTCTCAGAGAATTTTTTCTTCCCAATTAGTGGAATTGCCTGATACTCCGTGCTAAAACCAAATGCGACGGTTTCATTTTCCCCTTGCACCTGCAATCTGCCGTTACCTGTATTAATGTTTAATCGAGTTATACATGCGACTATCTCAACTTGCTCATTAGATTTGATCACATCAAGAACACTCCCAGTTTCAATATCGAATTTTGCCAATACAATTTGCTCATCTCTACTTTTTCGATAGCGAACTTTAATTTCATGGTCAAATTTATTCGTCACCTCGTGGATATTTTCTACTGAGGATGTCCGCAATTGCTCAGATAGTTCCTCAGCCGTATCGCCCAATTCTTTCAGTACACCCTGAGCTTTTAATGAAAGATGATCATATTCTAGATAAACAGCATCATTGAGAAAATAACCAATTAACTCTGCAAAGGCTGCCTTGCCTATTTTTTTAAATTTTTTATCGAGTTGCTCATCGTAAATATCAATACTAAATCGTTGACCGTACGAACCAATAAAACTTTGCCTTAAGGTAGTACGAACTTTTGCTTTTGGCGTATTCCTTTCAGGGACCACCCCCGAAAGAATTGTGGTAGCGATTGTTCGAGATGCGTCTGAAACACCTTGTAAAGTATCGAGTCCAGATTTCATATCTACGGAGCTATCCGGCGTATCGATTACCACATCGAGATTAATTGACATACTTTCAAGTCCAATCATTTATTAATTTCATAATTAATCAACCTTATATTAAATTCTGCAAATAGGAATTTTAATTAAAGATTACCAAAAAATACAATTATCTCATCTACTATTGGTGAGGTGAGCTGGTATTATTTCATCTCATTCTAGCCTTAATGTTGCCGCATGGCTACTTATTATTATTTATAACATAATCTATGTGGAAAAGTCACCACGCTTGGCGCGAGCGCAAAATCCGTGGCACCGGAATTCGTCCTTAAAGCATTTTTCACAAACTCGTAAACGCAAGCAATAACGCGCCTGCTGAACAGCCCATTTAGGCACCCCAAGCATGTACATAAAATCACCTAGCATCCTCGTGCGGTTGACAGCTCGCCAGTTTGTGCGCCTGGAATTCCGAATAATCCAATACTGATTGCGGAACTCATCCTCTATTTGCTCAAGTATCCGCAGTGAGTTAGCGTCAAAATTTGCCATATCACGTCCCTCCTCCCCGTCAATCAAGGTGGAGTAACTGTCAGAACGGACAATCGTCCACCACTTGTGGCAATCCAGGCGCGGTCGCCAGGTACACGACGCCGAGATTGTTGTTACACCAAGTCTGTAGGCCATCCATGCAATGACCGGAAAGCGCCTGGAATGCGACCTGCGCGGCGCACAGCATGTTTGTACAAAACGGTACCCGCCATACATCGACTTCGGGCACCACGATGCCCCTAGAGCGGAAGTAGCGTTTCTGGTCAAGCGCCCTGCACTGCATTTCCTTGCCGCAGTATTTCGCTATGTAGCTGGCGATCTTGTGCGCCCCAGCCACGCCAAAGCCGAAACGGTGCGGGTCACGCACGTGGACTTGGCCCATTTGCTCACCATCCGGGCCGCGCCCGAGGATGCCTTGCCAGATGGAGCGCAGCAGCGCATACATTTGCCGTCCAGCGACGGCCACATGAAAATGCAATGCACCTCTGGCTTGTTCTTCAATGACCGCTACATAATGAAATTGTTTATGCTTACCAAGTTTTCGACAAAACGCCTTCCAGTGTTTTAATGCAAGTTCGCGGTCCAGCATGTTTTCTCTGTAAGTCAACGTCACCATGCGATCGGCACCGATTTGCTTGCAGCAAAGGCGCACATTTTTCTTTGCGCGCCTGCCAGCATCGTCGTCGTTCGCTTCGCGCTGGCTCGATTCACCGCGTTTTGCTTGCGGTTTTCGCCTCAGCGCTGGACCGATAAAGAAACGTTCCTTGACGACAGTAACTTCGCACTGACCATCAGGAAATACGCGGCGCCGTGCTGTATAGGTATCGTTCCAGGTATTCTTAATACCATCATCGTTCCAATAGCTGGGCCTGCTTATATCAATATCTTGCTCAGCAGAAGAGAAATCTATTGACGAAATCGTGCTTTCATCATCTAATTCATTCATTCGGTACTCCTGTGCGGCAGGGTTATCGAAGACTCCAAGCATTTTGCCGATGCTTGGAGTTTTTTTTATGGAGAAAGAGAATCAAGTTCTTTAATGCAAATGCCGAATCTCCCGTGGTGTGCTTAAGTGTCCCTAATATAAATTTAGGCCGCCTTGCGGCGGCCGCCGCTGCAAGCAGCGCGACCGCCACTCGTTGCCTATTGAAAATCTTGTCTTCATGAATGGGGTCTGCATTCGACGTGATACACCGGAGAAATAAATAGCGCTAAAGTCTTCCCGCTAAAACTTTTTAAACTATGCGGGTCGCCCGCATCGAATACCGCCTCCGTCAATAGGCTGTTACCCCAACGTCCACAGCCGATTCCAGATGCCCAAAAGATTTTGCCCGCCCTGCGGGCCGCTTGTGCAGTCAAGGCCGTCCAGAGCCGCTAATTGAGCGCGGAGGCCACGCGGGCGCTCAGGATCAGCACCAGATCCGTATGCGAATCGGAAGACGTGCCACCGCCCCAGGAGCGCGGCAGGAACGAGAATCCACTGTGCGCCGTAGACGAGCGCGTATCGTCCAGGCCACCGATAATCACCACTTCGCCATCGGCTATGGTCACGGAGGTTTTCACCTGGCGCTTGAGCAGCGTAGGCGAACCGGTCACGCCATTCACAGTCGATTGAAAGGACGAAACCTGCCCATCGACGGCCAGCGACAAGCGCCCAGGGCCAGCGGCACGCGGCGTCACATCGAGAATCACGCCCGATGGCCGGTAGACGATGTTTTGCACGGCATTGCCCTGATTATCGCGGCCCGAACTGGCGATAGTCGGCGTCTCGTCACCGACTGTCAGCAGCAGGTGTTCCGCTTCATCGCCTAGGACACGCGAATTCGATACCTGCTTAAAGCGGCCGTCGGCGCGCAGCGCGTCAAGCACCAGCTGGAAGCCGCCCGCTGACACGCTCAGCGAACCGGTGGACGTGGAAAAGGCCGCGCCAAACCGAGCGGCAAGCGTTGATGCCACCAACGACAGGCCCCGCGAAGTGGAATCAGACCGCAGCACCTCGACAAACGACGCGGAAACCTCGACGGTACGGCCCCGCTCATCGAGCGATTCGAGCAAGCGGCGCGCATCGGCTGATCGTGCGGCGGGCACGGAGAGCGCCACGGTGACACCGGCCAGCCGCGCATATGGCACACCAAAGGCGGCATTCAGGGCCGCGACAAGGAATTCGGCCGGCCGGTGGCGCGGCGCATATAGCTCGACCACATCGAAGGCGGCGCCATCGCGTTCAGGCAGTGCGCCAGCGGCAGAAGCGGGAGCAAGTGCCGCTGGCGGCAAGTCGGGCGGGGTCTTTTCAGCGGTGACGGGCGCCATTTCCAGGTAATACACCCCGTCCTTGATGCGTGTTCGGATGCCCTGCGCCCTCAGCAGCCCATCGACAAACGCGGGCACCTCTTCGACGGGCAAGGATTTGATATTGATGCTGAATTGCCGATCCAGGGCCAAAACTTCCGGCGCAATCACATAGTCGCGCATCAGCAGGTTTTTATACGTCGCCTGCATAAAGGCGACAACAGGCACCGCGGCAAAATTGAGGGTAATAGTGGAAGGTCCTAGCGGCTGCGCCGCGATGGGCAGCGAAGCTGCAAGAAAAATCAATGTAAGAAGCAGAACCTTTAACGGCCGATTCATTGCACACCTCCCCTCACCCATAAGTCAGGCGCGATTTGCGCCTCATATCCACCCGGGAAAACCTTGAATTGCTGCGGTTGAAAAATCACCCGCCCGTCTGAAAGGAGCAAGGTAATTGCGCCTCCGTGATTGAAATAGCCGCGCGCGGTGACAGTGGTCGAAAAGACGCGTGTATCAAGCACCGGCGCGGCAACGGCAGGTAAAGCCGCGCCGTACGCAGGGTCTTGCAGACTCTTGCCGCCAATACTGTGCGTCAGGACCGAATAGGCGCGGGGCACGAACACAACGCCGAGGGCCACGGCAAGCACAGGAATAAAGACCCATATCGGCAAGCGGAAGCGCTGTCTGGTATGGACTTCGGCAGACTTGTACCATGTGTAGGCCTTTTTCGGATAAGCCCAGTAACTCTTGACCGCATTCTTGAGTCCACCAAGGCCGTCATTGCACGCATCAAATTCGTACACCATGGCGCGCTGGCCACCGAACAGGCGGCGGAAATGCTTATGCTTGCCGACCAGGGCGCGCACGGAGCCATCCATCAGTTTGGGATGCTGCGTTGTCAGCCAGATATCGAAACCGTTGTGCCGGTGAACGTTCAGCCACGCCACATGCGGCGCCGGTTTTGATTGCGTTGAACGTGGGGGAAACGCGCACTGGCATTCATCGATAATGACGAGGGAGCCATGGGGCATGGCTTGCCAGTCAGGAATGACCTCCGATAAGCCCAACTGCCCAACGGTGACGGAGAGTAGCGGCATAGCCGAATGTGGCAGGGATAATTCAGGAATGCCGTGAACGAAGATCGGCCGTGCCTCTTCCGGGTGACGCTCCCACCGGCCAACGAGCGCCGCCAATTGCTGGACCATTGAGAGCGTTTTGCCCGAGCCGGGCACGCCAGTATTTAGCTCGATCATGGCGCATCCCGGCTGTCAGCTGGATTTGAGCACATAGCGTGCAGCGCCGACGCTGGCCCACATGGCCACACGCGCCATGTATGCGCCAAACAGCATGCCAAGCGATTCAGGGATGCCGGACAGTGAGCAAAGCTGCAGCACGGCCAGGGGAATTGTGGACCAACTGGCCTGGGCCGAGGCGATCAGCTGATTGACCAGCTCAGTCACGCCGGTGAAGACCAGCGCGGTAAAACCCAGTGCAATGATGGCCTTGACGACCAGCGGGCCGATCAGGCCCAGTAACCAAGCGGCAAGCTGCGTCATGATTTCAACCCCTGCATAAAGATAATCGCCGTTGCAGCAGCAGCGCAGGCCAGGAACAGCGGGCGCAGCTTGGTCATCAAGTCGCACATCGGCGTGAAAGTAATCAGGCGCGGCCCGTACATATCAAAAGTGATCGGGGCCGGACAGGACGCGGAGTACGCAAAGGGAAGCGGCGTGAAGGTTACTGGCACATTCTGGCGCGGGATGACGTCGGCAACGGGCGGTACATCCAGTTCTGCACACCCTGCCCTGCGTGGATTGTCTTGGCAGGCGTTGCGCATCGCCTTGATATCGGCGGCAATCGCTTGCTGCGTCGGTTCGCGGTTGTAGTCTGTTGGCAAGTTGACGGTGGCTGGAACGACTGGAGGCACATTCAAATTAGAGTTTTCTGTTGTCGTCGTCGTTGTCGGCGGGTTCGACGTGGATTGCCCCGTATTGTTTGTCACCGTGGTGGTGGTCATGTTTTGCGTATTGTAGGTAATGCTGGTGGAGGTGCTGGTACCCGTTTGCGTTGGCGTGATCGTGGTTTTTTCTTGCGTCGTCTTGGTCTGCGGTACGCCGCTTGCATCGGTGTAGTTTTGTACGGACGTCGTTGTTTGCGGCGTGCTGACCGGCGGCGCACTCATGGTGGTTTGCGACGTGGGCGGCATCATCACATCGACAGGCACACCAACCTTGCCATTAGCACGTGCAATTTCATTGACGGCTTCTGCCGCATCCCAGGCGCGTTTAGCGGCTGCGGCACCAGTAGTGGGATGCGCAATGGCCGCATTCAGTTTTTCATTGATTTCCGAATCAGACGCAGGACCGCCGCCGCCGACGCCCGTGATACAGCCTAGTTTGACGTCCTTGATTGTCCCAGGAGGGCAAACGACGTTATACGCTAATATCTCACCGCGAAATATACGGGGCTCTAAACTCGCGCATCCAGGAACACCTGACGGCATCATACTTACAAAGAAACCCCCGCCCCAATCAGTAGTGCTGGACCTGTCATTGTACTGGCCCTCACATGCAGCATACGGAGATGGATAAGGCACGTTGGGCCTGGCTATTGAATAGTACCAACCGCTAATCGGAGCCACAGGAGTGTCTGGCGCAGTAGAACAAAGATAATCAGGTGCCGGACAAGGCGCCAAGCCTGAATCCTTTACTACATTGTAAATTTCCCATGCGGTGAGAGCCAGACCTACAGGGCCAGCAAGCCCACGCGCCAATTTGAACGCCCGCCCCGCAGCAATTGCCACATTCGGTTTTGTGACCAGGGTACTGAGCGCCACGGGAATCTTGATATGAACACCGTTCTTGACCGCAGTAGCGATCCCGCTCGCATTCACGGATACGCCCGATGTGGTAGCCGTTGTGGAGCCATTAACAATGGCAAAACCAGTCTGGCCTGCCGGAAAATACGCGGAATAAGGCCCTACAACATTTGATGGGGGGAGCAACACTGTGCCCTGTGCACGGGCGGGCGACAGCCACAGTGCCAGGACAGCGAGGCCAAGGATACAAAGGATTTGGATTGTTTTCATTTCTCAGCCCTCGACCATTCAAGGAACGAATGAACTTTGTAAGCGCTCCAGCAAAGAACGAACGCAGCGAGGGCGGCACCAAACACTTGCATACCGGCGCTGATAATGGAATCGTTCTGGCACGGCGGGAAATCGATACGATGGATGGCCGATACGGTCATCGCGGCGGCGCCGGTGGTTGGGGTTGTGGTAATGCGTAGCATGAGACCACCGTCTGGCGTGGCCGAAGTACAGCTGGCCGATTGAATCCCGCTACCGTCAGCCAGCACGATGGTAGCGGGTGAAAATGCGGCACAGGCGGCAACCGCAGCATCCGCTGTACTAGCGTAGCACCACGGGCCGACCTGATAGGCCATGTTATGCGCCCGCCTTTTTGCTGATGAACGAGTACACTTTGGTCACGCCAAAAATGGCGACGCTCAGGGCGATCAGCGCACCGATCACGGCGAGAATTGCCGCTTGGGCATCCGAAATGCCAGCGGTCATCGAGGCGGTATCGATCGGCGCGGCAAAAGCAGGGGCGGACAAAGCCGCCACCGCCAGTGCAGGAACAACCGTTTTCAACAACAGGTGTTTCTTCAACATGATGACTCCCCTTCTATGCCGGAGATCGCCGGCGCGATTCGGCAAAATGCCGTAAAACAGTAATTAGGTGGCGGCCGCCGGCGCGCTCGATGCATGACGATGCGATGGCCGCTGCGGTTCCTCTTTAATTGCTTCGATGGAGAACACTTCGGCACCTACGCGCTTGTCCCGGGAAATGGCAACGTCGAATTCCACCTCATACGTGCCTGGCACTGTGTTTTTGAATTTTTCTGGCAGCAACAGCTCACCGACGAGCGGCTCAACGAGATTGGTGGCGCGGTTGATCTTGTGCACGATGCACTGCGCCATCCTCATGTCGTAGTCGTTGCCCGTTTTTTTGGAACGGCCAGCAACTTGAGTGATGTGCAGGATCTGGATAGTGTGTTTCATGGTTTGCCCCTTTTTCGCCCGCTAGAGCGATTGATGAAATGCCGGATTGGCGTGAGAAGTCAGAAGTAACCGCACTGCTATCGAGGAAGCTTGATAGCGGGAAAGCTCATCAATCACAGCATCGAGCTTCGCTATCTCTGCAAGTTGCAGGTCAATCTGGTGCGTGAGGTTCGCTGGCAGCAAAGGAAGAAGAGCAAGCTGCTCCTGCCCTTCGGCACGGCGCGACAGGAGCGCCAAAATGGATTCGTTCACAGCGTCATCACTCAGGACAAATTGGCTAGCCATGCTGCCCCCGATTTCGCCCACTAGAGCGATTTGAAATATCTACGAATGTGCTAGGATGAAGAAACGTACTAGCCGAATAGCTATACCGGATGTACTAATACACGTTAGTACTCCGAACGGAATAACTGAAATGGATAATATCTATGAAATATTCTGACTTGATAGAAATGGCACTCAAGGGGCGTTCCGTCAATTCAATGGCGAGAACGTGGGGTGTACCGCAGCCAACTTTAGCGCGGTATATGCAGGGCAATAGATTGCCAGACTATGATCTTGCCCTAAAGATTGCAATCGAGGCTGGCGTGGAGCCTGGGGAAGCCTTCATTGCTCTAGCCGAAGAGCAACGAAATTTGAAGTCGAAGAACTTTAAGTTACAGGGAGGTTTTGTACAAATCACTCCCCTCCTCTCTATGGCAATAGGCACTGCAACTATGCTAGTTCTTTATATTATGTAAAATTAGATACCGAGGAGACAAGCGTCTCTGGCCGTTCGCGTCCATAGCTCGTTCAAACGCCCGATATGGGCGACCCGCCCCTTATGGCCGCCAGTTGCGCTGCAACGCATGGCGTTCGGCGGCCGCATCGAGGGGTTGGCCGGCGATGCGCTCGTCTATTGCCTGCAAGATGGCCGGGGCGGCGCTGCCCGCCATGCGGTAGGTCGCCGATGCCGTCGTGTCCGGCCGCGTTTCCACCAGCACGGGGATGATCCACCGGTCGTCCGCCTCGGGTGCCTTGCACGCGAGACCCGCCAGGGCCGATGCCTGGCGGCCACCGTCGTGTAGCGTGAAGCTGCGGCAGAATTGACCGTCGGCCGTGCGGAAAGTGATGCCGATGCTGACAGGCTGCCCCTCCCTTGGCGCGCTGGCCAACTGCTGCGACAGCGCGCGGGCCAGCGCACCGCCTGCTGTTACTTGGCCATCGATGGTGGCGACGGCATCGGCGGGAGCTCCCTGGCGGTGGCCGGATTCGAACAGGGGCAAGGCCATTTTTCCGATGAGCACGCCAACGACCAGGCTCGCGGCCAGCGCGCCCCATGCGGGCAATGACCAGCGGTTCTGGTTGGCGGCTGGCTTCGGCGCAAATGCGGGCGCAGGCTGGGCCTGGCGCAGCGCGTCGCTCAGGCGCTGGGGCACGGCTTCGTCGAGGATCGGGGCGAAACTGGCATAGACGTCGTCGCACATGGCGCGATGCCGGGCCACGCGCCGGGCCATCCCGGCGTCGCCTGCCATCGCGGCCTGGACCTGCACGCTGGTGTCGGGGTCCAGCTCGCCGTCGGCATATGCCATCAGGATTTCATCAGAGAAATGCGTCATTTTATCCTCTCCGTATCGGACAACTGCGCCTGCAGCGCTTCGCGCGCGCGCGCCAGGCGGCTGGTCAAGGTGCCGACCGGAATGTCCAGCACCTGCGCCGCCTCCTTGTAAGGCAAGCCATCGACCAGCACCAAGGCCACCACCATGCGCTGGTCCTCGCTCAGCCGGTTGATCGCTTGCTGTACCGCGAGGCGATGCAGCTGCCTGTCGGACGCATCGTCGCCCACGAACTGCCCTTCCTCCTCGGCAGCTAACAGCCGGTCGCGCCGTACCCGCACCCTTACCTCGTCTATCCAGGCATTCTTCATGATCCGGAACAACCAGCTGTCGAGCCGTGAACCAGCTTCCCACTGGCCGATATGCTTGAGCGCCCGTTCAATTGCGACTTGCACGAGATCATCGGCATCCTCGTGGTTGCGCGTGACTGCCCGGCCAAAGCGCCGCAGCCGCGGCAGCAAGGCGGCAATTTCGGCGTGGAGCGGTGCGACGTGTGGCGTCATTGTTATCTGGTAAACGATGGGGTACGGGATTTTAATCCATCCCTCAGCCATTTAGGCTTAATATGGTGAAACGTCCTGTTTCACTGAACGGCCCGGATATTCCCTCATGCGCCCTAGCCTGCTCCTGCTGTTCCCTCCTGCCCGGCGCCTCCTGGCGCTGCTGCCCCTGCTGTTGACCGGCACCGCCGTCCATGCTCAAGGCCAGGGCCAGGGCCACCGCCCGGCGATGAATCCCTCGATGCAAATGCCCTCGCCGCGCGGCCTCGGCAATGGCAATGGCAACGGCATGGGCATGGGCAATGGAATAGGCATGGGCAATGGCATGGGCTTGCAAAGGGATCCGCCGGGCTTGCTCAAACAGCAAAACTGGATGCAACCCGGTAATTCCGGCAATGTTGGCAATGCCGCCAACGCAGGCAAGGCGGCCAACGCAGCCAATCCCGGCGAGGCCGGCGAAGTGGCCGACCTCCAGCAATCGCGTGCGCGCACGGTGAAAAACCTGATACGACGATATCGCGACGTGATCGAAGCCGATCCGCGCGGCGAGCCCGTGCTGCGGCGGCAACTGCTGGCATGGTCGCCGTCACAGGCGGTACTGGAAGCGGTGCGCGCCGATGGTTTTACCGTGCTTGGCCAGCGCGTCCTGGGCGGGCTGGGCGAAACGCTGGTGGTGCTCGGGGTGCCCGAGCGCTACAGCACGGAAGAGGCGCTTGCCCGGCTGCAAGCGCTCGATCCCGACGGCAGCCATGATTTCAATCACTTGTATATCAGCAGCGGCGAGGCCGGCAAGCCGTCTTCTCCCGTTCCAGGCCGTCGCGGCGCCGCGTCCGGCCGTCCTGCCGTGGCCGGCCCGGTGCGCGTGGGACTGGTCGATGGCGGCATCGACGGCACGCACCAGGCGTTTCAGCATGCCGCCATTCAGCGCTGGGGATGCGCCGGCCGCGTCGTGCCCAGCGCACACGGCACGGCGGTGGCCTCGCTGCTGATCGGCAGCGCCGATCGCTTCCATGGCGTGTCGCCGGGCGCCAGGCTGTATGCGGCCGACGCGTATTGCGGCAGCGAAATGGGCGGTGCCGTCGACCAGATCGTCGAGGCGCTGGCCTGGCTTGCGCGCAAACAAGTTGCGGTGGTCAACGTCAGTCTGGTGGGGCCGCCCAATCACATGCTCGAACGCGCCGTGCTGGCCATGCTCAAGCGCGGCCATCTGCTGATCGCCGCCGTGGGCAATGACGGCCCGGCCGCGCCACCCTTGTATCCGGCCAGCTATCCTGGCGTGATCGGCGTCAGCGGCGCCGATGCGCAACAGCGCATCTTGCCGGAAGCGGCGCGCGGCCCGCAGGTGATGTTCGCCGCGCCCGGCAGCCAGATGCTGGCCGCCAGCGTCGGCCCGCAGCCGTATGGCGTGGTGCGCGGAACCTCGTTTGCTGCGCCTATCGTGGCAGCCATGCTGGCGCAAAGCATGCGCAAACCCGACCTGGCGGCAGGCCGCGCCGCGGTGGCCAAGCTGGCCGCCCATGCGCAGCGCCTGGGCAGCGGGGAACGCTCTGCGGACGCAGGATACGGACTGGTCGGCGAAGCGTTCCGCATCGCGCCTGAAGCCAGGCCGTAACGCCAGGGCGCGGCCGCGCATGAGGCGGCGAAAAAAATTTGCCGATGAGGGATCAAATCCACCTCGGCCGTCGTTCTTCCTATACCTGCCGCACATTTTACGTGGCTTTCAAGGAGACTGAACATGAAATCCCAGCAACCTGCCATCCTGGCCACCCTTCGCGGAGAAAACTCCATGACGCACCTATTGCGTACCTGCGGCATGATCGGCACCGTCACTACCGCAGCCCTGCTGTCGGCCTGCGGCGGTGGCGGGTCGGCAAGCGATACGAACCTGAGCGGGACGCTGGGCGTCGCCATCACCGATGCGCCAGCGTGCGGCTTCGACGCCGTCAACGTGACCGTCAACAAGGTCCGCGTGCACCAAAGCGCCACGGCGAGCGACACCGATGCGGGCTGGACCGATATCACGCTCAGCCCGGCGCGCAAGATCAACCTCTTGAACCTGACCAATGGCGCCCTGGAAAACCTGGGGCAAACCCCGCTGGCACCGGGCCACTACACGCAGCTGCGCCTGGTGCTCGACGCGAATGCCGGCTCGGCCAAGGCCAATTCGGTGGTGCCGAGCGGCACCGTCAACGAGGTTTCCCTCGATACGCCCAGCGCGGTCCAGAGCGGCATCAAGCTGATCAGCCAGTTTGACGTGGCTGCGGGCCAGCGGGTCGACCTGGTGCTCGACTTCGACGCCTGCAAATCCGTCGTCAGGAAAGGCAATGGCGGCTATGCGCTCAAACCGGTCGTCAAAGTCATACCAACCGTACTGAACGGTATCAACGGTTTTGTCGCCCCGGCCTTGCTGACGCAACATGTGATGGTAACGGCACAGCAGAACGGCACGATTGTCGCCGCCACCGCGCCGAACGCCACCACGGGCGAATTCTACCTGGCGCGCCTCGTTCCCGGTAACTATGACGTCGTCATTACCGCCGACAACAGCGCCACGGCCGTCATCGCCACCGTGCCAGTGGCCACCGCGACCAGCACCACAGCGCTCAGCAGCGCAAGCGCCCCGATCAATCTCGTGGCTGCCGCAACGGGTCCAGGCATCATCGGCGGTACCGTCACCCTGGCGCCAGTGAGCAGCACTGAAGGCGCAACGGTCGCCGCGAAGCAGAGTTTCGCGGCCGGCCCTACCGTGACGGTCAAGTATCAGGGCGTCGATATCGCCACGGGCGCCTATGCCCTGAGCCTGCCCGTCGTTGCGCCGCAGCTGGCGCCATACACTGCCACCCTGCCCCTGGTATTCACGGCGCAGACCAATACGCTGCCCGGTACCGGCAAATACAAGGTGGAAGCGGCGGCGAGCGGCTATGCGGTCCAGACCCTGCCATCGGTGGATATTGCCACGGCAAATCAACTTGGGGTCAGCTTTACCTTGATACCGTAAGAGCATCGCCGTCCATGGCCTAGCAGCACGGCGATGCATCCGCGGACGCATCGCCGTGTCTCCTGGATTCAATTTTTACCGACGATCCCCATGCTTTCCATGATCCTGGCCGTATTATCCTTGCAGTCCAGCTCATCGGGTTTTGCCTCGATCATCTGGATCAGCGACAAAAGATGCGCCTTGTTTTGCGCCAGCCGCACCTCCAGGGATTCGATATCGGCGATCTTCTTCTTGAGCGCCACCATCAGCTCATCATGTTTCCATGATGAAATATCCTCCGGCAAGACTTGCCTGATTTCGTCCAGGGAAAAGCCCGCCTGCTGGGCGTCGGTGATAATGGACAGTACCGCCACCGCTTCCAGCGGATAGTCGCGGTAGCCGTTCGATTGCCGGTCCACGGCTTTCAGCAAGCCCTTGGCTTCGTAGAAACGTATCGTGGACGCCGCCAGGCCGCTGCGCTTGGCCAGTTCGCCGATTTTCATCGTTTTTCCCGCTCCCTTATTGTGGTGTGTTATTCCGCAAGGCCGCGAGCAGCGCTTGCGCCACTTCCTTGCTCGATCCGGGGTTCTGGCCCGTGACGAGCCGGCCATCGGTCATGACGAAGCTGCCGAACGGGATGAAGCCTTTATCATATAGCGCTCCCCTTCCCTCGAGCTCGCTTTGCAGCAGATAGGGTACCTGATCCTTGATGCCGGCCAGCGATTCCTCCGTATTCGAAAAGCCCGTCACACGGCGCCCTTGTATCAGCGGCTTGCCGTTTTCGTCCTGCAGGTCGAGCAGGCCGGCGGCGCCATGGCAGACGGAAGAAACGATGCCGCCGTTGCGGTAGATCGCCTCGGCAATGCGCTTGAGGTCCTGGTTGCCCTTGAAATCCCACATCGTGCCATGGCCGCCCGTGTAGAAAATAGCCTGGTAGCTGGCAGGATCGATGTCGGCCGCCGCTCGTGTCGACGCCAGCGCCGCCATGAAAGCGGGATCTTTCAAGTGGCTTTTTGCGGCGGCATCGATATACAGCCATCCCAGGCTGCGTTCATCGAGCGGCACGGCACCGCCGTTCGGGCTGACGAAGTCGACGCCATAGCCGGCGTCCTTCAGCGCGTCATACACATGCGTCAGTTCCGTGAGCCAGAGCCCGGTATGGTCGTTTCTGCTCGGATACTTGGAATGATTGGTCATGACCACGAGTACCGTACCTGGTTCCCGTTTTGGCGCCGCCGGTTCGGCAGCGACGATCTGCATGAACAACATGGGCATGAGCGCGAGGAAAAGCTGCTTGAAAACTGACATGGGATCGTCCTCCTGATGGTTGAGTGGCCTGCGCCATGTGATCCACTATAAGCTTAAAGCCAACTTGAATGTCAAGCGGTAGATGGGCGGTGACAGGAGTTTGTTGTCTCAGGCTGCTGCGTTTCTTCCAGCCCGTGTTGCGAACGGGACACAGGCAAAAAAAGTGCGTTTTAGAGCTTGACCTTCAAGTTAGCTTAAAGCTTATCGTGAGGTCATCGCAACCCTGGAGATAAGCATGAAGCCTTTTACCCCACTGACGCTGCCCAATGGAAGCGTCATTCCGAACCGCCTCGCCAAAGCCGCCATGGAAGAGAACATGGCTGACAACGATCACGCACCCTCACAGGAGCTGATCCGCCTGTACCAGTCGTGGGCCGACGGTGGCGTTGGCTTGATGATCACAGGAAACGTGATGATCGACCGCCACGCCATGACGGGACCGGGCGGCGTGGTGCTCGATTCTACGCAATTTGGCGCCCGCTTCGAGCAATGGTCGCGCACTGCCCGTTCACGCGGGGCGCAGATCTGGATGCAGATTAACCATCCCGGACGCCAGATGCCGGCCGCCATGGGACAGGAAACCATGGCGCCCTCGGCCGTGCCCATGGATATGGGCAACTTTTCCAAGCAGTTTTCCGCGCCGCGTGCAATGACGGAAGCCGACATTGCCGACGTCAAGCAGCGCTTTGTCAACAGCGCCAAGCTGGCGGAACAGTTCGGCTTTACGGGCGTGCAAATCCATGCCGCGCACGGCTACCTGCTCAGCCAGTTCCTCTCCCCTATCACGAACAAGCGCACGGATCGCTGGGGCGGCTCGCTCGAGAACCGGGCGCGGCTGCTGGTGGACGTCGTCAACGGGGTGCGGCACGCCGTCGGCAAAGGCTTTGCCGTCGCCGTGAAGCTCAATTCGGCGGATTTCCAGAAAGGCGGCTTCAGCTCGGAGGATGCCAGGCAGGTGGTTTCCATGCTCAACAGCCTGGGCGTGGATCTGATCGAATTGTCCGGCGGCAGTTACGAAGCCCCTGCCATGCATGGCCAGACCCGCGACGGCCGCACCTTGGCCCGCGAAGCGTATTTCCTGGAGTTTGCCAAGGACATCGCCACCGTGGCCACGATGCCCATCATGGTGACGGGCGGCATACGCCGCTACCCGGTGGTCGAGCAAGTGCTGGGCAGCGGCATCGCCATGGCCGGCATGGGAACGGCGCTGGCCATCGACCCGCACTTGCCGAAAGCATGGCGTGCCGATCAATCGGCCAGCCCATTGCTCAGGGCCATTACCTGGAAAAACAAGGTGCTGTCGTCGATCGGCTACATGGCGATGGTGAAGTATCAGCTGCGGCGCCTGAGCCAGGGCAAGCCAACGAAGCCCAATGTGGCTCCCGCCCTGGCGCTGGCGATGCAGCAATGGGAAACCGCCATCAGGAACCGGCAGTATCGCCGCCGCATGAATAGCGGCGTGTGACTCAATTAATTCCAATCCAACATGAAAGGTGCAAGCAATGAACATGAAAATTGCCGCGGCGGTATCCGCATTGATATGGAGTGCCGCCGCAGCCCCGTCGTGGGCCGACAGTCCTGTTGAAAACAAGCCAGTCATCATCAATATCGCCGGCCATGACGTGCCGGTGGCGGCCGGCGGCCTGTACGACCGCTATCGCTCGAACCCGCCTCTATCGGTGATCGCGTCGGAAGCGCCGGAGCTCGACCTGAGCTGGTTCAAGGGAATCAAAAAAGAAAAGGTCGCCATCGGCTTTGACTCGTATTCGCCGAATTTCTATTATAAAAACAGCAAAATCACGGCCGTCTTTACGGCCGACCTGGCGAGGCTGAAGGAACTGATGCCGGAAGACATACTGAAGCAGGTGCAGCCATTGCAAGTATGGCCGGGCCGGGGCGCGGTGGCGTTGACGGCCTACGCCTATGAATACTGCGACAACGACAGTTACAATGAAATTTCCCTGGCGATCGTGACGAACAAGCCCGGCACGTCCAGTTTCGGCCCTTTCACCTTGCTGGGGCAATCGCTGTCGAAGGATTTCTGGGGCTATGTGCTCAAGCTGCCCGTGAACACGGAACTGGCCAGGGTGCGCGGCGTCGTAGGCTACAACCTGCCGAAGTGGCTGACCGGCATCGAACGCAAGGAAACGGACGCCGCCGTCTCCTTTGAAGTCATGGACAGCGCAACAGGCAAGCTCGATTTTGTCTTCGCGGGGAAAAAGCTGGATGGCCTGTCGCACCAGGCCGAGCTGGTGACGAACAGCTTCACCAACAAGGATGGCGCCGGCCAGCTCACTTATGGCTATGCCGTTTCGCGCCAGCTCAGCCATGCAACGAGCACGAGCGCGGAAGCGGTCGACCTGGCACTGGGCGACGGCAGCTTCTCCAGCTATCTCAAGTCATTGAAGCTGGGGAAGATGATGAAATATGAATATGTGCCGGAATTCCAAAATGCGCTGTATGCCCCGAAACCCTTATTAATAGGTCAGTAACAGGCTACTTGCCCGGCGTCTCGTGCGCCATGGCCGCCGCGGAAAGGGCGCACGCATCCAACGGCATGGATTCCTTGCGCTCGCTGTAGCGGCTGGTCAGGTAATCCGAACGGTCGCGCACGACCAGGGTGAATTTGTACAACTCCTCCATGACGTCGACCAGGCGGTCGTAGTACGGCGAAGGCTTCATGCGGTCGTTGTCGTCGAACTCCTGGTAAGCCTTGGCGACGGACGACTGATTCGGGATCGTCACCATGCGCATCCAGCGGCCCAGCACGCGCAAGCCGTTGACGGCATTGAACGATTGCGAGCCGCCCGACACCTGCATCACCGCCAGGGTGCGCCCCTGCGTGGGACGCACGCTGCCCATTTCCAGCGGCAGCCAGTCGATCTGCGACTTGAACACGCCCGTCACGGCGCCATGGCGTTCCGGGCTGCACCAGACCTGGCCTTCCGACCACAGCGACAAGGCGCGCAGCTCCTGCACCTTGGGGTGATCAGGACTGACGCTGTCGACCATGGGCAAGCCATGCGGGTCGAACACCCGCGTCTCGGCGCCGAAATGCTGCAGCAGCCGCTCCGCTTCCAGGGTCAGCAAGCGGCTGAACGAGCGTTCACGCAGCGAGCCGTACAGCAAGAGGATGCGCGGCGCATGCGTGGCCACCGTCGGCGGCGCAAGTTTATCGAGGGTCGGCGTGTCGAGGTGGACTGCGCTGATGTTGGGCAAGTCATGCATGATCGTTTCCCTATTTAATAATTCCATGATAGTCGAATTATGGAATTGATGGAAGCCTGTTTTATAGCAGAGCGGATTCCCCCCTCCCCGTATAAGTTGATGTATATCAATCATTTTTTGTATCGTGTGCAGCAGAATATGATCATGCGCAAGCTCTTGTTGAGCAGACTATGCTTCGCGCTTGCGCCTGCATCACGCCCCACCAACTTCATAAGGAATCACATGCTACCCACAACCATGAAAGCCGCCGTTGTCGAGCAACTGGGCCAGCCGCTGGTGCTGCGCGAGGTGCCCGTGCCGGTACCCGGTCCCGGCCAGATCCTCGTCAAGACGGAAGCGTGCGGCGTTTGCCACACGGACTTGCATGCGGCGCGCGGCGACTGGCCCGTCAAACCGTCGCCACCGTTCATCCCCGGCCACGAAGGCATCGGCGTGGTGGTGGAGTTGGGCGCGGGCGTGACCGAGGTGCGACTGGGCGACCGTGTCGGCGTGCCTTGGCTGTACTCGGCATGCGGCCATTGCGAACATTGCCTGGCAGCCTGGGAAACCGTGTGCGCCGAGGCGCAGTTCGGCGGCTACACGAAGAATGGCGGCTTCGCCGAATACATCCTGGCCGACCCGCGCTATGTCGCGCATATTCCGGCCGGTCTTTCTGCCGTGCAGGCGGCGCCCATCATTTGCGCGGGCGTAACGAGTTACAAGGGCATCAAGGAAACGGGCGCGCGGCCGGGCCAGTGGCTGGCCGTGTCCGGCATCGGCGGACTGGGCCACCTGGCCATCGAATATGCGGTGGCGATGGGCTTGCGCGTGGCGGCCGTCGACATCGATGAAGGCAAGCTCGAACACGCCCGCGCCCTCGGTGCCGAAGTGACGATCAATGCGCGCCAGGGCGACCCCGTCGCGGCATTGCGCGAAGCGACGGGCGGCGGCGCCCACGGCGTGCTGATCACGGCGCCGTCGATCGATGCCTTCCAGCAAGGCGTGGCGATGACGCGCAAGCGCGGCACCTGCGTGCTGGTGGGCTTGCCGCCTGGCGACTTCCCGACGCCGCTGTTCGACGTCGTCGCCAACTGCGTGACGATACGCGGCTCTTTCGTCGGCACGCGCCAGGACATGGCCGAGGCGCTGGCGTTCGCCGCCACCGGCAAGGTCAAGGCTGGCATCGAATTGCAGCCGCTGTCGGCCATCAATGACATCTTCAGCCGGCTGGAACATGGCAAGGTTGCCTCGCGCGTGGTGCTCGATTTCAGCGAAAAGTAAACGCCTCGCCGGCTGTGTGATGTGTCCTATGGTGCGACGGCAAGCAATTGCCGTTGCTATCATGGCATTTCATAAAAGACACAACAAGGACACCGCGATGAAAAAAACCCTTTCCGGCCTGCTGGCCTGCGCCGCCCTCGCCTGGCCGCTTGCCGCCGGCGCGGCCGACCAGGCCCCGTCAACGCTGCCCGGGCACTATTACCTGCAAGGCGTGATGGAAACGGGTTCCGAACTGCTGCTGAAAAAGGACGGCACCTTCGAATGGATGCTGAGCTACGGCAATACCGACCAGCAAGCCAGCGGCGAGTGGCGCGTTGCCGGCGACACGGTGACCCTGGTGACGGGCAACGGCGGCAAGGAGCCGCAGTTCCGCGTGTTCGAGGAAGCGGAAATGCGCATCCAGAAACCTGCCGAAGCGGGCCTGTGGGTGGCCATCGTCGGTTTCCCTAAAGTCGGGCCGATGGCCGGCGTGGAGGTGAAATTCGAAGCACAAAGCGGCAAGACGGCCACGGCCGTCAGCGTGGCGAACGGCGACGCCATCGTCCGCATGCCGGCCTCGGAACGCTGGGTGCGCGCCGGCCTGCGCCGCCAAGGGGCGAAGGCCGACTATCAATGGCTGACCGTGCCGCCCGCGCGCGCGCAGGAACGCATCGCCGCGTTCGCCGTCACCGACCGCCAGTGGCTGCGGGGCCAGGCATTCCAGAAGCTGGCCTTGCGCGTCGTCGACGGCGGCCTGAAAGTCGACGATGCGGACAATGGCCTGTCCAGGGGCTTGTACGCCAAACCGGCATCGAAGCAGTAGCCCGCAATTTACCTCATTGCATTGCGCAAACACGCGGCAACTGGCCGGCAATATCGGCCAGGGCAGCGCTGTTTTACGCCCGCGCACGCCCGTGCGCCGTTGACACCCTGCACCGTCTGTCCTATAGTCGCCGGGTTAACGACAAATGAGAATGAGAATCATGTTCAGTTCTATCAAGAAATGGCTGGTCTGCTATCCGCTCGTGGCCGCCAGCATATTGCTGGCCGGAGGCGCGCAGGCGCAAGCGGCCGATCCTGGCGCCGGTGCCAAACAATTGTGGCAACTGATTGATTATGTTGCCGTCGATTACAGCGGCGCCGTCGAGCACGGCAAAGTGGTCAGCGAGGCGGAATACGCGGAGATGCTCGACTTTACCGACAACGCGACGACGCAGATCGCCGCCCTGCCCGCCCACGCCTCCAAGGCGGCCATCGCCGCCGCCATCGCCGACCTGCGCAAAGCCGTCGTCGCCAAGGCCGATGGCGCGGAAGTCAAGCGCCTGGCGCACCACGCGAACGGCTTGCTGATCGCCGCCTATCCGATTCCCGTGGCGCCGAAAGTGCTGCCGAACCTGGCGCGCGGCGCGGCCCTGTATGCGGCCCAGTGCGCCTCTTGCCACGGCGTGGCCGGCGGCGGCGACGGTCCGCTGGCGGCCAGCCTGGAACCGAAACCGATCGCCTTCACGGATGGCGAGCGGGCGCAGTCGCGCAGCCTGATGGCGCTGTACCAAGTCATTTCGCAGGGCGTGGCGGGCACCTCGATGGCCAGTTTCGGCCAGTTGTCCGAAAACGAGCGCTGGGACCTGGCCTTCTATATCGGCGGCATGTCGCACGACGCGGCGGCAAGCGCGCGCGGCGAAAAGCTGTGGCAGGACGATCCGCGCAGCAAAAAACTGTACGCGGACCTGGCCGCCGTGACGACCCTGACGCAGGAAGCCGTGGCCGCCAAGCTGGGCGCGGACGAGGCGCAAGCCTTGACGGCATACTTGCGCAGCCATCCTGACAAGGCCGAGGCGCACAAGCCTGCCGGCCTGGCCCTGTCGCGTATGCGCCTGGAAGAAAGCCTGGCCGCCATGCATGCGGGCGACCGCGCGGCCGCCACGCGCCTGGGCCTGTCGGCCTACCTGGACGGTTTCGAGCCGATCGAGCCGATGGTGGGCGCGCGCAACAAGTCCCTGCTGCTGGCCGTGGAAAACGCCATGCTCGCTTACCGTTCCGCCGTTGCCAAGGGCACGGTGGCCGACGCCGAGGCGGCCGGCGAAAAGCTGCAGCAACTGTTTACCCACGTGGAAGCGGAACTGGGCGATGCCAAGGCCGATCCGATGACGACCTTTGTCGGCGCGCTGACGATCCTGTTGCGCGAAGGCGTGGAAGCGCTGCTGATCGTCATCGGCATCATCGCCTTCCTGCGCAAGGCCAAGCGCAACGACGTGCTGCCCTACGTGCATGCGGGCTGGGCCAGCGCCCTGGTGGCGGGCGGCCTGACGTGGGTGGCGGCGACGTACCTGGTGACCATCAGCGGCGCCAGCCGGGAAGTGAGCGAAGGGCTCGGTTCCGTGTTCGCGGCCCTGGTCCTGCTCAGCGTGGGCCTGTGGATGCACCAGAAGAGCAGCGCCGGGCGCTGGCAGGAATATTTGCACGAGAAACTCACGGCAGCGATGACGCGGCGCTCGGCCTGGGGCCTGTTCGCCTTGGCTTTCATCGCCGTCTACCGCGAAGTGTTTGAAACCGTACTGTTCTATTCCGCCCTGGCGGCGGACGGCAATGGCGGCGCCCTGCTGGGCGGCTTCCTGGTGGCCATCGTGCTGCTGGTCGTCATCGCCTGGGCCTTGCTGCGCACCAGCGCCCGCATGCCGATTGGTAAGTTCTTCTCGTGGACGTCCGCCTTCGTGGCCGTGCTGGCCGTGATTTTGATGGGCAAAGGCGTGGCCGCGCTGCAGGAAGCGGGCTGGGTCGGCGTCACCCCCGTCGACTTCATGCGCGTCGACCTGCTGGGCATCCTGCCGACGGCGGAAACCCTGCTGGCGCAGGCAGCCATTGTGGCCATCATCATCGCCGGCTATGGCTGGAACCGCGTCTCCGCAGGCAAGCGCAAGCTGGCCTGACCTTGCAATAGCCGGCATGGGCAAGCTGCCCTTGCCGGCACTTCCGCACTTTTCACCCATTCACCTGTTGTCATCCCGCTCAAGGAGCGGCATCGCGCGCATCCACGTAGGCCCAGGCTTGCAGGCCCGACGCCAGGGTGACGCACTCGCGCCGGTAGTCGGCCACCTCGTAGCCGTCCGCCTGCCGCAATTCCCCGGGCGAGACGGCCAGCACGGCGCCCGGCACGCTATCGGTCGGTTCGCCGCGCGAGGCGATCGGATGATGCGTCTTGCCGCTGGTCGCCACCACTTGCGCATCGTCGATGGCCAGCAGCGCCAGGCGGTAGCCGGGCAAGCGGTCGGGCCGGCTGTCGAGCAGGCGCCCGAAGGTGGCCAGTTGCACCTCGGGCTGCTGCAAGGTGCCGTAGGAAAACAGCTGTTCTGTCGTTGCCGCTGGAATAATTGCCATCTGTCTCTCCTGGTCGCATGTCGATACCATGCATCGTAGCGCCTTTGCCGGCACAGGTCCTGCACGGTTTTGAAAACTGCGATATGATGACCATCATGCAGAACTCATCCAACAAATCATCTGACAAGAAACCTTCGGCGCAAAGCCGCAAGGAAGCCACCCATGAACGCATCGTCGAGGTGGCCACGCGCGCCATCCGCCGCAGCGGCTATGCGGGCACGGGCGTGGCCGATATCATGAAGGAAGCGGGCCTGACGCACGGCGGCTTCTATGCGCACTTCGCCTCGCGCGACGCCCTGCTGGCCGAAGCGGGCGACCGCGCGGGCGCCGAATCGGTGGCGCAGGCGGCCAGGGTGGCCGCTGCCGCCCCGCCCGGCCAGGCGCTGCAGGCGATGCTGGCCGCCTACCTGTCGCCCGAACACATCGCCGCCATCGAGGTGGGTTGCCCCGTCTCGGCGCTGGGCTCGGAAATGCCGCGCCAGGCGCCCGAGGTGCGGCGCGCCGCCACCATCCACATCAAGGAAATGATCGACCTGTTCGCGCGCCAGCTGCCGAACTGGGGCCAGCCAGAAGCGCACGCGCAAGCCATGGCGACGGTATGCGCCATGATCGGCACCACCATCCTGGCGCGCGCCGTCGACGAACCGGCCCTGTCGGACGCCCTGTGCGCGGCCACCCTGGCGCAGTTTCAAGAGACAAACCAGCCGTAACGCCCATGGCCCGGGTCCGTTCCGGGTTTTTTTTCAAACAACAATATGACGATCATCATATTCAATATTATCAACCACTGAAAGACTGCCATGAACGATAACAAGATTGCCCTGGTCACCGGCGCCTCGTCCGGCATCGGCGCGGCCACGGCCCAACGCCTGGCGCAGGCGGGCTACACGGTGTACGGCACCAGCCGCCGTGGCGCGCAAGCCGATGCGGTCGGCTACACGATGCTGGCGCTCGACGTCACCAGCGATGCTTCGGTCGCTGCCGCCGTGGCCGAGCTGATGCGGCGCGAAGGCCGCATCGACCTGCTGGTGAATAACGCCGGCTTCGGCGTGGCCCCGGCGGGCGCCGAGGAAAGCAGCATGGCGCAGGCGCAGGCCATCTTCGACACGAATTTCTATGGCGTGTTGCGCATGACCCTGGCCGTGCTGCCGCACATGCGGGCCCAGGGCGGCGGGCGCATCCTCAACATCGGTTCCGTCCTGGGCTTTTTGCCCATGCCCTACGGCGCGCTGTATTCCGCCACCAAGCACGCGATCGAGGGCTACACGGAATCGCTCGACCATGAAGTGCGCGGCTGGGGCATCCGCGCCAGCGTCATCGAACCGGCCTATACGAAAACCACGTTCGAAGCCAATCTGCTGGCGCCCGATACGCCGCTGTCCGCCTACCGGCAAGTGAGCGCGGCCGTCGCAAGCCGGCTGCAAGCGCTGATGGCCGGCGCCGATGGTCCTGGCGTCGTGGCCGATACGGTCGTGGCGGCAGCCCGGGCAAGCCGGCCGAAATTGCGCTACACGGCCGGGCCGCTGGCGGCACGCTTGCGCCTGATGCGCCGCTTCCTGCCCGCCGCGCTGATGGACGCCGGCTTGCGCAAGGACCTGCGCCTGGCCTGAACGCCAGCATTTTTTCCCGCATTCAGAGAGAACATCATGCAAGCATTGCAACTTAAAAAATACGGCGGCCTCGATCACGTGGCGTTTGCCGAACTGCCCCGCCCCACTCCCGGCCCCGGCGAATTGCTGGTGCGGGTGCACGCCGTGGGCCTGAACCCCATCGACTACCTGATCCCCAGGGGCGATTTCAAGCCGATCTTGAAAATGCGCTTGCCGGTCACCCTGGGCAGCGACCTGGCCGGCGTGGTGGTGGAAGTCGGCAGCGGCGTCACGCGCTTCAAGGTCGGCGACGCCGTGTATGCGAGCATTTTCGACACGCCACATGGCAGCCTGGCCGACTATGCCGTCGTGCCCGAGCAGGCGGCCGCCCTGAAACCCGCCAACCTCGATTTCGTGCAGGCGGCGTCGATTCCCATGGTGGGCTTGACGGCGTGGCAAGCGATGCACGAGCGCATGCAGCTGCGGCCGGGTCAGAAAGTATTCATCCCGGCCGGTTCCGGCGGCATCGGCACGTTCGCCATCCAGCTGGCCAGGCACCTGGGCGCCCGCGTGGGCACGACAACCAGCACGGCGAACGTGGAACTGGTGCGCAGCCTGGGGGCCGATGAGGTGGTCGACTACAAACAGCAGCCGTTCGAGGACATGCTGCGCGATTACGACGCCGTGCTGGGCACGGTGCGCGGCGACGGGCTGGAAAAGGCCTTGCGCATCGTCAAGCCCGGCAGCCGCGTCGTCTCGCTGGTTGGCCCCCCGGACGCCGCTTTCGCCCGCGCGCGCGGCATGAACGTGGTGCTGAAACTGGTGTTCGGCTTACTCAGCCGCAAGATCATCGGCCTGGCACGGCGGCGCGGCGCCAGCTACTCCTTCCACTTCGTGCGTCCCGACGGCGGCCAGCTGGCGCAGATCGCCGCCCTGCTCGAAGCGGGCACCATCCGCCCCGTCATCGACCAGGTATTTCCTTTTCTTCAAGCAAAACAGGCACTGGCCTACCTGGCGCAGGGCCGCGCGCGCGGCAAGGTGGTGGTGCAGCTGACCGTGCCTTGAACGAGCTGCGCCGCAACGGCTTCGGGCGCCGTGACTATGTGTGAGTTTTTTGTTGGCAATTTCCTCCATACTCGTTGTCAACCCCATGCCTATTGATACCGGTCAATCTCAATAAAGGTAGCTCATGCGCTTTTTCCCGGAATGCTGCTGGCTCGCTCTCACCCTCGCGGCCGGCGTAGTCCATGCCGCCGAACCGGGCGTCACCGATACGCACATCCGTCTGGGCATGGTCAATGCGCAAACGGGCGCGGCCTCGGGGCTGGGGCAGGCCATGCTCGACGGCGCAACGGCCGTGTTCCAGGAAGCCAATCAGCGCGGCGGCATCCACGGCCGCAGCATCGAGCTGGTGGTGGCCGACGATGGCTACGATCCGGACCGCGCCATCAGCGAAACGCTCAGGCTGGTCGAGGAAAAAAAGGTATTCGCCCTGTTCGGCAACGTGGGCACGCCCACCACCAACGCCGTCATACCGATCGTGCAGGAAATGAAGGTGCCGCTGGTGGGCGCATTTACGGGCGCGATGACCTTGCGCCGCCCCGTGGTGCATGAAATCATCAACTTTCGCGCCAGTTACGACGATGAGTCCGATGCCCTGGTGCAGTACTTCGCCAGCCGCGGCATCCAGCGCTTTGGCGTGCTGTACCAGGACGACGGCTTCGGCAATGCCGTGCTCGACGGCACCGTGCGCGCGCTGCAGCGGCGCGGTATGGAACTCGTCGCCAAGGGCTCATTCCAGCGCGGCACGACGGCCGTCAAGGCGGGTCTGGCAGCCCTGATCGGCCACGACCTGCAAGCGGTGATCATGGCCGGTCCCTACACGCCCGTGGCCGCATTCGTGCGCGAGGCAAGCCAGGCCGGGCTGAAGGCGGCGCTGGCCACCGTGTCCTTCGTCGGCACCGACAGCCTGCTGCATCTGCTGGGAACGGAAGGCAACAACATCGTCATTTCGCAAGTGGTGCCCCTGCCCGAAGACCGCCAGTTGCCGATCGCCGCCGACTGCGCCGCGCTGCTGGCCCGGCACGTGCCGGCGGCCAGGCTGTCTTTCGTCAGTTTCGAAGGCTGCATCTCGGCTACGCTGATGGTGGCGGCGCTGCGCCGCACGGGCGCCGACCTCACGCGCGAGCGCCTGATCCAGAGCTTCGAAACGTTCGACCGGCTCGATCTGGGCGGCTTGCGGGTGACGCTGCGGCCAGGCGACCACCAGGCGTCGACGGCCGTTTTCCTGACCCGCATCGCCGACGGCAAAATCGTTCCGGCGGACCCGGCGCCTGGCGCGAAGTGATGCGCGCCCATTTTTGCGGCCCGCCCTGGAGCCTGGCATGAAAATCAGGACCAAGCTGATCATCAGTACCACCGTCCTGCTGGCGGGCGTGGCGGCCATGGCGGCAGCGAGCCTGCTGCTGGTGAAAGGCATCGAAACCCATGTCCACGGCTTGACCGACGAGACGGTGCCGCTGTACACGGACGTATTGCGCCTGCGTTATACCGTGCAGGACATGGCCTCGGACTTTTTCGAGCTGGGCAAGGCGCAAGACATGGCGCAGCTGGAGCAGGTGTCGAACAAGATCGGCGACAATATCCAGGCCGCCGAGAGCATCAGCGACGATCTGCGGCGCCATGGCGAATCGCAGGCGCCCCGTTATCACGCGGCCTTCGACCGGGAATTCCAGCGCATGCGCGTCGCCGTGCGCAAGCGCCTGGAAAACGAGGCCTATTACAAGGCGCAGGCGACGGACATGCGGCAAGTGCTGGCGCAGATCAAGGCCGCCGCCAAGGGTGCGCGCAGCAAGATCCGCGTCGTCGACAGCCAGGCCCAGGCCACGGCCGCCGAAGTGCAGCTGCAAAGCCAGCGCCTGAACCAGAATGCCCGCTACCTGACCGACCTGCGCAAGAGCATCCACGACATGCAGATCGCGCTGGCCGAAACGGAAGCCGTGAAGAACCGTTTCCGCATCGCCCCCCTGCGCGAGCGGCTGACGGCGGCCGTCGCGCACCTGGCGGGAACCAGCGAGCGCGACATCAGCCCGGCCCAGCAGGCGCTGCGGGCGACCCTGCTGGCCACGGCGCGCCAGATGCTCGATCCCGCCGCCGGCTTGCTGGCCCTGCGCGCAGGTCTGCTGGCCGAGCGCGGCGCCAGTGCGGCGCAGCAGGCGCAATATGCGGCGCTCAAGGAACAGACCAGCACCGCCCTGGCCGCTGCCCACCTGCGCCTGGCCGAGGAGCTCGATCCCATCGAACTGCAGCTGGCCATCGGGCGCGACCGGATGGCCGAGGCCGGCCGCTACATGCGCACCTCGGCCCGCATCGAGGATGCCAGCGGCGAAATCAACCTTGCCGTCGACGCCATCAGCATCGACGTGGGCGAAGTCATGCTCGCCACGTCCGCCGCCGACGTCACCCGGCTGGGCCAGGATATCGCCCGGCGCATCAGCGCCCTGCACCGCGACATGGCCACCATGCAGGCCTTACAGCAAAGCATAGGGCAGCTGGGCTTGCTGGCCGAAACGAGGGTCGTCAACACTTACCTGGACGCCGTGGAGCGCTCGGGGCAGCGGCTGGTGCAGGCCAAGGGCAGCGTGCTGGACAGCCAGACGGCGCTCGACGAGGTCATCGACCATGTGCGCGCCTTCGAGCGCGAACAGGCCGCCTATTCCGCACAGCAAGTGGCGCGCATCACGGGGCAGCAGCAGGATGCGGTGGCCAAGGTACGCGACGGCGTACGGCATGCCTTCGTGCTGATCCTCGGCATCGCGCTGGTCCTGCTGCTGGCCTGCGTGGCCATCACGGGCCTGATCAGCGCATCGATCGCCAGGCCGCTGGCGCGTTTGTCCTACGCCATCGCGCATATCCGCGACGGCAAGGCCCTGTCGGTGCGCGTGGCGCAGCACGGCAGCGACGAACTGGGGCAGCTGATCACGGGCTTCAACGGCATGCTCGAGCACGTCGAACAGCGCGACCTGGCGCTGACGCAGGCCAAGGCCGAGGCCGATGCCGCCAACCGCGCCAAATCCGAGTTCCTGGCCAAGATGAGCCACGAGATCCGCACGCCGATGAATGGCGTGCTGGGCATGACGGAATTGCTGCAACGCACGGAACTGAGTCCCAAGCAGCAGCGCTTCGTACACACGGTGCACCGTTCGGGCGAAAGCCTGCTCAGCATCATCGACGACATCCTCGATTTTTCCAAGATCGAGGCCGGCAAGCTGGTGCTCGAACACATTCCGTTCGACCTCCGGCAGGTGATCGACGACGTGGTGGCGCTGTTTGCCAACGGCATCCAGCGCAAGGCCATCGAATTTACCTGCCGCATCGCCTCCGACGTGCCGCAGCACGTGCGCGGCGACCCCGTGCGCCTGCGCCAGATCCTCACCAACCTGCTCAATAACGCCACCAAGTTCACGGAACGGGGCGAAATTTCCGTCGATGTCAGCTGCCCCGCTGCCGGCCAGATCCGCCTGGAAGTGCGCGACACGGGCATCGGCATGGCGCCGGAAGCGGCCGCCGCCGTCTTCCAGCCGTTCCGCCAGGCCGACAGCACCACCTCGCGCAAGTACGGCGGCACGGGACTGGGCCTGGCCATCATCAAGCAGTTGGCGGAAATGATGGGCGGCAACATCGTGCTCCAATCCGTGGCGGGACAGGGCTCCAGCTTCGCCGTGACCGTCGTCGTGGGCGAGGTGGCGCCCGAGGATGCGCCGCCGGCGCCGCCGCCGCGCGTGTCGCTCGATGCCTTGAACGTGCTGATCGTGGACGACCATGCCACCAACCGCAGTATCCTGCTGCAGCACGCGATCGAGTGGCAGATGGCCGCCGCCAGCGCCGCCGACGGCGCCGAGGCGCTGGACCTGCTGCAAGGCGCGCTGAGCGGCGGACGGCCGTTCGACCTGGCGATCATCGACATGCGCATGCCCGTCATGGATGGCGCCGAGCTGGTGCGGGCGATCAAGGCCGACGCGCGCATGGCGGCGCTGAAAATCATCATGCTCAGTTCGCTGGACGCCTCGGCCGAGCTGCGCCAAGTGACGGCGCTGGGCGTGGAATACTGCCTGACCAAGCCCGTGCGGGCACTGGAACTGCGCCACTGCATCGAGGCCATCGGCGGCTTCGGCACCCTGACGCCAGCGACGGCCGCCCTGCCCGCCCCGCCCGATACGGCGGCCCCGGCCGCAAGCCAGGCGCCGCTGCGCATGCTGCTGGTGGAAGACAATGCGATCAACCAGGAAATCGCCCTGGCCATGCTGGAAGACACGGACTACGCAGCCACGCCGGCCGACAACGGGCGGCGCGCGCTGGCCCTGTGGGAGCGCTATCCGTTCGATGTGATCCTGATGGATTGCCAGATGCCGGAAATGGACGGCTTCGAAGCGACCCGGCGTTTGCGCCGCATGGAGGCCGAGCAAGGCCGCAGCCGCACGCCCATCATTGCCCTGACGGCCAACGCCATCCTGGGCGACCGCGAACTGTGCCTGGACGCGGGCATGGACGACTATCTCGCCAAGCCGTACACGCGCGCCGCGCTGCTGGCCGTGCTGGCCCGCTGGCGCCCGCCGGCGGCAGCGGAGACGGCGGCGGAAGCCGCTCCGGCGCAGCCCGCCCCGGCGGCGCCGGCTGAAACAGGCTCCATCCTCGATGCCGCCGCCCTGCAAAACCTGCGCGCCATGCGGCGCCCCGGCCGTCCCGACGTGCTGGGCCGCATCATCGACCTGTTCTACAGCGATGCCCCGCGCCTGCTGGGCCAGCTGGAAGTGGCCGCCGAGGCCAGCGACGCCGCGGCGCTGCAGCTGGCCGCGCACACGCTCAAGTCCAGCTGCGCCAACGTGGGCGCGCTGGGCCTGTCGGCCACCTGCCGTGAAATCGAACAATACGCGCGCGGCAATGACGTCGGCAGCGCGCTGCACCATATCCGCGGCATCCAGCAAGAACTCGACCGTGTCCTCGCCGCCCTGGCCATTGAGAAGGAAGCCCTATGAATACCGCACATCCCCCGCAAGCACTGGTCCTGGTGGTCGATGACGACACCATGACGCGCATCCTCGTGACGGAAGCGCTGGAGCCGGAAGGCTTCCGCATCGAGGAAGCGGCCAGCGGCCTGGAAGCGCTGGCCGCCTTCCAGCGCGGCGTGCCCGACCTGATCCTGCTCGACGTCGCCATGCCCGGCATGAGCGGCTTCGAATGCTGCGCACAGCTGCGCCGGCTGCCCGGCGGCGCGCACGTGCCCATCGTCGTGCTGACAGGCAACGACGACGATGCTTCCATCAAGCAGGCGCTGGAAGCGGGCGCCAGCGATTTCATCTCCAAGCCGATGCAATGGCGGCTGCTGGCGCACCGCTTGCGCTACCTGCTGCGGGCCAGCAGCGCGCTCACCGAGTTGAGCCGCATCCAGGAAAGCCTCAGCCACGCGCAGGCGCTGGCCCGCCTCGGCAACTGGGAATACCGGGGCACCGGCGGCGACGGCTACTGGTCGCCGGAACTGTTGCGCATCCTGGGCCTGGAGGCCGATTCCGGCCCCACCAGCTTTGACCGTCTGCTGCAATGCCTGCCCGAAGACCAGCGGCCCCTGCTGCTCGAAGCCTTCATGGAACTGCATGCCAACGGTACCAGCTACAGCCTCGAGCACAAGGTGCTGCAGCCCGATGGCGGCGAGTGCATCGTCTTTCACCAGGCCGAGGCCGTGCGCGAAGGCGGCGAAGTGCAGCTGATGCGCGGTACCGTGCAGGACATCACGGAACGCAAGTTGCAGCAAAGGCGCATCGAATACCTGGCCAACCACGATGCGCTGACGGACTTGCCCAACCGCCAGCTGCTGAACGACCGCATCGGCCAGGCCATCGCCCACGCCCGCCGCACCCGCATGCACCTGGCGACCCTGATGCTGGACCTCGACCGCTTCAAGTTCGTCAACGACAGCTATGGCCACCCGGTCGGCGATGCGCTGCTGCAGGAAGTGGCCCGCCGGCTGAAGCTGGCCGTGCGCGAAGGCGACACCGTGGCCCGCCAGGGCGGCGACGAATTCGTTGTCCTGCTGACGGACCTGCCCGACATCGGGACGGCCGAAGAGATCGTGAAAAAAGTACTCGAGCTGTTCGCCGATCCTGTCGTATTGGGCGAACATACCTTGCACGTCAGCACCAGTATCGGCGCCAGCGTTTTTCCCTCCGACGGCGACAGCGCCGACATGCTGCTCAAGACGGCCGACGCGGCCCTCTACAGCGCCAAGGACAAGGGCCGCGACGGCTACCAGTTCTACAACCACAAGATGGGCGTGCTGGTGGAAGAGCGGGCCGAAATCGAACACGCGCTGCACCAGGCGCTGGCGCTGAACGAGCTGGAATTGCATTACCAGCCCAAGGTCGACCTCACCAGCGGCAAGATTTACGGCATGGAAGCGCTGCTGCGCTGGCGCCGCGACGGCATCGGGCTGGTGCCGCCGGACCGCTTCATTCCCCTGGCCGAGGAAACGGGCATGATCGTGCCCATCGGCGAATGGGTGCTGCGCACGGCTTGCGCGCAACTGGGCGTCTGGCATGCCTACGGCTTTACGCACCTGACGATGGCCGTCAACGTGTCGGCACGCCAGTTCCGCCAGGTCGACATGCCGGAACTGGTGCGCGCGGTGCTGGCCGACAGCGGCCTGCCGGCGCACTGCCTGGAACTGGAGCTGACGGAGAGCGTGCTGATGCAGAACCGCGACCTGGTGGTGCGGGCGCTGGAGCAGTTGAAGGAAATCGGCGTCACCCTGTCGCTGGACGACTTCGGCACCGGCTATTCCAGCCTCTCGTATCTGAAGCAATTCCCCATCGACGTGGTCAAGATCGACCAATCGTTCATCCGCGACGTGACCGACAGCGTCGATGGCGCGTCGCTGACCCGCTCCATCATCGCCATGGCCAAGTCCCTGCACCTGACCACGGTGGCCGAAGGCGTGGAAACGGAGGGGCAATTGGGTTTTCTCAATACCAACCGCTGCGACGCCATGCAAGGCTATTACTTCAGCCGCCCCCTGCCCGGCGCCGAGATGGATCTGATGTTGCATGCAGGCACCCATTTACCGCCCGAAAGCTGCCATGCCGTGGCGCCCCAGCGCGTGCTGCTGCTGGTCGACGACGAGGAGCATATCCTGTCCGCCCTGCGCCGCTCGCTGCGCAAGGAAGGCTACCAGATACTCAGCACCACCAATCCGCAGGAAGCGCTGGAACTGGTCGCCTCCCACGCGGTGGGCGTGATCCTCACGGATGCGCGCATGCCTGGCATGTCCGGCAACGAACTATTGCGCCGCATCAAGGGCGTCTATCCCGAGATCGTGCGCGTGATGCTGTCCGGCTACCCTGAGCTGCATTCGGTCACGGCGGCCATCAACGAAGGCTCGGTGTACAAATTCATCACCAAGCCGTGGGACGAAACCTTGCTGAAGGACCACTTGCTGGAAGCCTTCCAGCGTTTCGAATCGGGCGTGCAGCGGCCGCCGCGGGGCCCCCACGGCATCGAGATCAGCAACCGCGCCGCCTAAGCGCGCCGCCAGGAGCCATCATGCAGGAGCAGCTATTCTTCGAAGGCTTGCGCGCCCTGGCCGAAGCCGCCTTTCCCAAGCATTGCGCCTGCTGCGGACGCGTCTTCGCCACGGCGGACGAGTTCATTTTGCAGACGCAATCGATGCGCAAGGATGTCTCGGGGCTCAAGCAAAGTTTCGATGACAACAACGTCGCCATCGTCGAGGTCTACCGCAATTGCCTGTGCGGTTCGACCCTGATGGATTTCTTTTCGGACCGGCGCGACAGGTCCGAGGCATCGCTGCAGCGGCGCCAGCTGTTTGAGCGCCTGCTGCCGCTGCTGCAGGAAAACGGCATGGAACGGGCCGCGGCGCGCGACTATCTGCTGCAAGTCGTGCGCGGCGAGCTGCCTTACCAGTAGCCGAGCACCTTCCACCACGTCGTGCCGACGACGGCAAAGATCAGCAGTTCCACCACGCACATGATGAAGCCAACCCGCCACCAGTTGCCCATCGTCACGAAGCCGCTGCCGAAGATGATGGGCGAGGTACCCGTCGCGTAGTGGGTCAGGGTCATCATGATGGCCGAACCGGCCGTCATCATCAGCATGAACGGCACGTGGTACTCGGCCGGGATCAGATGCAGGCCCACCGTCAGGAAGGCCAGCAGCATGGCGCTGATGTGGGCCGTCGTGCTGGCAAAGAAGTAATGCGAGAAGACAAACACCAGCACGAGGACGCCGGCGATCGGCAGCCAGTCCATGCCGCTGGCGACGATCGCTGCCTTCATGCCGGCCGAAAACCAGGCGATCACGCCCGTCTTGTTCAGCTGCTCGGCCATCATGACGAGCGCGCCGAACCACACCAGAGTATCCCAGGCGCTCTTTTCCGACAGCACGTCGTCCCAGTCGATGGTGCCGGTAATAATCAGCACGAACAGGCCGACAAAGGCGACCACCGTCGCATCGAGCGAAAACGCGGGGCCGAACAGCATGGTGGGCACGTTCGCCCACAGCAACAGCAACAGGGCGAAGGTACCCAGCATGACTTTTTCCGACGGCGACAGCGGGCCCATGCTTTTCAATTCCGCCTTGGCGTAGGTGACGGCGTCCGGCGTGGCTTTCAGTTCCGGCGGCGACAGCCAATAGATAATCAAAGGCATCACCAGCAGGCAGACCAGGCCCGGCAGCAGCATGCACAGGGCCCAGGTGGTCCACGTCAGGTGGAAACTCTGGCCGCTGGCCTTGGCCACGAAATCGACCACCAGCGGGTTCGGCGCCGTGGCTGTGAGGAACATGGCCGACGTGATGGGGTTGGCGTGGTAGTTGACGAGGGCCAGATACGTGCCCACCTTGCCTTCCGTGCCCTTGGCCGGGTCCGAATCGAAGGCGTTGGCGATCGATTTCATGACGGGGTGGACGATGCCGCCGCCGCGCGCCGTGTTACTGGGCGTAAATGGCGCCAGCACCAGTTCGCAGATGGCCAGGCCATAGCCGATGCCCATGGTGCGCTTGCCCAGCAGCGAGATGAACAGCAGGCCGATGCGGCTGCCCAGCCCCGTCTTCTTCAGCCCGCGCGATATCAAAATCGCCACGACGATCAGCCAGATCAGGGGATTCGAGAAACTGCTGAGCGCATCCGTGATGGCGCCCTTCGATGAGGTCGACGTCACCTGCGACAAGGAAACAATGACGATGGCCATCATGGCCATCACGCCGATCGGCATGACTTTCAGGATGATCGCCAGGATCGTGGTCAGAAAAATCGCTACCAGGCCCCAGGCCTTGGGCGTCAAGCCTTCGGGCGCGGGCAGCAATAGCATGCCGATCAGCAAGGCGGTGCAGATCAGGGCGGGGACGAGGCGGAATGGGACGGCTTCCTTGAAATGCAGGAACAGGTCGCGCACTGTTTTATACATCATGATTTCCTTTACTGGACAGGCAGCCGGGCGGGCATTGGCGCCCGCGCGGATTGTGATAATTCTTTTTAGCAACATCATACAAGCTCATACGCGAGTGCCCCGCTCCATTGCGCCTGCAATGCCTGGAAATTGCCGAATCGTTGACTTGAGCGCTATCACGGGAGGAGAAAATATTGCTGGCAAGTGACAATGGGTGACTTTTTTGGCAATTTTTCTCTGTATCTTTTCCGCTAGCTGCCGCCAGATATGCCACCAGGATTGCCAACCTTTCAGGGGAAAACTTGATGAATAGCACGGAACAGTACTCGATCCACCCATCCATCGGCATTGCCCGCGTGGGCAACAGCCATGATTCGTTTTACCTGGCGCCGGAAACCATCGGCGGGTTGCCGATCGAAGCGGACGGCAATAACGATCCGTTGCTGTCCGGCGGCAAGCCCGTGCATGTTTCCCAGTTCAAGGATGCGGCCGGCCGCGTGCGCCGCCAGGCAGCCAGCTTCCGCATCTACAAGTCCGTGGCAGGACGCCCCGGGGAAAAAGTCCTGGTCGACCTGCAAGACCCGAGCATTGCCAAGATCGAGTGGACAGTGCACGTCGCCAACAAGAAGGCGGCCTGGTGGAACTTCATTCCCCTGCTGGGCGACCTGATGTTTGGCCAGTACAACAGCTATGAAACCTGGGAAAATACGCCGCCCGACTGGAAGCTGACGCCCAAGTCCTGGACCAATCTGCGCAACGGCGACGTCACGGAACCGGCGGCACGGCAAAAACTGATCGTCGATCCGGGACCGCGCACGCTCGACGCGCCGCTGGGCAAGGCCCATTTCGACAAGGATGGCGCCGGCGCGTACAAGCACGTGTCCTTCCCCGAGCCGCAGGGCATCACGCAAGGCTATCCGGTGCGCACCCTGGGCGAAATGCGCACGGATTCGCGCGGCAACCTGCTGGTGATCGGCGCTTATGGCCGCGCCGGCGGCTCCGAAAGCATCACGGGCTTTGGCGGCGGCGATACGTGGAATGACGACGTGGGCGACGGTCCCGTCAGCGCGACCATCCATTTCAAGGATGGCAGCACGCCTGTCGTGCTCAAAGCGTGGGTGGTCATCGGTTCGCCGAAGTTCGCGCCCGAGCTGGTGAATATTTCCACCTGGGATGATGTCGTGGCCGACATGGCCATCAAATACAAGAATGCGCTGCTCGAAGCCTATGACGCGGCCCGCTGGAGCGCCAGCGATGGCTGGAATCCCGACTATGTCGTCAATTACGCGCAGGATATCCAGCCATTCCTCGCCAGGATAGGCGATTACCAGTGGGTGGCGACGGTGCCGTCGATGACGGCCTTCATCCGCCCCGCCTTCGACGTGGCCGATGCCTCGGAAGCGAACCGGCCGCACCGGGAAAAATTCCTCAGCTATTTCAGGAAGCCGTCGGCCATCCGGCCCGGGACCAAGGAACAGGTGCCGGGTTTTACCGGCGGCCAGGGCGGACAATTGTTCAGCGCGGCCACGACGGACAATCCCGGCGCGGGCATCCCTCTCGTGCCCTTGAATTCGGGCAGCAATTCCGTGCGCAACAACGTCATCAGCAAGTTTTCGGTATTGACGGATACGCAATACTTTGCCTTGCAGCAATGGGCGGCCGGCAAATTCTCGCCAGAAGCGCCGGGCCTGGCCTTGCCGGGCATCGACCCGCTCGACCACGCGACCATCGGCAATTGCGTGGGCGAACCGATGTGCCCCGGCATCGAAGTGACGTGGAGCGTGCGCAATCCCGTCATCTACGAGAAACCGTACGCCATCCTGCACCGCGTGGATGCCGACTACGAGAAGAACGGCCTGTCGCCGGGCCGCGACGAGTGCGAGCCGCTGGACTGGAGCGATCCGACGGTCGGCACCGGCTGCGAACCGGGCGACCTGACCAAGCGCATGGCGATTCCATGGCAGGCCGATTTCTATGACTGCTCCGTGCAGATGATCAACTTCGACAATCCGGACATCGTCAAGAATCCCGATTCGCTCATTCCCGTGCCGCCCACCTACTACGCCTACTGGTGGCCGCCGCAAAGCCCGTGGAACGTCATCAATGGCGCCACCACCAAGGAAGAACAGGCGCTCGCCGGCGTGCCGGCCGGCATGCAGGTGATGTACAGCCGCGGCATGAACAGTTTTTCGCAGATGATCAGCTCGTGGCACTACCTGGGTTTCATCGTGAACCAGAACGAGGATGCCGAGTCGGGCCGCCAGTACCCGTACTTTGTGGAAAAGGAGCGCAATCACGCCAAGTTCGTGGCTGCCAGCGTGGGGGTCGGCAATGCCAGCAGTTTCATCACGGGCGACGATGCCAACTACCTGCCCGCGTGGTTCCTCAAGGACGAGGATCCGCAGACGGCGCCCGAGAAGGCCTCGCAGCTGTTTGCCAGCGGCGGCGCGCAAGTGGCCCTGCATGACACGCCGAAGAAAATCATGCCGGCCAACCGGCGCCGGTTTTCCCATTGAGCATGTCGATGAGCGTGCCGTCATCGCGCGACTACGATGTCGTCATTGTCGGCGGCGGTGCCGCCGGCACGGCCGCCGCCCTGACCCTGGCCCGCTACACGGGCTTGCGCACCGCCTTGCTGGAAAAGCAGCTGTTCGACGACTACCGGGCCGGCGAAACGGTGTCGTCGTCCATCTTTTCGATGCTCGATTTCCTGGGCGTGGGCCGCGACTTGCTGGACGGCGCCCAGCTGCCCGCGTTTTCCCACGCGGCCGCGTGGGGCAGCGCGGAACTGATGTCGCGCGACGCCGTCTTCAGCAGCCATGGCCACGGCTTGCACCTGGACCGCAGGCAATATGACGCCATCCTGCTCGAGCAGGCGCGCCAGGCCGGCGTGGAACTGTTGCGTCCCGCCCAACTGGTGCAGCTGGAACACGGCGACCCGTGGCGTTTGCGCGTGGCGGCCGACGGCCAGGAAGTGGTCCTGACGGCCCGCTACCTGATCGATTGCAGCGGCAAGCAGGCGGCCATCGTACGCCAACGCAAGCGCCCCATCCACACGGAAGACTCGCTGGTGGCGCTGTATGCCTATTATCAATTGCAAGAACCACAATTCCTGCCGCACCGCACCCTGGTGGAAACGACGCAGCACGGCTGGTATTACGCGGCGCCCCTGCCCGGCGACCGCGTGGCGCTGGCCTTCATCACGGATGCCGACATCCTCAAGCGCCTGCGCCTGAAGGAGGCGGCGCCCTGGCGCGAGGCCGCCATGGCCACGCAACACGTGCGCGATATCATGCCGCGCCTGCCCGCGCCGGGCGCCCTGCGCCACTACGCCATCCACAGCCGGGTAGCCTCGCTGCCGGCGGACGAGAACTGGACGGCGGCGGGCGACGCGGCCGCCTGCTTCGACCCCATCTCTTCGCTGGGCATTGGCCAGGCCATGGCGTCCGGAATCCATGCGGCGCGGGTGGCGGAAGCCTGCCTGGCGGGCGACCGCGGCATGGCGGCGGGCTACCGGCGCAGCATCTTCGCCTCGTTTGAAACCTATCTGCAGATGCGGCGTGGCTTCTACGGCGCCGAACAGCGCTGGCCGGAGGCGCCATTCTGGCAGCGCCGGGCCGCATCCTGATGCCGCTGGCGAAAAACTGAGCCAGGTCAAGAGACCGCATGCCCACGGCCCGTTTCCGGGCGAATTTCAGCCCCGCCTTGCCGTTCGCACTATAATGTCGGCACCGCGTGCGGCAGCATTGGCGGCGATAGACGGTAACAATTTCGTGTGGAGGCCAGTACAATAGCGTCTGGGCCTACACAGGGTTTCACTTTTGCCAGCAGTTGCCAGCAACTAACCATTTTTTTGACCAGCCAACAAATACTATGAGTTCGATGAATGAAGAGCGCGTTTTAAGCGTGCACCACTGGACGGATACCCTGTTCTCCTTTACCACCACGCGCGACCCGTCGCTGCGTTTCTCGAATGGCCACTTCACCATGATCGGCCTGCGCATCGATGGCAAGCCATTGCTGCGCGCCTACAGTATCGCCAGCGCCAATTACGAAGACCACCTGGAATTTTTCAGCATCAAGGTGCCGGGCGGCCCATTGACGTCGCGTTTGCAACACTTGCAAGTGGGCGACACCGTTATCGTCGGCCGCAAGCCGACCGGTACCCTGGTCTCCGACTACCTGCTGCCAGGCAAGCGCCTGTACATGCTGTCGACGGGCACGGGCCTGGCGCCTTTCCTCAGCATCGTGCGCGATCCGGACATCTACGAACGCTTCGACCAGCTGATCCTCGTGCACGGCGTGCGCCAGGTCGACGAACTGGCTTACCACGACTTGCTGGAAGAGCACCTGCCGAAGCATGAGTTCCTGGGCGAAATGGTCAGCGACAAGCTGCGCTACTACCCGACCGTGACGCGCGAAGACTTCCGCAACATGGGCCGCATCACGGAACTGATCGAGAATGGCAAGCTGGCCGAAGATCTGGGCGTGCCGGCGCTGAACCCTGCCGAAGACCGCGTCATGATCTGCGGCAGCTCGGAAATGCTGCGCGACCTGAAAGAAATGCTGGAAGCGCGTGGCTTCAAGGAAGGCAATACCTCGACGCCTGGCGACTTCGTTGTCGAGCGCGCATTCGCCGAGAAGTAATCGAGAGCACATCCGCAATACCCCAGGGGCCCGGCCCCGCCGCTTCCCGCGGCGGCGCCGGGCCTTTTCATTGCCGGCTCAGCGGGCCAGCGCTGGACCGCGCTGGTATCGCAAACCATTCATGAAGCGCTGCACGGGCGTAAAGGCGCTGCTGAGGATATCGTCATGCGCCGCGTAATAGCGCGTCTCGATCTTCAGCAGGCCCAGCACGGTCGCATCGAGCTTGTCCGTCTGGTACGGCCGGCTTTCCAGCGCGACGCGCGCGGCCGTCGACTGCGGCGCTTGCTGGTTATCCCAGATCAACATGGGAATTTCATAGCCGCTCTTGTCCGACGCGGAGTGGCCCGCGTGATTGCGGCTGTAGCCCACTTCCTGCCCATGGTCGGAGACGAACAGCAGCGAGGCGGCGCGGCCGGTCTTGGCCGTTTCCGCCATGCCGATCAGGGTGCCCAGCACGTAATCGCCATAGCGGATGGCGTTATCGTATTCGTCGCGCTGGTTGCGTATCCAGCTGGACCTGCCCTGGCTGGCCATCTGCGCGCTGACGGCGTCCTGCGCCCGGTCGAAATGGGCGAAGCGGCGGGGATAGCGCATGTCATAGCTGGGATGCGCGCCCAGCAAGTGCACGACGATGAGCTTTTTCGGCGCTGCGTCGCGCAGCGCATGGGCGAATGGCTGGAACAGGTTGCCATCGAAATTGTTTTCGCCGCGGCCAGTGCCGTAGTTGATGAAGTCGCTCTCGTCGGCCTCGTCCGCCAGCAGCCCGATCCAGCCATCGTTGCGTGTCTGGTTCGAGACCCAGAACGTCTTGTAGCCGGCCGCTTCGGCCAGCATCAGCAGATTCGGCTTGGCCATCCACGCATCGGGGTTGCCGATATCGGCCGGCGTGAGCATGGTCATCATCGATTCCACGGTGCTGGACGCGGGCGAAATCACGTCATTGAATACCAGCAGCTTAGCCCGCATGGCGTCGAGCCGGGGCGTGGTCGCGCGCGGGTAGCCGTACAGCGACATCGAGGCGCGGTTGGTGCTCTCGCCGATCACGAGGATGACGGTGCGCGCCTCCTCGCCCGCATAGCGCACGTTCCAGTCGCGCGGCGCGGCCATGGCCGCCGTCAGCGCATGCTGCATCGATTTCATCGCGTCCAGCTGCGCGCTGTACTGCTGGTAGCGCAGCGGCCAGAACAGGGCCGGATTTTCGCGCCGCATGGTGGTGTTGACGTGCAGCAGCACAAGAAATACGGCCATGCCGGCGGCAAAGGCTTTGTGCGGCAGGCCCGGCGCGCTACTGGTGCGCCCCGCCTGCCAGCGCAGCAGTTGGCGGTCGGCCAGCAGCACGGCCGTCGTCACGAGCACGAACCAGCCGGCCGATTGCGCCAGGGCGATGCTGTTGTGCAGGAAGAATTCTCCTGTTTCCGCTTGATCTGTCGCAAACATGGCCTGTAAAACGGCATTGGGATTGGGCCGCATGCCAAAATAGCCACGCAAAAAGCCCTTGATGGCGGCATCGAGGTAAAACACGGGCACGACGACGCGCACCAGCACGGTGATCGCGCCGGCGCCGGCATTGCCGCGCCACGCGTGCAGCACGCCACCCACGCCCAGCAGGCAGGCCGCCAGCAGGACGCTCAATTTCAGGCATTCGTTCGCGCTTAACTGATCGAAGAGGAAAAACAGCAACAGGCCAGCAATGCTGAACAGGACACGGCAAAACAGAATCAGCATGGAGGCGATGGAGAGTAAGCATTGAACAAGGACAAGCCCGCGCGGACGGGCCAGCGATTGTAGCGCAGTCCCTTGCAACTTGTACCATCGTTTCCTGCGGACTCCTGACAGAAATTGTCAGTGCTTTTTATTATGATTTCGGCACCAGCTGGCCAGCCAGCCAGTACTATCGATATCTCCACCTGCGACAGGACTTTTCATGACACGTGCCATCACCATACTGACCGAAAACTTTGCCGATTGGGAAACCGCCCTGCTCAATTCCACGGCGCGCCTTTACTACGGCTTTTACACGCAGTTCGCCACGCCGGGCGGCTTGCCCGTCACCTCGTCCGGCGGCATGCTGGTCACGCCGCAACTGGCGCTGGAAGAGATTGTGCTCGATGAACTCGATTTGCTGATGGTATGCGGCGGCAGCCATTGGCAAAGCGGCAAGGCGCCCGACCTGGGCCCGTTGCTGCGCACGGCGCGCGACAAGGGCGTGGTGCTGGCCGGTATCTGCGACGGCACGCGCGTGCTGGCGCAGGCGGGCGTGCTCGACACCGTGCGCCATACGTCCAACAGCGCGGGCAACTTGCTGGAAACGGGCTATGCGGGTGCCGCCCTGTACCAGGACGTGCCATGGGCCGTGGCCGACCAGCGCGTCATCACGGCACCCGGCACGGCGCCCGTCACCTTCACCAAGGAAGTCTTGCGCGCCCTGGGCATTCACGACGACAACCTGACGGCCTACCTGGCCATGCACGGCGCCGAGCACGGCCAGGCCGCGGCGGCGCGCTAATCGGGGGCCAGCACGCGCAAACGCGCCACGGCGTGCGTGTTGCCCGGGTCCAGCTCCAGCGAACGGCGGTAATGCGTGACGGCCAGCGCCGTGGCGCCATCGGCCTCGTACGCTTCGGCCAGGCTGTCGTGGCCATTCGCCCCTTGCGGGTACAGTTGCACGCCCAGCTGGAAGACGGCGACCGCCTGTTTCGGCTGCTGCCGGCCCAGCAGGCGGTAGCCCCAGGCATTCAAGTCGTCTTCGGCGGGTTCCGGCAACCCATGCTGGCGCCGGATGACTGCCAGTTTCTGCTCCAGCCCGTCAAAGCCCGTGCTGGCCGCCTTGTTGCGCAATAAATGCGCGGCATATGCGCCGCCCCGCTGCTGGCGCAGGCCGGGAACATAAAAGCCGGCGACGGTATCGATCAGCTGTTCCGGCTGGCCGCCGGCCAGGTTGCTGAGGATAATGACGGCCAGGCCATCGTCGGGATACACATAGAAGGCCGAGCGGCCGCCGCCGATACCGGCCACGGCGCGGTGGCCATCGCGGCCGATGGTGGGCCAGCCCAGCGCCCACGGCGCCGGCTTGCCGTCGTTCAAGCTGGTCGGCTGCCACAGCTTCTCCACGCTGGCGGGCGCCAGCAAGCTTCCCGATTGCAGGGCGATGAGCCAGTTGACCAGTTCGCCCGCATTGCTGTTGATGCCGGCCCCGGCGCGCATGAACACGGGGAAATCCTCGATCACGTTGCGGTAACCGTTGCCGCCCCTGTCCAGCACGTAGGAACTGGCCTTGCCCACGACCACGTCCTTCGCATCACCAAAGCCGCTGCGCGGCATGCCCGCCACGTCGAACTGCCGGCGCTGGATGAAGCTGGTAAAGGGCTGGCCGCTCTGGCGCTCGATCAATTGCGCCAGCAACACGTAATTGGTCTGGTTGTAGCGGTAGCGCTGGCCTGGCGGGGCTTCCACGGCCAGCGCCTGCACGGCGCTCCACGCCGCAGCGGCATCGTCCGGCTGCGGCCCCACCAGCTTGCCGCTGCGCTGGTCCAGCACGTCGGGCAAGCCCGAGGTATGGTTGAGCAATTGCGTCACCGTCACGGCTTGCCAGGCGGATGGCAGCCCCGTCAGGTACTGGCCGATGGGCGCGGCCAGGTCGATCTTGCCCTCTTGTACCAGCTGCATCACGGCCACGCCCGTGAACGCCTTGGTGGCCGAATTGATGGAAAACAGGCTCGCGTCCGTCACGGGCACCTGATATTGCAGGCTGGCCAGGCCGAAATTGCGCTTCAGCACGACCTTGCCGCCCTGGATCACGGCCAGTTGCAGCCCAGGAATCTGGCGCTCCTGCATTTCGCTGCGCACAAAGGCGGCAATCTCCTGTTCCGCGCGCGATGCCTGGGATGGGCTGGCGGGGGCGGCAGTGGCGATCGAGGTGACGGGAGCTGCCGCGGCGGCAAGCGCCATGACGAGCAGGACGGACGGGAGGCGTGGCTTCAAGATGTGGCTTTCGACAGTTGAAAACGGAATCGCAGCATCCCATACCTATTTATCAACGTCAACGACAATCTTGCCTGTTAGAAAGTTACTCTTCCAGCCACACGTCCTCGTAGCCTTCGCGGTCGAGGATGAACTTCGCGCCGCTGGGCAAGGCCAGGTAGTCGAGCACTTGCGGCAGCATCTCGCGCAGGTGCGCCGCATGCAGGGGCTGGTAAAAGTCCAGGGCGTCGCTGTGCTCGCCGCAATGGATGAACCAGCTGATGGTGCCGTTTTCCGGCAGTGCGATGCGCGTGCCGTAGATGGGCGATTGTTCGAGGCTGCCGATGGCCAGGGCCACCATGGCTTCCGGCGCCTGCGCGGGCATGCCGTATTTGTCGCAGATGCGCTGCTGGTCTTCGTTGATCTGTTCGTTGATCTGTTCGTTCATCAGCTCGTTCATGGCGTCCTCAGGATCCGATGTATTTGTAAGTCAGCCGCAATGCGCCGTCGTGGCCCGCCACTTCCAGGTGCAGGATCGCTTGGCCCGGCTTGCCGTCGGCAAGCAACAGGCATTCCAGGCCCAGCGGGCCGGCGTCGGTGGCGTACACGTCGACGGGCGGACGGCCGCCCTTGCCCGGCACGAAGGCTTGCGCCAGCGGCGCCAGGGACAGGCGCTGCTGTGCGGCAAAATAGCTGTCCACCATGTCGCAGATTTCCCCGGCCAGCGCCGGCGACATGGCCCACTCGCGTTGCAGCGCAACAGGATCGCGTAAATCGAGGGTCCCGACGAACGCGGTGGCCAGCGCATGCGCCTGCCGCCGCTGGCTGTCGCTCACTGCTGCTGCCATGGCCTGCCTCCCTTGCGAAAAGGCGACATTATAGTGCGTGATGTGCCGCATGCGCGTCCGGCTTGCCGATATCAAGCGCATACACGCCCCGCCATACTGCGGCGCAATAATATCGCCCCCTGCGCATTTAAATCACCATTATTATTATCCATGGCGCGGCGATAATAAACACGGCCGCGTGATATTTGGTGAGTATTGCGTGAATATCGGCGCCCGTACGATTCAATTTCAAGTTGACGCCTATTTATTCCGGCGCTAATATCGAATGGCCATATACCATGGCATACAGCGCAAGCAGTACTTAACCATCACAAGAGGATAGTACAATGCAAAAACAGAACCAACCAAAATTGTTCGCGTTTAAACTGGCTGAAAAACAGGTAGAAAAACAAACGGCGCCCACCACCGCCTGGAAAGTGCGCGACGGCGTCGCCGTGGCCGGCTGCACGGCCGTCGGCACCAATGACCAATACCGCGATTCCTCGCGCTTCCAGCCGAACGACGGCGGCCAGTACTGCTGATCACGGCATCGCGGCATAACCTCGCCGCAGGCGGGGTTATATTGAATTCCCTTCCGGGTTCCTTTTGATTCGTCTGCGGGGCGTGCGGAGCAGTGCATGCCTGCGCGGACTGCAGAGGCATTCGATCAGGCGAATACACACGATTCACATCACCTCGCCTCGCCAACAAGCGGTGCTGCCGCTTTTTCCTGCGCGACATATTAATATCAGGCTATTTCAACCATATATCATTCATTGGTTGACGCATTATTTTTTTAAACTTAATATTTAAAAGCCGAATCACCGGCAAATGACAAAGCAGTACTTAACCATTACAAAAGGATAGTACGATGCAAAATCAAACCAAGCTGTTCGCTTTCAAACTGGCGGAAAAAGAAGTCAAAAAAGAAGACAAGCAGCCATGGCAGGTGCGCGACGGTGTCGCCACGGCAGGCTGCACCTATTATGGCGACCCTGAAGATTACAACCTGCGTGATAGTTCGCGCTTCGCGCCCAACGATACCGGCATCTATTGCTGACCTTCGCCGCGCCATCAATACAGCGCTGCGCGAAGTTTTTATACTATCCCATATATTCAAATTGGCGCCGATTGCAGCCCGGCCTTCCGTGCGCTCGCAATGAATACGCGGGATATAACCCATCACAATAGGACAGAATCATGCACAAGCAAAAAGTAACCAAGCTGTTCGCCTTCAAACGGGCGGAAAAGAAGGAACAGGAAAAACCTGTCCGTCCCGCGCCCTGGAAGGTGCGCGACGGCGTCGCCGTGGCCGGCTGCACGGCCGTCGACAGCGACGAGCAATACCGTTATTCGCGTATGGGTTCCAGTGACGGCGGAGAGTTTTGCTGATACTAAAGGCCAGCTGAAAGCCTTGCCATGGCAAGGCTTTTTATTTTCTTTCGCCGCAGGGCCCTGAATGCATAAACAGATTTTAATTGTCAGCCATAGCGGCGACCTGCACGCCGACCTGGTGGCCTCCATCCTCGCCGCCCGCGGCCATGCGCCATGGCGCATCGATCTCGACGCCTTTCCCCGCGATTACCAGCTATGCCAGCGCCTGCTGGACGGCCAGGCCAGCGCGCGGCTGCGCCGCCTGCCCGACGGCGACTGGCTGGACCTGCGCCAGGTAGGCGCCGTCTGGCTGCGCAAGGCGGCCGAGTACGCCTATGCCAGCGGCGACCTGACACAGCAGGAGCGCGCCTACGCGCGGCTGGAAACGGAACAGGCCATCTTCAGCGTGCTGTACACGCTCGATTGCTACTGGCTCAGCCATCCTCTCGCCCTGCGCGGCGCGCAATGGAAGGGCGAACAGCTGGAACGGGCCGCGCGCATGGGCTTTCGCGTACCCGCCACCCTGATCAGCAACGTGCCCGACGACGTGCGCGCTTTCCGCGCAGCCGTCGGCGGGCCCATCATTTTCAAAAGCATGTCCACGCCCACCCTGGCGGCCGAAACGGTCGAGGATGCAGACAGGGTCAGCGGCGGCATCGGCACCACCGTCGTCGACGACGCCATGCTCGACAGCCTGGACGCCGTCAGCGAACTGAGCTGCCAGTTCCAGGAATATATCGCCAAGCAATACGAACTGCGGGTCACCGTGATAGGCCAGAAGTTGTTTGCCGCCCGCCTGTATTCGCAGGACGATGCGCGCACGGCCGTCGATTCGCGCGACATGTCGGCGCCCATCCGCTACGAAGCGGCCACCTTGCCGGACGACATACACGAGCGCTGCCTCGCTTTCGTGCACAGCTATGGTCTCGAGTATGGCGCGCTGGACCTGATCGTCACCCCCGAGGGCGAATATGTTTTCTTGGAAAACAATCCTGTCGGGCAATTCTTATATGTGCAACAACTGGTGCCCGCCCTGCCCCTGCTGGAAAGCGTGGCGGACAAACTGATCGAAGGAGCGCTATGCCACAGCCAGACCTGACCGTGCTGCCGACGCAGCTGCGCGCACTGGAGCAGGCGCGCGACAGCCGCGCCATCGTCCTGGCCGCCTCGCACCTGGACATGGAACTGCTGCCCGCCCTCTACGAACTGTGCCAGGGCATCGGCCCCGTGGCGCGCCTCGACGTGGTGCTGCACGGACGGGGCGGCATCGTCAACGCGGCGCGCCGCATCGCCCTGCTGCTGCGCCAGCATGCACGCCACCTGAGCTTTATCGTACCTTTCCACTGCCAGTCGGCCGCCACCCTGCTGGCCCTGGGCGCCGATGAAATCATCGCCGGCGACCTGGCCCTGTTCTCGCCCATCGACCCGCAGCTCGACGGCGCCGACGGCGGCTCAATGTCCAGCCTGGACATCAAGGTGTTCGGCGACATGGCGCAGCAATGGTTCGGCGTCGATGCCGGCGAAGCGCGCCAGCAATCCTTGTCCCTGTTGTGCGGCAGCATCTTTCCCCCGTCCCTGACGGCCTTTTACCGCACCACGCTGGAATTGGCACAGATTGGCGAGGAGTTGCTGGCGTGGCAATTGCCCGATGCCACGCAAGAGGCGCGGCGCGCCATCGTCGCGCAATTGGTGACCGGATACCACTCGCATAACTATGCCTTGACGCGCGAAGAGCTGGCCGGCCTGGGCTTGAACATGACGCGCGATACCCAGGCTGAACGGCTGGGCTGGGCCATCTCGACCCAGTTGCAGGCGCACATAGGCGGCGCCCTGCGCAGCGCCCCCGACGAACCGTGGAACGATGCGCTGCTGGCCTCGCGCGACGGCGTGCAGCTGCGGCGCCAGCGTCCGGGTGGCTTCGCGCCGCTGTGGAGCACACCAGCGGGGACAGCATGCTGACGGCATTGCTGTCTGATATCGCGCGCTGCTGCATCGCCTTGCTGCTGCTGGCGGCCGGCGTGGGCAAGCTGCGCAGCCATGCTGCCTTCCGCGGCAACCTGGCCACCTCGTTCGGCCTGCCGCCCGCCGCCGCGGCCTGGGCCGCGCCAGCCCTGGTGATGACCGAACTGCTGCTGGCCGGCTGGATATTGGCCGGCGGCACGCATCTGCCGATGCTGCTGTCGCTATTGCTGTTGAGTACCCTCACCGCCGTGCTGGCCTGGCGCTACTTCACACACAGCGTGGTGCGCTGCAGCTGCTTCGGCGAAGCGGCGCGGCCCGTCTCGCAGTACGACCTGTTGCGCAACGTGCTGGCGGTCGGCATCAACGGCGCCTACTGTGCGCTGGCGCAGGAAACGGCCTTGCCCGTCGCCACCACCGTATTGGCCGCCGGCCTGGCGGCCATCGCCTGCGTGGCCATCATTTCCCTGCACGATATCGCCACCCTGGCAAAGGCCGACTGATGGATGCCACCACATTGCAACTGGTGCTGGCGGCGCTGGCGTTCGCCATCGCCGGCAATATCTGGCTCAGCCTGGCCGTGCTGCGCGCCAGCCGCCGCGAAAGGCTGGCGCCCACGGCGCTGGCGCCGGGCGAGCCCCTGCCCGCCGTGCAAGCCCGCGCGCTGACGGGCGGCGCGCGTTTTCAGCCGGGCACCGGCGGCCAGGCCGCCGTGCTGCTGTTCCTCGCCAGCCGCTGCCCGAAATGCGCGGATAAGCTGGCCGGCATCGAACGGCTGCTGCCGCTTGCGCGGGACGCGGGCCTGGCCATGTGGCTGCTCAGCGAAGAGCCGGCCCGCCGGCTGCGCGCCTTCCTGCCCGGCGGCGCCTTGCGGGCTGTCACGGCAAGGCTGACGCTGCGCGACTACCGGCGCGTCAATCCCCTCATGAGCTCGCCATCCTACGTCTTTGTCAATGACCAGGGACGCGTGGAAGCGGCCGGCCTGATCGGCGACGAAGACTGGCTGGCCCTCGTCGGACAATTGAACGCCGAACCGTCGCAGGAGCGCGCCGCATGAACAATATCAACTTCGGCCCGCATTTTGAACGCCTGCGCCTGCTGTACCCGGTGCGCTGGCGCATTGCCGCCGGCCTGCTGTGCATGGCCCTTACCGTGGGCGCCCAGCTGGCCTTTCCGCAAGCCATCGCGTATTTCATCGACCACGTGGCGGAACTGACGCGGCGCGGCATCACGCCGGGCATGGCAGCCGCCATGCTGGCCTTCAGCGTGCTGTATGCGCTGGCCTCGGCCGCCCGCTTCTACCTGCTGCAGTCGAGCGGCCACATGGTCGTCATGGGCGTGCGCCGGCGCCTGTTCGACGTGGTGATCAACCAGCCCATCGCCTTCTTCGACAAGCACCATGGCGGCGAGCTGAACAGCCGGCTCACGTCCGACGTGTCGGCCCTGCATGAAAGCCTGACCATCGGCGCGGCCAATGCCCTGCGCTCGCTGTGCGTGTTTTTGGGCGGCATCGCCATGCTGCTGCAGCTGTCGCCCATGCTGAGCCTGCCACTGGCCCTGTTCATTCCCATCAGCCTGTATCTCGGCAAGCTGTCTGGCAGCAATTACCGGCTGCGCGCGCGGGCCATTTCCGCCAGCCTGGCGGCCAGCGGCAAGGTGGCGCAGGAGTATTTTGCCCATGCGCGCCTGGTGCAGGCCTTCAACCAGCAAGGCGGCGCCATGGCCCGCTATGCGCAAGCCATGCGGCAACTGCTGGAGGTATCGCTGGCCGGCACGCGGCTGCTGGCCGTGTTCCAGGGCGCGCAAGGCTTGCTTGCCTTTGTTGCCCTGCTGACCACCCTGTGCTTCGGCGCCCACCTGATCGGCCAGGGCCGCCTGAGCGTGGGCGAGCTGACGGCCTTCGTCATCTATGCCAGCATGGTGACGGACACGGCCGGCTCCATCAGCGAGTTCTGGAACACGTGGATGCGCACCATGGGCTCGACCGACCGCATCTTCGAGATCCTGCGCAGCCACCGTGCCGTGCCCGAGGCGCCGCCGCAGCCGCCGCTGGCCGGCCATATCGCGCTGCGCGACGTGCACTTTTCCTACCCGGAACGGATGCAGGCGACGGCGCTCGACGGCGTCAGCCTGTCCATCCGGGCCGGGGAAAAGATCGCGCTGGTGGGCGCCTCGGGCGCGGGCAAGTCCACCATCGCCAGCCTGGTGCTGGGCCATTACCAGCCCGGGGCCGGCAGCCTGCTGTTCGACGGCATCGATGCCCGCGTGCTGGGCCTGGCGCAGCTGCGGCGCCAGATGGCCGTGGTGGAACAGGAGCCGGCCCTGTTTTCCGGCAGCATCGCGGACAATATCGCCTTTGCCGTGCCGGACCGCCAGGTGACGCGCGAGGCAATGCTGGCGGCGGCGCGTCTGGCGCACGCGCACGATTTCATCGAGGCGTTTCCTGACGGCTACGACACCGTGGTGGGCGAACGGGGCGTGCAATTATCGGGCGGACAGAAGCAGCGCATCGCGATTGCCCGCGCCATCCTGCGCGCGCCGAAAATCCTCATCCTCGACGAAGCCACCAGCGCGCTCGACGCGGCCAGCGAACAGCTGGTGCAACGGGCGCTCGATACCCTGATGCAAGGGCGCACCACCATCATCATCGCCCACCGCTTTTCCACCATCGTCAAGGCCGACCGCATCATCGTCATGGAGGATGGCAGGATCTGCCAGCAAGGCACGCATGCCGAACTGTTGCGCGCGGGCGGCCAGTATGCGCGGCTGATGCAGCAGCAGCTGTCGCAATTCCAGCAGTTGCATGACAGTACGGCCACCCTGTAAAGTGGGCCAGATGAAAAAAACCTACCATGGCAGCTGCCACTGCGGCGCCGTGCGCTTCGCGGCCGAGATCGACCTGGCGGCCCCCAGCCTGCGCTGCAACTGTTCCTATTGCCTGAAAATCCGCTGCTGGGCCAGCCAGGTACCGCCCGCCCACTTCCAGTTGCTGGCCGGCGAAGGCGACTTGAGCGTATACCGCTTCGGCGCCGGGCGCGAACGCCACTATTTTTGCCGCCACTGCGGCGTACGCCCGTTTGGCTACGGCGATTCGCCCCGCAGCGGCCCGTTTGTCGGCATTGGCCTGAACTGCCTCGACGATGCGGCGGCGGCCGAACTGGCCCAGGCACCCATCACCTTTGTCGATGGCTGGCATGACGACTGGGACAGGCCGCCGCAGGAAACGCGACACTTGTAATCAATGCAAATGTAGAAATGGTTGTCTGCTACGCCGGAGTTTTCCTACGTGGCGACAAGGAGTGTCCCTATGGTTAAGCCCGACGCATGCAACGAGAATGGTCTCAACGGTGCTGCACGGCGCCGGAGCTCAGGCAGGAACATCCAACCCAATATTGGAGCGGATGACGACGCAGACTAACCTTAGGGGACATGATCATGACTTCGAACAGCAACGACAAATCCGGCAGCCAATCGGACAAACAGCAATCGGGCAGCCAACAGTCGGACAAACAGTCCGGCAGCCGCCAATCGTCGGGCGGTACCCAAGGGGGCACGCACGAGCAGCACGTCGAGGCGGGCCGCCAAAGCCACAAGAATGACGGCGACAAGCAATCAGGCTCACAACAGTCGGGCCAGCAATCGGGCCAAGGCAAGAGCAGTGGCGGCAGCCAGCAATCGGGTTCCGGCTCCGGCACGCGCGGCGGCACGCATGAGCAGCACGTGGAAGCGGGACGTCAAAGCCACAAAAATGACGACAAATCCTGATCCCGCGGGCATGGCCCGATGCCGCTTGTCGACATGAAAGCGCTGACGGCCATGCTGTGCGCCGGGCTGGGCTTGGGCCTGGCCGCCTGCGGCGCCAGAAATACGGCATCGAACGTGGAGGCCCCGGGCGCGCCAGCCGGGGTCTCCACGCGCGTGCTCGATGCTGGCGCCGACGCCCTGCAAGCCCGCCCGCCGATTGCGGCCCTCAATGCCTATCTCGACGGTTTTCATTTCTACAACGGCAATCTGCGCGGCCAGATGGAGGCGCACCATTATTGCGCCCTCCTCAATGAAGAGCTGATTCAATGCGTGATTTACGACGGCAACGTCAAGGATGCCAAGCTGATGGGCGTCGAATACATCGTCAGCGCCAGGCTGTACCAAGGATTGTCCGCGGCGGAAAAAGCGCTGTGGCACAGCCATGTGCATGAAGTAAAGTCGGGCCAGCTGATCGCGCCCGGCATACCGGCCGTGGCGGAAAAGGCGCTGATGCAAAAGCTGGTGGGCACCTACGGCAAGACCTGGCATACCTGGCATACGGACCTGCACAAGACCTTGCCGCTGGGCGTGCCGCAACTGATGATGGGATTTACAGCCGACGGCCAGGCCGACGCCGCCATGGTGGCCGCGCGCGACCGCCGATTCGGCATCGATTCGGCCGAAAAACGCCGCCAGCGGGCCGATATCGCCGCGCCCGCCATCGTTGCCGGCGCCGACGCCTGGCAGCACGGCACGACCATCCAGTTGGCGGACCCGACGGGAATGCCGCACAGTTCATCATCACCGCCGCCGCCATCCACGCACACGGCCGCGCCCGCCATTGCGCGCCCGGCCAGATAGACGGCGCGCGAAAGGCCGTTGTCTGGATCGGCATTCTGGGCGATAATTACGCCCATGAACGATACCACTACCTTACCCCCATTGCCCGATCGCCTGTCGATCGACCCGAGCAGCCCTTACCACGTTGCAGCCGTGTTCGAGAACGACGTCGGCATCCGCTTCAACGACAAGGAACGTCTTGACGTGGAAGAATATTGCATCAGCGAACGCTGGATCAAGGTCGCTTCCACCAAGTCCCTGGACCGCCGCGGCCGTCCGCTGCAGATCAAGCTGAAGGGCAAAGTCGAAGCGTTTTACCGCTAAGCACAGCTGTTCGCTCCCATCGAGGCCGATTTTCATCGGCCTTTTTTGCGTCCGCCGTCCCATTCAGGCCGCGCTGATGACCAGTCCTGCCGCGGCCGCCATCGGCAGCCACAGCATGGCGTCGGCCAGCACCTCGTCCGACGCCATGCCGCTGGACTGCGCCGCCTGCTGCGCGCACTGCGCCAGCGGCGCGCCGCCGGCCAGCCCCTGCAGGCAGTCGAACTGCCAGGGCTGCAGCTCGTGCATGGCAAGTCGGTAATGCATGCGAGAAATGGCCACAAAGGCGGGACTGGCTTCCGGCTGGGCCGGCACGGCGGCATCCGGCGCAGCCTGCACCTGTTGCCAGAATGAACACAAGGGAAATGACAGGGCCAGCAGCCGCGTGCACGGCGCCAGGCGCCAGGCCGGCGCATTTCCCAACAACAAGTCCAGGCCGGAAGGCAACAATGACGGCGCCCGTTTTTCCAGCCCCGGTGCCCTGCCCGCCTCGCTGCGCGCCCGCTCCAGCTGCGCCAGTTCGACGGGAAAGCGCAAGACGTCCCCCCGCGCGCCGGCGGCGCCCTGGCTGGCGGCGAGAAAATCGGCAAAGCCGCCGCCCAGGTCGTACAAGGTCGGGGAAGCGGACGGGTGGTGCCAGACATAGGCGCGGGCAAAGAACGCGAACAGCTCGTCGCCCATGACCTTGCGCAAGACGGGATAGTCGGCCTGCAGGCATTCGAGCAGGCGCTGCACGTAGCCGTCCGCATGGATGTGCAGCGGCGCCGGCCCGCCGCGCGCCCGTTTCAATACTTGGTCCTGCGTCAAGCCGTGGCGCTCGCTGGCCAGCTGCGCGCCGCGCGCCGCACCGCCCGGCGCCGTCATGGCCGTCAAAAACCACGATTGCAATTGCGCCAGCGGTGCGTCCGCGCGCGCGTCGCCGTCGGCGCTACGGGGCATGGGCGGCCTCCAGGTGAAAGCCCAGCGGCGCCGAGACGGCGGCAGCCAAGCTCGCCGTGGCCGTGGCCGTGGCTGGTACGGCATCGGAAAACTCTCCCCGCCCGGCCGCGCGCGCCTTGTCGAGCTCGGCCAGCAGCTGCGGGTAAGCCGGAATGTCCGCATCCCATTCCAGCAGGGCCGAGACGCCGCCCGTCAGCCGCTGCGCCAGCGCGTACAGGCGCCAGACGGCCGCCGGCACGGGGGCGTCGTGGGTGTCGATCAGCATCGCGCCGCAGACGGTGGGCCCGGCCAGGTGGATTTGCACGATGTGCGCGTGCGGCAACTGGCGGATGTAGGCGGCCGCGTCATAACCGTGGTTATGCGCACTGACGTGGACATTATTAACGTCGAGCAAGAGTCCGCAACCCGTGTCTTCGGCCAGGCGGCCCAGGAACTCCCATTCCGGCATGCTGGACTGGACAAACTCCACGTAGCTGCTGGGGTTTTCCAGGACCAGGGGACGGCCCAGGAATTCCTGCACTTGCCGCACTCTGCCCGCCACGTGGCGCAGGCTGGCCTCGTCCAGCGGCAAGGGCAGCAAATCGTGGCTGTTGAGCGAGGCGGCGCCCGTCCAGCACAGGTGGTCGGAAATCCACGCGGGGCGGATCTCGGCGGCCAGCTGGCGCAGCTTGCGCAGGTAGGCCAGGCTCAGGGGATCGCTGCTGCCGATCGACAGCGACACGCCATGCATGACGATGGGCACCTGCGCCGCCACCTGTTCGAGCACATGGCGCGCATAGCCGTGGTTGTCGATGAAATTCTCGCTGATGATCTCGAACCAGTCCACCTGCGGACCGTGTTCCAGGATGTGCGCGTAATGGGGCGGACGCAGCCCCACGCCCAGGCCCAGGTTCGGCAGGCCCAGGCGCGGAAGCACCGCTGGCTTGATGGCCCGCATCAGGTCGACGGCGGCAAGGCCAGGCGCAGGTCGGTGGGCGCCGGCGGCGCGCCCACCGGCGTGCCGCGCGCGGCCATCACCTTGCCGTAGGCTTCCCAGGCCTTGTCGTAGACATTGTCGCCGAGCGCAAAGCGCATGGTCTGGCCCAGCGGAATGCTGCGGTGCTCGGGCGCGGGACCGAAATCGTACAGGGTCATGGTGGCGGGTTCGGGCGGGTCCTTCTTCGTGGTGTTCGGATACAGCTGCGAGGCCGAAATCGGCACGGCGCAGCCGCCGAAGCCCGCGCATTTATTGTCGCTGGGCGCGCTGTAGACTTTATCGTCCTGCGGCGGCGGTGGCGGCACGTAGCACTCGCTGCCCGGCGCCGCGGCAGCCTTGACCGAGTGGCCGCAGGACGAGCCGCCCGTGTCGGCCTGGGCAAAGCCGCAGCCGCCCTGGGCGTGGCAGCCGTTGGAGCCGCGGCACGTATGGTAGACAGCCAGCGCGGCGCAGGTGGACGACGCCTCGCCCTCCAGGTGCATGCCCTGGCAGGCATGGTACAGCACGCTTTTCTCGGCCAGCGGCACGCCCGTTGCCAGGTTCGGCGCCTGGCCCAGCACGGCCCAGCAGATGGCCATGCGGTCGCCCGCGCCCACCATCGACGGATACGGGAATTCCAGTTGCTGGTTCAGCCAGTACTTGTCCAGCACGGAAGTGATGCCATAGATGGCGCCCGTGGCCACCGTGCTCAGCATTTGCAGGGTGCCGCTGGCGTCCTTCAGGCGGTTCAGGGCGCCCGCCACGGCAGCCGGCGCGGGGATGTTCTTCGGTGCGGTGGCCGGGTGGTAGCGCTCGTTGGTCAGCATGGCCTCGCTCCAGCGCCCGCCGTCACTGTGCCAGCCGGCCCAGGTCTTGACGGGCAGCATGGCCTTGACCTGGCCGAAGCGCTCGTAGTGGTCGAACGGGGCGCTGTCGTGGCGCGCGGCCGCATCGCGCGATTCGGCGTCCTTGCCATTGTTCGCGTACGACGGGTAATCGCACTTCAGGGCGGCCAGGTCTTCGCGGTAGTCGGGCTGCACGGCCATCAGGCGTTGCGCCGCATCGCGGCGATAGCGCTGGATGGCCGTGTCGCTGCCCTCGCCCTGGTCCGTGATGGCCGCCATCATGTCGATGGCCTTGTTGAACGAGCCCGTCTGGCCGCCATCCTGGTCCTGCGGGCCGAAGCAGGTGTCGAACTTGGGAAACTCCGCCTTGGCGTGGCCCGGGACCTGGCTGTTGAACATGTCCTGCTGCACCGAGCCGTTGACGAACAGCTTTTGCCACAGGGTCTGGCCATCCGTGTATGCGATGCTGATGTAGCGCGCATAGCATTCATACATGTAACCGATGGTGCCGAACAGGGGCAGATCATGCACGTGCTTGCCCGGCGTCCAGCCCACGAACGGTACCTCGGGGAAATACTTTGTGTGGTTGTGCTTGTCGAACTCGGCCAGCTGGGCGCGCGCCTGCTGTTCCGGCTGCTCGATGGCGAGGAACAGGTCGCACTGGTTGTCGTTCAGCTCTTCCAGGTTGACGCGCACGTGGCGGTAGCCGGCCGTGTCCTGCAGGTCGACGATGTGCGGGATCACCGTGCAATCCTTGCCGTAGCAGGTCCAGCCGTGGTCCTGCGACTGCAGCTCCGCCCCCGTGAAGCATGGCGCCGTGCCGATGGCCGTGGCCAGGTTGGCCGCCATCTGCAGGTGCAGCATTTCCTGGATAAAGACGCTGAAGATGATATTGAAAGCCTTCTGCTCCTTCAGTTCGGGCCGCGCCGTGGTGCCCATGCCCGGCCACTGGCGGCCTTCGTAGTAGGTGATGCCTTTCGAGTTGATCTGGTGCGTGCCCTGGATCGAGTACATGGTGGCCATGTACAGGGGAATGGTGAACAGCTCCACGCTGACGGCCGCCTGGGCGATGGCGCGCACGGCGGCCGTATCGGTGGCCAGCATGTCGAGCGGACGGTTGGTGATGGCGGCCTGGGTGCTTCCTAAAACGGGCATTTTCATTCTGTCTCTCCACAGGAAGGATGCGTTTCGGATATCGGGCCGGGCCGCGCCATCTGCCTGCGCTGCTCACGGCACGGAAATCATACGCCTGAGAAAGATATTTTTGCGGCAAGATTTATGCGCTGGCCCAGGTATTGATCTGCGTCAATTCAGCTGGGCTTTCACGGTACAAATCAGCGTTTTACGCCGTCATTCGATGACAATTGAATAGAATCGGCAAAACGCGCGCGTGTATAAGGGACGCACCGTCCAACGCCGGCGCGTCGCTTGCAAGGTGATAGTTACGCAGCCGGCGGCGGCTGGAAGGCGCAAAAACCGGGCCACTGCTCGCGGCTGTCGCACACTTTCAGGCAGCCTTGATTGCCCTTGAACGTGGCGACGACCTTGATGGGAAAGCCATACAGTGGCGTGGTGGCCAGGAAAGCGGACGGGCAGCTTTGCTCGTTGCTGAAGCGGAAAGTGATTTCTTCGCGGCGGCCCTTGCGCGCAAAGCTCAGCATGAAGGTTTCATTGCTGTTCCACTGCGCCTTGCCCGGCACGCGGAAGCGGTAGCGCGGGCTGCCCGGCTGCTGGCCCTCGAGTTTCTGTCCGAAGACGCGGCTGCTGGCCGTGGCCGTCTCGACCTTGGCGACCGGATACACGACGGCAAACATATACGTGCCCGCGAAACCCTGGTCAAAGCCCAGGCCCTTCTGGTAGAACGGCACGACGATATGCGGCGCGCCCCCGTATTCCACGCTGTTGAGCGCCGTCATGCGCGACGTCAGCTTGTCGTCGGGCGCTTGCCCGAAGACGACGTCCACTTCCACCAGGGCCTGGCTCTTGTCGATGTCTTGCGCCAGATAATCCCTGGGGGCGATCTCGCTGTGCACGCAGCCGGCCAGCAGGGCTGCAGCGAGGCAGCCGGCGATGAGTTGAGGGTAGCTCATGGCTGTTTTCCTTCCGGGGGCGCGGAACTGAGGCCCAAGCCCGTCACTTGCCAGCCGCCCTTGCCTTGTTTCCATTGAAATTGCTGGCCGAACCAGGCCAGTTCCAGCTCGCGCCGGATGCGGTTGCTATCCGTGCGGCCCTGGCGCGCCTTGATGGCGGCGCCCGCCTGCGCGGAAGCGGCCTCCGACAAGGGCTTCAGCCACCGTTGATACGTGTCGGGCGGCAAGGTCAGCACCCCGGCCACGCCGTCGTCGCGCGTGGCGACGATGATCCCCACCTTCGTCAGCGCATTCGTCAGATACGCGCCGCGCCGCCCGTCGGGCGAAACGGAGACCAGCATGGCGGGCGCGTAATCGCCGGTGACGCCGCCCGGCACGTCAAACCACAGCAGCTCGCCCGTGAGCGTGTCGAGCGCGCGGCCGTCGCGGGGAAACAGCAGCATCTCGGGATGGCCCGGCTGCGGCACGCCCCATTCGGGGTCGCGCTCCGTGCGCACCATGCTGTCGCGCTGCAGGGGGCTGATGGGACGCATCAGCGGTTCGCCATTCTGCACGCCGATGAGGATGGTGCCCTGGCCCGTGTAGCCCTTGGTGAATGCCAGCAGCATGGGCTGGCCCTCGCGCGTCGCTTTTAGCGGACGCACTTCCACCACTTCGCGCGCCCCGCCGGGCCAGTAGCCGTGCTGGCGGAACGACAAGGTGACGAGCGCGTCGTGGCGGTCACGCGTGACGACGAAGTCGCCGTATTGCTGCATCACCGGCACGTATGATGTTTGCGCCTGCGCGGCGGGCACGATGGCGGCGGCCAGAGTGGCGGCGGCCGCCAGACGGTGTAAAGGAAAGAACAGCATGGCATCCCGTAAAGGTCGCGCTGGGCGAAGGAACGCCATCATAAACGATTCATCGCCAGCAATACTGTCCAATAGGAAACATCAGCGGCGCTGGATTTCGATCAGTTCGATCTCGAACAGCTTGGGCCACAGCTTGCCCGTGACAAACAAGCGCTTGCCCCGTGCATCCCAGGCGATGCCGTTGAGCACGGCGTCGGGATTGGCCGTGCCCCGCTGCTCGGGCGGCAGCAAGCCCGTCAGGTCGATCCAGCCAATAACTTTACCGCTGGCCGGGTCAATGCGGGCGATCACGTCCGCGCCCCACACATTGGCAAACAGTTGCCCGTCGACCATTTCCAGTTCGTTCAGCCGGTCGATGGGGCGGCCCTCGGCCTTCACCTCGAAGCGGCGCACCTCGGCCATCGTTTTCGGATTGAGCACGCGGATGGCGGACGTGCCGTCGCTCATGTAGACGAATTGATTGTCGCTGGCCAGGCCCCAGCCTTCGCCCTGGTAGCTGAACTTGCGTTTCAATTTGAAGGTCTTCAGGTCGAAGACATAGCCGGTCTGCGAAATCCACGTCAGGCCCAGGATTTCATCGCCCACGTCCGTGATGCCTTCGCCAAACACGTTTTTATCGAGCATGCTTTTCTGCAAGACCTTGCCCGTCGTCAGCTCCACCTTGCGCAAGGAAGACTGGCCATTCTGGCCCGTGCTTTCATATAAATGCCCATCCTTGAACAGCAAGCCCTGCGTGAAAGCCTGGGGATCGTGTGGATAGGTATTCTTGACGAAATAGCCATATACGGGCAAGGCGGCCTGGGCGTAGCCCATTTCGCTCATCAGGCCCACGGTGCATAACAATCCCAGCAGCAATGAGCCGGCCGTGCGTTTGAGTCTGGTATTGACGTTGATGTTCATCGGGTCGGGCGGAAGTTGGGATTCGTCTATTGTAAACGTGCCGCGTCCGCCATGCGCGCCCTGACGAGCTCCAGCCAGGCGCGCGCCGCGAACGACAGCCGCCCGCCCCGGCGCCAGGCCAGCATCAGGTTCCACTCCACGGGCGGGCCGGCAAGGGGAATGACGTCAAATTGCGTCGGCTCCAGGGTGTCGCAATACATCTTCGGCAGCAGGCAGATGCCCACGCCCAGCCGCACCAGCGAGGCAATGAAATCCCACTGGCCGCTGCGGCCCGTGATGCGCGGCGCGAAACCGGCCCGCTGGCAGGCGTCCAGCACGATGTCGTTCAAGGCAAACGCGGCGCCGTAGAAAATGAAGGGGCTGTCAGCCAGCTCGGCCAGGGCCACGGCAGCGCGCCCGTGCCACGGCGAGCCGGGCGCCGCCAGCAGGCACAGCGGCGAGCGCACGAGGGGCAAGGCTTCGAAATCCTGCCAGGTGGCCGCATTGCCCGGGTAGTCGAGCATGGTGCCCAGTTCCACCGTGCCGGTGCGCAAGTCGCGCTCGATCGCCTGTGTGCCGCTTTCGTACATCTTCAGTTCGATGCCCGGATAGCGCTGGTGGTATTCGGCCAGCCATGGCGCCAGGGTCGAGTGCGTCTGCGGCGACACGCCGACCCGCAATTCTCCCCGCTCCAGATGTTGCAGGTCGCGCAATTCCACCTTCAGCTCCGCGTGCAGGGCCAGCAGCTCATGCGCGCGCGACAGCACCACCTTGCCCGCGTCCGTCAGGGTAAAGCGCTTGCCGGCGCGGTCCAGCAGGGCCAGGTCCAGCGATTGCTCCAGCTGTTGCACCATCTTGCTGACGGTGGGCTGCGTCACATGCAGCCTGGCGGCCGCGCGCGTAAAACTGGCTTGCTCGACCACTTCGACGAAGTAGCGCAGGGAGCGGATATCCATGATGCATTCCAATATCGAATGATAATCATGAGTTTAAGTCATTTTATCTTTTGATGCGGGCTCACTACAATGAAACCTTCCTCCTGCCGTTTGAAAGCCCGCCGTGAAAGCCGTCCCTTGTTCCACCACCGCCCCACTCTCCATCCCTGCCTGGCGCCAGCCCGCGCAGACCGTGTGGCAAGTGGGCATCCTGATTGCCGCCTGGTGGCTGGCCGACGCAGCCGCGGCCGCCCTGCACTTGCCGTTCTCCGGCGGCGTCGTGGGCCTGTTCGTGCTGGTGGCCCTGCTGCTGGCGGGCTGGGTGCGCCCCAGCGCCATCGAACTGGGCGCGAACTGGCTGCTGGCCAATATGCTGCTGTTTTTCATACCGCTGGTCGTATCCGTGGTGCAATTTACGCAACTATTGAAGTCGCAGGGCTTGATGCTGTTCGTAAATATCGGCCTGGGCTTTGCCAGCGTGATGCTGGCCACGGCGCTGACGGTGGAATGGGTATGCCGCTACGAACGCAAGCTACGCCTGAATAAACTGCTGCGCCAGCGCGCCGCGAGGGCGCAAGCATGAGCACCCTGCTGCTGTCGCTGCTGTTCTTGCTGCTGACCCTGGTGCTGTTCTATGCCAACCAGGCCGTGCACCGCCGCCACCCGCATTTCTTGTTGACGCCCGCCATCTGCACCTCGGCCATCTTGATCGTCATCGTGCAGGCCACGTCGACGCCGTTCGCCACGTATTTCGGCGAGACGCGCTGGCTGCCGTGGCTGCTGGGCCCGGCCACCATCGCTTTTGCGCTGCCCATCTTCCAGGAGCGCAAGCTGATCCGCAAGCACTGGCTGGCCCTGTCGCTGGGCAGCTGCGCCGGCATCGTGGCCTCCGTGGCCGCCACCCTGCTGCTGGACCGGGTATTTGGCGTGCACGGCGACATGGCGCGCAGTCTGCTGGCCCGTTCCGTGTCGACGCCGTTCGCGCTGGAAGCATCGCGCCATATGGGCGGCTCGGCCCAGTTGACGGGCATCTTCGTGGTGATGACGGGCTTGTTCGGCTTGATGCTGGGCAAACCGTTATTAAAACTGCTGCCCTTGCGCATGCGCATCGCCCGTGGCGCCCCATACGGCGCGGCCGCGCACGGCTTTGGCCTCTCTGTGGCGCGCAGGGTCGGCACGGAAGAAGGCGCCGTGGCCAGCCTGACGATGATCTTTTCCGGCGTCGTGACGGTGCTGCTGGCGCCGCTGCTGGGGCATTTGCTGGGCTAGCGGCCCGCTTGCAGCGCCTGCATGCCATGCACGATCAGGTCGATGCCCGCCAAAAAATCCTCGCGGTCGTCGTGCGCGCGCAGCTGGCCCGCCACCTTGCGGGCAAACGGAAACGCCTGCGCATCGAGGCGTGACCAGGCGCCCGCCAGGGTGTCGAGGAAATGCGCGCGCTCCAGACCCTGTTCGCGGGCGATGACGGCATTGGCCGCATTCTGCCCGCTCACGCCCAGCAGATAATTGAGCAAGGCGCATGCCGCCATCCATTGCCGGTCCTGCGGCACGCCCAGCACATCGACCTGCCGGCCCAGGCGTTCCAGGATGCGCACGGTGGGCAGCTGGCCCGGCGCGCGCGACAGGGCCGAGCCCAGCCACGGATGCGCATCCATCGCCTCGAACATGGCCAGCGCCACGGCGCGGATGCCCGCCTGCGGCGTATCGCCGGGCGGGGCGGCCTGCATGGCGCGGGCGACGATGGCGTCGCTGGCGGCCGTGAACAGATCATCCTTGTCGGCCACGTGCCAGTAGATGGCGCCTGCCCCCGTGGCCAGGCGCGCGGCCAGGGCGCGGAAGGTCAGGCCGCCCTCGCCCGCTGTGTCGAGCAGGGCAATGGCGGCGTCGATGATGGTGTCGCGCGTCAGCGAGTCGGCGCGTCGTGATGGGGTCGCTACGGTATGGGGCATCGCCTATCTTGACACAGATGATGGCTTGCCGCAAAATTCTTCTGGAACGCCGTTCCAATGGCATTTTGAACACCACTTGAAGGATCACCATGCATATCGCCATCATCGGCGCGGGCCTGGGCGGGCTGATGCTCGCCCGCGTGCTGCACGTCCACGGCATCGCCGCCACCGTGTATGAAGCGGATGCATCGCCGCAGGCGCGCCGCCAGGGCGGCATGCTCGACATCCACGAAGAAACGGGCCAGCAAGCGCTGCGGGCCGCCGGCTTGCACGACGCCTTCCGCGCCCTGATCCATGCGGGCGGCGAAGCGAGCCGCGTGCTCGACCAGCATGGCACGGTCCTGCACGACGAGGGCGACGACGGCACGGGCGGGCGCCCGGAAGTGCCGCGCGGCGAACTGCGCCGCATGCTGCTCGATGCCTTGCCTGACGGCTGCGTACGCTGGGGCCACAAGCTGACAAGCGTCGCGACGCTGGACGGCGGCAGGCACATGCTGAACTTTGCGCATGGCGCCACGGCAACCAGCGATCTGCTGGTGGGCGCGGACGGCGCCTGGTCCCGGGTGCGGCCGCTGCTCTCCAGCGCACAGCCCGCCTACAGCGGCATTGCCTTCATTGAAACGTATCTGTTCGACAGCGACCGCCGCCACGGGGCCACTGCGCAAGCCGTGGGCGCCGGCGCCCTGTTCGCGCTGGCGCCGGGCAAGGGCATCCAGGCCCACCGCGAAGCCGATGGCGTGCTGCATGCGTATGTTGCCCTGAGTAAACCCGAAGAGTGGCTGGCAGGCATCGATTTTGCCGACCCGGCCGCCGCCCGGGCAGCCATCGCCGCCCAGTTTGCCGGCTGGGCGCCAGCGCTCACGGCCCTGATCACGGACGCGGACACGCCGCCCATTCCCCGCCCCGTGCACCTGCTGCCCATCGACCACCGCTGGCAGCGCGCGGCGGGCGTGACCTTGCTGGGCGACGCGGCCCATTTGATGGCGCCGGCCGGCGAAGGCGCCAACCTGGCCATGCTGGACGGCGCCGAGCTGGCGCAGGCCCTCGCCGCGCACCCAAGCGACATGGATGCTGCCCTGCTGGCGTATGAAACGGCGCTGTTTGCGCGCAGCAGCGCGGCCGCGGCGGAATCGGAACGTATCCTGCGCCTGTGCTTTGACGACGACGCGCCGCACAGCCTGGTTCGGTTCTTCACGGGCATGCGGGACGCCGGCCCGGCACGCGAAGTGTGAAAGGCGGCGCCAAAGCCCCACGCCAGCAGCCTTTATCGGGGATAATACGTCTTTCCCTCTTCCCAACAGCCGCGCCACGATGAAATACCCCGCAGTCCAGCCCTTCAGCGACATCCTGCCACGCCTGCATGAATTCGACGCCATCATCGACGTGCGCAGCCCCTCCGAGTTCGCGGAAGACCACTTGCCGGGCGCCATCAACTTGCCCGTGCTCGACGACGAGCAGCGCGTGCGCGTCGGCACCCTGTATAAACAGACCAGTGCCTTCGAGGCGAAGAAGCTGGGCGCGGCGCTGGTGGCGAAGAATATCGCGCGGCATATCGAAGACGGCTTGCTGGGCCATCCGCACGAGTGGAAACCGCTTGTCTACTGCTGGCGCGGCGGCAACCGCAGCGGCGCCATGGCGCACATCCTGGCGCGCATCGGCTGGCCCGTCACGCAGCTCGACGGCGGCTACAAGGATTACCGGCGCCACGTGAACGCCGAGCTGGCCACCCTGCCCGAGCGCTTCGATTTCATCAACGTACTGTGCGGCCCGACAGGCAGCGGCAAGAGCCGCTTGCTGCAAGTGCTGGACCGCCAAGGCGCGCAGGTGATCGACCTGGAGCGATTGGCGGCGCACCGCGGCTCCGTGCTGGGCGGCTTGCCCGAGGAAGAGCAGCCCTCGCAAAAGGCATTCGAAAGCGCGCTGTGGCAGCAGTTGCGCCAGTTCGACCCGGCGCTGCCCGTCTTCATCGAATCGGAAAGCAAGAAAGTGGGCCGCGTGCGCGTGCCCGACGCGCTGATGGAAAAGATGCGCGCGGCCGCCTGCACGGACGTGCGTCTGGCCACGGACCAGCGCGTGCAATTGCTGATGCAGGACTATGAACATTTCGTCGGCGATCCGGCCCGCCTGAATGTGCAGCTGGCCCTGTTGACTCAGCTGCACGGCAAGGAGAAAATCGCCCATTGGCAGCAGCTGGCCACGGCGGGTCAGATGGCCGAGCTGGTGGAAGAGCTGCTGGTCCAGCATTACGACCCCGTCTACCGGCAATCGATCGCCCGCAACTTCAGCCGCTACGCCCAGGCGACGCCGCTGGTCTTGCCCGATATTTCAGAACATGCCTTTGAGCAAGCCGCGCGCGCATTATGTGCTATCGTCGGCGAACCCCGTACCGCCAGCGCCGCGTAAGCGCCGGCGCAGCTTTTAGTGACCTTTTTTCAGCAGGATGACGACCATGTCCGATAGCGCAGCAACATCCAATACACCCATCCGATTGACCGAATTTGCCCATGGCGGCGGCTGCGGCTGCAAGATTGCGCCCGGCGTGCTGGCCGACATCTTAAAGGGCAGCGGCGGCTTTCCCCTGCCGAAGGAATTGCTGGTCGGCATAGAAACCTCCGATGACGCGGCCGTCTACCAGCTCAACGACGAGCAGGCGCTGATCGCCACGACCGATTTCTTCATGCCCATCGTCGACGATCCGTTCGACTTCGGCCGCATCGCCGCCACCAACGCCATTTCCGACGTGTACGCGATGGGCGGCACGCCCATCATGGCCCTGGCCCTGGTCGGCATGCCGATCAACAAGCTGCCCGTGGAAACCATCGGCCTTATATTAAAAGGCGGAGAAACCATCTGCGCGCAGGCCGGCATTCCCATCGCGGGCGGCCACACCATCGATTCCGTCGAGCCGATCTATGGCCTCGTCGTACTGGGCCTGGTCCACCCGTCGCAGGTGAAGCGCAACGCGGGCGCGCGCGCCGGCGATAAATTGGTATTGGGCAAGCCGATCGGCGTGGGCATCCTGTCGGCCGCGCTGAAGAAGAATGCGCTCGACGCGGACGGCTACGCCTCGCTGATCGACAACACCACCAAATTGAATACCCCGGGCAAGAAACTGGCCCTGCTCGACGGCGTGCATGCGCTGACGGATGTGACGGGCTTCGGCTTGCTGGGCCACACCCTGGAACTGGCGCGCGGCGCCAAGTTGCAGGCGCGCATCGCCATGGCTGACGTGCCGCTGCTGCCGCAAGTGCAGCAACTGGCGCAGAATGGCAACATTACGGGCGCCTCCGGCCGCAACTGGCAGGGTTACGGCGCGCAAGTGGCGCTGACCGACAGCCTCAGCGCCATCGACAAGGCGATCCTGACGGACCCGCAAACGGCCGGTCCCCTGCTGGTGGCCTGCGCGCCGGAAGCCGTCGAGCAAGTGCTGGCGATTTTCCGCGCCGAAGGCTTTGGCGACGCCGTCGTCATCGGCGAGATGCAGGAAGGCACGACCGGGGTTTCCGTATTTTAATGAACAATTTTTTCAAAGGCAGTTCCATGACCACGTTCTCCAACAAGTTCCCCGCCATCCTGGCCACCGTCGCCGCCACCCTGGCCATCCACAGCGGCCTGGCGCAGGCGCAGCAAGTATTGCGCGTGTCCGCCATCCCCGACGAAGCGCCGACGGAATTGCAGCGCAAGTTCAAGCCGCTGGGCAGCTATCTGGAGAAAAAGCTGGGCATGAAGGTGGAATTTACGCCCGTCACCGATTACGCGGCCTCCGTGGAAGGCTTGATCAATCACAAGCTCGACATGGTCTGGTTCGGCGGTTTCACGTTTGTACAAGCGAACGTGCGCAGCGGCGGCAAGATCGTGCCGCTGGTGCAGCGCGAGGAAGACACGAAGTTCCGCTCCGTGTTCGTGACCACCAGCAAGGACATCAACCAGTTGTCGGACCTGAAAGGCAAGAACTTCACGTTCGGCTCGGAATCGTCGACCTCGGGCCACTTGATGCCCCGTTACTACTTGCTGGCCGCCAAGATCAATCCCGACACGGACATGAAGCGCATCGCGTTCTCCGGCGCGCATGACGCCACCGTGGCGGCTGTCGCCGGCGGCAAGGTCGATGCGGGCACCTTGAACATTTCCGTGTGGGAAAAGCTGGTCGAAGCGAAAAAGGTCGACCCAGCCAAGGTGCGCGTGTTCTACACGACACCGGGCTACTACGATTACAACTGGAGCGTGCGCGCCGACATGAATCCCGTCGTGCGCAAGAAGCTGACGGACGCCTTCCTGGCGCTGGACCCGTCCACGGCCGAAGGCAAGGAAATCCTCGAGCTGCAGCGCGCCACGAAATTCATCCCGACCAAGGCCGAGAACTACAAGGATATCGAAGCGGCCGCGCGCGATGCGAAGCTGTTGAAGTAATTGCTGAATCTGTCGGATTACGGCCTCCGGCCTAATCCGACCTACGCTGCCGTCGCATGGCGTAGGTCGGATTAGCGGCGCAGCCGCGTAATCCGACACACCAACGCCCCCATACCGAACATCGCATGACATTCCAACTTCACAAGGTCTGCGTCCACCACGCGGGTGCCGCCGGCAGTGCGCTGGCCCTGCGCGACGTGGACCTGGACGTGGCCCAGGGCGAGCAGATCGCCCTGATCGGCCCTTCCGGCGCCGGCAAGACCAGCCTGCTGCACACCTTGGCCTGCGCGCTGCGCCCGGCATCGGGCACATTGCACATCCTTGGCACGTCGCCCTGGCAAGTCGGCAGCGGCGAACGCCACGCCTTGCGAGCTCGATTATTCCTGGCGCCGCAAACGCCGCCGCTGCCGCCGCGCCAGCGCGTCGTCAACGCCGTGCTGGCGGGACGCCTGCCGCAATGGAGCTTGTGGACGGCGATACGCTCGCTGCTGGCGCCCGTCGACCCGCGCGCCGCGTGGGAAGCGCTCGGTAAATTCAACCTGCAGGATAAACTGTACGCCAGGGTCGACCGCCTCTCCGGCGGCGAACGCCAGCGCTGCGGCATGGCGCGCGCGCTCGTGTCGAATGCGCAAGTGTTCCTCGTCGACGAACCGCTGTCCGCGCTCGACCCCACCTTGGCCTTGCAGACGATCCATGTGCTGCAGGCGGAAGCGACGGCGCGCAACGCCACCCTGATCTGCAGCCTGCACCAGGTCGACATCGCGCGCGCCTGCTTTACGCGCATCGTCGCCCTGCGCGACGGCCAGATCGTCTTCGACTTGCCTGGCTCCGAGGTCAGCGACGCCATGATCGCCGAGCTGTACCGCAACAAGGCCGACGCCGCGCCCCAGTTCGAATCGGTGCAGGCGAACCTGGACGCCGCGAGGCCCCTTTGCTGAAGAGCACCGACGCCGCCATGCCGCGCGACCCCGCCTGGCGCGGCCGCCTGACCGGGGCTGCCATCGTGCTGCTCGTGCTGTGGCCGATGCTGGTGCAGGCCGAGTTCAAGCCGTGGATACTCTGGGATGCGCAAAGCCTGGCGGCCACCTGGCAATTCATCGCCAGCTTCGTGCCGCCCGCCCACTCGCTGGAATTCTTGCAACTGGTGGCCATTTCCAGCTGGGAAACCATCGCCATGGCCACGGCCGGCATGGCGCTGGCCATGCTGGGCGCCATTCCCTTGACCTTGCTGATGACGGAGCGCTTGTCGATCTCCCGCATCGGTTCCGGCCAGGTGTCGCCGCTGGCCGCCAGCGTGCGCCATTGCGTGCGCGCGCTGCTGGTGCTGCTGCGCAGCGTGCCGGAACTGGTTTGGGCTTTGCTATTGGTGCGCATCGTCGGCCTGGGCCCGACGGCCGGCGTGATCGCCATCGCCCTCACGTATTGCGGCATGCTGGGCAAGGTGTATGCGGAAATCCTCGAATCGTCGGACACGTCCGCCTGCAACGCCTTATTGCACAACGGCAGCGGCCGCCTGCAGGCCTTGCTGTACGGCGCCCTGCCCGAATCGGCCGCCGAACTGGTGTCGTATACGATCTACCGGTGGGAATGCGCGATCCGCGGCTCCGTCGTCATGGGTTTTGTCGGCGCGGGCGGCCTGGGCCAGCGCATGGATGAATCGATGAAGATGATGGCAGGCAATGAATTGGCCACCATGCTGATGGTGTTCGTGCTGCTCGTGGCGGGCGCCGATGCCGTGTCCGCCATGTTGCGCCGGAGGCTGGCATGAAGACGGAGCCGATGTTGCCCGCCCCTGCCCCCGTGCGCTGGTCGACCTGGGCCTTGCTGGCCGGTTTAGTGCTGCTGGTCATCGCCAGCTTCGCCACCCTGCCCCTGAAATGGGGAGAATTCTTCAGTGCCGACGCCGTGCGCACGAGCGCCGACTTCCTGCACGGCTTCGCCCCGCCCGAGCTGGCCAGCCCCTTCCTGATGAAAGTCGGCGTGGCCACGTTCGAAACCCTGGCCATGTCGGCCATCGGCACGGTGATTGCCGCTATCCTGGGCACGCTGCTGGCCCTGCCCGCCAGCGGCCGTTTCGGCAGCCTGGCACGCAACGCGACGCGTGGTGTGTTAAATGTGCTGCGCTCGATCCCGGAACTGGTATGGGCCTCGATCCTGCTGATCGCCGCCGGCCTGGGCCCGTTCGCGGGCACCCTGGCGCTGGCGCTGCACACGGTGGGCGTGCTGGGCCGATTGTTTGCCGACGCCTTCGAAAATTGCCCGCCCTTGCCGGCCGCCACCCTGCGCATCAACGGCGCCCGGCCTGCGGTGGCCTTTTTGTACGCGACCTTGCCGCAGTGCGGGCCGCAGATGATGTCCTACACTTTGTACCGCTGGGAAAACAATATCCGCGCCGCCGCCATCCTCGGCGTCGTCGGTGCGGGCGGCCTGGGGCAGATGCTGAAATACCATCTGTCGCTGTTCCAGATGCAGAACGCCGCCACCGTCATCGTCGCCATGCTGCTGATGGTGGCCGCCGTCGATGGCCTCAGCTACCTGCTGCGCCGCGCCATGACCCGCTAATTTTCACTTTTCACAAGGAATGCCCATGTCAGGCTGGTGGACGATTATCTCGACAGAAACGCCGGAACAACTGGCCGATATGACGAAAGTCAACAAGGAAGCGTTTCTCGCCAGCTGGGAAGCGGGCCTGTTCGGCGCGGACTGGATCGCGCAATTGTGTGAGCAAGGCAAGGCGACCCAGCTGGCCTTCAATGGTTTCCCCAACCGCTACACGGCCTCGGCGGACGTCATCGCGCCCCTGCTGCTGGCGGGCATCGCCGAAGCGCAGGACGGGGAATTTCCCCAGGACCAGCTCACGGGCTGGCCCGGCAGCATCACCGTGCACGGGGAGCGCATCGCCGCCTGCGCGCCCGGACAGCTGCTGACGATCGAAGTGTGGGACCAATCGTAAATGATGACCAGAGGCAAATGATTTACACTGACAGCTGAACAATAAAGGAGTCCATGCATGGGATTGGCAATAACAGTCGGCGCTCTGGCCGACCTGCACGAAGAAGACCCGGAAGGCGCGCAATGGTTGGCCGATTCCCTGGCGCAAGCGAACGCCCTGCTGCAAAAAGCGGGCTTGCCGCAGCATGGCGAACCGCTGGTCTTGCCGCAACTGCAGTCGCGCGCAGCGCTTGATTCCTTTCCATACAGCTACCTGCATTATTTGCGCCGCGCGTATGCGCATGCGGTCCAGGATGGGCAATGGCAGGCCACGCCGCTGGCCGAAGGCGAGGATCCAAGCGAAGATCCGGTGCTGGAAGCGGCGCAGGATGACCTGGACAGCCACCTGCTCTGCCATTCCGATTGCGAGGGCTTTTATTTCCCCCTCGTCTTCGACGACGTCATTTTTGCCGATGAGGAACATCCGCTGCTGGGCGGCATGCTCGGTTCCTCGTACAGCCTGCGCGCAGAACTCGTCACGGTGGCGCCCGCGCTGGGCATTTTCCTGCTCGGCGACGAGTTGAGCGATGAAGAGGCGGCGCGCATCAATGCACGCATCGACGACGAAGACGGTCTCGAGCGCGAACTGATCGCCTGGCTGGCCGCGTATGAGGCATGCCGGCTCAGCATCGAACACAAGACGGCGATCGTCTTCAATTGAGCCTGCTGATACGTCCCACCGCCGCCAGCGACTGGCAAGCCCTGAAAGCCACGCGCCTGGCCGCCCTGCTCGACGCCCCCACCGCCTTTGGCGCCAGTCACGCCAGCGCGGCCGCTTTTTCCGATGCCGACTGGCAGCAGCGCGCCATCAGCACGCCGCAGCGCACATTTTTCCTCGCCTTTGACGGAGAACAAGCCATCGGCCTGGCCGCGCAAGTGGTGGCCGGCAATGGCGAATGCCATTTGATCGCCATGTGGGTACAGTCCGCATATCGGGGCCTGGCCGTGGCGCAAGGCTTGGTCGACGCCGTAAAACAATGCGCCGTGGACAATGGCCACGTTCGCCTGGTGCTCGACGTGGCGCCCGAGAATGCGCGCGCGGCGGCGTTTTACCAGAAGCAGGGGTTTGTCTTTTTGCCCGAATGGGAAGCGCTGGAAAGCCACCCGCATATCCAGGTGCAGAAGATGGAGTGGCTGACGCCGGCTAGCCGGTAGTTTGCTGATAGTAGCCCAGGCCCTGGCGCCGCTGGAACTGTCGGGGCGCGCATACAACACGATGTGAGCAAAATTGTGGGGACGGCAGCAAACGACGCAATGATCCTGCTAATATTGCCAAATACTTAAATGACTGGCGCCATCCGACGGACAAGCGCCACGGCATTCAAGCATGACGGATGTATTTTCCTGCCCCGCAGGCCACTCTTGCATAGACTGTCAACACCATGAAAAAACTGCTCCTGGGCGCCGTCGCCGCCTGCTGCGCGCTGCATGCCGGCGCCGCCCCTGTCGAAGACTTCATCGGCACCTGGAAACTGGAACGCACCACCGTCCCGAACTATATCGTCATCAAGCAGGAAGGCGAGCGGCTCGTGGCGCTGCGCTACTCGCGCAATGTGCTGACCAACAAGATCACCGAGCGGCGCTTTCCCGCCAGCTATGCAAACGGCGACGTCACCATCGCTGCGGGCGAGACCATCATCGAAGCGCGCAGCGTGAACGACGTGGCGACCGTCACGACGCTGGTGGAAGCGTACAAAAAGATTTCGTCCTCCACGGCCGCACCGACTAGTTAAGGAATGGCGCAGATTTGAGTCACATCATCATCCGCCAGCCCTATCCGGGTGCAGAAGATGGGATCGATAGCGCCGGCATGAGCGCAATCAGTTGGCACACCCCGAGGATGAAGCGTGTTTGACTGGATTTTCGACGCCATCGTCTGGGTCGTTCGCCTGCTGGTCTATAACGTAGTAGGAACGGTCATCGAAAAACTGTTCTATTGGCCGGGCTGGGCAATGCTACGGCTGCTCACCCTGGGCCATTACCCTCCGGCGAGGGGGCTTCCTCACCATCATTTTGCCTTCGCCCTGTTTGCTGCAATAGTCATTGCTTCCGGCTTGCTGATGGCATGGGCGTAAATGCGGATGCGCCGCCTGGGCGACCTGCAGCTGGGGTGCGAAGTCCACTGGGCCATCGACAAGGAGACCTTGCCTTTCGTCATGCGCACGGCGAAGAGCGCACTGGGTGGCCCCTGCAATTTCGTGTCGAAAAAGGGCACCTACAGCTTTGCCGAGGCGCGGCGCATTGCGGCTGCGACGATCAGTGTCAATGGCAAAAGCGCACCCGTGGCATTCAGCGGATCGTCGTTCACGCCGCCGCTGCGGGAGCAGGACTGGGACGATGACAGTATGATCGAATTGGCATTCGATAACGACCAAACTGCGCAGTGACTACCGGAATGTCTACTTGACCCGCTGCTTTTCCAGTTTGCGCGCCAGGGTGCGCCGGTGCATGCCCAGCCTTCTTGCCGTTTCCGAAATATTGAAATCCGTCTCGGCCAGCATTTCGTGGATGCGTTCCCATTCCAGGGTCTTGATGTTGGTGGCGCGATTCGTCAGTTCGATGTCGGCGTTGCCGGCCACATGGCCGAAGGCCGCTTCGATGTCGTCCGTGTTCGACGGTTTCGCCAGGTACTGGCAGGCGCCCAGCTTGATGGCTTCGACGGCCGTGCCGATGCTGGCGTAGCCCGTCAGCACGACGATCAGCATTTCAGGGTCGTGCTGGTGCAGCATCTGCACGCAGGCCAGGCCGGACGTATTGCCATTGAGTTTCAGGTCGACGACGGCGTAGTCGGGGCAATGCTGCTCCAGCAAGGCGCTCGCTTCGTCGAAATTGGTGGCCAGGATGACCTGGTAGCCGCGCCGCTCGAACGAGCGGCCCAGGGTGCGGGCAAACGCGGCGTCGTCTTCGATGATCAATAACAGACGGTCATCCTGCATGGTGGTCGCTTTCTCTTTCCAGTTTGATGGCCGCCAGCGGCAAGGCCAGATGCACCACCGCCCCGCCCTGCACCCGATTGCGCGCCGTCACCGTACCACCTAAAGTACGCGCGACATTCACCACCAGGAACAGGCCCAGGCCGCCGCCGGGCTTGCCCTTGCTGCTTTGATACGGTTTGCCCAGGTGCGTCAGCATCGACGGCTCGAAGCCGGGGCCCGCATCGGTAACGACCAGGTGCAAGGCGTCCGCTTCGCGCGTCGCTTCGAAGCGCAGCCACTCGGGCGACGCTTCCAGCGCATTGTCGAGCACATTGCAGATGGTTTGCTTCAGGGTCGAATCGAAGACGACGGGCACGTCATGCTCGATGCGGTTATCGTACTCGAAATCCTGGATCGGGCGGCTCGTGCGCCACTCGTCGACCAGGTCGTTGAGGAAGGTATTGATCGTCGTTTTCACGGAAGATTCCCCGCGCGCCTCGCCCGCCGACAATAAGATGCCGCTGACGATGCTCTTGCAGCGCTGCAATTGCGCCTGCATTTCCGTGATTTCTTCCAGCAGTTCGCTATTCTTGCTCAGTTCCGGCATGCGGCGCCAGTCGCCGAGGATGACGGACAAGGTTGCCAGCGGCGTGCCCAGTTCGTGCGCGGCGCCCGAGGCCAGCAGGCCCATGCGGATGATGTGCTCTTCTTCCGCCGCGCGCTGGCGCAAGTCGGCCACCTTGGCGTCTCCGGCCCGCTGGTTGCGGTTGATGCGCGTGATGAACACCACCAGCAAGGCGGCATTCAAGATGAAACAGATCAGCAAGCCCTGCACGTACAGGCTGGAAAAGCCTCGCTCGGGGTCGATCGGCAGGATCAAGGGGCCGGGCAGCAAGGCCAGGCCCGCCAGGCACAGGCTGGTAATGGCCACCATGATCCAGGTCGACCACACTTCCAGCAGCACGGCGCTGAGGATGACTTGCAATAAATACAGGAAGGCAAACGGATTGCTGATGCCGCCGCTCAGGTAGAGCTGGGCCGTCAGCACGGTGACGTCGACCAGCAGAGCGAGGAACAGCGCCGTGTTGGAAACGGGCTGGCGTTCGTGCCAGCGCAAGAGGCTGGCCAGATTGAAGGCGATCAGGCAGGACAGCACTTCGAGCATGTAGGGCACGGGCAAGGCGATGCCCAGCCCCACGCCCACGCCGAAGATCGTGCTGATCTGGCCGATCACGGCCAGCCAGCGCAGCTGGATCAGCAGCTTCATGTTCTGGTGGCCGGCCGGATGTTCCATCTCGGCCGCTACGGCGCCGCGTTCCAAGACCTCGCGGTTGGGCAGGATTTCAATCCTGCCCGGCATGGTCGCTTTCCTGGCGATGGGCGTTGCCCGCCTTGCGCGCGCGGCGGCGCTTGTCTTCGCGCACGATCCACCATGTGATGCCGGCTACCATCAAGGCCAGCGCGAACCACGTCAAGGCGTACACAAGGTGGTTGTTGTGGAATGAGATCACGGTCAGGCCGCCGACGGGGGCGTCACTGGCCGTTTCCGATTTCTCTTTCGCATCGACGAAATATGGCGCCACGTTGGTGAGCATGTGCGAGGCGGCGATGGCGGCCACGTCGCGCGAATACCAGTGCTGCGTGGCAGGACTGTTTTCGCGCAGGAAACCGCCGCCCGTCTCGCTGATGCGCAGCAAGCCGTCGACCTCGACGATGCCGGCCGGCGTGCCGGCGGCGATGCCGGCGCGTTTCGGCACGAAGCCGCGGTTGATGAGCACGGTGCTGCCGTCGGCCAGGCGCAGGGGCGTCACCAGCCAGTAACCGCTGCCCAGTGCCGTCGTTGCTTGCACCAGGGTATTGAATAGGGGGAGATAAGTACCGGAGAGTCGCACATGGCGGTATTCATCCGTTTGTGGCGTGATGCTGGCCCAGGCTGCGGGTCCAGGCGCGTCCATTGCGGGCGCATGTACGCGTTGTTCGACGCGCTCGATCAGGTCAAGCTTCCAGAACAGGCGCTTGACTTGCCAGGTTCCCAGGACACAGAAACCGGCAAACAAGATCCCCGCCAGCAAGGCCAGTGCATACCGCATAGCCATGCCGCGTGGGCCTGGCGCGGCATCTTGCGATGCGGCGCCAGGGGCGCGCCCGGTGTTGCTTGGGCGCGTATTACTCATCATGGAGCCGTTTTCGTATGCATGTACTCAGGCATCAGATCCGGCATCATGTTGTGGTTCATGTGGTACATGACCCACAGGGAACCGGCCATGGCAATACCCACGATCATGATCGTGAAGATCAGCGCCATCATGTTCCAGCCGCCTTCGGACTTGGTGTTCATGTGCAGGAAGTACACCATGTGTACCACCACTTGAACCGCCGCGAACGCCAGCAGGACCAGGCCCATGGTGCCCGAGTTGGTGATGGCTTTCGTCATCACCAGCCAGAACGGAATGGCCGTCAGGATCACCGACAGGATGAAACCGATCGCGTAGCTTTTCAGGCTGCCATGATCGTGGTTGTCATGGTGGTGGCTATCGCCGTGTGTGTGGTGGTCGCTCATGGCAGCACTCCCATCAGGTAGACAAAGGTGAAGACGCCGATCCAGATGACGTCCAGGAAGTGCCAGAACAGCGACAGGCACATCATGCGGCGGCCGTTTTCCGGGGTCAGGCCATGCTTGTTCAACTGGAACATCAGGGTCACGAGCCAGATCACGCCGAACGTCACGTGCAAGCCGTGGGTACCGACCAGGGCAAAGAACGACGACAAGAACGCGCTGCGCTGCGGACCGGCGCCTTCGTGGATCAGATGAATGAATTCATACATTTCCAGCGACAGGAAGGCCAGGCCGAACAGGCCCGTGATGCCCAGCCAGACCAGGGTGCTGCGCAATTGCTTGCGCTGCATGGCCAGCATGGCGAAGCCGTAGGTGATCGACGACAGCAGCAGCATGGCCGTGTTGACGGCCACCAGCGGCAGGTCGAACAGCGCGGCGCCCGTCGGGCCGTCCGCATAGCTGCGGCCGACCACGGCGTACGTGGCGAACAGACAGGCGAAGATCAGGCAATCGCTCATCAGGTAGAGCCAGAAACCGAGCAAGCTGCCGTTTTCCGGGTGGTGCTCGCGCACAAAGTAGCTGCGCGTGCTTGGTGCGGCGCCAGCGGCGCCGGTGTTATGGGCGATGGTATCAGACATGGCTGCTCAGCAATTTAGTATAAGCGTCTTCGGTACGGACCACTTCTTCCGCAGGAATGTAGTAATCGCGCTTGTAGTTAAAGGTATGGACGATGATGGTAATCATCATGATCGCGAAGCCGATGCCGGCGACGAGCCACATTTGCCAGATCAGGCCAAAACCGACCAGTGCGGACAGTGCGGCGATCACGAAACCAGCCCAGGTGTTCTTCGGCATGTGGATCTTCGTGAAACCGGACGTCGGACGCTGGTAACCGTGTTTCTTCATGTCAGTCCATGCATCGAGTTCGTGCACTTGCGGCGTGAAGGCGAAATTATAGTCTGGCGGTGGCGACGACGTCGACCATTCCAGCGTACGGCCGCCCCATGGGTCGCCGGTGACGTCGCGCAGGGCGTGACGGTTGCGGAAACTCACATAGAACTGCATCAGCAGGGAACCGATGCCCAGCGCGATCGAGACGGCGCCAAACCAGGCGATGATGGTCCAGATTTGCAGCGATGGATCTTCAAAGTGGTTGACACGACGGGTCACGCCCATCAGGCCCAGCACGTACAGCGGCATGAAAGCCAGGTAGAAGCCGACGAACCAGAACCAGAACGAGCACTTGCCCCAGAACGCGTCGAGCTTGTAGCCGAAGGCTTTCGGGTACCAGTAGTTGATCGCAGCAAACACGCCGAACACCACGCCGCCGATAATCACGTTATGGAAGTGGGCGATCAGGAACAGGCTGTTATGCAGGACGAAGTCCGCTGGTGGTACGGCCAGCAGCACGCCGGTCATGCCGCCGATGGTGAAGGTGACCATGAAGCCGATCGTCCACAGCATCGGCAGTTCAAAGCGGATACGGCCGCGGTACATGGTAAACAGCCAGTTGAAGATCTTCGCGCCCGTCGGGATCGAGATGATCATCGTCGTGATGCCGAAGAAGGAGTTGACGCTGGCGCCCGAACCCATGGTGAAGAAGTGATGCAGCCATACCAGGTAGGACAGGATCATGATGACGCAGGTGGCGTACACCATCGAGGCGTAGCCGAACAAACGCTTGCTGCTGAACGTGGCAACTACTTCCGAGAACACGCCGAACAGCGGCAGGATCAGGATGTAGACTTCCGGGTGACCCCAGATCCAGATCAGGTTGACGTACATCATGGCGTTGCCGCCCAGTTCCGTCGTGAAGAAGTTAAAGCCGGCGACGCGGTCCAGCGACAGCATGGCCAATACAGCCGTCAGCACCGGGAAGGCGGCGACGATCAGGATGTTGGTGCACAGTGCGGTCCAGGTGAAGACAGGCATTTTCATCCAGGTCATGCCAGGCGCGCGCATCTTGACGATGGTGGCGATCAGGTTGACACCGGACAATAGCGTCCCGACCCCGGCAATCTGCAAGGACCAGATGTAATAGTCTACCCCCACGTCCGGACTGCCGACGATGCCCGACAGCGGCGGATAGGCCAGCCAGCCCGTGCGGGCGAATTCGCCGACGAACAGCGAAGCCATGACCAGGGCGGCGCCCATGGTGGTCATCCAGAAGCTGAAGTTGTTGAGGAATGGGAATGCCACGTCGCGCGCGCCGATCTGCAGCGGCACCACGTAGTTCATCAGACCCGTCACGAAAGGCATCGCGACGAAGAAGATCATGATCACGCCGTGGGCGGTGAAGATCTGGTCGTAGTGATGCGGCGGCAGGAAGCCGGCATTGTCGCCAAAGGCGATCGCCTGCTGGGTACGCATCATCAGCGCGTCGGCAAAGCCGCGCAACAGCATGACCAGGCCCAGGATCATGTACATGATACCGATTTTTTTATGGTCGATACTGGTGATCCAGTCGCGCCACAGGGTACCCCAGACGCGGAAATACGTCAGTGCCGCAACGAGTGCGATACCGCCCAGGGCGACCATTGCAAAGGTCGCCAGCAGGATAGGTTCGTGAAATGGAATTGCATCCCAAGTCAGACGGCCGAATATAAGCTTCGTCAGATCAATATGGTCTAGCATTGTTACTCTCAGAGAAAAAAGGGAGGCGCCAGGCAAGCGGCGCCAGTATCTGCAGCGCAATGCGCTGCGGGATTCATGCAGTCGTTACTTGGCTTGAACGCCCTTTTCAACCACTGCATCGCTAGCGACTACTGCCGTTACGGCCGCTACCGGGCTTTTTGCCATCGTCAATTTGTATGGCTCGACCGGCGTCACGCACAGGGCGTCGGAAACGATGGTGCGGTTCAGAATTGCCTTGTACAGATCGCTAGGTACGGCGCTGTAGCGGCGCACCGGGTCGCGTTCGCTAGGCTGGGCCAGCGACAGGTAGTCGTCGCGGTTCAGCGCGCCGCCACCGGCACGTGCCGATTCCACCCATTTGTCGAAGTCCGCATCATTGACGCCGTGGAACTTGAAGCGCATGCCCGAGAAACCGGCACCGCTGTAGTTCGCGGAGAAGCCTTTATAGACACCCGGCTTGTTGATGACGGCATTCAACTGCGTTTCCATGCCCGGCATGGCGTAGATCTGACCTGCCAGTGCTGGGATGAAGAACGAGTTCATGACGGACGAGGCGGTGATCTTGAAGCGGATCGGACGATCGACGGGCGCGTACAGTTCATTCACGGAAGCGATGCCTTGCTCCGGGTAGATGAACAGCCATTTCCAGTCCATGGCCACGACTTCGACGATCATCGGCTTGTGGCTGGCGGGAATGGGACGGTTGGCGTCGATACGGCTCAATGGGCGGTATGGATCGAGGGTGTGGGTGCTGATCCAGGTCAGCAGGCCCAGCACGATGATGATCAACAGGGGCGCGCCCCAGATAATCAGCTCGAGGCGAGTCGAGTGGTCCCAGTCCGGCTCGTATTTGGCCGCGGTGTTGTTTTTTCTATAGCGCCATGCGAACAGCAGGGTCAGGGCGATTACCGGAACGATAATCAACAGCATCAGCAATGTCGAGATGACAATCAGATTGCCTTGCTGAACTGCGATGTCGCCAGACGGATTCAGTACCACCGTATTGCAACCAGCCAACAATGCGAGAGGTAAAAGAAGCAGTCCGCGACGAACTTTTAATGAAAACATACAGGAAAGTCCAGTACAGGGGATGAAGATATGGTACTGTATTCTTACTGGAGCGCACTGGCAATTGGACGTTTTGTCCTACCCCTTGCTCGGACTTTCACTTCGTAGTCGAGGACTTTTCCTACAACTATCTAATGAATAGTCCTGCTCCGGGCGTGAGACACCCGGGGTAAGTTACGCGTTGGCCGAACTCGAAACGATATTGGAGACGATCATCATGTCCAGCACGCGCACACACAGCGGGGATGTACCCGCCGACTTTTCCCCCCATTCCCTGCGCGACGCACGCGGGGCCGGCACGGTCGAATCGCATATCGACCCCGGTGAGATCGCCGTCGGCGTGATCATCGGCCGCGCTTCCGAATACTTTGACTTCTTTGTTTACGCCATCGCCTCGGTGCTGGTGTTTCCGCGCGTCTTCTTCCCGTTCGAAGAACGCCTGGAAGGGACTTTATATGCGTTCCTGATTTTCTCGTTCGCCTTCATCGCCCGTCCGTTCGGCACCGTGATCTTCATGGAAATCCAGCGCCGCATGGGACGCAGCGCCAAGCTGACGTTCGCCCTCTTCCTGCTGGGCGTGTCGACGGCCGGCATCGCCTTCCTGCCGACCTACTCCCACCTGGGCTTTGCCGCCATCATCTGGCTGTCCGTGCTGCGCATCGGCCAGGGCGTCGCCCTGGGCGGTTCCTGGGATGGCTTGCCATCGCTGCTGGCCCTGAACGCGCCGGAAAACAAGCGCGGCTGGTACGCCATGCTGGGCCAGCTGGGCGCGCCCACCGGTTTCCTGATCGCCGCCGGCCTGTTCTGGTTCATGCTGACCAACCTGACGGATGAAGACTTCCTCGACTGGGGCTGGCGCTATCCGTTCTATGTGGCGTTCGCCATCAACGTCGTGGCCTTGTTTGCCCGCTTGCGCCTGGTGTCGACGAATGAATATGCACGCCTGCTCGACGAACGCGAACTGCAGCCCGTGAGCGTGTTTGAAATGAGCCGCGGCCAGGGCCGCAACGTGCTGATCGGCGCCCTGGCCGCGCTGGCCAGCTACGCCCTGTTCCACCTGGTCACCGTGTTCCCGCTGTCGTGGATTTCCGTCTACCAGACGCGTTCGGCCTCGGACTTCCTGCAAATCCAGATGGTCGGTGCCGTGCTGGCCGCCGTCGGCGTGGTGATTTCCGGCTTGCTGGCCGATAAAGTGGGCCGCCGCACTACCCTGGGCGTGCTGGCCGTGCTGATCGCCATCTTCAGCGCCTTCGTGCCGACCCTGATGGGCGGCGGCAATACGGGCCAGGACGTGTTCATCCTCGTGGGCTTCAGCCTGCTGGGTCTGTCCTACGGCCAGGCTGCCGGCGCCGTGACGGCCAACTTCCCTGCCCGCTTCCGCTACACGGGCGCGGCCCTGACGTCCGACCTGGCCTGGCTGGTCGGTGCCGGCTTCGCCCCGCTGGTGGCGCTGGGCCTGTCGGCCAACTTCGGCCTCGCCTATGTCAGCTTCTACCTGCTGTCGGGCGCCGTCGCCTCGCTGGCCGCGCTGAGCCTGAACCGGGCGCTGGAAATCCGCGACTGACATATATATACAGGCAAATCGGGTGGCAGCGCGCTGCCACCCGACAATACCCCAAGAAACGCCGGCACCGTCCGGCGTTTTTTATGCCCCGGACCGGCTTACTGTATCGCCAGCTGCCGCCCGCCCGTCCCCTCCTTCTTCGGCAAGTCCAGCAGCAGCACGCCATTTTCATAGCGCGCCTGCGCGCCGGCTTCGTCCACCTCGTGCGGCAGCACGAAGCTGCGGTATTGCTGGCCATACTCGCGTTCGCTGCGCACGGTCTTGCCGCCGCCGTCGCGCGTCACCCTTTCATCCTTGAGTTCGGCACTGATGGAGACGCGGTTGCCATCGATGGAAACCTTGATATCGTCCTTGTTGACGCCTGGAATGTCTGCCTGCACCTGATAGGCTTGCTCGGTTTCGGAAATGTCGACACGCATGCGTGACGACCCCACATCGCGCAAGCGCAAGGCGGGTGCGAAAAAGTCATGCATGAAATCTTCCATGTCGCTGAACGGGTCGAAACGTGCCAGCGGGTTTTGCGGATCGCGACGCATCAATTGATTGGCCATGATGTCCTCCTGCATGGGTTGGTTTGCACACGGCGGTCGTCGCAGGGACGCCGCCACCTCCTGCATCTTAGGATGCAAACCGCGTATCTCTTTGATCTGCCTCAATCGCGGCCGGCTTGATTTTTCCTCTGCTTTGATCTGTGCGCTACCCCGCTTTGCAAGGGCTTGCGAGTCGGCAATTGACCGCAAGGCTGTTATGCTAGCGCACGCTATGCTTGGCCACCAGAAACCTTGCATTTCAATTAAAATTGACTTTTTCGCGACAGCCTTACACGGACATGATGAATACCAAGACCCCGATCGACTCCTTCAGCTTTCGCCGCATCCTCGCCCGCAACGTCACCTTGCCGCTGGTCATCGGGGTTGTCACGGCCCTCGTCTTTGTCGGCCTGATCGCCTACCTGCTCTCGGCCCTGCGCTCGGTCGAGCATTCCGAACGGGTGATCGGCAACGCGAACGAGGTCATGAAGCTGTCCGTCGACCTGGAAACAGGCATGCGCGGCTACCTGCTGACGGGCGATGAAACGTTTTTGGCGCCGTACAAATCGGGCAAGGCAAAGATCGCCGTGGAAATGAGCACCCTGCTCGAGCTCGTGTCGGACAACTCCATCCAGGTGGATCGGCTGCGCCGCATCCGCGCGCTGCAAGGGCAGTGGATGGAATACGCGGAAGCCGTGATCGCCCAGCGCCGCAACAACCAGGAATTCCTCGCGCGCGTGCGCCAGGGCGAAGGCAAGCTGGAGTTCGACGAAATCCGCCGCGAATTCCTCACCTTCCTGTCCATGGAACAGCGCTTGCGCCAGGAGCGGGCCGATTCGGCCGAGGGCCGCACCATGCTGGCCGTGGTGGTGTTCCTAATCCTCAGCCTGGGCATGTCCGGCTTGCTCGCCTACCTGGGACGGCGCGAACTGCTGCGCCTGTCCGATATCTATAACGATGCGCTCGAGCAGCGCGGCAAGAACAACGACGTGCTGCAGGAGCAAGCGTGGCTGCGCACGGGACAGACGGAGCTGGCCGCCCACACGAGCGGCCAGCTGGGCCTGCCGCAGCTGGGACGGCACGTGCTGGATTTCCTGGCGCACCGCCTCGACGTGGCTGTCGCCACCCTGTACGTGGTCGACGAGGATGGCAGCCTGCGCCGCACGGCCGTGTACGGTTTCAACGAACAGGGCGTGAAGGAAAAACAGGTGTTCAAGCTGGGCGAAGGCCTGGTCGGCGAGACGGCGCGCGAAAAGCGCCTCAAGCACGTGCAGCAAGTGCCCGAGAATTATCTGACCGTGACGTCGAGCCTGGGCAGCGGCGCGCCGCTGGAACTGGTGTTGGTGCCCGTCAACAATGAAGGCCTCGTCAACGGCGTCATCGAGCTGGGCTTTACACATCCCGTCAGCGCCCGCGCCAAGGAATGGCTGAATCTGATTGGCAGCAATATCGGCACGTCGCTGGAAGCAGCCCTGTACCGCCAGCGCCTGCAAAATGTCCTGGAAGAAACGCAGCAATTGAATGAAGAACTGGAAGTGCAGCAGGAAGAACTGCGCACGGCCAATGAAGAGCTGGGCGAGCAGTCGCGCGTGCTGGAACAGTCGCAAGCCCACCTGGAAGAGCAAAAGGCGGCGCTGGAACAGTCGAACGAGCAGCTGGCCGTGCAGGCGCTGTCGCTGGACCAGAAGAACATGGCGATCAGCCAGGCGCACGCCCAGCTGGAAGCGCGCGCGGAAGAGCTGCAGCGGGCCAGCCGCTACAAATCCGAATTCCTGGCGAACATGTCGCATGAGCTGCGCACGCCGCTGAACAGCTCGCTGATCCTGTCGAAGCTGCTGTCGGACAACAGCAGCGGCAACCTGACGCCAGAACAAGTGACGTTTGCGCAAACCATTTATTCGGCCGGCAACGACCTGTTGACCCTCATCAACGACATCCTCGACATTTCCAAGGTCGAGGCGGGCAAGCTGGAATTGACGCCGGACGCCGTGCCTTTCGACGAGCTGCTCAGCAGCATGAAGATGCTGTTCGGCGCCCAGGCGCAGCAAAAGAAACTGGTGTTTGACGTCAAGGTGGCGCCGGACACGCCGCCATCCTTCGTCAGCGACCGCCAGCGCCTGGAGCAGATACTGAAAAACCTGCTGTCGAACGCCATCAAGTTTACCGATGCGGGCACGGTGTCCCTGCACGTGAGCGCCGATGCGGCCGGCCAGGTGCGCTTCCAGGTGCAGGATTCGGGCATCGGCATCGCCGACGACCAGCAGCACAAGATTTTCGACGCCTTCCACCAGGCCGACGGCACCACCAGCCGCCGCTATGGCGGCACGGGCCTGGGCCTGTCGATCTCGCGCGACCTGGCCGCCTTGCTGGGCGGCAGCATCGAACTGGCCAGCACGCCAGGCCAGGGCAGCACGTTTACATTGGTGCTGCCGGCCGTCATGCCGGAACGCGCGGTGGAAGCGGCGGCAGCGCCCCGCGCGACGCCGCAAGCGCCCGCCAAAGCCGCGTCCGCCGCACCGAAGGCGGCCCCCGCCGCCAAGCCCGTGCCGCTGCCCACCTTCCAGGATGACCGCGATAGCGTGCCGCCGGCCAAGACGGGCCAGCGTTCCGTGCTGGTGATCGAGGATGAGCCGTCGTTTGCCGGCATCCTGTTCGACCTCGCGCATGAAATGCAATACCGCTGCCTGGTGGCGCACGGCGCCGACGAAGGCTTGCGCCTGGCCGAAGAATTCCTGCCCGACGCCATCCTGCTCGACATGGGCTTGCCGGACCGCCCGGGCTTGCTGGTCTTGCAGCAATTGAAGGAAAACCCGCTGACGCGCCACATCCCCGTGCACATCGTCTCCGGCAACGACCAGATACAGGAAGCCATGCAGCTGGGCGCCATCGGCTACGCCACCAAGCCGCGCACGCGCGAGCAGCTGAAGGAAGTGTTCCGCAAGCTCGAATCGAAATTCACGCAGCAGATGAAGCGCATCCTGCTGGTCGAGGACGACGAACGCCAGCGCGAAAGCGTGGTGCACCTGATCAGCGACAACGACGTGGAAATCACGGCCGTGGCGTTGGGCGAACAGGCGCTGGAATTGCTGAAGACACAGATTTTCGACTGCATGATCATCGACTTGAAGCTGCCCGATATCCAGGGCAACGAATTGCTCGAACGCATGGAGCATGAAGAGCTGTGCTCGTTCCCGCCCGTCATCGTCTACACGGGCCGCAACCTGAGCCGCGAGGAAGAAGCGGATTTAATGAAATATTCGCGCTCGATCATCATCAAGGGCGCCCGTTCGCCCGAACGCCTGCTCGACGAAGTGACCCTCTTCCTGCACAAGGTGGAATCGGAGCTGTCGAGCGAGCGCCAGGGCATGCTGCAGCAGGTGCGCAGCCGCGAGCGCGTGTTTGAAGGGCGCAAGATCTTGCTGGTGGACGACGACGTGCGCAACATCTTTGCTCTGACGAATGCGCTGGAACAGAAAGGCGTGGTGATGGAAATCGGCCGCAACGGCTTCGAAGCCATCAGCAAGCTCAACAGCGTGGACGATATCGACCTGGTGTTGATGGACGTCATGATGCCGGGCATGGATGGCCTGGAAGCGACGCGCCTGATCCGCGCCGATGGCCGCTACAACAAGCTGCCCATCATTGCGATTACGGCCAAGGCCATGAAGAATGACCAGGAAGAATGCCTGCAGGCGGGTGCGTCCGATTACCTGGCCAAGCCGATCGACCTGGACCGCCTGTATTCGCTGCTGCGCGTGTGGATGCCGAAGATGGAACGCATCTGATGCCACGCCACCCGATGGACAGCCGCTGATGTCCCCGCGCTACACGGATGCACAACTGCAAGCGCTGATGGAAGCGATCTATCAGCGCTACAGCTACGACTTTCGCGACTATTCCCTGCCCTCGCAGCGCCGGCGCCTGAACCAGGCGCTCGAGCGCTTCCATTGCGCCGACTTGCCTGCCTTGCAGCAACTGGTGCTGGACGACGCGTCCGCTTTTGGCAGGCTGCTGCAGATTTTGACCGTGCCCGTCACGCAAATGTTCCGCGACCCGGCCTTTTTCCTCGCCTTGCGCGAGCACGTCGTGCCCGTGCTGAAAACCTACCCGTCGCCGACCATCTGGGTGGCCGGCTGCTGCACGGGCGAAGAAGCGCTGTCGCTGGCCATCGTGCTGCACGAGGAAGGCTTGCTCGAACGCAGCACGATCTACGCCACGGACATCAATCCGCAAGCATTGGCCACGGCCGCGCGCGGCGTGTATCCGCTGCACCGGCTCGAGGACTATGGCGCCAACTACCTGGCCGCCGGCGGCCTGGGCCGGCTGACCGAGTACTACACGGTCGAGCATGCCACGGCGCGTTTCCAGCAGCACTTGCTCGACAGGATCAATTTTGCCGACCACAGCCTGTCCACGGACAGCGTTTTTATCGAAACGCAATTGATATGCTGCCGTAACGTGTTGATTTACTTCAACAAAACCTTGCAGGAGCGGGCCCTGGGCCTGTTCCACGATTCGCTGTGCCACCGGGGTTTCCTGGGCCTGGGCAGCAAGGAAAGCACGCATTTCACACGCTTTGCCGCCGACTTCGAGCCATTGCCGGGTCCCGAAAAGCTCTACCGCAAGCGTGCGCCGTCGCACGCCGCTTCCCATTACGCTGGGCGGCACATGCCAGGATTGAAACATGATGAATGAAACAAGTACCAAACTGCTGATCGTCGATGACTTGCCGGAGAACTTGCGCGCGCTCAATGCGCTGATCCGCGAGAACGACCGCAGCGTCTACCAGGCATCGTCGGGCGAAGAAGCGCTGGCCCTGCTGCTGGAACACGATTTCGCGCTGGCCATCCTCGACGTGCAAATGCCGGAAATGGATGGCTTTGAGCTGGCGCAATTGATGCGCGGCACGGAAAAAACGCGCCACATCCCCATCGTCTTCGTCACGGCGGCCGGCAAGGAAATGAATTTCGCCTTCCAGGGCTATGAAAGCGGCGCCGTCGATTTCCTGCACAAACCGCTCGACATCAATGCCGTGCAAAGCAAGGTCAACGTTTTTGTTGCCCTGCACCAGCAGCGCAGCGAGACGCGGCGCCAGGTGCAGGCGCTCGAGCACAGCCGCCAGCAGCAGGAAGCGTTATTGAAGGAATTGCGCGCCACCCAGGCGGAACTGCAGCGCTCGCTGCGCCTGCGCGACGAATTCATGTCCATGGTGGCGCACGAGCTGCGCACGCCCCTGAACACGCTGTTCCTCGAGACACAGATGCGCACCGTCAACCTCGAACGGGGCAACCTGGCCGCCTTCGAGCCTGAAAAGCTGGGCAAGATGGTGGCGCGCGACGGGCGGCAGATCCGCAGCATGGTGCGCCTGATCGACGACATGCTCGACGTCTCGCGCATCACCAGCGGCAAGCTGTCGATCCGCCGCGAAGCGGTCGACCTGACCAGCCTGGTGCGCCGCGTGGCCGACGACCTGGGCCCGTATGCGGCCGCCACGGGCAGCGTGCTGGAAGTGCTGGCCTTCGAGCCCATCCAGGGGTACTGGGATGCCTTCCGCGTCGAGCAGATCGTCGTCAACCTGATCAGCAATGCCGTGCGCTACGGCCAGGGCCAGCCCGTCGAAATCAGCCTGGCGCACACGCAGAACAGCGCCGTCATCGAAGTGCGCGACCATGGCATCGGCATCAATGCGCGCGACCAGGAACGCATCTTCGACGCCTTCGAGCGCGTCATGCACCAGGACCGCACGGGCGGCCTGGGCCTGGGCCTGTTCATCACCAAGCAGCTGGTCGATGCGCATGGCGGCGCCATCACCCTGCAAAGCCAGCCCGGCAATGGCGCCCTGTTCAGCGTCACCCTGCCGCTGGCCGGCAGCTGAGGCCGGCATGACCATCACACCCGCCCCCCGCAACCAGGCCGGCGCCAGCGGCGTCGCCTTCTTGCTGCAACTGGAACGCCGGCTGCGCCTGCTGCAGGACACGGGCGAGATCCTGTCCCTGTCGGCGCAGCTGCTGGGACAGCGCCTGGGCGCCCAGCAAGTGGCCTGTTTCGATATCGATCAGACCCTGCAATGCCCTACCCTGCAGCATGCGTGGAGCGACGGCCTGGCGCCGGGCGCCACCGGCGAGTATTTCCTCGGCGATTATGCCGCCCGCCTGGCCGATGCGCTGGCCGCCGGCCAGGCGCTCGCCGTCAGCGATGTGGCGAGCGACCCGCGCACGGCCATGCCGGCCGCGCTGGCCACGTTCTCGCGCCTGGGCATCCGTGCCTTCCTGAACATTCCGATTGCCAAGGAAGGCCGGCTGGCCGCCCTGTTCGTCGTGCACAGCAGCGCGGCGCGCCTGTGGCATGCGGACGAGATCGAACTGGCCGTGCAAGTGTCGGAACGGGTCTGGTCGACCATTTTGCGGGCCCAGGCGGAATCGCGCCTGCGCGCCCTCAGCGCCACCATGGAAACGCAGGTGGCCGAGCGCACGCGCGAGTTCGGCCGCACCTGGAACGTCAGCCCCGACTTGCTGGGCGTGCTCAACCTCGACGGCTATTTCGAGCATTCGAACCCCGCCTGGCAAGCCACCCTGGGCTGGTCGGCGGAGGAAATCCGCACGACGAAATTTTTTGAACTGATCCATCCCGAAGACTTGACGCGCACCTATGCGGCCTGGGAAGCGGCCAACCAGGGCCAGCCGGCGCTGCGCTTCGAAAACCGCTACCGCCACAAGCTCGGCGGCTGGCACTGGCTGTCGTGGGTGGCCGTGCCCGAGGGCGAGAAAGTGTATTGCAGCGCACGCGACATCACCGTGGAAAAGAAGCTGGAAGCGGACCTGGCCGCGCGCAACAGCGAGCGCGAACGGCTGTGGCGCAGCGCGCAAGACCTGATGGTCGCCATCGATGCCGAAGGCTGCTTTACCGCCGTCAACCCGGCCGCCAGCGCCATCCTGGGCTGGCTGCCCGAGGAAATGCTGGGCCGCAGCCTGTTCGACTTCGTGCTGCCCGAAGATGCCGCCGCCACGCGCCAGGCGCTGGCGCAAGTGTCGCAGGAAGCCATGCCCAGCTTTGAAAACCGCTACCGGCACCGCGATGGCGGCCACCGCTGGCTGTCGTGGGTGGCGGCGACCGAAGGCGACCTGGTGTTTGCCACCGGGCGCCACGTCACCCTGGAAAAGGAGGCGGAAAGCACCTTGCGCAGCATGCAGGAATCATTGCGCCACAGCGAGATGGCCCTGCTGCAATCGCAAAAGCTCGAAGCGCTGGGCAAGCTGACGGGCGGCGTGGCCCATGATTTCAATAACGTCCTGCAAATTATCTCGGGCAATCTGCAACTGCTGCAGATGACCCTGGACGGCGACCCACTGGCCGCCAAGCGCATCGCCAGCGCCTCGTCCGCCGTGGAACGGGGCGCCAAGCTGTCGGCCCAGCTGCTGGCCTTTGCGCGGCGTCAACCGTTGAAACCGCTGGTGACGGACCTGGCGCAGCTGCTGCGTTCGACGGAAGAGCTGCTGCGGCGCGCCACGGGCGAAAGCATCGAGACGCGCCTGCTGCTGGCCGACGACTGCTGGCGCGCGCTGGTCGACCCGCACCAGCTGGAAAACGTCATCCTCAACCTGGCCATCAACGCGCGCGACGCCATGGCCGGCCAGGGCCAGCTGACCATCGAACTGAGCAACATCGTGCTGGGCAGCGACTACGCGGCCCGCCATGCGGACGTGGCGCCCGGCGACTACGTGCAGCTGGCCGTCTCGGATACGGGCACGGGCATTCCCGCCGAACTGCTGGACAAGATTTTCGAACCGTTCTTCACGACCAAAAGCGAAGGCGAAGGCACGGGCCTGGGTTTGAGCATGGCGTACGGCTTCCTGCGCCAGAGCGGCGGCCACCTGACGGTGGACAGTATGCCGGGCCACGGCAGCACCTTCCGCATCTACCTGCCGCGTTCGCTCGAAGCGGAAACGGAACTGCCGCTGCAGCTGGGCGGACCCGTGCTGGGCGGCAAGGAAACCATCCTCGTGGTGGAAGACGACGTGCAGGTGCAGACGACGGTGGTGGACATGCTGCGCGGCCTCGGCTACGTCGTGCTGCGTGCCAGCGACGGCGAAAGCGCGCTGGCCATCGTCGGCAGCGGCGTGCCCATCGACCTGCTGTTTACGGACGTGGTGATGCCGGGCAAGGTAGCGAGTACGGAACTGGCGCGCCAGGCCCGCTTGCTGCTACCGCAGCTGGCCGTCTTGTTTACCTCGGGCTACACGCAGGACGCCATCATGCAGGGCGGCCGATTGGAACCGGGCGTGGAGCTGCTGAGCAAGCCTTACCGGCGCGAAGACCTGGCGCGGCGCATCCGCCACCTGCTGGCCAATGGCCGCCACGTGACGGCCCTGCACCAGTACCGCGCGCAACTGGCGCCGCAGTCCGCGCCGGCGCAGCCGGAGGGAAGGCATATCCTGCTGGTGGAAGACAATGCCGATGCGCGCGCCATGACGAGCGAACTGCTGGCCATGCTCGGCCACACGGTGCTGGCCGTGGGCACGGCCGAGGAAGCCCTGCCCCTGCTGGCCACGCCGGGACTGGAACTATTGCTGACCGATATCAGCCTGCCGCAGATGTCGGGCGCCGAGCTGGCCGAACTGGCCGCCCGCGAGCAGCCGCAGCTGGAAGTGGTGTTTTCCACCGGCCATGCGCCCGCCAATTCCGGCGTGCTCGACCCGCAGGCGCGCTTCCTCATGAAACCATTTACCGTCAAGCAATTGCAGCGGGCCTTGCTGCCGCCAGGTCAGTAGACGTCGAGCTGGCGCGCCTTCAGTGCGTTGGCCAGCTCTTCCAGGCCAAACGGCTTGCGCAGGAAGCGCGCGCTGGCGTCCTGCATCAGGCTGGCGCCCCAGTCATGCCCGGAAGCAAACACGACGTCCAGCTGCGGCCAGTGCGCGCGTGCATGGCGCGCCAGTTCCAGGCCCGACATGGTGGGCAGGCTGATATCCGTCACCAGCACGTCCAGGCCCGGCATGGCCAACAGCGGCATGGCCGCTTCCGCGCTGGCCACGCCGTGCACGGTGTGCCCCAGCATATTGAGCATCTCGGTGGTCATTTCGCGCGCATCGTCATTGTCTTCCACCAGCAGGATGCGCCGCCCGGACGGGTCGGGCGCGCCCACCAGGCGGCGGTCGGCCAGCAAATGGCGGATGCGCCGCGCCAGGTCTTCGCGCTGGTAGGGCTTGCTCAACAACTCGACGCCCGCGTCCAGCCGCCCGCCCCGCATGATGGCATTGTGCGTATAGCCCGACGTAAACAGCACGGCCAGGTCCGGCAACAGCAATCTCGCCTGCTGCGCCAGCTCCTTGCTGCTGACGGGACCGGGCATGACCACGTCCGTAAACAGCAGGTCGATGGCCACGCCCGTGCCCAGCAGGGCCAGCGCCGAGGCGCCGTCGTCCGCATGCAGCACGTCGTAGCCGAGGCCGCGCAGCATGTCGACCACCGTGTGCTGCACGGGCGCATCGTCTTCCACCACGAGGATGGTCTCGCCGCCGCCCAGCACGGGGCCCGTCAGGTTAGGCGGCGGCTCGGCCAGCTTTTCCAGCGAGCGGGGCAGATAAATTTTAAAAGTCGTGCCCGCACCGGGCGCGCTGTGCACCTTGATGTGCCCCGCGCTCTGGCGGATAAAGCCGTAGGCCATGGACAGGCCCAGGCCCGTGCCCTCGCCTTCCTTCTTCGTCGTGAAGAACGGCTCGAATATCTGGTCGATCACGTCGCGCTCCATGCCGTGGCCCGTGTCCGTGATGGTCAGCAACACATATTGCCCCTCCAGCACATCGGCATGCAGGCTGGCATAGGCCGCGTCGAGCGTGACGTTACTCAAGGTAAACGTGAGGCGGCCGCCCTTGTCCATCGCGTCGCGCGCATTGATGGCCATGTTCAGCAGCACGTTTTCCATTTGGTTCGGGTCGACTAGGGTATGCCACAAGCCTTCGCTGATGAAGGTTTCCTCGGTCACCGCCTCGCCCAGGGCGCGGCGGATCAGCTCGTGCATGCGGCGCAGCAGGCGGCCCAGGTCCGTCACCAGCGGTTTTAATGGCTGGCGCCGCGCAAAGGCCAGCAGTTGCGACGACAGCTTGGCGCCCCGCTCGACGGCCGAGGCCGCCGAATCGAGGCGCCTGGCCGCCTGCGGATTGTCGGCCACCGTCAGTTTCAGCAGCTGCAGATTTCCGGAGATAATTTGCAGCACGTTATTGAAATCGTGGGCCACGCCGCCCGTCAGCTTGCCGATCGATTCCAGCTTTTGCGCCTGCAACAAGGCTTGCTCGCTGCGCACCAACGCCAGACGCGCCTCTTTTTCATCGGTGACGTCGCGGCCGATGGCATGGATCAGCTTTTGCGCCGGCACGGCCGTCCAGGAAATCCAGCGGTAGCCGCCATCGCGCCGGCGGTAGCGGTTTTCCATGCGCAAGGTGGGCGCGCCGTGGGCCAGGCGCGACAAGTCCTGCAGGGCCGCCATGCGGTCGTCGGGATGCACGAGGCTGATGAAATCCATGCCCAGCGACTCGATTTCCGGCCGCTCGAGGATCTTGCTCCAGGCGGGATTGACGGCGATGATCATGCCGGCCAGGTCCGCCACCAGCATGATGTCGGTCGACAGCCGCCACATGCGGTCGCGGTCGGCCGTGCGGTTGGCCATTTCCAGTTCCAGCGAGGAATTCAGATAGGCCATCTTTTCCAGCACGTTCTTCTGTTCCTGCACGTCCGTATTCGTGCCCACCCAGCGCAGCACCGTGCCCGCCTCGTCGAACAGGGGCAAGGCGCGCGCCAGGAACCAGCGGTAAGCGCCATAGCTGGCGCGGCGCATGCGGAATTCGTGTTCGTAGGCGCTGGCGGTGGCGACGGCCCGTTCCCAGCTGACCTGCGTGGCCTGCACGTCGTCCGGATGCACGCAGTGGCGAAAGCCGCTCGATACGAGCGACTTCATCGATTGCCCCGTGTATTCGCACACCTGTTCGTTGACCCAGTAGGTGGCGCCGCTGCCATGCGCGAGCCAGGCCTGATTGGGCATGGTCGAGGCGAGCGAGCGGAACTGCGCTTCGCTGTCGAGCAAGGCATTGCGCGCCTGCCAGTGCTCGTCGATATCCTCGCACGAGCCATACCATTTCACGGGATTGCCCCGCTCGTCGAGCCGGCAATACGCGCGCGAATGCACCCAGCGGTACAGGCCATCCTGCCGGCGCACGCGCATTTCCGCGTCAAAAGGCTGGCAACTGCCCACCGATTCGCTCCACGCCGCCAGGGAATGGGGCACGTCCTCGGGGTGGATGGCATCGAGCCAGCTGGTACCGAGGCCGCTGCCGCCCGTCCATTCGCGCCAGCGCTGCGCCACATAGTCGAGCTTGCCGTCGACGTCGGCCGTCCACAGCACTTGCGTGTTGAGTTCTATCGCGTAATGAAAGTGTTCGCGGCTGTCGTGCAGCGCCTGTTCCAGCTGGCCCCGCTCGATGACATGCGCGGCCACGCGCGCGGCCAGCGCCAGCAGTTCGATCTCCGGTTGCGTGGGATGGCATGGCGCCTGGAAAAACAGGCCCAGCACGCCCAGGATATGCCCCTTGGCGCCGAAGACGGGAGCGACCCAGCAGGCGCGGTAGCCGTGCAGCATGGATTCCTTGCGTCCCGCGCTCCAGTGCACGTCGCGCGTGATGTCGCCGCAATACACAGGCGCGCCGGAAAAGGCCGCCGTGCCGAACGGGGACGGCTGGTCGCCGCCGTGGCGCAAGGCCAGGCACAGGTCTTGCGGCAGGCTGGGCGCGGACAAGCCGCAAAAGCGGTCGGCCTCGTCGATGAGTACGAGGCAGGCGTGTGCGCCGCCCTCGGCCAGGTCTTGCAGTGCCAGCAACAAATGCTCCAATGCATGGGCCAGGTCGGCGCCTGCCGCGATGCTGCCCAGCGCACTGTGCTCGGCGTCCAGCAAGGAAAGAATGTTGTTTGCGTGCACCGTGTCGATATGGGGAAAACTGATGCCCGAAATATACCATGGGGCAACGTTCTTGCAGGAGGAAAACAGCGCGCTGCTTGATCTCCGCGGCCACGCGACCCTATGCTAAAGTGTTGCTCTCTTCTCAAGCGAATCCCAGCATGCCTACTTCATTGCCGTCCACCCTGATCGCCACCGCCCTGCTCGCCTCCGCCCACGGCGCCGTCGCCGCCCCCATGAGCCTGGACGGCTACCTGGCCCTGACCGGCCCCGCGCCCACGGCCCAGCTCGCGTATGGCCCCGCGCCATCGCAATACGCGCAGCTGTTCCGGCCCGAAGGCACGGGACCGTTCCCCATCGTCGTGCTCGTCCATGGCGGCTGCTGGACGGTGGCCTTCGGCGGCATCAAGCAGATGCGCAACGTGGCCGGCGCCCTCGTCGCGCAAGGCATCGCCGTGTGGAACGTCGAGTACCGCCGCGTCGATGAGCCGGGCGGCGGCTATCCGGGCACCTACGAAGACATGCACGCGGCGCTCGACAGCCTGCAGCAGCACGCGCCCCAGTACCAGATCGACACGAGCCGCATCGTCGCCATGGGCCACTCGGCCGGCGGCCAGCTGGTGCAATGGATCGCCGGACGGGAAACGCTGCCCAAGACCAGCCCCCTGTACCGCGACACCTACCTGCCGGTAAAAAACATCGTCAGCCTGGGCGGCCTGGCCGACCTGCGCCATGAAAAGGAATTGATCAAGACCAGCTGCGAGCGCGACATCGCGCAACTGGCAGGCAGCGCCAGCATAGACCGTCCCGACATCTACAGCGACACCAACGCCGCCGACCTGATCCCCAACGGCAGCCGCACCGTGCTGATCACAGGCGAGTTCGACACCATCTCCCCTCCCCGCGTCGCGCACGACTATGCGGCCAAGGCCCGGCTGGCCGGCGACCATGCGGAGGTGCTGATCTTGCCGGGCGCCAGTCACTATGACGAGATTGCGGCGGCGTCGAATGCGTGGAAGATGATTTTGCCGGTGGTGCGGGAGATGCTGGGGATGGCGCGCGACAAGAACCAATAAGGCAGGCAATCAATGCATGCGAATACGCAGTTTTCGAACCGGGCAATGAAGGTAAATCATGCGGGAGAGCAAGGAGCCATCAGCATTTATACCGGCCAGATCTTCGTGGCCCGTTTGACCGCAAGCCACCTCGTGCAGGAACTGCGAACCTTCAGGGCGCATGAGCAGGAGCACAGGACGATATTTCATGACGTTCTCGAACGCCGTGGCTTGCCGCACTGCCGCAGCTATTCCCTGTGTGCGGCGGGTGGCTATGCGCTGGGCATCGCCACGGGGCTGTGCGGTGCGCGCGCAATCTCGCTGACCACCGTGGCCGTGGAACGGGTGGTCCTCCAGCATCTGCGGCACCAGCTCACTATATTGAGCGACGACGATGATGCGGCTGGCGCCATTACAGCAATCCTCAAGGACGAGCAGAAACATCACGACCAGGCATCCATCCACACGCAAGGCAGCGGGATCTTCGGACGCATGCTGAGCGCCATGCTATCCGGCGCCACGGAATCGGTGATCTGGCTGGGAATGCGCCTTTAATCATGACGAAATACGATGATCTGCACCAATATCAATACTTATGGGATGGTTCTCAGCCAGGCTGGGAACTCATACATATCGCGGGCCACAAGATCGCGCTGTCTTTACAGTTTTGCCTGCCTGGCGGATTGGCGCGGGAACGCATGTTCAATGAAGGCCGCGAACCTGCCGGCGACGGCAACCGACCGCTTCACTAACAGTAAATCATTATTCATGGCTGCATTCAATCCCGACGATGAGTATTCATATTTCAGCTTTCCTTGGCAAAAAACCGATGACCAGGCTCGTTTGTATGGCCACAGGAAATCATTCCACCAAAATCGATAACGCAGAAAACGCCCAAGCGCCATTTTCGCTGCAGGCTTTAGATATACATTTTCATGGTTCCTTCTCCCGGGCATCCTGTTGATTGGTTATTTTATCTTGGTAACATTGCCATATCAATAACGGCGAGGATAGTGCTTCATCACCAGTCGTTTTGTCTGCAATCGGCCCCGACGCCAGCCTTCCTTCTGTGTTCAACAAAGCTGATACCAGACGACAGCAGCAAAGCAGCAGTGGCAAATCCTGCGGCGAGCCAGAGATTGGCGGAGAGGCCTAGCCTGTCCACGGCCTGCCCACCGGCCCACGCCCCGAGCGCAATGGCCATATTGAACACACCCACATACAGCGCGGCGACGATCTCCACGGCCCGGGGTGCCGCCTTCATCATCAAGGTCATCAGGCCGACCGATACGCCACCGTAGGCTAGTCCCCAAGCCAGCAACACTACGCCGCCGCCGATGCTGGAGTCGCCGACCGTCAGGAACAGTAGCGGCGTGAGCAGCAGTCCAGCCGAGATAGCGATGATGGTTGGCGCCGTCCGCCGCACCGCGACGATACCCGCCAGGAAGTTTCCAATGATGCCCGCGCAGCCATAGAAAAACAGCAGTGCGCCTAGCCATTGCGCATCAACCCCCGACACCGACAGCAAGAGCGGACGGACAAAGGTAAAGGCCACGAAATGGCTGGTCACCAGCAACAAGGTCAGAAGCAGCCCCGCTTGCAATTGCCGCTTGCGCAACTGCTTGCCGAATTGGAGCAAGGTCGCCGCACTGGCAGCGGGCAGCGCTGGAATGACGGCCAGATGCAGCGCCAGTACCAGACCACTAAACAGTGCCATGACGCCAAAAGCCCAGCGCCATCCTGCAAAGGCGCCGATTTGTGCGCCAAGCGGCACGCCCAGCACAGACGCGGCCGCTACTCCACCGAAGATAATCGACGTTGCCAGGCCGATCGAGCGGGCAGGAACGAGCCGGGAGGCCAGACCACCGGCAATGGCCCAGATTCCCCCCATGCAAAAACCGACGAGAACACGCGCCGCCAGCATCCACGTCATGTTCTGCGCCAATGCCGAGGCAATGTTCGCGATCACCAATAGACTCAGCAAACCACAGAGAATTTTGCGCCTGTCCAGGTTTCCCGAGACGATCACGACCAGCGGCGCGAACAAGGCCGCCAGCAAGGCTGGCAGCGAGATCATCAGGCCGGCGGTACCGGTGGAGGTGTCCAGGGTGTCGGCAATCGGCGTCAACAGGCCGACCGGCAGCATTTCCGTCGTCACGACTGAAAAGGTGGCCATGCCTACAGCGGTGACCGCCAGCCACGGGGTGCGGACAGGGGTTTCGACTGCAGCGTAGGGAGACGTACTCATGGTTCATATCCTTCATGTAATCATTCGATAAACGGCGCATGCCCTACTTGCAATGGAGACACGCTACAGTGATAATACATACAGACCGTATGAATAAATTATATAATCATACGCCTTGAATGTAAACAATCATACGCGACGTATGTAAGGAGGAAGCAATGGTTCGCCGCACCCGTGTGGAAATGGAAGAAACCCGTGCATCGTTGCTGGCCACTGCCCGCAAAGTGTTCAGCGAGCGCGGTTATGCCGATACATCAATGGACGACCTCACTGCACAGGCAGGGCTCACGCGTGGTGCGCTGTATCACCATTTTGGCGACAAGAAGGGCTTGCTGCTGGCGGTAGTAGAACAGATCGACGCGGAAATGGATGGCCGCCTGCAAACCATCTCCGACAACGCCGGCGATCCTTGGGAAGGCTTTCGCCAGCGCTGCCGCGCCTATCTGGAGATGGCCGTGGAACCAGAAATTCAGCGCATCGTTTTGCGCGATGCCAGGGCTGTACTGGGGGGTGCCTCACCGGATTCGCAGCGCCATTGCCTCAAGTCGATGCAAGCGCTTATCCAAGAGCTGATTCATCAAGGCATCGTGGCAGACGCCAGCCCACGGGCAATGGCTTCGCTGATCTACGGCAGTCTGGCAGAAGCGGCGTTCTGGATCGCAGACGGTGACGAAGGCAAGGCGCGATTGATAGAGGGAGTTGCTGCTTTAGAATTACTATTACGCGGAATGTTAATTAAAAAATAATCTCGAGACGTTGCAAGGTCATCGCGCAAGGCGTTTAGGCATTGTTGGACGAGGGACGCGACTACTTTGGGCGGAAGCTGACGCCACTCAAGCTGATGCCCCTCAACCGCAAGCCGGCAACGAGAGCATGAACCCGCCCGCGCTTCAAACAAAGGCTCCCCGGGCCCAGCGGGCCTGAAAAATGGCCAGGGCAAGGCGCGCGGGTGAAGACAGTACGATGAGTACGGCGAGCCCAAGCAACGCAGCCATGGCCATTTTCTCAGGCCCGCGGCTCTGGCCCGCCGTTCAAAACAATACGCTCACTGAACACGCGCCAGGTACTGGGCCAGCTGTGCAAACGTCGCCTTGAACCCCTCCTTCATCGACTCAAACCCCTGCTTGAACGTCTCATGCTGCTCATCCGTGGCCTTGTGCGGCGTCGACCGCAAGGTCATCGTCGTCTTGCCATTCTCCTCGGTAAGCGTCATGACATTGAACGATTCCAATGGCCAGGTGGCGCTGACCGGGTGCTGCACGGCATTGCCCTGCTTGTCGGCGAATGACAAAATCGAGACGATCTTTTCCGGCGCTTCGATGGCCTGGTAGGTGAACTTGCCCCACATCTCATAGCCATTGTCGGCACGCATGCCATAGTGGAAGACGCCGCCCGGCCGCAAGTCCAGCGCCAGCACGCTCAATTCGAAGCCGACGGGGCCCCACCATTGGGCCAGGCGCTCGGGCTCCACCCACGACTGGAACACCAGTTCGCGCGGCGCGTCGAAGGTTTGCGTGATGACAAAGTCGCTGCTGTCGCGGTGCTGTCCGTCCTGCTTCTGTTTTTCCGTCGTCATGCTGTCTCCTGATGGTGGTGGGCTGACTGTTAATGTACCAGCGGCGCCGACAAACGGAAAGGCCTGTACGCCTGCCAAACCAGCATGCTAGAATATTAGTTAGACACCTAACCATTAGACGACTCACCTTATGATTTCTATCGAAGAGCGCTTTTCCGCCGCGCTCCACAAGACGGCGCGCGGCTGGCGCCATGCGATCGACCGGCGCCTGAAGGACCTGGACCTGGGGCAAGCGAGCTGGATGGCCATCGCCATGATCGCCAAATCGCCGCAGCCGCCCTCGCAAAGCGAACTGGCCCATCAGCTGGGCGTGGAAAACCCCACCATGGTATCGATGCTGGACCGCCTCGTGAAATCGGGCTTCGTGCAGCGCCAGCCGTCGGAAACGGACCGCCGCGTGAAACTCGTCGTGCTGACCGAGGCCGGCATGCAGGTCTATGAGACCGTGCGCAAGGAAGCGGACGGTTTCCGCAAGGAGCTATTGCAGGGCATAGATCCCGATCAATTGCGGGCCGCCACCGAACTGCTCGAAGCGCTACAGGCTGCCACGGAGAAATCCGCATGAGTTCGGCCACAGCCGGCGCCACGCCGGCGCTGCCCGCTTCACAGGACCCGACCCTGAACCGGCGCATGATCACGATATCAATCATGCTCGCCACCATCATCCAGGCGCTCGACGGCACCATCGCCAACGTCGCCCTGCCCCACATGCAGGGCAGCCTTTCCGCCTCGCAAGACCAGATCACCTGGGTGCTGACCTCCTTCATCGTCGCCGCCGCCATCGCCACGCCCCTGACGGGCTGGCTGTGCGACCGCTTCGGCCAGAAAAACACCTTTCTCGTGTCTGTTGCCGGCTTTACGCTCGCCTCCGTGCTGTGCGGTCTGTCCGGCACCCTGTCCGAGATCGTTGCCGCCCGTTTGCTGCAAGGCGTGTTCGGCGCGGCCCTCGTGCCGCTGTCACAGGCGGTCTTGCTCGACATCAATCCGCGCGAAAAGCACGGCTCGGCCATGGCCATCTGGGGCATGGGCGTGATGATCGGCCCCATCCTCGGTCCCACCCTGGGCGGCTGGCTGACGGACAGCTACAGCTGGCGCTGGGTCTTCTTCATCAACATCCCCATCGGCGCCATGGCCTTCTATGGCATCTGGCGCTACATCCGCAAGGACCCGCCCAACCGCCGCATGAATTTCGACATGTTCGGCTTTGCCACCCTGAGCCTGTCCATCGGCGCGCTGCAGATGCTGCTGGACCGGGGCGAGCAGAATGACTGGTTTTCCTCCACCGAAACGTGGGTCGAAGCCATCGTGCTAGCCATGAGCCTGTGTTATTTCATCGCCCACACGGCGCTGCGCCCGGCCGGCAAGTCCTTCCTCGACTACCGCCTGCTGAAGAATTCGAACTATGTGAGCGGTTTGCTGTTCATCTTCATCGTCGGCATGGTGCTGTTCGCCACCCGTGCGCTGACGCCGTCGATGCTGCAAGGCTTGATGAATTACCCGGCAGCCATTGCCGGCCTGGTGACGGCGCCCAGCGGCCTGGGCACGATGCTGGCCATGCTGATCGTCGGCAGGCTGACGGGCAAGATCGATACGCGCATCCTGCTGGGCGTGGGCTTTTCGATTACCGCGTTTTCGCTGTGGCAAATGGCCAATTTCACGCTGGACCTCGTGCCGAAGACGGTCGTATGGAACGGCATCATCCAGGGCATCGGCCTGGGCCTCGTCTTCGTACCCCTGAGCGCGGCCACGTTCGCCACCCTGTCGCCGCAGATGCGGGCGGAAGGCACGGCCATCTACAGTCTGGTGCGCAATATCGGCAGCAGCATCGGCATCGCCCTCGTGCAAACCTTGTTGGTGCGCAATACGCAGATCGCCCATGCGTCCCTGACGGAGCACATCACTATCGCCAACCCGGCCCTGCATGACCCAGGCATCGCCCAGGTGTTCGACCTGGGCACGAGCACGGGCATGGCGGCGCTGAATGGCGAAATCACGCGGCAGGCGTCGATGATCGCCTACCTCGACGACTTCTGGCTGATGATGTGGCTGACCATCCTCGTGCTGCCGCTCTTGCTCCTGATTAAACCACCGAAGAAAAATGCGCCCGTCGTGGTCGACCACGCGGCCATGGAATAACCCTCATGCACACACCGATGAAACTCTCCCTGAGCGTCCTGGCGCTAAGTTTATCCCTGGCCGGCTGCGCCAGCATCCCGCCCGACACGCAACAGCTGCCGCAGCAAGACCTGGCCACCGTGCAATTGGCGGCCGACATCCACCTGGCCAGCGAAGGCTGGCCCGCCGCCCAGTGGTGGCGCCAGTTCCAAGACGATCAGCTGGACCAGCTGATCGAACAGGCGCTGGCCGCCAGCCCGAACCTGGCGGTGGCAAATGCCCGCATCGGCTCGGCCCTGTCCGCGTTTGACGCGCAACACGCGGAGCGCGGCCCCAGGCTGGACCTGGACGCGAATGCCAGCCGCCAGCGCTATTCGGGCAATGGCCTGATGCCCGCCCCCATCGGCGGCAATTACTACAACGAGGTCACGGTGGGCGTGCAAGCCCATTACGACCTGGACTGGTGGGGCAGGCACAAGGCGCAGATCGCCGCCAGCCTGGGTGAAGTCAATGCACGGCGCGCCGAATACGCGATGGCGGAACAGATGCTGGCCGCCGAGATCGCCCGCCACTACTTCAGCATGCAAAACGGCTGGGCTCGCATGGACAACCTGCATGCGCTGGTGAAATTGCAGCAGCAACTGGTGCTGGACAAGGAAAAGCGCATCGCCAACGGCCTCGGCGTCAGCGACGACCATCTGTCCGCGCAAACGCGTTTGAGCCTGCTGCAGCAACAAATTGCCCTGCTGGAAACGCAGATCGTCACGGAACGGGAAGCCTTGCGCGCCCTGCTCGGCGGCGACAGCTCGGCGCTGGCCAGCCTGCAGCCAAAAGTTGCCCAGGCGCTGCCGCACGCCCTGCCCGGCAAGCTGGGCATGGAATTGCTGGCGCGCCGGCCCGACTTGCAGGCGGCCCGCTGGCGGGTACAGGCATCGATGAGCAAGATCGAGGCGGCGCAGGCGGCGTTCTACCCCGATATCGACCTGGGGGCCTCGTTCGGCCTCGATGCCATCAAGCTGGGCAAGCTGCTGCAGTCGGGCAGCCGCACCCTGTTCATCGGCCCGGCCCTGTCGCTGCCCCTGTTCGACAGCGGCCGCCTGCAGGCGCAGCTTGCCGGCGCGCGCAGCGAACGCAACGAGCTGATCGCGGACTACAACCAGAACGTCTTCAATGTCGTGCGCGACGTGGCGCAGGCGGGCGCCAGGGTGCAAGGCGTGGAAAATCAGCTGCGGCTGCAGCAGGAAAACCTGCGCGCCAGCGAAGCGCAGCTGCGCAACGCGAATGCGCGCCTGAAACAAGGTCTGGCCGACCGCGCCACGCAACTGAACGCGGAAATGACCGTGCGCGGCCAGGTGGACCTGGGCATGCAGCTGCAAAACCAGCGCCAGAACGCGGAAATCAACCTGACCGTGGCGCTGGGCGGCGGCTACCGGGGCAGCAGCGACTTTGCCGCCACGACGACTAAACAATAACGATCGATTACGGAACACATCATGAGCAGCGAAACCACAGCCACCACCACCTCCACCGAACAGCCGGGCAAGCGCAAGGCCGTCCTGATCGCCATCACGGCCGCCTTTCTCGTGGCCGGCGCCGCCTGGACCGCCTACTATCAACTGGTGCTGTCCAGGGAAGAAGTGACGGACAACGCCTACGTGGGCGGCAACCTGGTCACCCTGTCCGCGCAAGTGACGGGCAATGTCGACGCCATCCGCGCCGACGAAACGCAGATGGTGAAAGCGGGCGCACCGCTGATCACCCTGAACGCCATTGATGCGGACCTGGCCCTGAGCCAGGCGCAGGCACGGCTGGGCAACGTCGTGCGCCAGGAACGCGAGCGCTATGCCAGCGTGGGACAGTACGACGCCGTCATCGAGCAGCGCCGCCTGGCCTTGGCCACGGCGCAGGGCAACCTGGCCCGCCGCGCGCCGCTGGCGGTGGATCACACGATCTCGGGCGAAGACCTTGTTCATGCGAAACAGGCCGTCGACGACGCCAAAGCGGCCTTGATCGTGGCCCAGCGCCAGGCCGAGTCCGCCAAAGCGGGCGTGACCGGCGTCAACCTGGCCAGCCATCCGGCCGTGCTGTCGGCCAAGGGCGACGTGCTGCAGGCGTGGCTGGCCGTGCGCCGCAATGCCGTGGTCGCGCCCGTCTCGGGCTATGTGGCCAAGCGCAGCGTGCAGCTGGGCACGCACGTGACACCGGGCACGCCCCTGATGTCCATCGTGCCGCTCGACCAGTTATGGGTCGACGCGAACTTCAAGGAATCCGAATTGCGCAATATCCGCGTGGGCCAGGCGGCCACCATCGAAACGGATTTGTATGGCAGCAAGGTGGTCTACCACGGCAAGGTGCTGGGCATGTCGGCTGGCACGGGCAGCGCGTTTTCCCTGCTGCCGGCGCAAAACGCCACGGGCAACTGGATCAAGGTGGTGCAGCGCGTGCCCGTGCGCATCACGCTGGACCCGAAGGAACTGGCCGCCCACCCGCTGCGCATCGGCCTGTCGACGACGGTGACGGTGGACACCAGCCATGGCGAAGGTGCAACCCTGGACCAGCCGATGGTGGCGTCCACCGTCTACACGACCCAGGCGCTGAGCCAGCCCGTGGACGAGGCGGAGAAGATGGCGGACGCCATCATTGCGCAAAACCTCGCACACTAAACCATCCGTTGAACTTAAACGACATCCGGGGTCAGACCCGACGGGTCTGACCCCAGCCTTACTTTGCCTCATCAGCAGACACGCCCCTATCGAGCACCCGCTACTTTATTTCGCCTTCCCCGCCGCCGCCACCTGGTCCAGGATATGCTTGGGCACGGCCGCATAATGCTTGAATTCCATCGTGTATGTGGCGCGGCCTTGGGTCAGCGAACGCAGGGTGGTGGAATAGCCGAACATTTCCGCCAGCGGCACCAGGGCCTTGACGATGCGCCCCGCGCCGCCGGGGATGTCGTCGACGCCCTGCACCATGCCGCGCCGGGCCGTCAAGTCGCCCATGACGTTGCCCATGAACTCTTCCGGCGTTTCCGCCTCCACCTGCATCATCGGTTCCAGCAGCACGGGCGACGCCTTGCGCATGCCGTCCTTGAAGGCGATGGAGCCGGCCATGCGGAACGCGTTTTCATTCGAATCGACGTCGTGGTAAGAGCCGAACGTCAATGTCGCCTTGACGTCCACCACCGGATAACCGGCCAGCACGCCCGATTTGAGGGTTTCGATGATGCCCTTGTCGACGGCGGGGATGAATTCGCGCGGCACGACTCCGCCCTTGATGGCGTCGACGAACTGGTAGCCCGTGCCCGGCTCCAGCGGTTCGAGTTTCAGCACCACGTGGCCGTACTGGCCCCGTCCGCCCGATTGCTTGACGAACTTGCCCTCGATATCTTCCACCGCGCGCGTGATGGTTTCGCGGTACGCCACCTGCGGCTTGCCCACGTTCGCTTCCACGCCGAATTCGCGCCGCATGCGGTCCACCAGAATTTCCAGATGCAGTTCGCCCATGCCCGACATGATGGTCTGGCCCGATTCCTCGTCCGTATGCACCCTGAACGACGGGTCTTCCTGCGCCAGGCGGTTCAGGGCGATGCCCATCTTTTCCTGGTCCGGCTTGGTCTTCGGTTCGACGGCCTGGGAAATCACAGGTTCCGGGAAGATCATCTTTTCCAGCACGATGATGTGGTCGATGGCGCACAGGGTGTCGCCCGTGGTCACGGCTTTCAGGCCCACGGCGGCGGCGATGTCGCCCGCATACACTTCCTTGATTTCCTTGCGCTCGTTCGCATGCATCTGCAGGATGCGCCCCAGCCGCTCGCGCGCGCTCTTGGTGGGGTTGTAGACCATGTCGCCCGAGTTCACCACGCCCGAATACACGCGGAAGAAGGTCAGCTGCCCCACGAAGGGGTCCGTCATGATCTTGAAGGCCAGGGCGGAAAAGTGCTCCTCGTCCGTGGGATGGCGCTCCACCTCGTTGTCGTGCTCGTCGTGGCCCATGATGGGCGGCACTTCCAGCGGCGACGGCAGGTATTCGATGACGGCGTCGAGCATGGCCTGCACGCCCTTGTTCTTGAAGGCGCTGCCGCACAGCATGGGCACGATCTCGTTGCGGATGGTGCGCGCACGCAAAGCCTGTTTCAGTTCCGCTTCCGTGAACGTGTCGCCATTCAGGTAGCGCTCCGTCATGTCGAGGCTCGCTTCAGCCGCCTGTTCGACCAGGTGCTCATGCCACTCCTGCGCCTGCGCCAGCAGCTCGGCGGGAATCTCGCCATAGCTGAACTGCACGCCCTGGCTGGCGTCGTCCCAGGTGATGGCGCGCATTTTCAGCAGGTCGATGACGCCCGTGAAGTGCTCTTCGGCGCCGATGGGCAGCTGGATGGGTACGGCCACGCCCTTCAGGCGCTCGGCGATCTGCTTGCGCACGCGCAGGAAATCGGCCCCCACCCGGTCCATCTTGTTGATGAAGGCGATGCGCGGCACATGGTATTTGTTGGCCTGGCGCCAGACGGTTTCCGATTGCGGCTGCACGCCGCCGACGGCATCGTAGACCATCACGGCGCCGTCAAGCACGCGCATCGAGCGCTCCACCTCAATCGTGAAATCCACGTGGCCGGGCGTGTCGATGATGTTGATGCGGTGTTCGGGGAAGTTGCCGGCCATGCCTTTCCAGAACGCGGTGGTGGCGGCCGAAGTGATGGTGATGCCCCGTTCCTGCTCCTGCTCCATCCAGTCCATGGTGGCGGCGCCGTTGTGCACTTCGCCGATCTTGTGATTCACCCCGGTGTAGAAAAGGATGCGCTCGGTGGTGGTGGTCTTGCCGGCGTCGATATGGGCGCTGATGCCAATATTGCGGTAGCGCTCGATAGGTGTTTTGCGGGTCATCACAATCTCCATGGCTAGCCCGGCGCGCCAGTGTCTGCACCGGTTTTCCAGTGTAGCAGACATCGATTTGAGCGGCACGGGTGACCGGTTTTTACCATGCGCGCAACACCGACATTAACGCGCACGCGCGTTGCACAGGACAAACAAGAGTTTCGGCTATACTTTCAACTTTATTAATCCAGCAAAGATTAATCAAAATCAATACGCACCGTAAATTATCGTGCAAGGCGACGCCGCCGGCATGCCAGCCCAGGTGCGCACCGAATGACATGCCCCACTCAGCCTATGACTATCCGACTAAGAAAAATAATCCTCTCCTCCCTGCTGGCGTCGCCGGCGCTGGCCATGGCCGGCGAACTGGAACAGCAAATGCAGCGTTGCGCCGTGCTTGGTGACGCCAGCGCCCGCCTGGGCTGCTTCGACACCCTGGCCAAGGCGGCGGAAAAAGCCACCATCGCCGCCGGCGGCGACCCTGCCACCGCTGCCGTCACCCTGGCGGCAGCCGCCGAGGTCGCCCCCATCACGCCCGTCAGCCCGCCTGGCGTGGCCACGCCGGAAGCCGTCAACGCCGCCATTCCCGCCATCGCGCAGGCGGGTGCGGCACCGCCGGAAGCACCGATTTCCCGCACCCAGCAATCGTGGGAACTGAACGACGCCTCGAAACGGGGCCTGTTCAACTTCCGCCCGCACCGCGACACCTATCTGCTGCTGGCCAACTACAGCGACGCTTCCAACGACGAACCGTTCCAGGACTTCACGCCGGCCGGCATCAAGAGCCAGCACGTGGAATTGACGTTCCAGCTGAGTTTCAAGATGAAGCTGCTGGAAGACATCGCCGGCACGCCCATCGACATGTGGTTCGGCTACACGCAGCAAAGTTTCTGGCAGGCGTATAACCGCAAGGCATCGAGCCCCTTCCGCGAGACCAATTACCAGCCTGAACTGATGCTGATCTTGCCGATCAACAAGAATTTCGCTGGCCTGGAATTCAATTACCTGAACCTGGGCCTCGTACACCAGTCGAATGGCCAGACGTCGACCCTGTCGCGCAGCTGGAACCGCGTGTATGCGGAACTGGGCGTGGAAAAGGACAACCTGGCGATCACGGGCCGCGTCTGGCACCGCCTCGACAATAGTGCGACCGACAACGACAATATCGACATCACCGATTACATGGGGCATGGCGACTTGCGCGTGAGCTACCGCAACAAGGGCCATGAATACGCCGTGACGGCGCGCCGCAATTTCAGCAAGAAGCATGGCTCGATGCAGGCCAGCTGGGCTTTCCCGCTGAAGGCCAACCTGAAAGGCTATCTGCAGCTGTTCTCCGGCTATGGCCAGAGCCTGATCGACTACAACTATTCGCAGAAATCGATCGGCGCCGGTTTCATGGTCGACCTGTAAGCGGTGTAAACGGTACATGCATAAAAAAATGGCGCCGACGGCGCCATTTTTTTATGGGGAATCCAGTTCAGTGCCGCCCGCCACCGAGCACGCGGGCCGGCAGCATGACGATGGCGCGCAGCAATTCGAACACGCCTTCCACGCCGATGCCGATCAGGCGGAATGGCAGCAACAGCAGCCAGGCCAGCGGATACAGCACGAGGGCCAGCAAGGCCAGGGGCCAGCACACCAGCAAGAGCAGCAGCCACAGCACGAATCCCAGCATCGCGTTCCCCTCGAATGAAATGTGCGGAGCAAGCCGTGCTTGCCCCGCTACCGTGACGGCACTATAGCCAAGCGCCGCGGGGGCGGCAACGGCCGTGCGATGAACTGCTTGCTACGGGGATGAACGGTACAAAAACGGGAATGAACGGGGACTTACTGGCCGACGCAAATCACTTTCGTGATGTATTCATGCGCGTTCGGCTTCTTGCTGGTGGCCCATTTGATGGCCTGGTTGGCCTCTTCGATGGTCAGAACGGAAGCCTTGTCCTTCGACTTGATGAAGGACACGCCTTCAAACACGCCTTCCTTGCTGCGCATTACCTTGGCAAACACGGGTGGCCTGGTCTCGCCATCGCTGATTTTGTTCTGTTGCACGAGGTAACGCTGATCGATCTGTTCCATGATAATAAAGCTGTCCAGTGGGTAAAAGACGGAATATACCCTGAATGGACAAACGCCGCAGGATGAAATCGCTGCGGCGTTATCTTTAAATCAAGGATACTCAGGCGTAGACGGGGTTCTGCATGACTGGCTGCAGATTCACGTCATAGATCACCTGCGCGCGGATCGACGCTTCCAGCGAAGGAATCGAGCCGCCGGCGCGGTACTGGAAACTCACCTGCAGCACGTCGCCCGCCTTCACGGCCACCGGCGCGGCCAGCGGCAGGCACATGTAGTGGTTCAGCCAGTCGATGGTGGTCGAGCGCTCGGGCACCACGGCCAGGATATTCTTGGTGACGAAACGCAAGGCGTTCAGGGTGCCGCTGCGCTCGACGACGAACTTGCCGTCGAAGCCGAACACGCTGTCCGTCGGCTGGCTGAAGTCGATGATGCTGTAGACGGACGGCGGCGCCAGTTCCTGCACGCCCGGGTGGATGGCCGTGGTTTCCTGGAATTGCACGATGGGCGCATAAAAACCCTCGAAATCGTATTCCTGCTGCATCGGCTGCACGGCCATGATGACGGCTTCGGGCAAAAAGATGGGCAGCGGGCCGCCGAAGCGGGCCAGGTAGCGGCGCTTGAACGATTCGATCACTTCCACCTGCTTTTCGCGCAGCATGCCCACATGGATCATTTCGCAGATGACCACGTCGACGGGCTCGGGCGGCAGGTATTCGAAGGCGTCCGCGTGGACGACTTCCACTTTTTCACCGTTCGGGTTGAGCGCCAGCATCTTGCGCGCTTCCTTGACCATGTCCGGGTTGAACTCCACGCACCAGACCTTGTCGGCGCGCGCGGCCGCGAACCACGACAGCACGCCCGTGCCGCCGCCCAGTTCCAGCACCTTCATGCCGGGTTTCACCGCGTAATCGATCGCCGACTTGAACCCGTGCATGCGGTTCTGGTCCATCAACATATTGTGGTGGTAATGGACGGGGATAAATTGCCCCAGGTAACAACTCTCGATTTCTCGTTCATTCAGCATGTCTGTCCTCTTGGAGTCTGGCTCCGATGGCCGATCGGTTTTGTCATTCCAGAAAGCAGTGATGTCGCACGGGCTGCGCGAGGGGCGGCGACAATACAGCCGGCGCCTGACGGTGGTGTGATGGCCCATGCGAAAAATCTCCTGATTAATGCGACACGATCATTATCGTTAATCGCCAGGGAGAACAAAGGGCTGAGGTGAGAGGCAATTCCATGCCAGTTTTGGCGCTGGCATGGAAAATATTATCAGAACGACTATTTACGGGCAGCGCGCGCCTTCTGTGCCGCTTCGATGATGGCCACCACGCCCGGCTTGTCGCCGGCCTGGGCGAACTGCACGGCCGTCCAGCCATGGTCGCTCTTCAGGCTGGCGTCCGCGCCCCAGGACAGCAGCAGCTTGACGGCACCTTCCTGTCCTTCGCGGGCGGCAAACATCAGCGGGGTGACGTTGGCGGGCGCGCGCGCATCGACCACGGCGTCGCGGTCGAGCAAAATCTTCATGATGGGCAAGTCGCCGGCCGAGGCCGCATAGTGGAGCGCCGTCCAGCCGCTCTGGTTGACCTTGGCGCCCTTGGCCAGCAAGGCGTTCACCGCGTCCAGCTTGTGTTTATATGCGGCCATCATCAGCGCCGTGTTGCCGTTGGCCGAACGCGCCTCGATATCGATGCCGGGAGCGTCGAGCAACACCTGGAAAACCCGGTCCGCATCGTCGCGCAAGGCCAGCACGAGCGGAATGTCGCCGCGCTGCGCGTCAGGCTGGTTCGGATTCATGCCCTCGGCCAGCATGCTGCGCACGCCGCTGGCGTTGTTGACGGACACGGCGCGGAAGAAGGCGTCGGGTTCCGGCGCCGCCTGGCTGGCGGCGGCACAGCACAGCAACATCGCCAGCGCAAGTTTTTTCATCATGCTTTACCTTAAGAAGTTATGGCAACTGATTGAATAATTTGAAGAAATTGTCCGTCGTCTGCTGCGCTACCTGGGCCAAAGGGATGCCTTTCAGGGCCGACAGGTATTCCGCCACGTGGGCCACGTAGCCCGGTTCGTTCATGCGGCCACGGAACGGTACAGGCGCCAGATACGGCGAATCCGTCTCGATCAGGATGCGCTCGAGCGGCACTTCCAGCGCCACGGCCTGCAAATCCTTGGCGCTCTTGAACGTGACGATGCCGGAGAACGAAATGTAGAAACCCATGTCGATGGCGGCGCGCGCCACTTCCAGCGATTCCGTAAAGCAATGCATGACGCCGGCCACGCCGCCGTCGGACACGCCAGCGCCCTCTTCGCGCATGATGCGTATCGTGTCTTCACTGGCTGCTCTTGTGTGAATAATCAAGGGCTTGCGCGTGATTCTTGATGCTTTGATGTGCGTGCGAAAACGCTCGCGCTGCCACTCGAGGTCGCCCGTCAGGCGGAAATAGTCGAGGCCCGTCTCGCCGATGGCGATGATCTTCGGGTGGTCGGCCAGACGGACCAGGTCTGCCACCGATGGTTCAGGCGTGTCTTCGTAGTCGGGATGCACGCCGACGGACGCGAAAATATGCGGATACTGCTCGGCCAGGGCCAGCACCTGCGGGAAGTCCGGCAAGTCGACGGACACGCACAGCGCGTGCGTCACCTTGTTCTCCGCCATCTTGGCGAGGATCTCGGGCATGCGAGCGGCCAGCTCGGGGAAATTGATATGGCAATGGGAATCGATATACATAAGGCGGGATTGTACCGGAGGGAGCAAAAACTGGCAGGGGAACGGCGGCGGCGCGCGTCCCCTGCCGGGGCGGTTCGGATGCTGGCAGCCGATTACATCTGCGAGGCCGGGTGTTCGGCCAGCGGAACGAAGTTGCCGGTCGATTCGTCGAGCGCGTCGAGCGAGCCGTTCTCGATGTCGTACACCCAGCCATGCAGGGTCAGACGATGTTGCGCCATGGCCAGCGCCACCGAGGGATGGGTGCGCAGGTTATTCAGTTGCGCCACCACGTTGGCGCGCACCATGCCGTCGATGCGCGACTGTTCCGTCGGATGGTCGACCGATTCGTTGATCATGCGCGCCGCGTCCGCATGGTGCAGCCAGCTGCGCACGGCCGGCATGTGATCGAGGCAGGCGCAGGTGGCGATCGCCTTCATCGCGCCGCAATCGGAATGGCCGCAAATGACGATGTCGGTCACGTTCAGGGCCGACACGGCAAACTCCACCGTGGCGCTGACGCCGCCCGGCTCCGGCCCGTACGAGGGCACGATGTTGCCCGCGTTGCGGATCACGAAGAGTTCGCCCGGCTCGCGCTGCGTCACCAGTTCCGGCACCATGCGGCTGTCCGAGCAGGAAATGAACAGGGCCTTCGGGGTCTGTCCCGTGGCCAGGGTCTTGAACAACTCGCGGCGCTCAGGAAAAACCTCTTTTTGGAAACGTAGGAATCCAGCAATAATGTCGCGCATAAATAAATGAAATGGTTAGCCGAACCCGTATTATCGCTGATCTGGCGCCTGCATTGCCTATTGCCCTTCGGGCGGCTGCCACAGTTCCACCTTGTTGCCCTCGGGATCGATGACCCAGCCGAACTGGCCGTATTCCGAGTCCGGCGCCTTGTCCAGCACATTACAGCCTTCGTCGCGCAGCGCTTGCAGAAGCGCGTCGAGGTCGTCGACCCGGTAATTGATCATGAAGGACGCCTTGCCGGGCGCGAACTGCTCGCTGTCCTTGGCCGCCACGGACCAGATGGTCGTGCCGCCAGTGGGCCGGCCAGCGCTATCCGTCCAGGTGAAGGCGGCGCCGCCCCAGGGCTGTACGTCCAAGCCCAGGTGGCGCTGGTACCAGGCGCGCAGCGCGGCCGGGTCTTGCGCCTGGAAAAAGATACCGCCAATGCCAGTGACTCGTTGCATGCACGCCTCCGTTGCTGTCCAGTGCCTTGACTGTAACACCGGCTTGCCGGTGTGGCAAACGCGACGGAGATAGTTTACATCGAAGATAGTTTACATTAACTTTTCAATGTAAGCGATTGATTTTATTGGCAACTGGATGCGTAATCGAGCAGCATGTCTTCCAGGAACAGCTTGGGCGACAGGGGATGCTCGGCAATCGCCCGGCGCTCGTTGGCTGCCTTGATGGCGGCCATCAGGCGGCTGACGTTGATGCGCCCGGCCAGCGCTTCCAGTTCGCGCCGGTGGCGCGGGTAGTAGCGGATGGTACCGGACAATTTGACGGAAAACACGTCGTACAGCCAGCGCTGCAAGGATGCCACCAGCGGCGCCAGCGGCGCCTTCTGCAATTTGTCTGCCGCCTTCAGGGCCGCTTCCACGCCGGGATTGGCCAGCACCTGCAGCAACTGTTCCGTTTCTTCGCGGCCGCCCGATTCGGACTGGGCCAAGGCGGCCAGCGGTGCGCCGCCCTGCTCGCGCAGCCAGCTGTCCGCGTCGTTCAAGCCTTGGGCCTTGAGCCACGTCAATGCCTGCTCGTGACTGGGCATGGGCAAGGCGAATTTCCTGCAGCGCGACAAGATCGTCGGCAGCAAGCGGTCCAGGCTGTTCGATGCCAGCAGGAACAGGGTGCCCGGCGGCGGCTCTTCCAGTGTCTTCAGCAAAGCGTTCGACGCGGGCGTGTTCAGCGCCTCGGCCGGATACAGCACCACCACGCGCAAGCCCTGGCGGTGCGTGGAAATGTTCATGAAGTCGGCCAGGTTGCGGATCTGCTCGATCTTGATGTCTTTCGACGGCGTCTTGCTCTTGGCGCTTTTCTTCGCGCCCTCGCCGTCTTCGCCCTCGTCGGCCACCTCGTCTTCCAGCGCTTCGGGGCGTACCCGGCGGTAGTCGGGATGGTTGCCCTGGCTAAACCAGCCGCACGAGGCGCAGGCGCCGCAGGCATGGCCGTCGGCGCGCACGTCTTCGCACAGCAGCGCCTGCGCGAAATGCTCGATGAAGTCGGCCTTGCCGATGCCTTGCGCGCCATGGAACAGGATGGCGTGCGGCATGCGCGGGCGCAAGGCTTGCAATTGCTGCCAGGCGTCCTGTTGCCACGGATAGAGAGAACTGGTCATATTATTCTTTGTCAATCAACGTGTTGCAGCACTTTGCTCAAGCAATACATCAAGCAGTTGCGCCAGCTGCACCTGGATATCGGCGATGCTTTGCGTGGAATCGATGATGCGGAAACGCTGCGGGAACTGGGCCGCGCGGCGCAGATACTCGTTGCGCGTGGCGGCAAAGAAGTCCGATCGCTCCTGCTCGAATTTATCCAGTGCGCGCGTCGCATCCAGGCGGGCGCGTGCCACGGCCAGCGGCACGTCGAACAGGAAAGTGATGTCCGGCTGCAGATGCGGATGCACCCACGCTTCCAGCGCTTCCATCTTGCGCAAGTCCATGCCGCGGCCGCCGCCCTGGTAGGCGAAGCTGGCGTCCGTAAAGCGGTCGGAAATGACCCACTCGCCCCGCTCCAGGGCGGGCGCGATGACTTGGGCGATGTGTTCGCGGCGGCTGGCGAACATCAGCAAGGCTTCCGTTTCCAGGTGCATCTTTTCATGCAGCAGCAGTTCGCGCAGCTTTTCGCCCAGGCTGGTGCCGCCCGGTTCGCGCGACGAGACGAGGGCCACGCCCCGTTGCCGCAGGTAATCGGTAACAAAGCCGATATGCGTCGACTTGCCCGCGCCATCGATGCCTTCGAAAGTGATGAAGCGGGGTTGATAGTGTTGTGTCATGAAACTCTTGATCTGATAAGGATATTAGCGCTGGTACTGGTTCACGGCGCGGTTATGGTCGGGCAAGTTGGCCGAGAACTGGCTGGTGCCGTCGCCGCGCGCGACGAAGTACAGCGCCTGCGTGCGGGCCGGCGCCAGCGCCGCCGTCAGCGATTGCGCGCCAGCCAGGGCGATCGGCGTGGGCGGCAAGCCGCCGCGCGTGTAGGTATTGTACGGGGTGTCCGCTTCCAGGTCGCGTTTGCGGATCTTGCCCTGGTAGTTGTCGCCCATGCCATAGATCACGGTCGGGTCCGTCTGCAGCAGCATGCCCGTCTTCAGGCGGTTGACGAACACGCCGGCGATCATGGCGCGCTCGGACTTTTGGCCCGTTTCCTTTTCCACGATGGACGCCATGATCAGCGCCTCGTACGGGTTTTTATATGGCAAGGCCGGATCGCGCTTGAACCACGCTTCGGACAGGCGGCCGATCATGGCCGTGTGCGCCTGCTTGAAAATCTGCATTTCGCTGGCGCCCTTGGCGAACAGATACGTATCCGGGAAGAACAGGCCTTCCGGCAGCACGTATTCCGGGCTGATCTTCGCCATCAGTTCCTTGTCGGACAGGCCCACGGTATCGTGCTTGAGGCCGGGATGGCTGGCCATGGCCATGCGCATCTGCTTGAAAGTCCAGCCTTCGATGATGGTCAGCGATTCCTGCGCGAACTCGCCCCGCGCCAGCTGCGTGATCAGACGCTGCGGCGTCGTGCCCGGTTTCAGCTCGTAGGAACCGGCCTTGATCTTCGAAGTCTTGCCTTCGATGCGCGCCAGCATGTTGAACAGGATGGGCACGATGGGCACGCCCGCGTCCGCGATCTGCTGGCCGGCCGCATGCGCGCCGCTGCCCGGGCTGATCGTAAACGGGATCGCTTCGCCGTCCGTGGTGATGGGCTGCTGCGCCCAGTACACAAAAGTACCGCCCACGCCGATGGCGGCGATGACTGAACTGACTACAAGTTTTTTAAAGAAAGCCATTGTTCCGATTCTTGTGATGCGCTCGCTGGCGGGCAACGCGCGCTTGTTATGATCGTTCATTTGTGAAGCAAGTGCGCGCAAAGCGGCGCCAACACTGGCAATCTTGCCGCTGCCGACGCAATCTGCGCGACATCACTATAATGAACCCGTAATGATAATGCTTAATCGCTGATCTAATGGAAATTATGAATAACTGGAATCAATTTTTAACTGCCCAAGGCGCCCGCCCCCTTGCCGCCGAGAACGCGCCTGACGGCACCGCGCTTGCCACCAGCGTCTCCCCCATCGCCGATTTTGGCCACTCCCTGACAGTGCCCCAGCTGCAAGAAGGTTTTGTCGCGGCCATCACGGACCAGGGCTTGATCGGCCTGACCGGCGACGAGGCAGCCAGTTTCCTGCACGGCCAGCTGACCAACGACGTGGAACACCTGAACCAGGAGCAAGTGCGCCTGGCCGGCTACTGCACGCCGAAGGGCCGCCTGCTGGCCAGTTTTTTGATGTGGCGCAACGCCACCACCATTTATCTGCAATTGCCGCGCGCCATACAGCCCGCCATCCAGAAGCGCTTGCAGATGTTCGTGCTGCGCGCCAAGGCCAAGCTGCACGATGCGTCCGTTGATGAAGCGAACCAGGTCATGCTGGGCCTCGGCGGCAAGCAAGCCGGCGCGGTACTGTCCGCACTGTTTTCCACCCTGCCCGCCGCGCCGTTCAGCAAGGTCGAGCATGCGCTAGGCACCCTGCTGCGCGTGGCCGATGCCTTCGGCAGCGCCCGCTATGAATGGCTGACGTCCGCCGCCACGGCGCGCGACGTGTGGCCGCAGCTGGCTGAGAAACTGGCCAAGGGCGGCAATGACGCCTGGCACTTGTCGGACATCCACGCGGGCATCCCGCAGATCACGGCCGCCACGCAAGAGCAATTCGTACCGCAGATGGTCAACTTCGAGCTGCTGGGCGGCGTCAATTTCAAGAAAGGCTGCTACCCGGGCCAGGAAATCGTCGCGCGCAGCCAGTATCTGGGCAAGCTCAAGCGCCGCACCACCCTCGTCAGCATCGCTGACGCAAGCGTCGTGGCCGGCGGCGAACTGTTTGCCGTCAGCGACCCCGAGCAGCCTTGCGGCATGGTCGTCAACGCGGCGCCGAACGGCGTGGGCGGCTTTGACGCCCTCGTCGAAATGAAGCTGGGGGCGATCGAAGAAGGTTCAAGCGCCGCCGGCGCCGTGCGCTACGGCTCGGCCCAGGGTGCGGCCGTGCATTTCCTGCCCATGCCTTACGTGCTCGACGCACTCGACTTGTGAGAATGCCATGAAAGATTTGTACATTTATTATCAGGTCAAGGAAGAGCACGCCCAGGCGCTGGAAGCCAGGGTGCGCGCCTTGCAGGCGAAACTGGCGGCCGCGTCCGGCGTGGCGCCGCAACTGAAGCGCCGCCCCGAGGCCAAGGATGGCTTGCAGACGTGGATGGAAATCTACCCCGTCGTCGGCGAAGGTTTTGCCGAACTGCTGGCCGCGGCCGCCGAGGAAGCGGGCTTGCTGTCCCTGACGGCTGGCGCGCGCCATACGGAAGTGTTCATGGATTTGCCCCCATGTGCCTGATCGTTTTTGCCTGGAAAGTCAATCCGCACATTCCGCTGATTGCCGCCGCCAACCGCGACGAATTCTATGAACGCGCCAGCGCCCCCGCCGGGGCCTGGCCGGAACACCCGCAAGTGTATGCGGGCCGCGACCTGCAGGCGGGCGGCAGCTGGATGGGCATCACACAGGCCGGCAGCGGCAGCTCGCGCTTTGCCGCCATCACGAACATCCGCAGCCCGCAAGACCGCAATCCGGACGCTCCCTCGCGCGGCGCCCTGGTGGCCGACTACCTGGCCGGCAGCATGTCGCCGCAGGACTATATCGCGCAGATCCGCCCCGGATGCAAAGCCTACAACGGTTTTAACCTGGTGCTGGGTGACGCGGATACACTGATCTGGTTTTCCAACCGGGGCGACGGCGATGCGCGCAATGGCCAGCCATTGGAACCGGGCATCTACGGCCTGTCGAACGCCCTGCTCGACGCGCCGTGGCCCAAGGTGCTGAAGACCAAGGCCCAGTTCGCCAGCCTGCTGTGCCAGGGAGCGCCCGACGAAGCCTACTTCGACATGCTGGCCGACACTACACGCGCACCGGACTTCCGCTTGCCCGACACGGGCGTGCCGCTCGACCTCGAGCGCGTGCTGTCCGCCGTCTGCATCGAAACGCCCGGTTACGGCACGCGCACGTCCACCGTCGTCAAACTGTTCCCCGATTCGCCCGGCGAACTGCATGAGCTGGTGATTCAGTAAGCCAATACTGGGGTCTGACCCGCCGGGTCGGACCCCATGCACCACCGTCTCTCCTCTCCGGTTCATCGTCCCTTGCCTCCCTAAAAGATTGGCGCGCAAAAAAAGAAAGCGCTTGCGCAAGCGCTTTCTTTTGTTTACGATGGATTCCAACGCGGCGACACAGCCGCACACTATCGCAGCACACAATAAGAATAAAACCATCAGGAGACACCATGGCCACCATGGAAGATGTAGCGCGGGCGGCGGACGTATCGTTGTCGACCGTTTCGCATGTACTCAACGGCACCCGCAAGGTCAGCCCGAAAACCGTCGCCGCAGTCAACGCGGCCATGCAGCAGATCGGCTATGTGCCGAACATGCTGGCGCGCGCCCTGGCCGGCTCGTCGTCGGGCACCATCGGCGTGGCCATTTCCGCCTTCACCAATCATTACTTCAGCGAAACCGTGCGCGCCATCGAGGCCGCTTGCACGCGCCACGGCTTGATGATGCTGTTTTCCGATACGCATGACGATCCCGAGCAGGAACTCAAGGTGGTGCAGAACCTGCACCAGCGCCGGGTCGACGGCATCGTGCTGGCGCCTTCGGGCGACGCGCGCAACCGCACGCTCGACTACTTGACCAGCAACAAGATCGCTTCCGTGCTGGTCGACCGCATGTCGCCGCAGCCATTCGACCAGGTGGGCGTGGAAAACATCGAGGCGACGGCCCAGCTGGTCAGCCATCTGATCGCCGCCCACGGTCACCGCCGCATCGGCTTCATCAGCGGCGCACCGGGCCTGTCCACGACGCACGAGCGTATCGAAGGCTACCGCCTGGCCTTGCAGCGCGCCAATATCGCTTTTGACCCGGACCTGCTGCGTTCGGGCGACTCCAACCTCGAGCGCAGCGGCGCGGCCACGCGCGAGTTGCTGGCCCTGCCCGCCGGACAGCGCCCGACGGCCATCGTGGCCGGCAATAACCTGATGACCATCGGCACCATGCACGCCTTGCGCGACGCACAGATTGCGGTACCACAAGACGTAGCGCTGGCCGGCTTCGATGATTTCGACTGGGCCGATTACTTCAGCCCCCGCCTGACCGTGATGGCGCAGCCGCTCGAAGAGCTGGGCGCCATGGCCGTCGACCTGTTGATCGACCGTATCGCCAACCCGGGCCGCGCCCAGCATGTGCAGCGTTTGTCGCCGACCTTGCGCGTGCGCAATTCCTGCGGCTGCCCCTGACCTTTCACTGTAAATCAACATGCATCCAGCGATTTCCCTCGGTATCGACCTCGGTACCTCCGAACTGAAAACCGTGCTGATGGACGGCACTGGCACCGTGTGCGGCCAGGCCTCCGTGCGCATCGATACCAGCCGCCCGCATCCGGGCTGGTCCGAACAGTCGCCGCAGGACTGGTGGGCCGCCTGCGTCAACGCCCTGGCACAACTGCGCGCCGGCTGGCCGCAGGACTACGCGCAGATCGCCTGCATCGGCCTGTCGGGCCAGATGCATGGCGCCGTGCTGCTCGACAGCAACGACAACGTGATCCGTCCCGCCATCCTGTGGAACGATGCGCGCGCCGAAGCCGAAGCGGCCAGCCTGGCGCGCGACTATTCCGCCTACGCGGACGTGACGGGCAGCCTGCCCATGGCGGGCCTGACGGCACCGAAACTGCTGTGGCTGCAAACGCACGAGCCTGACGCGTTCGCCGCCATCGCCTGCCTGCTGTCGCCCAAGGATTATCTGCGCCTGCGCTTGACGGGCAACAAGGTCACCGACATGTCCGACGCGGCCGGCACCCTGTGGCTGGACGAAGCCGCTCGCGCCTGGTACGCCCCCATGCTGGCCGCCTGCGGTTTGCGTGCGGAACAGATGCCGGCGCTGGCCGAAGGCGACGCGGCCACGGGCACGGTGCTGGCCGCCGTCGCGGATCAGCTGGGCTTGCCCATGAACGTGGTGGTGGCCGCCGGCGGCGGCGACAATCCCGTCTCGGCCGTGGGCATCGGCGCCGTCAACGGCGGCGACAGTTTCATTTCGCTGGGCACCAGCGCCGCCATCGTCTCCGTCACCGAAGCGCCGCTGGGCAACCCGGCCGGCGGCGTGCACAGCTTTTGCCACGCCCTGCCCGGCCGCTGGTATGCGATGGGTGCGATCCTGTCCGGCGCCAGCTGCCTGCGCTGGGCCACTGGCGTGCTGGGCCAGCCCGACGAAGCAGCCCTGCTGGCGCTGGTGGAAAGCGCCCTGCCGCTCGACACGCCCATCGCACCGTCCGCCCCGCTGTTCCTGCCCTACCTGTCGGGCGAGCGCACGCCGCATAACGACCCGCAAGTGCGCGGCGCCTTTCTGCAGCTGGGCCACGACAGCACGCCGGCGCAGCTCGGTTACGCCGTGCTCGAAGGCGTGGCGTTTGCCTTGCGCGACGCCATGGCGGCCGTCACCTCGACGGGCGCCGTGGTGCCCCACTGCATGCTGGTGGGCGGCGGCGCGCGCAGCCAGTACTGGGCGCAGCTGCTGGCCAGTGTGCTGGGCCGCGAAATGCGCACCCTGCACAACAGCGAACTGTCGGCCAGCCTCGGCGCGGCCAAGCTGGGCTTTGCCGCCATCGGCGACGCCAGCCTGCTGACGCAAGGCTTGCCCATCAAAAACACTTTCCTGCCCGATGCCGCGCACAGCGCAGCCTTGAGCATCCGCTACGGCCGCTATCGTAGCCTGTTTCCAGCCGTGCAAGCTCTGCACCAACTCAGTGATAAGGAATAGCAATGAATCAGCTGCAACAATTAAAGCAACACAGCACCGTCGTCGCCGACACGGGCGACTTTTTGCAACTGGCCCGCTTCGCGCCGCAAGACGCCACCACCAATCCGTCGCTGATTTTAAAGGCCGTGCTGCAACCCGATTACGCACCCTTGCTGGAAAGCACGGTCGCAGCCCACAAGCATGCCTCGCTCGACGATATCGTCGACCAGGTGCTGGTGCGCTTCGGCCTGGAAATCCTGAAAGTGGTGCCGGGCCGCGTGTCGACGGAAGTCGATGCCCGCCTGAGCTTTGACCGCGACGCCACCGTCGCCCGCGGACGCCGCCTGATCGCCCTGTACGAGCAAGCCGGCATTGGCCGCGAGCGCGTGCTGATCAAGGTCGCCGCCACCTGGGAAGGCATCCAAGCCGCGCGCGAACTGGAAAAAGATGGCATCTTTTGCAACCTGACCCTGCTGTTCGCCTTTTGCCAGGCCGTCGCCTGCGCCGACGCGAAGGTGCGGCTGATTTCGCCGTTCGTGGGCCGCATCTACGACTGGCATAAAAAATCGCTGGGCGCGGCATGGGACGAAGCGGCGCGCAGCCTGTCCAACGATCCAGGCGTGCAATCGGTCACGCGCATCTTTAATTACTACAAGCAACATGGCATCGCCACGCAAGTGATGGGCGCCAGCTTCCGCAACGTGGGACAGATCACGGCCCTGTCCGGCTGCGACTTGCTGACCATCAGCCCCGACTTGCTGGCCAAGCTGGAAGCGGCCGACGCACCGTTCGAGCGCGCGCTGGGCGGCGACCTGGGCGCGGCGCAGCCGGCCGTCACGTATGACGAGGCGGCCTTCCGCTACGCCTTGAACGACGATGCGATGGCGACCGAAAAGCTGGCCGAAGGCATCCGCGGCTTTGCCGTCGATGCGGGCAAGCTCGATGCCATGATCGAAAAATTACGCAGCCAATAAGTTTGCACCCAGTTTTTTACCCGTAGCACCGTTTGTTTTTACAATAAAAACCCTTGGAGATCCTCATGAAAAAAGTCATTACCGCCACCCTGCTGCTGTCCGCCGCCTGCGGCGCCTTCGCCGCCGACAAACCGCTGAAATCGATCGGCGTGAGCGTGGGCGACCTGGCCAACCCGTTCTTCGTGGCGATTGGCCGCGGCGCGGAAGAAAGCGCGAAAAAGCTGGGTGGCCCCGGCGTGAAAGTCACCACGGTGTCCAGCAAGTATGACCTGAACACCCAGGTGGACCAGATCGAAAACTTTATCGCCAACAAGACCGACATCATCATCCTGAACGCCGTCGATTCCAAGGGCATCGCCCCGGCCATCAAGAAAGCGCGCAATGCGGGCGTGGTCGTGATCGCCGTCGACGTGGGCGCCGTCGGTGCTTCGGCCACCGTGATGTCCGACAACACCATGGCTGGCGACGTCTCGTGCGCCTACCTGGCCAAGCAGATCGGCGGCAAGGGCAATGTGGTGATCCTGAACGGCCCGCCGGTCACGTCCGTGATCGACCGCGTGAATGGCTGCAAGAAGACCCTGGCCGCGTTCAAGGATATCAAGATCCTGTCCGACAACCAGAACGCTGGCGGCAGCCGCGACGGCGGCATGACCGTGATGTCGAACCTGCTGACGGCCCATCCGAAGATCGACGGCGTGTTCGCCATCAACGATCCGACCGGCATCGGCGCCGAACTGGCGATCAAGCAATCGAAGCGCACGGACGTGAAACTGATCACGGCCGTCGATGGCGCGCCCGATGGCCAGAACGCCCTGAAAAACAAGGCCGGCCTGTTTGCCGCCACCTCGGCGCAAAACCCGTACCGCATGGCAACGGATGCAGTGCAGATGGGCTATGACATCATGAACGGCCGTACGCCGAAGCAGACCATGGTGCTGTTGCCGACCCCGGCCATCACCAAGGAAAACGTCGCCACCTACACGGGCTGGGTAAAGAACTGATCTGCCTGACCTGAACCACGTGTTGCCCGCCCCGGCCCTGGCCCAAGGGCGGGCAACAGTTTCAAAAGCAAGGAAGGACAGTCATGAGCGACGATATTATTTTTGAAATGCGCGGCATCGAGAAGCGCTTTGGCGCCACGCGCGCGCTGCGCGGCGTGCACCTGACGGTGCGCAGCGGCGAAATCCATGCCGTGATGGGAGAGAATGGCGCCGGCAAGAGCACCCTGATGAAGATCCTCTCGGGCGTGTACACGCCGGATGCCGGTGAAATCATTCTCGACGGCAAGCCGATCAAGATCCGCAGCCCGGGCGAGGCCCGCGCGCTCGGCATCAACCTGATTTACCAGGAACTGAGCGTGGCCAAGAACATGACGGTGGCGCAGAACGTCTTCATGGGCAGCGAACCGAAGGGTCCGTTCTGGACCGTCAAGGGCGGCGAGATGCGTGCGCGCACGAACGCCATCCTGGCCGACCTCGGTTCCCGCTTCGACGCGGACACCATGGTAGCTACCCTGTCGATCGCCGAGCAGCAGCAGGTGGAAATCGCCCGCGCCCTCGTGCACGAAAGCCGCATCCTGATCATGGACGAGCCTACTGCCGCCCTGTCCGATCGGGAAACCGAACAATTGTTCCGCATCATCGAAGAACAGCGCGACAAGGGCCTGGCCGTGCTCTACATCAGCCACCGCATGGCCGAGGTGGAACGCCTGGCGCGCCGCATCACGGTGCTGCGCGACGGCGCCTATGTGGGCGAACTGGGCAAGGATGAACTGGATCAAAAGAAAGTCGTGCAAATGATGGTGGGCCGCCCCGCCGACGACTTTTATTCGCACCAGCGCCGCACCACGCGCGGTGCCGAGCGCCTGCGCGTGGAAAACGTGGGCGGCGGCAAGGTCAAGCCCGCCTCGTTCGCCCTGCATGCGGGCGAAGTGACGGGCCTGGCGGGACTCGTGGGCGCGGGCCGCACGGAACTGGCGCGCCTGATTTTTGGCGCGGACAAGAAGCAATCGGGGCAAGTGTGGCTCGACGGCCAGGAAGTGCACATCCACCGCCCGCTGGCGGCCATCCGCCACGGCATCGGCTATCTGCCGGAAGACCGCAAGAGCCTGGGCTTGTTCATGCAATTGTCGGCCATGGAAAACATGTCGATGAATATCCTGTCCAAACATTCGACGGCGGGCGTGGTCAACCGTGGCGCCCTGACGCAGCTTACGCGCGAGGCGATTGCCAACCTGAACGTCAAGGTCTCCGGCCCGGAAGGCATCGTGGGGGGACTCTCCGGCGGCAACCAGCAAAAAGTCTTGCTGGCGCGCTGGCTGGCCATCGCCCCGAAAGTCCTCATCCTCGACGAACCGACGCGGGGCGTGGACGTGGGCGCGAAGAGCGAAATTTACAAGATCATTCACCAACTGGCCGATGCGGGCACGGCCGTGCTGTGCATTTCCAGCGAACTGGCCGAGCTGGTCGGCATCTGCGACCGCGTGATGGTGATGTGCGAAGGACGCCTGACGGGCGAAGTGACGGGCGACGACATCACGCAGGAAAACATCCTCGCCTACGCTACGCAGCTGGAAGCGGCATAAGAATAATCAACAGGAGATAGCAAATCATGACAACTACCACCCGCGGCGCCCCGCGCGCCGCCGAACCCTTCAATGCCTCGAACCTGATGCGCCGGCTGGGCATGCTGCCCGTGCTGGTCGTGCTGTACCTGGCCATGTATGGCCTGACCGTGTATTTCTCGGCCGACGGCACGTCCACGTTCATGACCAGCAACAACACCATGAACATCTTCCGCCAGGTGTCGATCAATATCGTGCTGGCGTCCGGCATGACTTTCGTCATCCTGACCAGCGGCATCGATTTATCGGTCGGCTCCGTGCTGGCCGTCTCGGCCGTGGCAGGCATGCTGATGTCCTTGTCGGCCCAGTTCGCCGGCTTTTCGATTCCCGCGTTTCTGATCGTCGGCTTGCTGCTGGGCGCGCTGAACGGCGTGCTGGTCGCCCTCGTCGGCCTGAACCCGTTCGTCGTGACGCTGGGTACCATGACGGCCCTGCGCGGCGCGGCCTATCTGCTTGCGGACGGTACCAGCGTGCTGAACACGGAAATCCCAAGCTTCGAATGGATGGGTAACGGCAGCTTCCTGGCCGTGCCCTGGCTGATCTGGCTGGCCGCCGCCGTCGTCCTGCTGACCTGGTTTATTTTGCGCAAGACCACCTTGGGCCTGCATATCTACGCCGTGGGTGGCAATATCCAGGCGGCACGCTTGACGGGCATCAAGGTCGGTCTTGTGCTGATGTTTGTCTACACCATCAGCGGCCTGTTCGCGGGCCTGGGCGGCGCCATGTCGGCCAGCCGCCTGTATGCGGCCAACGGCAACTGGGGTACCGGTTATGAACTCGACGCCATCGCGGCCGTCGTGCTCGGCGGCACCAGCCTGATGGGCGGCGTCGGTTCCGTCTGGGGCACCGTCATCGGCGCCCTGATCATCGGCGTGATGAACAATGGCTTGACGATCCTGGGATTGTCGTCGTTCTGGCAGTATGTGGCGAAAGGTGTCGTGATCGTGCTGGCCGTGATCCTGGACAAATGGCGCCAGAGCCACGCGCAGAATTAACATCCGGGGTCAGACCCTCAACACCGCTAACGCAAAGCTCTGCGCCAACGTTATCGGGGGTCTGACCCCAGCAGTTAAAACTGCAAGCGCATCTCCACATGCGCAATCCCCGCCTCTTCAAACACGTCCCCCTGCTGCACGAAACCGTGGCGCGCATAGAATGGCGCGGCCACGGTTTGCGCGTTCAACACCACCGCCGCATCACCGCGTTCGCGCGCCTTGTCCATCAGCAAGGTCAAAATGGCGCCACCCACGCCCGTGCCGCGGCCCGGCTGACGCACGGCCATGCGGCCGATGTGGCCATCGGGCAATAGCCGACCCGTGCCGACGGCGTTACCCGCGTCATCATAGGCAACGGCATGCAGGCAGACGGCGTCCATGTCGTCGAGTTCGATCTCGGCCGGCACTTTCTGCTCATCGACAAAAACTTCAAAACGGATGGCGGTGGCATCCGGGCCCAGGGTGGCCCAGTCGCCGAGGTGGATGGTGTGCTTGGTCATGGTGTAATGTAGAAAGAAACAGGCCGTTATTGTCGCACGGCCTGCCTTTCGAGAGGGAGATCAGCTGAGCTTGACCAGCTGCTTGCCGAAGTTACGGCCTTTCAACAGGCCGATAAAGGCTTCCGGCGCGCTGGCCAGGCCCTCGGCCACCGATTCGCGGAATTTCAGCTTGCCCGTCGCCACCAGGGTACCCAGCTCCGCCAGGCCTTGCGGCCAGAATTCCGGCTGCTCGGAAACGATGAAACCGCGCATGGTGAGGCGGTTGGTGAGGATGAAGCGCGCATTGTTGAGCGGCGTCGGTTCGCCGTTGTAGCCGGCGATCCAGCCGCACAGGGCCACGCGGCCAAACGCGTTGGTGCGCGCCAGGGCCGCGTCGAATACGGCGCCGCCCACGTTTTCAAAGATGGCGTCGATGCCGTCCGGCGTGGCCGCGGCCAGGTCGGCTTCCAAGTTGCCCGCCTTGTAATCGACGCAGGCATCGAAACCCAGCTCGTCGACGACATACGCACACTTCTCCGCCCCGCCCGCGATGCCGACGACCCTGCAACCCTTGAGTTTCGCCAGCTGGCCCACGACGCTGCCCACGGCGCCGCTGGCGGCCGACACGACCACCGTTTCGCCCGATTTCGGCGCCATGATTTCGTTCAAGCCATACCACGCCGTCATGCCCGGCATGCCGACGGAACCCAGGTAGGCCGACGCGGGGATGTGCGTCGTATCGACCTTGCGCAGCATGGTGCCGTCCGATACGGCCACTTCCGTCCAGCCCAGGGTCCCGACCACCGTGTCGCCGACGGCGAACTTCGGATGCTTCGATTCGAGTACCACGCCCACCGTGCCGCCGATCATGGTTTCATCGAGCGCCTGCGGCGCCGCGTAGCTTTTATTCGTGCTCATGCGCCCCCGCATGTAAGGGTCCAAGGATAGATACTGGTTACGCACCAGCAATTCACCCTCCTTGATGGCGGGAATGTCTTTGGTTTCCAGACGGAAGTTATCCGGCTGCACTTCGCCCGTGGGACGCGAGGCGAGAACGATGCGTTGGTAGGTGGTCATATGGGTTCCTGTTTGTGGGGTGAATTCAGAATTTAGCCCGTAACGCAAGAGCTGGGGTCAGACCCGGCGGGTCTGACCCCGGATTTACACTTCGTAATCCATACACTGCCGCGCTTCGCGCACGGCCCCAAAAAACGGCTTGATTTTCACGTGCTCGGGATGGTTCTGGTAGGCGTCGAGCGCTTCGCGGCTGGCGAATTCGCTGTACAGGACGATGTCGTAGGTCGCTTCCAGGCCCGGCTGGGCTACGGCTGCCTCGAATTTCAGGATGCCGGGGACCAAATCCGAACAGGAATCGAGCAGGGCTTTCAGTTTCAGGGCATTCGTGGCGCGGTCGGCGCCTTCGGCATGGTCTTTGAGTTTCCAGAAAACGATGTGCTTGAGCATGGTGGCAGGCTGCTTGTTTATTAATGAACCATTACTGTACCCGCTATCGGCGCGCCTTGCAGAAACTAAACAGCAAAAGAAAACGGGCGGCACCCAGGCCGCCCGCAGACTGGCTGTCAAGCAAGCATCACAGCACTTCGAACAGCCCCGCCGCGCCCTGCCCGCCGCCGATGCACATGGTCACCACCACGTATTTGACGCCGCGGCGCTTGCCTTCGATCAAGGCGTGGCCCGTCAGGCGCGCGCCCGACACGCCGTACGGGTGGCCGACGGCAATCGCGCCGCCGTTCACGTTCAGGCGCTCCATGGGGATGCCCAGGGTGTCGGCGCAATACAGCACTTGCACGGCGAACGCTTCGTTCAGTTCCCACAAGCCGATGTCGGCCACCGTCAAGCCCGCTTTTTTCAGCAGTTTCGGAATCGCGTAGACGGGGCCGATGCCCATTTCATCGGGTTCGCAGCCGGCAACGGCAAAGCCGCGGAAGATGCCCAGCGGCTGCAAGCCTTTCGCTTCGGCCACTTTGGCGTTCATCACGATGGCCATCGAGGCGCCGTCGGAGAACTGGCTGGCATTGCCGGCGCTGATGACGCCGCCCGGGATGGCCGGACGGATCTTCGCCACGCCGTCGTAGGTCGTATCCGCGCGGATGCCTTCGTCGCTGGAAATCGTCACCTCGCGCGACACCAGCATGCCGCTGGCCTTGTCGGCCACGCCCATGATGGTGGTCATCGGCACGATTTCCGCTTCGAACAGGCCGGCGGCCTGGGCGCTTGCTGCGCGCTGCTGGCTTTGCGCGCCATACACATCCTGCCGCTCGCGCGAAATCTGGTAGCGCTTGGCCACGGTTTCGGCCGTCTGCAGCATGGGCCAGTACACTTCCGGCTTGTGCTGCTGCAGCCAGACTTCCCTGTACATATGCGTGTTCATTTCATTTTGCACGCAGGAAATCGACTCCACGCCGCCCGCCGCATAGATATCGCCTTCGCCCGCGATGATGCGCTGCGCCGCCAGGGCGATCGCCTGCAAGCCCGAGGAACAGAAGCGGTTGACGGTCATGCCGGCCGTGGTGACGGGGCAGCCGCCGCGCAAGGCCACCTGGCGCGCGATATTGCCGCCGGTGGCGCCTTCGGGGAAGGCGCAGCCGACCAGCACGTCTTCCACTTCTTCCGCCTCGATGCGCGCGCGCTCGACGGCGGCCGCCAGCACATGGCCGCCCAGGGTGGCGCCATGCGTCATGTTGAACGCGCCCTTCCAGGACTTGGCCAGGCCCGTGCGGGCGGTCGATACGATGACGGCTTCATTCATGCTGTGTCTCCTTGTGGGAATGTTATGTGGTCAATGATGTTAGCTCGGAAGCAGAATAGCACATTTAAGTACGGTCGTTCGCAAAGTTCTGGCGGCCCGCGATTTGTAAGTTTGGTGTAAGTTCCAAGCAAGCATGACGTAAGGTTCGGAGAACACACTCGCCCCAAGCTGTTGCAAGAATGGTCAAAAAGACCTCGGCACCAGTTCACTATAAAACATAGGGAGACAAACCATGGCATCATCATCCGGCCCGGCCGACGTACGGAAAATTTCCACCAAGGGAACGCCGATCACGCCCGAGGAACGCAAGGTCATCTTTGCGTCCTCCTTGGGCACCGTTTTTGAATGGTACGATTTTTACCTGTATGGTTCGCTAGCATCGATCATCGCCAAGCAATTCTTCATCGGCGACCCCACCACCACCTTTATTTTCGCGCTGCTGGCCTTTGCCGCCGGCTTCATCGTGCGTCCGTTCGGCGCGCTGGTCTTCGGCCGCCTGGGCGACATGATCGGCCGCAAGTACACCTTCCTGATCACGATTCTGATCATGGGCGGCTCCACCTTCATCGTCGGCTTGCTGCCGGGCCACGCGTCCATCGGCATCGCCGCGCCGATCATCCTCGTCATCCTGCGCATCCTGCAAGGCCTGGCGCTGGGCGGCGAATACGGCGGCGCAGCCACCTACGTGGCCGAGCACGCGCCTGAAGGCAAGCGCGGCGCGTTCACGGCGTGGATACAGACGACGGCCACCCTGGGCTTCTTCCTGTCGCTGATGGTCATCCTGGGCACCCGCCTGGCGACGGGCGAGAAGGATTTCGAGGCCTGGGGCTGGCGCATTCCCTTCCTGGTTTCCGTCATCCTGCTGGGCATTTCTGTGTGGATCCGCCTGGCCATGAATGAATCGCCTGCATTTGCCAAGATGAAAGCCGAGGGCAAGACCTCGAAAGCCCCGCTGACGGAAGCGTTCGGCAAGTGGAAAAACCTGAAGATCGTCATCCTGGCCCTGATCGGCCTGACCGCCGGCCAGGCCGTCGTCTGGTACACGGGCCAGTTCTACGCCCTGTTCTTCATGATCCAGACCCTGAAAGTGGACCTGGCCACGGCCAACGTGCTCGTCGCCGTCGCCCTGCTGCTGGCCACGCCGTTCTTCCTGTTCTTCGGCAGCCTGTCGGACCGCATCGGCCGCAAGTACATCATCCTCGGCGGCTGCCTGATCGCCGCCCTGACCTACTTCCCCATCTTCAGCGGCCTGACCCACTTCGCCAATCCGCAGCTGGAAGCAGCACTGAAGAACTCGCCAGTGGTGGTGGTGGCCGATCCCGCGTCCTGCCACTTCCAGTTCAACATGACGGGTACCAAGAAGTTCCCATCGTCGTGCGACATCGCCACGGGCTTCCTGTCGAACAGCTCGGTGAACTACACGAAGGAAGACGCACCGGCCGGCTCAATCGCCAAGGTGCGCATCGGCACGAAGGAATTTACGTCGTTTAACGCCGTCATGACGCCGGACGGCCTGAACTTCGATGCCGACAGCAAGGCCCATGAAGCAGCGCTGAAGAAAGAAATCGGCGCCGGCATCAAGGAAGCGGGCTACCCTGCGAAAGCCGATCCGGACCAGATCAACAAGCCGATGGTCGTCCTGCTGCTGTTCATCCTGGTGCTGTACGTCACCATGGTGTATGGCCCGATCGCCGCCATGCTGGTGGAAATGTTCCCGACGCGTATCCGCTACACCTCGATGTCCCTGCCCTACCATATCGGTAACGGCTGGTTTGGCGGCTTGCTGCCGACCACGGCCTTCGCGCTGGTGGCCTTCAAGGGCGACATCTATTACGGCCTGTGGTATCCGATCGTCGTCGCCCTGGCGACTGTCGTGATCGGCACCCTGTTCGTCAAGGAAACCAAGGACAACAATATCTACGCCGACGATTGATCCGTTGCAAGCCCTGGCCGCAAGGCCGGGGCCCGCAAAGCAAAACGCCGCTGACGGTCAGCGGCGTTTGTTTTTTTAAGCAGCGTATGCGGCGCAGGCGGCGGCACGCTTATTTGTCGCTCTTGCCCTTTTTCAGCTGGTCGCGCTGCTGCACGTATTCCTGGTAGCTGGTCTGGTTGCGCTTGCGGCAGGCATTGCGGTCGTCGAAATTGTTCAGGCTATTGCAGTACTCGCCGATCTTGTCCCGGTTCGCGTCATACAGTACTTCGCAGCCGGTCATCGCCAGCAAGAAGGGAACGATCAGATATTTCATTGCTACTCTCATGGATAGGAACGGATTGCGCGAAAAAACACCAGATTGCCCGCTGGATAAGCGTGCAGCTTTATCTTAACGCGATCCCGGCGGAAAGTACAAGCGCTCGGTATTACTTAATAGAAAGGATTCCAGTGCGCGCGCCGCCCCCCCGCATGCTATGGTGGAAGTTTCACCCACTTAGTTCTTGCCAGGCATGCTTCACATAGCACCCGCCCCCTGCGGCCCGCTGCAGCCCCATTTCGACGCCTTGCTGCAAGACGTCTGCGCCAGCCTGGCCACGCACGCCGGTCACTTTCTGGACGGCATTTACTTGTACGGCAGCATAGCCCGTGGCGAAGCCACGCCGGGCGTATCCGACCTCGACCTGACCCTGGTGCTGCGCCAGACGCCCACGCCACAGCAGGGCGACGCGCTGGAAGCGCTGAGACAGGCGCTGCAGGCGCGCCACCCGGAAGTGCTGAAGATCGATTTCGATATCGGCTACCGGGCCCAGGTGCTGGCGCCCGAGCACCTGTACAGCTGGGGCTATTGGCTCAAGCACCAGTGCCGCTGCCTGTGGGGCGATGACCTGGCGCGGCACTTTGCGCCGTTCGCGCCGTCGCGCGCCATCGCCCTGGCCGTGAATGGCGACTTTGCCCGCGTGCTCGACGACTATGCGCAGCGCCTCGATGACGAGCGCGAACCTGCCGCCATCGTGCGCCTGCAGCGCGAAGCATCGCGCAAGCTGATCCGCTCCTGCAATATCGTGCGCCAGGACGGCGAACCCGGCTGGCCCGCTAGCCTGGACGAGCATGCGGCGCTGCTAGTGCGCCACCATCCCGCCATGCGGGCGCAAATGGCGTATTTCCTCGCCCTGGCCAAGCCAGGCGCCGCGCCGGCCAGCAGTTTTACGCCCGCGTTGCGCCAGTTCACGCAGTGGCTGGCACAGCAGCAGGCCCTTTAAACGTCCAGCTCCCCGTTCAGCAACGGATTGGCCGCCGCAAACGCCGCCAGGTGTTCGAGCAGCACGCGCACGCGGGCCGGCAGGTAGCGCCGCTGCGTCCACACGGCGTACACGTGGCGCGGCTGCGGCATCCAGTCGGGCAGCACGCGCACGAGCGAACCGCGCGCCACCTCGTCGCGGCACTGCAAAAGCGGGCACAGCAAGATGCCGATGCCCGCGTCGGCCATTTCCACGGCCAGACGCATTTCATTGACGCGCAGGCGCGCCTGCGGTTCGATCAGCATTTCGGCGCCGTCGCCGGGCCGCCGCAAGCGCCAGCTGCGCAGCGGTTCGGCCACGATCAGTTCGTGCCGATCGAGGTCCTGCAAGTCGCGCGGCACACCCGCGCGCGCCAGGTAGCCGGGCGCGGCCACCATCACCAGCGCGGCGCTGCCCAGCCGGCGCTGCATCAGCGAGGAGTCGTCGAGCGCGCCCACGCGGATGGCCAGGTCGGCGCCGCTGCCCACCAGGTCTTGCAGCAGGTTCGACAGTTCCAGTTCCAGGCGGATGTCCGGGTACTGCTGCATGAAGCTGACCCAGGCCGGCGTCAGCAAGCCGCTGGCGAAGTTCACGGGCGCCAGCACGCGGATGCTGCCCGAGACGGCCGACAGGCTGGCGTCGAGCTGCTGCGTCGCCTGCCGCAAGGCGTGCACGAGGGGCCTGCACTGCTCGTAGTATTGCCAGCCCTCCGCCGTCGGCTGCAGGCGGCGCGCGCTGCGGTTGAGCAAACGGTAGCCGAGCTGGCTTTCCAGCTTTTGCAGCCGGCGCGTGACGGTAGCGGCGGGCAAGTCTTCCTTGACGGCCGCCGCGTGCAGGCTGCCCGCCTCCACGATGGCGACAAACAGGGCTAGGTCATCGAGCATGATTCGTCGAGCATGATTGCATTTTCGGAATTTGAAATTAAAAATATGGCTCTAGTATAGATTGCTGCAAGTCGTTACGCTGCATATCTTCACCATTTTGAAAGTACCCCATGTCCGATGCCCTGCGCCTGCGCTGCATATTTGCCTTCCTGATGTCGCTGGTCATGACCCTGCTGATGAGCGCCTGGGTCACCTGGCTCAATATCGGCCTGCAGGCGGACTTCCTGCCCCGCTGGCGCCATGCCTTCCTTGCCGCCTGGCCCGTGGCCTTTTGCGCCGTGATGCTGTTCGCGCCCCGCGTGCAGCTGATGAGCCGCAGTATCGTGGCGCGGCTCGCCCGCCGCCCTTAACCGGCAGTCGGCCGCCGGCGGTGTCACTCGGTCACTGCCGCCCACGGCCGCCCTGATCCGGGCTATGCTATGGCCGTCCTTGTTTTTACAGTGGAGTGCCCATGCTCGATCACGTCTCCCTTACCGTCAGCGACCTGGAACGCGCCGAGCGCTTCTACGACGCCATCTTCGCCGCGCTGGACGTGCCCAAGGTGGGCAGCGACCATGCCAACGCCTGGATAGGCTACGGCGAGCGCAGCGATGCCGAGCACCCCGAACGCAGCTATTTTTCCGTGCGCCTGGGCCCCCAGCCCGACGACGCGCCGCGCCGCCATTGCTGCTTCAAGGCCCCCTCGCGCGCGGCCGTACAAGCGTTTTGGCAGGCCGGACTGGCACACGGCGGCATCGACCTGGGCGCCCCCGGACTGCGCCACTATCACGCCAGCTATTACGCGGCCTTTCTGTTCGATCCGGACGGCAACCGCATCGAAGCCGTCTGCCATCAGGACGAATCCAACTGACAGGACGGGAAATCCGCTTCTGTTCGGCATTTCCACTTCCATATGGTTTTGCCTATAATGGCTGGCACGCCATGCCGGTCCCCGGTCCCCGCATCAAGAAGGAGATTCATGCATCATCTATTCGTCGGCCGCCCCGCGCGCACCATGCTCCTCTCCAGCGCCGGCTTGCTGCTGGCAGGCTGTTTTTCCGGCTGCTCCCTGCTGCCATCCTCGTCGGCCACGCCAGGCGTGCCCGCCACGGCGGCCCTGCCCGACGCCAGCATCGCGTATACCCTGAGCGGCCAGGGCGGCTTGCCCGTCGTGTTCCAGTCGGCCATGGGCGACGGCAAAGATGTATGGGCCAAGGTCGTGCCGGAAGTGGCCAGACAGCACCGCGTGCTCGTCTACGACCGTCCCGGCTACGGCGACAGCAAGAAGACCACCACGCCGCGCGATCCTTGCACCATCGCCGCCCAGCAGCGCGCGCTGCTGGCGCAAGCGGGCCTGAAGCCGCCATATGTGCTGGTCGGCCACGGCCTGGGCGGGCTGTATCAGTATGTGTATGCCAGGCTGTACCCGCAGGACGTGGCGGGCATCGTCCTGCTCGATCCCACGCACCCGCAGCAGTGGAACCGCCTGCAGACGGACGCGTCCACCTACGCCATGCTCGTGAAGACGCGGCGCAAACTGATGTTCAACAGTACGGAATCGGCCGAATTCGATGCACAGACGCAATGCCTGCAACACGTCGACATGAGCAGCCCGCTGCGCGTGCCCGCCATGCTGCTGGTGCGCGACAAGTTCGGCATCGAGGAAATGGGCTCGTTTGAAAACGTCGTGCGGGCCCAGGAAAAGGATTGGCAGCGCCTGTCCGGCGCGCCGGCCATCGAGCGCATCACGGGCGCCGGCTACTACATCCAGAAAGACAACCCCGTCATCGTCAACGAGGCGGTCAAGATGGTGGCGAAGAAGAAGTAAACATGCTTGCTGGCGTCCGTGGTGGCGTCGGATTACGCGGCCTGCGCCGCTAATCCGACCTACCCGGCTCTTGAGCCCTCGTAGAAGCGTAGGTCGGATTAGCGTGGCAAAGCCGCGCGTAATCCGACAATATTGTTGGCGTCCGCTTAGCTATTGAAACCCTTGCCCTCGCCCGCCAGCCTCACCAGCAGGGGCGCCGGCGTCCACGCTTCGCCGTGGCGGCCTTTCGCGTAGCCATTGATGGTGTCGAGCACGTTCGGCAAGCCCACCGTGTCCGCGTAGAACATCGGGCCGCCGCGGAACA